>Ga0207702_10000005_pt1 | contig 420296 bp, 418 predicted proteins | sample KBSCornC62_FD_184302 | JGI IMG/M metagenome (GOLD analysis project Ga0207702, IMG submission 184302) | Corn rhizosphere microbial communities from Kellogg Biological Station, Michigan, USA - KBS Corn C6-2 (SPAdes) (version 2) | ecosystem: Host-associated > Plants > Roots > Rhizosphere > Soil ...
AGGGCGCAGCGTGACCGCGTCACCATCACCCACACCGATCCCTCCGGATCGCTCCGCACCGTGGTGCCGCTCGGCACGCCGATCCGGCCGGGCGACACCGTTCTCGTCGGCGAGCGCTGGTTCTGATGATGCTCCCGACCGACCGTCCGCTTCGAATTCTCCACGCCGTTCGCGCGCCTGTCGGTGGAATCATTCGGCACATTCTCGATCTTGCCAATGGCCAGGCCGAGTTGGGCCATGAAGTCGGCATTATTGCCGATAGCCAAACCGGCGGCGAGCGTGCTCAGGCGGCACTGTCCGAAATCGCACCGCGCATGAAACTCGGCATTTACAGGCTCCCGATCCGCCGCGAGCCCGCGCCAAATGACATGCTGGTGTGGTTGCGCTTCATGCAGTTGATCCGCCGCCTCAAGCCCGACGTCACACATGGGCACGGCGCCAAGGCCGGCGTCTTTGTCCGGCTGCGGCGGCGCTCCGATACCGCCATCCGCATTTACACGCCGCATGGCGGCTCGCTGCATTACCCGCTGAACACGTTTAAGGGCCAATTCTACAGCCGGCTTGAACGATTACTGATGAACAGCACCGACCTGTTCCTGTTTGAAAGCGCGTTCGCGCGCGATACCTATCAACGCAACATCGGCAAGCCCGAGGGGCTGGTGCGCTGCGTTTTCAACGGCGTGACGGCGGAGGAATTTGATCCTGTTGCCAAGGCTGAAGATGCCACCGACCTCGTCTATGTCGGCGAGTTCCGCCACATCAAGGGCGCGGATCTCCTCGTGGAGGCGGTGGCGCGGCTGCGCTCGACGGGAAAGCCGATAACCCTGACGCTGGCCGGCGATGGCGAGGAAACCACCAATCTCAAGGCTCAGGTTCAGCGTCTCGGCCTCGGCGAGGCGGTGCGCTTCATCGGCCACGTCAAGGCACGCTACGGCTTTTCCAAGGGAAATCTCCTGGTAGTGCCCTCGCGCGGAGATTCCATGCCCTATGTGGTCATCGAGGCGGGCGCCGCCGGCATACCCATGCTCGGCGCCAATGTCGGCGGCATTCCCGAAATCTTTGCCTCGCATACCGACGCGCTGTTCCCTCCGAACGATCCAGCGGCGATGGCCTCGGCGATTGAAAAAGCGCTCGGTGATTTTCCCGCCGCGGTCGAGCGTGCCGGTTCGCTGCGCGACCGCATTTTCCAGCACTTCTCGCAAAAGGCGATGGTCGCCGGTGTGCTCGCGGGCTACGGCGATGCGTTCGCCAACCATTAACCATCCCTTACCGCGATAACCGTTTCTTCCGATTTGTTCTCTAAGCCGTGGGGCGAGGCTTTGCTGCCTCGCACAGCATCCTTACATGCTGCTCGACACAGGTTGGCAATCGTGGAACCTATCAACGCCCGTTCAATGCTCGACGCTGCATCCAGCGCAACGACAGCTCCCGCTATCGAGCGGCGTCGGCGACTGTCGCCTGCGGCGCTGGCCGTCGCCAATCGCAAGGTGCGCCCGGCCTACTCCCCCGTGGTGGTCACCGGCGCCGTACGCCTTGCTGACTTCGTCCTGCTGAGCGCGATCGGACTCGGCCTCTACCTAGGCTACGTCGCAAGAACCAACGGACTTCGCTGGGATCTGGTCGACGCCGTGTTCGCGATGGCCGGCGCCGCTGTGATCTGTTTTCAAGCCTCCGACATCTATCAGGTTCAGGTGTTTCGCGGACAACTGCGTCAGATGACACGCATGATGTCGGCCTGGGCCTTCGTATTCATGCTGTTCACGGCGGCTTCTTTCCTTGGCAAATTTGGCGGCGAGGTTTCTCGCCTCTGGCTTTCGGCCTTTTTCGTTACGGGGCTGGTCGCGCTCGTGATCGAACGGCTTTTTCTCCGCGCGTTGGTCCGCCGCTGGGCACGCCAGGGCCGGCTTGATCGCCGTACCATCATTGTCGGCTCCGATCGCAATGGTGAAGAACTGGTCGAAGCGCTCAAAGCCCAGGAGGATTCCGATATCGAAATCCTCGGTGTATTTGACGATCGCAACGACAGCCGCGCGCTCGACACCTGCGCCGGCAGTCCCAAGCTCGGCAAGGTCGACGACATCATTGAATTCGCGCGACGAACGCGGGTGGATCTCGTGCTGTTTGCCCTTCCGATCTCCGCGGAAACGCGAATTCTGGACATGCTGAAGAAGCTGTGGGTGCTGCCGGTCGACATCCGTCTCTCCGCCCATACCAACAAGCTGCGTTTCCGGCCCCGCTCCTATTCATATGTCGGCAAGATCCCGACACTGGACGTGTTCGAAGCGCCGATCACCGATTGGGATCTGGTGATGAAGTGGCTGTTCGACCATGTCGTCGGCGCTGCCGTGCTTTTGCTTGCGCTGCCGGCCATGGCGTTGATCGCCCTCGCTATCAAGATCGACAGTCCGGGTCCGGTATTGTTCCGCCAGAAGCGGTTCGGTTTCAACAACGAGCGGATCGATGTGTTCAAATTCCGTTCGTTGTTTCACGACCAGGCCGACCCCCTGGCCTCAAAGGTCGTGACCAAGAATGACAGTCGCGTTACCCGCGTCGGCCGTTTCATCCGCAAGACCAGCCTCGACGAATTGCCGCAGCTCTTCAACGTCGTCTTCAAGAGTAACCTCTCGCTGGTTGGCCCACGGCCGCACGCCGTGCAAGGCAAGTTCCAAAGCAGGCTTTTCGATGAGGCCGTCGACGGCTATTTCGCGCGGCACAGGGTCAAACCCGGCATCACCGGATGGGCCCAGATCAACGGTTGGCGCGGTGAAGTCGACAGCGAGGAAAAGATTCAGAAGCGGGTGGAGTTCGATCTTTATTACATCGAGAACTGGTCCGTGCTGTTTGATCTCTACATTCTGCTCAAGACGCCGCTTGCGCTCATCACCAAGCACGACAACGCCTATTGAACGCGAATGCCGGCGGGAATGGCTCTGTAAGTTGCGTATGGTCAGCAGGTCATGAGTTATTCGGCGACCGCCGGACATTCCCTAAGCTCCGCGAATGCCGGTCCAGGCATTCTATCGCTGCAACGCGCCCTGCTCTGGCTCGCCGGTGTCGCCTGCGCGATCGTCTTCATCGAGCCCAGCCCCTATGAGATAGTCACTCTCATTTCCGCCGTCGTTTTCATTGCGACCGGCTTGCGATTTCGGCTGGTGTTCGCGCCGTTGCTGCTGCTGCTGTTTCTTATCAACCTCGGCTACAGCATCTGTGCCGCCGATCTGATGAACCAGTCCGAGGTCGCAAGCTGGATTGCGACTTCCTGGTATATGGCCTTTACTGTGCTGCTCTTGGCAACCATGACGGCCGAAGACACCGCCGCCCGACTTGATCTTCTGCGGCGCGGATTGATCGTGGGCGCCGTGATCGCCTCACTCGCCGGAATCGCTGGGTATTTTCACCTGGTTCCCGGCGGACACGACCTGCTGACATTGTATGATCGCGCCCGCGGCACCTTCAAGGATCCGAACGTGCTTGGCGCTTTCCTGATCCTGCCCGCGCTGTTTGCGCTTCAAAGCGTGGTCTCCGACCGTCCAGGCAAATCGATCCGCAGCGCGATTGCACTTGCGATCATGGCGCTGGGACTGCTGCTCGCCTTTTCCCGTGCCGCCTGGGGAGGCCTGATCCTGACCGCCGCCTTCATGTTCGTCCTGATGGTGCTGACCAGCGAGTCGCGGGCGCAGCGCTCGCGGATCATTGTCACTGCCATGGTTGCGGTCGCCTTCGTCGCGGTGCTGCTGGTGATCTTGCTGTCGTTCGATTCCATCAGCGACATGTTCAAACAGCGCGCGAGTTTCGACCAGAGTTATGACGAGGGCCGCTTCGGGCGTTTCGGGCGTCATATGCTGGGAGCGCAGATGGCGCTTGATCTGCCCTTTGGCATCGGTCCGCTGCAATTCCATCGTTACTTTCCGGAGGACACCCACAACTCCTATTTGAACGCATTCATGTCAGGAGGCTGGATCAGCGGCATCTGCTATCCGGCGTTGGTGTTCGTGACGGTGATCCTCGGCTTTCGCCACATCTTCGTCCGCGTACCCTGGCAACGCCCGTATCTGGCGATCTTCTCGGCATTTTTGGGAACGGTGGGCGAGAGCTTTATCATCGACACCGACCATTGGCGCCACTACTGGCTGATGCTCGGCATGATGTGGGGAATGTTTGCCGCCGCGCAGCCCTATACAAGGCACGCCGCGTCCGTGCGGGAATAGCTGCGGTATAGCGTTATCGAGCGAAAGCCTGCCCCGGACTTGATCCGGGGTGGATACCGGTTGACGAGAAAAACACGCGTCAAAAACAAATAACTAGCGCTTCGGATCTGATCCAATCGAACCGAATAGCGCTAGACGGATACGAATTTGGCCCAAACCAGTGCCAGGATCGCGCCGACACCAAGCCAGGACGGATGCTGGCAAAACACGCTGCCATAGCTGCAGACCGTCGCGGTGCCAAATCCGTCGCTACCTGCGATGTAGAACAGGCCAGTTGCGACCGCCAACAGAAACGCGACGACGTACACCTGAAATTCTCCCGTGGATCTCAGCTTTCACGTCAGAGATTGTCTCGAAAAGATAAGCGTGGCTTTGGCGAAGCCTGCAATAGTTTAATTAATTTTTTCCTATTGGACGAAATCCGCTTGAGGCGGCGGTCACCGCGCCTCGACTTCAAAAACGATGCCTGCGTGATCCACCAGTCGCTTGATCAGACGCTCACCCATTGCGGCGCCGGGCGTCCAGATACCCGGCGCGACCGCGGGCGTATTCTGGAGCAGGCAGATCGCGCACTCGGCAATCATCCGCGACGTCGAGCCATAGCCCGGATCGCGGTCGCCGCGAACCGCCACCCGCACCTGGCGACCGTCCGCCGCGAGCGCCACGAACAGGAGATCGTAAAGGCCGTTCTCGCGCTCCTCCTTCGACGGGCCCTCGCCGGGTTTCGGCGCGTCGGCTCCACCCATCTTCGCATTGGCCGCCACCACCAGCTTGGCATTGGCCTCGCCCCGCTCGCCGTCCCCGGTCACGACCATCTCGTCATAAACGAAATCCTTGCCGTAAGGAAAACCCAGCAGGAAATTCGAACGGTGGACGTTGCGCGTGTTGATGGTCGACATCACAAAGGGCGCGGTCCAGCTCTTGAGATCTTCGTCATAGAGCGGCTTATTGCCGGGCGGCTGTTTCGGTCCCTCGAACTCGGGCGTCAGCACAAACGGGTTCTTCAATAGCGCGACCAGGCTGAAGTCCTTCGAGGCCGCGGCAAAGGTGGCCTTTATGCTCGCAGCGGTGCCGCCTGAAAACGTGCCCTTCATGTTGCGGACGCGACCCTTGACGCGGCTCGTCGGTGCTCCCCACGCCTTCCTCGCCGTCTCCTGCGCGAAGAACACGCCGAGTTCGAAGGGCAGAGAGTCGAAGCCGCAGGAAAAAACGATACGTGCGCCGCTCTTTTGCGCGGCCGCCGTATGCGCATCGATCATCTGCCGCATCCACACCGGCTCGCCGCAGAGATCAAGATAGTCCGTGCCCGTGTCGGCGCAGATCGCGACAAGCTCCGAGCCATAAAGTTGATAGGGACCCACCGTCGAAATCACGGAACGGGTCTGCTCCGCCATGGCTCTCAACGACGCGGGATCGGCGGCATCGGCCACGATAAGAGCGGTATCGGCGGACGCGCCAATCGCCCCGCGAACATTGGCAAGCTTCTCCAGGCTTCGTCCCGCCATCGCCCATTTCGGCGCATCCTTGCCGGAATAGTTCGCGGCGAGATATTCAGCCACCAGCTGGCCGGTGAAGCCGGTCGCGCCATACACCACGATGTCGAATTTCGGCGAAGCCTTCATGTTGATTTCCTTCAAACCGTCAACTCATGCGTTTTATTGGGAGCCAAAGCCGCAACCCGCCTGCTTCCTAGCGTCGCGGCGGCAATGTGTATATCAATAGTTCCGACAAAACGCAGGGTCTGTTGGACCTCAATAACGCGTACCGCGCATTTGACGGGCCTGCGCCACCTGCTGCGATCTCTTTCGGGCCCGTCAAATGGAAAAGCGGTACTGGATTCATAAGGTTGCTAATGCCGATAACTTTCCGAAGTTGGCGTGAGAGGTCGCAGCAATGGTTCACGAACGTCGGAAAGTCGGCACTAGCGACTGACAAGAGCGGTAACGATGAGCTTGATCTGCGCGCCCAACTTTCGGGATCTCGGCGGGCGGCCTGCGGCTGATGGCCGGCGGATGCGGCTCGGTCGGGTTTTTCGCTCCGAAGCCATTCTGCGGCCCGAGCCCGCCGATATCGATACGCTGGGCCGGCATGGCATCCAGCTCGTCCTGGACCTCCGAAGCACGGCAGAAGCGGAGACGCATCCCAACCATTATCTAAGAGGCCGGGGCGCCGAGATCATCCACTTCAACGTCGGCACTGACGTGCGCGCCAAAGGCGGCTTCTGGGATGAACTGGCAGGCGACTCCTCGCCAGTCGCCGTGCAGGCGCTGCTGCAGAAGGCCTATCGCCAGCTTCCGATTGCGGTGGCGCCAGCGCTGCGGTTTCTTTTCGAACGGCTCGAGGCGGATGCTCCGCCGACCCTGCTCCATTGCGCGGCCGGCAAGGATCGTACCGGGATCGCCTCAGCGCTGTTGCTGCACGCGCTCGGAACGCCGTTTGACGAGATCGAGGAGGATTATCTCGAAACCCGGAAGCGGCTGACGGAGCCGGTGCGGGCGCGAGGTGCGGCCGTCATGAGAAAGGTCGCTGGCGGTGAATTGAGTCCCGAAAGCTTCGACATGCTGCTCGGCGTGCGCCGCGATTTTCTCGGACACGCCTTCAGCTGGATGACGGGTAAATACGGCAATCCCGATGAATTCCTGCGCGCTGAAGCCGATCTCAGCGATCGACGACGCGCCCGCATCCGCGAGTGCCTGCTGGAAAGCGCCTGAGTTTTTATAGCCGTTTCGAGCGGAGGCCCGCCCCGGACCTGATCCGGGGTGGATACCGGTTCGCGCAAAGAGAACGCGTCAAAACAAAAAACCAGAGCTTCGGTTCTGATTCAGTCAGAATCGAAATAGCACTAGGAAGCCTCTCCTCTTCTCGCCCCGGCCGCTTGATCGGGTGCCGGGAACAAGGCGCTGGACTGTCCTGTCGCCCAATAGACCACAAGCCCAACCCATTCGCGAACCGCCGTGTCGAGACAGTCCAGCCCTTCATGGGCGATAGCGCGGAACTTCAGAAGATTGCCGTCGTTCGTGCGCCAATCCACCGGATAGGCCTCGACCTCAAAGCCGATTTTTCGAAACAGGCCAACGGATCGCGGCATGTGATAGGCGGAGGTAACCAAAAGCCAGCGCTGACCCGGCTGGGGTTTTACGAGATCCCTGGTGAAAGCCGCATTCTCGGCGGTGTTGCGAGAGCGCCGTTCGACCAGAATCCGCTCTTTTGCGATGCCGAGGCGCTCGAAGGCCGCCGGCGCATAATCGGCCTCTCGGGCATCCCCGGAAACCAGGTCGGCGCTGCCCCCTGTAAAGACAATGCGGGCTTGCGGATATCGCCGCGCCAATGCCGCGCCGGCAAAAATCCGCTCGGATGCTTCGGTGAAGACCGGCTGGCTACGCCCCTTGGAAAGATCGGCATCGATGGCGCCGCCCAGCACGATGATCCCATCGGGCGCGCCTCTGCCTGCTTCCTCCCAGGCCGGAAACCGCGCCTCCAGGGGATGCATCAAGAGATTTCCGAGCGGCGAAAAACCGGCGATCGCGAGCAACACGGCGGAGACGATCATCAGCGCGCGGCCCAGAGCTGCCCATCGCGTGATAAGCAGCACGGCGCCGAGGAGGCCGAGATCGATCAGGAAATTGGTCGGCAGCGTCAACATGCCAATCGTCTTGGAAATCGCAAAAAACAAGCAAGAACCTTTCAAGAGCACGCGGAGGGACGGCAGGGTTCCTCGCCCCTTTATCACGGCCTGACGACAATCGTTACCGGCCCCGATCTAGGCCACTGCCGAGATGGAAGAGCCCTTTCACGGTGGCCCACAGGCGAGTCTTGCGGTGCCGGCGTGAGCCGTATTCGCGCCTTGCGTCTGGCCCTGATCAAAGCTAAGGGAACGGCATCGGAGCGTGGCGCAGCCCGGTTAGCGCACTAGTCTGGGAGACTAGGGGTCGGAGGTTCAAATCCTCTCGCTCCGACCAAATCACCAACTGTTTCAATCGGGTGCTGGAACCTCGCTGACCCCTACGCGAGATTCAGGCCCGTTGGTGACGAAAAGGCCGCCTCTGACGGCGGCCTGTCGAAGCAAGACAAAGCTTGTACTAATTCAATCGCGCGGACCCCGCCTCCCCCGAGAGTTCGCGGCCCGCAAGTGCGAGCACGCGCCGACGGTGCGCGGACGAACTCCCGAACAATTCCCCGTTCGAGCGGGCGCGTTTGAAATAGAGATGGTTTTTCATCTGCCATGTGATGGCAATCGCACCGAACACCTGAATATTTTGAGCGGTCGCCGCGCGATAGCCGTCGGTGGCGTAAGACTTGGCCATGGCCGCAGAAATCGGCCCTTTTTCATTGTCCTCGGACAAGGCCCAGCCGGCATACATCACCGCCACCTTGGTCGCTTCGCTCCTGGCAAAGGTAGTGGCGAGCCCATGCTTGATCGACTGGAATGCGCCAATCGGTTTGCCGAACGCCACGCGCTCCTTTGCATACTCAACGCTCATCTGCAGGACCCTGTCCTGGCCGCCCGCGCTATCAGCCGCGAGCAACAGCAGCAGACGGTCACGCACCCAGGGCCAGACCTTGCTGTCATCATCGGCCAGCAGTTCAGCCTGGGCGTTGCTGAAGGCGACGTGACAAACTTCGCGCGTTATGTCCCTCCACGGCAGCGTTTCTATCTGAACACCGTCGGATTTGGAATCGACAAGAAAAAGTCCTCGACGCCCCTCATGTTCGGCAGCCACCACGAGGGTGTCGGCCGTCGCCGCATCAACGACGAATGACTTTGAGCCATTGAGTCGATAGCTCGAACCGGCCTTTGTCGCTTTCGTATCGGAACGGGGCCCTTCGTCATTCCCGTTGGCATCGCATACAGCCAGCGCCATGGTCGCGCCTCGACCGGCGGTCTTCGGGAGGTAGGCTGCCTTCTGTGCAGGAGACCCAGCCTTTAGCAGCGTCCACGTCCCCGCAAGCGTTCCCAGAAACGGGATTGGTGCGATCACCCGGCCGATTTCCTGGGCGACCATCACGAGGTCAAGGGCGGTCAGACCGCTTCCGCCAAACTCCTCGGGAATGATCAAACCCGCCCAGCCCAGATCAGTCACCTTCCTCCAATTATCGCGGTAGCCGGTGTCGGCGACGCTCGCCTTTGTATTCTGCAACACCTTCGTCAGATCGATCTCTTTCTCCAGGAATGCCCGCGCCGTGTCGAGAAGCACCCGGTGATCGTCGTTCAGTGCGAAATCCATGATGTTGATCCCTTCCGCGACTTACTTTTCGGCCCTGAGGGCGCGCAGATTTTCAGACCAATTACCCTGGGCCGAGGGGTCCCGCTCCCTTGGAAGGCCCACTATCCGCTCGGCGATCACGTTCAGCATCAGCTCCTGACTGCCGGCTCGCAACGTGAGTGTCGGACTGTCCCAGAAGGCGGCGTCCCAGGGCAGGCCGAGATGCGTATGCTTGCCTTCAAAAGCATCGCCGCCCGGCAATAGACCAGCCTGTCCTTCCATTCGTTTGGCAAAATCGGACAAATGCTGATCGTGCGGCGCCCCCATCATCTTGATGATGGCGGCCTCGGGGCCGGGTCGCCGTGCGTTCAGCTGATCGCTCATCGCGCGCAGGTTCATCAGGCGGATGATTTCGCCCTCAATATAAAGCGAGGCCGCCTCGTCAGTAAGCGACGGATCGTCAATCCGGCCGGTCTGCACGAGACCCATGACAAGATCCCGCGCCGTTGGCTTACCCTTGCGCTCCAGGATCATCATTCGCTCTGCCTGCAGCACCTGCTGGGTCAATCGCCAGCCCTCACCTTCCTTTCCGATGAGATTGCTGACCGGCACCCTCACATTGTCGAAGAATGTTTCGTGCATACGGACCACCAGATCCGTAGACGCCTGGCTCATGACATCGATCGGACGAGCGGTGATGCCCGGCGATTTCATGTCGACGATGATGAGTGACAGACCGGCGTGTTTGGAAGCGTTTGGGTCGGTGCGGACCACCATCATCCCATAGTCGGAGCTGCCTCCCGCGCTCCACATTTTCTGGCCGTTGATCACATAGTGATCGCCATCGCGAACGGCCGTGCTTCGCAGCGCTGCCAGATCGGAGCCTGCCGACGGCTCGCTCTGGAGCTGGCACCAGCGGTCCTTTCCGGTGAGCATCCGCCGAAGATATTTCTTCTTGGCCTCCTCGGTACCGTGCGCGAGCAGCGCCGGACCCAAATTCGTTGCAGAGAGCAGATTGCCGAACCTCTCTACGCCCGCGCGTTGCAACTCCTGGGAAATGATCAATTGAAATTCGGGGTCGGCGCTAAGCCCCCAGGGAGGAGGCCAATGAGGGACCTCATATCCCACGTCGAGCAATTCGTCGGCGGTGGGCTTGGGATGTTCCTTCAACCAAGCGCGGACGCCGGACCTGCGGGGATCGTCCTCGGCGGGCAAGTCGAAATCCATGCTTCTCTCCCTGGGGATTTTTTATTTAGAGTGGTACTCTGTCACGTATTGACGGCGGGAGATATGCATCCGCTCGGATAGACTGATTGTCGAGGATGCATAGGTCGAGCGTGCAAGGCGCGGGGCACGGTATTTTGACTTCGTCGGCCATTGCTGCGCGTTGACCTGAAGTCGAGCCAACGGATTAGCGCTGGAGCGATCATGGATCGCCCTTACACCCGAAAGGAAAAGAGCCGGATCATCGCCGGAGCCGTTGCTGCTCTCGTTGTGATTGGCTGGGTGGCCGTGCTTGGGATCGCGTTCCTATCTGCGCGGTAGAACTCAGGTTGCCTCGCTCAACAACCTGCACCGGCAAAACTGCGGGATCACGTCTTCGACTTTGACAGACCAAAGGGATCGGGTGGCTGCGAGGCGTCCTTCATCGCGGCATCAAGCAATTCCCGGCAAGCCAGGAGATCCTGCAACACAACTTGCAGCCGGGTGCGGTCGATCGGCGTGGCCCTGACCTCGATCGGCTGCGCCACCATGGCAGGGGATGCGAAAGAAGGTGAGGCTTTCGAACTCTCGCGCATCGGCTGGGCGACGGCTGCGGATCTTTCGCGCGTCGGCCGGATCACGGGTTCTTCGACGGCATCTTCCTCGTCGCCGTCAACAGCCTCATCGAGGTCTGCCTCAACCTCCGCGCGTGGGCCCCGCGGCGCCTCGCCGCGGACGGCGAAGGACGGCAGGGCCGTCGCATCCACCAGGTTCTGCACCGCCTTGATACCGTGCTCTTTGAGGATTCGTTGCACGCCCCTGATCGTATACCCCTCGCCATAGAGCAATCGGCGAATACCTCGGAGCAGATCGACGTCGTCGGGACGATAATAGCGGCGCCCACCGCTTCGCTTCATCGGCTTGATCTGGGAGAACCGGGTTTCCCAAAAACGCAGCACATGCTGGGGAACGTCGAGTTCGTCAGCCACTTCGCTGATGGTTCGGAACGCATCCGGCGCCTTGTCCAAATGCCTGCTCCTTGTCGGCGGCCTGCGAAACCCGGTTTAGGTCGTTTCGACCGCCGCGCTAATCTTGTCGGCGCCATTTGCACCGCTGTGGGTATTGATCCGCTGTTTCAGAATGGCGGAAGGCTTGAACACCATCACTCGTCGAGGTGAAATCGGCACCTCCGTGCCGGTCTTGGGGTTGCGTCCGATGCGCTGGCCCTTCTTTCGCACCATGAAGGAGCCAAACGACGAGAGTTTCACCGTCTCGCCCTTTTCCAGGCAATCGGTGATCTCCTTCAGGACAAGTTCAACGAAGGCGGACGACTCCGTGCGCGAAAGACCGACCTTCTGATAGACGGCCTCGCACAAATCGACACGTGTCACAGTTTTTCCGGTCATCGCCTGCCCCACTCACGGCGAAAAATTCATTCCCGAAATTAAAAGCTTAACGGGTCATGGTCAACAGCGCTGATCAAGACTTGGTCGATTGTTCCTGCCATAGAACACGGCGTCGCCAGATAAGAACCACTGGCATCGCAGCGCGAAGCAATCAACTTGCCAGGTTTACCCGACAAACAAGCGAAGGATTTAACCGGACGCTTACCATCTCACCAGCGCCGATCCCCAGGTGAAGCCACCACCCATCGCTTCGAGCATCACCAGATCACCCTTCTTGACGCGCCCATCCTGAACCGCAACCGATAAGGCCAGCGGGATCGAAGCCGCTGACGTATTGCCGTGACGATCAACCGTCATCACCACCTTCTGCGGCGCAATATGCAGCTTGTGGGCGGAGGCATCGATGATACGCTTGTTGGCCTGATGCGGCACGAACCAGTCGAGATCGTCCGCCTTCACGCCGGTCGCCGCAAAAGCGTCTTCGATGACATCGGTGATCATGCCGACCGCGTGCTTGAACACTTCGCGGCCTTCCATCCGCAAATGTCCGACCGTCTGGGTAGTTGACGGGCCGCCATCCACATACAACTTGGACTTGTGCCGGCCGTCTGACCTCAAATGGGTGGTCAGGATGCCGCGGTCGGACGTCAGTCCCGGTTGTTGCTGCGCCTCGAGCACGACGGCACCGGCACCATCGCCGAACAGCACACAGGTGCCGCGATCGTTCCAGTCGAGGATCCGCGAAAAGGTTTCGGAGCCAATCACCAATGCCCGTTTGAAGCCGCCAGTTCGCAGGAAATTGTCGGCAGTGGCGAGCGCAAATACAAATCCCGAACAGACGGCCTGCAGGTCGAAGGCAGCGCCATGGTGGATCCCAAGCGCGTTCTGCACCGCAACGGCGGTGGCAGGAAATGTATTGTCGGGGGTTGAGGTTGCGAGAACGATCAGATCAATGGACTGGGCGTCAATGCCCGCATTGGCCAGGGCGGCCTGCGCCGCGCGGATTGCCAGATGCGAGGTGAATTCACCCTCCGCGGCGATATGGCGCTGGTGAATTCCGGTTCGCTGAACGATCCATTCGTCGGACGTGTCGATCCGGCTCGCCAGTTCAGCGTTGGTCAGTATCTTCTCCGGCAGGTAGGAACCGCAGCCGAGCACGACCGAACGGATTAGTGTCACGAGACAGCCTCCTGCGGGGCGGGTGCCAAAGCCAATGTACCGCCGTCGCGGTGGAGCATTTTGTTGATCTTGTTGAGGAGATCGTATCGAACCATCTCATAACCAACATCGACGGCGGAGGCAAAGCCTTCCGCGTCGGTCCCGCCATGGCTTTTGACGACAATTCCGTTCAGCCCGAGCACCACGCTGCCGTTGGATTTGCTGGGCTCGAGCTTGTCGCGCAGCGCCTTGAAGGCATTCTTGGCCAACAAATAGCCGATCCGGGCGCGCCAGGTCCGTGACATGGCGCCGCGCAGGAACTCGGTGATCTGGCGCGCGGTACCCTCGGCGGCCTTCAGCGCGATATTGCCGCTGAACCCCTCGGCCACGATCACGTCAGCGGCCCCTTTGCCGATGCCGTCGCCCTCGACGAAACCGACATATTGCAGCTGCGGCAGATCCAAGGCCCGCAACAGTTCCGCCGCCTCGCGGATTTCGTCGCGGCCCTTGATTTCCTCCACGCCAATGTTGAGTAGTCCGACGGTCGGTCGCTCGAGATCGAACAGCACGCTGGCCATCGCGCTTCCCATCACCGCCAGCGCCACCAAATGATGAGCATCGCCACCGATGGTGGCGCCGAGATCGAGCACCACCGAATCGCCGCGGGTCGTCGGCCAGATCGCCGCCAGCGCCGGCCTGTCGATGCCGGGCAGCATGCGCAGGCAAAACCGCGCCATCGCCGCCAACGCGCCGGTGTTGCCGGCCGAGACGGCGACATCCGCCTCACCCTTCTTCACCGCCTCGATCGCCAGCCACATCGACGAGGTCTTGCGGCCCCGCCGCAGCGCCTGGCTCGGCTTGTCGTGCATGCTGACCGCCACATCCGTATGGACGACGCGGGAGGCCGCCTTCATCGCCGGATATTTCTCAAGCTGCGGGTCGATCTGCGCGCGATCGCCATACAGCAGAAATTCGGTGTCGGGATGCCGCGTCAGCGCGATCGCCGCGCCGGGAATGACAACGGATGCACCGACATCCCCACCCATGGCGTCAAGCGCAATTCGAACCTTTTGGGGCATGAATGTCCCGGAAACCTTTTGCCGGCCTCAAACCCGACCGTTGAACAAGCCGACTGTGAGCAAGGTTCGCGAATACCGAGCCCACGACTGATCGGGCCGCGACAATAGCGTTTCCCGGCCCCGAAACAACCTCTTGACGGCTGTTTTGGTCGCCGCAGCGCAGCGAGAGTCGAGGCAGAGGGGGCCAGGTCAAGCCGGGTTATTTCGGCTTTTTAGGCGAAGCAGGACGCTCCTTCTCTTGCAGGGCCCGAAGTGCGGCAAAGGGGTGCTCGTTCGGATCGGCCGGTTCAGCCACAACGTCAAAGACCGCGTCGGGCTTGCGTGGGTAGGGATCCATCGCGAGCAGCACGATATCGGTTGCCAGTCGGCCAAGATCGATGATGCCGTTGACGATGGGCTCCGGAGAATCCGGAGTTTCCTCGTCGCTCTCCACCGCGTCATCGACGAGATCAGACAATTGCGGAATTTGCTCTGGCGGCGCGTAGACGAGATCTATTTCCTCATCGATCTCATTCTCGATCGGATCAAGCGTGACAACGCAGGTCTGACCAAGGCGCGCCCTCACCCATCCGGTGACGGCCAGACGCCCGCCGCTCATTGGCCGCACGTCGAATGCGCCCCTGGCAGAAACCACCTCACGAAGGCCGGCCAGTTCGGCTATTCCGCGGCGAGTGGCCTCGTCCGCTTCGATTTCCCGATGCAGACCGGCTTCGGGAATCTGTGCGACCACCAGCGGCGCCCGCCAGGGATCGCTTGGGAAATCCACCCTCTCAGTCATGCGCCGCACCTTTCGCCTGTCATGAGGGCTCCACCACAGCCGACGGCGGCGGAAAGCGCCAACCCCCGCTGGTAAATTCCGCCCTCCCGCAATTCGACAGCCGATCCAGCCCAAGCCGCACATACGCGGCCAGGAGACGGGCCTTGTCCATCGATTCGCAGTTGAGAACGTTCTTGCATATGGATTCCGCCAGCGTGTCCCTGGTGAGATCGCCGGTATTCAACGCTGTGTCATAGGCCGCGGTTCGTCCGTAGAAGGCCTCTCCGAACGCCTGCATGCGCTTGGGCACCGTGAGGTCGCCGACGCCCATTTCCCGGAGATTATCGTCCATATCCTCGCAAAACCGGTCAAACAACGCCTGGGCAAGTCCTGGTCCGCCATCGAGAGCCCGCACTCGGTGCAAAACCATCCACAAATGCAGAAGCAGCAGGTCAAAACGGCCGTTAACCGTGTCCGGTACCGCCATATCCCGGTAAAAGGCCGGTTCTCGCGCTTGTGTCACGATCATGCCATAGATGGCTTCAATGGTGCCGCGCGAGGGCGCCCGGGGATTCCTGAAGCGATTGAACGGCCAGAGCATGTGGGCTTTCCTGCAAGCCCGTAAGGGCCGCTTGTTGCAATCCATGGCGGTGCCCGGTACGTCAACGCCTCGCATGATGCAAGAGGACGGACAAGTTTCCGCATGACGATCAAGATCCCTAAACGGACGGTCCGGTGGTCCCTGTCCGCTTTTGTACGCCGACCCGCGCTGCGCTCGACAGCTGCGGCGGCACTGGTCTGCCTTGCGCTGGCGGCCTGTGCCGGGGAGCAGTTCCAGAAGGGCTACATCATGCCTCCAGGGGCGCTGGAACAGATTCCGATCGGCGCGAGCCAGGACCAGGTTCTGATCGTAATGGGTACGCCCTCCACCGTCGCCACCTTGAACGGCGACGTGTTCTACTATATCTCGCAGCGCTCGGAACGCCCCGTGGCTTTCATGAACCAGCGCGTCGTCGATCAGCGGGTGATCGCGATCTATTTCGACAGAAACCGGCAAGTGGAGCGCCTGGCCAATTACGGGCTGAAGGACGGCAAGATTTTTGACTTCATCAGTCGGACGACGCCGACTTCGGGTCAGGAACTCAGCTATCTGACGCCGCTCTTCAAGCTGCTCAGCTTCAATTGATCGGGCCGGTGCCCCCCAATCGCAGTTGCCTACCTAAATGAAAAGCCCCGCGGTCGATGCCGCGGGGCTTCTTATTAGAGGATCATTCCGCCTGGTGCCGACTTTCCATTTGACGGGCCTGAAAGACATCACGGCAGGTGGTGTAGGTCCGTCAAATCGGCGGTACTAGTGGGCGAGGATCGCCAGCAGCAGCAGCGCCACAATGTTGGTGATCTTGATCATCGGGTTCACGGCCGGCCCAGCGGTGTCCTTGTAGGGATCGCCGACAGTGTCGCCGGTTACGGCCGATTTATGGGCGTCCGAGCCCTTGCCGCCGTAGTGACCATCTTCGATGTACTTCTTGGCGTTGTCCCAGGCACCCCCGCCCGAGGTCATCGAAATCGCCACGAACAGACCCGTTACGATCACGCCGAGCAGCATCGCACCCACCGCCGAAAACGCCGCCGACTTGCCGACCGCTCCACCACCGGCGATGAAGTAGATCAGGAAGTAAACCACGATCGGGGACAGCACCGGCAACAGTGACGGGATGATCATCTCCTTGATCGCCGCCTTGGTCAGCAGATCGACCGCCTTGCCGTAATCCGGTTTGTCGGTTCCTTGCATGATGCCCGGCTTTTCGCGGAACTGACGACGCACTTCTTCGACAATCGCACTAGCTGCGCGACCGACTGCGGTCATGCCCATCGCGCCGAACAGATACGGCAGCAGACCACCGAACAACAGGCCCACCACCACATAGGGGTTGTTGAGCGAGAAGTCGGGATTGACGCCGGCGAAATAGGCGTGATGCGCAGAATCCGCGATGAAGAATTTGAGGTCCTCGTTGTAGGCCGCAAACAGCACCAGCGCGCCGAGACCGGCTGACCCGATGGCATACCCCTTGGTCACCGCCTTGGTGGTATTGCCGACCGCATCCAGGGCGTCCGTCGCTTTGCGAACCTCCTTCGGCAGGCCGGCCATTTCGGCAATGCCGCCGGCATTGTCGGTGACTGGACCGAAGGCGTCGAGCGCAACGACCATACCGGCAAGAGCCAGCATGGTGGCGGTCGCAATGGCGATGCCGAACAGGCCCGCCAGGCTGTAGGTGACGAGGATGCCGGCGATGATGACGATAGCCGGCAGCGCGGTCGCCTCCATCGAGACGGCGAGTCCCTGGATCACGTTGGTGCCGTGGCCCGTCACCGAAGCAGCGGCGATCGACTTCACCGGACGATAGTCGGTACCGGTATAGTACTCGGTGATCCAGATGATCAGCGCGGTCACGACGAGGCCGACGACGCCGCATTCGAACAGCGCCATACCGGTAAAGTTGACGCCGTCGAGTTTGCCGAAGCCGATCAGGTAATAGATCACGCCGGCGATGCCGATCAGCGACAGGATGCCGGTTGCGATCAGGCCCTTGTAGAGCGCGCCCATGATCGACTGGCTCGGGCCCAGTTTCACGAAGAAGGTGCCGATGATCGAGGTGATGATGCAGATGCCGCCAATAGCCAGCGGCAGCGTCATCATGTTGACGAGGATCGGCGTCTTGGCGAAGAAGATCGCCGCGAGCACCATGGTGGCGACCGCAGTCACCGCGTAGGTCTCGAACAAGTCGGCGGCCATACCGGCGCAGTCGCCGACATTGTCGCCCACGTTGTCGGCAATAGTCGCCGGATTACGTGGATCGTCTTCGGGGATTCCGGCCTCGACCTTGCCAACAAGGTCGCCGCCGACGTCGGCACCCTTGGTGAAGATGCCGCCGCCAAGTCGGGCGAAAATCGAGATCAGCGAGGCGCCGAAACCGAGCGCGACCAGCGCGTCAACGACGGTACGGCTGTCGGCGGCGAGCTTCAGCGAATAGGTCAGGAAGCCGAAATAGAGGGTGACGCCGAGCAGCGCCAGACCGGCCACCAAAAGGCCCGTGATGGCTCCGGCCTTGAAAGCAAGTTCAAGACCGCCGGCCAGCGAGGTGATCGCCGCCTGGGCGGTGCGGACGTTGGCGCGAACCGACACGTTCATGCCAATGAAGCCCGCCGCTCCCGACAGGATGGCGCCGATGGCAAACCCGACAGCAACATAGAGACCAAGGAAATAGGCGAGCAGCGCAAAGATAACGATGCCGACCAGTCCGATCGTCGTGTACTGCCGCCGCAGATAGGCCTGCGCGCCCTCGCGCACCGCCGCTGCGATTTCCTGCATCCGCGGATTTCCCGCATCCGCGCTCAAGACTGAAGACGTCGCCCAGATCGCGTAGACGACGGAAAGCACTCCGCAGAGCACAATCAACCATAATGCTGTCATTTATTCTGCCTCGGATTTGTTTACCCCCCAACCCGCCGCTGGCGCGACGGGGTACTCAAAGGCCTTGCGGCCTTAAAAGCGCCGGGACCATGCCAAAATCGCAACCATGGCGCAACGCCACAGGAGGCATGGCCCCCGATTTTCGGTCGATCGGTTGCGATGCAGCACAGTTTTCCGGGATGCATCGCCCGTTGGCCAGGAACCCGCGACCGGTTCTCGCGCCAAAGTGGCTAAAAGTGACTGTAGGATAACCGGCGCATCACCAGTTCCGCGCCGGCGCCATCCACGAAGGTGGGAGGCAAACTGCCCCGCTCGATGACGCCGATCACGGTGGCTGCGACCCCGGCGGAGCGAGCAGCCTCGATAAAGGTCGGAAGGCTGCTCTCCGGAATCGCGCACAGGATTTCGTAATCATCGCCACCGGCGAGCAGGCACTCGATCCCCACTCGGCCCTCTGTCATCAGCGAGCGGGCCGCCGCCGACAGCGGAATAAGCGAAGCATCGACGCGGGCAGAGACGCCAGAGGCGACGCAGAGCTTGGCGAGGTCGCCCGCCAATCCGTCGGAAACATCCATGGCCGCATGGGCGTGGTCACGGACCGCGCGCGCCAGACCGGTTCGCGGTTGAGGCACGCGATAGCGATCGATCAGTCGATCCGCCGCCGCGGCATCGAGCCCAGGCGCCGCCGCTCCGTTACGCAAAATGTCGAGCCCGAGAAAGGCATCTCCGATCGTCCCCGTGACGACCACGCGATCCCCTGGCTTTGCGCCGTCACGATGGACCATCCGGCCGGCCGGCGTACGCCCGAATGCGGTCACCGAAATCATCAGGGGACCCGGGGTCGAGACCGTGTCGCCTCCAAGCAGCGGACAATCAAATTGCGCGGCGTCTTCGCCGAGCGCCTGTGCGAAAGGTGCAAGCCAGGAATCCTCGGCGTCGCGCAAGGCTAGCGTCAGCACAAAACCTGCGGGATTTGCTCCCTTGGCGGCGAGATCGGAAAGATTGACGCGGAGGGCTTTGCGGGCAACCGTCTCCGGCGGATCGTCTGCGAGGAAATGGACGTTCTCGATGATCGCATCCGTCGTAACGACGAGATCATCTCCGTCGGATTTGAGCAATGCTGCGTCGTCACCAAGGCCCAGCGCGCCAGGGTTTGATGCCAGCGGGCGAAAGTAACGGGCAATCAGCGAGTCCTCGCCGGACATTTTCTGCTCCCGATCGACCATCGACGCCATCCGGATTTGGCCGGCTAGCCTCGCGCAAATTCGTCCGCGCGATAGTGCCGGGCAATCTGGTCGAGGACAGCATTGACCATGCCTGTCTCGTCCGCCTCGACAAAGGCGTGCGCCACATCGACATATTCCGCCACCACGACCCGCGCGGGAACATCCTTGCGATGTTCGAGCTCATAGGCGCCTGCGCGCAATACCGCGCGAAGAATCGCATCGATGCGCTTCAATGGCCAGCCTTGCGCCAGGACTTGGTCGATCAAGGGATCGAGCCTGGCCTGGTCGCGCACCACGCCCGAGACGACATCGCGGAAAAAAGCGGCTTCCGCCGGCAGATAGGTATCGCCCTCGACCTCGTTGCCCAGCCAATGGCTCTCGAATTCCGCAAAGACATCGTTGATACCCGCGCCGGACAAATCCATCTGGTAGAGCGCCTGCGCGGCGGCGAGCCTTGCCGCACCGCGCCGGTTTGCCTTCTTCTTGTCCCGGCCCCTGTTGTCTTGGCCTTTGGCCGGAATTTTGCCGGTTTCCGCCATCCTCAACCCCGCGCCAGGCGATGTTTGATCCGCAGCATCGCCACGGCCGCACGCGCCGCGTCACCGCCTTTGTTCAATTCGTTGGGTCGCGCCCTCGCCCAGGCCTGCTCTTCGGTATTGACGGTGATGATGCCATTGCCGAGCGGGACCTTTCGTTCCACCGCCAGATCCATCAGCGCGCGCGATGACTCCATCGAGACGATCTCGAAATGAATGGTGTCGCCCCGGATGACGCAACCGAGTGCGATCACCGCATGATACGGTCTTCCCTTGCGCTCGGCTGCATCCAGCGCAATTGCAATCGCAGCCGGAATTTCCAGCGCGCCGGGAACCGTGATGACGTCATGCGTGAGACCTGCAGCCTTCAACTCCGCAACAGCCCCTTCCAGCAGCGCATCCTGGATATCGTCGTAAAAGCGCGCCTCGACAATCAATGCGCGGGTGCCGGAGACGTCGGTTTGGTCTTTCAGGGGGGCGCGACGCGCGTCTGCCATGGCTTCCGTCCATTTCCTCGATGTCGCGGGTTTTAGTCGCGACAAGCCGGTTAGCCAAGCACCAATGACGGCAAACCGTCGCGCCTTGCGCTAGCAGCGCCTATTTAGCGGGCCTGCACCACCTGCCGCGACTTCTTCCAGGCCGGTCAAATGGAAAGCGGTACTAGAATCATGCCAATGCCAATAACTTTCCGAAGTTCGCTTGAGAAGTCGCAGCAATGGTTCAAGAACTTCGGAAAGTCGGCACTAGGCTGGCTTCATTTCCGAGAGACGGGCGGCATAGCGGGCCATCAAATCGACCTCGATATTGACTTCATCACCGGCTTCCCAGCTCCCAAGCGTTGTCACGCTCAAGGTGTGTGGAATGATCAGCACCGAAAAGCTGACATCATCGACCGTATTCACGGTGAGCGACACGCCATCCAGCGTCACCGATCCCTTTGTGGCGATGAAACGCGCCAGCTCCCGCGTAGTCCGCAATTCGAAACGGGCCATGTCCGGCAGGTCGTGACGCCCAACGATGGTAGCTATGCCATCGGCGTGACCGGCCACAATATGGCCCCCGAGTTCATCGCCGATCTTCAGCGCGCGCTCCAGATTGAGCCGGCTCCCCTTGGTCCAACCCTTCGCAGTCGTCAGCTGCAACGTCTCGGCGGCGGCATCGACCTCGAACCAGGTTTTGCCGCTATCCACCCCGGAGGCCACCACCGTCAGGCAGATGCCATTGCATGCAATCGAAGCGCCGTCAGCAATGGTCGCGCGATCGTAGCGGCAGGCGATGCGCAGGCGGTGCAGCTGGCCTTGCGCGGTCGCCTGAAAGGCTGTGATCTCGCCGATATCAGTGACAATGCCGGTAAACATGAACAACCCAATCCTAGGGCGAGAGTTGCGCCCGCCCGTTTGCCTTTACGCCGCGCGGGCTTGTGAACGCTGGTAGATCGTCAGCGTATCCTTCTCAAGCGCCTCGCTGGGTACAGCAACAAATCCCTCCGAACCAGTGATGGTGGTCAAGGGCAGCGAGTCCAGCGCATCGACGCCGTCCGCCCCCACGGTCTGCGGGCTACGCAGCAGCCAGACTTCGTCGACCAGGCCTGCCGCAACAAAGGACGCCGCCACGCGCGAACCGCCCTCCACCAGCAGCCGCGTGATGCCCCCTCCCGCCAACCGCTGCAGGACCTCCGTCAAGTCGAGCCCCGGGGGTTGATCTGAAGCCTGTACGACGCGGATGATCTCCGCGCCGGCCGCGCCGAGCTTCATGGCGGCGGCCGCTTCGGCCAATTCCGAACTCACCAGCCACAATGGCGTCTGGCGCGCGGAATGAACGAGCCGGCTTTCCATCGGGGTCCGCAAATTGCGGTCGAGCACAATCCGCACCGGCGAACGGAGTTCCATACCCGGCAAGCGACAGGTCAGTTGCGGATCATCCGACAGCACGGTGCCGATGCCAACCAGGATGGCATCACATTGCGCCCGCAACAGGTGCACGCGGTTTCGCGCCTCCTCGCCAGTGATCGCAAGCGCCGTACGATGCGGTCCGCCGATCCTGTCATCGGCGGAGACGGCGAGCTTGAGGATCACATGCGGACGCTTCTCCCGCAGTTTTCGGAAATGACCGGCATGATCGTGCGCAGCCTCCTCGGCACATAGCCCGATATCGACGCGAATGCCCGCAGCTCGCAGTCGGGCGTGACCTTTCCCGGCCACCTCGGGATTGGGATCCCCGATCGCCGACACCACACGGGCGATCCCCGCCGCGATGATGGCATCGGCGCAGGGCGGCGATTTGCCGACATGCGAACAGGGCTCGAGCGTCACATAAAGCGTGGCGCCCTTCGCCGCTTCACCGGCACGAGCCAGAGCTTCCGGCTCGGCATGCGGCCGTCCCCCGGCTTGCGTCCAGCCGCGACCGACGATGATGCCGTCCTTGACCACGACAGCGCCCACGGCCGGATTGGGCCACGTCTGCCCCTGCCCGCGACGGCCGAGCGTCAGCGCCAATTGCATGAACCTGCGATCGGCGGCTTCGGACGAGGCGGCTTTTTCCGCGAACTGCTCTTCCAGAATACGAAAGATCATTTGCGCAGCGGCGCCAGCCGCGTGTCATCATCCGCTGACAATTCGCCAAGCACGGTCTCGAAATCCTTGGCCTCGCGGAAATTGCGGTAGACCGAGGCAAAGCGCACATAGGCAACGTCATCGAGTTGGCGCAGATGCTCCATCACGATTTCGCCGATCGCCTCGGAAGACACTTCCGATTCCCCGCCGCTTTCCAGCTCCCGAACGATGGTCGAGACCATTTTCTCGACCCGCTCGCTATCCACCGGGCGCTTGCGCAGGCTGATCTGCAGCGAGCGGACCAGCTTGTCCCGATCAAACGGAACGCGCCGGCCGTTTCGCTTGATCACAGTGAGTTCGCGAAGCTGCACGCGTTCGAAAGTCGTGAACCGGAAGTTGCAGGCAAGGCAAATCCGACGCCGCCGAATGACCTGGGAATCCTCGGTCGGCCGGGAGTCCTTAACCTGCGTATCCAGGCTGTTGCAGCTAGGGCAGCGCATCGCCAGCCGGCCTTATTGATAGATCGGGAAACGATCGGTCAGAGCCTTGACCCGCTCCTTGATCGCCGCCTCTACCATTGGCGCCTTGCCATCGGAAGATTGGGCAATGGCGTTAAGTACTTCAGCGATCATTTGGCCAACCTGTTTGAACTCAGCCACGCCGAAGCCGCGCGTCGTTGCCGCCGGCGTACCGAGACGCAGCCCCGAGGTGACGAACGGCTTTTCCGGATCGAAGGGAATACCGTTCTTGTTGCAGGTGATGGCAGCGCGAACCAGCGCCTTCTCCGAGACATTACCTTTCAGCCCCTTCGGTCGAAGGTCGACCAGCATCAGATGGTTGTCGGTACCGCCGGAGACGATGTCGAAGCCATGGCCGCGCAGGGTTTCAGCAAGAGCCTTGGCATTCTCCACAATATTCTTCGCGTAAATCTTGAAGTCCGGCCGCAACGCCTCCGCAAACGCCACCGCCTTGGCGGCAATTACATGCATCAGCGGCCCACCCTGAAGCCCCGGGAAGATCGCCGAATTCAATTTCTTGGCGAGCGCCTCGTCGTTACTGAGGATCAATCCACCGCGCGGGCCACGCAGCGACTTGTGGGTCGTCGTGGTCGTGACATGGGCATGGGGGACCGGCGAGGCGTGAACACCTCCCGCCACGAGCCCAGCGAAATGGGCCATGTCGACCATCAGATAGGCGCCGACGCTGTCTGCGATCTTCCGGAAGCGTTTGAAGTCCCACGGCCGAGAATAGGCCGATCCGCCGGCGATGATCAGCTTCGGCTTCACCTCTTCGGCCTGCCGGGCAATGGCGTCCATGTCCAGGATCTGATCTTCGCGACGAACGGTGTAATGCGCGGCCTTGAACCATTTGCCGGACATATTGACTGGCGAACCATGGGTGAGATGACCGCCGGCGGCGAGATCAAGTCCCATGAAGGTGTCGCCGGGCTGCAGCAGCGCCAGAAAAACCGCCTGGTTCATCTGGCTGCCGGAGTTCGGCTGCACATTGGCGAAATTGGCACCGAATAGCTTCTTGGCCCGCTCGATCGCGAGAGTCTCCACCACGTCGACCCATTCGCAGCCGCCGTAATAGCGGTTGCCGGGATAACCTTCGGCATATTTGTTGGTCAGCACCGAACCCTGTGCCTCCAGCACTGCCCGGCTCACGATATTCTCAGATGCGATCAGCTCGATCTCGTGACGTTGTCGACCAAGCTCCCCCTTGATGGCGGCCGCGATTTCGGGATCAGCCTCGTTGAGCGAGGCGCTGAAGAAGGAATCGGGCGCGGAAGTGGTCTTCGTGGTGTTGGCAGAGGTCATGGGCGGAAATCCTTGCCGCCGCGGTCTCCAACACCGATCCAGAAGGCGGGATCAGGAGGGGCGCGGTCGGTCATCGATGAGCTTCAGGGCGGCAGAGCCGGCCTACCATATCTAGGGGCTTGGGCCAAGGCCGGGAAGGCATGCAGGCCAAAAGCTTGAGGACGGCCTGTGGGTAGGGCCGTCCTCGGGTCGTTAGACGTTAGAACCAGGAAAATCGTCCAAAAGGTCGCCCTGCGGCCGGCACCGGCGGTTTCGCCGCCGTCCGTCCGCCCAATCGGCTCAGTAGCCGACGGTGAAGCGCCCGCGATGCTTGGGCGTCTCGAGTTCGTCGACGACCGCGATTGCGTAATCCTCGTAGGAGATGGCGGCCTTGCCGTCGGCGCCGACCAGCAGCTCATCCTTGCCGATCCTGAATTTTCCGGTGCGCTCGCCCGGCTGAAATCCCGGCGGGGGCGAAATATAGGTCCAATTCAGGTCTTTCTGCGCCTGAAGAAGGTCGAAGAAACGCGCCGCGTTTTTGGCGAATGTCGCATAGGCCGGCGGAAACTGCGGCGTGTCCATGATGCGCGTTTGCGTACCGGGCGCCAGCAAGGTCCCGGAGCCGCCGCAGACGAAATAGCGCGGCACGCCCGATTGCCGAACGGCGTCGATCAGCGCCTGCTGATCATACTTGTCAAACCGCACGCTACTGACCACGACGTCATGGCCCTTCAGTAGAGGGACCAGCCCCTTGGTGTCGCTCGCATTACCCATGACAGCAGCGACGCCGGGCAATTGCTGCGTTTTCTCCGGGTGAATGCTGATGGCAGTGACGGTATGACCGCGCCCGGATAACTCCGGCAAGATTCGCTTAGCGAGCTCACCTGTCGCGCCTATAAAAGCTACTTTCATGACAATCCCTCGCGTTTGATCTCCGCCAACCTGGAATGAGCCCGGCGCGGAGCCGGAGCGAGTCATGGCATAGAAAATCGAGGCCCATCAAGGCCCTATCGGGAGGTCTGCAAGGGTAGCAGGGCTTATAGGCCGGTATAGCCTGCCTTAACCGGGTCCACGCTGCCATCGAGCTCGCGCAGATAGGTCAGTCCGCATACCGCCAAACGGTGCGGGTCTCGCTCGCCGGCTTCGAACAGGGTCGAGAGATATTTGGTGACCTTGGCCCGGGCCTCTTCTCCGGTCTCCACACTGTGATTTACCAGCAAGGCGTAGGTGCGCATGATCCGGTCGATGGCGGCTTCCATTTATCTGTTCCCTGTGGGTGGACGGAAAGGTTCAGGCTCTGGTCGCGATTTCGGCCTCAAACCGGGCGATCGCCTTGTTTGCAAGACGCAGCCGGTTGAACTCGCCGCGGTGGAACAAGTTCAGAATGATCTCAAGGAGCTGATCGTTGGTCGCCAGGCTGTCGGGAATGGTGCCCGACCTGCGGAGGTAGTTGCAGGCGATGGCGTAAGCATCGCTGACCACCTCCACATTCATCACCTGCATTCCACGTTCGACAAGCATCACGGCCCTCCGACCTATCCGGATTAATTGCCGGTGGATCGGCTGGTTCCCCCGGGCGCGCAATTTTTTGCAATGCACCCTCCCCGATCGTGAAGTTCGCGGAACCTTGCTGATTAGCGGTGGTCAGAACTCCCTGAATTGCGATGTCACCCAAAAGGAAACGCACTGTCCGGAGTTACCGGTCCAGTGCGCCCACACTTTTTTTGTTTTTATGCGCGGTATCCAGGGCAAGGCTTGCCGGTCTTCTCAACGGCCGGCTTGGCCTGTCTCCTTGGAATTCTCAGAGGCGATACAAAATCTGATCGGTCCAAAACCGCTCGAGGCGGTGCAAGGACTTGTTGAGAGTGGCAAACTCCTCATTGGAGATGCCGCCGACCTGTTCCACGGTCTTGACGTGCTTCTGATAAAGCGTGTCGACGATACGGCGGATTTCCTGACCTTGCGGGGTCAGGCGAATGCGCACCGAGCGCCGATCAACGCGGCTGCGCTGATGATCGAGGAAGCCGAGCTCGACCAGCTTCTTCAGATTGTAGGAGACATTCGATCCGAGATAGTAGCCGCGGGTGCGCAGTTCGCCGGCGGTCAATTCCTTGTCGCCGATATTGTAGAGCAGCAGTGCCTGTACCGAATTGATGTCGGCGCGGCCGCGGCGATCGAACTCATCCTTGATGACGTCGAGCAGACGGCGGTGCAGCCGCTCTACCAGAGTCAAGGCTTCGAGATAGAGCGGCTGCACTGCGGCTTGGCCGGAGGCGCGGTCAGCGGTTTCCACCGCCGTAGCAACGGCTTTCATCATGACACTTCCCCTGTTGTCGTTTGATCGACTTATTCGACGAAACTTGTGTCCCGTCTGATAGGGGCAAGTTAAGCGACGCCCTTGAACATCCGCTTAAATAAGACAATAAAGAGATCATGAATTTAAGACAGTGAATCGCGGATTAAGCCCGTCAATCAAGGGCTTTTTCAATGCTTCGTTGACGGTGCGAAGGCGCTGTTCACGCTTCGTCTGTCTCACCTGTCACATATGGGAACAGCATCATTCAAATTGAAAAGGTCTGCGTAACAGGTGTGACCAGCGCGTTAGGGTGACTCAAAAGTTACCGCAAAAATTTTGCGAAAATTTTCTCGACCAATTCGATGCGACGGGTGCAACCGGCGTCCGAGATTGGCTTGGGAGAGGATTTGGAAGGACAAGTCCTGAAGCGCGTCGGTAAAATCTATGGCGGCCGTTCGCGCGACGCCATCCAGGCCAGGGTCAGATAGGCAGCCAGCATCACCCCATCCAGCACCACGACTGTTACGCTGCCGCCGTAGATGGCCGGAAACATCAGTTCGATCACCGCCATCGAAACGACGGTTGTCAGCCACACCACCGCGCCCCAGGGAGTGGCGAGCCAGAGACCGACCGCCGCAACCAGTTCGATCACCGCGAAATAAATGGTGGCGGTCTGCCAGGCCATCGACTGGTTTTCGAACGCGTCCTCCTCGCCCCCCACAAATCCGGTGACTTGCCCCCAATGGTAAAGCCCCTTGGCAATGGCGATCACCGCCATGATGCGCAGGAAGAGCACCAGCCTGCGCGTCCAGGCGCCGTCGTCGGTGTCGCGACGTTCCGATGAAATCGCGTCGACCGAGATGGCACCGTCGCGCGCCGTATCGCGGGAGGGGACCTCAGACATCGATCAGTTCACCTGCATCAATTCAAACACGAAGGAAGCCGCTCACGATATTTCCGGGTGCAATGGTAGCCGACGATGCCGGCCCTCCGGACTCTTGGCTGTTTTGGACGGCAAAATCAATCTAGGCCCCCCGCTTGGCATGGCTCATCGCTTGAGGCGGATCAAGGCCGCGGTGACGGACGCTGGTCAAGATGCTAAAGCTAAGGCCCATTCGCGGGCAGGCCCCGCCGCTTTGGAGTGAACGGAATGGCGATCAAGTTTGGGCGACCGATCGAAATGCGCGAGACGCCGCGAGCGCCGAACGCGCTCGCCTCCTCCCCCGCGCTTGATCTCGCTATTCGCCTGCGTCGCAACCGCAAGGCGGAATGGGCGCGCCGCCTGGTCCGTGAAAACGTGTTGACGGTGGACGATCTGATTTGGCCACTATTTGTCGTGGAGGGCCACGATCAGCGCACACCAGTAGCTTCCATGCCCGGCGTGGAGCGCCTCAGCGTCGATCAGGTCGTCCGCGAGGCTGAGCGCGCGATGCGGCTCAGGATTCCCTGCATCGCGCTGTTTCCCTATACCGAGCCCGGCCTGCGCGACGAACAGGGATCGGAAGCGCTCAATCCCGACAATCTCGTGTGTCAATCGGTTCGCGCGATCAAGAAGGAATTCCCCGAGCTCGGGGTGCTCTGCGACGTGGCGCTCGATCCCTTTACCAGCCACGGTCATGACGGCCTGCTGCAGGACGAGCGAATTCTCAACGACGAGACCGTTGCGGTGCTGGTCCGTCAGGCGCTGGTCCAGGCGGAAGCCGGCTGTGACATCATCGCGCCCTCCGATATGATGGATGGCCGCGTTGGTGCAATCCGCCAGGGCCTGGATCAGGCTGGTTTCATGGACGTGCAGATCATGTCCTATGCCGCCAAATACGCGTCAGCCTTTTACGGGCCGTTCCGCGATGCGATCGGCTCCTCCAAGACACTGACCGGGGACAAGCGCACCTATCAGATGGATAGCGGCAATTCCGACGAGGCACTTCGCGAGGTCGAACTCGATATTGCCGAGGGTGCCGACATGGTGATGGTCAAGCCGGGCATGCCGTATCTGGATATCGTTCGGCGGGTCAAGGACGCCTTCGGAGTGCCGACCTTCGCCTATCAGGTCTCAGGCGAATACGCGATGATTGCGGCCGCGAGCGCGCAGGGCTGGATCGATGGCGAACGCGCCATGACGGAGAGCCTGCTGGGGTTCAAGCGCGCCGGAGCCGATGGTGTCCTGACCTATTTCGCGCCAACGGTCGCGGAAAAGCTGAAGCGCGAAAGCTGAACAAGCATTGCCTCGTCAAACGAGCACCGCCAAGGCCGTCTCGCGTGACGAGATATCGCGCTCCCTGCCGAAACGCCGCCCCTTGCAAGCACGCCTCTGGTTCCCATGTCTTGTGAAGGTCTTGCGCAGACAACGGTGCGAGGTAGGAGGCGGTCTTGTCTGACAATGGTTCGCAATATGGTAGTGGCGCGTGGCGCAATCCGCCGCCTGGTTTTCAGCCCCACGCCTTTGATCCTCTGGCGCAGCCGGAATTATTTCGTGGCGTGTTGCCGCGACGGGTTATCGCATTCCTGATCGACCTGATCGTGATCGCGGTGCCGGTCATTCTTGGCTATTTGTTTATCGCAATCTTCGGCGTGGTGACGCTCGGGCTCGGCTGGATGCTGTTCTGGCTGGCCTGGCCGGCTACGGTGATCTGGGCCCTGATCTATTACGGCGCGTCGTTGGGAGGTCCGCACTCGGCCACCACCGGCATGCGCGTGATGGATCTGCAACTGCGCACTTGGTACGGCACGCCGGGCTATTTCGTGCTCGGCGCCGCGCATGCCCTGTTGTTCTGGGTTTCCATTTCGATGCTGACGCCCTTCGTACTGCTGATCGGCCTGTTCAACGCCCGAGGTCGCCTGCTGCATGACTTTGTCTTGGGAACCGTGGTTGTTAACAGTTCCGTGCGTATCGTTGCGCCGCAGCCGGTGCGGACATTTTGATTCGTCAAACCGATTGACCGTCAGCCTCCGCGGCGCGATGCTCTTTGTGCTGCTTCGGAGGCCGACGACATCCCGTGACCCAGCATTCGCGTGATACCCCGCAATTCTATCTGACGGCGCCCTCGCCCTGTCCTTACTTGCCGGGCCGCCACGAGCGGAAGGTGTTCACCCATCTGGTCGGTGACAAGGCAGGAGACCTCAACGACCTTCTCACCCATGGCGGCTTCCGGCGTAGCCAGTCGATTGCCTACCGCCCGGCTTGCGACCAGTGCCGGGCCTGTGTTTCGGTTCGGGTGATCGCCAACGAATTCCGCACGTCGCGGAATTTTCGAAAAGTTCTGGCACGCAATTCCGATATTGTCGGCGAGCAGCGCAATGCGGTGCCGACCTCCGAGCAATATTCCGTTTTCCGCGCCTATCTTGACCACCGTCACCGGCACGGCGGCATGGCCGACATGACCGTGCTGGATTACGCGATGATGGTCGAGGATAGCCATGTCGAAACGCGCATTATCGAATATCGCCGGCGAACCCCGGACACCGCCATAACTGGGCGCGGTGGCGATCTCGTCGCTGTGGCACTGACCGACCTGCTGAGCGATGGACTGTCGATGGTCTATTCCTTCTTCGAACCCTCGGAGGAAGGCCGTTCGCTCGGTACGTTCATGATCCTCGATCATATCACCCGCGCCCGGCGCCAGGGCCTGCCTTACGTCTATCTCGGCTACTGGATCGAGGGGTCCCGAAAGATGGACTACAAGGCACGCTTTCTGCCGCAGCAGCGTCTGGCCCCTTCCGGCTGGTTGCGGATCGATGCCCAGGGCAGCCCGCCCTCCGAACCGCAGGACTAGCCCCGTAACCGGGCGCGCCAGCCAACCAGGCGTCAGCCGCTGATGTAGTCCCACACCAGCTTGGCATTCAGCAAGATGATCACCAGCGCGGTCACCGCCGCCACTGCGCTTAGCCAGCGTGGGGCCACGAAAGGGCCCATTTTGCTGCGGCTGGCGGTGAACATCACCAGCGGCACCACCGCGAAGGGTAACTGCAGACTAAGCACCACCTGACTGAGGATCAAAAGCTGGCCCGTTGCCTTCTCGCCGGCCCAGATGGTCACGACCACGGCGGGCACGATCGCGATCAGGCGCGTCACCATGCGCCTTAGCCAAGGTGACACGCGCAAATTGATAAAGCCCTCCATCACGATCTGGCCTGACAGGGTCGCCGTGATCGTGGAGTTCAATCCGCAACACAACAGGGCGATCGCGAACAATGTCGGCGCGAGGGTGGAGCCCAACAGCGGGGCGAGGAATGAATGCGCCTGGTCGAGTTCGGCGACGTCAGTCCTGCCGACCTGGTGAAAGGTGGCGGCCGCCAGGATCAGGATCGAGGCATTGATGATTAGCGCCAGACAAAGTGCGATGGAGGAGTCGATCGTTGCAAGCTTGATCGCCTCGGCTTTTTCCTCCACGTCCGCGCCATAGCCGCGCGTCTGTACCAGCCCGGAGTGCAGATAAAGGTTGTGCGGCATCACGGTGGCGCCGAGAATCCCGAGCGCCAGATACAGCATGTCGCGGTTGAGCAGGATGTCTGGCGTCGGCGCAAAGCCCCGAAGCACGGCGCCCCAATCCGGATCGGCAAGACCGATCTGGACGGCAAAACAGACGGCGATGACGCCGAGCATGGCCACCACAAAGGCCTCGATCCAGCGAAACCCGAAGGCCTGTAAGGCGAGGATCAGGAACACATCGGCGGCGGTGATCAGGACGCCGATCGAGAGCGGAATATGAAACAGCAGATTCAGACCGATCGCGGTGCCGATAACTTCGGCGAGGTCGGTCGCCGTGATAGCGATTTCGGCTGATATCCATAGCGGCCAGGACACCCAGCGCGGAAAGGAGTCGCGGCAGGCTTGTGCCAGATCGCGCCCAGCACCCACGCCAAGCCGGGTGCAGAGCGACTGCAGCACGATCGCCATCAGGTTGGAGAGCAGTGCCACGACCAGCAGCGCGTAGCCGAACCTTGAGCCGCCAGCGAGCGAGGTCGCCCAATTGCCTGGGTCCATGTAGCCGACGGCTACGAGGTAACCTGGGCCGAGAAATGCCAGCAATTTGCGCCAGAATGGCCCCCCCTTGACCACGCGAACCGAGGCAAACATGCCAGCGAGGGACGGCTCGCCCCGATCGGACCGCCAGCCGGATCGATTTTCGGTCAGTTCCACCAGTGGAACTGGATTTGACGACTGGGCATCCATCCGGACAACATGGCGAATATTGGTCTTTATTGCAACTAGTTTGCAAAAGCGTTTAGCTCTCGCTCGGCAGCCCGATCATTCGCAGCCCTGTCGTTCCACAGCGAAAGCGGGAAACGGGTGGCTTACGTCCGCACACCAGCCCAGTCTCATCCTGTCTCCACGGTGGAATGATTCATGGCCCTGCCCTCGCAAGATCTCTCTTCCAGCACTTTGCCCGCCAACCCCCTGCCCGCGCCGTTCAACCGGCTGGCGTGGTCCAATCTGGCCGCACAGTCAGCCGAGCAGGTCGCCCTATCGGCTGCGCCGATCGTCGCGGTCGTCCTGCTCGGCGTGGGAGAAGGCCAGACCGGCCTGTTGCAGACCGCATTGACCCTGCCTTTCATCCTGTTTGCGATTCCGGCCGGGCTGCTCGCTGATCGGATGTCGCGACGCTGGCTGATGGCGGGTGCCGAGACGCTGCGCGCGCTTGCCCTGATCGGCATATTGTTGCTGATCCCGTCGGGATGGCTGACACTGTCGAGCCTGGCCGCGCTCGGCTTCATCTCGGTTTGCGGCACAGTCGCCTATAGCGTCGCCGCGCCGGCGTTGGTGCCGGCTCTGGTCTCGCCGGCGTTGTTGTCAGCGGCCAATGCCCGCATCGAGTTGGCGCGGACCGTGGCCTTCACCGTCGGGCCGGCGCTGGGCGGTCTTCTCGTCGGCTGGATCGGGGCGAGCCCGGCATTCGCCTGCGCCGCGGCGCTCTCGATCCTCGCGGTGCTGCTGCTATCCGGCATCCACGAACCGCCGCGGCCGCCGATGCCCCCGCGACATCCACTGCAGGATATGCGCGAGGGCGCGGCCTTCGTCTTCCATCATCCGCTGCTGCGACCGGTCTTCATCGTGCAGTTCGTGTTCGGTATCGGATGGTTCATCATCCTGGCGGTGTTCGTCCCCTTCGCGGTCCGCCATCTGGGCCTGTCGCCCACCGGCATCGGCATCGTGCTCGGCATGTATGGGGTCGGCATGACCGTGGGCGCCTTGCTGGCGACACGCATCATGCGTCGCCTGCCCTTCGGAACGGTCGTCGCCACTGGGCCGGTCACCGGTTGCATTGCCTCTGCGGTTATCGCTTCGACAATGTACTTCCCCTATCCCGTGCTGGCCGGCTTCGGCTTCTTTCTGCTGGGCGCGGGGCCCATCCTTTGGCTGATCAGCACCACCACGCTGCGCCAATCCGTAACGCCGCCGCGTCTTCTGGGCCGGGTGTCGGCAATCAATACACTGAGCTTCGGGGCGCGCCCTGTCGGAGCGGGGATCGGCGCTTTGATCGGCGGATTCTATGGTGCGGAGGCGTGCTTAGGCGTGGCGGTGGCGATCTTCGCCGCGCAAGCCCTGCTGATCGTCCTCTCTCCGGCTGCAAGTCTCAGATCACAGCCTGACATGATCGAGGACGGAGCTGCGGCACGCGCCCGCTAGGCCTCGGGTGCCGAGTCGCGGGATGGCAGGTTCAGCTAATCCGCCAGATACCGCTCGTAGCTCTCCCTGGCCAGATCGCTCGCCTCGATCTCGGGATCGAGCGTGTAAAGATCCTGCGCGCGGCCAATGCCGCGCAGGGCGTAGCGGCCGGTTGAGACAAGATAGCGGCGACCGTCGGCGTCCAGTGCCGCATTGAACTCCGCTGACGTTAACAGCTCACGATCGACCGAACGGCTCATCGAGGCGATCCGGCTGACTTCGTTGACCGCCGGACCCACCACCGTGAAATCGAGTCTGTCCTCGCTGCCGATATTGCCATAGAAGACCTCGCCAACGTGCAGACCGACATAGGCGGAAGTGACTGGACGGCCCTCGCGGCGACGGCGCGCGTTGAGCCCTGCGATGTTCTTGCGAGACAAGTGCGCCGCACGAAGCGCCGCGCGGGTCGTCGAGGCAAACTCGGCGCCGGTGAACATGGCGAGCACGCCATCGCCGATCAGCTTCAATACATCGCCGCCGGCATCATGGATCGCGTCAATCACGGCTTGTGCGTAGTCGTTGAGAAACGGAATGATTTCGTCAGGACCAATACTCTCGCTGATTGGCGTCGATCCGCGCAAGTCCGAGTACCAGAGCACGGCATTGATGCGCTCGGTGGTGCCGCGAGAGATGCGCCCGCCCAAAACCCGCTCGGAAGCATCACGGCCAAGATAAACGCGCCCCACTGTGCGCACGATGTCAACCTGCTGCGCCGATTTGATCGCAAGTCCAAGCACCGCCACGAGATCGCGCATCGCGGCAAGCTCGGAGTCGCGAAAACCTTCCTCCCGTCGGGTCATCCAGCAGGAGTAGAGGCAGTCCATCTGGCCGAGCGCACCGGTCCCAAAGCGGTGCACGAAAGCCAGGTAATGCCGGTGGCCCTTTTCGGCAAGTTCCCCTATCTGCGAGAAGTCGAGGGTTTCGTGCTCGGCGAGATCGATCAGCATCTCGTCCTTGTCGTGCTCGAGCAGATGGAAGAACACCGATCGCCGCCAATTCTCGGCTGCATTGCCCTCCGCTGTCGAACCGTATTCGACAACCTCGCTCTCATTGGTCGGCACGTCGCTCCATCGAAAGGCACGGCCTTCATAAATGGGATGCAGCGTGTCGATAACGACGAGGCCGCGTGACAGCGCCAGTCCCTCGGCGCAGCAACGCTCGCAAAAACCACGGAGCAAATCGGTCTCAGGCAGGCCGGTAAGCCCCTGGCTTGTCACCCAATTCATCAGGCCGAGGCGGGCGTTCAATTCCATGGGCTATTGTGCCCCACCTTCGCGGGAGATGAAAGGTTGGCCTCCTCGTCTCTTTGACTGTCAAAGAAGCGAGCGGGCACTTTAGTTTGATATCAATTTTAGCGGGTGACCTTTTCGCCATTCTCTTTTGTGAAAGACGACGGAGGGTGATCCAGCAGATCCAGCACCAGTTCCGACGGCCGGCAGAGCCGCGCGCCCTTCGGCGTGACCACGATCGGCCGGTTGATCAGGATCGGATGTTGCATCATGAGATCGATCAACTGCTCGTCGGTCCATTTTGGATCGGCCAAACCGAGTTCCGCGTAGGGCGTGCCCTTCTCCCGCAGGAGTTCGCGGACCGAAATTCCCATCGCCCGGATCAGCTTCATAAGGGTTTGCCGATCAGGGGGCGTCTTCAGATATTCAATCACCTCCGGCTCCTCCCCGCTTTGCCGGATCATGGCCAGGGTGTTGCGCGAGGTGCCGCAGGCAGGATTGTGATAGATCGTCACGGTCATGCGCATTCTCCTCCCAGGGCCCGCCTGACGGGGCATGGCGGGCGAGGTAAAGCGGCGGACCAAGCCGATGTAAAGAGCTGAACGACTCTTCGAGTCGTGATTTTGTCCTTCCAATTCTCCACCAAATCCCGCAAAACCCCGCCATGATCGAAAAGCCGGATACCTCATCGTTCAAGGGCCTCCTGGCGTGGGCTACCACTCGCCCGCAAGGGTACGCGGTCTATTTCATTTGCGTGGTGCTGATTGGCGGCCTCTCCTTCTTCGTCGGCCGGTTCAACCCGAAGCATCCACCGCCAGCATCTTCTGTCGTCGAAGCCCCCGCGCCGTCCACCGCCGTCGTCGTTCCAACCCGCTGATCTCGACGATCGCTTGGCGGTCGCACACGGTTCAATGCGCCGGCTGCGCTTCCGCCGGTTGCGGCGAACAACATTCGACTTCGACGGTGACATGGCTGAGCCCATGCAATCCGCTCAAGCGTCGCTTGTAGGTCGCGGGCGGCAAGGGATCGTCTGAGATCAACGACACCACGACGGCGCGGTGACCCGGGCCAACCTGCCAGAGATGAAGGTCCGTTATGCGGTCCCCTCTTGTTTCCAGGCGGTGGCGGATTTTTGATTCCATTTTCTTGTCGGCGCTGGCGTCCAGCAACACCGCGCCGGAATCCCGGATCAGGCCATAGGCCCAGCTCGCGATCACCAGGCTGCCGACGATTCCGACCAATGGATCCGCCCACACCCATCCCGCGTACATCGCAACCAGAAGTGCTGCGATTGCCAGCACCGACGTGGCGGCGTCAGCCAGCACGTGGACATAGGCGGCGCGCAGATTGTTGTCATGGTGATGGCCGTGATGGTGACCATGCCGAGCGTCGCCTCCATGGTGATCGTCGTGGTGCCCATGATCGTGGTCGTGACCATGGCTATGCTGGTCGGAATCATGCAGCAGCGCGGCGCTGGCCAGATTAACAATCAAACCCAGCACCGCGACCGCGATGGCCTCGCCAAAGGCAATCGAGACCGGATAGACCAGCCGATAGGCGCTTTCATAGGCCACCTGCACCGCTATCAGCGCCAGAATGATGGCGCTGGTGAAAGCCGCGAGATCGCCAAATTTGCCGGTGCCGAAAGAAAATCGGGCGTCGCGAGCGTGCCGGCGCGCGAACAGATAGGCGGCCGCCGTTATGCCGAGCGCTGCCGCGTGGGTCGCCATGTGCCAGCCATCGGCCAGCAACGCCATCGAGCCGAACAGCGAGCCGGCCACAATCTCGCCGACCATCATCACCGCCGTCAGCAACACGACCACTCGGGTGCGGCGCTCGTTACGGCCATGCTTCGCCCCGAGGAACAGATGGTCATGTTGCCATTGGTCGACCGAGTGCGAATGCATCGTCTCACTTCCCAGGATATCGGAGAATGTCTCTGCCAATATAAGCGCGGTCCCCCGGAATACTATTACATCCGCGGGCACCCGGCCGAGGGCACGTTGACAGTAGCGGTTGATTGCGGCTCTATCGACGCATGGGGACTCTGCGATCTCCCCGCGAAGGCGAAAGCCCAGGCATCGCGTCCCGTTCGTTTTCGAAGGGCGCCATCATGCCATTCCTTCCAAGCAGGCCAAATTTCCGATTGCAGCCGCAGGGGTCGGGAGCGCTCGCATGATTGATCTCTCGGCGGGCGAGACAACCGAAAGCCGAAGCGGCCACGGCATCAGCTTCGGCGAAGCTTTCCGGGTCTGGCTGCGGGTTGCCGCATTGAGTTTCGGCGGACCTGCGGGCCAGATCGCAGTCATGCACCGCATCCTCGTTGACGAGAAGCGCTGGATTTCGGAGAGCCGGTTTCTGCATGCGCTGAATTATTGCACCTTGCTTCCCGGCCCCGAAGCCCAGCAACTGGCGACTTATATCGGCTGGCTACTGCACCGGACCGCTGGCGGCCTGCTGGCAGGCGGTCTGTTCATCGTGCCGGGCATCCTTAGCATCATGGCGCTCAGCTACATCTACGTGGCCTATGGCCATGTGGGCTGGATCGAGGCGCTGTTCTTCGGTCTCAAGGCCGCCGTGCTGGCGATCGTGATTCAGGCGGTAGTGAAAATCGGCAAGCGTGCCCTGCGCAACCGTGTGATGATTGCACTGGCAGCGATCGCTTTCATCGGCATTTTCTTTTTCAACGTGCCGTTTCCGATCATCATCATCCTGGCGGGTCTCACCGGATATCTCGCCGCCCTGAGCGGCCAGCCTTCTTTTGAGGGGACGGCACATCACGCTGGTTCGGCTAAAGGCCCAATCGAGACTGCCGCCGTCGATACCATGCTGGAAGGCGGAGGAGCCGACCACATCCAGCCAAGCTGGTCGCGGGCTTTTAAGGTCGCCGCGATCTGGCTTCCTTTGTGGCTCGGTCCGGTGGCGGTTCTTTTCCTTGCCCTCGGGCCTTCGAATGTGTTCACGCTGATCGCGCTGTTCTTCAGCAAAATGGCGCTCGTGACCTTCGGCGGCGCCTATGCGGTACTAGCCTATGTCGCCCAACAGGCGGTCGAGCATTATCACTGGCTGGGTGCGCGCGAGATGCTCGACGGCCTCGGCATGGCGGAAACCACGCCGGGCCCCCTGATCATGGTGCTGCAATTTGTCGGCTTCATCGCGGCCTATCGCGATCCCGGCAGTTTGCCGCCGATGCTGGCCGCCGTGCTCGGTGGCCTGCTCGCGACGTGGGTGACTTTTACGCCGTGCTTCCTGTGGATCTTCCTCGGCGCGCCCTATGTCGAGACCCTGCACGGCAACAGAGGTTTATCCGGCGCGCTGTCAGCGATCACCGCCGCTGTCGTCGGCGTGATCCTCAACCTCTCGATCTGGTTTGCGTTACATACGATCTTTCAGCAAAGCGTGCCGATCCGCTCGCTCGGACTTTCGTTCGATTTACCGGTGTTATCGAGCGTCGATTTCCCGGCATTGCTGCTGGCTCTGGCTGCCGCGATCGCCATCTTCCGCTTCAATCTCGGCATGGTGACCGTGCTCGTCGGCGCCTGCGTCGGCGGCATCTTGTTGCGCCTGGCTGGCGTGGTCTGACCAGGACAAGCCGACAGGACGACGCGCGGCCGCTTCCAACAAAAGCCTACTCCACGCCGCGGCGGAATTTGTTGGATTTCGGCAGGCCCGATGCGAGCCGGCCCGCGTCAGCGCGATTGCCGCGCCAGGGTGCCAGATCCTTCCAGCTCAAACCCTGCTCGCGATCGGACGAATCCTTCCAGGTAAGACCGGCCTTCGCATCGAAAGTGGCGACATCCGATAGCGCGGCGCTGGTATATTTCTGCAGGCGCACGCCCCGACCGCGCGCCATCTCCGGCACCTGATCAATCGGGAAAACCACCATTTTGTGGTTGGTGCCGATCACCGCCACCATGTCGCCGTTTACGGTCGTAATGGCGCATGCCTCGTTCGGCATTTCGACGTTCAGCACCTGCTTGCCCTTGCGGGTATTGCCGACGCAATCCTCTTCCTTGACGATGAAGCCCTGCCCTTCATGGCTTGCCACCAGGAACCTGCGGCCACCTTTGTTGACGAAGATCGAGACGATCGCCGAATCCTGCTCCATGTCGATGAACATGCGGATCGGCTCGCCATGGCCCCGTCCGCCGGGCAGCTTGGCGACGTCGAGTGAATAGAATTTGCCATTGGTGGCAAACAGCAGAAGCTTCGAGGTGGTCTCGGCAAAGAAGGCCTGGTCGAGCTTGTCATCGGTCTTGAACGCCAGCCCTGAGAGGTCGGCGACATGGCCCCTGAGCGTGCGCACCCAGCCTTTCTCCGAAACCACCACGGTGACTGGCTCGCGCTCGACGAAGGCTTCCTCGATCGCCGCCAGATCATGCTCGGGCGCATCGGCAAAGGTCGTGCGACGCTTGCCAAGCGGCGTCTTAGGGCCGAACAGGTCCCGCACCGTGCGCACCTGGTCTGCGACCTTCGACCATTGCGCGGATTCCGAACCAAGAACCGCATTGATGGCCTTGAGGTCGGCGCGCAAGTTCTTGTCCTCGGTGCGAATTTCCATTTCCTCGAGCCTGCGCAGCGAACGCAGCCGCATGTTGAGGATGGAGTCCGCCTGCAATTCGGTGAGCTTGAAGGCCTTGATCAGGGCGGGCTTGGGTTCGTCTTCGTTGCGGATGATCTTGATCACCTTATCGATATTCAGATAGGCGATCAGATAGCCGCCAAGCACCTCAAGCCGGTGCTCGATCTGCTGCTTGCGATAACTGGAGCGTCGCAACAGCACGTCTCGCAGGTGATCGAGCCATTCGCGCAGGCACTCGGCAAGGCCCAGCACCTTGGGAATACGACCCTTCACCAGCACGTTCAAATTTAGGGGAATGCGGCTTTCCAGCTCGGTCAGCCGGAACAGCGATTCCATCATCAAGCCGGGATCGACCGTCCGTGACTTCGGTTCGATGATCAGGCGAATATCTTCCGCCGATTCATCCCTGACGTCGCCGACCAGCGGCAGCTTTTTTTCGTTCAGCAATTCGGCGATCTTTTCGATCAGCCGCGATTTCTGCACCAGCCACGGGATTTCGGTGACCACGATCACCCATGTGCCGCGCGCGCCCTCTTCCTGCTTCCACCTGGCGCGGGTGCGGAACCCGCCGCGGCCGGTGGCATAAGCCTCGGCGATGGCCTCCTTGGAATCGATGACGATGCCGCCCGTCGGGAAGTCCGGACCCTTGACCCATCTCAACAGCGCTTTCGATTTGGCCTCGGGCTTCTCGATCAGATGCAACGCGGCCTCGCAAAGTTCGGCGGCGTTGTGCGGAGGGATGGCAGTCGCCATGCCGACCGCGATACCCTGCGCGCCGTTGGCGAGCAGGTTGGGAAAGCCGCCCGGCAACACCACGGGCTCGCGGCTCTGGCCATCATAATTGGCGCGAAATTCAACGCCGTCCTCGTCGATGCCATCGAGCAGAAGACGCGCTACTTCCGTCATGCGCGCCTCGGTGTAGCGATAGGCCGCCGGATTATCGCCGTCGATGTTGCCGAAATTGCCCTGCCCGTCGACCAGCGGATAGCGCGAGGAAAAATCCTGCGCCAGGCGAACCATGGCGTCGTAAATGGCCTGGTCGCCGTGCGGATGGAACGAGCCCATCACGTCGCCGACGATCTTGGCCGATTTCTTGAAGGGTGAGCCGGGATCTAGCCGCAATAACCGCATGCCGTAAAGAATCCGGCGATGCACCGGCTTCAGCCCGTCGCGGGCATCCGGCAGCGCCCGGTGCATGATGGTGGACAGCGCGTAGGCGAGATAACGCTCCTCGAGCGCATCGCGCAGCATCACCTCATGAATCTCAGCCGGCTCCGGCGGGATTATTCTTTTACCCATTTTCTAAGTACTTTCAGCGACTTCCTACATCCACACGCATGGTTTTCTGCGCGGCTCTTCTTGAACTGGCGGTCTCGATTCGGCCCGCTATATAGCAGGTCGAATTGGGCCACGGCGAGCCTCCACCTGCCCAGAGGCAAATACGTCCAGGTATGTTCGTTACCCAGGGAACTCCTGCGCAGCCGCGCCGTTCATTCGCCTTGGAACCCGGAAGAACCCCCTTGAACCGCCGGCAAATGCTCCGTGCCACCATCGCGCTTACCGCGGCCGCCTCCTTGCGGCGGCTGCAAGCTGCCGAGTCCGCTTCAAGCGAATTTGGCCCGTCAACGGTGCGAGACATCGCTCGCGCGCTCTCGGCAAGGTCATTCGAGCCTCCGGATGAAAAGCTCCCGGACGCGCTTAAAGACCTCAACTATGACCAGTATCGGTCCATCCGCTTTCTGCCGGAGCGTGCCTTGTGGCTCGGCGAGAATCTGCCGTTCCAGGCTCAGTTTTTTCATCGCGGATTTTTCTACAAGAACAGGGTCGAACTCTTTGAGGTCAGCAACGGGCGCGCTACCCCGATACGCTACCGGCGGGGCGATTTCTCGTACGGCCCGGATATCGGACAGTGGCCCGATGTCGATCTGGGCTTTGCCGGCTTTCGCATTCACGCGCCGATCAACAGACCGGATTATTATGATGAGGTCTGCGTCTTCCTCGGCGCCAGCTACTTCAGGGCGGTCGCCAAGGGGGAGACCTACGGCTTGTCAGCCCGCGGACTTGCGATCGACACCGGGGAAACGAAGGGAGAGGAGTTTCCGGTCTTCAAATCGTTTTGGCTGGAAAAGCCGGCGCCGAGAGCAACTTCCATTGTCGTCCACGCCTTGCTGGACAGCAAAAGCGCTACCGCCGCCTATCGCTTTACCATTAGACCGGGCGATAGCACGGTCTTTGACGTGGAGATGTCGCTCTACCCCAGGACGGACCTTCCACACGGCGGGCTGGCGCCGATGACCAGCATGTTTTTCTTCGGTCCGAACGATCGGCAAAACTTTGATGACTTCCGCCCCGCGGTACACGATTCCGACGGTCTCGCGATCTCGAACGGCAACGGCGAACAGCTCTGGCGCCCCCTCAACAATCCACGCGATCTGCAAGTGAGCACTTTTGCCGACCGCAACCCGCGCGGATTCGGGTTGATGCAGCGCGAAAAGAAATTCTTCGCATATCAGGATCTTGAATCGCAGTTTGAGCGGCGTCCAAGCCTCTGGTTCGAACCGATCGGTGACTGGGGTGAAGGCGCTGTGGTGTTGTTCGAGATTCCCACCAGAGAGGAGGTACACGACAACATCGCAGCTTACTGGCGTCCAAAACAGCCGTTTCCGGCCAAGAGCGAGATCAATCTTACCTATCGGCTGCACTGGGGACCCGATGCTCCTAGGTCCGACACGCTGGCGCGCTTTACCCGAACCGGAATTGGCAATCGGGGCGAGGACAACAAATTGTTCGTCCTTGAGCTGATGGGCGACAAGCTAAAGGGCGTCGATGCCAAAACGATCAAGGGGACCGTGACAGCCGATAAGGCTGAGGTCACGAACATCGTCACTCAACCCAATCCTGAAACAGGCGGATGGCGGTTGAGCTTCCAATGTTCGAACAAGAACCCCCTCGAATTGCGAGCAGTTTTGCTACAGAACGACATCCCCATTTCCGAAGTGTGGACCTACCGATGGACACCCTGAGGAGGCCTTCGGCGTCGGGAAACGTGGTCGCCGACAAGTTTCTGCCTCCGGAAAACGGGCTCGCCATGGAAGTATGCCGGCTCGATCAGGTAACCGGCCCAGTGCGTGTGCCCTTTCTCTCCGCGACCAGATTGTCCCATCGACGCCTGATTATCTTCCTGGGCGCAGGCTTGCTCACCGCAGCCGGCGGCTACGAGATGTACGAAGTCGTGCAGGTTGGTGGCGTCACCGTGCTCGAGGCGATCCTGCTTGTATTCTTCGGGCCCCTGCTGGCGTGGGTGGCCTTTTCCTTCATGTCGGCTCTTGCCGGATTCTTCGTGCTGGTTTCTCGCAAGAAGGTCGGACCGACCATCGATCGCGGTATGCCGTTTTCGGGGACAGAGGGCCGCACTGCGATGCTTTTGCCCACCTATAACGAAGATCCGCACGAGCTGATGGCGCGCCTGCGCGCGATGCACGAGTCAGTCGCGGCCGTAGACCATCACACACGTTTCGACTGGTTTCTGCTCAGCGACACCACTGACCCTGATCTCTGGGTTGAGGAAGAAGCGGCTTTCCTGACTCTGCGCCGCGACTGCGGCGACCACGTGTTCTACCGGCACCGGTCCGACAATACCGCCCGGAAATCCGGCAACATCGCAGATTGGGTCAGGCGCTTCGGAGCTGCCTACGACTACATGATCGTTCTGGATGCCGATAGCTTGATGACGGGCGAAACGATCGTGGGTCTGGTCCACGCCATGGAAGCCGACCCGTCGGCGGCGTTAATTCAGACTCAGCCCGCCATCGTCAATGCGCGAAGCCTTTTCAGCCGGCTGCAGCAATTCGCCGGACGCGTGTACGGCCCGATGATCGCGGCGGGCGGCGCCTGGTGGCATGGAACGGAGAGCAATTATTGGGGCCATAACGCGATCATCCGCGTGCGGGCCTTCGCCGAGGCGGCGGGGTTGCCCGAACTCCGTGGACGGAAGCCATTCGGCGGCCACATCCTCAGCCATGACTTCGTGGAGGCCGCGCTGATGCGGCGAGCCGGCTGGGGGATCTACTTTGCGCCCGAGACTGGCGGCAGCTTCGAAGAGGTGCCACCGTCCATGCTCGACTTCGCCGCCAGAGACCGCCGATGGTGCCAGGGCAACCTGCAGCACCTCGCCGTGCTGCCGGCCCGACATCTGCACTGGATCTCTCGTATTCACCTATTGACCGGGATCGGGTCGTATATCACCGCACCGATGTGGCTTGCCTTCCTGGTCTTGGGTTTGTTGATCTCGTTGCAGGCGAGCTTTATCCGGCCTGAATATTTTCCGAAAGGCTTTTCGCTGTTTCCGACCTGGCCGCAACAGGATCCGATCCTTGCAGCATGGGTGTTTGCGGCGACAATGGCCCTTCTGATCGTGCCCAAACTGCTGGCTTATCTGGCCCTGATCATGCGGCGCGAAGAACGAAAGGCTTTCGGCGGATCGTTTCGCGTGTTTGGCGGAATCCTCGTCGAGACCTTCCTTGCCGCCCTCATCGCCCCATCGATGATGATTTTTCAATCTACAGCGGTCATCGAGATCTTGCTCGGCCGAGATGCCGGGTGGAAGGTGCAGCGCCGAGGAAGCGGAGCCATCGCGCCCACCGAAATCTATCGGAAGTTCGCCGCGCCGACCTTGGGCGGCTTCTTTATGGGGTTGAGCGCCTTGGCTGTCTCCCTTCCTCTGTTCCTTTGGATGTCCCCGGTGATCGCCGGTTTGTTGCTCGCCATTCCCCTGGGATTTCTGACGTCGCGCCGGATCAGGTCAACCGGTTTGTTCGCAACGCCCGAAGACCTTCGGCCGCCTCACGTCGTGCTTCGTGCCAACGAAATTGCTGCCCGTCCACGTCCTGAACCCGAACGCGCTCTGCGGCGCCTTCGGCAAAATCCCGAATTGCTCGCGAGCCATCTGAATGCTTTGCCCCAAAAGCCCAGCCACAAGTTTGAGCAGATCGACGTCCATCTTGCGACAGCGAGAGCTAAGATCGAGCGATGTGAGACCTTCGAAGACGCAGTTAAGTGGCTGGACACATCTGAAGTGCGCGCCGTATTGAACGACCGCTCCCTTCTGAGATGCGCCCTCGTCGACCTGCGCTAAGCGACAGGAAGGCCATGGAAGGAACCGGGACAAGGCTAGCGCCGCCAACGCCGTCCCTAGATCGGTACTGTCGATCTGCTCCGCACCCGGATCACCGCGTTGATGAAACCGTCGCGGGCGTCTGAATGGCCCTGCCCGCGCGGCTCCAGCACATGGCGTAGCAGGAACAGGCCGGTTAGGCGGAAGCCGTCCTGCAGGTCCTGATCCGACCAACTCACTGTCGAACCTTCGGCTTGTTCGCTTCGAAGAAAAGCCGGCAGCCGTAACAGGCGGTCCTGCCAAGGCTCGCCCGCCTGACGTGAGACGGCGTTGCCAGTCTTCGGCGAAACAAAGATCAACTCGGAAGTCGACCCGGTGGCCGTACATTGGTCGAGATCAAGCCCGAAGCCGAGCTCGGCCAGCATCGCGAGTTCAAATCTGACGAGATGCACGGCGGCCTCTCCCGCATCCTCGAAATCCTCGAGCATTGCGCAGAGCCGGTCGTGGATCTCCTCATGCGGATCGCGTTCCGGCAACAGGCGTGCGAGGGACGCCAGATGGGTCACGCCATAGACAGCATGCGATGAACCGAACAGGCTTGCCGCACGCAATCTCAACCCTTCGATCTGATAATAGCCGAGATGTTCGTCAAGCCGGGCTCGCCACACCGCGCTCACGCTGTTGCCGGGTTGCAGCAGCGGTCGCATCCGCGCGCTGGCGCCGCCTCGGACCAGACCCAAATGGCGCCCATGAGCACGCGTCAGCAGTTCGACGATGGCGGAGGATTCGCCATGCCGCCGCACGCCCAGCACGATGCCTTCGTCGGTCCACTCCATCAGGGGATTGTAGCGGATTCCCGAAAGAGTTCGAGACGCCAAATGCCGGCCGTCGTCAGGAAACGAACCAGCCTTTTGCATCACCGGTGAACGACAAATAAAGCCCGGCTGCGGTCAGAACGCACGAAACCACTTCGATGGCGCTATCGAGCTGGAGGCCTGCCTCGCCGATGATCTGAACGAGCGATACCGCCGAAAAAACCAGGAACGCAAATAATATCCAGCGTGGCGCATTCCGGCGATGCTCCGCCGCCAGACGAACCAGATGCACTTGGAACAGGATGATGCCCGCGGCCAACACGGTAGCCAGCGCCATGATGGAGTCTGTCAATTCGGGGCTTGGGGTCCGATCCTGAAACGCGACCGAAACGGCATCCAGCGTCAGCGACGCGTAAAGCAACACTTCGAACCAAAAGACATTTCGCGGGACGGGCATGGAATGCGGCTACTCCTTGGGAAACTCGAGCCCCATCTCGCGATACCGGCTGGGATCGTCCGCCCAATTCTCGCGTACTTTCACAAACAGGAACAGATGTACGGGAACGCCGAGAATTTCGCCGATCTCCTTTCGCGACTCTGCACCGATCGACCGGATCGTCGCGCCGCCCTTGCCGAGCACGATCTTGCGCTGGTTTTCTCGTTCGACAAAGATGGTCTGCTCGATCCGGACCGATTTATCCCGTTGCTCGGTCCAGCTGTCGGTCTCTACGGTCGACTGATAGGGAAGTTCCTGGTGCAATTGGCGGAAAATTTTCTCGCGGGTGATTTCAGCCGCCAGATGCCGGAGCGGCGCGTCCGACATCTGATCCTCGGGATAGTGAAACGGTCCGTTCGGGACGATTTGGGCGAGTGCCTGCCGCAGATCATCGACGCCATCGCCTGAGAGCGCCGAGATCATGAATGTCTGCTCAAACCTGTAACGGTCGTTGGCGGCTTTGGCGAGGGCGAGCAGTTTCTCGCGCGGCACGAGATCGACCTTGTTCAGGACCAAAAGCTTGGGGTGACGCACGGATTCGAGCTTGGCCAGAATCGCGTCCGCTTCCTCATCAATCCCCGATTTGGCATCGAGCAGTACGCACACGATGTCAGCATCGTGGGCCCCGCTCCAGGCGGTCGTCACCATCGCCCGGTCGAGCCGTCGTTTCGGGGAAAAAATGCCGGGCGTATCGACCAGGATGATTTGGGCGTTGTTCTCAATGACGATGCCGCGGATCAGCGCCCGCGTGGTCTGCACCTTGCGGGACACGATCGTTACCTTGGAGCCGACCAGCGCATTGACGAGGGTCGACTTTCCGACATTCGGTGCGCCGATCAGTGCAACGAAACCGCAACGCGTCTCCGCATCCGTTTGACGTTGCTGTTGCCCTTCATCCGTCATGGCCACCACCCACGCCTTCGCGTTCGATCATCACCGATGCGGCGACTTTTTCGGCGGCGCGCTTGCTTCCACCCACGCCCTCGGCCGGATGCAGCCCCGGAAGTTCGACGGAAACCCTGAACTGCGGGTCGTGATCGGGGCCGGTGCGCTCGATTTCACGATAGATCGGCGTCGGCAGACCCTGCCCCTGGGCCCATTCCTGCAGAACGGTTTTGGGATCACGCAACGGGCGCCTGGGCTTGCGCATCCGTTCGGTCCAGTTCCGCTCGACGAATTGCGCTGCAGCTGGATAGCCGCCATCCAGGAAGATCGCGCCGATCACCGCTTCGCAGACGTCGCCGAGTACGGATTTGCGCAAACGGGCCCCGGCGCCGGCGCCCACGGAGCCCAGTCGGATGTCCTCGAGCAAGCCCAGCGATTTGGCGACGTCGGCGCAGCTTTCCTTGCGGACGAGGTCAGCAAGCCGCTTCGATAGCTCACCCTCGTCGGCGTCGGGAAAGGCGCGATAGAGCATATCCGAGACGATCAGCCCGAGGACGTGATCGCCGAGAAATTCCAGGCGCTGATAGCTCTCGGCGCGCTTGCGCGATGATTTGAGGGCGGACACGTGGGTAAACGCCGTGTTCAGCAGCGTCGCGTCAGAAAACTTATGGCCAATGCGCGCCTCAAGCGCCGCAAGGGCGGCGCGCGCGTTGACCTTGCCGCGTCTTTTCTTCTTTGCAGCTTGCTCGCCGGAGACGACCGCGGGTCCCGCCTCGGCGGAAGCCGGGGATCCTTCCGGGAAATCAGATCGATCGCCGCTCATCGGACCGTTGTGAAGAAGCGATTCCAGCGGATCGCTACCGGCCAGCGCCAGAACATCCAGAGGTGTTCGCCCTCGCCGATCGAGAAGAAGATGATCTGAGCCCGCCCCACGATATTCTCAAACGGCACGTAGCCCACCACCGATTGCACCCGGCTATCGTCCGAATTATCGCGATTGTCACCCATCATGAAGAAGTGCCCGGCGGGCACCTGATATTCGATGGTGTTGTCGTAAAAGGCGTTATCCTTGCAATCCAGCGTTTCGTAGCTGACGTTGTTTGGCAGCGTCTCCCGCCACCGCTTGACCGGACCGCCGGCGCCCAGCGAGCCGCACGGGTCCTCACCGATAAAGTCAGGCATTCTCTCGCGCTTGACCGGGGCGTCGTTGATGTAGAGCTGACCCTCCTTCATCTGGATTCGGTCGCCAGGCAAACCGATCACGCGTTTGATGAAATCGGTGGAAGTGTCGCTCGGCGGCCGAAACACGACGACGTCCCCGCGTGCCGGCTCCGAGCCAAAGACCCGCCCCGAAAACAAAGACGGCGAAAACGGGAAGGAATAATGCGTATAGCCATAGGTGTATTTGGAGACGAACAGGTAGTCCCCGACCAAAAGGGTCGGCTTCATCGAGCCGGAGGGAATGTTGAAAGGCTGGAATAGGAAGGTGCGGATCACAAAGGCGATCAGCACAGCATGGATGATGACGCGCAGCGTTTCGGCAAAGCCGTTTTCAGTTTTCGTTCCAGACGTCACGCTCATCGCTTTTCCAGTTTCCGTCGTCACCCGAAGGCTGGCGACCCTCGCCGGCCCCCCGCGAACCGATCCTTCGCGGGGATAGACAATTTCAATTTTGACCTTGCAAGCGAATTCTGGCGGAAACCCGAACTCAGAGGTTGGTTGCCCGGCCAAAGGCCCCGAAAAGCGGCCAGCAAGCCCCCGGACCGGGCGCGGACCGGTTTAGACGGTTGTTCGGGCTCGCGCAATCAATCCCCTGATCGCGAGCCTCTAACAGATTGATCAACATGGTATATTCTTAAACCCCGCCGGCTGGACCGGCTTTGCGGCCTCACGCTCGACCCATAGCAGGGTCGACGGCGGAAATGATGACAAAGGCCTGGGCCAATGGCCAGTCATCGGTGATGCTGAGATCGATTCGGGCCTCAAGACCCGCCGGCGTCAGCCGCTCAAGACGGGCGAGCGCGCCGCCGGTTAGCTTCATGGTCGGCCGGCCTCCCGGCAGGTTGACGACGCCCATGTCGCGCCAAAACACACCCTGACGAATGCCGGTCCCGAGCGCCTTGGCGCAAGCCTCCTTGGCCGCAAATCGCTTGGCATAGGTCGCGACGACCATTTTTTCGCTTTTGGCGCGGCGCTCCGCCTTGGCGCGCTCAGTCTCGGTGAAAATCCGATGGAGAAAGCGGTTGCGGTGACGCTCGATCACCTCGGCCACGCGACGGATATCAATGAGGTCCGAACCGATGCCAATAATCATGGGTTGGTCGATAGCCTTTCTCGGCCGCGCTGCATGGCAGCCTTCATGCGGCGCACCGTCTCCGGCAATCCAACGAACAGCGCCTCGCCCATCACGTAATAACCGATGTTCAGCTCGACAATTTCAGGCAGAGCGGCGATCCGTTCGGCGGTGACGTAATCCAGCCCGTGACCGGCATGGACTTCCAGCCCGGACGCGCGCGCCAGCCGCGCGCCGGCCACGATCCTCTGCCATTCGGCCTCTGCCTTGACGAGATGGCCATCAATAACCGCGTCGCACCAGGCGCCGGTGTGAATCTCGATCACCGGAGCGCGGAGCGAGGCTGCCATTTCGATTTGTCGCGAGTCGGCGGTGATGAAGAGCGACACCCGCACCCCCGCATCATTTAGGCGTGCAATGAACGGCTTGAGTAAATTATGCTGCCCGGCGACATCGAGACCACCTTCGGTCGTCAGTTCTTCGCGGCGCTCCGGCACCAGACAGACAGCATGAGGTTGAGTCGCAAGCGCGATCCGCAGCATGTCCTCGGTCGCCGCCATCTCGAAATTCAGGGGCTTTGATATCTCGGCCTTCAATCGCCTCATGTCTTCGTCGCGAATATGTCGCCGGTCCTCGCGCAGATGGGCCGTAATGCCGTCGGCTCCCGCCTCGATCGCCACTTCGGCGGCGCGCACGGGGTCCGGATGACGGCCTCCCCGCGCGTTGCGGAGCGTGGCGACGTGATCGACATTGATACCTAATCGAATGGGCGGCGGCTGCGGCATTCCTATACTCGCGCTAGCCATTGACGCGATCGACCCGCGCCACCACGGCCTTGGCCCGGAGCTGGGCGATAATGGCGCTGAGATGCTTCAGGTCGTAGACCTCAAGGTCGATGGTGGTTTCGGTGAAATCCGGCGAGCGGCGCTTCATGCTGATATTATCGATATTGCCATCGTGCTCGGCAATGACGGTAGCGATCTGAGCAAGCGCGCCGGGCTCGTTGACATTCTCGACCCGGATGCGCGCCGGAAAGCGCTGCGGCGTACTTTCGTCCACGTCCCAGCGAACGTCGAGCCAGCGCTCAGGCTCGTCCTCGAACTCCTTCAGGGCCGGCGACTGGATTGGGTAGATGGTGATGCCTTCGCCAGGAGAAACAATGCCGACGACGCGATCTCCGGGGACCGCTCCGCCATTCGGCGCGAACTTGACGGGCAAATCGGAATTGACGCCCCGGATCAGGATGGCCGACGACCGACGGGCGGCATCCGGCGATTTAAGCTTTGCCGCCGGGCTCTTTTTGGCGCCATAGCGCGCCACGCGTTCTTCCTTGTAGTCGGGATACATCGCACGCGCGACGTCGGACGCTTTCAATTCGCCGCGTCCGACCGAGGTCATGACTTCCTCGATCGAGCCCCGCGCCAGTCGGGGTAGCGCTCCTTTCAGCTTGTCTTCGGCATATTCGATCTTGGCGCGGCTGAACAGGCGCTCGACGATGCGCCGGCCGAGGCCGGCATATTGGTCGCGCACCGCGGCTCGGGTCGCGCGGCGGATCGCCGCGCGCGCCTTGCCGGTGACCGCCAATGTTTCCCACGCCGACGGCGGTGCTATCTGTGCTTCCGAAGTCAGAACCTCGACTTCGTCGCCATTCTGCAATTCCGAGGACAATGGCGAGAATTTTCCGTTGATCTTGCAACCGACGGCGCTGTTGCCAACGTCGGTGTGAACCGCATAGGCGAAATCGATCGCATTCGCATGGCGCGGCAGGGCAATCAGCTTGCCCTTCGGGGTAAAGCAGAACACCTGGTCATGAAACAATTCGAGCTTGGTATGCTCGAGGAATTCCTCCGGGTTAGTGCTCTCGGAGAGAATGCCGATGGTATGGCGCAACCATGCGAAGGCGTTGGATTCCCGGTTCAGCAATTCGGTCGGCGATCCCACGCCGTCCTTGTAGAAGGCATGTGCCGCGATGCCGTACTCGGCGATCTGGTCCATCTCCTCGGTCCGGATTTGCAATTCGACGCGCTGGTTTCCCGGACCGATCACGGTGGTGTGGAGTGAGCGGTAATCATTCTGCTTTGGTGTCGAGATGTAATCCTTGAAACGGCCCGGCACGACCGGCCAGGTGGTGTGAACAAGCCCGAGCGCCCGATAACAGGCCTCGACGTCTTTCAGAACCAGCCGGAACCCGAAGATGTCGGAAAGCTGCTCGAAACCGACCGACTTGCGCTCCATCTTGGTCCAAATCGAAAACGGTCGTTTGCGGCGGCCATAGACGTGCGCAGGCAAGCCATTTTTCAGCAGTTTCTTCGAGAGCTGACTTTCAATCTCGCCGATCAGGTTTCGGTTGCGCTCGGCGAGGCCATCGAGCCGCTGCATGACCACGGCATAGGCTTCCGGATCGAGGGTGCGGAACGACAGGTCTTCCAGTTCCTCGCGCATTTCCTGCATACCCATGCGCGCCGCCAACGGCGCATAGATATCGAGCGTCTCCTCGGCAATACGCCGCCGCGCCTGCGGCGGCACGAACTCCAGGGTTCGCATATTGTGCAGGCGGTCCGCGAGTTTGACCAAAAGCACGCGAACATCATCGGCGATGGCCAGCAAAAGCTTGCGGAGATTCTCCGCCTGTTTGGCCTCCCGCGACACCAGCTCCAGCCGCTTCAGCTTGGTCAGCCCCTCCACCAGGGCGCCGATCTCATGCCCGAAGATCGCATCGATCTCGGTGCGGGTAGCCTCCGTATCCTCGATGGTGTCGTGCAGCAGCGCCGCCACGATGGTGGCATCATCGAGCTTGAGGTCCGTCAGGATGGCGGCGACCTCGAGCGGATGCGAAAAATAGGGATCGCCCGAGGCACGGGTCTGCGCGCCGTGCGCCTTCATCGCGTAGACATAGGCGCGGTTGAGCAGGTCCTCATTCGTGTCGGGATTGTAGGATCTGACCCGATCGACCAGATCATACTGCCGCATCATTCGCGGCCTCGACGATCTCGTCCGCGGCGTGCTGGCACCCAACGATGCCTCCGCGACCGAATTGATCGCAGCCTGCATCTGTAGCGGTCGCCGGCGCTTATACGCCATTCTCTGCCTCACGGACGGGTTGATCGGACCGTCATCTTCTTGGTTTCGAGCGGTGGATCAAAGCCAAATCGACGTGAAAGTCGCTCGGCCGATCGATTAAACGCCATTATTGGGGCGCCTCCGACCAAGATAGAACCACCATAACAAGAATTCATCCGGCAGCGTCGCATCCTAATGTTAAAAAAATCCCGATAACGCAAAAGGCCCGGCGCGGGCCGGGCCTTGAAGATGAAGCGGTTCGACGATCAGATGCTTATTCGTCTTCCTCAGGCTGCTCCTCAGGAGGCGCCAGCCCCTCAAGGCCCTTGAGCAGCTCTTCCTCGGTCATCCGCTCCATCGCCACTTCGGTGTCGTCGGCATCGACACTGGCTCCCGCGGACCCAATCAGCGGGACGGTGTCGGGCTCCGGCTCGTCCACTTCGACGAACTTCTGCAGCGAATGCACCAGTTCTTCCCGCAGGTCTTCCGGCGAAATGGTCGAATCCGCGATCTCGCGCAGTGAGACCACCGGGTTCTTGTCGTTATCCCGGTCTACGGTCAATTGAGACCCCGAGGAGATCATGCGGGCGCGATGGGCGGCCAAAAGGACCAGGTCAAACCGGTTGTCGACCTTATCAATGCAATCTTCGACGGTAACGCGCGCCATGGACTGTCGCTCCGTTCAGGGGGCCAAATCTCTGGATTTGGCCGTTAGGTATAGGGGTCGGTCCCCTTTCGCAAGGACAAATTGCTCGGAGATGGTGCCCTTCGGACCCCGGTCCTGGGAATTCCGAACGACGAACTGAATACAAGGGGCAGAAATCGGCTATTCGGACAAGAAAACGCTTAAATGCGTCCTCACTATTGTCTGTTGCCATCCGGCCAATCTGACACGCGGGCCTCTTCTGCGGAGCGGATTTGCCCCTCGCCGGGAGCAGCGCTGTCCAGAACGGACCTCCTGAACGAGACCTGTCGACAGGGTCCGAGCCGCGCGTCCAACGTCGCCGCGCCAAACGGATACCAACAACAAAAAGCGAGAAAACGTGAATGTCTCCATCGTCCACTAACAAGATTGCAGTCTTTATTGATGGTGCGAACCTTTATGCAACGGCCAAAACGCTAGGCTTTGACATTGATTATAAGCGGTTACTCAAGGAGTTTCAGAGCCGGGGAACCCTGCTCCGCGCCTTCTATTACACCGCCATCATCGAGGACCAGGAGTATTCATCGATTCGTCCGTTGATCGACTGGCTGGACTACAATGGCTACACGGTCGTCACCAAGGCGACCAAGGAATTCATCGACGCCAGCGGCCGGCGCAAGGTTAAGGGCAACATGGACATCGAGCTGGCGGTGGACGCCATGGAACTGGCTGAGCATGTCGACCAGATTGTCCTGTTCTCCGGTGATGGTGATTTCCGTTCGCTGGTCGAAGCGGTTCAGCGGCGCGGCGTGCGGGTGACCGTGATCTCGACGATCGCCAGCCAGCCCCCCATGATCGCCGACGAGTTGCGGCGGCAGGCCGATGTCTTTACAGATTTGACGGAGCTGCAATCCAAGCTCGGCCGCGATCCGTCTGAACGTCCAGTGTCGCGCGAGCCGCGCCATCACGCGCCGCAATTCCTGCAGCGCGCGACCACCATGGCGCCGAGGGGCGATGAAGACGAGTTCGACGATTGAAAAAGACCGGGCGGCTTCCCCCGCCCTCACCCATGTCGCGGATGAGCCCGGCAGGGACTGCCCGCTCTGTCCGCGCCTGGTCGAGTTTCGGAAACAGGCGCGCGACAAAGACCCCGGTTGGTTCAATGCGCCCGTGCCGTCTTTTGGCAAGAAGGACGCAGCGCTCCTGATTGTGGGACTGGCGCCGGGCCTGCAGGGCGCCAACCGCACCGGGCGCCCGTTCACCGGCGATTATGCCGGCGATCTGCTCTATGGCACGCTTCTCCAATATGGCTTCGCCCGGGGCGAGTACCTCGCACGGCCCGATGACGGCCTTCAGCTGGTGAATTGCCGCATCAGCAATGCCGTGCGCTGCGTGCCGCCGCTGAACAAACCGCTGCCGGCTGAGATCAACAATTGCCGACCGTTCTTGACCGCGACCATCAAGTCAATGCCCGCTCTGCGTGCAATCGTGTCGCTCGGCCGGATCGCTCACGATTCAACGCTGCGGGCGTTAGGCATCAAGGCTTCCGCCGCGCCTTTCGCCCATGGCGCCGTCCACCGCCTCGGTTCGCTGGCGCTCTACGACAGTTATCATTGCTCCCGTTACAACACCAATACCCGCGTGCTGACGCCCGAAATGTTTCACAGCGTGTTTGCCAAGGTCCGCGCGGAACTCAATCAGACCTAGTGCCCACTTTCCAATTGACGGGCGTGAAAGAACTCGCGTCAGGTGGTGGAAGCCCGTCAAATAGCCGGCACTAGCGTTGCGTAATCGATTGGGGCGGAAATCGCTTACGGCGCGGCGTTCGACGTCTTACGATTGTCTCCCCGGCGGCCACCGCCGACCGGATGCGCTTTCAGCCAGGCCAAAACCTCGCCGGCGTTCCGATCCGGCGAAAACACCGGGTAGAACACATGGCCGATGCGTCCGTCATCAATGACAAGCGCCAGACGCTTGATCAGCGTCAGCCCTGCCACTTCCATGGTTGGCAGGTTCAGCGCTCGGGTCAATCTGAGCTTCTCATCGGATAAGACAGGGAATGGCAAATGTAGCCGCGCGGCCATTTCAGCCTGATAGGCATTGCTTTGGGTGGAGAGGCCAAAGACGTGATGAGCGCCAGCGGCCTTGAGTTCTCCGAACAGATCGCGAAACGCACAGGTCTGCGGCGTACAGCCCCGCGCGCCCGGTATCATGTCCCAATCCTCGACAAGGGCGATCTTGCCGGGTTCGCCTGTGCGCGGAAAAGCAAACAACACGGTTCGCCCTGGCAGCGTCGATAACGTCACCGAGGAGTCGTCGGTGGCGAGCAAGTCGATCGCGGGAAACACTTTGCCGGGAAGATGCGCCGCCGCCCCGTCATCAACGGGTGCTGGAATTTGGCTCCAGTCCACCTCAAGCAGATTGCGCTGGTTCAAAGACTTCTCCGCTTACCCGCGAGCGCGCAACAGACGACCCTTCTCGCGACCCCAGTCGCGCTTCTTTTCGCTTTCGCGCTTGTCATGCAATTTCTTGCCCTTGGCGATCGCCAATAGCAATTTGGCGCGACCGCGTTCGTTGAAGTAGAGCTTCAACGGGATCAACGTCATTCCATCCCGATCGACCGCGCCGATCAGCCGGTTGATCTGCTTGCGGTGGAGTAACAGCTTGCGTGGTCGCTTCGGCTCGTGATTGAAGCGGTTGGCCTGCAGATATTCCGGGATAGTGGCATTGATCAGCCAGATCTCGCCATCCTTGCTGTCGGCATAGGATTCGGCGATCGTGCTTTTACCACCGCGAACCGACTTGACTTCGGTTCCCGTCAGCGAAATGCCCGCCTCGACGGTGTCCTCGATGGCATAGTTGAACCGGGCCTTGCGGTTTTCGGCGACCACCCTGATCGCGCGCTCATTTTTTTCGGCCATGGCAACGTCAATTCCAGCGCTGACTCAGAGGCAACGCGATCTCTCAGGTCTTTCTGAGAAGATCGCGAATTTCTGTAAGCAATTCTTCCTGTCGGGTCGGCTCGGGAGGCGCGGGCGGGGCTTCGTCCTTCCGCTTCAGGTGGTTCATCGCCCGGATCACCAAGAACAGCACGAAGGCGATGATGAGGAAATTCAGCGTGACCGTGATGAAATTCCCCCAAGCCAGAACCGCGCCCTGCTTTTTGGCCTCGGCCAGGGAGTTGGCGGTAACCGCCTTGGAAAGACCGGTGAAATAGTTCGAAAAGTCGAGCCCACCGGTTACGGCGCCGATAATCGGCATAATGATGTCGCCAACCAGCGAGGTCACGATGGCGCCGAAAGCCACACCGATGATCACGCCGACGGCGAGATCCACGACGTTGCCCTTCATGGCGAATTCACGAAACTCCTTGAGCACTGCAGACCCCCTAGCTGTCAATCACGCACGGCGCGCGACCTTATCGGCAATAACCGGCCGAGACGTCAATTGATCAGCCCGGCATGCACCATGGCCTTGCGTACGGCGATCCGGGTTGGCTGGGAGACCGGCACCATCGGCAGCCGCAGGCTGTCCTCCATCTTGCCGAGCAGCGACAATGCATACTTCACTGGCCCCGGATTGGACTCCAGGAAGAGGTTAAGATGCAGCGGCATCAGCTTTTCATGGAGTCGGAGTGCGGTAGCCGCATCCCCCTTCTGCCAGGCGACATGGAATTCCGAACAGAGCCGCGGTGCGACGTTGGAGGTCACGGAGATGCAGCCATGGCCCCCATTAGCCATGTAACCGAGCACGGTGGCATCTTCTCCGGAGAGCTGGTTCAGATCCTCTCCCATCGCCGCCCGTTGCTGCGACACCCGCACGATATTGGCGGTTGCGTCCTTGACGCCGGCGATGTTCTTCAGTTCGAACAGCCGCGCCATGGTCTCGACCGTCATGTCGATCACCGATCGCCCGGGAATGTTATAGATGATGATCGGAATTCCGATCGCGTCGTTGATCGCCTTGAAGTGCTGGTACATGCCTTCCTGGGTCGGCTTGTTATAATAGGGCGTCACGACCAGCACGCCGTCAGCCCCCGCCTTTTCAGCATGCTCGGCAAGCTCGATGGCCTCGCGGGTCGAGTTGGAACCAGCACCGGCAATCACCGGCACCCGTCCCCTCGCCTCATCGATGCACCACTCCACGATCCGCTTGTGTTCGTCATGGCTGAGCGTCGGACTTTCCCCGGTAGTGCCCACTGGCACCAGCCCGTGGGTTCCCTCAGCGATCTGCCAGCTCGTCAGCGCGCGGAAAGCTCCTTCATCCAGTTCGCCGTTCTTGAACGGGGTCGCCAAGGCCGTAAATGATCCCCGGAACTTTGTTTTGGCGGCCATGGCTGTCTCCGAACGCACGCGATTTGGCAAATTTGCGGCCCGAAACATATCGTTTCTGACCTGGTAGCGAAAGGTCTCCGTGCGGCCAGGGTACTCACCGGGGACCAGAGCCCCCTGCTGCCGCGAAGTTGCCGCGGTGGCAAGCTACCGGAATCCGGCTCAATTCAGGTCCTTGCGCCCACGGCGCGCATGAAAGGCCTGGGAGCGCGTCCGAAATGTACAAATCAGCCGTCCTTTTAGTATTTTTTCCATTTATTCGTTCAAATAGAGCGAAGGAAATCCGCCCTCTAATGATTCGCCTACAGGGAATGCCGTGCTGAATGCCTTTCGCACCTCCGCCCTGCGGACGACCGCGCTACTGACATGCGTCGGTCTCGCCGTCACGTTGGCCGCGGCAGTGACGCCGCGGGCACTCGCGGCGGCTGAAACGCCCCCGAAGGTCGAGTCTGCCGCGACTCCATCCCAGGCTTCAACGTCAAAGACCTCAGCGTCCAAACGCTCAGGCTCCAAAACTTCAGGCGCCAAGACTTCAGGCTCCAAGACTTCGGAGTCCAAGACTTCGGAATCCAAGACTTCAGACTCCAAAGCTTCCACCTCCAAGACCTCAAGCTCCAAGGATTCCAGCAGCAAGGCTGCGACTCCTTCGGCCAAGCCTTCATCGTCTAAAACTTCACCTGCCCAGGCATCTTCTTCGAAGAGCTCGCAGCCAAAAGCTTCCTCGCCCAATGCGCCCTCCAAAAGCGTGCCGCCCAAAGTCGCTTCGCCCAAACCCGCTCCCAAGACGGCTTCGCCCAAGACCGCCTCGCCCAAGGCCGCGCCTTCCAACGCTGCCTCATCCAGGATTGCTTCGCCTGGGGTATCCGTGCCGAAATCGCAGTCTCCAAAGGGAGATCACGCTTCGCAGTCGGTGACGCAAAAGCGTTCCGGCACAAATAAGCCTGCGCCAAAATCCGCGCATTCCGCTCCGGTGAACCCTGTCGCTGCCCCGGCGATCGATGCTGCAACGAGGCGACACGCGGTCCTGCCGCCTCCTGCAGCCCGAAAGCAGAGCCCGCCGCCAGCAATGGCCGCGACCTCTTCCACCTCCCAGGCCGACATGCAGGCGCTGGGAAACGTCATTGAACTCGTGCGGAACCGCAAGCCGGGTGATGCGACGCAGGCCGAAGCCGCGATTTCCGATCCGCTCGCGCAAAAGCTTGCCGAATGGATCATCCTGCGGAGCGAAGACAACGGCGCCTCGGTCGAACGATACGCCGCCTTTCTGGCGGCCAATCCTAGCTGGCCCTCGCAGACCTTCTTGCGTCGCCGAATTGAGGCGGCGCTGTGGGACGATCATCGCGACGACGCCACGGTCCTGAAATGGTTTGACGGCCAATCCCCGCTGTCAGCCAAAGGGCGCTTTGCGCTCGCCAAGGCCCTGCTGGCGCGCGGAGACCGTGCCAGCGCCGAGCGGCTGGTGCGCGAGGCCTGGCGTGGCGACACGATGTCGGGCGATACCGAGGAGACCGCGCTCGATCTGTTTGGCTCGCTGCTGACGGCAGGCGACCATAAGGCGCGAATGGACTGGTTGCTCTATGGCACCGAGCACGAGGCCGCATTGCGCGCCGCCAAGCGGCTGGGCGGTGGCCAGCTCGCGCTCGCCAAGGCGCGTATCGCCTCCTCTCGCAAGGCCGCAAACGCCCGCGCCCTGCTGGAGGCCGTTCCGCGCGAACTGCATGGCGATCCCGGCTATATGTTCAGCCGTATTCAGTTGCTTCGCCGCGAGGAAAAATTCGCCGAGGCCGCGCAATTGATGCTTGCCGCGCCCAAGGATCCTTCCCGGCTCTATAATGTCGACGAATGGTGGATCGAGCGACGGCTTTTGTCGCGCAAGATGCTCGATGTCGGCGAACGGCGGACCGCCTATCTCATCGCGCGCGATGCCGCGTTGCCGGCGCGCGATATCTACAAAACCGAACAGGAATTCACCGCCGGCTGGATCGCTCTGCGCTTTCTTTCCGATCCGGCCACGGCCGCCGAACATTTTGCGCGTATCGGGGTCGGCAGCGCCAACCCGACGGCACTGGCACGTGCCGGCTATTGGCAGGGGCGCGCGGCAGAAGCCATGGGCCGAACCCAGGAGGCGCGCAACGCTTATGCGGCCGCGGCGGAACAATCGACGAGCTATTACGGCCAGCTCGCGCGCGCCAAGCTTGGCCTGCCGCAAATCGATCTGGAAGAAGCGCCCACCGCTCGCGGACGTGGTGTCGAGCGGCTTGAAGTCGTCCGCGCGGTCCAGTTGCTTTACGCGATCGACGAGGGCGAACTCGCGATCCCGATCCTCTCGGATATGGGAGATAACGGAGACCCCGACGTGCTTGTCGGCTTAGGTGAATTAACGTCGCGCTATGGCGATGCCCGTGGGATGTTGCTGCTCGGCAAGTCCGCACTCAATCGCGGGCTGCCGTTTGATTTCTACGCCTATCCGGTCAACGGCATTCCACCTTTCCGCTCCATTGGGCCAGAGGTTGAGAAAAGCATCATTTACGCCATCGCTCGCCAGGAAAGCGCGTTCAATCCCGCGGTGGTTTCACCTGCCAACGCCTACGGATTGATGCAGGTGACGCCGGACGCGGGCAAAGATGTCTGTAAGAAATACGGCTGCAGCTTTGATCTCGGCCGGCTGAAGAACGATCCGGTCTACAACGCCGCGTTAGGCGCCGCCGAACTTGCCAGCCGGATCGAGGACTATCGCGGCTCCTATATACTGACCTTCGCGGCCTATAATGCGGGACGCGGCAGCGTAAAAAAATGGATCGACCGCTACGGCGATCCCAGAGACCCCGGTGTGGATGCCGTCGACTGGGTGGAGCTGATCCCGTTTTCGGAGACGCGCAATTACGTCCAGCGCATCATGGAGAACCTGCAGGTCTATCGTGCCCGGTTCGGTGGCGGCACCCGGCTCCAGATCGAGGCCGATCTGCATCGGGGCAATGTAACGGAATAGCGACGCCCGGTATCAAGGCAACCCGGTCCCTACCCGGATCAGTCTGAGGAGGCGCTGCGCTGCGTCCGGGGCACACATTCCCTTGACATTCTCGCCATCAAGATTCTCGCTCTCGTATCCCGAGGGGGATGAACTCTCGCGCGGTTTTGCTGGCGTGTCCCGCCTCGGCTCTCGTCTCCCAGATGCACTGCCCTGGTGTCCCGGACACTGTGCAGCACACGATGACGCGCCGCAGATCCGGACCTATGGAGCCGGCCCCTCATTGAAGCAGACTCCGCACGCAAAGAAAAACCCCGGCGGTTGCCCGCCGGGGTTTCTCAGATATTGGTTTCTGCCGTCGTCAGACGATCAGAAGTTTCGGACCGCCCGGAAGGCGCCGCTGAGGACGTTCTGGTTGACCAGACCGTAGGTACCAGCAGGCATGAAGTTCGAGGTAGCGGCTTGAGACCAAACGTTGCCAGACGTACCGAAGTCGAAATGCGACCACATGACTTCCAGATCGAGCTGCAGATTCTTGACCGGGAACCAAGAGGTCCGCGAGCCGATCTGGCTGGCCTTGATGTCGAAGTTGCAGGCATTTCCTCCTACGAGGACCAGGCCAGCCTTGAGGGCGGAAGCACAGAGCGTAGCCGTGGCAATCGCATTGTATTCAAACGACGCATAGCCGCCGAATATCGAGGTCCGCCAGGTGCCGGGAACCCACCAGTGGTCGTAAGCGCCCTGAATACCCCAGGACTTGGTCTTCTGGATCTGACCGCCGGAGGAGAAAACACCGTCGAAGATCTGGCCCCAGCCAAGGCCACCCCAGTTCGTACCGGCGACCGCCTGCGGATTGTCGTAGCCGCGGAGACCGAATACTGTCGGGGTCGGAGCCGGCGTACCGGAGACGTGGATCATGCCATCGCCATAGGTGGCGGTGACAAAGGCCTGGTCACCCGTGCCGGTCGGCAGGTTCTTGATCTGGATGCTACCCTCAATGCCCCATGCCCAGGCATCGTCAGGATGTCCGTTGGCAAAGCTGGTCGTGGCAGCACTGCCGTTGTTGTAGTAGTTGGCGGACATGTCGTGAACGATGGCGCCGAAGTACAATCCACCCCAGGCCTGGTTCAGGGTCACGTTGCCGACGAAGTCAGGTATGTACTGGCCATACTGCGAGCTGGCGCCCGCGCTAAAGCCGAACGGCCCACCCACCGCGTTGGTGGTTCCGATGGCGGCAAGGTTACCGGCATCGAACACAGCGGCGTGGCTGTAGGTCGCGTCCGCAATACCACCGGTGATGGAGAGCCCGTTGCCGAGGTCAGCCGTGTAAACTGCCTGCAACTGGCCGATCTGCGCACCGGTCGAGTTGGAATAGCCGAACAGGTCGGCGGTGAAGCCATAGCCGCCAGCGACCGACCACGGCACCGAAGTGACCGGGGTGGCCTTACCCAGCGTGAAGCCCGCGAACTGAACGAAAATGTTCGCCGGAATGTTGCCGTAGTTGTTGTTGCTGAGCGGCACGTTAAAGACGGCCGCGCCGTTGTTCGTGCCGTTCGACGTATTGAAGAAGAAGTCGAGGTTCGTGAACGCGCGCAGCACGCCGTATTCGGTCTGCTGGCGGACATCGAAGTTGATATTGGTACGGGCGCGCTGGAAGAACTGATCGTTGTCGCGCGTTCCGAGACCGGCGCTGTTTTGGAACCCCGGAATGTGGCTGCCACGGGTGCCCGGTCCGAATTCGGCTTCATACCACATATAGCCACCGATCTTGATGCAGCTATCGGTGCCCGGAATGTAAAAGAAACCGGCGCCATAAAGCGAACAGACCTTCACGTACTCGACCGGCTTGGCCTTGACGGGAAGATCGGCTGCCTGAGCTCCGCCCACAGCGAGCAGGGTCGCCGCTGAGCCAAGGATAAGGCTCTTAACCATCTTCATGTGTTAACCTCCAAGTTTGCTCTAGTGGGCAGGTCGGTTCCACTCGCAGGAATGCAGTGGCTCGGTTCCATGTCCCCCCGAAAAAAAGCCCGCTCAGTTGCTTCGCGCCTCCGACACTCCCGCGTCCAGCGCGAGGGAATTAAGCGAACCACTTAACGGGGACGATCCAGGGCCCCCCAGTCGTCGGGCAAACTATGCATGTGCCCTTTCCCTAATCAAAATACTTTATTGGCTTAGGCATTTGATTGCGCGGCCCATGTGTCTCCCTGGCAACACCTCGTTCCTCACAAATTTTTGAGGTGTGGCGAGATGCCCACGCAATACTTCGATGATTTTATTGCCTAAATTGCGCCTATGCCGCAGCGCAAAACCGGCCTCACGAAAGCTTAATGAAAGTGACTCGCAGAACTGCAAAACCCGGCAACGACGCCGCAGGTGGTGATGAAACCAGTGAACCAACGCAGAATCAGGATCTCGGGCGGCGACTGGCTTTAGAGATAGCTTCGATTCATCTGCACATTCAGGAAATCCGCGCCGTCTTGGCGAAGGCAATGGGAATCAGCTCGCCGCAATGGGCCATCCTGATGGCCCTGATGGATCTCGATCCGGGCGGCGGCCTTCCGGTCAAAGCCGTCTCAAAAATACTTAGTGTGGACCCGTCATTCGTCACCACCCAGTCGAAGCTTCTCGAAAAGAAGGGCTTCCTGCATCGTCGGACATCCACCGAGGACGGACGGGTAGTTCGAATGTCCGTAACGGACAAGACGCGGCGGCTACTGGATGAACTGAGCCCCAAGCGGGCGCGGCTAAAGGAAATCATTCTCGCGGAATTCACCGAGCCGGAACTCGAGGAATTCACGAGCAAGCTCTCCGCCATGCGTGATCTGCTCGCCCGCGCCAATCTCAAGAGCGCCCTGGAGCTTTGAGAGGCTTCAAATCGATCGCGTACCGATGCCGCTCTTCACCGTTGGTCGTTGATGCCAAGTCACTAACGTCCGCATGGCCGGACATGGGGGCCTGAAGGACGGCGTCGCTTGCGCTCCCCTTTATCAGGCCATCCGCGGCTTTGAGAGATGACGGCGGTTGGAACGCGCGGGGATTGAAGACGAGTTGCGATCTGCCCTCCCCGCTTTCATCATGATTGCGGCTAACAATGGGGGTAGCAGGCTAGCTTATCCGGCCGTCCCTGCTGACGTTCCGGAGCGGGGGCTGTAGCGGGCCAGCTGGGCACGGGCGAGTTCCCGCCAGCGGGAAAGGGTGATCCGCACATATTCGGAATCATCGGAAAGCAGTTCCCTCGTCACTACGCCGCGAAACACCGCCTCCGTCAGGTAGATGATGCCGAGCGCGTCCTTCTCCGGCACTCCTGACCGAACCAGTGCTTCGAGCCACGCCTTCTCCATCGCCAGGCGATGTTTGTGCGCTAGAGCGCGAATATCTTGCCACAATGCGGGCCGCTCCTCGCTACTGATCATCTTGACGGCGCTGAGGAAGGTGGGTCCGAGATAAAACGCCTCGGAATCCGACATCAGCGCCTCAAAAATATCGTCGCCAGGCTGCAAGCCCTCAATCAACTGCCGGCTTTGAGCTTGGGATGTTTTGTAGAGGCTCCGCATCGTCTCCAGGATCAGCGCGTCTCGGGTCGGAAAATGGTGGGCGCGCGCGCCACGCGAAACCTTGGCGGCGCGAGCCACGTCATTGACCCGAAAGCCAGCATAACCCCTGCTCAGGAGCTCGTTGACCGCGGCATCGAGAATACGCGCCCGCGTCGTCTCGCGTCGCTCAGCCTGGGTTCGATGGGGCTTGAGCGCGGACATGAGTTCCTGACCGGAATGAACACCGTTTAAATAGGGATCCCTCAGCTCTGCAGAGACCTTTTCGGGGTGTCAAGCGGCCTCACCACTTGCGGCTCACCTCAGCCTCGGGCATATCGGCGCGGTCGGAGACGTGGCCGAGTGGCTGAAGGCGGCGGTTTGCTAAACCGTTATAGGGTTGTAAAGCCCTATCGAGGGTTCGAATCCCTCCGTCTCCGCCAGCTTCAATATGTCCGGCTCGACCTCGGATCGCCTGCCCCAGGTACTGGCAGGGTCCCTACCCCCGGCTCCAAAGTCGTCAGCGGACGGATGGTTCCGTGCCGCACCTCAGTGGGTCGAGATCCAGACCCGTGCTTCGCGCTGCGCCAGAGCGATCTCGTTCTCGGACATCATTTCCGCAACTTCGCCGCGAAGCGCAATGGCATCGGTCCGTCCCTTCAGGGCAGCCAGATTGAACCATTTATGGGCCGCTACCAGATTGACCACTCCCGACCGGCCGCTGGCCCAATATAGCCCGCGCTCAAACAAGACGTCGGAGAGAACGCCCGCTTCCACCGGCTCGGCGCTACCCAATTCAATTTGACCCTGAAACATCGGTGACCCCCTTTTCTTTTGCCGCCCCGCTCCCGAGCGCGGCTCCCGTCCACTTGTTCTTCAAACGCCCCAGATTGATCCGCCGTTTGCCGGCGTGTGGAGGCAACCATGCCCTTCAAATTTGAAAGGCAGTTTAAGGATCGCGATGAATTCGGCGTAAACGCGCGGCGCCGCTGCCGATCGCCGGGATGGCGGAAGTGCCCATTTGGCAGGCCTAACTCGGACAGCGTGAGGTTTGGTTTACCTTGCCGGTTGGCATGCCGATAACCATCGCCCCAATCACGGCAAGTCGCGGTCTTGCGAATCTCGCGACGGCAGATGTGCGGCCTGCACCCGCCGGGCATCCCGAACGAGGACGAGTGACGCGCGTCGCCCCGCCAAGCGAGGAGAAAACGTGCCGACAAATTGCTCAAGGCAAATTGCTGAAGGTATGAGAAGGAAGGATAAAAGGGGCGGCCGGAATGTCCGTAACCTGCCCACCCGAAACGAGGGCGTCGGCGAACACGTCAGGATCAAATTTCACGCCAGCCAATCCTGAGGGATCAAACCTGCCGATGAAATTGCGGACCATCGCCCGCACCGCACGAAGAAAACTGTTTCTTCTGCCGGACCGAAAATCCAAGAAAGAAAATTCGATCCAGCCGCCTGACCTGATGTCTCGCCGACACCCTCTTTCGTCGATCGGACCCTCAGCTTTTGAAGTTTGCCCATGAGGCAAATCGCTGGAAGGCCGCTTGACGTCGCCGGCGTCAACCCGCCGGCAATTTCAATAGGCGAGCTTACTTCTTCTTCTTGGCGACCTTGCGGGTCTTCTTCGCAGTCTTCTTCACTGCGCTCTTCGCAGTCTTCGCCTTCTTCGCCTTCTTCGCTTTCTTGGCCATGTTGCCCTCCAAAATAAGGTGACTTAACCGCTGCGTGCACTCGGGAATCGAAATGCACTGGATTCCGAATACACCAACACATCAAAAAAAACAGCGCCCTGCTTAAGGAAGTGTTGACGCTGCAGCGCAAGCACGCGCAGCCCGCACGCGCCAGCAACGAAACAACGGAGCTGCGCAAGCTCACGCACAAGGCTTGAAATTTCAGCGCCTTCAAATGTCAAGATTGCAAGAAACGGCTGCGCTGCAGTAGGTTTCAGCGTTCTGGTTTCGGCAGAAAGGATCGCATCTTCATCAGGAGCGACTCGCCTCGGTTGGCAAAATGCGTGGCGCAACGACTCTGAGTCGCATCTTTTGGCAACGAAAAAATTTTCGTGCATATCGTCGGTGAAGTCGATCGACGCTCGCCAAAACCGCCTCACTCGCTGCGAATCGTGGTCGATGATTCGCAACTGATGGAGGCCAGCGCCGACTTTTCCGAAGCTCGTGAACCACCACGGCCATCTCTCGCACGAACTTCGGCGAGCCATCGGCACGGCAAGTTTAGGGTTGATGCAGGTCTGTCAGACAGGCGGCGTCAGAACGAACGGCAAAGCTTGATCGGGACTAGTTTCATCATCGCCGATACCGGCGCAGCGAAACGAAGTCAGATCCCGAGCTTGGACTTGAGCAGGTCGTTTACCGACTGCGGGTTGGCTTTGCCGCCGGAAGATTTCATCACCTGGCCGACGAACCATCCAATCAATTGCGGCTTGGCTTTCGCTTGCGCTACCTTGTCCGGATTGGCGGCTATGATGTCGTCCACCACCTTCTCGATCGCGCCGAGATCGGTGACCTGCCTCATGCCGCGCGTCTCGACGAGCTGCCTCGGATCGCCGCCCTCCTGCCAGACGATCTCGAACAGATCCTTGGCGATCTTGCCGGAGATCGTTCCCTCGCCGATCAGCCCGACGATCTCCGCCAGTTGCGTGGCAGACACCGGCGAGCCGGCGACGTCGCGCCCCTCCTTGTTCAAGCGCCCAAAGAGTTCGTTGATGACCCAGTTGGCGGCGAGCTTGCCGTCGCGCTGGCGCTCGCCAAGGCCGCCCAGCACCGCTTCATAGAATTCGGCGCTCTCACGCTCGGCAACGAGAACGCTGGCGTCATAGGGCGACAGACCGAATTCCGTCATGAAACGAGCCTTCTTCTCGTCCGGCAACTCCGGAAGCCCGGCCTTCAATTCCTCGACGAAGGCCTGGCTCAACTCCAGCGGCAGCAGGTCCGGATCGGGAAAATAGCGATAGTCGTGGGCTTCTTCCTTGGAGCGCATCGACCGTGTTTCGCCCCGATTGGGATCGAACAGCCGGGTTTCCTGATCGATCGCGCCGCCATCCTCGATGATTTCGATCTGCCGGCGCGCCTCATATTCGATCGCGTGGCCAATGAAATTGATCGAGTTCATGTTCTTGATTTCGCAGCGGGTACCGAAAGCCTGGCCAGGCCGGCGAACGCTGACATTGACGTCGGCGCGCAACGATCCCTTCTCCATGTCGCCATCGCAGGTGCCGAGATAGCGCAGGATTGACCGAAGCTTCGAGACATAGGCCTTGGCCTGTTCGGAGGAGCGGATATCTGGCTTGGAGACGATCTCCATCAGGGCGACACCGGAACGGTTCAGGTCGACAAACGAGCTGGAAGGGCTCTGGTCGTGCAGCAATTTGCCGGCGTCCTGCTCCAGATGCAGCCGCTCGATTCCAACGGTTGCCGTCTCGCCATCGGCGAGTTCGAGGTTCACCTCGCCCTCCCCAACAATCGGCGACTTGTACTGGCTGATTTGGTAGCCCTGCGGCAGGTCCGGATAGAAATAGTTCTTGCGGTCAAACACCGAACGCAGATTGATCCGGGCGTTCAGGCCGAGCCCCGTGCGCACCGCCTGCCGAATGCACTCCTCGTTGATGACAGGCAACATGCCCGGCATCGCCGCGTCGACCAGCGACACGTGGCTGTTTGGTTCACCGCCAAAGGCGGTTGAGGCGCCCGAGAACAGCTTGGCATTGGAAGTGACCTGGGCGTGAACCTCCAGTCCGATGACAACTTCCCATTCACCGGTGGCGCCTTTGATCAGCTTGGAGGGATTTGAGGCCTTGTTCATGCGAAAACTTTCAGACCCACCATTTGCCCGGCGTGAACCGGCCTGCCGCCTGTTCGACCACCTCGCCGAGCGAAAACAGCGATTCCTCATCGAACGGGCGGCCGATCAGCTGCAGCCCAAGCGGCAGTCCCTGCCCATCCTTGCCGGCGGGCACCGCGATACCCGGCAGCCCCGCCATGTTCACCGTCACTGTGAAGATGTCGTTGAGATACATCTCGACCGGATCCGCGCCGCCCTTTTCGCCGATGCCGAAGGCGGCCGACGGCGTAGCCGGGGTCAGAATGGCCTGAATGCCTTGCGCAAAGCAGTTCTCGAAATCCTGCTTGATCAGGGTTCGCACCTTCTGGGCCCGCAGATAATAGGCATCATAATAGCCGGCCGACAGCACGTAGGTGCCGATCATGATGCGCCGTCGGACTTCCGCGCCGAAGCCTTCGGCCCGCGTGTGCTCATACATGTCGCCGATGCTGCGTCCGGCCACGCGCTGGCCGTAACGAACGCCATCGTAACGGGCGAGATTGGAGGAAGCTTCCGCGGGTGCGACGATATAATAGGCCGGCAATGCATATTTGGTGTGTGGCAAGGAGACTTCGACCAGCTCGGCACCGGCAGCCTTGAGCCAGTTGGCGCCTTCGCTCCAGAGTTTCTCGATTTCAGCCGGCATGCCGTCGAGCCGATATTCCTTGGGCAGACCGATCTTCATGCCTTTGACCGAGCGCCCGATCGCGGCCTCATAATCCGGCACCGGGCGGTCGACCGAGGTCGTATCCTTCGGGTCGTGACCGGCCATCGAACGCAGGAGAATAGCGGCATCGCGCACCGTGCGGGCAATCGGCCCGGCCTGGTCGAGCGAAGAGGCGAACGCAACGATGCCCCAGCGCGAACAACGGCCGTAGGTCGGCTTGATGCCGACGGTGGCTGTGAACGCGGCCGGCTGCCGGATCGAGCCGCCCGTATCGGTTGCGGTCGCGCCCATGCAGAGCAGCGCCGCCACAGCCGAGGCCGAACCGCCGGATGAACCGCCGGGCACCAGCGCCTTGTCGGAGCCTTCACGCCGCCACGGATTTACCACCGCGCCAAAGCTTGAGGTCTCGTTCGACGAGCCCATCGCGAACTCATCGTTGTTGAGTTTGCCAAGCAGGACCGCGCCGTCCCGCCAAAGCTGCGACGTGACCGTGGATTCATAGGGCGGGATGAAATTACCGAGTATCTTCGAGCACGCAGTGGTCCGCACATCTTTCGTGGCGAACAGATCCTTGATCCCGAGCGGTATTCCGGCGAGCGGGCGCCCCTCGCCCGCGCCGATTTTGGCATCCGCCTCGCGCGCCATACGGCGCGCCTGATCGGGCGTCTCTAGCACAAAGGCGTTGAGCGTGCGCGCCGCTTCCATCGCCGCCAGATGGGCGTCGGTCAGTTCAAGGGACGTAAAGGATTTGTTCGCGAGGCCCGCGCGAGCCTCGGCGATGGTCAGCGACGTCAAATCGGTCATTTATCAATCGGGCTGCAAAAGAATGGGGACAGGGTCTTGTCGTTGGCAGGATCATCGCGCCGTTTCGCAGCGTTTATCCGGTCGGCCTCTTCCAGCGCATCCAGCACGGCATCCATGGCCTTGTCGTGATCGATGGCCTGCCCCTGTCGCTGCATCGCGTCGATGTAAGTCATATAGGCCTTATAGGCCTCCTGATCGTTGCAAAGCATGCACATGCGATCTTTCCTTAAATCCGCGGGCCTATTCGACGACCTTCGGCACCAGGAAAAAATGATCCTGGGTTTCCGGCGCGTTGGCGACGATGAGGTCGGCGATCTCGCCGTCATTCACCACATCGGCACGCTTCTTCATTTCCATCGGCGTGACCGAAGTCATCGGCTCCACGCCCTCGACATTGACTTCGCCAAGCTGTTCGACGAAGGCCAGCATCGCATTCAATTCCCCCTGCAAATGGGGAACCTCGGCCTCCTCCACCGCGATCCGCGCCAGATGCGCGATGCGGCGAACGGTAGCTGCATCAACCGACATAATGAGGGTCTCTCGCCCGATCCAGCCCGCCGTATAGCAGAGGCGGCTTTTGCGCCGCAACCGCAGCGCCCGGCTATCTCCCGGCGAGTGCAGCCATCCGGGCCAGCGCCGCCCCTGCCAGTGCCCGGGTGAAGTCGGCTGCGGGCAGGTCCTGCCCCAACCCTACCCCCTGTCCGCTCCAAAGATTGGTAAAATCGACCCGGCCGAGCTTCTCGGCTGCCGCTTTCAGGGGCGCCAGGCTTGTTGCGGCATGGGGAAAGGCGGGAGCGTCCGCCGATATCGGCCCGAGATCGCGCATCACGCGATTGACGAGACCCCGCGCCGGCCGCCCGGTCATCACATTGGTGACCACGGTGGAATCGTCCCGGGCTTCCGCCAGCATCGCACGCATGGCGGCGCTGATCTTCGATTCCGGGCAGCGCAGATAGGCGCTGCCGATCTGGACTCCCGCCGCGCCCAACGCGAACGCGGCCGCGATGCCGCGCCCGTCGGCAATGCCACCGGCTGCGATCACCGGTACTTTCACGGCATCGACGACCTGCGGCACCAGCGCAAGGGTCCCGGGCTGGGATGCGATGTCCTCGCTCAGGAAAATCCCGCGATGGCCGCCGGCCTCGGCGCCTTGCGCAATGATGACGTCTGCTCCGTTTTCTTCGAGCCACTTGGCCTCGCGCGCCGTCGTCGCCGACGACAACACGATAGCGCGGGCTGCCTTGACGCGTACAAGCAACGGTCGAGCCGGCAGGCCAAAGTGAAAACTCACCACTTCCGGCTTCAGCTCTTCCACCAGCGCGCACATCGTCTCATCGAAAGGCGAGCGATTGGCGGCGGTGATGGGAGCCTCCGGGTCAAGCTGGAACTCGGCATAGTAAGAGGCAAGGCGCTTTCGCCATGTAGCCTCGCGCGCAGGATCCGCCGGCACGACCTGGTGGCAAAAGAAATTCAGGTTGATCGGCGCCGAGACGCGCTGACGGATGATGTTCACCTGCTCACGGGCCTTCTCCACCGAGAGCATCGCACAAGGGAGCGAGCCCAGTGCGCCGCCTTCCGCCGCCCCGATCACGAGATCGGCGTCCATCGCGCCTGCCATCGGCGCCAGCACGATGGGAAATTCGGTCTCGAACAGGTCGAGCAGTCGTCGATCCGGCCACATGGTTTGCCCATCATGTTTCGAGGGGGGTGAGCGCGGCCACATTGCCCCGTTCACTCGCTCAGATTATCACCCGCTGGATCAAACAGCTATGCACTCAGCCGCTGTCTGCGGGTCCAGCGTCGCAACGCCACAACGGCCCAGACAGCTTCCACGATACCAAATGGCCACGCGCCCTGCAGGAAGCCGTAGATCGAGCCTAGCGCGCATGCCACGGCAAAGCCGAAGACGAAACGTGGATGGCGATCTTCCAGCGCGTAGCAGACGAGCATCGCGGACACTGCGAACAATCCGAATAGCGTCAGCCCGTCCACGTTCTTCCTCTTCCTGCTTTGCGAACGACGCCCCCCGCATGCTATGCGGGGCCATGGTCACCCTCATTTTGCCGCTGATCGATGCTGTCCCGCATTGGCCCCCGCGAGGGGCCTTGGTCGGATTGGACCTGGGCACCAAGACCATCGGCGTGGCTGTCTCCGACCCCGACCGCCGGCTTGCCACCGGCGTCGAGACGATCCGACGCAAGATCTTCAGTGCCGACGCGGAACATCTACTCGCCATGGCTCGCGAGCGCAACGCGGTCGGCTTTGTGCTCGGTCTGCCGATCAACATGGACGGCAGCGAAGGCCCGCGCGCGCAATCCACCCGCGCCTTCGCCCGCAATTTCGCACAGAAGACCGAACTACCGATCGCGCTGTGGGACGAGCGGCTGTCCACCGCGGCGGTGGAGCGCGAATTGATCGGCTTGGACATGAGCCGGGCCCGGCGTGCCGAGGTGATTGACGAGCACGCAGCGATCTTCATCCTGCAGGGGGCGCTCGATCGTCTGGCGAAACTTCGCGACGCCTGATTCAGCTGGAGCCCGTAAGCAGAAGCGTCTGGATCACCGCCGCCAGATTGTTCAGGCCGTGCAGAATGATGGTCAGCCAAAGCGATTGGCTGCGATAGCGCAAATAGCCGAACAACAATCCGATCGAGAAGACTTCCCCGAGAAAGAACCAGTCATATTGCAGGTGTAGCGCGGTCCAGATTGCTGCCGACAGCAGGATCGCGCCCGCCGGGCCTACGAATGATTCCGACCAGCCGCGATAGAGAAAGCCGCGCGCGAAAATCTCTTCCGATATCGGCGCGGCGACGGCAAAGGCCAGAACCATCAGCCACAGCACGCCGTCGGCCTGTCCGGATTGCAGCACCTCGCCCATGAAGCCCGCGGTGACTTCATGTCCGGTGGCGCGGGACACCGCATCCCACCCCATCACCAGCACGAACAGCGCCAGAATGCCTGCAAATAATCGCCGCCATGACGGCAGACGCAGCGCCAGATAATCCGAAAACGAAATCCCGGCCAGCCGTGTCGCCAGCCATGTCACGGCGAGCACCGCCGGCAATCCCATGGTCACCGATAACGCGGTGGCCAGTCCGCCGCCGACGACGTGAATGAACGCGGCCCGGTCGAGCTCCGCCCCGAGGCGGAGCAGAAAATATCCCATCACCAACGCCTGGCCCGCGAACATCGCCATGAAAATCGCAAAACCCCATAGCGCCGTGCCCCAAAAGCCCCAGATGCGCGGTTCGCGCCTGGCTTTAACGATCAGGGTCGGATGTTCGGGGTTGAGAGAATCCATCAGGGTACTTTCGCAGGGGTTTTCGCAGGCGACCGCCATTCCGAGCTCGCCATCGGGTCCGCGCGGAGCGCGGCCCGGTGAAAGGCTCCGCGAGAATCCGGAATCTCGAGATTTCCCGATGCGCCATTGCGCATCTGGGCTCTGGTCCTTCGGACCATCCCGGAATGATGGTCGGAGAGAGCTGCAATTGTCAGATTCAAGGCAGCGCCCGTTCCAGCAATGCCTTCATGTCACCTTCCGCCAGATCAATGGCACCAAAAAGGCCACCATGGTCGCTCGCCAGGCGGGTGGAGGCAAACAGTTCAGCCTGGTGCGGCGCGACCGCATTGACGGCCGCCGCTGCTGCCAACAAGGCCAGCCGCTCGACCGCAAGCCGCGCCAGCCGTTCACCATCCGCACGGCGGAACGCCTTGGCGATAAAGCCAACTGTCTCCTGAGCGCCGGACAAACCTTGGGTCGCCTCGGCAAGCCCTTGCAGCACGCTGGCTGCCGCTTCCGGCTCACGCGACAGCGCCCGGAGCACATCCAGGCACATCACATTCCCGGACCCTTCCCAGATCGCATTCACCGGCGCCTCACGATAGTGCCGCGCCAGAATCCCCTCCTCGACATAGCCATTGCCGCCAAGGCACTCCATTGTCTCATAGAGAAAACCTGGGGCGTTCTTGCAGGTCCAGTATTTCACGACCGGCGTCATTAGCCGCATATAGGCGGCTTCCTTCACATCCTGCGGCGTGCGATCGAAAGATCGGCACAGCCGCATCACCAGGGCGATCGATGCCTCGACATGCAGCGCCATGTCGGAAAGCACCGCCTGCATCAACGGCTGATCGGCTAGATGTTTCTGGAACACGCTGCGGTGACGAGTGTGATGCAGCGCATGCGCCAACCCCGAGCGCATCAGGCCGACCGAGGCAATGGCGCAGTCTTGCCGGGTCAGTTGAACCATCTGGATGATGGTGCGCACGCCCTTGCCCTCCTCGCCGACACGCAAGGCATAGGCACCCTTGAACTCGACCTCGGAGGAAGCATTTGATCGATTGCCGAGCTTGTCCTTCAGGCGCTGAAACTCGATCGCGTTGACTGACCCATCCGGCGCAAAGCGCGGCATGAAGAAACAGGTCAACCCTCGCTCGGCCTGCGCGAGCACGAGAAAAGCATCGCACATCGGCGCGGACATGAACCATTTATGGCCAGTGATGCGGTAGGCATCGCCGTCGCGCTCGGCGCGCGTGAGATTGGCGCGCACATCGGTGCCGCCCTGCTTCTCGGTCATTCCCATGCCGAGCGTCATGCCGCGCTTCGTCCACCAGGGCTTGAATTCCGGATCGTAAGCGCGCGTTGAAATTACTGGCATCGCGCGTGCGAGAAGCGTCGGCTCGGTGGCAAGGGCCGCCACAGAAGCGCGCGTCATGGTGATCGGGCAGAGATGACCCGTCTCGACCTGGGCGGCCATATAGAATTTGGCAGCCCGAATTACCTCGCTTGCGTCGCCGGCCGGGCGTCCTTCCGCGCTCCAGGTGGAATTGTGAAGGCCGGCATGGGCGCTGTGGGCCATCAATTCATGATAGGCGGGATGAAACTCCACGACATCCCGGCGGTTCCCCCGCGCATCGAAGGTCCGCAGTTTCGGCGTGATCTCATTGGCGAGCCGACCCCGTTCGGCCATCGCCGCCGAACCCCAGTGCCGCCCGAAATCCGACAATTCCTTTGCCGCCTGACCGCCACCATTGGCGACAACCGCCAGCGCCAATGGCCGGTCCACCACAAACAGATCGACGTCCTCAAAGGGCGGCGACTGGTTGAACACTTCGTGGGTCGCAAAGGAACCCTGGGTCATGGCCGTGCCTCATTCGGGCGTGGGGGATATCGCCATTTTTTCCGCCTTGCCAAATCCTTGGCTAGAATCCTTGGCTCGAATCCTTGGCTCGGAGCTCACGGGCGCGCGCGGATCGGGAAATCATACTCGCCGCCGCCCGCTCCCGGCAGCGAAAAGTGCCACCACTCCTTCGAATAGTTGACGAAACCCTGCCGCGTCATCGCGGCCAAAAGCTCGTCGCGCCAGCGACGCTGACCCGGAGTGATCGATTTTGACGCGGTATGGGCTTTGGCATCGGAACAATCATAGCCCGTGCCCATATCGACGCTGGCTTCCGGCGCGCGTGTCGCCGCTGGCGCCGTGCAGTCGCCATAGTTCTGCGTGCCGTCATAATGAGCGGTATTGGCGGCCTTGAGATCCATCAGCGTGAGATCCACCGCCGCGCCGGTCGAATGGCCGGAATGCTCGGCGATATAGCCCAGCCGAAACAATTCGCTCTTGCTGAAAGCCGGATTGTATCGCCGCTCTGCGGGCGTTTCGCGGCCGTTCTGCGCCCAGGCCACCATGTCGCGCACGGCTCGCGCCGGCCGGTAGCAATCCAGCATCTTCAAGGAAAGTTTTTTTGGCAGAAGTTCCTGCTGCACCCGCTGCAGCGCCAGACCGACCTCGCGTTTGACGATGCATTCTCCGGCCTCGTAGCCCGCAAGCGGCCGTCCGATAAAATTGTTGGCACCGGCGTAGCGAATGTCCTGGCGAATGCCTGGCTCAACGTCGCGGAGATAGACGAAACCACCGGGCAAGAATTGAGCGCCCGCAGGCGACCAAAGCCCCGTTAACGCTAATATCCCGATCGCGGCCCACTTCGACATCGCTCTCCCTTCTCGGCTCAGCGTGCCCGGGAACATACAGACCGGGGGATAACTTGGTTGCGGGTTCTTCGTGCTTGCCCCGCCCCCCATCTCTGCCTATAGCTCTGGCTTTAATGGCATCCGCAACGAAATCGACCTTCGTCCTCGGTCACCGGCATCTGCTGGGAATCGAGGGCCTTTCCGCTGCCGATATTACCGGCCTGCTCGATCTTTCCGAGGAATATGTCGAGCTCAATCGCCAGGTCGACAAAAAGCGCACCAGCCTGCGCGGTCGTACCCAGGTCAATTTGTTCTTCGAGGCCTCGACCCGAACCCAGTCCTCCTTTGAGATTGCCGGCAAGCGCCTCGGCGCCGACGTCATGAACATGTCGGTCTCTTCGTCCTCGATGCGCAAGGGCGAGACGCTGATCGATACCGCGGTGACATTGAACGCCATGCACCCGGACATTCTGGTAGTGCGCCATCACGCCTCCGGCGCGGTCGAATTGCTGGCACGCAAGGTCGACGGCTCGGTGATCAATGCCGGCGATGGCGCCCACGAGCATCCGACCCAAGCGCTGCTCGATGCGCTCACCATCCGCCGCAACAAGGGGCGGATCGAGGGACTGGTGGTGGCGATCTGCGGCGATGTCATGCATTCACGCGTCGCCCGCTCCAATATCCTCTTGCTCAATACGATGGGCGCAAGCGTACGCGTGGTCGCACCATCCACGCTGCTGCCTCGAGGTATCGAGCGGATGGGCGTTGAAGTCGCCCGCGACATGCGCGAGGGACTGGACGGTGCCGACATTGTCATGATGCTGCGGCTGCAGCGCGAGCGGATGAATGGCTCCTTTGTGCCGTCGTCGGGCGAGTACTTCCATTATTTCGGCCTCGACCAGAAGAAGCTCGCCTATGCCCGCCCCGATGCGCTGGTGATGCATCCCGGCCCGATGAACCGCGGCGTCGAGATCGACTCCAGTGTGGCCGACGGCGCGCAATCGGTCATTCGCGAACAAGTCGAAATGGGTGTGGCGGTGCGCATGGCAGTGCTGGAAGCGCTCGCCCGCAACCTGCCCAACGCCTGAAAGGCCCGGAAAGTGGACGCTGGCCCATGCTGACGGAACGCCGCCCGATCCTGCTCGCCAACGCCAGGCTGATCGATCCCTCGCGCGATTTCGACGGCCCCGGCGATGTCCTGATCGCGGACGGCGTGATCCGCGACTCTCGCCGCGGCATCGGCGCGGCCGGCGTACCGGAAGGCACCGACATTATCAATTGCTCGGGAAAGGTGGTTGCGCCTGGCCTGATCGACATGCGCGCCTTCGTCGGCGAACCCGGCGCCAGCCATCGCGAAAGTTTCGCCTCGGCCAGTCAGGCGGCGGCCAGCGGCGGCATCACCACCATCATCTGCCAGCCAGACACCTCGCCGGTGATCGACAATTCCGCGACAGTCGATTTCGTGCTGCGCCGCGCCCGCGACACCGCCATCGTCAATATTCATCCGATGGCCGCGCTCACCAAGGGCATGCGTGGCGAGGAGATGACCGAAATCGGGCTTTTGAAGGCGGCCGGCGCGGTGGCTTTCACCGATGGCGACCGCAGCGTCACCAATGCGCAGGTGATGCGCCGGGCGCTGACCTATGCGCGGGATTTCGATGCGCTGATCGTGCACCACACCGAAGATCCGCATCTGGTCGGCGAAGGCGTGATGAATGAGGGCGAGTTCGCTACCCGCCTCGGGCTTGCCGGTATTCCCAATGCCGCGGAAGCGGTGATGCTGGAACGTGACCTGCGGCTGGTGGCGCTTACCGGCGGCCGCTATCACGCGGCTTCCTTGAGTTGCATCGACTCGCTCGAAATTTTGCAGCGCGCCCGCGACGCCGGCCTCCCGGTCTCCGCGTCGGTTTCCGTCAATCACGCCACATTGAATGAGAACGACATCGGGCCTTATCGCACCTTCCTGAAATTGTCGCCGCCGCTGCGCACCGAGGAAGATCGGAATGCCCTGGTCGCCGCCCTCGCCTCCGGGCTGATCGATGTCATCATGTCCGATCACAACCCGCAGGATGTCGAGGTCAAGCGGCTGCCCTTCGCCGAAGCCGCGCCGGGCGCTATAGGCCTTGAGACCATGCTGCCAGCCGGACTGCGCCTCGTCCATAATGGCGATCTCGATCTCAAAACGCTGATCCGGGCGATGTCCACCCGGCCCGCCGAGCTTCTGGGTCTGCCCGGCGGCTCCCTGCGCTCTGGATCGCCAGCCGATGTGATCGTGTTCGATCCGGATATCCCCTGGGTGCTTGATCCGGCCGATCTCAAATCGCCTTGCAAGAATACGCCATTCGATGAGGCACGCTTCTCGGGCCGCGTGGTGCGGACCATCATTGGCGGACGCACGGTCTATGAACATGTCTGAGGCAACTCGCTCCATGGAGCCGCCGAATGAAGGAGAGCGCCATGTCGCCTGAGGTGCAACTGCTCGCAGCCTTCGTGCTTGGCTACCTCTGCGGATCGATTCCCTTCGGTCTGATCCTGACCCGGCTGGCCGGTACCGAGGATTTGCGCTCGATCGGTTCGGGCAATATCGGCGCCACCAATGTGCTGCGCACCGGACGAAAGGGCTTGGCCGCGGCGACCCTGATCCTCGATGCCCTTAAAGGCACCGTGGCCGTGGTGATCGCCGGCACTTTCGGCGGCGCGGAGGCCGCGATGCTGGCCGCGCTCGGAGCGTTCCTCGGCCACCTGTTTCCGGTCTGGCTGAAATTCAAAGGGGGCAAGGGCGTCGCCGTCTATATCGGCGTGCTGATCGGACTACTCTGGCCGGCCGCGCTCTTGTTCTGCGCGGTATGGCTGATCACCGCCGGCATCTCGCGCTATTCCTCGCTGTCCGCGCTTATTGCGAGCGTGGTTATTCCCATCTTCCTGTGGTGGTTCAGCCAGCCGGCCCTCGCAATGCTGTGTTCGGTGTTGTCTATCCTTCTGATCATCATGCATCGGGAAAACATCAAGCGGCTCGCCGCCGGCACCGAGGGCAGGATCGGGAAGAAGTGAGCCCCTTCCCTGCACTCCCAGGTTAATCCATTCTACCGGGCATGGACCATCGCACGTCGATTTCCAACGACCTCACCTTCGCCGAACGTGTGGACTGGCTGCGGCTGATCCGCTCTGAGCGGATCGGGCCACATACCTTTCGGGCGCTGCTATTGCGGTTTGGCACGGCGCGGGCGGCGCTCGAGCGCCTGCCCGATCTTGCCCGTCGTGGCGGCGCTTCACGAGCCGGGCGAATCTACGGCGAGGACGAGGCGAAGGCCGAACTCGATGCCTGCGATCGCGAAGGCATTCGCCTGATCGCCAGCGTGGAAGACGACTACCCTTCGCGCCTTTCCGCCACGGACGATGCGCCGCCCCTGCTTGCCGCGCGCGGCAGCCGCGATGCCTTGAGGCGCCCGGCGATCGCCATTGTCGGTTCGCGCAACGCGTCCGGTGCCGGATTGAAATTCGCGCGCACCCTTGCCCATGACCTGGGCGAAGCCGGTTTTGTCGTTATTTCAGGGCTCGCGCGCGGCATCGATTCCGCGGCCCATCACGCTAGCCTTTCGAGCGGTACCGTTGCGGTGCTGGCCGGCGGCCACGACCGGATCTATCCGCCGGAACACGAGGATCTGCTCGCCTCAATTTTGGCGAATGATGGCGCGGCCATTTCCGAAATGCCGCTCGGCCACGTGCCTCGTGCCCGGGACTTTCCCCGGCGCAATCGGCTGATTTCAGGCTGCGCGGTCGGCGTCGTCATCGTGGAGGCCGCGCTGCGCTCAGGTTCGTTAATTACCGCGCGGATGGCCGCCGAACAGGGTCGCGAGGTCTTTGCCGTGCCGGGCTCGCCGCTCGATCCCCGCGCCGCGGGCACCAACGACCTGATCAAACAGGGCGCGACCCTCATCACGGAAGCTGCCGACGTCATCCGCGCGGTGCAGCCGATCCTGGAGCAGCCGCTGTTTTATCCGGCCAATGAAAGGGATACCGAGCCGCTCGAAGGCGGGCCGGAAGATCATGATCGCGTAGAGATCATCGGGCTGCTCGGACCGGTGCCGATCTCGATCGATGATCTCGTGCGGTTGTCGGGCGCGCCGCCGGCTTTGGTCCGGACCGTTCTGCTCGAACTCCAGCTGGCCGGCAGGGTGGAATGGCAGGGCGGCGGCCTGGTGGCGCTTACCACCAACTAAACGTCCCTCGGGGTCTAGCTTGAGTGGTATTGAGATACTTAAAAACGAACGAAATAGCCACTCGGCAACACCTCCCAAAAGTTGTAATTTACAACCGGAAATATAGGAAGCTGGGTGCCCAAGCTCGTCTCGCGGGTGGCGCCCATTTGACAGCGGCGACCTCACCACCCATGTTCGGCTCAAGCTGGCCGCCCCGAATCTGATCGGAACCGGCCGCAAAACTCCCCGTAAGCTATTGGAAATATATGAATATCGTCATCGTGGAGTCGCCGGCGAAAGCCAAGACGATCAACAAATATCTAGGCCCGTCCTATGAGGTTCTGGCCTCGTTCGGGCATGTCCGCGACCTCCCCGCCAAGAACGGTTCGGTCGATCCGGATAATAATTTTCAGATGATCTGGGAGGTCGACCCCAAGGCGGCCGGCCGGCTGAACGACATCGCCAAGTCTTTGAAGGGCGCCGAGCGCCTGATCCTGGCCACCGACCCCGACCGCGAGGGCGAGGCGATTTCCTGGCATGTGCTGCAGGTTTTGAAAGAGAAGCGCGCGCTCAAAGACCAGAAAATCGAGCGCGTGGTGTTCAACGCGATCACCAAGCAAGCCGTCACCGATGCGATGAAGCATCCGCGCGAGATCGATGGCGCGCTGGTGGATGCCTATATGGCGCGCCGGGCGCTGGACTATCTGGTCGGCTTCACCCTCTCGCCCGTGCTGTGGCGGAAGCTGCCGGGCGCCCGCTCGGCAGGCCGCGTGCAGTCGGTAGCGCTGCGGCTGGTCTGCGACCGCGAACTCGAGATCGAAAAGTTCGTTCCCCGCGAATACTGGTCGCTGGTGGCGACGCTTGTGACACCGCGCGGTGATGCTTTCGAGGCGCGTCTCGTCGGCGCCGACGGCCAGAAGATCCAGCGACTGGATATCGGCAGTGGCACGGAAGCCGAGAATTTCAAGCAGGCGCTGGAGGCCGCGAATTTTACCGTGACCTCGGTGGAGGCCAAACCGGCACGGCGCAATCCGCAGGCGCCCTTCACCACTTCGACGCTGCAGCAGGAAGCGAGCCGCAAATACGGTTTTGCGCCAGCCCATACCATGCGGATCGCGCAGCGGCTCTATGAGGGCATCGACATCGGTGGCGAGACCACCGGACTTATTACTTATATGCGAACCGATGGCGTGCAGATCGACGCTTCGGCGATCACGCAAGCGCGCAAGGTCATCGGCGAGGACTACGGCAATGCGTATGTGCCGGAGGCCCCGCGCCAGTATCAGGCCAAGGCCAAGAACGCGCAGGAAGCCCATGAAGCGATCCGGCCGACCGATCTTTCTCGCCGGCCGGATGCGATGGCGCGAAAGCTCGATACCGATCAGGCCAAGCTTTATGAGTTGATCTGGAAGCGCACCATTGCAAGCCAGATGGAAGGGGCTGAACTCGAGCGCACTACCGTCGATATCGCCGCCAAGGCTGGCGGGAGAACCTTGGAGCTGCGCGCCACCGGCCAGGTGGTGAAGTTCGATGGTTTCCTGGCGCTCTACCAGGAAGGGCGCGACGACGAGGAAGACGAAGACTCCCGCCGGCTGCCCGCGATGAGCGAAAGCGAGCCGCTGAAACGCGAGAGCCTCGCCGTCTCCCAGCACTTCACCGAGCCGCCGCCCCGTTTTTCGGAAGCCTCGCTGGTCAAGCGTATGGAAGAGCTCGGCATCGGCCGGCCATCGACCTACGCCTCGATCCTGCAGGTCCTCAAGGATCGCGGCTACGTCAAACTGGAAAAGAAGCGCCTGTATGGCGAAGACAAAGGGCGCGTCGTGGTCGCGTTCCTGGAGAGCTTCTTCGGCCGCTATGTCGAATATGATTTCACCGCTGATCTGGAGGAAAAGCTCGACCGCATTTCCAACAACGAGATTTCCTGGCAGCAGGTGCTGACGGATTTCTGGCGCGACTTCATCGGCGCGGTTGATGAGATCAAGGACCTGCGGGTGGCACAGGTATTGGATGTGCTCGACGAGATGCTAGGTCCGCACATCTATCCGCCGCGCGCCGATGGCGGCGATGTCAGGCAGTGTCCTACCTGCGGCACTGGCCGGCTCAATCTGAAGGCCGGCAAGTTCGGCGCCTTTGTCGGCTGCAGTAATTATCCGGAATGCCGCCATACCCGGCCCCTGGCGGCCGATGGCGAAGCTTCCGCTGACCGTCTGCTCGGCCAGGACCCCGACTCTGGCTTCGACGTTTGGGTGAAGGCGGGCCGCTTCGGTCCCTATATTCAACTCGGTGAGCCGAAGAACTATGCCGAGGGCGAAAAGCCGAAGCGCGCGGGGATTCCAAAGAACATGTCGCCAGCCGACGTCGAGCTGGAACTGGCGCTGAAACTGCTGTCGCTGCCGCGCGAGATCGGCAAGCACCCCGAAACCGGTCAACCGATCACTGCCGGCATCGGCCGCTTCGGGCCGTTCGTACGGCATGAGAAGACCTATGCCAGCCTTGAAGCGGGCGATGAGGTCTTCGACATCGGGCTGAACCGTGCCGTCACATTGATTGCGGAAAAGATTGCCAAGGGTCCGAGCGGCCGCCGCTTTGGTGCTGATCCCGGCAAGCCGCTCGGCGATCACCCGACGCTTGGCGGAATCGTGGTGAAGAATGGACGCTATGGCGCCTACGTCTCGGCGGGCGGCCTCAACGCGACGATTCCAAGCGACAAAACCCCGGACACCGTCACGCTGGCCGAAGCCATTGCCCTGATTGACGAGCGTGCCGCCAAGGGCGGCGGCAAGACCAAGCGCTCCACCAAGAAGCCCGCAGCCGCAAAGGCGGAAAAAGCCACGGATGCCACCAAGCCCGCCAAGAAGGCCGTTGCCAAGAAGGCGGCTGGCAAGTCGAAAGCAGCGGCGGCAAGCAAGGCGCGAGCACCGGTGACCGCGAAAACCTCGCCGGCCAAGGCGTCAAAATCACCTGCTGCCAAAAAGAGCGCCGGCAAGGCGCGCGGATAAACGTGGCGAGGCCGCGCGACCAGGGTTTGCCGGATCGGGATGCCATCATTGCGTTCATCCGCAGCCATCCCGGCCAAATCGGCACGCGGGAGATTGCCCGGCAGTTCGGACTGAAAAACGCGGATCGGGCCGAACTGAAGCGAGTGCTGCGCGACCTCGCCGATGAAGGCCACATTGCCAAGAAACGTCGCAAGATCCTTGAGCCGGAAGTACTGCCGCCAACAACCGTGGCCGATGTCACCGGCCGGGATTCCGACGGTGAACTGATCGCGACCCCAACCGAATGGGACGAAGTCGACCGCGGGGCGCCACCGAAGATCCTGATCCACGTCCCGAGAAAAGCCGGGCCCGGTACGGTAGCGGGCGTCGGTGATCGCGCGTTGCTCCGCATCGAACGGGATCGTGACAGTGGGGTCTATCGCGGACGTGTCATCAAGGTGCTCGACCGCACCCGATCACGCGTGCTCGGCATCTTCCGGAAGTCGACGGCTGGAGGCGGACGGCTGGTCCCGGTCGACCGCAAACAGGCCGGACGCGAGTTGAACATCGCCGCCGCGGATACCAATGGCGCCGAGGATAACGACCTCGTCAGCGTGGACATCGTCCGCGCCCGCGGTTTCGGCCTCGCCTCGGGAAAGGTGCGCGAGAGGCTCGGCTCGATTGCCACCGAAAAGGCGATCAGCCTGATTGCCATTCACGCCCACGAGATTCCCTTCGTCTTTTCGCCTGAGGCGTTGCGTGAAGCGGATCAGGCCGGCCCTGCTACCCTTCAGGGACGGGAAGACTGGCGCGCCATCCCCCTCGTCACGATCGATCCACCGGACGCCAAGGATCATGACGACGCCGTTCATGCCGAGCCGGACAGCGATCCCAATAATAAGGGCGGCTATATCGTCCATGTCGCGATCGCCGACGTGGCGTTCTATGTGCGGCCGGGCTCGGCGCTCGACCGCGATGCGCTTGTCCGCGGCAATTCGGTTTACTTCCCCGATCGCGTCGTTCCGATGTTGCCGGAGCGAATTTCCAACGATCTGTGCTCGCTGGTCCCGGGAGAGCCGCGCGGCGCGCTCGCCGTCCGGCTAGTGATCGGCCCTGACGGCCGAAAGAGGTCCCACAGCTTTCATCGCATCCTCATGCGCTCAGCCGCCAAGCTCCATTATGCGCAGGCCCAGGCTGCCATCGACGGACATCCCGACGACATCACCGGTCCGCTTCTCAAGACTATTTTGCAGCCGCTTTACGAGGCCTATGCGCTGGTCAAGCAAGCGCGCGACGAGCGCGATCCGCTCGATCTCGATATTCCCGAACGCAAGATCTTGCTCAAGCCCGATGGCACGGTGGACCGCGTGATCGTCCCGCAACGGCTCGATGCGCACCGGCTGATCGAGGAGTTCATGATCCTCGCCAACGTCGCCGCCGCCGAGCAGCTCGAAAGGAAGGGCCTTCCCCTCATCTATCGGGTGCATGACGAGCCAACCCTTGAGAAGGTTCACAATCTCCAGGAATTCCTGAAGACGCTTGATGTGCCGTTCGCCAAGGCAGGCGCTTTGAGGCCCGCCCTGTTCAATCGCGTGCTCAGCAATATCCGGGGCCATGAATCCGAACTACTGGTCAACGAGGTCGTGTTGCGCAGCCAGGCTCAGGCGGAATATGCCGCCGAGAATTACGGGCATTTCGGGTTGAACTTGCGGCGTTACGCCCATTTCACTTCGCCGATCCGCCGCTACGCCGATCTCGTGGTGCATCGCGCGCTGATCCGCTCGCTCGGTCTTGGCGAAGGTGCCCTGCCCGATACCGAAACGGTGGAAAGCCTGAGCGAGGTGGCCGCCGAGATCTCGGCGACCGAACGCCGCGCGATGAAGGCCGAACGCGAAACCGCCGATCGTCTGATCGCGCATTTTCTCGCCGATCGTATCGGCGCCACGTTCGGGGGCCGGATTTCCGGAGTCACCCGGGCCGGACTTTTCGTCAAGCTCAGCGATACCGGCGCCGATGGCCTGATCCCGATCCGCTCGATCGGCACGGAATACTTCAATTACGACGAAACCCGCCATGCGCTCATCGGCTCACGCAGCGGAGCCATGCACCGATTGGGCGACGTGGTCGAGGTTCGTCTGGTAGAAGCAGCTCCTGTAGCCGGCGCTTTGCGCTTCGAACTCGCTTCCGAGGGGGCTTCTTCCGCCCGTCGCTCACGATTTTCATCGAAGGCGCCCACCGCAAAAGCCGGGCGCAAGGCTCAGCGGACAGCAAGGCACAAATCCGGTAAGAAGGGGCTTGGCAACAAGTCTGGCAAGCCCCCGAAAGGCAAGCGGAAAGGATGAACATGGAAACAGCAAGTTCTCATCCGATCGTCTGGACACCGGAAACGGCACCGGCTTCGAAGCGCGATGTTTGGACCGCGCTGAAACGGGGATTTCGCGGCCGCTGCCCCCGTTGCGGCGAAGGCAAGCTGTTTCGCTCCTTTCTCAAGGTCAACGCGCAATGCCCGGTCTGCGGCCAGGATCTCACCCATCACCGCGCCGATGATCTGCCTGCCTACCTCGTGATCATTATCGTCGGTCACGTCGTGGTGCCTCTCGCCCTGATGATCGAGACCAATTACGCACCGAACGTTGCGCTTCAGCTTGCGATTTATCTGCCCGTGACCCTGGTGGCCTCGCTCCTCTTGCTTCAACCCGTCAAGGGTGCGGTGGTGGGATTGCAATGGGCGCTGCGGATGCACGGGTTTGACGAGCGTAATCCCGAGCCCTAAAGCTTCCTGCCAACGACAACAAACGGGGAGCGAACGGCATGAATCAGGCGGTCAGGGTCGAAGAAGAAGCGCATCATCCCTATCGCCGGCCGGTCGATGCGGCCACCCTGATCCTCGTTGACCGAGACGGTCCCATTCCGAAGGTGCTGGTCGGCAAGCGGCACGACAAGGTGGTGTTCCAGCCGGGCAAGATCGTGTTTCCTGGCGGCAGGGTCGACAAGTCAGACCATCGCATTCCCGTCGCGGCTCACATCCCTGCTGCTCTCGAAGCCAATTTGCTGAAAGGCAGCCCCAAGATCACGCCGGCGCGCGCGCGGTCTCTGGCGGTTGCGGCAATCCGGGAAGCGTGCGAGGAAACCGGGCTCTGCCTCGGCCGCAAGGCGAATGCAGGGACAAGCGCGCCGACTGAAACGCTGACGGGACCTTGGGCGCCCTTCGCCGAAGCCGGCCTGTTGCCAGACCCATCCGGCCTGTTCCTGATCACACGGGCCATCACCCCGCCTGGCCGCGTCCGTCGCTTTGACACGCGCTTCTTCACCGCCGACATTTCCGCGATCGCCCACCGCGTGGAAGGCGTAATCCACGCCGATGCGGAGCTCGTCGAACTGGTCTGGGTCGAATTGGGATCACAGCCGCTCGCCGATCTGCATCCGATGACCAAAAGCGTGTTGAACGAACTGCAGCGAAGGCTTGCCAGCGGTCCCTTGGGCCATGACTGGGACGTGCCGTTTTTTCATTTCTACAGCGGCAAGATGAACAAGGACGTTCTGGGCAGGGGTAACGGAGCGTAGTTGGACCGCTGCCGCCGATCCCGGAGACCAACGCCAGCAAGAGCGGGCGGCAACGCCTCGTCGATGTCGCCGGGCGGGATCATCTGACGTCCGCCAGCTCGCCCAGCGCGTCGGCGGATATGTCGGACTTTCGTTCGTCGGCACTCCTGCCCTGATTGCCGATCAGATGGAAGAGTGGCTGCACGGGTTCGGCTGCGACGGTTTCAACATCATGTTCCCCTATTTGCCCGGGGGACTGGAAGATATCGTCGATAAGGTCGTGCCCGAGCTGCAGCGGCGCGGCCTTTTCCGCAAACGGTACGAGGGACGGACTTTGCGGGAAAATCTGGGGCTTCCCCGGCCCAAAGGCCGGTTCTTCGGCGCCTGATCGGCCGGATTGGGGACAGTTTTCGGCGCGGCAACCTTGACTTTGAACGGTTTGCGGCTAGGTTGCGCGGCAAATGCGCTCGGCTCGGGCCGCAGCCGATTTCCATCATTTTCAGAGGTTCTGTACCATGGCCAAGGCGGTCACTATCAAGGTCAAGCTCGTCTCTTCGGCGGATACCGGCTTCTACTATGTTGCCAAGAAGAATTCGCGCACCATGACCGAGAAGCTGGTCAAGAAGAAGTACGATCCGGTTGCGCGCAAGCACGTCGAGTTCAAGGAATCCAAGATCAAGTAATCGATCGCTTCTTCTTTATCGACGCGACAATCGGGGCCCATCGGGCCCCGTTTTGATTCCAGAATTGGCCGTTCGTTCAGGCGGCCGCGGAGACCACGCGGTTGCGACCGTCATCCTTGGCGCGATAAAGCGCCACATCGGCCCGCTTGAGGAGATCGGCGACCGTATCGCCCCTGGTGCTCAGGGTGGACAGGCCAACCGATATGGTGACGTCGATCTGACGGCTTCCCCTTTGAATGGCAAAGGGTTGCCCCGCGATCGACCGGCGCAGCCGCTCCGCCACCATTCCCGCCACGTGCATGTCGGTTTCCGGCATCACAATGACGAACTCCTCGCCGCCATAGCGGCAGGCCAGATCAATGCCTCGGATCGATTTACGAATGCGCACCGCAAATTCCCGCAGCACATCGTCGCCGGCATCATGCCCGTAAGTGTCGTTGATCGCCTTGAAGAAGTCGATATCGAGCATCATCAGCGCCAGCGATTTGCCGCGTGCGGAGGCCTGCTCGGCAAGGGTCGCCAGATGGCTTTCCATATAACGCCGGTTATGCAGACCGGTGAGCGCGTCAGTGATGGCCATTTCGATCGAATTCTGCACGTTGTCGCGCAGATGATCCGTGTAGCGGCGCTTGCGGATCTGCGTGCGCGCCCGCGCCAACAGCTCGTTCATGTCCACGGGGCGCAAAAGATAGTCATTCACGCCGATTTCGAGCCCGCGCAGCAATCGCGGATTGTTGTCGGCATCGGCAATCGCCAGAATCGGGACGTGCCGGGTCCGCTCCAGAGAACGCGCCTGGCTGCACAGCCTCAATCCGTCGAAATTCTCAAGTCCTAATGAGACGATCAGGAGGTCGTAATCGCCATCGGCGGCGCGAAACAATGCCTCCGACGGGTTGGTTTCGACATCGACAACATGTTCGGTGCCCAACACCGGCGCCACGCGTTCATAGGAGGACGGGCGATCATCAACCAAAAGGATCCGGCCGCCTTTGCCCAGTTCCTCGACCGCCTTGCGTTCCGGCGCCTGCACCCCGATTTCAAGCGAGGTGATTGCCCGCATGCGCAGTTCGTCGGTCATCATCTTCAGTCGGGTCAGCGAACGCACCCGCGCAATCAGCACCACGTCCGAGACTGGTTTGGTCAGGAAATCGTCGGCGCCCGCCTCAAGGCCGCGAACCCGATCTGACGGGCTGTCGAGCGCGGTGACCATCACCACTGGAATGAAGTGGGTCGCCGGATTTGATTTGAGCTGCCGGCACACCTCGAAACCATTGATGTCGGGCATCATGACATCGAGCAATATCAGGTCGCATTCGGCGCGCGCGCAAATCTCGAGCGCCTGCGCGCCGTTCGATGCCGTGAGCACGTCGAAATATTCCGCCGACAGCCGGGCTTCCAGAAGCTTCACATTGGCGGGCACGTCATCGACGACCAGGATACGCGCGGACATCGAACTCTCCTAACCGATAAAACGCCGAACGGTCTCGATGAACTTGCCGACAGAGATGGGCTTCGAGAGATAAGCTTCGCATCCGCCCTCGCGGATGCGTTCCTCGTCTCCCTTCATGGCAAAAGCAGTGACCGCGACCACCGGAATGGCTCGCAGTTCCGGGTCATCCTTGATCCGCCGGGTAACTTCTAGGCCCGAAACCTGGGGAAGCTGGATATCCATCAGCACCAGATCGGGACGGAGCTGGCGCACAAGGTCGAGCGCTTCGAAACCATTGCTGGTGCCGGAGGTTTGATAGCCGTGCGCTTCCAAGAGATCGCGAAAGAGCTTCATGTTGAGCTCGTTGTCCTCCACGATCAGGACGGTTTTAGCCATCCCGTCCCTCCTCATCCCAGGCGGTCGGTCCTCGCGGTGGAATGACACGCCGCTTCGGACCCGCCGAAAAGTGAATTCAAACTAGCGCCAGATTCGCTCTAACCGGTTAAGGTCGACCCTCATCTTTCTACGATCTGATTCCGGGCTGTTTTAGGCTTTCTCTACGATTCGGAACGCCCCTTTCGAAAAGTAGAGACGATAGGTTACGGAAAGGCAATCAAAACCATTGAAGAAATCTCTGCAAAACCCTAGGGAAGCTGCTGAAATCGTTGCGATTCAGGCGGTTTCGTTTATCGGCGGCGACACCGAATTGCTCGGTCGGTTTCTGGCCGAATCCGGACTTGGCCCGGAGACATTGCGCCGCGCCGCCAGCGATTCCCAGTTCCTCGTCAGCGTACTCGATTTCGTCATGCGGGATGACAAAACCGTGAATGCCTTCGCTGCAGCTTCGGGCCTGCACCCGACGAATGTTGCCGCCGCCCATCAGGCGCTCAGTGATCCCAACCTGCGCCTCAAATCTTCCTGAGGCGACGCTGGCCGGGTTTGGCTGCGCTAGCGGACTCACGCTACCTTCCTCGATCGATCGATTGACGGCCCGACCGGGGCGCTAGTCGCCGCCCCTTGCTCCAGAGGATCGTTCCGCAATGCCCGCGACCGCTCACGGGGACGCCGCCGGACCGCTTGCCTTCTGCCGGGACTGCCTCGGCGATCTTGATCGGGCCGCGCCGCGATGCCACCGCTGCGGCTCCCCTCGCATGGTCCGCCACGCAGCTTTGGCAACACTTGCCATTGCCCACATCGATTGCGATGCGTTCTACGCCACGGTTGAGAAACGGGACCGTCCGGAACTCGCCGACCAGCCCGTCATTATCGGCGGCGGCAAGCGCGGCGTGGTATCGGCCGCCTGCTATATTGCGCGCACCTACGGCGTGCGCTCGGCCATGCCGATGTTCAAGGCGCTTGCTCTGTGCCCGCAGGCCCAGGTCATTTTCCCGGACATGGCCAAATATGTTCGGGTGGGCCGCGAGGTACGTCAGGCGATGATGGCGCTGACGCCATTGGTCGAGCCGCTCTCGATCGACGAGGCCTTCCTCGATCTTTCCGGCACCGAGCGGGTCCACGGCATGATCCCCGCCAAGGTGCTGGCGCGCTTTGCCCGTGACGTCGAACGAAATATCGGCATCACGGTCTCTGTGGGCCTGGCCTGCAATAAATTCCTCGCCAAGATCGCCTCGGATCTGGACAAGCCGCGCGGGTTTGCCACGCTCGATCAGGAGGACGCTCGTACTTTGCTCGCTGACAAGCCTGTCGGCTTCATCTTCGGCGTCGGCCCCGCCACTCAGGAACGGCTGATGCAGCGCGGGTTTCGTACCGTCGCCGAATTACAGCGCGCCGACGAGGCAGAACTGATCAAGCAATTTGGTGGCGAGGGACTTCGGCTGTGGAGATTGGCCCGAGGGCTCGACGATCGCCGGGTCGAACCTGATCGCGGCGCCAAGACGATTTCCAACGAGACCACGTTCGAGATCGATATTCGCGATTTCGCAAGCCTCGAAAAAATTCTCTGGCGGCTGTCGGAGAAGGTATCCGCGCGGCTGAAAAGCAGCGAATTGGCGGGTTCGACCATTACCCTGAAGCTGAAGACCGGCGACTTCAAACAGCGGACGCGATCGCAATCCATTCAAGCGCCGACCCAGCTTGCCAGCAAGATCTTCGCCGTGTCACGCGAATTGCTGGCAAAGGAGATCGACGGCACTGCCTTTCGCCTGATGGGCACCGGCGTCAGCGCGCTGCATGCTGGGTCTGAAGCCGATGACAACGATATGATCGATCGCCGCTCTGCCCATGCCGAGCGCGCAATGGACGGGCTCCGGCGGAAGTTTGGCCAGGAAGCCGTGATCCGGGGGATCGCCTATCAGGGGCCAGAAAAACCGGCCGGTAAATGAATGTCGCCCCGCGCCCGCGCCGGCCCCATTATTTACAGGGTTTCGATCCCTTGACGTCCAATTTCCCCATCGCGCCCGCGATGACGAAATCATTGTAGTCGAGCACCAGCGATCGCGACACGCCGTTCTCGAATAGCTCAAACGACATCGAATAGACCGGCGTTTGTTCGCCTTCCGAGGGCGTGGCGTCTCGATCGAAATAGCTTACCGTCACCGGCCAGCGCGTCATCGTTTTCAGCACATCGCTATTGATGCTGGGATCGGCAGCCGTGGAGACCTGCCCGCCGGAGATGGGGCGGCCGATAATCGACAACGTGTTGTAGACTTTCTCGCCATTGTCCGAGCCATCATAAACTGTCAATTCCAGCACCGACTTGCCGGCCGCGGCGGCCTCCACGATGCGATGGATCTGCTGGGTGGGGAACACCACATTGCCATCCAGCGTGAAGGTTTTGGCGACAGGCTCCTTGAGTTTCACGGTGATGTGGTCGCCGCTGCGTTCGGCAACACCATCGACCGGACTACCCGCCGAGTCGTTCATGCGCGCATCGACCTTGAAGCGATAGGTCTTGCCCTCGCCATCCTCCCAGGAGGTCGAGCGCAGGTCGCTCAGCGTGACTTTGCCCTCTCCGCTGTCGAGTTCGGAGACCTGGCGGAATTCCGAGGTATAGCCCTCACAGGTGCTGCCGGAAAAATCATACAGGATGCGACCGCGCGCGCTTTCGATCGAGCTCGATCCGCGCGATTTCACCAGGCTGAGATCATAGATGGCCTGATGAGCGAGAAAGGGTGCGCTGCTCGCCACCGCAACCTGGGGCGCCAGAGCGAACGCAAATCCAACCGCGACCGCCGCCGCATGCAGCTGGCCATTTGAAAAGGGAGAGTTGCGCGTCATCGTTACTCCGCAACCATCGTGGTTGAAATCCGGACCATTGTTACACGCCAATGCGCCCGAGCAAAAGCGCGAGCAGAACTGCCATTAAAATCATCACCATGCGATAGAGGTCGAAAGGCTCGATTCGGCAGCCCAAGCCCTCTCAACATATTGATCGCCTTATTGTGCCGCAACTGGGGCGGCGGCGAGCTTTCTTCTCGTTGCAAGCGGGCGAGCGATAGGTGAAATATGCGCTTCGGCCCCATCCCCTGAAGGAGCACATCATGGCAGGCACCATCGAACAGAAGCTGGCGGCGCAAGGGGTCGTTTTGCACGAGCCACCAAGCCCTGTTGCCAATTATGTCGGCTTTGTCCGCACCGGCCAGTTGCTCTTCGTTTCAGGCCAGGTGTGTTTTGATCCGGCGGGCAAGCTGATCGCCAAAGGCAAGCTCGGCGCTGGCGTCACCATCGAACAAGGCCAGGCGGCGGCACGCGGTTGCGCGATCAATCTTCTGGCACAGGTCAAGGCCGCGTTGGGGAATCTCGACAAGGTCGCGCGGGTGGTCCGCCTCGGTGGTTTCATCAACTCGACGCCCGATTTCCTCGATGGGCCGAAGGTGCTGAACGGAGCTTCCGATCTGATGGTGGCCGCGTTCGGTGACAAGGGCCGTCACGCCCGCACCACCGTCGGTGTCGCCTCGCTGCCGGCGGATGCGGCGGTGGAGGTCGAGGGACTGTTTGAGGTCGCCTGAACCGGGGATACGGCCGATGCGCGCACCCGCCTGGCTGACGGCCCGCCCGATCGCGCATCGCGGCCTGCATGATCGCAGCCGGGGCGTGATGGAGAACATGCCCTCCGCCGTTAGCGCCGCCGTCGAGGGCGGTTACGCCATTGAGGTCGACCTGCAGGTGACCGCGGACGGCGAAGCCATGGTGCACCATGATTATGTGCTTGGCCGCCTTACCGAGGGCAATGGCGCGCTACGCGAGATGAGTGCAGCAAGCCTCAAACAGGTCACGTTCAGGGATACGTCCGAACACATGATGACGCTCGGTGACCTCTGCGATCTCGTAGCGGGCCGCACGCCGCTCGTCATCGAGATCAAGAGCGCCTTCGACGGCGACCATCGCATCGTCGCGAGGATGGCTGAAGTGCTCCGCGCTTACGCTGGACCCGTGGCCGGCATGTCCTTCGATCCCGATCAAGTGCTCGCGCTCCGCCACGACATGCCGAGCCTTCCGCGCGGCATTATTGCCCAGCGCACTTATGACGATCACGAATGGGAGCAGCTTTCGGCGGAACAACGCCGCGCCATGCTTCATCTCCGCCACCTGCCCTACACCCGCCCGCATTTCGTGGCCTACTGGATCGAGCAATTGCCGGCGCCGGCGCCCTGGATCGCGCGGCATTTGTTCGGCCTGCCGCTCTTGACCTGGACAGTCCGAACGGAGGACCAGCGGGCGCGCGCCGCGCGCCACGCCGACCAGATGATCTTCGAGGGTATCCGGCCGGCCTGACACGTCTTGGAACACCCAGCCCTTGCTCCCGCCCCACTTGAAACGCCTCGTCCAATGCACGATGTTTCCCAGAGGTCGCCATCGCAATGGCTGATCAAAAGCGGCCGGTTCAATCGTTGATGGCAACTTCCGACATTTCCCTCGAAGCTGTGAGCTCCATCGGCCAGATTTCGGCTGAGGAATGGGATAGCTGCGCCAACCCTGCAGGCCAGCCCTACAATCCCTTTGTTTCCCACGCCTTCTTTTCGGCGCTGGAAAATTCCGGATCGGCGGTAGCGCGCACCGGCTGGGCGGCGCGCCATCTCATCGCGCGCGAGAATGGCGCGATCGCAGGGCTCGTGCCGTGCTATCTGAAAAACCACTCGCAGGGCGAATACGTCTTTGACCGCGGCTGGGCCGACGCCTATGAGCGGGCCGGCGGCCGTTATTATCCGAAACTTCAAGCCTCGGTTCCCTTCACCCCGGCGACCGGCCGGCGTCTTCTGGTGCGACCCGATCTGGACCGCGAGCGCATTCGCTCCACGCTTGCCGCCGGATTGATCGGGCTCTGCCAGGCCACAGAGGCCTCCTCGGTCCACGTCACCTTTGCGCGCGAAGACGAATGGAAATTTCTCGGGGCCCAGGGATTTCTGCTGCGCAATGATCAGCAGTTTCATTGGCACAACCAGGCCTATGGCAGCTTCGAGGATTTTCTCGGCAGCCTCAACTCACGTCATCGCAAGGCGATCCGCCGCGAGCGGCGCGAGGCATTGTCGAACGGGATTAGCGTGCATCATTTAACTGGTAAGGAGATCACCGAGGAGGCGTGGGACGCATTTTTCGAATTCTACATGGAGACCGGCTCGCGGAAATGGGGACGGCCCTACCTCAACCGCGCGTTCTATTCAGAGATCGACCGAACCATGGCCAATGACGTGCTGCTGGTGATGGCCAAGCGCAATAACCAGTGGATCGCCGGCGCGATCAATTTCATCGGCTCAGAAACCCTGTTCGGTCGGCATTGGGGCGCGGTGGAGCATCATCCCTTCCTGCATTTCGAAATCTGTTATTACCAGGCGATCGATTTCGCTATCCAGCGCCGATTGAGAATCGTCGAGGCCGGCGCACAAGGCGAACACAAGCTTGCGCGCGGCTATCTTCCGCAAACCACCTATTCGGCGCATTACATTGCCGATCCGGGCCTGCGCCATGCCATTGCCGATTATCTGAAGCGCGAACGGGCCTACGTTGCCGAGGCCGGACGCGAACTCACTGATGCCGGACCGTTCCGCAAAGGCCAGGACGAGGCGTCTTGACGCCCTCGGCACGGCGTTGAAAGGTGTCCCTCCCATTCAGGAGCCGCCATGCCCGCTTACGATCCGAACAATCCCTTCGCCAAGATCCTTCGCGGCGAATTCCCCTGCTACAAGGTCTACGAGAACGATCACGTTCTCGCCTTTCTAGACATCATGCCGCGATCGCCGGGACATACGCTGGTGATCCCGAAGGCGCCGTCCCGCAACATTCTGGATATTGAGCCGGAGGACTTACTCCATGTCGCACGCGCCACCCGCGTGATAGCGCCCGCTGCAATGAAAGCCTTTGGCGCCGATGGCATGATGGTGGCGCAGTTCAGCGAACCCGCGAGCGGCCAGAGCGTGTTTCATCTCCATATGCACATCATCCCGCGCTTTGCCGGCGTGGCGCTGCTGAAGGAAGCGAGCCATCGGGAAGAGGCCAAGGTTTTGGAAGAAAATGCCGCGAAACTGATCGCGGCGCTGAAATAGAAGGATTGTCGCCCGTTAAGAGCCGGCTGAAGCAGCGGCCAAAGGCGAAAATTCGCAGCGGTCCGGCTTGAGGTCGATCAACGGCGTCCCGTCCAGGCAATCGAGCCCGCGCACCAGCACGGCGTTGCCCTCGACGGCGACGAGTTTGACGATCGACGTCCCCAAGGGATTGGGCCGCACCGGTGAGCGCAACGAAAAGGTGCCGCGCGTGGCCCGATCATTTTTTGGGCTTTGCAGGACGAGATCCCGGCGTGATTGGTGCAGCCAGTAAATCACTTCGAGATTTTGATAGAACTCGACGCCCTTGAGCGCGGCGACCCAAGGCTCAAAGATTTCCAGCCGGCAAACCGGGCCATCCTGCCGGCCCTGCCGTGGTGTCTGTTCTCGCGAGGACCATGGCGTGCGAATACGGCCGATGAACACCAATCCGGCATCATCAGCCTCGGGCATCCCGACGGTGATTTCGCCTTCGCGAATTAGATTTTCCTGCGCCATGATTTGTTCGCCAGCCTCTTCCCCGTGATTATCCGAGCCACCATTTGCCGGCAAGCATCACGATCTCGCCGGCGGCTACGCCAACAAAGATCGACCGCCTCGCAAGCAGGAACGCGATGAGGCCGGCAATCACCGCCGCGCAGCGCAGCCAGCCGGGAACGCTGGCGAGCGCGCCAGGCGGCAGGATCAGGATCTGCGCGATCACACCGGCCAGGATGGCGGTCGCCACCGCCCTCACCCAGACCAGCCATTCGGAGCCTTCGTCGACGCCGCCGCCAAACCACAGGCCGAGCATCCGCCAGACTTCATTGGGCAGGAAACCCGCAACTACAAGCACGATCAGCGCGCTCCAATTTCCGATAAAATCGCTCATCGTGCGCGCCACCGGTGAACCGCGTAGGCAATCGTCCCCGCCGAAACACCGCTGATCAGGATGTCGAGCCCCGTGTTGAGCAGGTTCACAAGCGGCAGCAACACAAGACCCAGAACAAGCGCCAGAACATCGGCGAGCTGACGGCAATTGCGGGCGGTCGACAGCAGAAAGGCCAACGGCGTCAGCAACAGAATCGCCGCGCCCAATAATTGCGGAAGGCTCGCGGCCAGCCCAAAGCCGATCAAATTGGCAACCAGGCAGATCGAAACAAGACCAACGCCCAGGCCATGGGTGAAGGCAATGCGGCGTTGCCGCGGTACTTTCGGCAGCAGCCGGAAGCATTCGACCCACAGTGTAACGGCGATGAAGTGGGCCGCCAGCACCATCTGGCGTCGCCTGGTCTCTGGGCCGCGCATCATTGGCAGCACCGAAACGACCATCGGAAACAGCCGGATGGCGCTCAGCGCCACCGCAATCGCCGCCTGCGGAACCGTGGCGCCCGCCCCCAGTGTCGATATGAGAATGATCTGCGCCGGACCCGCCCAGATCAGCAAAGTGCTGAGCAAGACCCAGCCCAGGCTGAAATGGCTGTCATGCGCCAGCGCCCCGATGCCGAGATAGGTGCTGAACAGGACGAGCGTCAGAACCGAGCGGGTGACCGAACGAATGCCCCAGGCGAAGGCACCTAGCGACGTCAGCTCATCGCCGGAATCGGATGCCGTAAGCGCCAAGCGAATGTCCTTTGCAATGAGCCTTCATCAAGCATAACGCGGCCGAAATTCGGGCTCGTCAAGCACACGTCGCCCCTCATCCTCTGCCGTTGCGTAACACCAGACAGGCGGCGCGGGCATGCCGGATACGACCGCAGAGATCGTCGGCGGCGCTGCGCGTATCCGTTCCAATTCGCACTTGATAGAAGGTTCGCGTTCCGCGGCTCCGCCAGATTTTGCCGAGGATGGTCGGGTCGTGATCCCCGATCACGGTGCCCAGCCGATCCATGATATGCGCATAGATCGACAAGGCGCGATTGCGATCAAAGCCAGCAGCCAATTGCACGCCCCAAGGCCGATCAGCCCCAAATTTTACGCGCGTTTCGAGCTGGGTGATGAACGGATTCGGCGCCTCTTTGAGAAGAACCATCAGGCTGCGGCACGAGGTGTTTGGCATCTGATCGGGCGTCTGTCGATCGTTCGCGCCCTCCTGGGTCCCGCCCTGTTGCGCCGCTGCCCATTCCTCGATCGCTGACCCGGTGATCGCCCGCACGTAATTGCGGGTCTCGGCCGGCATCGTGCCTGTTCCATCCAGCCAATCCTGCACCCTTTTTGGACCAGCATTGTAGGCCGCGGCCGCCAAACCGAGATTGCCGAATTGCCGACGCAACTCAGCGAGAAATTCGGCGGACTTCGGCAGCGCCTGAACGGGATCAAAGGGGTCGAGCAGACGGCGCTCATTCGCCGTGCCCGGCATGAACTGCGCGATCCCCTGCGCGCGCTTGCCGCTTCTCGTCAGGGGCCCCACCGCGTCGCTACGAAACCGGCTCTCCTGCCAGATCACACGCGCGAAAAATTCCAATGGGAGCTCGTGCGAACGCGCCGCCGACTCCACCATCAAACAGATCGCCTCGCCGGTATCCGTATCCGCCTGGCCCACCTTGGAGACTCGTTGCCTTTCGTCGGTGCCGGTATCCTTGGGCTCGGCCGAAAGTTCGCGATCGGGAGAGGCGCCCTCGCCGGATGGCACGCCTCCCGCTTCGCCGGGTGGAGAGCCAGCCAAAAGTGATGAAAATACCGCTGAAGCGCACATGGCCGAAAGCGCGAAGGCTGCAGCCAACGTCGTTTTCCGAGCGTGTTCGATGAGCCGGCGGGATCTCAATGGCCGTCCTTATTCTTCAACCTGGGCATCAGCGGTTTAGGTTAACGCGGCATTTTCCGTTTGGTGGCCTTTCGCTCCACGTCAACCGGCGGCAAGGTCTGGCAGCACAAGACCGGAGCCAGGAATGCAGGACCGACGTCGAACCCCGCGAAACAAAGTCATATATGGCGGCCTTGCCGAAGCCGACGGAACCTCGCGGGAATGCGTGGTTCGTAACCTGTCGGAAACCGGCGCCAGCATCGAGTTCCGAAACGACATCCGCCTCCCCCGAGAGCAATTATTGTTGAAAATTGCACGCAAGGGTCGAGCCTTTGCCGCCCGGATTGTCTGGTGGCGGGACAATTTCGTCGGCGTTGCATTCAATGCAGAGCCGTTTGTCAGCTATCCCCGCTCAGACCTGGAAGAGCGGCTGCGCCGGAGCGAAAAGAAGAAACGGGAATTGCAGCGGCGCATCCGAGAGCTCATCGATGGCGGCTAGATAATTCTTTATCGTCTGAATGGAAAAGCCGGCGCCCCTCGGAGGACGCCGGCTTTGTTGTTATCGCCTACTGGATCGGGAGTGTTTAAGCCTTCACTAGTGGCCCTCGTGAAGCCGGTCCCTTGGAACCGCCCGACGAACCACCGGAGCGAGGCTTGCGCGAGGTGTTGCGCTTGCGCGTGCCGGGCAGCTTCTCCGGCTTCGGCGTGACCGGGCCTTCAACGAATTCGAAGCCAATCTTCTGCCGATCGGGCTCAGTGCTCGCCTCATCCTTGACCAGTACGACGCGGACGTGGCCGCCGCCCTTGAGTTTGCCGAACAACACCTCATCGGCCAGCGGTTTCTTGATGTGCTCCTGGATGATCCGGGCCATTGGCCGGGCACCCATCTGCTCATCATAACCGTGCTCAACGAGCCAGGCCTTGGCCGGTTCGGACAGCTCGATAGTGACGTCGCGATCAGCCAACTGCGCTTCGAGCTGCAACACGAACTTCTCGACCACCATGCCTATCACATCGGCATTGAGGTGGGCGAAGGAGACGATGGCATCGAGCCGATTGCGGAATTCCGGCGCAAACTGCCGATTGATCGCCTCGTGATCGTCGCCTTCCCGCCTGTTGCGGGTGAAGCCGAAAGCCTGGCGTGCCAAGTCCGCCGCGCCCGCATTGGTCGTCATGATGAGGATTACATTACGGAAGTTGACCTGCTTGCCGTTATGATCGGTCAGCCGGCCGTGGTCCATCACCTGCAACAGCACATTGTAGAGATCGGGATGGGCCTTCTCGATTTCGTCCAGCAGCACCACGCAATGCGGGTGTTGATCGACGCCATCCGTCAACAGGCCGCCCTGATCGAACCCGACATAGCCTGGGGGCGCACCGATCAGGCGCGACACCGTATGCCGCTCCATGTATTCCGACATGTCGAAACGGATCAGCTCGACGCCAAGCGTCGCCGCCAGCTGCTTGGCGACCTCGGTCTTGCCCACGCCGGTCGGACCGGAGAACAGGTAAGAGCCGATCGGCTTTTCCGGTTCGCGCAGGCCGGCGCGGGCCAGCTTGATCGAGGCGGCCAGCGCTTCGATCGCCCTGTCCTGACCGAACACGACGCGTTTCAGGGTCTGCTCCAGATGCTTGAGCACCTCGGCATCATCCTTGGAGACGCTCTTGGGCGGAATCCGCGCCATCGTGGCAATCGTTGTTTCGATCTCCTTGATACCGATCGTCTTCTTCCGCTTGTTCTCGGAGACCAGCATCTGCGCTGCGCCGGATTCGTCGATCACGTCGATCGCCTTGTCCGGAAGCTTGCGATCATGGATGTAACGCGAGGATAGCTGCACCGCCGCTTCGATCGCGTCATTGGTATATTTGAGCTTGTGGTAATCCTCGAAGTAAGGCTTCAGGCCCTTGAGGATGGCGATGGCATCTTCCACCGTCGGCTCATTCACGTCGATCTTCTGGAACCGCCGAACCAGCGCCCGATCCTTTTCGAAGTGCTGGCGATATTCCTTGTAGGTGGTCGATCCCATGCAGCGAATGGTGCCCGAGGCCAGCGCCGGCTTCAGCAAATTGGACGCATCCATCGCACCGCCCGACGTCGCACCCGCCCCGATCACCGTATGGATTTCATCGATGAACAGGATTGCGTTGGGGTGAGCTTCGAGCTCCTTCAACACCTGTTTCAGCCGCTCTTCGAAATCACCGCGATAGCGGGTTCCGGCCAGCAGCGTTCCCATGTCGAGTGAGAACACGGTAGCAGCGGAGAGAACTTCGGGAACATCGCCGTCAACGATGCGCTTGGCGAGCCCTTCCGCGATCGCGGTCTTGCCCACCCCCGCCTCGCCGACGAACAGCGGATTATTCTTCTGGCGGCGGCACAGCACCTGGATGGCGCGATTGATCTCGGCATTGCGGCCGATCACCGGATCGATCTTGCCGTCGCGCGCCTTCTTGTTGAGGTTGACACAATAGGTTTCGAGCGCCTCGCCCTTTTTCTTGGCGTCCTCGTTGCCCTTGGTCTCGGTCTCTTCGTCGACCCCGCGCACCGGGCGTGCCTCTGACACGCCGGGCCGCTTGGCGATGCCGTGGCTGATATAGTTCACGGCGTCATAGCGCGTCATATCCTGCTCTTGCAGGAAATAAGCCGCGTGGCTTTCGCGCTCGGCAAAGATCGCGATCAACACGTTGGCGCCGGTCACCTCTTCACGGCCTGACGATTGCACGTGAATCACCGCGCGCTGGATGACGCGCTGGAATCCCGCTGTCGGCTTGGCGTCATCACCACCGTCGGTGACGAGATTTTCAAATTCGGTTTCCAGGTAGTTCACCAGGCTGCCGCGCAGCTTGTCGAGATCGACGTTGCAGGCCCGCATGACCGCGGCCGCATCGGGGTCATCGATCAGCGACAGCAGCAAGTGTTCCAGCGTCGCGTATTGGTGGTGACGCTCGTTTGCGATCGCCAATGCGCGATGCAAGGATTGTTCAAGGCTCTGGGAAAAAGTTGGCATTCGCGTCCTCTGTGGCCCCCAGCCATCATGATCGCCGCCGCCGGGTCAGGCAACAACAACTTTTCATCATATAGGGATGTTTGAGACTGGCAAAAGACGGGCGGGGAAAGATCATGACAGGAGTGATCAACCGACTGCCGCAGCTTCCATTCCCACGGAAGCTTATGCAGAATGGCACGATCGACATCGCTCAGGGGCAGTATACCAGATCAACCCGGCGGATGTTCCCGCCTGAAGGTGTTGTCATCTAGACCGCAAGCAACTCACTTCTTTTCCATTACGCATTGCAACGGATGCTGGTGCTTGCGCGCGAAATCCATTACCTGCGTCACCTTGGTCTCGGCGATCTCATAGGTAAAGACACCGCATTCGCCGATCCCATGATGATGGACGTGCAGCATGATCTTGGTCGCCGCCTCGACGTCCTTCTGGAAGAACTTCTCCAGGACCAGCACCACGAATTCCATCGGCGTGTAATCGTCATTGAGAATCAGGACCCGATAGAGATTCGGTCGTTTAGCCTTGGGTTTGACCTTGGTGATGACGGATGTCGAAGGCGCACCCGGGCCCGCCCCGTTGCGGTTCTCATCGCCGGCCATTCGCGGCGCAGATTTTGCGTTGTTGACGGGAGGGATTGGCGTAGAGATCGAAGCTAGTGACGGCATGGCAGAAGTCTTGAACCCCCAACAGGACAGAAAGCGTGTCGGAAACGACTTGCAAACTCGCAAAAGTCCTTCCCAGGTGCCTCCTTACTCGCCGACCCCGGCGACCGGGATTCCGCAACAGGAATCGTTGGAGCCAATATGGGTTTTCCCTCGATTTGCCACAAGCGCCCTCACCCTGCGCTTTTCACCGAAAAGAATGACAGAACCGGCCATCCTGCCCGTTCAAGCAATCGGTCTCCGGGAAGTCGCGAACAAACATACGGATCCCGGACCAGGCCAGGCGGTGCTCACAGGCCGGACACCGGCAGCAACAAGGTTAACCAGTTTTGCCGGTTTTGACAAAAGCTGGACCCATCCGTTCAACCCTTGTTGAGGATAGCGACAGGCTTTGGCCTGGTTCGCCAATTTAACCGGCTATTGACGGGGTTTTATGGGTTCCAGTTTACCCCTCGTTTAGTGGCCCGGATGGAAATGGCATCACCACTATCATCGGTGATATCATGCGGAACAGTTTCATTCTTCCAAGACTCAAGGATGCCGCCCGGCGCTTCGTTCGCGCCGACCAGGGCAATATCGCGGTGATGTTTGGTATCGCGCTGGTGCCCATCCTCAGCTTCGTTGGGGCGGCCGTCGACTATAGCCGGGCGCTCAATGCCCGGTCGTCGATGCAGGCCGCGCTGGATTCAACTGCCCTCATGGTTGCCAAGGACCTGGCCGCAGGCACGATCACCGCGTCCCAGGTCAACACGAAGGCCCAAAGCTACTTCGCCGCCCTCTACACCAACAAAGAAACCCAAAATCTCACGATCAGCGGCGTTTACACGGCTGGCAGCGGCAGCACGACGTCGACGGTGCAGGTCAACGGATCGGGCGGTATCAACACGGACTTCATCAGAGTCGCAGGCTTTCCGACCATCAATTTCAACACCAGTTCGACCACCACCTGGGGCAACGTAAAAATGCGCGTCGCCCTGGCGCTGGACAATACCGGCTCGATGGCATCCTCCGGCAAGATCACCGCCTTGAGGAATGCCGTGGCGGGCAGTGGCGGCCTGATCGACCAGCTTAGTATTCTCGCCAAGACCGATGGGGACGTCTATATCTCGGTGATCCCCTTCGCCAAGGTCGTTAACGTCGGCGCCAGCAATTACAATCAGAGCTGGATCGACTGGCACGATTGGTTGAGCCCGCCGACGGACCAAAACGCGCTTGCCTTTGATGGTTCGCAGCCATCCCTGCCGATTAATTGGCATGCCGTGGGTCCCGGCGCCAAATGTCCGTTCACGAACAGCAATAGCGGCTTCGCCTGCACCACGGGGCCTAACAGCGAAACCACCACCAACTACATTCCGTCCAGCGGCACGTATTCCGGCTATATCTGTCCCAGTGCGGATGCCAACTCGCACGCCAAATACAATGGCTGCTGGGTGAGCACGCAGGTCACCAACGGAAACAATACCCAGACCTTTTGCTCGGGCTCTTCGTCCTGCGCCTGCCCGGTCAATTCGTCGGGGAGTTCGGTCTCTGGTTGCAGTTGCAGCGGGAGCGGCTCCAGCAAAGTCTGCGCCGGCAAAGTCTACAGCCACAACTGGACGCAACCCACTGTGACTTCCAACGTTGGATTTAAGGACACCAGCACCTCTCCGGCCACGCTGAACAAATGGACTCCCACCGCAGTCATGGTTCCGAACAATTGGACCGGCGCTTCGACCAATCCGACCAGCACCTGGACCGGATGCGTCGCCGACCGTGACCAGCCTTATGACGTGTCCGGAAGTACGACGCAGCCCTTCCCTGCCAATGAGTGGTACGAAAACAGTGTTGCCTATTGCGACAGCAGCGTAACCAACTCGCTCGAACCCATTATTCCCTTGAGCTACAGCTGGACCACCCTGAAGAGCGCGGTGAATGCCATGCAGCCGACCGGCGGTACCAACCAGGCCGTGGGGATGGCGTGGGCCTGGCAGTCGCTATTGCCCGGCGGCCCGCTGAATGCTCCGACCGAGGATGCCAACACCACCTACAACCGGGTGATTATCCTGCTGTCGGACGGTCTGAACACAGAGGACCGCTGGCCCTCCTATGGTGACGGCAGCTCACAGGCCTCGGGCAATCCGATCGACGCCCGGCAGGCTCAGCTCTGCACCAACCTGAAGAACGCCACGGATGCGAAGGGCAATCCGATGTACACGATCTATACGATCCAGGTGAATACCAACTCTCCGGCGGACCCCACCTCGACGGTGCTACAGAACTGCGCCAGCAGCCCTGACAAGTTCTTCATGCTGACGAGTTCCACTCAGATACTCACCACCTTCAACACCATCGGCACCGCGCTCTCGAAACTGCGCGTCGCGATGTAACCCCTTACCTTTACCCCCGGAAAAGCCCGGCCTAATCAGCCGGGCTTTTTGCGTTTATGGTGCGAAGCAACCCGGCCCGGCGGGACCGGATAGAGAAATTTGTCAACCTTTGAGTCAGATTGCAGGTGGGGCGGAAAGGGTTGATTAATCCTTTGGAAACTCCCTCGACCTAACGTGATTCCGGGTCGCTTTTTGCCTTGGACAAACCATGAAAGCCCTTCAAGCACAGGCTCTTAGTTGTGGGGCTGGGAACCTTGGGCGCCGAAGCCGATCCGAATGAACAATCGCAGCTTCCCGGTGGATGGGCACAATTTGGCCTCACGAACCGGTGATGAACGAGAAATTGGGAACGGGGAAGTCTATGCTTCGTACAACCTTCGCTTCCTCGCGCGTCATGCGAGCTTGCGCCTTAGGGCTGGCCACCATCAGCGCAGTGACGATTCTAGCCACAAGCGCGGCCGATGCCCGGCGCCATCACCGACACGCCCGACACCACCACGTCCGCCATCATTCAGGCGGTGACAGCTACAGCCCGGCCTTCTCATCCATTATCGTCGACGCCAATTCGGGGGCGACGCTTTCGGCCTCCAATCCGGATGCGCTGCGCCACCCCGCCTCCCTGACCAAGATCATGACGCTCTATCTGCTGTTTGAGCGTTTGCAGGCCGGCAAACTCTCGCTCGACAGTGAAATGCAGGTTTCCGAGCATGCCTCCGATCAGGCTCCTACCAAGCTCGGCCTCCGCCCGGGCCAGACCATCCGGGTCGAAGACGCTATCAAAGGATTGGTCACCCGTTCCGCCAATGACGCTGCGGTCGTCATTGCTGAAACGATCGGCGGCGAAGAAGACGATTTCGCCCAGATGATGACGCGCAAGGCCCGGGCGCTTGGCATGAGCCGCACGATCTACCGCAACGCCTCGGGTCTGCCGAATGACGAGCAGGTCACCACCGCGCGCGACCAGGCCACGCTCGGCCGGGCCATCCAGGACCGCTTCCCCCGCTATTATCGCTATTTCTCGACCCTGACCTTCAATTATCACGGGCAGTCGATCCGCAATCACAACCACCTGCTCGGCAATGTCGAGGGCGTGGATGGCATCAAGACCGGCTACACCCGCGCTTCCGGCTTCAATCTGGTGACCTCGCTACGACGAGACAACCACCATCTGGTTGGCGTCGTCATGGGTGGACGCAGCGGCGGTTCGCGCGATGCCATCATGCGCAATTTGCTTGCGGAAAACCTCGACAAGAGCGCGAACCGGCGTACCGTCGCCGCGATCACCGAACGCAATGGCGAAGCGGCAACAACCGACGTCGCCGATGCCGGGGCCAGCGCCAGGACCGGCACCAAAACCGGCACCAAGTCCGATGATGCCGACGAAGATTCTGCCGAAACCGAAACAAGCGCACCGGCTTCCGCGCCGCCAGCGTCCGCGGCCCGCTCCGCCCGATCGGTGATCGCGGCAGCGGCCGCCGCCGTGCCGCCCCAGGGCAAGCCAGAAGCCAAGGCTGAATCCAGGGTTGAGCCGGCTCCGCTGACCAACGGCGTGATCGAATCCCAGCCGCTCGCCCTCGTCCCTGGCTCCACCGAACCGATGAAGCCGGTGAAAGTTCGTACCGTCCAGGTCAAGGCTGGCGCCGTAAAGCTGGCTTCGGCCGGCAATGGCGCCGTGGCCAGCCCATTTACCACCAGCGCAATCCCAGCTGCCCGGACCGAGATCCCGGAGACCTCCAATGCGGTGGTTGCCAATGCCGCCAATGACAGGGTGGTAGCGGCGCGCGCGGAACTGCCGCCGCAACCGGCCAATCACGGCACCGGCAACGGCATTCTCGGCGTGCTCCCTGCCTCCGGCGCGAGTCCCGCTTCCGCCAGCCAGGCGATGGCTTATGCTGAGCCAGTCCGTCCTGCCGCCCAAAACAATCCGGCCAAGACCGTGGTGACCCATTCTGGATGGATCGTTCAGGTCGGCGCACTGGAAAGCGAAAGCGAAGCCCGTCGGCGAATCGACGCGGCACGCAATCAGGCGCGTGGCCTGCTCACCCGGGCGGACTCCTTCACCGAAACCGTTGCCAAGGGCGACAAGACCCTCTACCGGGCTCGTTTCGCCGGCCTCGAGAAGGATCAGGCAGAAGCCGTCTGCCGTACCCTGAAGCGCTCCGACATTTCCTGCATCACAGTGCGGAACTGATCTTCTAGTCGAGCAGCTACCTTCCAGAACAAATTCGAAAGCGCGGACTTTGGTCCGCGCTTTTTTTTGCCGCGCCCGGGCCGCCCCACAAAACAAGCCGCGGCGGCGCAACCTCTCGTCAAGAATTTGCGGTTAAGACTGGTGAGGAATGATTGACCATGCCGGACAACGGCAGGTTATGGGGCTTCAGCCAGAGAACAAGAAGCAGCTCAGGTCGTAGCGTTGGTAGCGTGCCTGGAGTTAGCGGAGATGCGTGCGAAACAGAGTATCCTTGGCCTCGTTTACCCGGGCGGCCAAGTACGTCGACCCCCCCTGGTCGGGATGCAGTTTCTTCATGAGCATCCGGTGAGCCCGGCCGATCTCCTCCCGCGACGCTCCCGCCTTCAGGCCAAGGATCTGATAGGCCTCCTCGTCCGTCATTTTGCCGCCCGAAGGCGCACGGCCATACCCCCCTGCCGCATTTCCCTGCGCGTGCTGACGCCAGGCGGGAAAGCGGCTGTCCAGATAGCTTTCAAGTAACGCGACGCTTTCGGCATCGAGACCCGGGATCATCGCCGACAGCTCTGTGAGCGTGAATTCATCGAGCGACCGACCTGCATCGGAGCCGGCGACGATGCGACCTTCCAGCTGACCGCTGTCGTGATCGAGCACCATCTCAAGGAACGGCGAGCGCACTTGCGACGTCCGACCGCGGCCACCGGTGGATCGGCCGAACAGGCCCGCAAACCTGGAAAAGGTTGCTGTCCTCCATCCGAGCAAGCCGGCGCCGAAGACCGCCAATGGAATGGCCAGGGCCAGTTCGCCGCGAACGCCGACGTAGGCGGCCGCCGCTAGGGCAAGAATAGCGCCGCCGGTTTTGAGGGCCCGCGCCAGCAAGGCGGGATTGGCCGCACGAAACATCTGCAGCAGCGAATAAAGGACGATAACGGCGACAACGCCGGCGAGGAGAACGGGCATGGTCAGATTATAATGCCCCCGGCGCTCAAAACCACCGAGACACGGCAAGCCAGAACGTCATGACATACGACTTAGCAGCAGCGCCGCTCCCGGCGCGGTGCTGGAAAGGCGCATGAGACCTTCCCGGCCGCCCGCCGCGTAAGCTGCCGCTGCGCGCAGCAAGTCCCGCAGCTGAGCTGCCGCTCCCGGGTCAAATCGACACCAGGCGCCCCCGGTCAATCGGGCGATTTCACGGAATGCCTGCTCCGCCTCCGCGTCGTGTCCCTCCTGGAACAGGAATACAGGCACCTTGAGCAATCCGAGTTCGCCGGCCTTGGCGCAGAGGTCGTCAGCGCGCTCCTCCATCGCGTCGCCCACGAACACCACGGCGCGCACGCCGCTTGCAGTCGCCTCCCGGCGCGCCTCGGAGAGAACCTTGCCGATCTGGGTGTTGCCGCCCCGGCAATCGATCGTGGTCATCAGCTTGGCCAGTTGCGCGCTGTCCGCAATCCAGCGGCTTGCACGGCATTCATGGTGGCCCCGGTAATAGACCAGCCGAATTTCAAGATGCCCGAGCGAAGCCGCCTCGTGAAACATATCGGCCTGCAGCTGGCAGGCCATGTCCCAGGTGGGTTGGCGGCTCATCGTGGCATCCAGCGCAAAGATCAACCGGCCGGGCGCGCCCGGCGCATAAGGCGACATGGCGCGGGCACGGGAAACAAAGGCAGCGATATCCTCGGCGGAAGACGGCTGGACCTCGCCGGATCGGGGTGTCTGGCCGCCACGCAAGGCTGTTGCGGCAGAGCCATCAACGGTGGGTTTCGGGCCGGTCGGATGGTCAGACATGAGCCCTCGCAATCAAGCAAGAGCTTGATGTGGGAAGGAATGGCTGGGGGTCAATGGCGACGCGGATGCGCCCCCGGATGCGCCTTCGGAGGTCGGCACGCAGACGTCAATTTTCCGCTTGTCCGGGCGATTTGGCGGGATTCATCTGGGAAACCGGTCCCGGCGTGACATCGATCTTTGGCCGCTGCGCGCGCGTATCGATCGGCCTGAGATCGCTATCAGTATCGGTCAGGAATTTATCCAGCATATTCTGGATGGAGTTTTTCGCTATCTCTGGGCCGGTGTCGCGCATGTCATTGTGCTGGTAGCCGGTTTTCACAAGCGTAATCCCGGCCTTTTCGGCCTGGTCAGCGTCAGGCAGCACTCCGGGATCAGGTTTGAAGTTCGGATCGGTCGACCGGAACGAGAGAATCTTGAAGCGGCCGTTGGTCATGAACGGAACGCGCAGATTATCCAGCGTCACCAGCTTTTTGATCTCATCCGGGTATTCCTTGGCGAAATACATCGAAATGTCGCCGCCCATCGAATGCCCGACCATGGTCAAATGGTGGTAATCCGCGTTGGGCTGAATTTTGTGCATTTCGTTCAGGGCGAAATGGATATTCTGGACACCGCGTTGGATCTGCGGCAACCGCCCGACATAGAGTTCACCTGCCCGGGTCACCATGGGCGGATCTGACGGCAGGTCGTGCTGAGGGCTGAGCACCAGATAGCCTCGTGCGGCGAAAACGCTGGCCAGAAAGGAATACTCAGTATTCTTGACGGTATTGCCGTGATTGAGAACGGTCACCGGCAGGGTGATCAGGCCGGCATTGGCCTGCAATTCCCTGTCCCGGCGTATGGCAATGGCGACCGGGACCGGACGACCGCCCCGTGAGGAATCATAGAAGGTGATGGTCTCGTGCCGGATCGCCCAGGCGTTGGCCGTAAAATAAGCGGCGACAACGCATGCCGTCAGCGATAGCAGAACGATGATCCCACGTTTCATCTTCTTCCCACCTAACCCGATTTCCTTCCCTGGAACTCTTCGGCTCCTTAAGACCAATATATATCACGTCAGTGTGACAAAAAGGGCAAATATTGTGAATCAGGCCCGTCAGCCCCACTCTTCCCCCAGCCTCTTTTCCTTCGAAAACGACCGGCAATCCGAGCCCCCGGTCAGCCGAGGGCCAAAATAAAGCGCAGTCTCAAAAAAGCGTGGTTCCTGCAACCGCCGGGAAGAGACTTCGAGATTTTGCGGGCTCACAGGCCTCGTCATCAGGCGCCGATGATGTCATCGAGCTCGAGCGGCTTATCGATCTGGCTGAACCATTCAGCCCGGCTGGCCGCGCGGCGGCGGCCACGTTCGTCGAGCGGAAGTTTCAGCTGCCGGAGCAGGCAGGTGACTTCCTCGCGCGCGGTGACGTGTCCCATGTTTGGCCGGGTGCCGAGCGTGGCCTCGTCGATGTCGTCGAGGGCGGTCAATCCTCTTGGAAAGAACTCACGGTAAACGACGCGCTCGGCGAAACCGTCGATCGCCCGGAAGCCAAGCCGCATCGAAAGCTCGTTGAGACCGTCCGAAACCAGCTGCTTGTTACGGGAGCCCAGTACCGAAAGCCGGTTGCGAACCACGATCCAGTCCGTGGTCACCCCGTCAAGCTGCCGCCGCTTGCGGCGGGTGTCCCGAACCATAGCGGAGTAGTGGCTTTCCCCGGTTACCGCGTAGGTGGCCGGATCGACCGTCCCCAGCACATCGAAATCCAGAAAACTGTCATTGATGGGCGTGACCAGGGTGTCGGCCATCGAATGCGCCAGGCGCATGAGATAGCTGTCCGTCCCGGGGGTATCGATCACGATGAAATCACACGTGCGCTCGACGGTGCTGACCGCCGCGATGAACTGCTGAAATTCGGAGTTTTCGTTTTCAGCGATCTGCATGGTCTGGCCGAGACGGACGCAGTGATGCAGCGGAAGTTCGAGTTCAAGGCCGGTGCGGTGCGCCCAGGCCCTGCGGTTATCGACGTAATGGGTGAAGCTCTGCTGACGGCAATCGAGGTCGATGGTTGCGACGCGCTGGCCGGCCTTCATCAGCGCGACGGCAATGTGCAGGGCGGTTGTCGACTTGCCCGAGCCGCCCTTCTCGTTGCCGAGCACGACCACGTGGGCCGTTCCTGACTGCCCCTGACTTGCCTGCACCAGCATTTGTCGCTCCCGAAAATATCTTCAAATCAGCCACGACGCCGGTCAAGTTAAATACGCAAGCACGACTGCAAATCGTTAGCCTTCTGCTTTAATCATGAATCTGCGTAGGCCGATCGGGTTCGCCGCGCGCTGCGATGACCGACGCTGAAGATCAGAGCACAGCAGATCAGAGCGCAGTCTTCGGCAAAGCTGGCCTTGGCGCTGGCGCGGCCGATTTGATAAGCTTGCGATCTCACCGCCGCTTAGATCCTTGCGGCCTTCATCGATCCAGATCGCTTCCCAGATGACCTCAAAGCCAATGATTGCCCGTACCGTCCCCGCGCTGCGGCGCGCGCTTGATCAGCTTCGCAGCCGAAAGGCTACGATTGCGCTGGTGCCGACCATGGGAGCGCTCCATGACGGGCATGTGTCGCTGGTCCGGCTGGCCAAACGCCGCGCCAGGAAGGTGGTGGTCTCTATCTTCGTTAATCCCACCCAGTTCGCCCCGACCGAGGATTTCGGCTCCTATCCCCGCACCTGGAAAGCGGATCTCTCCAGGCTCGCAGCCGAGGGCGTCGATCTCGTCTGGGGGCCGGATGCCAAGGCCATGTACCCGGAAGGGTTCGCCACCCGCATCCTGACCGAGGGGCCGGCCACCGCCGGGCTGGAAGATCGCTTTCGTCCGCATTTTTTCGGCGGCGTGACGACGGTGGTCGGCAAGTTGTTCGCGCAATGCCGCCCGGATTTCGCGCTGTTCGGCGAGAAGGACTTCCAACAGCTGCGCGTGGTGGCGCGGATGGCGGCCGATCTCGATCTGGGCGTCAGGGTAATAGCCGCGGCCACCACCCGGGAACGGGATGGTCTCGCGATGTCCTCCCGCAACGTCTATTTGTCGCCAGAGGAGCGCCTGAAGGCTCCCACCCTGTTTCGTGCCATGAAGCAGAGCGCCCAGATGCTGCGCGGAGGAAGCGATGTCGAGGCGGCCGCGAGCGTGGGCCGGCGCCTCATCACCGATGCCGGTTTTGCACTCGATTATCTGGAAATACGGAACGCGGAGTCGCTGGCTCCCGTGGCTTCGGTCAAGGAGGGTCCGCTGCGTATCCTGGTAGCGGCGCGGCTTGGAAAAACCCGGCTGATCGACAACATCGCGGTGTGAGGGCGATCTTGCGCCGAGATTAGAGCAACCCGAGTTCGCGCAATTCCCGCCGCATGGTTTCAGGCATGGCTGCAAGGCCAGCGGCCGTCTTCGCTCCGAGGTCCGGCGGCACTTCGTGGTCAGCGAGATATCGCCATCCCTGAAAGGGGCGCATAGGTCGTGGAAGGACCGGTATGATCTTGGGCTGCATGACCAGCCGGCATCGCCCAATGCCGTCGCGGTCGCGAAACGGTTCGATGGCAATGAGCTTCTCGCGGGCAGCGATCTCGCCCTTGATGACCCAATAGAGCGAACCGCCCGCCAGCAACTCCTCCTCGCGCTTCGGGGTCATCCGCGTGACATGCACATGTCGACGCGGCAATCCCTGCTTCCTGGCCGTGCGCATCCGCTCATCGACCCATTCCTTGAGCTGCCTGACTGAGTCACAGCCGACGGCGAGCTTGATGATGTGAAGCGGCATGGGTCTCCGTAGGTTAGCGACCGGCGCGGCGGGAAGGGATCATTCAGCCTCCTCGGCTGGAGCATCCGCCTTGGGAGTAAGTTGAACTGGCGCCGGCGTTCTCCCTGGCTTGGTCGCAGCCTGCTTCTTCTTAGCCGCCGACGAAGCGGGCGCTGCGGCCGCCGTTGTTGACGGCGCTGCCGTTGGCGAGGCCGCGCGCGCGCCGGGTGCCGGTTCAGCCGTCATGATGCTGACCGGTGGCGTCGAGGCCGATGACGGGAAATCGGCGTTGGTCGGTTTGCCGGTCGGCAAGGATGCCGGCAGGCCGGCTACCGAACTCGCCGCGGCGGCAGAACTGGCCGGGGGGGCATTCCAGGTCGGCGAGTATTTGATGATCAAGGCCTCATACTGCCGCGCGTCCATGTTGGCGGCGACTTGCCGACGGTCAGTCAAGAACCGGAAAGCCGGACACTCCAACGGCGTGCAACGATCCCTGGTGCTGAGCACATAGGCGATCAAGCCATACCGATCCCGTTCAATCCCGCGACGAAGCGCCTGCATCTCGGTTGTTGCCGCGCGGGTGGACGCGGGATCACCGGCGGTCGAGAGGCGGTTGATCTGGCGGGTTGCATAGGACACCGCCGCGGCGACCGTATCGGGCGAGCCGAACAGCAGTTTTTCGCACGCCGTCAGCACCGTTTCACCGGCGAGATCGTCGATGCATGACAGCGCCGCAGGCGTGCCGCCTGCGATTTGCGCCGACGGCTCGTCCGGTCCGGCGTTTGGGCTATTGCTTCCAAATCCACGGATTGTCGCTGCGACCGCAATCCCAATCGCCAGCAATGTGATCACGGTCAACGCGCCGTTGGCGACGGATTTCTCGGCTCGCAACAGAGTGACCAGAACGATCAGTGCGAAAAATGCCGCCGCCGCCAGGGTCAGCCACATGGGGAAGGCTGGGGAATGCCAGAGCTGATCGAGGGTTGCGGCCCAAGCCCATTTCATGCGTAAGCCCTCATACCGTCACGGGACGCAAGCTGCCATCGCGGATGTTATATCCGCGTTCGCGCTATACAAAAGATCAGAAAACCGGCTCTGAAGTTTGAGTTGGTGAGTCCGCTGCAGGGTCACATGCCCTGCTCCGTTATCAGGAAACCGCCAGCTGGCTTTCCCGGGCCACGCGCTCGAAAGCTTCAGTCGCACTCTTGATCCGGTACTGGCAGTCGTCGCCATCGGTCGGCAGCAACCGGATCACTTCGTAGGTTCCAGTAGCGGCAGGACGCGAGACATTGCTGGCGGTGAAATAAACGGTCTCTCCGACGGCAAATTTGTGTTTCAACGCACTCTCCATCACGCAAGCTCCATCACGCAAGAAAGCGTCGGCCCTCGCCCACGGTCCCGTTGCAGTGGCCGACTTGCAAGCATGCGCCAACCTAGCATAGGGCCCCGCCATTTGGCCAGCTTGATCGGAGCCCTAAAGGGCAGGGCATATCCCTTTTTCTTCAAAGGGATAGGGATGGTGCCGGGCGGCTCTTCACCGGCCCTCGCCAAGCGCTGCCCGGGCACGAAACAGCGCCATTTTGGCGTCGAATCAGGCCCCCTCGGGGAGCTTTCCGTCGGGACTGGCGTGGTCCACAACCTTGGGGAGTTGCTGGGCCAGAACCTGGGCCAGCTGGTCAACGGGAATATTGAAGCGGGCGGCCAGCTGGCGCACGGTGTCGCTTCCCAGAACCTGCTGCAGCTGCTCAGCCGTGATCGGCAGGTTTGAGCCGTTGCCGAGCCAGGATTTGACCTGATCACCAAGACCAGCCTGCTGCAGCTTGGCGAGAATAGCGGAAAGGCCGCCCTGCCCGCTATTGCCCATTACCTCGTTCAGCACCATTGGAACGATAGCCGCCCCCATCTGGCCAAGCGCGCTTTTGAAGGCCGGCGAATTCTCCAGTGAGTCCAGAATTCCCATCGATAGCTCCCTTTCGCTATGTCTGCTGCTCGATCAGGTTTCGAACCTGGCAATAACCAGTGTCTCAGCAAGGCCCGCTTCGGTCCACTGCCGAAACGCCGGTAGCGCCATCATGGCATCCATGTAAGCCTGGACGGCCGGCGAAACCTCGATCGCATAGCTCCGAAAACGGTGGACGACGGGGGCGAACATAGCATCCGCCGCGCTGAAAGACCCGAATAGAAACGAGCCTCCCTGGCCGTAGCGATCACGGCAATCGGTCCAGATCTCCTGGACTCGCGCTATATCGGCCTCCGCATTGGCCGATAGCGTAATGGCCTTCACCGGCCGGTGCAGATTCATTCCGCATTCGTTGCGCAACGCCGCAAATCCCGAATGCATTTCTGCCGAGATGGAGCGCGCATGGGCGCGGCGGGCTGAATCCTCCGGCCACAGCCCAGCCCTAGGGAATTTCTCGGCGGCATACTCGATGATCGCCAGAGAATCCCAAACCGTGATATCGCCATCGATCAGAACGGGCACCTTGCCCGACCTCGTGACGTCCAGGATCCGCTTCTTGTCCGCCTCGCCCGTATAGAGCGGGATAAAGACCTCTTCGAAGGCGATGTCGCAGGCCTTCAGGGCAACCCATGGACGCATTGACCAGGAGGAATAGTTCTTGTTGCCGATGACAAGTTTCAAGCCCATTTGGTTGGATCCCCAACGATGATGAACCATCCTGCCATGCGGCATCGGATGGCTTCAACCACGAACCCGCGGAGAGCGGAATGAGCGCCTACACCGTCGATATTATCGCCGTGGGCTTTTTCGTGATCGAATGGACAGTCTATAGCTTCACGCTGGAGCGCTCGACCTACGGCCGTAACAGCCTCTCGGCCCGGATGCACGCCTTTCGCGAAACATGGATGCGTCGCATGGTCGACCGCGAGGCCCGCATGGTGGATATGCAGGTCATGGCCTCGCTGCAAAATGGCACCGCGTTTTTCGCCTCGACCAGTCTTCTGGCGCTAGGCGGAGCGCTGGCCCTGTTGCGCTCGACCAATGAAGCATTGGCCGTGCTTCAGGCACTGCCGATCAATCTCAGCCCCTCGCCGGCACTGTGGGAGATCAAATGCCTGGGGCTCGTGCTGATCTTCATCTACGCCTTCTTCAAGTTCGCCTGGGCCTATCGGCTGTTCAACTACGTCGCCATTTTGCTGGGCGCCATGCCTTCGACCGCTCAGCGCGGCCTTCCGGCAACCGAGACCCATGTGCTGCGAACCACACGCGTGTTCGAATCCGCGGGCCGGCACTTCAACCGTGGCCAGCGCGCGTTTTTCTTCGCGCTCGGTTATCTCGGCTGGTTTTTAAGCCCGTGGATATTGTTCGTTACCACGGCGGCGGTCGTAATCGTGAGCTGGCGACGCCAGTTCGCCTCCAGCGCCTGGAGCGCGGTCGGGAGCGGCGACGCCATCTAGCCGCCTGACAAATCCGCCGGCGTGAAGCTGAGATCGAGCAACTTCCACTCGTTGTAGCGATCGGCCGGCAACATCGCATAAGGCTGGCAGGCCTGCAGCGCAGAAATCATCGCCTGCATCAGCGCGGGTCCTTTCGAGGAGGCACTGGCTGAGACAAGTTCAGGCTCGGTAGCGAGCCTGCCGTCCGACCTCATGGCCACGCGCAGGACGACCCTGACATTGTCGGAGGCGGACAGTTCGCCTGGCAACTTCGCGCAGCTTCGCACGTGCCGGCGAAACGCCGTCACCACATCGGAGTTGAGCCGGGCGCTTTCGATAGCCAAGGCGTCGAAATTTTCGCCCAGCCGTTCCTGCGGCAATCCAAGCATCGCGTGATATTTGACTGCAATATCCGGTTCTGGCGCTGGAATAGCGGTCGCGGGCTGAGTTGGCGCCGCGCTTTGCTGGGCAGGCGTTGGCTGGGCCGACGCCGTTTGCGGCACTGGCGGAGGTGACGATGGAGTGGAAGGAGCTGTGGCTGGTTTTGAATCGGCGGGAGACTGCGCCGCCGCGGCCGGAGGGGGATTGGCAGCGGGCATTTCGGCCGGTTGCTCCGGCGGCTTGAGTTCGAGCTTAGCCAGTTCCTCGGGGGAAACGAGATCGACCTTGACGGTCTCGGTGGAGGATCCAAACGGATAGACCTCGGCGAAGATCACGATGATCGCCAGCGCCGAAATGTGAACGGCCGCGGAAGCCAGGATGCCTGAACGAAGCACGCGCACGGTTCAACGCCACCATCGAAACACGCGTCCGCCCCGACGGACCCCATTTAGCCGGCTATCTTCCATATCACGACCTGTCGAACAAGCCGGCGTCAATCCCATTCCGGCGCGATGGGGAGATTTGTCATGCGTCCCTTGGGACTTCCCATCCGGAAGAGAACCTGCATTTCCTCATCGGACAGCTCAAAGTCGAAGACGTCGAGATTCTCCGAGAGACGCTCGATTTTCGAAGTCCGCGGAATGGGAATGGCATTCTGCTGAACGAGCCAGCGCAGGCAAATCTGTGCGGCCGTCTTTCCATATTTCCGGCCGATCTCGGCCAGGACTTCGTCTTTCTTGACGTTTCCGCGAGCGATGGGAGTGTAGGCGATGAGCGCCAGACCGTGCCGCGCACATGCCTCGATCACCTTATTCTGGTTGAGGTAGGGATGATATTCGACCTGGTTGCACACCAGTGGTTCGGAGCAATGGCGAACCGCCTCTTCAATCAGGGCTACCGTGAAATTTGAAAGCCCAATGTGTCGCGCCATTCCCGCTTTTTTGGCCTTTGCCAGGGACCCTAGAGTGTCCTGCAAGGGGATATCTTTGGGAGGAAAGTGCAACAGTAACAGATCAACTTCCGAAAGCCGCAATTTGCTCAGGCTTTCTTTCACCGAGCGATCGAAATCCTTGGGCGCGTAGTTAGTGACCCAGACCTTCGTGGTGATGAAAACGTCGTTCCGCTTGACACGGGACCCCCTGAGACCTTCACCAACCTCGCTCTCATTGTTGTATATTTGGGCCGTATCGACGTGGCGATAGCCGAGCCGAAGCGCCTGCTCGATAATCCGGGTGCCCGCCGCTTCCCGCAGATCATACGTACCCAGCCCGATTCCCGGAATTCGCGCACCGTTCGCCTCGATAAAATGCATTCGACTCCTCCCGTGCCTGCTTGATTACGCGGCACGGTAGCACAGTCAACGGCCCAGGCGTATGCGTCGTGGTTGGTGGGAGGGCTGCAATATCGCCCTGAGAGACCAGTTCGGCCTCACTTGAGCGCTGCGAATACCGCTTCCGGAGACCGGGCGATCACCGACAATAACGCGCGCGCTGGTCCGCGCGGCAATCGCTTTCCCTGCTCCCAATTGCGGATAGTCTCGACGGGCACACCGATACGGGCAGCAAATTCGAGCTGTGTGAGCTGGGCACGGCGCCTGAGTTCGCGAACGCCGGGAAGATCCGGCTCATGCGGCTGCGGCTCGTTCGGGGCCAGCGGAAACTCCTGCCCGTCCCGCAGTTCGACGATCCGTCCATCCGCCTTCAGACGCAAACGTCGCATCATTCCCCCAAGCCGCCCCGCACATGCCGTCAGACGGACTCATCCCCGCCCCTCGCATCGCCTTAGATTGTCGATAAAGCGCTTAAGCTTCGTTTAACGATGCCTGCCCGGGTACCTTGTCGCTATCGCAGGCCAAACCACAGCGTGGCGATGCCAAGGAAGGAAAAGAACCCGACCACATCAGTGATCGTGGTGACGAAAGTACCGGAGGCGACCGCCGGATCGGCACGGACCCGTTCCAAGGCCATGGGAATCAGAATGCCGCCCAACGCCCCAGCCACCAGATTGCACACCATGGCGAGGCCGATGACCACGCCAAGCGCGGGGATCTTGAACCAGGCGACGGCGGCCACGCCGGTGATGGCGGCGAAGGCCAGCCCGTTGACGAGTGCCACCAGCGCCTCGCGGACCACCACGCGCATCGCGTTGTTGGCGCCGAGCTCGCGGGTCGCGAGCGCCCGCACCGCGACCGTCATGGTCTGGGTGGCGGCATTTCCGCCCTGGCTTGCAACGATCGGCGCCAGCACGGCAAGCGCCACCATTTTCTCGAGCTGTCCCTCGAACAGTCCGAGCACGGCAGAGGCCAGGAACGCGGTGGCCAGATTCACCAGGAGCCAGTTGAAGCGACCCTTGGCGATGGTCCACACGTCATCGGAGAGCTCTTCATCAGACGTCACACCGCCCAGCGCCTTGAGGTCTTCCTCGGCTTCCTCCTCGATCACGTCGACCACATCATCGATCGTGATAACGCCGACCAGCCGGTCCCGTGTGTCGACCACCGGTGCAGCGACCAGATTGTACTTGCCGAACAGCCGCGCCACTTCCTCCAGGTCGTCCAGCACCGATATCCGGCGGCGATCCTCGTCGATCAGCTCAGTGAGCGGAACGGGCCGCCTGGAACGAAGCAGCCGGTCGAGCGAGACTGCGCCCTGCCAATGTTGGGCGGCGTCCACCGCGTAGATTTCATAGAACCGGCCGGGCAGATCCGGCGTCTCGCGCATGTGGTCAATGACCTCGCCCACGGTCCAGGTCGGAGGCACCGCGATGAACTCACTCTGCATACGCCGTCCGGCCGAATCCTCCGGATACAGCAGGCGCCGTTCGATCGCATCCCGCTCGGGCGGTGGGAGCTTTTCCAGGATTTCTTCCTGATCTTTCTCGTTGAGCCCCTCAAGCAAAGCGACGGCATCATCGGAGTCGAGCTCACGCACGCCCTCCGCGACGGTCTCCGGTTCAAGCTCTTCGAGAATTTCCTCGCGTACCGCGTCATCGACTTCATTGAGCGCGGAGAAATCGAAATCCGTCCCGGTCAGTTCGACCAGGCTGACCCGTTCGTGCGGTTCCAATGCTGCGATCAGATCGCCGAGATCCGCTTCATGCAGTTCCCCGACAATCTCCCGCAGCCGCCCCTCCTCCATCTCGTGGATGGCGGCGGCGACCTCTTCGACAAACTTGCGGCGTATCTTGCCCTCGTCATCCCGCATCAACAAATGATCGAGCTTGGGGCCTGGGGCGGCCATATCGATATCGTCGGCCATGCTGCGCCTCGCCCGTTTGACAGAAATGATGAACTGGTTTGAGTGATGTTCCGGGCATTAGCCAATAGACGGTGTCCAGCGCAACCACAAAGATGCGTCGCGGAGGACGATCGAAAGTGAACGCGAAATGCCTGCAGGTAACGAGCGCGATTGCCGCATTGCTATGGGCCAACGCCGCCCTGGCCGGAGAGTGTCCGCGCCCGGGCACGCTGGGGACATCGCGCATCCTGGCGGTGGAGGCCAGGACCACGCCGCGGGTCGGCCTGAAAAGCTTTCCGCAGACGCTGCCGCTTGAGGATCATGAGGTGGTGCTCACCTTCGACGACGGCCCGAGGTCTCCCATGACCGATCGGGTGCTGAATGCCCTCGCCGATCAATGTGTCCGCGCGACTTTCTTCATCGTGGGGCGCACCGCGCTGGAACAAAAGGCCACAGTGCAGCGGATGGCGGCCGAGGGCCACACCATCGGCCATCACACGCTCGGCCATCAAAACCTCTCCCGGATCGCGTTTGACCAAGCGGTCGGCGAGATCGACCGCGGAATTGCCAATGACGAGCGGGCCTTGAACGGCCAATCGATCTCTGTGCCGAGCACGCCGTTTTTTCGTTTCCCTTATTTTGCTTCGACGCCGGCGCTTTTGGACAGGCTGCAATCCCGGGGCATCGTCGTGTTTGGCGCCGATCTCTGGGCCAGCGATTGGAATTCGATGACCCCTGAACAGGAGTACAATCTGATCACCAGACGCCTGAACGCCGCTCACAAGGGCATCATCCTGTTTCATGATCCCCAACCGCGAACGGTGGCGATGCTGCCTGCCTTCCTCCGCTATCTGCGGGACAACCACTACCGAGTGGTCCACGTCGTGCCGCCCTACGAAAGCGGCGCAGCCGTCAAAGAGGTTCCCTGATTGCTGGATCCCCGGGTTAATTTCATATTCATCGCCGGCACCATAGCTTAGGCTTTCAAGGGACGGTAAGACGGTGCCTGATGACCAGAGAATATCGAGGCGGACGCGGAAACCATGCCGGCGCCGTCGGTGCGCTGGCGCTAATTCTGTGCCTGACCGCCCAAGGCGCGTTCGCTGAGGAATGCCCCGGTCATCCCGATGCGATCGGCACCTCGCGCACGCTCGTGGTCGACCCGGCGCAGCATCCGCGGATCGGCACCATGCAATATGCCGAGACCCTGCCGCTCAAAGATCACGAAGTGGTGCTGACCTTCGACGACGGCCCGCTGCCCGCTCATAGCAATAAAGTGCTGGATATTCTCGCCGCTCAATGCGTGAAGGCGACCTTCTTCGAAATCGGACGGATGGCCCAGGCCTTTCCAGACGGGGTGCGCAGGCTTCGCGACGCCGGTCACACCATCGGCACGCACAGCCAGAACCATCCGCTCAGCATGAACCACATGCCGATCGATCGAGCGCGGCAGGAAATTGACGACGGAATCGCCTCGGTCAAGAAGGCGCTTGGCGATGATGAGAGCGCGCTGGCGCCCTTCTTCCGGATACCCGGTCTGCTGCGCGCCGAGGGGGTCGAAGACTATCTCGCCAGCAAGGGCATTCAGGTGTGGAGCGCTGACTTTCCGGCCGACGACTGGCGACCAGTTTCATCCTCGCGCGTCTATCAACTCGCAATGCAGCGGCTGGAAGCCAAGGGCAAGGGCATCCTGCTGTTGCACGACATCCAGGCGCGTACGGTCGCGGCACTGCCGAAAATCCTGCTCGAGTTGAAAGCCCGGGGCTATCACATCGTCCATGTGGTGCCTGCGACACCCGACCGGCCCGCGACGCCGACCGAGCCCAAGCAATGGCTGATGCACTCTCCCGAGGAGAATGTAGCGGCGCGCTGGCCGGCGATTCCGCATTTTGTCTTTACATCGTCCGAAATGCTTCCCGCGCCGGAGCCTGCTGATTTCAGCTGGTCCGGTACGGCCGTCGAACCATCAGGCCGCGGCACGCGCTCCACCTCCTGGCCACGCCCACAAGTCTCGCCAGTCGACGCGACTTCCTTGCTGCCGATCCCGGCGCGCCATCTGTTCGAGCCCAGGATATCCAGCCCGCCAGGCGGCGCTGTCCAGCGCCTTGCCAATGCCAGTGCCGAGACGATGAGAATGACGACTGTCGATGCCGGCCGTTCTTCAGTCCGCACCATCCCCGGCAGCGCGCCCCTGACGGTGCCGGGACTGCAACGCGGCCCGGTCGGGGCACATTGAGCACGCGAGAAACGCAGGGAACTGCTTGAGGTTGATGGATGGTGCGCTCGGAGGGCGGTCGCATTCGCTGCAATTTCAATAAATCATCCGAACTCGGCAATCGGTAAAGCGCGTTTCAAGCCTATGGTGCTTTTCAGTTGGATGGTGATCGCCCCGCCCGTCGTAGCGGGGCGAGGGTCATTGTGACAGCCCGCATGGCAGGGCTTCTGTGACGTCTTTGGGTGGCGGGAGGTGCCGTTCAAGTGAGCGGCACTTCGCCCGCACCGTGCACTCCTGCCCATACAGCCTGCTCGAGCGGTGCCTTGCGCTTGTCGATCTTGTCGAACTCCGTCTTTGGCAATTCCTGTATAAGGTTGAATGCGGCCATCCTGTGCGTACCGTCGAGCTGACGCCGTCAGGCTTTTGCATGGTGACCAAAGCCTTTGGAAAGCAGGCGTGGTCCTTCAGGTAGAGCCAGGGCTGCGCAATCCTTTTCTTCGCACCTGCATCGAGTGTGCCCTTCTTCATTCCGGAAACGAGGTCCGTCACGTCATCGCGCGCTTTCGGGGTCAGAGCGCTAAGCTCGCACCGAACCTTTTGCTTTTTCTGCGTAACGTTTTTCGACCGCGAAAGCGGGCGACCGCCAAGGAGGCCTGTTCCAACGATGATTACTGAGAATCCGAAGGCGGCCACCCGTGGTTGGAAGAGCGCTTCGTACTGGCACATGCCAGCGCGCCCGCCATCGAGAAGCGGTCGTGGGCCATGGAATCATCGCCTGAAAAATAGTCTTTTGATGACGGCCGAAATCGGATTTCCTTGTGACGCGCCGCGCGCGCAAAACGGAAGGGAAACAGGAGCAGCACATGAGCGGACTTGGCGGCCTCAACAAATCGCCCAACGGCGTCGTCATCGGGCTCGTTCAGCTCCAATTGCCGGTGGTCGCGACCAAAGCCGATCTCGCGCAGCAAACCGAGCGCATTGTCAGCATGGTCGGCAAGGCGCGGCGCAATCTCGGCACGATGGATCTTGTGGTGTTCCCCGAATATTCGCTGCACGGGCTGTCGATGGACACCAACCCCGAAATCATGTGCCGGCTCGATGGCCCGGAGGTCGCCGCATTCAGACAGGCCTGCATCGACAACAAGATCTGGGGCTGTTTTTCCATCATGGAATTCAACCCCGACGGTAATCCCTACAATTCCGGCCTGATCATCGACGACCACGGCGAGATCAAGCTGTATTACCGGAAACTCCACCCCTGGATTCCAGTCGAGCCCTGGGAGCCCGGTGATCTCGGCATTCCCGTAATCGAGGGACCGAGGGGCGCAAAACTCGGGTTGATCATCTGCCATGACGGCATGTTCCCGGAGATGGCGCGCGAATGCGCCTACAAGGGTGCCGAGATTATGATCCGCACCGCCGGCTACACTGCCCCGATCCGCGAAAGCTGGCGCTTCACCAACCAGGCCAACGCGTTCCAGAACCTGATGGTGACCGCCAATGTCTGCATGTGTGGGTCGGACGGCTCGTTCGATTCCATGGGCGAAGGCATGATCGTCAATTTCGACGGCAGCATTATCGCGCACGGCACCACCGGCCGCGCCGACGAGATCATCACCGCGGAGGTGCGCCCCGATCTCGTGCGCGAGGCACGCGTCCACTGGGGTGTCGAGAACAACATCTACCAGCTCTGGCACCGCGGCTATGTCGCGGTGAAGGGCGGCGCCATGGATTGCCCCTACACTTTCATGCATGACATGGTCGCCGGCACCTTCCGCTTGCCGTGGGAGGATCAGGTCAAGATCACCGATGGTACATCGTGCGGATTCGCCCCGCCGGCGCGGATTTTTGGAAGAACGGCGAAAGCGGCCGAGTGATCTCTCAACGCGCTGCCCCGGGCCGCGCCTTGGCCGAGAAAGATTTCTTTGCCTTTGGTCCCGCCGCCAGCGACCACTCTGCCGATCCCGGCGCCGAGTGTGTTTGAACCCCGGGAGAGAAATTCGGCGGCGGCCGATGCCGGATCACCGGCTTCAAGGGATCAGGAAGAGGTGATGACGGTGGATGCGAGCAGCCCGACCCGCACGATCCCGGGCGTCGCGCCCCTCACCGTTCCCGGTTTACGGGCGGCCCCGTCAGGGCGCATTGATCGTTCCATTCAGAACAATCGCGGGATCAGCATGGCTACTTTCTGACGATAGTGGCGATACTGGTTTCCGAACAGCGCGATCAAGTCCCGCTCCTCGAGTTGAATGCCTATCAAGATGTAGGCCGTCGTCACGGAGGCAAACAGCAGGTGGCCGAGCGTCATCGAGGGTGTTGCCCAGAATGCGATGATGAATCCAAGATAGATCGGATGCCTGATCAAGCGATAAAGTCCAGGCGTCCTGAACGTCATCGGCTGTGTCCTGCGATGGGCGAAATAGGTCATCACCTGCGTCAGACCGAACAGTTCGAAATGGCTGATCAGAAAGGTGCTGTAGAGGACGATCAGCCAGCCCAGGAACTGAACTGCAATGGCCGCATTGGCCAGCGCTGCCGTCTTGATTTCCCAGACAGGAGCGGTGATCGGCCGCCACTGCCAGAATAGCAGGATTAGGCAAAGGCTCGCCAACAGGACGTATGTACTGCGCTCAATCGCCGGCGAAGCGAAGCTCGCGAACAGCCGTTTGAAACCCTGGCGCGCCATACCGCTGTGCTGAATGGCGAACAGCGACATCAGCACCAAATTGATGATGAGAGCCTGCACAGGCGAAGAAGTCGGCCCGCTGTCGATCGTCTTGGGCACGACCAGTTGGGAGACGAAGCCGATGGCGTAAAGAAAAGTGACGAAAAAGACGAGATAAGAAAGCCCGCCAAATCCTAGCGCGAGGCTGCGCGCGATGAAGGAATGACGAGTCTGCTCCGGCTCACGGATTGACCCGCTTCGCGTGATGGTGGGCATATCCAGTTCTCCACAACGAGGTGCGAAATGAAGGCTGTCGGGCAAATTCATCGCCGCCAGCCGCGATAGCGCTAAGATCCGACAGGGTCGCTGCAAACCTTTTTCATGTCGCGAGGGCCGCCGGGGCAATCGGGTATGCGGACTGTCGGCCCTCCGGTGACCGTGGAAGCTAGCAAGCTCACGACAACCGATCTGAAGGCCAGCGTCTCGATCCCCCCGGACGAAGATTGACGTCCTTCGACCCGCTGGTTGGGCGTCAGCCGCAACGCCTCCCGCTCCCAGTTTGCCAGCATGGTGGCAACCAACCGGTCGATAGACCGCTGCAGTCGCAACAAGAGAACCCTGAGATAGCGGTGCAGCGGGTTCAGCGCGGGCGCTCCGAATAAGGTAGACATGGTCGTCTCCTTCGAATGTCTATTTCGTGAACCGCCCGCGCCGAAATCCGGCTACGCCGCAGCGGTGTGCTCAGCAGGGTCGCTGCGAACAACGACTGTGGTGGCGACTTTGTAGAACTCCTCGCCGGGCATGCCGACGCGGCGGGCGTGCTCGCGGATTGATTCGCCGTCACGCGCTTCGTAGATGCAGAAGGTACCGATCCGGCCGTCGGCCTCTTGAACGACATAGCTGCGGATCCACCGGACCCGGTCGGACATCTGCTCATTGCCGATTTGAGCCGATTTGGCCCCGGCAGCCTGGAGCTCTTGAAGATTGGCCCAGGCGCTCGGACGACGGATGACATAAAGTTCCATGATAATTCTCCTTGTGGGGTGAGACGGTTAGCAAAATGACCGCCAACAATTGCCGGCCGTGTGAAGCAATAGGCCCGGGAGATGCTGACCGTCCTTACCGCCGGCTGACCTTTTCCTGATCGTTGCCTGATTTTCGGCTGAACCTTTTTCGCCTTGGCAGGACTCACCGATATGACCCTCAGGTTCGGACCATTCGAGCTCGACGAAGCGGGGCGCGCTCTGACGTGCGCACGGCAGGAGATGCCGTTGCAGCCGCGCGTCTTCGATCTTTTGGTCTATCTGACGCACAACCAGGATCGGGTGATCGCCAAGGACGAGTTGCTGGATGCGGTCTGGCCGGGTGTTACCGTCACCGACAACTCATTGCAGCGTGCGGTGAGTGCGCTCCGCGCCGTGCTGCGCAAGGGTGGCCTGGAAGCAGCGGTCCGCAACGTACCGGGCAAGGGCTATCGCTTCTGCACGGAGTCCGACCGTGGCCTGCAAGTCCAGCCGTCACCGCCAGCCGTCGAGGTGATTTCAAATCCGCGCTCGCAGGCGCGGCGCGCCGCGACTGCGCAGGCCTGGGTCGATGCCGCGACTTTGTTCGAGAAAGCGGACCGAAGCGGCACGCTCGAAGGTGACGACCTCCACCAATGGGCGCTCGCACTTCAATGTACAGGCAAAAGCGATGCCGCGATCCCGTTGCTGGTCCGCGCTGTCGCCGCTCATATCGCGGCTGGAAAAACCTGCCCGGCGGCGATCGATGCGGTGACGCTCTCTGGCCTCCACTTCGAGCGCGGCCAGGCGGCGATCGCCAAGGGCTGGCTCGCCCGGGCGGAAGATTGGGCTTCGGAAACCAATGACGACGCGACCACAGCGCTGGTCCTCTGGATGAAATCCAAGGTGGCCGCATTCGACGGAGAACCCGAGCTGGCGCTCTCCCTCGCTGACGCCGCCTATACAACGGTTCGGCACAAGGGCGCCGTCATGATCGAGGCGTTGAGCCTGGTTTATCGGGGGTTCTATCGGCTGTGCCTCGGCGATACCCGTGCCGGCCTCGCCGACCAGGATCATGCCGCGGCGCTGGCGCTCTCGATCGATGATCTCGATCCCGTGGTGGGCGGCATCCTTTACTGCAACATCCTGTGGGCTTCCCGGATGTTCGGAGATTGGGCGCGGGCCGACCAGTGGACGCTCGGTTATCAAAGATTCTGTTCCGAGAGCGGAATGGAGCTGACCGGCTCGTGCCAGCTTCACCGCTCCGAAGTGCTTGGCGTGCGCGGCTCTCTTGGCGAGGCGCTGCAACGCATTCAGGACTCGCTCGGGCGGCTGTCCAGCGACGCGCCATGGTCGATCGGCGACGCCAACCGGGTGCTCGGCGACATCCAGTCCGCGATCGGCGATGATGAGTTGGCGCTGGAAGCCTATGACAGGGCCTACTCGCTCGGCTGGGATCCCGAACCTGGCCGTGCGATGTTGCTGCTGGAACGTGGCGAGGCGGAAGCCGCCTACGCCCATCTGGAGCGAAGCCTGATCGGCCGGAGCTGGTGGACGCTGCAGCGGCGCGGAATCCTGTTCGCGCATCTGGCGCTGGCTGCGGCACGCACCGGGCGTCATGACCAGGCGCTGGAATTGATTGAGGAGCTTTCCGGCAGCGCCGACCGCTGGCCGATGCCGTCGATCCGGGCACTGACCAACGAAGCCCAGGCCGTGCTCGCGCATACGCGGCAGGACTTCGAGACCGCCTTGCGCCACCTCCATCTCGCCCGACAACTCTGGTCGAGCATCGACGGACGTGTGCAGGCGGTGCGGCTGCGGCTAGAGATCGCCAGGCTTCAGCTTGAGGCCGGCGACATCAGGGGTGCGACCGCCGAACTCCACGCAGCCCGGCTCACCGCAAACGAGCTCGGTTCGCGCAAGCTGAGCGCCAAATGCGCCGAGCTCCAGGGAGAGCTCGACTCGCGCAAGGCGGCTTAGAGCATCGCGGTCCAAACGTTCCGCAGGATTGGCCAACACCGGTCTGCGGACGCCCGTCCAAAACGCGGGAAAGTCTTCTCGCAAAAGATTGGAACAGCGGGCTAAGACCCGGGAGAATCTGACTATTCCAAGATCAAATGTGGGTCGATGGTGCGCTCGGAGGGACTCGAACCCCCACGATGTTACTCACTGCCACCTCAAGGCAGCGCGTCTACCAATTCCGCCACGAGCGCTAGGAAGACCGGCTTGGATGCGGGTGCCGCACCGGATCAGGCCGGATCAACGGCGCCGATGTAACAAATCAGGAATGGGGGTACAAGGCCCGCAAGCGATTGGATTTAGGTCTATCGGACGTCGGGCGACCGGGGCAGCATCTGCTTGACTTCGACCGCGATCCGGTTGCGGTCCACCAGCACCACGCCGCTCGCCACCGGCAGGTTGTTGGCGAGGATCTTGACCTCGTCGGCCTCGGTGGCGTCGAGCTCGATGATGGCGCCGCGGCTCAGCCGCATGACCTGATGAATCGGCATGGTGGTGGTCCCGAGAACCACCATGAGATCGACCGAAACTTTATCGAGGGTTGCCACCAGAAACTTCCTGACCACCGGCTGAGTTACTACCTCGTCGGAGATCACCACGTTATGGTTAGCCAATGGTTAATACCCGCCAATCCCTCGATCTGAGCCCGATTGCGGCCGCCGGCCCAGTCGAATGGCACGTTTCGGCAGACCCTGTGCCCTACCCTGAAGCGCTGGCCTTCATGGAACGGCGGGTTGCTGACATTGCCAATGGCAAAGCGCCTGAACTGGTCTGGCTGCTGGAACATCCCCCGCTTTATACCCGGGGTACCAGCGGCAGGGATGGTGACATTCTGGACTCCCGCTTTCCGGTCTTTGCGACCAGTCGCGGCGGTCAGCTGACCTATCACGGACCGGGACAGCGGATCGCCTATGTGATGCTGGATCTGAAACGCCGCCGGCCGGATGTCCGGACCTATGTGGCGAGCCTCGAAGAATGGATTTTGCAGACCCTGTCGGTCTTCGGTGTCCGCGGCGAGCGCCGCGAGGACCGAGTCGGGGTCTGGGTGGCGCGACCCGAGCGCGGGCCGGGCTTCGAGGACAAGATCGCCGCCATCGGCGTCCGGGTGCGACGCTGGGTGTCGTTCCACGGCATCGCCATCAACGTCGCGCCGGATTTGTCGCATTTCGAGGGGATCATTCCCTGCGGGGTCACCGACCCGCGCTATGGGGTCACCAGCCTGCGCGACCTCGGCTGTTCGGCCGAGATGTCCGAGTTCGATCGCGCCTTGCGCGCCTCCTTCGAACGCGTGTTCGGCACCACGGCCGCCCCGGTTTCGACCGCGCCCGCGTAAGACGCCTCAGAGCGTCGGGAGCTGCGAAAAACGCTCGCCTGAGCGTCGCAACCCAAGCTCGTCCTGACTAGCCGCGTTTTCCGCAACCGCATCCACGCGCGCCGCATTGGGCCCGAGCCGGCAAGACTCGATCATCTCCCGCACGACCGCCTCTGGCCCGGCGAATACCGCCTCGACGCTGCCGTCGCGGCGGTTTCTCACCCAGCCTTGAAGACCAAGACCCACGGCTCTTTCTTCGACCCAGGCGCGATAGCCCACGCCCTGCACCCGGCCGCGGATCACCAACTGGCGCAGGACCTCACTCATCACGCGGATCGGGCATAAGGAAGCGCGCGGACATGGCCTTCACCTCGGCTTCCCGGGTCAGGCGCGTTATCAATTCCGGCGATGCGAGGCCGGTCAGCTCTTTCGGCCCCTTCCCTTCACGGATCGCTTTCAGGGTTGTGTAGATCGCCTGGATCGCGGCAGAGACCGGTGCGTGTCCCTGAACCGCGATCCGAACCCTGCGGGCGGCGAGATAGGTCCAATCGGCCAGTGTTTCCGTCACCCCGCCCAGGATGATTGGCAAGGTCGTTGCCGCCGCGATGACGTCCAGTTCATTGCGGCTGCGGACGCCGGTGAAGAACAGCGCATCCACGCCGGCAGCCTCGTAAGCCTTCGCGCGCGCCAGCGCATCTTCAATGCCGGTGATTGAGGCCGCGCCGGTTCGTCCGACCACGACGAGAGCGGAATCGCCTCTCGCCTCCAGGGCCGCACGCATTTTGCCGACGCCTTCACCGAGCGAAATCAATTGCGGCCCGGGCTGCCCGTAGGCCTGCGGCAACAGCGTGTCCTCGATGGTCAGACCCGCCGCTCCGGCCGTTTCCAATTCCTGCACGGTGCGGCGCACGTTGAGCGCGTTGCCATAGCCGTGGTCCGCGTCCACCAGCACCGGCAAAAGCGCGGCGCGGGAAATACGCCGCATCTGTTCGGCCAGCTCGGAGAGCGTAATCAGCGTCAGATCGGGATCGGCGAGCACCGCAAGCGACGCGGCCGATCCGCCGAACATGCCGACTTCGAAGCCGAGGTCATCGGCAATACGGGCCGAGATCGCGTCGTGGACCGAGGCGGGGCGAACACACGCCGTCCCTGTCAGGATCGAACGCAAACTTGAACGGCGATCGCGAACGGTCATTGCAAGTTTTCCTTGGCAAGTTTCCTTGGCAGGTTTCCTTGGCAAGCTCCCGCGCGACAGCGCCGGCGTTCTGCCCTCAGGCAAACTCCAGGATCAACGCATCCACCGCAAGGGTTGCGCCGGCTGCCGCATGGATTTTCTTCACCGTGCCGTCGCGCTCGGCGCGCAGCACGTTCTGCATCTTCATCGCTTCGACCACGGCCAGTGTTTCGCCAGCCTTGACCTCCTGCCCCTCGGCCACTGCGATCGACACCACGAGCCCCGGCATTGGACACAGCAATTTCTTGCCAGTGTCCGCCTTGACGCCGACTGGCATCAACCGCGCCGAAGCGGCTTCGGTTTCCGTGAAAACATTGACCGCGACTTCGTAGCCCTGATGAGCCAGCCGAATGCCGTTCGCGATCGGGCGTACCTGCATGGCCAGGGGATGACCATCGACGGTGCCCTGCCAGACGGGATCACCGGGCACCCATGCCGAAGCCAGCACATGCGCATTCCCCGGTTTGCCGTCGGCGCCGATAAAGCGCACGGCGATGCCGGCCTCGTCACGGGCGATATCGAGCAGAATTTCATCCCGCTCCAGCCACACCGCGCGACGTCCCTCGCGACGCACGGCGCGACCGTTCATCTGGCCCGAAATCTGGCGCTTGCGCTCTCCCAGCACGTGATCGATCGCGGCGGCGACCGCAGCCAAACGGCGGGCGATTTCGCCTTCCGGCACGCGCACCGCAAAACCCTTGGGGAATTCCTCGGCGATAAAGCCGGTCGACAACTGGCCCGAACGCCAGCGCGGATGCAGCATCAGCGCCGACAGGAACGGGATGTTGTGGCGGATGCCATCGATGTAAAATGAGTCCAGGGCCTCGGCCTGCGCCTCGATCGCAGCGGCGCGCGACGGCCCATGCGTCACCAGCTTGGCGATCATCGGATCATAGAAAATGGAGATTTCGCCGCCTTCCTGAACGCCGGTGTCATTCCGCACCGTGATGCCGCCGGTGCTGCTTTCCGCCGGCGGCCGGTATTTCACCAGCCGGCCGATCGAGGGCAGGAAATTCCGGAACGGATCTTCAGCATAGACACGCGATTCCACCGCCCATCCGGTCAGCGTCACGTCCTTCTGGGCCAGCGCCAGCTTCTCGCCAGCGCCGACCCGGATCATCTGCTCGACCAGATCGATTCCCGTGATCAGCTCGGTCACCGGATGCTCGACCTGCAGGCGGGTATTCATTTCCAGGAAGTAGAAGCTCTTGTCTTGGCCTGCGACGAATTCCACGGTGCCTGCGGAATCGTAACTGACCGCCTTGGCCAGGGCGACGGCCTGCTCGCCCATCTTGCGGCGGGTGGCTTCATCGAGCAGCGGCGACGGCGCTTCCTCGATCACCTTCTGATTGCGACGCTGGATCGAGCATTCGCGCTCGCCGAGATAGATGACATTGCCGTGCTTGTCGCCAAGGACCTGGATTTCGATGTGCCGGGGATTGACGATGAACTTTTCGATGAAAACGCGATCGTCGCCGAACGAGGCCTTGGCTTCGGCCTTGGCGAGATTGAATCCTTCCGCGACCTCTGTGGTGGAATGGGCAATGCGCATTCCCTTGCCCCCGCCGCCGGCGGAAGCCTTGATCATTACTGGATAACCGATTTCATCGGCGATCTTGATGGCGTGCTTGTCGTCCTCAATGACCCCGAGATAGCCCGGAACAGTAGAGACCTTGGCCTTGGCGGCGGCCTTCTTGGATTCGATCTTGTCGCCCATTGCCGCGATGGCGTCGGGATTGGGCCCGATGAACACGATGCCGGCCTTGGCAAGCTCACGCGGGAAGGCTTCGCGCTCGGACAGGAACCCATAGCCCGGATGCACCGCCTCGGCGCCGGTCTTGCGGCAGGCCTCGATGATCTTTTCCATCACCAGATAGCTTTCGGCCGCCGCCGGCGGGCCGATCAGCACCGCCTCATCCGCCATCTCCACGTGCAGCGCATCCCGGTCGGCTTCCGAATAGACCGCAACGGTCTGGATACCCATGCGGCGGGCAGTCTTGATGACCCGGCAGGCGATCTCGCCGCGGTTGGCGATCAGAATTCGTTTGAACATGGGTTATCTGTGACCTTTGGGCGGGCTTCCGGACGACCGGGCGCGGGGATTTGGCTCGGTCTAGTTAAACCGACCGGAGAAACCGGTTTTAGAGCGAAATTTGGTTGCGCTGGCAAGATTTTGATAGCGTCATTGATGGGGAATGCCCAGTCCGACCGTTCATTCCTTTGCCAGAAGGCTCTGCGAGCGGTTCGCCCGGGCTATCCTCACGTCAACTGCCGGAAATCTCGGCAGGATTCCTGCTACAACGCCATTTGCCAGCCCGAGAATTTGCCCTCCATGCCCCGCCGTCTCGCTTTCCGCATCGCCGTCTGTGTTCTCCAGCTTGGACTGCCAATCGGAGCCACCCTTCTGTCGAATACCGCTTCGGCCGCGAGTTCCACCATCCGCGATGCCGCTTCATTGCAGCTTGGCGATATCACCTACCGGCTTGATGGCATCGACGCGCCGGCGATCGACCAGACCTGCATCGACGACCACGCGGATGGCTGGGCCTGCGGCATCGAAACCCGTGACCAGCTCAACCGGCTGATCGATAACCGCTCCATCAACTGCAAGGATTTGGGCCCGGATGCTTCCTCCAGGAAACGCCGCCTCGGCCTTTGTAGCGTGGAGGGAGACGACACCAGCCTGAACCAGCGGCTGGTTCGCCTAGGCTTCGCGCTCGCAACCGCCGAACGCTTCAAGGCTGACGAGGCCCGCGCGCGCGATCAAGCCCGTGGGCTCTGGAAGGGTTGCCTGATCGCACCGAGTGAATTTCGTCGTGGAAAAAAAGACGCCGCCCTGCTCGGCGCATCCTGCCGGAGCGACCGTGACAAGGAAATACGCCAGGCGCTGTTTCCGTATGAGCCCGTCATGCCGCCGGCCTGCGCCATCAAGGCCAAATTCTCCGCAAGGGCGCGCATAACTGGCAACATCGGCATCTATCATCTTCAGGCCTGCCGCACCTATCCTGCCGTGACCAATCCCGACCGATGGTTCTGCTCAGAGGAAGACGCGGGAGCCGAGGGATTTCGCAAAGCCATCAATTGCCGGGCGCCGAAGAAAGTGATGTAGCAGCCCGGCGGCAGTGCCTGTAACATTTCTGTCGCATAGCAAATCTATACGACTCGTCGGCTGGCTTGCATTCGAAGCCGCTGCCGACGGAGAATCCGATGCGCGCTTCCGCCCTGCTGCTCACTTCAAGCCTTCTGATCCTCCCGGCCGGCATGGCTTGCGCGCAAAACAATACGCCGCATAATCTGGTGCTGTTCATTCCGGATGGATTGCGCGCGTTGAAGGTCTCCCCCGAGACCGCGCCGGCGATGGCGGAGATCCGCGACAAGGGCATCAATTTCAAAAATCCGCATTCGCTGTTTCCGACTTTCACCATGGCCAACGGCTCGGCCATGGCGACCGGTCATTACCTCGGTGACACCGGCGTTTTCAGCAACACCATCTTCACCGGTTATGTTTCGGCGCCCGCCGGTGACACCGTCGTGCCGTTCCTTGAAAATGATGCGGTGATCGGCGATGTCGATGAGCATTTCGGTGGCAACTACCTCAACGAGGACACCATCCTGAAGCTGGCGCGCGCCAAGGGATATTCGACGGCCGCCATCGGCAAGGTCGGCCCGACCCTGCAATTTGATCACACCGATCGCGCCGACCGCGCGGGTGCGCATTCGATTGTGATCGACGACACCACCGGCGGCAAGAACGGCGTGCCGCTCTCGCTGGAGATGCAGGCGGCGCTCACCAAGGCCGGACTTCCGCTGGCAACGCCCTCGCGTGGCGACAATGGCAAGGCGGGCGACGCGAAGACGCCGGGCACGGTCGTACCGAACACCGCCCAGCAGGCCTATTTCGCGGACGTGGCCGCCAAGGCCGTGCTGCCAATGTTCAAGGATCGCAACAAGCCGTTCATCCTGGTGTTCTGGTCCCGCGATCCCGATGGCTCCCAGCACAACAACGGCGATAGCCTGAATACCATCACTCCCGGCATCAACGGACCGACCTCGATGGCCGCTATCAAGAATGCCGATGACAATCTCGCCGCCTTGCGGAAGGCTCTCGATGATCTCGGGCTGTCCGCCACAACTGACATCATCGTCTCTGCCGACCACGGTTTCTCGACGATCTCCAAGCAAAGCAAGACGAGTCCATCCACCAAGGCGACCTATTCCGATACGCCGGAGGGATTCCTGCCGATGGGTTTTCTCGCCATTGATCTGGCCAAGGCGCTCGATCTGCCGCTGTTCGATCCGAACGACAAGAACGCGCGCCTGGCGGACAATGCGCATCCCAAAGCCGGTAACGGCCTTCTCGGCCAGGACCCCGCCAAGCCCGATCTGGTGGTGGCAACCAATGGCGGCTCAGATCTGATCTATTTGCCGCAGAACGACAAGAAGCTCGCTGCGCGCACCATCAAGGCGCTGCTCGAACAGGACTATGTCAGCGGGCTGTTTGTCGATGACCGCCTCGGGCATTTCCCGGGCACCCTGCCGATGTCGCAGATCGCCATGAAGGGCAAAGCGGCGACGCCGACCCCTTCGATCGTGGTCAATTTCCGCTCCTATGTGGAGGGATGCGACGAGCCCACCAACTGCTCGGTGGAAGTTGCCGATACCGTGCTGCGCCAGGGCCAGGGCATGCACGGAAGCTTCGGGCGCGGTGACACCATGAACTTCATGGCCGCGATCGGACCGGACTTCAAGACTGGCTATGTCGATCCCCTGCCCGTCAGCAATGCCGACGTGGGGATGACAATCGCGCAATTGATGGACCTGAAGCCCATTGCAATTGGGGGCCTCAAGGGGCGGGTTATCTCAGAAGCCTTGCCGAACGGCATCGTTCCGAAGTCGGTCGCAGCGACGCTCTCCTCCAAACCGGCCGAGAACGGCCTGAAGACGGTGGTCAGATATCAGCGGGTGTTGTCGCAGCGTTATTTTGACGTCGCCGGATTCCCCGGCCGCTCGGTCGGCCTGGACGCCGAGCCGGCCAAACAGAAAACGGCGGGGCAATAACCCGCCGCTCTTGCTCAAGCGATGACGAACGCGAGTTTTCGATAACCTGCTAAAGGCCGATATCGAACACGCTGGGGAGTTGAACGAACGGCAGCGTTGCGACCCCGACCAGCGTTGCCACCAAACCCATGAGGGTGCGATTGCTGCGGCGCTTACCGCGCATCTGGGCGGCGATCCATTCCAACACTTCGATGCTGACGCCGACCGCCTGGGTGGGCGCCCAACTTTCGATCGCCGTATCCGGCGAGAGCGCCACCGTGCGCGACGGCACGGGAAGACCGGAAGCGGCTGCGGCATGATGCACCACCGCTTTCGCCAGCAGATCATCAAAGCGGCCGGCATCGCTGCGTTCGGTGGCAGCCTCGTTGATTTCGAACAGAGCCTCGGCTTCCGCGCGGCTGACGGGCTCGTGCTCGACCGCTTTCGCGGTCAGAATGCGGGCGCACCAGGCCGCATCATCGGCATCCAGCGCCCGCGAAAAATGAATCCGCCCTCGCGTGGTCGGGCCTTCGCCGGTGATGACGCCGTCGCGAACCACGGACAGGGCGTGCGCGGCTGAATTCCGGCAGGAGATCTTTTGGGGTTCGATGGCGTCGCTGGGTTCGACGACGTCGGCAACGAGGGCACTCATGTCTTGCTTCTCTTGTTTTCTCGTCCAGCATTTTCACGCCGGCCTAAACGACTGGTTAACGATTCGAAACCTTTGAACCGGGTTTTTTAGATAGTTACCGCTTGGTCGCTGCCGGCCCCGAGGCGGTTCAGGAGATCGCAGCGGGTTCCGGCGGCAGCGCGGCGTGTCAGCGGCAATATCGGGGCAAACGGTCGGGAACGGACGGCGTTTGGTCGCAGGGACGAAAGATGTCGCCCGCCGGACCTTCCTTGGAAGGTCCTTTTTATTTGGCGCTCACTGGTTCCCCTGGGAGCCCTCACCCGTTATGATTTCGTTATCCATTTCCGCTCCCGAACAGACGAGGTTGTCATGGCTCTGCAGATTGGCGCGACCGCTCCCGACTTCGAAGCCGATACCACCGAAGGCCGGATCAAATTCCACGACTGGATTGGCGACAGCTGGGCGCTTCTGTTCTCGCATCCGAAGGATTTCACCCCGGTCTGCACCACCGAGCTCGGCGCGCTCGCCAGACTCAAGCCTGAGTTCGACAAGCGCGGGGTCAAGCTGCTCGGGTTGAGCGTGGATCCCGTCGACAATCACACCCGATGGTCGGAAGACATTCGCGAGACGCAGGGGGCGGCGCCGAATTACCCGATGATCGGGGATACCGACTTCAAGGTGTCCATGCTGTACGACATGCTGCCGGCGTCCACTTCGGGTGATCCCGCCAAGCGCACTGCAGCCGACAACCAGACCGTCCGCAACGTTTTCGTGATCGGTCCCGACAAGAAGATCAAGCTGGTGCTGGTCTATCCGATGACGACCGGACGCAACTTCCAGGAAATTCTGCGCGTGATCGATTCTCTGCAGATGACCGCCAAGCATCGCGTGGCGACGCCGGCCGACTGGAAACAGGGCGATGACGTGATCATCGCAGGTTCGGTCTCTGATGACGAAGCCAAGAAGATTTATCCGCAGGGCTGGAAGTCGCCAAAGCCCTATCTGCGCATCGTGCCGCAACCGAAATGATGCTTTTCATCCGGCAGTTGCGCGACGCCTCTGCCGGAGAGGCCCGGACCTGACGCGGGCCTACGCTCGTGGCGTAATCCAGTCGGTGATGAAAAGTCCAATTGTGGCTGACACCGCCGTTACGATCATTCCCCAGGATATGTCGAGCAGGGCTACTCGCCACGACCAGTGGCGAAGCAGGCTCAGTGACGTCAGCTCAAACGTGGCATAGCAAAACAGCCCGAACAGCGCCCCGTAGGCGAGCGCCGAACCCAGCGATGCCGAAGCCGCGCCGCTGACGAATATCAGGATCCCCAGAATATAGAGCAGATAGAACAGCGCCGCCGGCAAAGGTTTGACTTCGCCGAGCATGCTGCCCACTTCGCTGGCAAAAAAATTCCTGGCCAGGACCCCGAGAAACAGGAAATCCAAGGGAAGAAGCACCAACGCTGTTGTGAAGTAGAGGATCAGATACCGCTTCACTTAAAGCTCCTGTCGGCGGAACTCCGGACTGCTCCGAAATACGGATATGAGCCTAACCGGGTTTCAGCCTGTTCGAACACCTTTACCCTGCTACATTCCGGGCGGGCGAAGTTCCTGTTCGCAACTGAGATCCGATGGCCCCCACCCGTTCTGCTCCCTGCATCGTCTGGTTCCGCGAGGATCTTCGTATCTCCGATCACCCCGCGCTGCATGCCGCCTCCCGATCAGGGGCGCCGATCGTGTGCCTCTACATCCTCGAAAACCCCGAAGCTGGTGAGACAGGGTCTCGTCCGTTCGGCAGCGCTTCCCGCTGGTGGCTTGCCCAGTCGCTCCGCTCGCTGCAGGGCCGGCTCAGCGAACTGGGTTCGCAGCTGATCCTGCGCAGCGGCACGCCGGCCCGCATCGTTCCCGAATTGGCGCGTCGCATCGGTGCAGAGACGGTTTTCTGGAATGACATCGCGCAGGCGCCGGCGCTTGCGATGGCAGACCGGCTGGAGGAGGAACTTCGAGCGCAAGAGATCGTCTCCCGCCGTTTTGCAGGCGACCTGTTGGCGGAGCCTGCCGCCCTTCGAACCAGGGATGGCCGGGGGTTTCGGGTATTCACCCCGTTCTGGCGTCGGCTTCAATCGGACATTCGGCCGGCCGATCCCCTGCCCGCACCGGAAAAGCTGTCTGCTGTTTCTGCCGAGCTTGTAAGCGACCGGCTGGAGGATTGGGGCCTTGAGCCCACGAGGCCGGATTGGGCCGCTCCCTTGCGCGAAACCTGGACGCCGGGAGAAACCGCAGCCCAGGCCCGTCTGGACGCGTTCCTGGAAGAAACCGTCAATGGCTATGCCGGGGGTCGCGACCTTCCTGGCCACGACCACACCTCCGGCCTGTCTCCCCATCTGAGATTTGGTGAAGTCAGCCCGCGCCAGATCTGGCATGCCGCGCGCTTTGCCGCCGCCGAGCGTCCGGCCGTGACGACCGGCATCGACAAATTTCTCAGCGAACTCGGCTGGCGGGAATTCTGCAGGCATCTGCTTCATGACAGGCCGGACCTTGCCGATCGCAATATCGATAGCTCCTTCGATGCATTCCCCTGGCAGCGCGATGAAGCCGCCCTCCAGCGCTGGCAGCGCGGGCAGACCGGCTATCCCCTGGTCGATGCCGGGATGCGCCAACTCTGGTACAGCGGCGTCATGCATAACCGGGTGCGGATGGTCGTGGCCTCCTTTCTGGTCAAGCACCTGCTGATCGACTGGCGAGAAGGCGAGCGATGGTTCTGGGACACGCTGGTTGATGCCGATCCCGGCAGCAATCCCGCCAATTGGCAGTGGGTGGCCGGCTGCGGCGCGGATGCCGCGCCCTATTTCCGCATTTTCAATCCCATCCTTCAGGGCGAGAAATTCGATCAGGACGGCGTTTACGTACGCCGCTGGGTCCCGGAGCTGGCACAGCTATCGCCCCGCTTCATTCACCGGCCCTGGGAAGCCCCGCCGCTGGAGCTGCGCGCCTGCGGCATCGAGCTTGGGACAACCTATCCCCGGCCGATCGTCGACCATGCGAAGGCCCGCGCCCGCGCGCTGCAAGCCTATGCCAGTCTCCGCGATAGAACCGGATGAAGTCCTCTTTAGTACGTTGACGAATCCCGCTATCGTTCGAAAGTCGATGCATCATGGGGGTGGACAATGAACGACGATACACAGCTACCTGAAGCGATAACGCCGAGCATGCCGGCTGCGATGCCGGAGCCCGCGAAGCCCGCGGCCAAGAAGGTCGCGAAGAAGGTTTCGGCCAAGAAGAGTGCGGCCAAGAAAAAGAAGGCCGCAAAGAAGAAAACGGCCACAAAGGCCTCCAAAAAGGCCGCCAAGAAAACGAGCAAGAAAGCGAAGAAGAAAGCAGGTAAAAAGGCTGCCAAGAAAGCTGCCAAAAAGACCGGCAAGAAGTCTGCAAAGAAGGGCTCCAAGAAAGCGAGCAAGAAGAAAAAGAAGTCGAAGCGCTGAGAGCTCCGGCCTTCAGGCCAAGAGAACCCGGCGCGCGATCTCGGCCGCGACGGGTTCTTCGCTCCAAAACAATCACGCCGTGCGCCGGTTGACCAGAAACACGGCGGCCGCGCAGATCGCGGTGCCGAAAACGGCGATGGCATCCAGCTTCTCGTCAAACAACAGATAAGCCATCACGGCGGTCACGGCCGGGACGAGATAGAACAGGCTCGCGACTGAGGTCGCGGCCTGACGGCGGATCAGCCAATACAACAGGCCGATCGATCCGATCGACAGCACCACCGACAACCAGATCACGGCAAGGATGAATTCGCGCGTCCAATGTACTTCGGTGCTTTCAAACAGGAAGGCGCCCACGGCAAAGAACACCGCCACCGCGATGTATTGAACGAGATTGCCGGCGCGCCAATCGATCTCGCCGCAAAATCGTTTCTGATAGAGCGTGCCGAGCGTAATGCTCACCAGCGAGACGGCGGAGGCAAGCCATCCCCAGCCCGCGTCGCCTCGCAGCGGGCGGTCGTGCAGGATCAACACCACGCCGGCAAGTCCAAGAGCCAGTCCGATCCATTGCAAGGGCCTCACCCGTTCGCCAAGCCAGCGGTTGGCGAGCGTCGAGGTCAGAACCGGCTGCAGCCCCGGCATTAGTGCTGAAAGCCCGGCCGGGATGGAGTGCGCAATGGCGACAGCCGTGCCTCCGAGATAAAATCCATGCACCAGGATGCCGGCCACGATGCTGTGAGCGATCCCCACCCGATCCGGCCATCGCGGCCGCGCAAAGCCGGCTATGACTGCCATCAAACCTACGACCAGCACCATTCGAAGCGCGAGATAAGTCAGGGGTTCAGCGTTGTGGACCGCGTATTTGGTGCCGATGAATCCTGTGCTCCACAGCACCACGAAGATGGCGGGAGCAGAGCGTGCAGCGAGTGTCTCAGCGTCACGATTCATTTGCCGCCCTCGGTGCCCGATCCTATGATGATCGGCAACCGAAAATTATCTGCCCCGAGATCAGGAGTTCCGCCCGTGGATGTTCGTGCCGCCATCGCCACCGCCGCGGGTCAGCCGCTGGACGTAACCACGGTTCAACTCGAGGGCCCGCGCGAAGGCGAAGTGCTGGTGGAGATCAGGGCCACCGGGGTTTGCCATACGGATGAATTCACCCTATCCGGCGCTGATCCGGAAGGCCTGTTCCCGGCGATCCTGGGCCATGAGGGCGCGGGCATCGTGGTCGATGTCGGACGCGGCGTGACCAGCCTGAAAAAAGGCGATCACGTGATCCCGCTTTACACACCGGAATGCCGGCAATGCCCGTCCTGCCTGTCGCGCAAGACCAATCTCTGCACCGCGATACGATCCACCCAGGGCCAGGGCCTGATGCCGGACGGCACCTCGCGTTTCTCGCTGGGCGGCAAACCGATCCACCACTACATGGGCACTTCCACCTTCGCCAATTACACGGTGTTGCCGGAAATCGCGGTGGCGAAAATTCGGAAAGACGCCCCATTCGACAAGGTTTGCTACATCGGCTGCGGCGTCACCACCGGGATTGGGGCCGTCATCAATACGGCCAAGGTCGAGCAAGGGGCCAGGGCGATCGTGTTCGGGCTCGGCGGTATAGGCCTCAACGTGCTGCAGGGCTTGCGGCTTGCCGGCGCCGACATGATCATCGGCGTTGATATCAATAATGATCGGAAGGCCTGGGGCGAGCGGTTCGGCATGACGCATTTCGTCAACCCGCGCGATCTCGGCAAGGACCTGGTGCCTCATCTCGTCAACATGACCAAGTCTGGCGACGATCAGATCGGCGGCGCTGATTACACCTTCGATTGCACCGGCAACGTCACGGTGATGCGGCAGGCCCTGGAATCCTGCCATCGCGGCTGGGGCCAGTCGATCATTATCGGCGTGGCGCCGGCGGGCGCCGAAATCTCCACGCGACCCTTTCAGCTCGTTACGGGGCGCACGTGGAAAGGCACGGCCTTCGGCGGCGCGCGGGGCCGTACCGACGTGCCCCGGATCGTCGACTGGTACATGGAAGGGAAGATCGAGATCGACCCGATGATCACTCACGTAATGCCGCTATCCGAGATCAACCACGCGTTTGAACTGATGAAGCGGGGCGAGTCGATCCGGAGCGTGGTGACGTTCTAGTCCCGCCTATTTGACGGACTTGCAACACTTGCGGCGAACTTCGGAAAGCCGGCACCAGCTTGCGCGAAATCGCAAGCTGGACCGCCGGACGTTCAGAATTCTTCCGGACAGGGATCGACGATCTTCCAGAGATCGACACCGTTCTTGATCTTTTTCATGTCGGTCGTCAGCCCGCCATTGCGCCGTATCCAATCCTTCACCGGCGCTGGATAATACGCCATCAATTCCGATGTCCCCTCAGCGCTGGTCACCTTGATCCCGAAGGTGAAGGCCTTGTCGTAATAGGCCTGATGGAAACCGAGGCTGGCGCGCGGCGTGACGCAGATCTTGTTCATGGGCACGATGCCGAGGACCAGCGTGCAGGCTGAATTGCAGATACCGTCGATAATGACGCGCTCATGATGATCGCGGATCCGCTCGTACTTCGTCTTGTACTCCTCCACATAGCCGCCGTGATCCCGCGTGATGCGCAGGTCGGCGCGCGCCGGCGAACTGGCGAGCACGGAGAGCAGCAGAGCGGACAGCAGAAGTGTGATGCGCATGAACTATTCGAGGCAAATTGGGCGAGTCGGTAGTGAACCCCGTGCGGTATAGAGCTCGCGACTTTGGCCGGACTGTGTTGGAAATTCGTTAAGCATGCCGCCGCGCCAAACTAGCCGGCCGGAAACACCCTCTTCAAGCCCGTTCTTCAAGCCAATTGCGTGGTTTTTGGGACCATGAAGCCGCGAAACCCGCGATCCGCCCGTCCGCCACAGCGAATTCCGAACTTCCGAAGTCCGCACTAGCCGGCGGCGAGGAAAATGGCTATGGAGCAGGCGGCTTATGGCTCAGGCGCTCGTAGCTCAGCTGGATAGAGCATCGGATTTCGATTCCGAGGGTCGGAGGTTCGAATCCTTCCGAGCGCGCCATCTCAGATTTTAGAAAGCAGCCTGTCACGACCGCGCCTTAGGCGACCGCCCGGCCGAACGACAGCTTCATTGTTGCGGCAAGCTCCTTAAAGCCATGCTCCAGACGAGGGCTCCGCCCTCGCAGGCTCGCGTTGACGCGGTCGGCTGAACCCGACATATCTCGCATCCACGTTTATTCTTGTGCGCTAAGTCTCGCTAATCAGAAGGGAAATCAGGCCATGGCGCGTGTCGTCCGTTTTCACAAAGCCGGCGGTCCGGAAGTGCTTCAGATCGAGGAAATGCAGCTGCCGAAGCCGAAGGCTGGCGAAGTGCATATCGCGGTGACAGCGATCGGATTGAACCGGGCCGAAGCGGCATTCCGCAGCGACGATTACATGGAAAGCCCGAAGCTTCCGGCCAAGCTCGGCCTTGAAGCCTCAGGCCGCGTGCTCGCGCTCGGTGACGGGGTGACGGGACTCGCGGTTGGCGATGCCGTCTCGGTCACATCCGGTTTCTCCCAGAATAATTACGGCGTCTATGGTACGGAGGCGATCGTTCCAGCCGCCCACGTGATCAAGGCGCTGCCTGATCTCGATCCTGTCAAATCTGCCGCTGTGTGGATGTCCTATCTGACCGCCTGGGGCGCGATCGTGGCGATCGGTAATGCCCGGAAGGGCGACCATGTCATCATCCCCGCTGCTTCCAGCAGTGTGGGCCTTGCCGCCATCCAGATTTGCAATGCCATTGGCGCAATCCCGATCGCGACCACACGCGGCCAGAGCAAGGTTGCGGCCCTGCGGAGCGCCGGCGCGCCCCATGTGATCGTCACCGACGAGCAGGATTTGCCGGCCGAGGTGATGCGTATCACCGGCGGCAAGGGTGCGCGGATCGCCTTCGATCCGGTTGGCGGCCCGTTCGTGGAGACGCTCGGCAAGGCCATGGGCGATGAAGGCATCATCTTCGTCTATGGTGGCTTGAGCGGCAAGGAGACCCCTTTCCCTCGCCGGTTTGCCATGGGCAAGGGACTGAGCGTCGCCGGCTACTCCATGCGGCAGGTTAAATCCCAACCGGAACGGTTCGAGCGCGCTGTCAAGTTCGTCACGGACGGTCTGAAATCCGGCGCTCTCAATCCGGTGATCGACAAGGTCTTCACGCTGGACCAAATCGTGGAGGCGCACCGGTACCTGGAGTCCAACCAGCAAATCGGCAAAATCGTCGTCAAGGTCTGAGCCCTCCTCCCGAGGAAGGGCTCACCAGGTATCGTTGAAAAAGAAGCCGTAGCGGGGCTGCTGCGCGACCACGATGGGCGGGGCCTCGCGAGGCTTGGCCATCCTGCGGCGTTGGACTGTCTTGGACCCCGTCGCGCTTCCACGGACCGACCCAGCGCTGGGCTCAGCGCTTGCCGGTTCCATCCGGGCGAAAGCCTGCCGCGCCTTTGACGTCGAGCGCTGCTGCGCGGAAGCCGCAGGCGGCCGGACTTCCAAAGCCACCTGAGCCGCGGTTTCGGCCGGCGCATTGGCCGCGATCTTCGGAGCGGGCGTGGCGATAGAAGCGGAGGTGATCGGTGCGACGGTATCGAGATCGATCCGCTCCGGCCATTTCCGGTCCGAATGTACCCGCAACGACGGCACATCGGCCGCAGCCGCGACAACAGGCGACATCCCTCCTTGGGGACTGTTAGGGAAATAGGCATTTGCAACGAACAAAAGTGCGAGCAGCACGCCTCCCACCACACCGAAATAGCGTACCACCAACATTTCTTTCTAACTCCATCCGCCTGCCGCGGCTTACGCGGCCCCAACGGACGAAGGAGAAATTCGTTCCTGGACCGGCGCATCTGCAGCTCGGCCTTTGGTCGTAGCGCCTGCGATTTTGGTTCACCAACAGGGATGGAAAGGCCGAAATCAGGCCTTGAGCGTGGACCGGCCGGCTTCACCGACGGCGCGGTGACGAGATTGCCAGGTTTAAAGTCGGCTCGCCGAAAGCGGGACGCATTTGGCGGTTGCGGCATTAACGTTGACAAAGCCTATATGCAGTCGCGTGAAGCGCTTTCGGCTGTTGGTCCCGACCGGCGTCTCGATCGTCCGCGTCCGATCCGTCAAATGGCTCCCGTCCCTTCGCGCGAACGAGCAGGATATCGCGATATTGGTGACTGGATAATCGTTGGCGTTGCGCAACGTGAAATTGAACAACGCTTTTGATCCGAGCCCTCCCCGGCGCCAGGATTGCCCGGAGATCGTCAGGCCGTCGGCCGGTCGGGGCTCGGCCGCCACCGTCGACGACAATGTCGTTGCATCCGGCGCCTCCGGGCTAAGAGGATCTGGCTGAGCGTCTCGCAACACCAGCGCCGTTGGAGCCACCGGTTGCTGCGCCGTTTGCGGGCCACCCGCCTTGCTGGGATCAAGGATGAGTGTCGCTACCAGGCATCCGGAAACGACGACGCCCGAGGCGATGAACCATCTCAACAAGAGTGGAGTGCCGAAAAACCATTTGAGATTACGCCTGCCACTTTCGGACAGCCCCGCGAAATAACCGGTCATGCTCGCGCCCTCGGTCGGCGGCGCCGCCAAAATCGCGCCGCAATAAAGCTCAGCGCATGACCCGGAAAACGGTTTAAGGACTTGCCCAGAAGGTCATGCGCACACAACCTCGATGGGCGCCAAACCCACTCACCAACATCGGCGGCGGGAGGCTGGCGCCTCAAACTAACAACTAAGAACGGGACGGATAGGTTCCACGCTTCCGGAACAGCACCCTACTTCTTGGAACCTTTATTGTCCGGTTCAATCACCTCGAAAAGATCGCCATCATAACCTGCCTCGGCGGGAATGCGTAGCTTACGGCCACCTTCGATCGTCACCACCTGCGGCAAGACCGTGACAATCGGCCTGCCACGGCTGTCGTCCAGGGCCGACTGGACCGTCTGATGTTTGCCGAGACGAATCAGATTTCGCGTGGTTGGAAAGGGCACACTGAAACGGCCGCTCTCGCCGCCTTCGACGGCCTCGCGGGGAGACAGCCAAATTGAATCCGTTGATTCCCTGCCGTCATGGGTCCCGACCTGATCAGGCGGCGCAGCGGCCAGGAAAAACCAGGTGTCGAAGCGCTTGGGCATCATCTCCGGGGTAATCCAATGCGCATAGGGTACCATGAGGTCAATCGCCAGTTCGATCTGACTTTCTTTGGCCACCTCAAGAAACGTCACCTTGTTCTCGCACAACGCCGTGCGGTACTTCAGTTCGATCTCGCTGGCTCGCTTGGCATCGATCAACGCTTTCGAGCCGCGGGGCCGCGCCAACAGGATGCCGCTTTCTTCAAAGGTTTCCCGGATGCCGCCGATGCGGAAACTCAGACTCTGCGCATCAAAGCCCTCGTTGCCGCTATAGAGTTCAGGCTGCGCGATGATCTCCCGATCATTGGCGTCCACGCTACCTCCTGGGAATACCAGCGCGCCGGAGCTGAATTCGATCTGATAGTGCCGCACCATCATGAACACTTCGATTTCTGGCTTCGATCCACGACCATCGCGAAGCAGAAGGACGGTGGACGCCGGACGCGGGGTAGGAGGGCTGGTGGACATTGGTCTGAGCTCCAAAGCTTTGTTGATGAAAGCAGCCTAGGGGATCTTGCAAAACAGATCGTGACCCCGTGCGCTCAACCGAGAACGCTCATGCCGTTTTTGATCACGGTCACGTTCCGCGCCTTGACCCGGGCTTCGAACGAAATGACATTCCCATCCTTCCACAAATCCATTGTCACGGTATCGCCGGGATAGACCGGCGCCGAAAACCGCACGACATGCTGTTTGAATGCGGCGGGATCGTAATCGGCATAGGTTTGCAAGACGCCCCGGCAAGTCACGCCATAGGTACACATGCCGTGCAGGATCGGCCGTGAGAAACCGGCGCGGCGAGCAAACTCGGGATCGGAGTGCAGGGGATTGCGATCGCCCGTCAACCGATAGACCAACGCCTGGTCGAGGCGCGTCGGAATGTCGATTGATTGATCGGGAGCACGGGTCGGCATTTCGTGTGGCGCAGGCTGCCCCTCCGAAGGACCGCCAAAGCCGCCATCGCCTCGGGCAAACCGCGTGGACACCCGGGTTGCCAGCTTCTCACCCTTCTCATTGCATAGCACCGTCCGAATCATGACCACTGCGCCCTTGTCCTTGCCCTTGTCGAATGCGCCGATCACCTCGCTGTGCCCGGTGATGTTGGCTTGCGCCGGCAGCGGCTTGTGAAAGGTCATATCCCGACCACCGTCCAGGACCATCATGGCGTTAAGACCCAATTCCTGGAGCGAGGGATCGGCGTTCCGGGCCATCACTGCTCCATAGGTCGGCACCACTTTCAACGGCCGCTCCAGCAGAGAGGCCTCATTGACGAACTGTAGCTCTCGCTCATCCATTGGATCCGCGCCCATGCCGATGCCGAGCGCATAGAGCATGACCTCGCGGTCGCCATACGCGAATCGTTCATCGCGTTTTTTCAGCGACATGAGTTGATCGTAGTTGATGGCCATGGTCTCGCGGCTCCCCTTTACCCCGTTATTCCTCTGGAAGATGGCTCTCGTGCTCAGGCGCCCGTAAAAAACGGAAGCGGCGCGCCGTCGGTGGGCTTGAAGACAACCCTCACCTTCTGGCCGATCTTGAGAGACTCAAGGTCGCAATCCACGAAATTTGTCAAAAGCGAAGGCCCTTCCTTCAAGGTTACATAGCCGATCGCGTAGGGCCCGGTGGCCGATTTCCGCATCAGGCTGAATGTATAGATTTCGCCTTCGCCTGAACTTTCTTCCCACACGGTATTATCCGAAAAACAGAACGGGCAAATCGACCGCGGAAAGTAGTGCGCTTCGCCGCAGGCCTTGCAGCGCTTGATGAGAAATTTGCCGTCCTTGGCGGCATCCCAGAACGGCTGGGTCTCCGGATTGCCTTGGGGCGCCGGATAGTTCTTTGCTTCAGCCATTACACGCGCTCCAGAACACACGTCGAAGAGGCATGACGGATGCCCAGCATTCCCCCGGTGCCATGCGCGATGGCAAGATCACAATTTGGCACCTGCACCTTGGGATGGGCCTCGCCCCGCAACTGGCGAACCGCTTCCACTATCTTGGTCATGCCGCCGCGATTGACTGGATGGTTGCTGCACAACCCGCCGCCATCGGTGTTGAAGGGAAGCTTGCCGACGCCTGAGATGAGATTGCCGTCGGCGACGAACTTCCCTCCCTCGCCCTTGGCACAGAAACCGAGATCCTCAAGCTGCATCAGAACGGTGATGGTGAAGCTGTCATAGATCGAGGCGTATTTGATGTCCTGCGGCGTTACACCCGCCTCCGCGAAGGCACGCCGTCCCGACCACACGCCAGCGGAATAAGTGAGATCGAGGTTCTTTCCGCCGTGCGGTCCCTTCATGGCTTCGCCATGGCCAATCAGGCGTACCAATGGCCGCTTCAGGCCGCGCGCAATCTCCGGCGTGGTCACGACCAGCGCGCCACCGCCATCGCTGACGACGCAGCAATCCAACCGGTGCAGCGGATCCGAAATCATCGGCGAGTTCAACACATCCTCGACAGTCACGACCTCTTTCAGCACCGCGTGCGGGTTGTATTGCGCATGATGGGAAGCAGCGACCTTGATCCACGCCAGCTGTTCGCTGGTCGTGCCAAAATCGTGCATATGGCGCATAGCACACATGCCGTAGACGTTGTGGGTGGTCGCGCCATAAGCCGCTTCGAAGTCGGCTTCCGCGCCCGCCTGACGCAACGGCGGCGAGCCCGAGCGGGACTTTCCGGCCAGAGTGATCAGTGCAACCGTGCATTTTCCTGCGGCGATTGCCTCGGCCGCATGACCAAGGTGTATCAGATAGGAACTGCCGCCGGTCTCCGTCGAGTCAATATGTCGAACCTTGAGGCCGAGATAGTCGACCATCGGCCAGGCGCCGCCGGCGGCGTCCCCCGCGCAGAAATAACCGTCAATATCCGCCTTGGTCAGACCGGCGTCTTCGATCGCGCCCTTGGCGACTTCGGCGTGAAGCTGGGCCACGGACTTATCCGGCGCGTACCGGGTCGGATGCTCATAAATGCCGGCAATGTAAGCCTTGCCCTTGATCGTCAAATCCAAAGCTCCCAATCGCGCTGCTTTTCGGTGTTAACGGGGACTTACCCTTTTCGTTGCGCGATGGATGTTTTGGCCCGGCTTGGACTGCTTGGCAAGCGCCGTTGCGCAATCGCCGCCCGGCTGCACGAAACAGGGCAGTACCGCGAGAGGCGGGCCAAGCCGCTGATGCCTATTCGGCCGCCATCGCCCGGGGCGCGGGCGGGGGCGCTATCAACGCAGCGGAAAGCTCCGCGTATCGCGCCCTGGTGTCCGCGACGGCCTTTTCCTTAACCGGACCATATCCCCTGATGCGATCGGGCAGTGACAGCAATTCGATTGCCGTCGGCAACGTTTCCGGCGACAGCAGTCGGAGTACCGTGGCAACGTCCTTTTCATAGTCCGCAATCAGCGACCGTTCGAGCCTGCGCTCGGCGCTATAGCCAAAGACATCGAAGGGAGTTCCGCGCAATCCGCGTAAACCGGCCAGGACGCGGAACACCGGCATCATCCAGGCGCCGAAGCTTCGCTTGCCGGGGCGACCAAGCCCATCCTTCGCGCCACTGAGGAATGGCGGAGCGAGATTGAAACTGTATTTGAAATCGCCTTCGAACTGGTCGCGCAACTCTTTTTCGAAGCGGCCATCGGTATAGAGGCGCGCGACCTCATACTCATCCTTATAGGCCAGTAGCTTGGCATAGTTGATCGCAACCGCGCGCGGCAGTTCGTCACCAAAGCCACCGTCTTGGGCGGCCCCGCGAACCTTCCTCACCAGCGCTGCATAACGATCAGCAAGCCCTGCGTTCTGATATTCGGTCAGCAACGCACGACGATGATCGATGATCTCGTCGAGCGACATCGCATCCAGCACTTTTACACCGGGGCTATCGTCCTGGCCGCGCATCATCACCAAAAGCCGCGCCGGATCGGCAGCAGCCAGTCGCCCGAGCCGGAAGGCCTGGGTATTCATCTTGACCGAAACACTATTGATCTCGATGGCTTTCTCGATCGCCTCGGCCGACAGCGGCAACAGTCCGCGCTGATAGGCAAAGCCCATCATCATCACATTGGTCGCAATCGTATCGCCCAACAGGCGCTCCGCCGGCCGGGTGAAGTCGAAGAAGGCGGATTCCGGGCGAACGACGCTAAGCAGCACGTCATTGACCTGCCCAGTGCGGAAATCGAAGTCGCGGTTCAGGATGAAATCCGCGATCGGAATAAGATGCGTATTGACGATTCCGAAGGTCCGGCCGGACTCGCAGAGCGAAGTAGTGTCTTTGGCAGAAGCCACCACCTCGTCGGCGGCGAGCAGCAGATCGGCCGTGCCGGTCACGATTCGCGAGCAGGTAACATCGGCGGTGTGTTCGGACAGCCGGACATGGCTGAGCACCGCGCCACCCTTTTGCGCCAGGCCTGACATGTCCAGGATCATGCTGGCCTTGCCCTCGACATGGGCTGCCATTCCCAGTAGCGCGCCGATCGTCAGCACGCCGGTGCCTCCGACGCCGCCAACCGCGATGTTGTAAGGCCGATCCAACGGGGGGCGCGAAACCGGCTCGGGTAATCCCTCGATAAGGCCGAGATCCGTCAGCGCCCGCCGGCGCGGTTGGCCGCCGTCCACCGTAACGAAGGACGGACAGAATCCTTTCAGGCAGGAGTAATCCTTGTTGCAGCTGGACTGATTGATCGCGCGCTTGCGTCCGAGCTCGGTTTCCAGCGGCTCGACCGATATACAATTGGATTGCACCGAGCAGTCTCCGCAGCCCTCACACACGGCCGGGTTGATCATGAGCCGCCGCGGCGGGTCTTCCAGCGTGCCGCGCTTGCGGCGGCGGCGCTTTTCCGCGGCACAGGTCTGAACGAAGACGATGGCTGAAGCGCCCTTGACCTCACGCAAGGTCTTCATCACCTCGTCGAGCCGATCCCGATGGGCCGTTTTGGTGCCGGGCGCGATGTCGGAGGCGGGATAAAGATCGGGATTTTCCGAGACGAGGTAAATCTCGCGGACACCCTCATGATAGAGTTGATGGGTGATTTGCTGCGGCGACAACTCGCCATCGACATGCTGACCACCGGTCATCGCCGTCGCATCGTTGTAAAGAATTTTGTAGGTGATATTGGCGCCCGACGCCACCGCCTGCCGAATAGCCAGAGTGCCGGAATGAAAATAGGTGCCATCGCCAAGATTGGCGAAGACGTGCTCCTCATTGGTGAACGGCGCTACCCCAACCCATGGCACGCCCTCGCCGCCCATATGGGTGAATGTCTCGGTGTTGCGGTCCATCCACAGCGCCATGAAGTGGCAGCCGATCCCTGCGAAGGCCCGGCTGCCGTCAGGCACCTTGGTCGAGGTATTGTGCGGGCAGCCCGAACAGAAATAAGGCGTGCGGGTAATCGGCGTCACCGGCTGCATCTGGCTGGCCTGGCGGCCATTGAACCAGTCGGCCCTGGCGCGCAGCATATCGGCGACTTCCGGATTTAGGTTCAGACGCAACAGTCGTTCGGCAAGCGCGGTTGCGAGCGAGGCAACGCTGAGTTCATCCGCGAATGGGAGGAAGCGCTTGTCGTGATCGTCCATCTTGCCGATGATGCGCGGGCGCACGTCGTCACGCCAGTTGAACAGCTCCTGCTTGACCTGGTTTTCGACGATCTCGCGCCGCTCCTCGATGATGAAAATTTCCTCGAGGCCAACCGCGAATTCCCGGACACCCTGCGGCTCCAGGGGCCAGGGCATGCCAATCTTATAGAGCCTTAAACCAATCTTGGCGGCGATCTCCGGCGTGATGCCAAGCTCGCGCAACGCCTGGCGAATGTCCTCATAGCTCTTGCCCGAGGCCATGATGCCGTAACGCGCATTGGGGGAATCCAGCGTGATCCGGTTGACCTTGTTGGCCCGCGCGAAGGCGATCGCGGCAAAACCCTTGTAATCCTGTAGCCGCTTATCCTGTGCCCAGCGATCATCGGGCCAGCGCAGGTTCAGCCCTCCCGGCGGCATCTCGAAATCGGTTGGAATGACGAACGGCGTCATCTCGTCGGTGAGATCGATTTCCGCCGTTGTCTCGACCGTTTCGGTGATCACCTTCATGCCGACCCAGCAGCCGGAATAACGCGACATCGCAATGCCGAGCAGCCCCATCTCGATCATTTCATGAATGCTCGAGGGATAGAGGTAAGGCATCAGCGCCGAGATGAAGGCGTGATCAGATTGGTGCGGCACGGTGGAAGATTTCGCGCCGTGATCATCTCCGGCAAGGCAAAGCACGCCGCCGTTCTTCGCCGATCCCGCCGCATTGGCGTGCCGGAATACGTCGCCGCAGCGGTCGACGCCCGGTCCCTTGCCGTACCAAATGCCAACCGCTCCATCATATCGGGCGCCAGGCGAGAGATTGAGTTGCTGGGAGCCCCATACCGCGGTGGCGGCAAGATCTTCGTTCACGCCGGGCTGGAACTTGATGTCATGTTGCTCGAGATGCTTGCGCGCGGCGAACAGCTGCTGATCGTATCCGCCCAATGGAGAACCGCGATAGCCAGAGATGAAACCAGCGGTTTTTAGCCCGGCTGCGCGATCGCGGCGGATTTGCGCCATCGGCAGTCGCACCAACGCCTGAATGCCGGTCATAAAAACATGGCCGGTGCCCTGGGTGTATTTTTGATCGAGGCTGATCGGACCCTGGTTGATTCCCATTCCATCCTCTCCGCCGAGCTGAAATCGTGCTCGCTGTTCTTATTTGGGGACAGTGTAAGTCGCTTTTCAGCTCCGGCGCAGCAGAAATCTGAAAGGTGGCTGGCGCGTTCTCGACTACGAAATTTCATAACATTGGAAAGAGATGATCTTGTCGGAGATGTCGCGGTGGCTCATGGCGGCGACATTTTTCGCGGCCTCTTTGTGCAGCGCAATCAGGCGGATGGTGGGTTGTGCCGCAGTTTCAGCACGAAAGCCGGCGAGAGGCTGGGAACCAGCCGCCATGGCTTTTGATTATCTTCCAAACGGAGGACCAGATCATGGCTTATGAACACGATCCCAATCGACCCTATCAGTCTGATTTTCCCAACGACGAGACCCAGCGGAAAATGCGGCTGGACAACGACCTGCAGGTCGATCCCGAGCTTGCAGAAGGTCCGGCCTCGGGCGCCCGGATCGCAATTTTCGCGGTGGCAATCGCGCTGGTGCTGGGCGTGGTCTTCTATGGTTTTAACAACAGCTCGATGCATCCCTCCAACGGCCCCGCGACCGCCCAGAACTCGACGACGACGAGTTCACCGGCCACGCCTGACGGCGTACGGAATGTAACGCCGGGGCTCAACAGCGGGCCGGGAGTAACAACCGGCGCGGCTCCTTCCAATCCGCAAAGGCCGTCCTCGGGAACGCCTACCGGTCAGGAAGTGAACCGATCGGGCAATCCGCCGATGAGCAACGACAATTCGCCAACACGCTAAGCATCCTCCGGCCTCGCGTGGAGTGATGCGGTAGAGTTAGATACAAAGCGACGGCGGCATTCAGCCGCCGTCGTTGTTGTGCATCCGCATATCCTGTGTCCATTATGGAAGCAGCGCTGGTCGCGTGGCGCTGTCCGGCCCGATCGATCGACCGATCACCAATATCCGCGGCGCCAATGGCGATGCCAGCGATGACGGCGCCAGCCCCAATGACGCCGCCACCGGCGATGCCAGCGCACTTGTTCTGGCTGAAGCGCTTCCACCTCACGCTCGGTCGTCACCGCCGGGCGCACGGCCGGGTTTTGAGAGGGACCAGGATCGGTCAGCGGATGGGTCGCTAGCGGTGCGGCCACGGCGGCGGCACTAATCACCGTGGTGGCAGCAGCGGCGCCCACCGCGATTTTCAGGAAGTGGCGGCGTTCCATGTCAGTTCCTCCTTCCAACAGAGATCCTTTGGAAGAGGATTGTCGCCGAGCCTAGATGAATGCGCGCTGAAGCACGCATTCATGTTCGTGAATTCATCACCTGGATCAAAAAACCGAATCTCCGAAGAGTTCAGTTCGCACCCTACTATAGCGGCAGGTTGTCGTGCTTCTTGGCCGGCACTTCCACCTTCTTGTCGCGAAGCATGGCGAGCGCACGAGCGATGCGCTTGCGTGTCGAATGCGGCATGATCACATCATCGATATAGCCGCGCTCGGCCGCAATGAACGGCGACAGGAAACGGTCTTCGTATTCCTTGGTGCGAGCGGCGATCTTTTCCGCATCCTTCATGTCGGCGCGGAAAATGATTTCCACCGCCCCCTTGGCCCCCATCACAGCAATCTGTGCCGTCGGCCAGGCATAATTCAGATCGGCGCCGATCTCCTTGGACGCCATCACGTCAAAGGCGCCGCCATAGGCCTTGCGGGTGATGATGGTGACCAGCGGAACGGTGCATTGCGAATACGCGAACAGCAGCTTGGCGCCGTGCTTGATGAGCCCGCCATATTCCTGCGCGGTACCAGGAAGGAAACCTGGAACGTCCACAAAGGTCACGATCGGGATGTTGAAGGCGTCGCAGAAGCGCACAAACCGAGCGGCCTTGCGCGAGGCGTCCGAATCCAGCACGCCCGCCAGCATCATCGGCTGGTTGGCGACAAAACCGACCGTGCGTCCGGCGATGCGGCCAAAGCCGGTCACAATGTTCTTGGCGAAGGCATCGGCGAGTTCGAAGAAATCTCCCTCGTCCACCACCTTCAGAATCAATTCCTTGATGTCGTAGGGCTTGTTGGGATTGTCCGGAATCAGGGTGTCGAGCGACATGTCGACCCGTTCGATATCATCGAAGCTCGGCCATTCCGGAACGCCGTCGGTATTGTTGGCGGGCAGGAAATCGATCAGCCGGCGCATCTGCAACAGTGTCTCGACGTCGTTTTCGAACGCGCCGTCGGCAATCGAGGAACGGGTGGCATGCACCGAGGCGCCGCCGAGTTCCTCGGCGGTGACGATCTCGTTGGTGACGGTCTTGACCACATCGGGGCCGGTCACGAACATGTAGCTCGTGTTCTTCACCATGAAAATGAAATCGGTCATGGCCGGTGAGTAGACATCGCCGCCGGCACACGGTCCCATGATCACGGAAATCTGCGGGATCACGCCGGAGGCCTGCACATTACGACGGAACACATAGGAATAGCCGGCAAGCGCGGCGACGCCCTCCTGGATGCGAGCGCCGCCCGCATCGTAAAGACCGATGATCGGCGCCCTCGCCTTCATCGCCATGTCTTGAAGCTTGGTAATCTTCAGCGCATGGGTTTCCGACAACGAGCCGCCGAACACCGTGAAGTCTTTGGCGAACACGAAGGTCTTGCGGCCGTTGACCGTTCCCCATCCGGTCACGACGCCGTCGCCGGGGACCTTGGTTTTCTCCATTCCGAATTCGGTCGAACGGTGCTCGACAAACATGTCGAACTCCTCGAAGCTCCCTTTGTCGAGCAGAAGCTCGATGCGTTCCCTTGCGGTCAGCTTGCCGCGGGCGTGCTGCGCCTCGATCCGCTTTTCTCCGCCGCCGAGTTTCGCTCCCGCCCGCCGCGCCTCAAGGGTATCCAGAATGTCTTTCATCAAACCATCGCCCGTATTTTGATGCCGAAAAAAGGGTTCGAGCAGGGGCGGATCGCAAACCCAATGGCCCACCCCGCCGCTTGGATGGGCCGGGTTCTAGCACGCCCTTTTCCCCGCGGGAAACCGGCTTTCCCCATCTCACGATCGGGTCGGGAGCCCCTATCTAAGGGGAATTCATTCGAAGCACCGGGGAATCCCCATGAATAACGAAGTTCCGCACTTCCCGCCCGGCGAGGTCACCGGCGGCCCGCGCCTGCTGCTGCGGATGGAAGGGCTGACACTCTTTATCACCATGACCGGGCTTTATGCCCTGTGGGGCGGATCATGGTGGATTTACGTGATCTTGTTCCTGGCCCCGGATATCAGCTTCGTCGGCTATCTGGACAGCCCCCGAACGGGCGCCGCTCTTTACAACGCGGCCCACAGCTACATGGCTCCGATACTGTTGATGGCTGTCGGCATGGCGTTATCCGCACCGCTCATCATGTCGCTTGCGATGATCTGGCTCGCACATATCGGGATCGACCGCGCGCTGGGCTATGGCCTGAAATATGCCGCCGGATTCGGCTTCACCCATCTGGGGAGGATCGGCAAGGCAGCAACGGGCTCGGGCGCGGACTAATTCGGCGTTCGGAGGGGACGCGCGCCTGAGCCGGTCCAATAACGTCCGTTGCGGGGAGTCGATGGGAGGTCGATGCGAATGACCCGCAACAGTCCAACCACTGTTTACTTTTGAACTTTTTTGCCCCTCCTGCATTATCATGCGGGCAGGAGCGTTCCTTAATGGCAAAAGTGTTGATTGTGGAGGACGAGACGATGGTCCTTGTCCTCGCTGAGTCCGTCATGCAGAACGCTGGCTGAGAGACGATCTCCGCAGCGTCACTGAGCGAAGCAACAGCGCTCGTTAGTTCCAAGGACGGTCATCTTGACCTTGTGTTCACCGATATAAATCTCGGAGACGATGCAGAAGGCGGTGTCCAGATCGGGCACCTCGTTCGCCAACAGCGTCCCGCAGTCCCCGTACTCTCCACCGGCGGGCGCAATCTTACGGACGGGCTGAAAGAAATGCTTGTCGACCGCACCGACTTCTTGCCGAAGCCCTACACCGACACCCAATTGCTCGAAGCGCTCGCGGCTCTCCTTAGCTCGTCGATCAAGGTGGGCTCGATTCCAGGGTTTCCTTAGATTCTAAATCTTAGATAAAGTGCAGATTTTGTGCTCTTTTGCCCAGACATCGGGTTTTGGTGACCCGCGCGCCCCCGGATATCGCGTCGAATTCTGGACATTTGGATCGGCACCGAGGCAAGTTGATGCGGAATGCTACAACGAAGTGCGGGGCCAGTTGCTCTGTCGGTTAATTGCAGGAGCGATTATGGTCAAACAAAGCGTCGTAAAGGGCAAGAAAGCTGCGCGGTTTGATCCGGCGGTATTTTTCGCAACGGCAGCCCAGGGCCGCGCTATTTCTCGACATGCTCCAAAGGGGATCATTTTTGCCCAGGGGGACCCGGCGAATGCCGTCTTCTACATCAAAAGCGGAAAGGTCAAAGTTACCGTTGTCTCCAAGCAGGGCAAGGAAGCGGTCGTTGCGATCCTCGGAGCGGACGAATTTGTCGGCGAAGGCTGCTTGATCGGCCAGCCGAAGCGCCTGGCAACGGCAGCGGCAATGACCGACTGCGAGACAATGCGGGTGGAATTGGTCGAGATCCATCGGGTGCTTCGCGACGAACCTGCATTTTCGCAAATGTTCATCTCACATATCCTCACGCGCAATGCGAGGGTCGAGGCCGATCTTGTCGATCAGTTGTTCAATTCGACAGAGAAACGCCTTGCTAGGGTCCTTCTCCTGCTGGCCAACTTCGGCAAGGAAGGACGGCCGGAGCCCATCGTCGCAAAGATCAGCCAGGAGACCCTGGCAGAGATGATCGGCACCACCCGGTCGCGCGTCAGTCATTTCATGAACAAGTTTCGTCAAATGGGCTTCATTGACTACAACGGGCATTTGGAAATCCATAGCTCGCTTCTGAGCGTCGTTTTGAGCGAGCAGCCCGCCGGCATCAAGCGTCCAAACTGACGACTTCGCAGCGCCCATTTATCCGACATACAATTTCTCGTTTGTGAGCTGTTTGGAACAGTCTGCGCATCTTCGGAGGCAATATTTTTGTTCTCGGAAGACGCACGACAGGAGAGACAGCATCATGAGTAATCCGGAGGTAACGAGCAAACGCGCCATTCAATTAAACTGGTTCGGTCAATTCAGGAGAGACGACAGTCCCCTGATCAACCGGGACGCGGCAAGTGTTCAGCTAGAGGCTTCTCTGGCTCGTGAAACTGCCCAGCGTCAGGAAATCGAAGATCTAGTGCGCTATCAGAGCGCACAAGTCGAAGAGTTCGATCACCGGCTCCTCAACGGCATTCAGATGATCGTCAGTCTGCTGTCGGCCCAAAGCCGCACGGCTTCAGCCGAGGCCGCTGCTCAATTGACGATTGCTGTCAATCGCATCCTCGCGTTCGGACACGTGCATCGGCGCTTACATCTTCTCGACCGTCAGGAGACCGTGGAACTCAAACAATATCTCGAGGCCCTCTGTGAGGATCTCTCCGGCCTGTTGTCCTTAGGCATGTCGGCTGATGCGATCATCGTCGAGGGAGACTGTTGCAGCGTCCCGGCGACGCTGGGTCGTCCGCTCGGCCTCATTGTCAGCGAATTGATCACCAACTCGAGAAAACACGGCGAAGGCCGGATCGTCGTTCGACTCGAAACGCCATCGCCTCATCGTCACCTCCTATCGGTCGTGGACGACGGCCCCGGACTGCCGCCCGACTTCAAGCCTGACAAGGGCAAAGGGCTCGGGATGAAAATCATACGGGCGCTCACCAGCGAGATCGGTGGCGAACTGCGGATCGTGCGAGGCGAGGACCAGCGAGGACACTTCGCGATTTCATTCCGCTCTCCTGAATAGAGCGGCGTGCCCTCATGTCCGTTAATGGCACTTTTCGGAAATGTCATGATGTTCGATCAACGTCCGGAACGCGCGTCAAAGCGGACATCCGCCGATCATTCCCCGAGGATCGCTTCGGTCTAGATCGCCCCGATATCGGCCAAACACTGTTGCGCGACTTTCATCCGGTCGGCGAGATGGCGCTCTTCGGGGCAATCCATGTTGAGCGCGAAGATCGTCCGGGTCTCGCCCTTTTCCGCCCAGCCCACCAGCCAGCCAATCGGGAGCTTGCCCGCCTCGGCGCCGATCAATCCGGTTTTTGCGCGAATGATGGCGTCGCCCGCCTTAGTCACCGGCAGGATATCGCGCACCAGGTCCTGGCTGCGCTTGGAGATCGGCAGCACACCCCTCCGCAGCCGGTCAAGAAAATCGATCTGCTGCACCGGATCGATGCGCAGCTTGCCGGTCAGCCAGAACTGGTCGATGCCGCCGCCGATGTCGCGGTTGCCGTAATCAAGCAGGTCGACATATTTCTGCATTCGCTCGGGTCCGATACGACGCGCGATCTCCTGGTAGACCGGCACGACAGACGCGGCGATTGCTGAACGCAGCGTGTGATCGCGATTCCATCCCGGAATGCTGCGGGTGACGCCATCCCACTTGAAGACGTCCTTATCGGGATCGCCGACTACGCCGGTTTCCAGCGCGATCAGTGAATTGCAAACCTTGAAGGTGGAAGCTGGCAGCATCGCCTGCCCGGAGCGTTCCTTGTCACTGGCGATCACCAGATAATCGTCGACCTTGTAGCCGACGAAGGTGCCAACGGTGCCATCCTCGGTGAAATGGCGCGCCAAGCTCTCGCGGATTTCACTGCGCTGTGGCGCGACATCCGCAAACCCCTTCGCGGGCCACAGGCTTACCGAGGCGAGAAGTCCGAGGGTGTGACGGCGGCTTATCACGGTGCTGGTTCGCATTGTTGGCAATGGCGCGAGAGTGCTGTCCATGATGGTGAAACGATGGCGGATAACCGTACCCGCCAGCGCCACGTGTCTCAACCGGCTTCAGCGAATGCGTCCCGACAGCCGCAGCACGAATACCAGCACCTCGGCCACCGCCTTGTAGAGTTCGGCCGGAATCTCGTCACCCAGTTCGACATGGGAGAGCGCGCCGGCAAGAACCTCGTTTTCCTCGATCGGAACGTCGTGCGCCCGGGCGACCTCGATAATTCTGGCTCCGATGCTGCCCCTGCCCTTGGCTACCACGCGGGGCGCGCCGGAACGGTCGTAATGCAGCGCAACAGCCAGCGGATTCTTGGACTCGACGGTCATGATGCGCGGTCCAGGAAATGACCGGCCCTCGCGGGCTGTGGCAGAACAGGCGCTCCGTCCTGAACCACAATATCGCCAGGGGTCAGTTCGGCCCGACGGAGCGCCTCGCTGAGGCGCGCCGCGCCTGCGCGCAATTGAGCCGCGGTTGCAGGCCGCTCCGCCCACATGCGAACCGAGGTTCTTTCCCCATTCAGGGATATCAGCGCATGAACCGGCCCTGCCGGTTCGACATCGAGCGAAAAGCGGGCACGCCATACCCTTTTGGAAGATTCGGTTCCGCTGCCACCGCCATCGCGCGCGATCTCGAATTGCGCGAGCGCCGTTCCTTGCGGCGTTGCGAATGGGATTTCGAAATTCCAGCGCGCTCCGCTCGCGCTCGGCCCATTGGGCGAACTGTCGGTGCGCGGGTCCGGCAGTGAAGCGATCTGCAACAGCGTCTGGCGAGCGATCGCCGCATCCGTATCGTCGAGCAGGCGGTGCAGCGTCGTGGCTTGCGCGGCGTTGGCATCAATTGAAGACGCGGCGGCCTGCTGCGCAGTCGGCAACGCATCCCGCAACGGCGGCGGCGGAGCGTTTGGACGAGGCGTCGAGATCTCAAGGCCGAGTTGCCGGGGCGATGGCGCCGACAGTGCCGTGTCCGCCTGATCCGGCGTCCGCTGCATCACTTCCTGCAAGATACGCAAGGCCACGTCCGGTGTCGTTCCGCGTGGAAGGCTGGCAAGTAGCTCCGCGAGTTTCGCAGTGGACACGGCAGCATTAGGCAGAGTCGCCAGCCGCGACGCGAGTTCAGAAGCAGCGACTGAGGCCGACAGAGTCAAAGCTGGCGGGACCGTGGGCGAAGCGGCAAGATTGAGATCGGCTTGCATGGGCAGTGAGGCTGCCGACGACATCGTATTAACCGGCGCCGATCGAACCGGCTGCGCGCCCGACGGAATTTCGGGCGCATCTGGGGGCACGATCGATGGTGCGCCCGGCGAAGGCGCGGCGGTCGACGCCTGCGAGTTTTCGACCTCGGGAAGCGAACTGAGCAGCGTCTGGCGCAAGACGATCAGCGCCGCCTTGAGGTCAGGCAGGACCTGTTTGGATGCCGACAATGAGGCCGGTGTTGAAATCGGTTCGGCGGCGAGAGATGCTTCCAGCAACAAGCCAGATCGCTGAAACGCCGAGCGAAGGTCCTCGCCGCCAAAGTTGCCGTCAAGGTTCGGGCGTAGCGACAGGACTCGCAGCATCGCCGTCTGCAATCCCGTGGGCCAGGGTCCTGCGCCTGTGGCGACGGCGAGATCAGCGAACAAAGGAGCAAGGCTCCCCTGGCGTGCGGCAGCGTTCTCCGAGGCCCGCGCTACCGCCGATCGTTCGGCTGGCGTCAGCGGATCACGCGGCGCTGCAGGGTTGACGCTGCCGCCGGCGACGGTCACCACCGTATCCGCTGCGCGTCGCGCGCCCGTCACATCCGACGGGTTTGCGAGCGGAGACGTATCCCCCGCAGCGGGCACTGAAGCAGCGGGCGCCGCCGCACTGGATGAAGCGAAGCCGGGCGGGCCGCCGGTCGAGGCCGGTGCCTCGGGAACGATCGCAAGACGGATGCCGGTGGCATCCTGCGACACCGCCAAACGAAGGATCTGGCCGGGCTGCAACGCCACTTCCGACAAAACATCCACGGACGTGTCGGAGATCGCGATCCGCACCCAATTGTCGGAAAGGACCTTCAGCACGGTCGCATCGAGGATTTGAGAAGCCGAACCTTGAGATGCCCCGGACTGGGAAGCCGACAGCGCGGCCGAAACCAGTGCCTCCAACGAGACAACTGATCCGACCGCTGCATCCTGCCCCGACGTCACAGGCAGGACCGGGTTGACCGAAATCGGCATTTCCAGGGCTTTCGGCTGGAGCTGTTTCGACAGTTCTGGATCAGAACGGCAATTCGATCCGAACTCCATCCACCTCACTCGGGGTGGCAATTCGGATTTCGCCCCAGCCTAGCCCGCTGCCGTAAACCTCTCGTTAACCCGTCAGGGGCTGGACGATCCGGATCACCCGGCAGGCGGCATCAAAGTCCGCTCGCCGGGCTGCGCGGCGGGCCGCGACCTCCTCGTCGAGACCCCATTGCTCGATGTTGAAGTCCTCATCGACATGCGCGGCGGCCCAGACCTGATCCTGATCCAGCCGGCCATGCACAAAAGCGAGCGGGAGCAAAGCCGATCCGGTGATGGTCGTCATGACGTGGAATGCGGCAACCGACCAGGCATCGTCGGGCATGGCCGCCCTCGCCGCCGCAATGGCCTGCGCCGGCTGCTCGGCGTGAAGGATGCCTTCAGCCAGGATGAAATGCGCTCCCAGGGTTTCGGCTGCCCAGAACAACACAGGGTCCCAATGCTCGGCCTCGCGAGCGATCAGCGCCTCCGGATGCCCGGCGCGATAGCACAGCAGATCCGTGGAAAAATATTTGGCCACGTCCGCTGCGACGTCGCTGACGCGGTCCACCACGCCTTCGACCACGCTGTTGGCCAGCCGGGTCATCGGCATCGTCAGCGGATCGATATGCTCCTGCTGCGCATTCCATTCGGCTGCGACGGCCTCCGCGATCGCGTGAACGGGTGCGGTGACCGCTCGTCCCGAGGGGGTGCGGATCGGCTTGCCATCAAGCGTGATGGCAAAACCATCCTCCTTCTCCGCAACGCCGGCCTCTTTGTAGAAGCGCTTCCGTTGGGGAGCACGCGCCGAACGCCTGACCGCTTCTTCGGGGTCCAGCGGGGATTTCCCGGCGACTTCATCGAACAGTTCACGCATTCATTGTCAGCTTTTGAAGGAGAATGGTAGGCTTCCCGCAAGATAGGGCTCGGGGCAACGAAAGCAAAGCATGGGCCGGCCGATTTCTGCCCTCCTCTGCCTGGTTTTGACGATCTCCGTATGTCCGGTTTGGGCCGGGTTTCGATCGCCGGAATCGCTCGTGCGAAACGTCTATGCCTATTATGGCGACCGCTCATCGCCGCTTTCAAGCGGCCTTCCCCATGACGAGGAGACCTCGCGCCAATACTTCGACCCGAGCCTGCGCGGATCATGGGCATCGTCCCGAAAGCCGCCTTATGATTTTCTCGTCCAGAGTCCGAACTGGAAGCTTGGCGCGGTCTCGATCTCGGTCCTGCGCCGCCAGTTCGACAAAACCTATGTCGCGGTCTCCTTCGACAATCAGGGACGCGACGTTAAGCTGAATTTTATTGTGGTTGAGGGGCCCGACGGCTGGACGATTTACGACGTCGAAAGCCCGCATGACTCCCTGCGGCTTTTTCTGGCGCAGTATCCCAATTGAAGACGCCGCGAGTTGACGCGCCCACGCTCGCTTTTAGGATTCCAATTCATCAGTAATGGCCGAACGGGGCATCCATGAGAGATCATTGCAGGTCGCACCGGCCGGATGAGCCTCGCTAGTTCGCGCAGGCCCGCGAATAGGCGGCCCGTTGGCTTGGATCGAGGCCGGCGGCGGCCGCCTCATCGAGACACCGGCGAATGCGCCGGCTGAAGGAGCCTCGGCTCGATGGCTGGAGTCGAGGCGCTGCCGGCGGCGCATCCATTTGCGGAATGGCGGGAGGCTCGATCACCGGTGGCGGAGGCGGCGCCGGCGGCGTTGGATTGAAGGTCGAACCACCGGGCAGCACGGGCTGGGCTGCGACCCCGCTAAGCATCACGAGCGCGAAAATCCCCAAAGCGGCTGAAAACGATCTCATGCCCGGAGATGTCGTGACGAAGGGCCGGCGGCGCAAGCCTCCTATTCTTCCGGCGCGTTCTCGATCGGGTCGAAGCGGTCGGCCTCGAGCGCCAGCAGATTCCAGGATTGCAGCATGTGCGGCGGCAGAGGGGCCGTTACGTCGATGGTACCGCCGCGCGGATGAGGGATCACAATTCGCCGAGCCAGAAGATGCAGCCGCTTTTGCAGGCCGCCCGGAAACTCCCAATTCTCCTTGTTGAAATATTTGGGGTCGCCGACGATGGCATGGTTGATATGCGCCATGTGCGCGCGCAGCTGATGGGTGCGACCTGTCACCGGTTTCAGCGACACCCAGGCCAGTTTCTGAGCGGACGTTTCAACCACCGCATAATAAGTCACCGCGTGGCTTGCGCCCTCGTCGCCATGCGCGGCGACGCGCATCACGGTGTCGTCGTCGCCCTCTTCCCGCGCCAGGTAAGTGGAGATGCGCCCCTGCTTCGGCTTCGGTACACCGGCAACCAGAGCCCAATAGATCTTGCGGGCTGAACGGTGGCGGAACGAGCCTGTCAGCGCGGTTGCGGCGAAGCGGGTCTTGGCAACCAGAAGGCAGCCCGCTGTTTCCTTGTCGAGGCGATGGACCAGGCGCGGCTTCTGCCCCTTGGCATCGCGCATCACTTCCAGCATCTGATCGACATGCCGCGTGGTGCCGGAACCGCCCTGCACCGCGAGACCTGCCGGCTTGTTCAGTACCAGCACGTCGGCATCCTCGAACAGCGTCATCTCACGAAGCGCCTGTAGGGTCTTGTTTTCGGCCTCCGAAAGGTGACCCGCGACTTTCGGCGCTTCCAGCCGCAGCGGCGGGATGCGGACGCTCTGTCCTTCCTCCAGCCGGTCCTTGCTGTCGGCCCGCTTGCCATTGACGCGCAACTCGCCTTTGCGAACGATCCTCTGGATATGGGAGAATGACAGGCCGGGAAAACGCGCATCGAGGAAACGATCGACCCGCATGTTGTTTTCGTCCGCCGTCACCACCACGGTCTGCACCTTGGTCGGCAGGAGCGCCTCGGCTGTCACCTCGCGCGCTGGTTTTTGCTCGGGCGCTGGGCGCGGCGCACGCGGTGCGGATGCCGCAAATCGCGGCTTACCCGGAGGAGGCTTGCCTATCCGCGGCCTGCCGGGACGTTCGCCCTCGGGGCCGCGAGAGGGTCGCGCTGCGCCGCGACGGTCGCCGCTCGATTGCTTTGGCAACGGTTTCTTGTCCCTGCGGCTCATGATGACTTCCCGTTCCTCAGCTTCGCCCAGTAATCGAGCCGCTTGCGAATCTCGCGTTCGAAGCCGCGATCAGGAGGATCATAGAAGGTCTGGCGTCCCAAGGCTTCCGGGAAATAGTCCTGCCCGGAAAAACCCTCCGGCGTCTCATGATCGTATTGGTAGCCGCTGGCGTAACCTTCGGATTTCATCAAGCCGGTCGGCGCATTGAGAATGTGTTTCGGCGGCAATAGCGAGCCCGCTTCCCTGGCGAGCCGCATCGCGGCGCCAAATGCCTTGTAGGTGGCGTTGGATTTGGGTGCGGTCGCCAGATAGATAACGGCCTGCGCGATCGCCAGTTCGCCCTCGGGATGGCCGAGGAAATCATAGGCGTCCTTGGCGGCATTGCAGATCATAAGCGCCTGCGGATCAGCCAGACCGATGTCCTCGATCGCCATGCGCACCACGCGCCGCGCCAGGAACAGTGGGTCCTCGCCCGCATCCAGCATCCGCGCCAGATAATAAAGCGCCGCGTCGGGATCAGAGCCTCGCACCGATTTATGCAGAGCCGAGATCAGGTTGTAGTGACCATCGGCGGATTTGTCGTAGATCGGCGCCCGGCGCTGCAGGATTTCCTGCAATGCGGCGGCGTCAAAAGTCTCGCCCGCGCGCGCGGCGCGCCAGACTTCCTCCACGAGCGTCAGCGCGGCGCGCCCGTCGCCGTCAGCCATGCGTACCAGTACCGCGCGGGCCTCGGTATCGAGCGGCAGCTTTCGACCTTCGACCGCCTCGGCGTGGGCATAGAGCTTTTCGATTGCAGCCGGATCGAGCGAATGAAACACCAATACGCGCGCCCGCGACAACAGCGCCGCGTTCAGTTCGAACGAGGGATTTTCAGTGGTGGCGCCGACCAGCACCACCGTGCCGTCCTCCATCACCGGCAGGAAGGAATCCTGCTGCGCGCGATTGAAGCGATGCACCTCATCGACAAACAGCAACGTGCCCTTGCCGGTCTCCCGGCGAGCCCGCGCCGCATCAAAGACCTTTTTGAGATCGGCCACCCCGGAGAACACCGCCGAGATCTGTTCGAAGTGCAAATCCGTTGCATCCGCCAGAAGCCGCGCAACCGTGGTCTTGCCGGTGCCCGGTGGCCCCCAAAATATCAGGGAGCCGAGCGAGCGCGTTTCAAGCATGCGCGTGAGCGCGCCATCGGGTCCGAGAATATGATCCTGGCCAACGACCTCCGTAAGTACCTTCGGGCGCAGCCGGTCGGCCAGCGGGCGCGGCGCATCCTGCTCCATCCCCGCCGCGGCAAACAGGCTCGTCCCCTGTGATCGTGGTCGCTTTGGACTCATCCGCCCAATGTCACATTGATCTGCTGTCCACCGCGCACCAAGGTGATGCGCCAGAGCCGCGCGCTATCCCGCGTCGCCTTGAGCAGATCGCTGGTCCTGGCAATCTTCTCGCCGTTGACCGCCAGAATAATGTCCCCCTTCTGGAAGCCGACGCCCGCGGCCGTGCCACCATCCGCGAGATCAGTGACCACTACGCCCTCGGTATCTGGATCAAGCCGCAACTCGTCCGCCACCGCTGGAGAGATATTGGCGACCTTGGCGCCCTGCAGCGGCGAGCGGCCGGTCAGCACCACCTCGTCGCGGCCACTATCGGGGGCGGCTTCCAGGGGAACCGAGAGTCTTGTCGGCTTTCCGGCGCGTTGGACATCGAGCTCGGAAGTGCCTCCGAGCGGGCGGGTGGCAAAGCGATAATCGAAGGCGTTCGGATCGTCCACCGCCTGACCGTCAACCGACAGGATCAGGTCTGAGGGCTTCAACCCGCCGCGCGATGCGGGGCTGTTCGGCACCACGCTCGCCACCAGCGCGCCTGTGGGCAGGCGAAGCCCAAGCGATTCGGCGATCTCCGGTGTCACCGCCTGCAGCCGCGCGCCAAGCCAGGGGCGTTTCACGGCCTTGCCGCCGCTCTTGGCCGAAGCCACTACCACACGGACCATGTTGGCGGGAATAGCAAAGCCGATCCCCTGCGAGCCGCCGGAGCGCGAGAAGATCGCGGTATTGATACCGGCGAGCCTGCCGGTCATATCGACCAGCGCGCCGCCGGAGTTTCCGGGATTGATGGCGGCATCGGTCTGGATGAAGAACTGATAATCGGTGATTCCGACTTGGGTGCGTGCCAGCGCCGAGATGATGCCGTGGGTGACAGTCTGTCCGACGCCGAAGGGATTGCCGATCGCCAGAACCACGTCGCCGACCATCAGCTCATCGGAATTTGCCAAATCGAGAGTGGGAAACTTCTCCCTCGCGTTCTTGAGCCGCAAGACGGCAAGATCGCTTCTGGTGTCCTTGAGCACAATTTCAGCTTCGAACTCGCGCTTGTCCGACAGCGAAACCTTGACCTCGTCGGCCCCCTCGATGACGTGCACATTGGTCACGACGAGACCCGAAGGGTCGACCATGACGCCGGAACCCAGCGAACGCTGCATCTGCTCCGGCTGCTGGCCGGGGACACCGAAAAACCGCCGGAAGATCGGATCATCGAGCAGAGGATTGCGATTCTGCACCATCTTGGCCGCATAAACATTCACCACCGCGGGCTGCACCCGCTGCACGATCGGCGCGTAGGACAATCTCAACTCGGCCTGGGACGCGGGAGCACGCCGCTCCTGCGCGAACGCCGAATGAGAGATTCCTGTACTCGTGGCGGCAATCAGGATCGCGGTAGCGGCAGTTTGCACAAATCGGATCATTCCAACCTCATGGGAAAAACGCCGAAATATAGGCTTCCTGAGGCGACAAATGAACAGCTTTTTCTAAGTACGCCCCATCAATCAATCCCCGCCGGGGCTGCGATTACCGAAACGGATCAGGCACCGATTGGTTTCTAACTCGCTTGGCGATATTGGTTTGGTTCGCTTTGCCAAAAAACCTGGCCCCACGATATTTGATGATGCTCATCATCTGAAAAGCGTGACCCAATAAGCACACAGGCGAACTTGTCGCCTGCGTAATCCGCGCGACTGTCATGTTGAAGCGGTTGTTTCGTCTAACAGTCACAAATGGAAACTACAACGCGCACGGAGCGCGGACGTTTTCGCGTTCGGAAGTGTCGCCGTCGCGACGGCACATGGACGGGACGCGATCGTCGTCGCAGCTTTCGTAGGGTACGTGCGCGATGCGACTAAACCTTCATAGAAGAAAATGGTGAAACATGACAATTAACAAACTCACAGTCACTGCTGCGGCTGGCTTTATCAGCATATTGTTTTCCGCGCAGGCTTACGCGGAATCAAATAGCGGCAATGAGGCGGAGATCACGTTGTTGAAACAACAGCTCCGCTTAATGGAGCAGAAACTCGACAAGCTGCAAAAACAGACCTCCGCCAACACGACAGCCACGGCCAATGCCAACGCCAAACTGAGCGCGGTCAATGCCAATGCAGCGCTTCCCTATAAGGGGCCAGCGCCCACGTCAGGTGTCGTCGTCACCATGCCCAACAATCGGCCGACCATCTGCACCGCGGACAATCAGAATTGCGTCGCTATCACCGGCCGCTTTCATTTTGACGCCGGCGCTTACGGCTACCGTCCCAATTCCGCCTCGACCAGCCCGCAGCGCCTGGATGACGGCGTCAACGCACGACGCGCCCGTATCGGCGTGGTCGGCAAGTTCCTTGGGGATTGGAATTATGCGCTGGTTTACGACTTCGGCGGATCGTCAGACGGCTTTGGCGGCACCGGCAGCGTCGGCGGCAGTTCGGTGGGCTTTCTGCCCGGTGGCGCGCTCTCCGGGCTTGAAAATGCGTATCTGAGCTATACCGGTTTCAATCCGTTCGGCGGCAAGCTGGCGATCGAGGGCGGCTATATGGACGTGCCCTATACGCTCAATGAGGCCATGAGTTCGAACGACATGCTCTTCATGGAACGTTCGTCGTCGCAGGTGATCGCGGCCAACATCGCCGCCGGTGACTTCCGCTCGGCATTCGGCGCGCGCTGGTATACCGATCGGCTCTGGATCGGCGCCTATGCCACCGGTCCGACTTCAGGCGCCATCCATTCCGGCTCAAGCACCAATCCCAACGGGACCACCGAGCAAGCCGGCGTCGTTGCCCGCGTTGCCGGGCAATTGGTCAGCGGCAACAACTACTCGCTGCATTTGGGTGGCGACGCAGAGTTCCTGGTAGCGCCCGCGCACAATCAGATCACCGGCGCACGAACGCTGACGCTGAGCGATCGTCCGGAATTGCGTCTTGATCCGACAACGATTGTTTCGACCGGCGCACTGGCGAACGTTTCCGGCGCACAAGTCTACAGCGTCGAGGCGGCCGGCACCTACGGACCCCTGTTCGTGCAGGGTGAATATTATTGGTACAATGTCGATCGCGACGCGACGGTACCGCATCTGTCGAGCGTGAAGTTCGACGGCGGATACGCGGAGGCAAGCTATGTGCTCACCGGCGAAAGCCGCACCTACAACGCCGGATCCGCTGCCTATAACGGGATCGCACCGGCCAATCCCTTCTCGCTCGCGAGCGGTGGTTGGGGCGCATGGGAAATCGCGGGCCGCATCAGCATGGTGGATCTGAACGATCAACTGGCTACAGCCAACGGGGTCGCCGGCGGCAGGCAGACGATCTATACGGCCGGCCTGAACTGGTATCTCAACCGCAACATCCGGTTCATGCTCAACTATCTGCATGGCGACATCGCAAAGCAAGTCAGCGCGACCAATGCCACGGATGCCGGTGCCAAGTTCGACGCTTTCGGGTTGCGGACGCAAGTCGCGTTCTGATCCCAGGCCCTGGCTTTTCTTGATCGAACCTTACGGGGAGCTGCAAGCGCGGCTCCCCGTTCTCGTTGGCTATTGAGACGATCGGCTGGTAGGCTTGAGGGAAGCCATGCTCTGAGCTGAATGGAGCCCCTCATGAAGGCCGTTGGTTACCGCAAATCCCTTCCGATCGAGGCCGAAGAGGCGCTGATCGATTTCGAAACCCAAACTCCCGAGCCGCAAGGCCGTGACCTCCGTGTCATGGTCAAGGCGGTTTCCGTCAACCCGGTCGACACCAAGGTGCGGAAGCGCGCGGCGCCAGGCGCCGGTGAGACCAAAATTCTCGGCTTCGATGCCGCCGGAATTGTCGATGCCGTGGGCCCGGACGTGACGCTCTTCAAGGCCGGCGACGAGGTTTTTTACGCCGGCTCATTGCTTCGCCAGGGCACCAATTCCGAATTGCACCTGGTGGACGAGCGCATCGTCGGCCGCAAGCCGAAGACGCTGTCATTCGCGCAGGCCGCCGCCCTGCCGCTCACCTCCATCACCGCCTGGGAATTGCTGTTCGATCGGCTGGGCGCGGTGCCCGGCAAAAGCCATGAGCCCCGCACGCTTCTGATCGTCGGCGGCGCGGGCGGCGTCGGCTCGATCCTGACCCAGCTCGCTCGACGCCTGACCGGGCTTACCGTGGTGACCACGGCCTCCCGGCCGGAAAGCCAGAAATGGTCGCTTGATCTCGGAGCGCACGCGGTGATCGACCACTCCCAACCGATGAAAGAGCAGATCAAGGCCCTCAAGCTGCCGCCGGTCGGGCTGATCGCAAGCCTGACCGCGACCGATCAGCATTACAAGGCGCTGGCCGAAATCATCGCCCCGCAAGGCAAGTTCGGCCTGATCGATGATCCCCCCGAATTCAACATCGCCGTCTTCAAGGGCAAGGCGGTATCGATCCATTGGGAATCGATGTTCACGCGCAGCTCTTTCCAAACGGCAGACATGATCGCGCAACATCATCTGCTGGATGACGTCTCCGACCTGATCGACAAGGGCGTGCTCCGCACTACCTTGGACCAGAGCTTCGGAATCATCAACGCCACCAACCTCAGGCGCGCTCATGCGCTAATCGAGTCAGGAAAGTCGCGGGGCAAGATCGTACTGGAGGGGTGGTAGCGGACTTTCACCAAGGCAAACTTACGAAGCTGCCCTTACGACGCTGCACTTGGCGGCGCGAGTTTCGGGGCCGCCGCTCGTTCGACAAATCCCTTGGCGAGGGCGTGGTAGATGCCCTCCTCGCAGATCAGGCGCGAGGTGCCGTAGGCGATCAGCGCAGCCGCCATCAAGGGCACTACCATCGAATGGTTGTCGGTCATCTCGGTGACAATGACAAAAGCGGTGATCGGCGCCTGCACCACGCCCGCAAAATACGCCACCATGCCAAGCAGCATCAGTGCACTGAGCGGAACGCCGTGAAAGAGCGGCGCGAGATTGCTGCCAAGGCCGGCGCCGACCGCCAGCGACGGCGAAAAAATCCCGCCGGGGATGCCGCTGATAGCGGCAAAGGTGGTCGCAAGAAGCTTGAGCCCGCCAAAACTCGCCGGCAGTGGCGTTCCGGATTCCAGCGCCGTTTTGACCTGCGTGTAACCCGTTCCGTAAATCGTGTCGCCGGACGCAAGACCGCAGAGTGCCACCGCCAGCCCGCAGACCAGTGCAAACCACAATGGATGGCGCTTGATCGCCCGCCCCGCAGGATTGGCAAAACCGCGCGCCATCGCAATCACCGCGCGGCTGAATAGCCCGCCTGCAGCGCCACCCACCACGCCACAAACGGGAATGGCGAGCCAGCCGACTCCGCTCGTCAGCGACACCGGGCTGGTGCCGAAATAGGCATAGTTTCCCATCATGGCGAGCGAGGTCAGACCGGCCGCGATGACCGCGGCAATGATGAGCCCCGACGTTCTCGTCTCAAAAGCCCGGCTCATTTCCTCAATACCAAACACGATTCCGGCAAGGGGCGTGTTGAAGGCGGCAGCCACGCCAGCGGCGGCGCCTGCAAGGATCAGTCCCGGTTGCCGGCGCGGCGAAACCCGGCCGAGCACGAACATGATGGAGGCGCCGATCTGCACAGTCGGTCCTTCCCGTCCGACCGAGGCGCCGCACAAGAGACCGAACAGCGTGAGAAAGGTTTTGCCAATCGCAATGCGGATCGAGACCAGCTTTCCCCGCGCCTCCTGGCTCGCCAGCTGGCGCGCAGCGATCACCTGCGGGATGCCGCTGCCTTGCGCATTCGGAAACAGCCGCAGGGTGAGATAGGCCGACAGCATGAACCCGAGCGGCGTTACCAGCAGCACCAGGTAACGCGATTTGGTCAAAAGCAGCACAAAGGCCTGCTGCGCCAGATCGGCCAACCCAGCCAGCGCCACGGCGGCGGCACCCACGCCGATTCCGCCCAGCAAGAATATCGCCCGCCTTTGCCAGCGTGCGGAATGAATGCGGAAGCGCCGCTTGTTGCGGTTCGACAGGGCCCAGGGCATCCGGCTTGTCTAATCCGTCCGAGACCGAAAGGAAACAGAACGGCCGCGGGTCGCGCCCCGCGGCTTTAGTTGAAAACAGCCCCCGTCATCGCTGGCCCACGGCCATCGGAAGGAAGGCGTCGCTTTCGCCCAATGACTGGCGATGAAAACACCTAGGCAATGGTGTTAACCACTCCGCCCTCAGCGCGAAGAGACGCGCCATTCGTGGCAGAGGCTTCCTTCGACGCAATGTAGACCACCATGTTGGCGACTTCTTCAGGCCTGGCCAAACGCTGGATCAGCGATGTCGGGCGAGATTTTTTGACGAAATCTGCACCCGCCTCGTCCACCGACTGACCAGTCCGCTTGGCCGTCTTTTTAATCAGCTCCTCGACCCCCTCCGTCATCGTAGGGCCTGGCAACACCGAATTCACCGTCACCGCACTGCCGCGCGTCATCTCAGCCAGACCGCGCGATACCGCGAGCTGCGCGGTTTTGCTCACCGCGTAATGCAGCATGTCGGGGGGTATGTTCAGTGCGGACTCCGAAGATATGAAGATGATGCGTCCCCAATTGCGCTTCAGCATCCCGGACAGATAGGTTCGGGACAGCCGCACACCCGACATCAGATTGACTTCAAAAAAGCGCCGCCAGTCGTCATCGGGAATATCGAAGAAGCGCTTGAATTCAAAGATTCCGGCGTTGTTGATCAGTATGTCCACCTCGGGCAACGCTTTTGCCAAACTTGCGCAGCCCTCTTCGGTAGAGACGTCGGCGGCGATCCCGGTCACCTTGGCGGCAGGCAACGCGCTGGTGATCGCAGCAACGGCCGCATCGACCTTGGCCTGAGTGCGGCCGTTGAGAACCACGGCCGCGCCGCTGGCTGCGAGACCCTTAGCGATGGCGTTACCGATACCGGTCGTTGAGCCGGTGACCAGGGCCGTCTTGCCGGAAAGATCGATCTTCATCCTGGATGCTCCGTGATGTGATGGGATGCATCATCGGGTACGATCGGGCCTCCCGCAATCGTCCGTTGCCTCCCCTGTCGAAAAAAAACGGCGCCCTAAGGCGCCGCTTTGAAATTCGACGAGGGTCGCAGCACTCAGGCCGCTTCGGCCGAATTCTCCTGGACCGGACCGGAATCCTGGCCCTTGGCGTCGACGTCGCGATCGACGAATTCGATCACCGCCATTGCGGCGTTGTCGCCATAGCGGAAGCCCGCCTTGATGATGCGGGTATAGCCGCCCTGACGGTCCTTGTAGCGCGGCGCCAGCGTGTCGAACAGCTTCTTGACCTGATCGACATCACGCATCTCGCTGATCGCCTGGCGACGCATCGCAAGTCCGCCCTTCTTGCCGAGGGTGACGAGCTTCTCGACGATCGGGCGCAATTCCTTGGCCTTGGGCAGCGTGGTGACGATCTGCTCGTGCTTGATCAGGGCCGCACACATGTTGGCGAACATTGCCCGCCGATGCTCGGCGGTGCGGTTGAGCTTCCGATGAACCTTGCCGTGACGCATGATGTATTCCTTCTTCGATCTCAGTGGTCGCGACGGCTCGTCGGACACATTGCTCAGGTGGGCTGCCTGCGTTCGCCCTGTAGTACGATCCGAATCTTCGGATCGCCGGTAACCCTTCGGGCCGATGCTGACGCACCGCCCCGAAAGAGGAATATCAGTAGTGGTCCTCGAAGCGCTTGGCGAGCTCGTCGATGTTTTCCGGCGGCCAGCCCGGCACTTCCATGCCGAGGTGCAGACCCATCTGAGCCAGCACTTCCTTGATCTCGTTGAGCGACTTGCGGCCGAAGTTCGGGGTGCGCAGCATTTCAGCTTCCGACTTCTGCACGAGGTCGCCGATATAGACGATGTTGTCGTTCTTCAGGCAGTTGGCCGAACGAACCGACAGTTCGAGCTCGTCCACCTTCTTGAGGAAGGCCGGGTTGAAAGCGAGATCCGGAATGATTTCCTGGGCGACTTCCTTGCGCGGCTCTTCGAAATTGACGAACACGTTGAGCTGGTCCTGCAGGATGCGCGCGGCAAAGGCCACCGCGTCCTCCGGGCTGATCGCACCGTTGGTCTCGACCGTCATCGTCAGCTTGTCGTAATCGAGGATCTGGCCCTCGCGGGTGTTCTCGACCCGGTACGAAACCTTGCGCACCGGCGAGAACAGGCTATCCACCGGGATCAGGCCGATCGGCGCATCCTCGGGCCGGTTGCGCTCAGCGGCGACATAGCCCTTGCCGGTGGCGACGGTGAACTCCATGCGGATTTCGGCGCCGTCATCGAGCGTGCAAATCTGTAGGTCCGGATTGAGCACCGTAACATCGCCGACGGTCTGGATATCGCCCGCGGTAACCGTGCCCGGCCCCTGCTTCTTCACGACCATCCGCTTGGGCCCCTCGCCCTGCATCTTGATCGAGATGTCCTTGATGTTCAGCACGATGTCGGTGACGTCCTCGCGAACGCCCGCGATCGAGGAGAACTCGTGCAGGACGCCGTCGATATGAACCGACTGGATGGCCGCGCCCTGCAGCGAGGACAGCAGCACGCGACGCAGCGCATTGCCCAGTGTCTGGCCGAAGCCGCGCTCGAGCGGTTCGGCAACCAGCGTTGCAAAGCGGGTGGGGTCGGATCCCGGCGTGACCTGAAGCTTGTTCGGCCGGATAAGCTCTTGCCAATTTTTCTGGATTGTCACTGTTTCACCTATGGACACAGTCAATAAGGGGGCCAATCAACTTGGTATCGAGATCGCGGGCTCGGATCACGGATCGCCGCGAAAGGCCTTAAAATCACGGCAGGCAGAACCCGCCTGCCGCTACAAAAAATCAGACGCGCCGACGCTTGCGCGGACGGCAACCATTGTGCGGGATGGTGGTGACGTCACGGATCGATGTCACCGTGAAGCCCGCCGCCTGCAGCGCCCGAAGCGCCGATTCACGTCCAGAACCCGGGCCAGCCACTTCGACTTCCAGGGTACGCATGCCGTGCTCCTGCGCCTTGCGGGACACGTCTTCGGCGGCAACCTGCGCGGCATAGGGAGTGGATTTGCGCGATCCCTTGAAACCCATCGTTCCCGCCGAGGACCAGGCAATCGTGTTGCCCTGAGCATCGGTGATGGTGATGGTGGTGTTGTTGAACGACGAGTTCACATGCGCGATGCCTGAGGCGATATTCTTGCGCTCGCGACGGCGAACGCGGGTGGCTTCCTTGCCCATTCTCAAACCTTTCTTACGATCTCAACGCCGCCGTAATGCCAGCGACTACACCTTCAGGAGCGAATGACGGCAGACCAGACGCGAACAGGTTAGCCCCGCTCGCCTTCGGCCTTCGCTATTCGCCAAATTACTTCTTCTTGCCGGCAATCGCCTTAGCCGGACCCTTGCGGGTGCGGGCATTGGTATGCGTGCGCTGACCGCGCACTGGCAGGCCACGGCGATGACGCAAGCCGCGATAGCAGCCGAGGTCCATCAGGCGCTTGATGTTCATGCCGGTTTCGCGGCGAAGATCGCCCTCGACGAGATAGTCGCGGTCGATCACTTCACGGATCTGTAACACTTCCTGGTCGGTCAGCTGGTTGACGCGACGATCAGCAGGAATCTTCACCTTCTCGATGATGTCGGCGGCGTTCTTTTGGCCGATGCCATGGATATATTGGAGCGCGATCAACACGCGCTTGTTAGTCGGAATATTCACGCCGGCAATACGGGCCACGGACTTCTCTCCTGTCGCCGATCCCCTCGGGGACGGCTGTTTCCACATTCATTCGGGCAGGTGTTCACAAACGCGAACACGACGCCCTCCCCTTGAACCTTCACGGGGCCCGGCATCGTTAAAACTATCCGTCTGGATGCGGGCCTTATTAAAGGATTCAGCTTGGTTTCGTCAACCGCTAGTAGGCCTATCCTCGCCTTTTCGTGACCTTTTTAGCGGCCTTGCGTCCCGATCTTTTGCCTTTTTTTCCAGCTGTCCCGGCAGGCTTCCTGACGGCTCCCTTAGCGGCCTTCTTCCCGGCCTTCTTCCCGGCCTTCTTCGCCGGTCGGGCAGCACCCGCAGCCCGGGATCGGGTCGTTTTCGCCTTTTTTGCCGGGGATTTAGCTGGCATTCTGGAAGCCTTGCCAGAACGGGCCAAGACCTTTCCAGCTTTGCCAGCGGCGTTCTTGGCAGACTTTTTGGCCACCTTTTTGCCGGCAGCCTTCCTGGTTGCCGTCTTGGCCGCCTTCTTGGCCTTCCGTCCAGCGGTTCCTGCCGAAGCCGCCTCTTTGGCCTTCGTCACCCGTCGGGCGCGGGCGGGCCGGCGGGCCGCCTTCATCTCCGACGAGCGAATCGCCGAGAGGATGCGGTTGATCTCCTCGGTGACATGTTCGATCGACATCATGCCGTCGACAGTCAAAAGCTTGCGGCGTTCAGAGTAATATTCGATCAGGGGCTCGGTCTGCTCGCGATAGCTCGCCAACCGGCGCGCCAGTACTTCCGGGGTGTCGTCGGCGCGAACTTCCTCGCCCCTCGCCCGCGTTTCGGCGGCCCGGGTTTCGACCCGCTGCAGCAGCGCGCCCTCGTTAACCCGCAGTTCGATCACGGCATCAAGCGCAATGCGCTTCTGCTTCAGGAGTGCATCGAGCGCTTCGGCTTGCGGCACCGTGCGGGGAAATCCATCGAGGATAAAGCCGTTCGCCGCATCAGGCTGATCGAGGCGATCCGAAATGATCCCGATCACGATCTCGTCCGGGACGAGACCGCCACTCGCCATGATGCCCTGGGCCTTTATCCCGATCGGCGTCTGAGCCGCGACCGCAGCGCGCAGCATGTCGCCGGTCGAGAGCTGAACAATGCCATGACGGGTGATCAGCCGCTGCGCCTGCGTCCCCTTGCCGGCACCTGGCGGTCCGAGAAGAATCAGTCTCATTGCATTTGCCCCCCGGCTTGATGCGCTCCCACCCGCGCATCCACATTTCCAAGTTCTGTCGCGGCCTTGCGCCGATCCTTCGACATGCGCGAAGAGAGGAAGACCTTAGCGTCGACGACCCCGCAGCTTCGATTTTCGGATCAGACCTTCATATTGATGCGCGAGCAGATAGCCCTGCACCTGGGCAACCGTATCCATGGTCACGCTGACGACGATCAGGAGCGACGTGCCGCCAAAATAGAATGGCACCGATGCATAGGAGATCAGGATTTCCGGGATCAGACAGACGATCGCCAGATAAATCGCGCCGAGCACGGTGATGCGCGACAGCACGTAATCGATATATTCGGCGGTACGCTCACCCGGCCGGATGCCCGGGATAAAGCCGCCATGCTTCTTCAGATTGTCCGCGGTCTCCGTCGGATTGAAAACGATGGCGGTATAGAAAAACGCGAAGAAGACGATCAGCACGAGGTAAAGCACCAGGAACAGCGGGCGACCATGGCTGAGCTGGGTAGTCAACCACTGGAACCATTCCGGCCCCTTGCCCGCATAGAAATTCGCGACTGTGGTTGGCATCAACAACAGCGACGAGGCGAAGATCGGCGGGATGACGCCCGAGGTATTGAGCTTGAGCGGCAAATGCGAGGACTGGCCCTCGAACATCTTGTTACCGACCTGGCGCTTCGGATATTGAATCAGCAGCCGACGTTGCGCCCGCTCCATGAACACGATGAAGGCGATCACGGCCACCGCCATCACGATCACGACCAGGATCAATCCTGTCGACAGGGCACCCTGCCGTCCGAGTTCGAGCATGTTGGCCAGCGCTGAGGGCAACTCGGCGACGATGCCGGAAAGAATGATCAGCGAGATACCATTACCAATGCCACGAGAGGTGATCTGCTCGCCGAGCCACATCAGAAACATGGTGCCGCCGGTCAGGGTGACCGCAGTCGAAATGCGGAAGAAAAAGCCGGGATCGCTGACGACATTACCGGCACCTTCCAGACCCACCGCAATACCGTAGGACTGGAATGCGGCCAGAATGACCGTGAGATAGCGAGTGTATTGGTTGAGCGTCTTGCGGCCGGATTCGCCTTCCTTCTTCAACGCCTCGAGCTGAGGGGAAACCGTGGTCAGCAGCTGAATGATAATCGATGCCGAGATGTAGGGCATGATGTTCAAGGCAAAGATCGCCATGCGGTGGATGCCACCGCCCGCGAACATGTTGAACATGCCGAGGATGCCGCCGGCCTGCGAGCGGAATACCTGCTCCCAGATGGCGGGATCGATACCGGGCAGCGGGATGTAGGTGCCAAGCCGATAAACAAGCAGCGCACCCAGTGTGAACCAGATGCGCTTTTTCAGCTCTTCAGCCTTGCCGAGCGCCGAGAAATTGAGATTGGCCGCTAATTGTTCCGCTGCTGAGACCATCGGTCCCGGTCCTTTCACTCGTCCGGCCAATCCTCGGCCATCTACGCCTTTGGGGGCAAACCCCGAAGGTAAAGACGCGAATGCCCGGTGCAAGCCCGGGCATGACGAAATATCATGAAACCTTCTGGCCCGCGTCTTCCTCGCTCGGAGCCGGAGCCAGGATCTTCACGGTCCCGCCGGCCTTCTCAACGGCAGCGATCGCCGACTTCGAGGCGCCATGCACCTCGACCGTCAGCTTGGCCTTGAGCTCGCCGCGGCCGAGCAGCCGCACGCCGTCCTTGGAACGACGCAGCACGCCCGCCTTGACCAGCGACTCCGCATTGACGGTTGCGCCCGCGTCGAGCAGCTTGGCATCAATCGCGTCCTGCAGCCGATCGAGATTGATCTCGGCAAATTCAAGCCGAAAGATGTTGTTGAAGCCGCGCTTCGGCAACCGCCGATGCAGCGGCATCTGACCACCTTCAAAGCCCTTGATGCGCACGCCCGAGCGCGCGGTCTGGCCCTTGCCACCGCGGCCGCCGGTCTTACCCTTGCCGGAGCCGATACCCCGGCCGACACGCATGCGCTTCTTGCGCGAGCCAGCATTGTCGGCGATTTCGCTGAGCTTCATCGTTCGCTTCCCTTATCCGTAGCTCATGATCGCGACCGGCTAACGATCGCAGGCACCATAAGCCCTTGCACCTATTTCTCGTCGACGACGCGAACGAGATGTTGAACCTTGGCGATCATGCCGCGAACCTCAGGGGTATCCTTGAGCTCGCTCATCCGGCCGATCTTGTTGAGCTTCAACCCGATCAGCGTCGCTCGCTGCGAGTGGTGGCGACGGATCGCACTGCCCGTCTGCTCGACCTTGATCATCTTTGTGGCCTTGGCCATCGACGTAACTCCGAAAAGCGCAACGCGCGTGACAATTATTCCGCGACCACTTCAGCGTCGCCGCCGACCCGGCGGGACTGCAAGGTGGACACCTTGATGTTGCGGCGCGCCGCGACCGAACGCGGCGAATCCTGATGCTTCAGCGCATTGAAGGTAGCGCGAACCATGTTGTAGGGATTCGACGAGCCGATCGACTTGGCGACCACGTCCTGGATGCCGAGCGTCTCGAACACCGCGCGCATCGGGCCGCCGGCGATGATGCCGGTACCGGCCGGAGCGGCGCGCAGATAGACGCGGCCGGCGCCGTGACGTCCGAAAATATCATGATGCAGCGTGCGGCCCTCGCGCAGAGCGACGCGGGTCAAGTTGCGCTTGGCCGACTCGGTCGCCTTGCGGATCGCCTCAGGCACTTCGCGCGCCTTGCCATGGCCGAAACCGACCCGGCCCTTCTGGTCGCCGATCACGACCAGTGCCGCAAAGCCGAAGCGCTTGCCGCCTTTGACGACCTTCGCCACACGATTGATGTGGACGAGCTTGTCGACGAATTCGCTATCGCGCTCTTCCCGGTTGCCCTTTTGGCCGCCACCGCGTTCGCGTTCACCTGCCATGGTGTGTTCCGATCCTAAAAAAATCTGTCTGGTAGAGGCGATTGCCCCTGCTCTTGATATCCATTCGCCCGTTAGAAGCTCAGCCCGCTTTCGCGCGCCGCATCTGCCAGCGCCTTGACGCGCCCGTGATAGAGATAGCCGCCGCGATCGAACACGACCTCGGTGACGCCATTCTTCACGGCGCGTTCCGCCAGAAGCTTGCCGACCGCCTTGGCAGCATCGATATTGGCGCCGGTATTGCCCTTCTCGCGCATTTCCTTTTCCAACGAAGAGGCCGAGGCCAGGGTCTCGCCCTTCTGGTCGTCAATGACCTGCGCATAGATATGCTTGGACGAACGGAATACCGACAATCGCGGACGTCCGTTGGCAGAACGGCGCAGCGCCAACCGTACACGCTGCTTGCGCCGGGCATTCGTAATCTTAAGTCTCGACATGACCGGCTCCGTTACTTCTTCTTGCCTTCCTTGCGGAAGATGAATTCGTCGACATATTTCACGCCCTTGCCCTTATAGGGCTCCGGCGGACGGTAGCTGCGGATTTCAGCGGCGACCTGGCCGACGCGCTGGGAATCATTGCCGGCGACGATGATTTCGGTCGGCTTCGGCACCGTAATCGCGATGCCTTCCGGAACCGGGTAGACCACGTCGTGGCTGTAGCCGAGCGAGAGCTGCAGGTTCTTGCCCTGCAACGCCGCGCGATAGCCAACGCCGGTGATCTCAAGCCGCTTCTCAAAGCCCTTGGTCACGCCCGCAACCAGGTTGGCGACCTGCGCACGCGCGGTGCCATACATGGCCTGGGCGCGATTGGTCTTCACCCGCGGCGCCACCTTGACGACGTTGTTCTCGAACTTCACCTCGACGTCGTCGTGGACGACGAACTGAAGCTGGCCCTTCGGGCCCTTCATCTTGACGGTCTGGCCTTCGACAGTCGCCGTCACTCCCGACGGGATCGTCACCGGCCGCTTGCCAATACGTGACATGGCTGATCCTTCCTCAGAACACCGTAAAGAGAACTTCGCCGCCCACATTCGCGTCTCGCGCGTCGTGGTCGGCCATGATTCCCTTCGGCGTCGATAAAACCGAGATACCGAGACCGTTATTCACCCGCGGCAGATTCTTGACCGAGGCGTAAACCCGGCGACCGGGCTTGGAAACGCGCTCGATCTCGCGGATGACGGGCTCGCCGTCGAAATACTTCAGCTCGATCTCGAGCTCGCTGCGGCCGGAGGCATGCTCCACCGTGGCATAGCCCCGAATATAGCCTTCGGACTTGAGCACCTCGAGCACATTGGCGCGCATCTTGGAGCCGGGGGTCGAAACCTTGCTCTTGGAGCGCATCTGCGCGTTGCGGATGCGGGTGATTAGATCGCTGATCGGATCGTGCGTGGACATCTGACGCCCTCCCCTTACCAGCTGGACTTCACGAGCCCGGGAACCAGGCCTTTGGAGCCGAGTTCACGCAGCGCGATGCGGCTGAGCTTGCTCTTGCGATAGGTCGAACGAGGCCTGCCGGAAATCTCACACCGGTTACGGATACGCGTCGCCGACGAGTTGCGCGGCATTTCCGCAAGCTTCAGCGTAGCGGCGAACCGCTCTTCCACCGGCTTGGTCTTGTCGGCGATGATCGCCTTCAGCCTGGCGCGCTTCGGGCCTGCATTGGCAGACATCTTCCTGCGCCGATTGTTCTTCTCGATTGAACTCTTCTTTGCCATGCGTGGCTCCTGGGTTTCCGCGTTTGAGAGCTGTTCAGCGTCTCACTGCCGGAACGGGAAATTGAGTAGGTTCAACAAGGCGCGAGCCTCGTCATCGGTCTTGGCCGAGGTGCAGACAGTAATGTCCATACCCCAAGACTCCCCTTGCGCCTTGTCGAAGTCGATTTCGGGGAAAATGATATGCTCCTTGATGCCGAGCGAGTAGTTGCCACGACCATCGAAGCTCTTCGGGTTGAGCCCGCGGAAGTCGCGGACGCGCGGCAGCGCTACGTTGATCAGGCGGTCGATGAATTCGTACATCTTGGTCTTGCGCAACGTCACCTTGCAGCCGATCGGCTGATTTTCGCGCAGCTTGAAAGTCGCGATCGCGACGCGGGAATAAGTCACGATCGCTTTCTGGCCGGCGATCAGGGACAAATCCGCTGCCGCCAGTTCCGCCTTTTTGCGATCGTTGACAGCCTCGCCGATGCCCATGTTGAGCACGACCTTCTCCAGGGTCGGTACCTGCAAAGCATTGGCATAGCCGAACTGTTCAGTCAGCTTGCTGCGGATGCTCTTGTCGTATTCCGCGCGCAGGCGCGGGATGTAAGCGGTCTCAGCCATCGATCTCTGCTCCCGTGCGCTTGGCAACGCGCACCTTCTTGCCGTCCGCCTGAACCTTGAAGCCAATGCGGGTCGGCTTACCGTCCTTGCCGAGGTAGGCGATGTTCGACAGATGGATCGGCGCCTCTTTCGAGATGATGCCGCCCTCCTGCGCCTGGGTCTGCTTCTGGTGACGCTTCACCAGGTTGACGCCGCGCACCAGCGCCTTGCCCTCGGTGGGACGCACTTCGAAAACCTCGCCGGTGCGACCCTTGTCGCGACCATTGAGAACAACGACCCTGTCACCCTTCCGGATCTTGGCAGCCATCACAGCACCTCCGGCGCGAGCGAAATGATCTTCATGTGGTTCTTGGCACGCAGCTCGCGCGGCACCGGCCCGAAGATACGGGTGCCGACCGGCTCGGACTGATTGTTGATCAGCACGGCCGCGTTGCGGTCGAAGCGGATGACGGAACCATCGGCGCGGCGGATGTCCTTGCGGACCCGGACAACGACGGCCTTCATCACGTCGCCCTTTTTCACCTTGCCGCGGGGGATCGCTTCCTTGATCGACACGACAATAATGTCGCCCACGGTGGCATAGCGGCGCTTGGAGCCCCCGAGCACCTTGATACACATGACACGGCGTGCGCCTGAATTATCGGCCACGTCGAGGTTGGTCTGCATCTGAATCATTGATGCACCTCGTCCTCTTTCTGATGCGCTGGTTTGCGCCTGATTTCATTCCCGAAGCATTCCGGCTCGCGCCGGATTATCTTCAGGCCGTTTTCTTCTGCTCGCCCCGGACCACGGTCCAGCGCTTCAACTTCGAGATCGGCTTGCTCTCCTCGATCCACACCATGTCGCCCGGCTTGAACTGATCGTTCTCGTCATGGGCATGGTAATTTTTCGAGCGGCGGATCGTCTTCTTGTAGATCGGATGGGTGAAGCGGCGATCGACGCGCACCACAACCGTCTTGGCTTGCTTGTCGCTGACGACCACACCCTGAAGCACACGTTTCGGCATGTTGGCCCCTTACTTCTTTTCAACGCGCTTTTGCGCGGCGATGGTCTTGATGCGGGCGATGTCACGGCGCGCCTCGCGCAGCCGTGTGGTGTTCTCCAGCTGGCCCGTGGCGCGCTGGAACCGCAGATTGAAACGCTCCTTCTTCAGATCGAGGATCGCATCCTCCATCTGATCGGGGCTCATTGCTTTGATGTCGGCGACTTTCATCTCGGCCATGACGATGATCCTATTCCGCGATGCGCGCGACAAAGCGCGTCTTGATCGGCAGCTTGGCGGCGGCCAGCGTCAGCGCCTCCTTGGCGACCTGCACGTTGACGCCGTCGATCTCGAAAATCACCCGACCGGGCTTCACTCGCGCCACCCACAATTCCGGCGAACCCTTGCCGGAGCCCATTCGGACTTCCGCTGGCTTCTTGGAGACGGGAAGATCCGGAAAAATCCTGATCCAGACCCGACCTGCACGCTTCATGTGACGGGTCAGCGCGCGCCGAGCCGCCTCGATCTGACGAGCCGTGATCCGCTCGGGCGCCAGCGCCTTCAGCCCGAACTGGCCGAACGACAACGTCGCACCCGAAGACGCGACGCCGTGAATGCGGCCCTTATGCGCCTTGCGGAACTTGGTTTTCTTTGGTTGCATCATGGCTTACGCCCTCAAACCTTCTCAATATCCTCAGGCTGCGTCGCGGCGCGGCCGTGAACCTTCGCCCTCAGCCATCCGCTTGTCCTGGGCCATCGGATCGTGCTCGAGGATTTCACCCTTGAAGATCCAGACCTTGACGCCGCAGGTGCCGAACGTGGTGAACGCGGTGGCCACGCCGTAATCGATGTCGGCCCGCAACGTGTGCAGAGGCACCCGTCCCTCGCGATACCATTCCATGCGGGCGATTTCCGCGCCGCCAAGACGGCCCGAGCAGTTGATGCGAATGCCTTCGGCACCGAGCCGCATCGCCGACTGCACCGCACGCTTCATCGCACGGCGGAACGCCACGCGGCGCTCGAGCTGCTGGGCGATGGATTCGGCCACCAGCGTCGCATCGAGTTCCGGCTTGCGGATTTCGACGATGTTGATGACGACGTCGGACGAGGTGATATCGGCCACCCGCTTGCGCAGCTTGTCGATGTCGGCGCCCTTCTTGCCGATGACGACGCCCGGACGCGCTGAGTGGATCGTCACGCGGCACTTCTTGTGCGGACGTTCGATCACGATACGCGCAACCGCGGCCTGCTTCAGTTCCTTGTGCAGGATCTCACGGATCTTGACGTCTTCGTGCAAGAGCTTGCCGTATTCATTCTTGCCGGCGAACCAGCGGGAATCCCAGGTACGATTGATACCGAGCCGCAGTCCGATTGGATTGATCTTTTGACCCATCGTTCTCCCCCGCGCCTTACGCGCTCGCCTCGGCCTCGACCTGACGAACCACGATCGTCAGCTGCGAGAACGGTTTAAAGATACGACCCGAACGGCCACGGCCGCGCGGAGCGAAACGTTTCATCACGATACCCTTGCCGACATGAGCCTCGGAGACGATCAGCGCGTCCACGTCGAGGTCATGGTTGTTCTCGGCATTGGCGATCGCCGATTCCAGGCACTTCTTGACATCGCCCGCGATCCGCTTGCGCGAAAACTGCAGGTCGGCGAGTGCCGCCGAAGCTTTCCGGCCGCGGATCAGCTGCGCCACCAGGTTGAGCTTCTGCGGGCTGACCCGCAGCATCCTGGCGACTGCCTTGGCCTCGTTATCGGGGAGGCTCCGTTCGCGCTTTGCTTTGCTCATCGCTTAAGTCCTCAAGCCTTCTTGGCTTTCTTGTCGCCCGAATGGCCGTGGAAGGTCCGGGTCGGCGAGAACTCACCGAACTTGTGACCGACCATTTCCTCGTTGACCGACACCGGCACGTGCTTCTGGCCGTTGTAAACGCCGAACACCAGGCCGACGAATTGCGGCAGGATCGTCGAGCGACGGCTCCAGATCTTGATGACGTCGTGACGACCCGATGCGCGCGCGGCATCAGCCTTCTTGAGCAACGAGCCCTCGACGAACGGGCCTTTCCAGACTGAACGAACCATGTCCGGGGTTCCTTACTTCTTCCGCTTGTGGCGGCTGATGAGAATGAATCGGTTGGTCGACTTGTTCGACCGGGTCTTCTTGCCCTTGGTCGGCTTGCCCCACGGGGTAACCGGGTGGCGGCCGCCCGAGGTGCGGCCTTCACCGCCGCCATGCGGGTGGTCGATCGGGTTCATGACGACGCCGCGGTTGTGCGGGCGCCAGCCGAGCCAGCGGGTGCGGCCCGCCTTGCCGATCGAGATGTTCATGTGGTCCGGATTCGATACCGCACCGATGGTGCCGCGGCAGCGACCGTGGACCAGGCGCTGTTCACCGGAGTTAAGGCGCAGGATCACGTAATCCTGGTCGCGACCGACGATCTGGGCATAGTTGCCGGCGGAGCGCGCAAGCTGCCCGCCTTTGCCGATCTTCAGCTCGACATTGTGGACGATGGTACCGACCGGCATGTTGCCGAGCGGCATGACATTGCCGGGCTTCACGTCGACATAGTTGCCCGCCACCACGGTATCACCGGCGGCCAGCCGCTGCGGCGCCAGGATGTAGGCCTGCTCGCCGTCCTGATACTTGATCAGCGCGATGAAAGCGGTGCGGTTCGGATCGTATTCCAGACGCTCGACAGTCGCCGGCATATCGACCTTGTCGCGCTTGAAGTCGACCGTGCGGTAGGACTTCTTGTGTCCGCCGCCGCGGAAGCGCACGGTGATCCGGCCGGTATTGTTGCGGCCACCATTGCTGAGCTTGCCTTCGGTCAGCGCCTTGACCGGCTTGCCCTTGTAGAGAGCGGAGCGGTCGACCATGACCAGCTGGCGCTGGCCAGGTGTCGTCGGGTTGAATGTTTTCAATGCCATCGTCGTATCGCCCTATAGCCCGGTGGTGACGTCGATGCGGTGGCCCTCTTCCAGGGTCACCACCGCCCGTTTCACATCCGACTGGGAACCGAACTGGCCGCGGAAGACTTTGGTCTTGCCCTTGCGAACCAGCGTGTTCACGCTCTTCACCTTGACGTCGAACAGCTTCTCGACGGCTTCCTTGATCTGCGGCTTGGTCGCCTTGTGAGCGACCTTGAACACGACCTTGTTGTGTTCGGAGGCCATGGTCGCCTTTTCGGTGACAACCGGGGCGACGATCACGTCATAATGGCGGGGATCGATGTTCTTCATTTGAAGCGCGCCTCCAGCGCATCGATCGCCGCCTTGGTCAGCACCAGTTTCTGGCGACGGAGAATGTCATAGACGTTGATGCCCTGGATCGGCAGGACATCGATGTTCGGGATGTTGCGCGCCGCAGCGGCAAAACCGTTATTGAGCTCAGCGCCATCGATGATCAGCGCATTGGTGAGACCGAGGCCGGAGAAATGGCCGACCAGCGCCTTGGTCTTGGCAGCTTCCAGGTTGGCCGAGTCCAGCACCAACAGGCCGCCATCCTTGGCCTTGGCCGAAAGCGCATGACGCAGCGCCAGTGCCCGGACCTTCTTGGGCAGATCGAACGCGTGCGAGCGCACGACCGGACCAAACGCACGACCACCACCGCGGAACTGCGGCACGCGCGCCGAACCGTGACGGGCGCCGCCGGTGCCCTTCTGCTTGTACATCTTCTTGCCGGTGCGCCACACATCGGCGCGTCCCTGCGCCTTGTGGGTGCCGGCCTGACGCTTGGCGAGTTGCCAGTTGACGCAGCGCTGAATGATATCGGCGCGCGGCTCGAGGCCGAAAATGGCGTCCGACAGCTGGACTGACCCAGCCGCCTTGCCCTCAAGGGTGGTGACCTTCAATTCCATCTCACACCCCCTCCTGCTCAGCCGCAACGGCTTCCGCCGGAGCGGCTTCTGCGCCAGCCAGACGGAATTTGCCGGGCTTCGGCGCTTCCTTCGGCAATGCCTTCTTCACCGCGTCGCGAACCGAAATCCAGCCGCCCTTCGAACCAGGAACGGCGCCTTCCACCAGGATCAGGCCGCGCTCGACGTCGGTCTGCACGACGCGCAGATTGAGCGTGGTAATCTGGTCGACGCCCATATGGCCGGGCATCTTCTTGTTCTTGAAGGTCTTGCCGGGGTCCTGACGGCCACCGGTCGAACCGATCGAACGGTGCGAGACCGACACACCGTGGGTGGCGCGCAAGCCGCCGAAATTCCAGCGCTTCATGCCGCCCGCGAAGCCCTTACCGACCGAGGTGCCGGTGACATCAACGAACTGCCCGACCACAAAATGGTCAGCCTGGATCTCGGCTCCCACCGGGATCAGCGCATCCTCCGAGACACGAAATTCGGTCACCTTGCGCTTGGGCTCGACCTTGGCGACCGCGAACTGACCACGCTCGGCCTTGGGCAGATAAGCGGTCTTGCGGGTGCCGGCGCCAAGCTGCAGCGCGACGTATCCGTTCTTCTCGGTCGTGCGATGACCCACCACCTGGCAATTACCAAGCTTCAGCACGGTCACGGGGACGTGCTCGCCGGTCTCCGTAAAGACCCGCGTCATCCCGACCTTCTGTGCGATCACTCCGGAGCGCATCGGCGTGCTTCCTGTTCTTTCTGTCCCGAAGGACTAGCTAATCTTTAAGTCGTGGGCAGCGATGGCATGACGCCGGCGCCTACATTGATCGGTCAACAATCAGAGCTTGATCTCGACATCGACACCGGCGGCGAGATCGAGCTTCATCAGCGCGTCCACGGTCTGCGGCGTCGGATCGACGATATCGAGGAGCCGCTTATGCGTGCGGGTCTCGAACTGCTCACGGCTCTTCTTGTCCACGTGCGGCGAACGGTTGACGGTGAACTTCTCGATGCGGGTCGGCAGCGGAATGGGTCCGCGAACCTGGGCTCCCGTACGTTTCGCCGTGTTCACGATCTCACGCGTCGACGTATCGAGAATTCGATGATCGAACGCCTTGAGACGTATCCGGATGTTCTGGCCGTTCATTGCCGTGTCTTTCTTTAGTGAGTGGCGAGCAGCGAACAGCGAATGGATTGATCCACTCGCTACTCGCCATTCCCTATTCGCTTCTTACTCGATGATGCTCGCGACGACGCCGGCGCCGACGGTGCGCCCACCTTCTCGGATCGCGAAGCGCAGCTTCTCTTCCATCGCGATCGGAACGATCAGGTGAACTTCCATCGCGATGTTGTCGCCCGGCATCACCATTTCCGTGCCTTCCGGCAAGTGCACGACACCGGTCACGTCGGTGGTGCGGAAATAGAACTGCGGACGATAATTGGTGAAGAACGGGGTGTGACGACCACCTTCTTCCTTGGTGAGGATGTAAGCCTCAGCCTTGAACTTGGTGTGCGGCTTGACCGAACCGGGCTTGCACAGCACCTGGCCACGCTCCACGTCCTCGCGCTTGGTACCGCGAAGCAGCGCGCCGATGTTATCGCCTGCCTGGCCCTGGTCGAGCAGCTTTCGGAACATTTCGACGCCGGTGACCGTGGTCTTCTGCGTGGCGCGCAGACCGACGATCTCGATTTCTTCGCCGACCTTGACGATGCCGCGCTCGACACGGCCGGTCACGACGGTGCCGCGGCCGGAGATCGAGAACACGTCTTCCACCGGCATCAGGAACGGCTGGTCGACCGGACGCTCCGGCTGCGGAATGTAGGAGTCCACATTCTTCATCAGCTCGAGGATGGCGTCATGACCGAGCTTGGGATCCTTGTTTTCAAGAGCGGCCAGCGCCGAGCCCTTGATGATCGGGATGTCATCGCCCGGAAAGTCATACTTGGAAAGCAGCTCACGCACTTCCATCTCGACGAGTTCGAGCAGTTCCGGATCGTCGACCATGTCGCACTTGTTGAGGAAAACGACGAGTGCGGGCACACCGACCTGACGGGCGAGCAGGATGTGCTCGCGGGTCTGCGGCATCGGGCCGTCAGCGGCCGAAACCACCAGGATCGCGCCGTCCATCTGCGCGGCGCCGGTGATCATGTTCTTCACATAGTCAGCGTGGCCGGGGCAATCGACGTGGGCGTAGTGCCGGTTCTGAGTTTCATATTCGACGTGCGCGGTCGAAATGGTGATGCCGCGCGCCTTCTCTTCCGGCGCCTTGTCGATCTGGTCGTACGCCGTGAACGTCGCACCGCCCGTCTCTGCCAGCACCTTGGTGATCGCCGCCGTCAATGACGTCTTGCCGTGGTCGACGTGACCGATGGTTCCGATATTGCAGTGCGGTTTAGTACGTTCAAATTTTGCTTTGGCCATTTGACTCTCCGTTCAGTCGTTAGCTGCCGCTAGCGACAATCAGGCAAACTTCTTTTGGACTTCTGCCGACACATTGGCCGGCGCTTCTGCGTAGTGGTCGAACTGCATGGTGAAGGTTGCGCGGCCCTGGCTCATCGAGCGCAGGTTATTCACGTAACCGAACATGTTCATGAGCGGCACCATCGCGTTGATGACGTTGGCATTGCCGCGCATGTCCTGACCCTGAATCTGACCGCGCCGCGAATTCAGGTCGCCAATGACCGAGCCGGTGTAGTCTTCCGGGGTCACCACTTCGACCTTCATGATCGGCTCGAGCAGGACGGACTTGCCCTTCTGCAAGGCTTCGCGGAAGGCCGCGCGCGCTGCGATTTCGAAGGCGAGCGCCGAGGAGTCGACGTCGTGATATTTGCCGTCGACGAGCTGAACCTTGACGTCGACCACGGGGAAGCCCGCCACGACACCAGAGCTCATCACGCTGTTGAGGCCCTTTTCGACGCCGGGGATGTATTCCTTCGGAACCGCACCACCGACGATCTTGGACTCGAACTCGTAGCCCTTGCCGGGCTCGTTCGGCTCCACCACGATCGAGACTTCCGCGAACTGACCGGTACCGCCGGTCTGCTTCTTGTGGGTGTACTTGACCTCGGCCTTCTTGGTCACACGTTCACGGAACGCCACCTGGGGCGCGCCGATATTGGCGTCAACCTTGTAGGTACGCTTGAGAATATCGACCTTGATGTCGAGGTGGAGTTCGCCCATCCCCTTGAGGATGGTCTGCCCGGATTCCTGGTCTGTCGACACGCGGAAGGACGGATCCTCCGCTGCGAGCTTGGCCAGCGCCACACCCAGCTTTTCCTGGTCGGCCTTGGACTTCGGCTCGATCGCGATCTCGATGACCGGCTCGGGGAATTCCATTTTTTCGAGGATCACCTGCTTGTCGGGATCGCACAGCGTGTCACCGGTGCGCGCTTCCTTCAGGCCGGCCAGCGCGACGATGTCGCCGGCATAGGCTTCCTTGATGTCTTCGCGGTTGTTCGCATGCATCAGGAGCATGCGCCCGATGCGCTCCTTCTTCTCGCGGGTCGAATTCACGACGCCGGTGCCGCTCTGCAGAATGCCTGAGTAAATGCGGCAGAAGGTGATGGTGCCGACGAACGGGTCGTCCATGATCTTGAAGGCCAGCAGCGCGAGCGGCTCTTTGTCATCCGCCTTGCGAATGACTTCATTGCCGCGATCGTCGGTGCCCTTGATGGCGGGCACGTCGATCGGCGAAGGCAGATAATCGACGACCGCGTCGAGCAGCGGCTGCACGCCCTTGTTCTTGAAAGCCGAGCCGCACAATACGGGATAGAAGGCGCCAGTCAGCACGGCCTTGCGGATAAGCCGCTTCAGCGTCGCCTCGTCCGGCTCCTTGCCATCGAGATAGGCAGCCATAGCGTCGTCATCGAGTTCGACGGCGGCTTCCACCATCTTCTCGCGGTATTCCTTGGCCTGATCGACCAGGTCGGCCGGGATATCGACATAGTCGAACTTGGCGCCGAGCGATTCATCGTTCCAGATGATGCCCTGCATCTTCACGAGGTCGACGAGGCCCTTGAAATTGTTCTCGGCGCCGATCGGAAGCTGGATTGCGATCGGCTTGGCGCCGAGGCGATCGACGATATCAGCCAGACACTTGAAGAAGTCTGCGCCGGTCTTGTCCATCTTGTTGGCGAACACGATGCGGGGCACGCGGTATTTGTCGCCCTGGCGCCACACGGTCTCGGTTTGCGGCTCAACGCCCTGGTTGGAATCCAGCACGCACACGGCACCGTCGAGCACGCGCAGGCTGCGCTCGACTTCAATGGTGAAGTCCACGTGGCCGGGAGTGTCGATGATGTTCAGACGTTTGCCGTTCCAGAAGGCGGTGGTGGCAGCCGAAGTGATCGTGATGCCACGCTCCTGCTCCTGCTCCATCCAATCCATCGTCGCGGCGCCTTCATGCACCTCGCCGATCTTGTGGCTCTTGCCGGTGTAATAGAGAATCCGCTCGGTCGTCGTGGTCTTGCCGGCGTCGATGTGCGCCATGATACCGAAGTTGCGGTAGTCTTCTATGGCATGTTGGCGGGGCATGGGATGCTTCCTTGCAGATCCGTTTGTTTCGCCGTTACCAGCGATAATGCGAGAAGGCGCGGTTGGCTTCCGCCATCCGGTGCACGTCTTCGCGCTTCTTGACGGCATTCCCCCTGCCGTTCGACGCGTCGAGCAATTCAGCCGACAGTCGCTCCGTCATCGTCTTTTCATTGCGATCGCGCGCTGCCGAAATCAGCCAGCGAATGCCGAGCGCCTGACGGCGCACCGAACGCACTTCGACCGGCACCTGATAGGTCGCGCCGCCGACGCGGCGGGAGCGAACCTCGATCGTCGGCATGACGTTCTCGAGCGCCTGCTCGAACACCTGGAGCGGCCCCTGCTTGGTCTTGGCCTCGATCATGTCGAGCGCGCCATAGACAATGGCTTCGGCGACCGACTTCTTGCCGTCATACATGACCGAATTCATGAACTTCGTGACGATGATATTCCCGAACTTCGGATCCGGGTTCACTTCACGCTTTTCAGCAGAATGGCGACGCGACATCTTTTCTTTCCTTCGTCATGGCCGGCTTATCTCGACCACTCACGATTGGTTCCTGATCGGTTACTTCGGACGCTTCGCGCCGTACTTCGAACGACGCTGCTTACGGTTCTTGACGCCCTGCGTATCGAGCACGCCGCGCAGGATGTGATAACGAACGCCCGGCAAGTCCTTGACGCGGCCGCCGCGGATCATCACCACCGAGTGCTCCTGAAGGTTATGGCCTTCACCGGGGATGTAGCCGATCACCTCAAAACCGTTGGTCAGACGCACCTTGGCGACCTTACGCAGCGCCGAGTTCGGCTTCTTCGGGGTCGTCGTGTAGACGCGCGTGCAAACGCCACGCTTCTGCGGAGACTGCTGCAGAGCCGGCACCTTCTTGCGCGACTTCTGGACCACTCGCGGATTAGCGATCAGCTGGTTGATCGTCGGCATATCAGCCTTCACCCTTTAGTTCTTGGGAGGCCGAACTGGCTCCCGCAAATTTCGTTCGGGACCACCCGTCCCATCAGGTCACTCGACGCAAAGACTTGCACGCAAGACTCGCGCAAAGCGAAATCGCGCCAACCGCCCATCGCTGGGAGGAAAGCGCTTCGACGCCACAGAGGACCTCCAGTCCTGCCGATGGCTGATCGCCAACGGCCTAACCCGAGGTCATGCACCCGATATCAATCTCAAGAGAAACCACTCAAGAGAACGAAGATCGTCCTGGCATTGCCTAGCTATATCGACAGCGTTTGAGCGGCATTCGTCGAGGTTGGTGCCCGTCCCGCTACCGAATGAACCGGGCAGCGAGAGGGTGATCCGTTCCGACCGTGGCGACGCTCACCGCCTGTCGTTAAGTGCGCGGGTTGTATAAGCGGTGAACGCGCAAGTCAAGGCGAAACGATGATCAAAGAAGTGCCCATGCCGCAAGGAGAAGCGGCCACCACCGATGTGGATATCCGATGAATAATTGCAACGGTATGACGAATCCCCCGTCCAACGATTCCCCGCTGCAAGGCGGACGGAATCTCCCGCCGACAGGGCGACGTCAACCGGCAAATCCTTCTCGGAATAGATATTTACCCGGATAATTATAAGGTTCAAGCCCGGTTGGCCACCGGGGCAAGCTTTTTGGCCGGGGTGCCTGGGCGCCAGCCAGCCCATTGATGCCGAAGATTCCGCAACCGGTCGTAACCGAGCTGCCGGGCCGCTTCGAGCCGAAATTGCAGCGATTTAGTCGGTCCGAGGTCTATCAGGAGGTCCGCCATGCCTCGCCGCCCTGCCCAAAGCTGGGCCATAAAGCCGGTTTCCGCCGAGCAGGAGTTGATCGCAAAAATATCGAGGCCGGCAAACAACATCTCCGTCATCCTGTCGACCAGCAGGATGCCTGGCGAATATTTGGCGAAGTCAGCGTCGAAGGCCGTCTTCCAGGTGTAGGCGGTCGACCCGCCATACATCAGGACCTGCGCGGCGATGGCCTGGCCATTGACCTTCAACAGCGCGACCGACGCCTCTCCCCGCGCCGCCAGGGCAGCGAGCAGCCTTCTGACGAAGGTGGCATCCGCAGGATTCGACAGCAGAGCCGTTCCCCGCCTGCCCTTCCAGCTGCGCTGTTCAAGCGCCAGGAACTGCTCGAATGCTTCCGCCACGGCCTGCGGCGAGCGGTCGTTGACGACCTCGACCGTCCCCAGTCCGGCGAGCCGGTTCCAGTCCTGCCGCAACTTCTTGCGGGTCGAGCCCTGGCGTTTGACGCCGGATTCGCGCGTGACAAAGGGGCGGGCATGTTGGGAGTGAATCACGGGCTCAATGCCCCTCGTCCGCAGTACCCGCAGGGTCGCCGCATAGCTCGGGCACTCCGTATCAAAGGCTCTCATACTGAGTACGTTTGGCAGGGAGGCTTCGCCCTGGACGGCGGCAAAGAACGCCGGAATGACCTGATCGACGAAAGCCGGGTCGATCACGGGGCTCGAGAGAAAGGCGTACTCATAAGGCAACGCCTCCAGAAACGTGGGCCAAAGAGGCGCGAGCTTGCGTAGCTGCATCGCCCACACGCCCACTAGCCTGCGGTTTGCAGCGCCACTCTCCCAGGCCAACAGCATTCGCAGGTCGGCAAAGCCCGTTTCCGAGGCCGCCTTCAAGGCCACCGGATTCATGAAGACGTTGGAGGACGCCCGCCGGACCAGATCGTCCCATTGCGGACCCAGGGACAGGTTGGGTGAATCAATTGTTACCAGCACCATCGAAGTTTCTGCCGCTGCGAAGCCGATGTCGCGCGCCTGCCGTTGCCCGCTCATCTCGCGCCAAAAGGGAACAGGCGGATCGTGTTCGGGCCGCCTTGCTTTTCAGTTAAGGCCAGGGCTTTCCGCGGTCTCCTTCAGGCTTTGTTTGCTCCTTTCAGCGCAAGAATGAGCCTTCATCGGGACTCCGGCGAAATGCGCTACACGGACGTTGCAATCATCGGCGGCGGTCTGGCCGGATCGACGGCAGCCGCGATGCTCGGCCGCGCCGGCATCCCCGCTGTTCTGATCGACCCGCACGAAGTCTATCCACCCGAACTGCGCTGCGAAAAATTGGGCGGCGAGCAACTGGAACTTCTGCGCCGGACCGGACTGTCCGAAACGACCTTGAACGCCACGACCCTCGACGGCGAAGTCTGGGAAGCGCGCTTCGGGCGCATCGTCGCCAAAAAGCCGAGCGACCAGCACGGCATCATGTACGACACGCTCGTCAATACCATCCGCGGGCAAATTCCCCCGCCGGTCGAGATGACGATCGCCAAGGTTGTCGGGATTCAATGCAGCGACGAACGACAGAAGCTCGAATTGTCGAACGGCGAGCAAATATCGGCGCGCCTCGTCGTTATGGCCAACGGCTTGAATGTCGGCCTCCGACATCTGCTCGGCATTGAGCGACGTATCATCAGCCCCTGTCACTCGATCACGCTAGGCTTTGACATAAAACCGGCTGGCCGGGCCGCTTTCGCCTTTCCGGCACTGACCTATTGGCCGAAACGCCCTCGATCGCGTCTTGCCTATCTCTCGATATTTCCGATTGGCGACAAGATGCGCGCCAACCTGATGGTTTATCGCGAGGCCGACGATCCCTGGCTGCGGCAGGTCCGTCAGACCCCGGAGCAGTCGATGTGCGAGCTGATGCCGGGACTGGCCAGAATGCTGGGGCCCTTCCGCGTGAGCAGTGTCCCCAGAATTCGCCCTGCCGATCTCTATGTGAGCGAGGGGCATCTAAAGGACGGAATCGTGCTGGTGGGTGACGCCTTCTCGACCTCATGCCCCGCCGCGGGCACCGGAACGACCAAGGTCTTTACCGACGTGGCTCTGCTCTGCAACGAATACATTCCACGGTGGCTTGCATCGGAAGGCATGGCTGCAGACAAGATCGCGCAATTCTATAACGATCCGGAAAAGACCGAGTGCGAAGCGCGTTGCCTCGGCAAGGCCTATCACCTGCGTACGCTATCGGTCGACACCGGACTGCGCTGGCGCTTCGGACGGGGCGCGCGCTTTTGGGTGCGACTGGCCCAGGGGATTCGCCACAGGCTCAGCAGCAGATATCGACTTTCCCCTGCGACACGGCGTCCAGAGAGACGTCAGCCTGCCAGCGGCAGGTTCGCCTGACATCCCATTTACCGCCAAGGTCAGAGCGCGGGCTTTCCGCGATGACGTTCAATCCTCGTCATCATCATCTTCGTCGTCATCTTCATCGTGATCGGCAACCGGCGGGGCGTGGCTCTGGTCGTCCCACAGTTTGCGGTAAACGCCATTGGCGGCCAGCAATTCAACATGCGTGCCACGCTCGATCGCCTTGCCCTCGGAAATCACGATGATCTCATCCATCTCCACCACCGAAGTAAGACGATGGGTAGAGAAGATCATGGTCCGCCCCTTGGCGACTTTGAGAAGCGTGCGATTGATCGCAGCCTCCGTCGTCTGATCAAGCGCGGAAGTCGCTTCATCGAGTAGCAGCACGGCCGGATCGCGCACAATGGCCCGGGCGATGGCGATGCGCTGCCGCTGTCCGCCCGAGAGGGTTTCGCCGCGTTCGCCGACGATGGTGTCGTATTTCTGCGGCAGGCTCATGATATGCCGGTGGATCTCGGCCTTGCGCGCCGCCTGCTCCACCTCATCGTCGGTAGCCCCCTCCTTGCCGAGCCTGATGTTTTCCCGGATCGACATGTTGAAGAGCATGTTTTCCTGGAACACCACGGCCATGCTTCGCCGCAAGGATTCGCGCGTCACCCGGCGGATATCGACGCCATCAATCGTCAGCCGCCCTTCGCTCGGCATGTAAAGGCGGAGGATCAGATTGAGCAGCGTGCTCTTGCCCGATCCGCTGGGGCCGACAATGGCAATGCTCTTGCCCACCTTGAGCTTGAGGCTGAGATTGTCCAGCACCGGCGTCTCGCTGCCCTCATAGCGGAAGGTCACCCGCTCGAAGGTGATGTCGTTGGTGATGCGGGGCAGATCGGGGGCTCCGGGCCGGTCGGCCCCTCGCGTCGGCTCGTTCAGCAATTCCTCCATGTGGCGCACGGCGGCCGCGGATTGGATCGAGACCGGAATGAAATGCATCACATGGGCGATATTGTAGGAAACTTCCCAGAACGCGCTCTCGAAAGTCACGAACGTGCCGATCGTGATCTGCCCCTTGGTGGCAAGATAGGCGCCGATGGCCAGAACCACCAAATGCAGCAGCAGCACGGAGACCGTCACGGTGCGCTCGACCATGGTCGAGAGGAAGGCGGCCGCGGCGATCTTGCGCCGCGCCTCATCGTTGCGAAGGGTGAACCATCCCAGTGTTCGCCGCTGCAGGCTGAAGGCCTTGACCACCGCCTGAGCCGCGATGTTTTCCTGCACCATGCCAAGCAGGGAGGATTCGTTCAGCTTCTGCTCGTAATTGGCCTGCACCGCTTTTGGCGTCAAAATCCGCGGCCCGATCAGGGTAATCGGAAATACCAGAAGCGCCACCACGGCCAGCTGCCAGTTGAGGAACAGCATCAGGATGATGCCGGCGATCAATTCAAGGAACGGCAGTGCCGCGCCGTTGGCAAATCCCTTGATCGAACCTTCGAACGCCGCGAGGTCAATGGAAAACCGCGCGAGAATATCGCCGCGTTTGGTCCGCGCGAAATAGGCCGCGGGCAGGTTCTGGACATGCTCGAACAACCGCACCCGCACGTCCGAGATCAGCGCCGCAGCGAGCTTGGCGTCCCACCGCTCGTACCAGATCGCCACAATCGAGGTGAAAATGCCGGCAACCGCGAGCACCGATAGAATGCTGACCAGTGCCTGGAAGTCCTCTTCTCCGAGCGCGTCGTCGATCAGGAATTTCAGGCTGAGCGGCATGATGACATTGAACAGGGTCTCGATCAGCACACCGAAACCAACGAATGCCAAAAGCGCCTTGTAATTCCAGAGAAGAGGTTTGACGAAGCGGTAGATCGTCGCGAGCGCGCCGGCGGCTTCTTTGGCGGTATAAACAACGAGGTCTTCGTCATCCTCGTCATCATCCTCGAAATCCGGCTCGTCCTCGTCCTTATGCTCGTGATCGGCATGGACGGCGGCATTTGGGGATTCGGCCTCCCCGGGGAAGCGCCTCGAAGGATCAGCCGCGCCGGCCTTCCTTTCGTCCTCCAGCGGAGAACCATCCGACAGCGCGGCACCGGAGGATGAGGGTTTGGCGGACGACGAATCGGGCGACATGAAACCAACCGGTGCTGCACGGTCGGCCAGACCGCAGACAAACGAAGTGGTCCCGATCTTAGGCGATCAGCCATCGTTCGGCAAAATAATTACCGACTGGCGAACCTTGATGGACAAACCTGGGCAACGATCCTCAGTGGTCTTCGGGATCGACCTTGTCGAAGAAGGAATAGCGGAGGCTGTCGGCGTCCGCATACCACTTGCCAGGGCCTTTGTTGGCCGCCAGTGTCGCGGCCCAGATCGCATCGGTGCAGTCGCGACGGTGCATCGCAAGATCAAACCCGTTGCCGAAGAACAGTTCGGACCATTCCCACCAGGTGCCGAGCTTCTTGACCCCGCGCAAGAGGTCGTATCGATCGATCACCGTCGGCGCCATGTCCGACGTCACGGAGCCGAAAACCAGCCCGGTTTTAACGACGCGGTTGATCTCGCGGATGGCGCGCGGCACCTGCTTCTCCGCCACGTGGCAGAGGCTGGTCTCGAAGACGAAGTCGAAGGCCTCGTCCTTGAACGGCATGTCGGAAACCGAGCCGAGCTTATTATATTTGCGCAGCGCCTTCGGCGTCTGGCCATGTATCCAGCGGTTGTTCTCGATGCCCCATGCATCGATGCCACGCTCGCGCAGTGCTCCAACCAGTTCGCCGCTGGCTGAGCCCGCGATCAGAAGCTTGTAGCCCCGCGCCCGATTCCAGACGATCTTGATCAATTCGGTGAGATAGGTCGGGTCATTAAATTCGCGCCAAACCTGGCTGTAGGGCCCGAGCCCCCGGTAGTTTTCGAAATAGTCGCGATCGATCCGGTCCGAGAGCGGTTCGTCCCCGAGGCGGCGCGCCCGACGCAGCCGCATCATCTCGGTGACGACGATATCGGTCGCCGCATCGGAGGAATCGAGCAATCCGTTCAACGTCGAATCGAACAGATAATCGCCAACCACTACCAGACCCGGATGCTGCTTCGGCTCCGGACGGTGATTGGTCATGACATCGCGAACCGGCAGACCGCCGGGAATTGCGTTCACCGAGGAAAGCCAGCGGTGAATCTTGCCTTCCATGAAGTGCGACCGGGCATCGCCGAATGAGGCGGGCAGCGACTTGATCGCAGCCTCGATCAGTTCCTGGTCGCTGAGATTGGCAAAAGCCAGCGCGTCCGAACCCGCGATCAGCCAGTTCAGTACGCCGTATTTGCCGACATCGTGCCGCGCGCCTTCCTTATAGACACAACAGCCACCGAAAGCCTCCGACATGAACCAGGCACCCGGGACCTGATCGCCCCAGAACGGCGAGTCGAACAGGATGGATACCCTAAGATAGTGCGCCGGCCGATCGAAATAAGCGACGTGCTTGACCATGGACCGGCGCAGCTCCTCGCCGTCCCAGCGCATGGTAGCGAGCCAGTTGTGCGGCAGGCACATCAGCACCAGATCGAAATCGCGCGTCTCCGGCCCCTTGCCGTTCATCATGTTCAGCTGATAGCGGCCCGCCGTCGTCTTGCCGACCTTGAGTACACGATGGTTGAGCTGAATGTCGGCATCGACTTCCGACCGCAGGCATTCGATCAGTTGCTCATTGCCGTTTTGGATCGAATACAGCCCGATATAGCCATCGACATCCATCACGAAGTTCTTCAGCGCATTGAGCCCGTTGGTGTTGTGGCTTTCGGTCGCGAGGTCGGAGCGGGCCATCACCTTGAAAAAGCGCTTGGCGATGGGGTCCTTGACTTCGCGATCCAACAATTCCTCGCAATTGATGTAGGCCCAGGGATGCTCGTTGTCGTGCGCGCCGACGCCTTCGTAATATTCCAGAGGCGAGACCATTTCCGCGCAACGACGGCGGAACGCCTCGATGGCACCCGAGGTCTTGGCGCCGTATTTGCGGCGCATCCCCGGTACGTCGTCGAGCAGTTCACCATCCAGAAGAACCTGCTCGGCATCCATCGGAATGGTCTGCAAGCCGAAATGCTGGATCAACTCGCGCAGCGGATCCGGACCGGTCATCGAGTAATCGTAGATTTCGGCGACTCCGGCCTCATACATGGCGGGCGCGGAATCAAATCGGCGCGTGACGATCTTGCCGCCGACCCGGTCTGTCGCCTCAAAGATCGTGATCCGGCAGAGGTCCCCGAGCTTGCGCTTGAGATACCACGCGCTCATGAGGCCGCCCGGACCTCCGCCGACAATTGCAAGCTCCAACATCGATGTCCGTGCCCCTGCCGATCCACCGCAACGCGAACCAAGCCCTTCAGAAGAAACACTTTTCCCCCTGAAGGGAAGATGAACAAAGCGACGCTAGCAGAAGCCTCAGGGCAAAAAACAGCAAAAAGGCCGGCGGAAGGCCGGCCTTTCGTCGAAGTTTTGGGGCTGTCGGCCTATTCGGCCGGCGGCAGCGCCAGCGGCTCGGCTTCCGGCGCGCTCGGCACGATAGCAGCCTGCTTCTCGCGCTCGTCCAGGATGAGGCGATCGCGCTTGAGCGCGACCTCCCGGATCTTGGCCATCGAGGCGCCCGTGCCGGCCGGAATGAGGCGGCCGACAATGACGTTTTCCTTGAGACCTTCGAGCGGGTCCACCTTGCCATTAACGGCGGCTTCGGTGAGCACACGCGTGGTCTCCTGGAACGACGCCGCCGAGAAGAACGAACGGGTCTGCAGGCTGGCCTTGGTAATGCCGAGCAGCACCGGCGTACCCGTTGCCGGCCGCTTACCCTGCTCCTTGGCCTGGGCGTTGATCGCGTTGAACTCGATCTTGTCCACCTGCTCGCCGGCGATCAAGTCGGTGTCGCCCTGGTCGGTGACTTCCACCTTCTGCAGCATCTGACGAACAATCACTTCGATGTGCTTGTCGTTGATGAGCACGCCCTGCAGCCGATAGACCTCCTGGATTTCGTTGACCAGATAGGCAGCGAGTTCCTCGATGCCCTTGATCGCCAGGATGTCATGCGGCGCAGGATTGCCTTCGACGAGGAAGTCGCCCTTCTCGACGACGTCACCATCCTGAAGATGGATGTGCTTGCCTTTCGGGATCAAGTACTCGCGGGTCTCGTCGTTCTTATCCATCGGCTCGATCGAGAGCCGGCGCTTGTTCTTGTAATCTTTACCGAAGCGGATTGTGCCGGCGATTTCCGCGATGATCGCGGCATCCTTCGGCTTGCGGGCTTCGAACAATTCCGCGACGCGCGGCAAACCGCCAGTGATGTCGCGGGTCTTGGCGCTTTCGGTCGAAATACGCGCCAGGATGTCACCGGGCTTCACCTTCGCGCCGACGTCAACCGACAAAATCGCGTCGACCGACAGCATGTAGCGAGCGTCGCCGCCACGCGCGAGCTTGAGCACCTTGCCATCCTTGCCCTTGATCACGATCGCCGGACGCAGGTCGGAGCCGCCCCGCGTCGTGCGCCAATCGATGACCACGCGCTTGGCGATACCGGTGGACTCGTCGAGCGTTTCCGAAATCGACTGACCTTCCACCAAGTCCTCAAACCCGATGGTGCCCTCGACTTCGGTCAGCACCGGACGGGAATATGGATCCCATTCGGCGATGCGCTGGCCGCGCTTGACCATGTCGCCTTCATCGACCCGCAACCGCGCGCCGTACTGAATACGGTGCGTGGCGCGTTCGGTACCATCGGCGTCGGTCACCGCGACCACCATGTTGCGAACCATGGCGACGAGATGGCCCTCGCTGTTCTTGGCAAGCGCCTTATTCTTGATCGTCACCTTGCCATCGAAGTTGGACTCCACGAACGACTGTTCGTTGATCTGCGCCGCGCCACCGATGTGGAACGTGCGCATCGTGAGCTGGGTGCCAGGCTCGCCGATCGACTGCGCCGCGATGACGCCGACCGCCTCGCCGTGGTTGACCGGCGTTCCACGCGCCAGGTCGCGTCCGTAGCACTTCCCGCAGATGCCGTTGATGAGTTCGCAGGTCAGCGCGGAGCGGATCTTCACTTCCTGAATGCCCGCCTGCTGAATCGCCTCGACATGCGATTCTTCCATCAGCGTGCCACGCTTGATCACGACCTTGTTGGTCGCGGGATCGCGCAGATCCTCGCCCGTAGTGCGGCCGAGAATACGCGAGGCCAGCGAGGCCACGACCGTGCCGGCATCGATGATGGCGCGCATCTTGATGCCGAGCTGGGTGCCGCAATCATCCGCGGTGATGATGCAATCCTGCGCCACGTCGACCAGACGACGTGTCAGGTAGCCGGAGTTCGCGGTCTTCAACGCGGTGTCCGCGAGACCCTTGCGGGCGCCGTGGGTCGAGTTGAAGTATTCGAGCACCGATAGGCCTTCCTTGAAGTTGGAAATGATCGGTGTCTCGATGATCTCGCCCGACGGCTTGGCCATCAGGCCGCGCATGCCGGCGAGCTGCCGCATCTGGTCCTGCGAACCGCGGGCGCCGGAGTTCGACATCATGAAGATTGAGTTGATCTGGGCTTCGCCACCCTTCGGATTCTTTTTAACCGCGGAAATTTCCGCCATCATGTCTTCCGAAATTTTCTTGGTGCACTTCGACCAGGCGTCAACCACCTTGTTGTACTTTTCGCCGTGGGTGATAAGGCCGTCGTTGTACTGCTGCTCGAATTCCTTCGCCAGCGCACGGGTCTCCTCGACGATCTTCCACTTGGAAGTCGGCACCACCATGTCGTCCTTTCCGAAGGAAATGCCGGCCTTGAACGCATTGTAGAAGCCGAGCGCCATAATGCGATCGCAGAAGATCACCGTCTCCTTCTGCCCGCAGTGGCGATAGACCTGATCGATAACGCCGGAGATTTCCTTCTTCGTCATCAGCTTGTTGACGACGTCGAAGGAGACCTTGGACGATCTCGGCAACACCTGACCGAGCATGGCGCGGCCAGCCGTGGTGTCATACCATCTCGAAACCTGCTTGCCGTTCTCGTCGAGGCCCTGCCAGCGATATTTGATCTTGGTGTGGAGATGGATCACCCGCGAATGCAGGGCGTGTTCGATCTCCGACATCTCGCCATAGAGCTTGCCTTCGCCGGGCAGCCCCTCACGGAGCACCGACAAATAGTAAAGGCCGAGCACGATGTCCTGCGACGGCACGATGATTGGCTGACCGTTCGCCGGATGCAGGATGTTGTTGGTCGACATCATCAGCACGCGTGCTTCCAGCTGCGCTTCAAGCGACAGCGGGACGTGCACGGCCATCTGGTCGCCGTCGAAGTCGGCGTTGAAGGCCGAGCAGACCAACGGATGCAGCTGGATCGCCTTGCCTTCGATCAGCACCGGCTCGAAGGCCTGGATGCCGAGACGATGCAGGGTCGGCGCGCGGTTGAGCAGCACCGGATGTTCACGGATCACCTCATCGAGGATATCCCAGACCTCCGGACGCTCCTTCTCCACCAGCTTCTTGGCCTGCTTGACCGTGGTTGACAGGCCCTTGGCGTCAAGCCGCGAATAGATGAACGGCTTGAACAATTCGAGCGCCATCTTCTTCGGGAGACCGCACTGATGCAGGCGCAATTCGGGACCAACCACGATCACCGAACGGCCGGAATAGTCCACGCGCTTGCCAAGCAGGTTCTGACGGAACCGGCCCTGCTTGCCCTTGAGCATGTCGGCGAGCGACTTCAGAGGACGCTTGTTGGCGCCGGTGATCACGCGGCCGCGGCGGCCGTTGTCGAACAGCGCGTCGACCGCTTCCTGCAACATGCGCTTTTCGTTGCGGATGATGATGTCGGGAGCGCGCAGCTCCATCAGCCGCTTCAAGCGATTGTTGCGGTTGATGACGCGGCGATAGAGATCGTTGAGGTCGGACGTCGCAAAGCGACCGCCATCAAGCGGCACCAGCGGACGCAGGTCCGGCGGGATCACCGGCACGACTGTCAGGATCATCCATTCCGGCTTGTTGCCGGAGTGACGGAAGGCCTCGACGATCTTCAAGCGCTTGGCGAACTTCTTGTGCTTGATGTCGGATTCGGTTTCCTGCATGTCCGCGCGCAGGGTGACCTCGAGCTTTTCGAGATCGAGACCCTTCAAAAGCTCGCGGATGGCCTCAGCGCCGATCATGGCGGTGAAGCTGTCCTGGCCGTATTCGTCCTGCGCCTTCAGATATTCCTCTTCCGAAAGCAGCTGACGGTCCTTCAGCGCGGTCAGGCCGGGCTCAAGCACGACGTAATATTCGAAATACAGAATCCGCTCGAGATCCTTCAGCGTCATGTCGAGCAGAAGGCCGATACGCGAGGGCAGCGACTTCAAGAACCAGATATGGGCGACCGGAGCGGCGAGCTCGATATGGCCCATGCGCTCGCGCCGAACGCGCGACAGCGTCACCTCGACCGAGCACTTCTCGCAGATGATGCCCTTGTACTTCATGCGCTTGTACTTGCCGCACAAGCACTCGTAATCCTTGATCGGCCCGAAAATGCGCGCGCAGAACAGGCCGTCGCGTTCCGGCTTGAAGGTACGATAGTTGATGGTCTCCGGCTTCTTGATCTCGCCGTAGGACCACGACAGAATCTTCTCCGGGGAGGCGATCGAAATCCGGATCTGGTCGAAGACCTGGGCCGGCGTCGTCGGATTGAAAAGATTCATCACTTCTTGGTTCATGGTCTTCTCCTTGACCGAGCCCTCGTGTCCCGGATGCAATGCAGCGCGCAAGCGCTGCTTCGCTGATCCGGGGCCCAGGGGGTCTCCGAAAATTTTTAGGTCCCGGGTGTGCTGCGCAACACTGGCTGCGCGACACCCGGGGACGCGAACTCTGCTCTACTCGGCCGCCTCCGAGGAGGACGCCGGGCCCACCTTGGAATTGTGCAGATCGACGTTCAGGCCGAGCGAGCGCATTTCCTTGACCAGCACGTTGAAGGATTCCGGAATACCGGCCTCGAACGTGTCGTCTCCGCGCACGATCGCCTCATACACCTTGGTGCGGCCCGCGACGTCGTCCGACTTCACGGTCAGCATTTCCTGCAGCGTATAGGCCGCGCCGTAGGCTTCGAGCGCCCAGACTTCCATTTCGCCGAAGCGCTGGCCGCCGAACTGCGCCTTGCCACCAAGCGGCTGCTGGGTAACGAGCGAGTAAGGTCCGATCGAACGCGCGTGGATCTTGTCGTCCACGAGGTGATGCAGCTTGAGCATATAGATGTAGCCCACCGTCACCTTGCGGTCGAAAGGATCACCCGTGCGGCCGTCATAGACCGTCGACTGTCCGGAAGCATCGAGACCGGCGAGCTTCAGCATCTCTTCGATATCGGCCTCCTTGGCGCCATCGAACACCGGCGTTGCGATCGGCACGCCATGGCCCAGATTGCGGCCGAGTTCGACCAGCTCGTTATCGTTGAGAGACTTGATGGTCTCGTCGTCCCCGTAGATTTTCTTCAGCGTCTCCTTGAGCGGCTTGGTGTCCTGCTTGGCACCGGCCAGGTAGGCATCTACTGCCTGCCCGATCCGCTTGCCGAGACCGGCACACGCCCATCCCAAATGGGTTTCCAGGATCTGTCCGACGTTCATGCGGCTGGGCACGCCGAGCGGATTGAGCACGATGTCGGCATGGGTTCCGTCTTCCAGGAACGGCATGTCCTCAATCGGCACGATCTTGGAGACCACACCCTTGTTGCCGTGACGGCCGGCCATCTTGTCGCCCGGCTGGATCTTGCGCTTCACCGCGACGAAGACCTTGACCATCTTCATCACGCCGGGCGGAAGTTCGTCGCCGCGCTGCAGCTTTTCGACCTTGTCGAGGAAGCGCTGTTCAAGGCCCTTCTTCGACTCGTCGTACTGCTTCCGCATGGCCTCGATTTCGGCCATCAGCTTGTCGTTGGGCGAGGCAAACAGCCACCACTGCGACTTCGGATATTCCTCGAGCACCGCACGGGTGATCTTGGTGTCCTTCTTGAAGCCTTTGGGACCGGCGATGCCCTGGCGGTTTTCCAGCAGATCGGCCAGACGACCATAGACGTTGCGGTCGAGGATCGCCTGTTCGTCGTCGCGGTCCTTGGCCAGCCGCTCAATCTCCTCGCGCTCGATCGCCAGCGCACGCTCGTCCTTGTCGACGCCGTGGCGATTGAATACGCGCACCTCAACGATCGTGCCCTGCACGCCCGGCGGCACCCGCAACGAGGTATCGCGAACGTCGGAAGCCTTTTCGCCGAAGATAGCGCGCAGCAACTTTTCTTCCGGCGTCATCGGGCTTTCGCCCTTTGGCGTGATCTTCCCGACCAGGATGTCACCGGCACGGACCTCGGCACCGATATAGACGATGCCGGCTTCGTCGAGGTTCTTCAGCGCCTCTTCCGAGACGTTCGGAATATCGCGCGTGATTTCCTCCGGCCCGAGCTTGGTGTCGCGGGCCATCACCTCGAACTCCTCGATATGGATCGAGGTGAATACGTCGTCCTTCACGATCCTCTCGGAGAGCAGGATCGAGTCTTCGAAGTTGTAGCCGTTCCATGGCATGAACGCGACGAGCACGTTCCGGCCGAGCGCCAGTTCGCCGAGATCGGTCGACGGACCGTCAGCGATAATGTCGCCCTTGTTAACGAGATCACCGACCTTCACCAGCGGACGCTGGTTGATGCAGGTCGACTGGTTGGAGCGCTGATACTTCATCAGCCGGTAGATATCGACGCCCGACTTGGTCGGATCGAGGTCCTCGGTGGCGCGCACAACGATACGGGTGGCGTCGATCTGGTCGATCACGCCGGTTCGGCGCGCAGCAATCGCCGCGCCGGAATCGCGGGCGACCACGCCCTCCATGCCAGTGCCGACGAACGGTGCCTCGGCGCGCACCAGCGGCACGGCCTGACGCTGCATGTTCGATCCCATCAGCGCGCGGTTGGCGTCGTCGTTCTCGAGGAACGGGATCAGCGCGGCGGCCACCGAAACCAGCTGCTTCGGCGAGACGTCCATATAGTCGACCTTGTCCGGCGTCACCGGCATCACTTCGCCGGCGTGTCGGCAGACGACGAGGTCTTCGGTGAACCGACCCTTGGCGTCGAGCGGCACGTTGGCTTGCGCCACGGTGTAGCGCCCCTCTTCCATCGCCGAGAGATAGACGACCTCGTCAGTGACGCGGCCGTCCTTCACCTTGCGGTAGGGCGTTTCGACGAAGCCGTATTTGTTCACGCGGGCAAATGTCGCGAGCGAGTTGATCAGACCGATATTCGGACCTTCCGGTGTCTCGATCGGGCAGATTCGGCCGTAATGCGTCGGATGCACGTCGCGCACCTCGAAGCCGGCACGCTCGCGGGTCAGACCGCCCGGTCCAAGCGCCGAGAGACGGCGCTTGTGGGTGATTTCCGACAGCGGGTTGGTCTGGTCCATGAATTGCGACAGCTGCGAGGAACCGAAGAACTCGCGCACGGCGGCGGCCGCCGGCTTGGCGTTGATCAGATCCTGCGGCATCACGGTGTCGATATCGACGCTCGACATGCGCTCCTTGATGGCGCGTTCCATGCGCAGAAGGCCGATACGATACTGGTTCTCCATCAGTTCGCCGACCGAGCGCACTCGGCGGTTGCCGAGATGGTCGATGTCGTCGATCTCGCCCTTGCCGTCGCGCAGATCGACCAGCGTCTTGATCACCGACAGGATGTCTTCCTTGCGCAGCGTGCGCTGGGTATCCGGCGCATCGAGCTCAAGCCGCATGTTCATCTTCACGCGGCCGACCGCCGAGAGATCATAGCGCTCCGAATCGAAGAACAGCGACTGGAACATGGCCTGCGCGGAATCCAGGGTCGGCGGCTCACCCGGTCGCATTACGCGATAGATGTCGAACAGCGCATCCTCACGCGTCATGTTCTTGTCGGCATGAAGTGTGTTGCGGATATAGGCGCCGACATTGACATGGTCGATGTCGAGCACCGGCAATTCCTTGTAGCCCTGCTCGTTCAGCGCCTTCAGCGACTTCTCGGTGATTTCTTCGCCAGCCTCGGCATAGATCTCGCCGGTCTTCGGATTGACCAAGTCCTCGGCCAGATAATTGCCGGCCAGCTCTTCGTCCGACAAGCGCAGAGCCTTGAGGCCCTTCTCCTGCAATTGCCGGGCAGCGCGAACCGTCAGCTTCTTGCCAGCTTCGAGCACGACCTTGCCGGTATCGGCATCGATCAGGTCATTGATCGTGCTGTAGCCACGGAAGCGGGCGGCGTCGAACGGCACGCGCCAGCCTTCCTTGGCGCGCTTATAAAGGATCTTCTTGTAGAACGTGCTGAGGATGGTCTCGCCGTCGAGGCCAAGCGCGTACATCAGCGACGTCACCGGAATCTTGCGGCGACGGTCGATACGCGCGAACACGATGTCTTTGGCGTCGAACTCGATGTCGAGCCATGAGCCGCGATAGGGGATGATGCGGGCGGCAAACAACAGCTTGCCCGAGGAATGGGTCTTGCCCTTGTCGTGATCGAAGAACACGCCCGGCGAACGGTGCATCTGGGAAACGATGACGCGCTCGGTGCCGTTGACGATGAAGGTGCCGTTCATGGTCATGAGCGGGATATCGCCCATGTACACGTCCTGCTCCTTGATGTCCTTAACCGACTTGGCGCCGGTTTCCTCGTCGACATCGAACACGATCAGGCGCAGCGTCACCTTCAGCGGCGCAGCAAAGGTCATGCCGCGCTGCCGGCATTCATCCACGTCATATTTGGGGGCTTCGAATTCATAGCGGACGAATTCGAGCATCGACGTGCCGGAAAAATCCGAGATCGGAAACACCGAGCGGAACACCGCTTCCAGGCCTTCGTCCGGACGCCCGCCCGGGGGCTCGTCGACCATCAGGAACTGGTCATAGGAGGCCTTCTGAACCTCAATGAGGTTCGGCATCTCCGCCACTTCCTTGATATGTCCGAAAAACTTGCGGACCCTTTTGCGACCGGTGAATGTCTGCTGCGCCATCGTGGCCTCTCATTTCGTTGCCCGCTAGGGCAAACCTTCCGAAGCGCGGTGCCGCCGCTCCCCGGGTTGAATTTCCAAAAGCCTTCCGAACTTTGAAGCCCTGCGTCCGGAGCTGATCCAGTTCAGCTGGCCTGACCCACGGGCAACCGCCCTTCAGAACGCAAAACGACGCGCGGGGCGCAGGATGCGCGCCCGCCCGTCAAAACCATCGTGTTACGGACCGAAAAAGCCCGAAATTGCCAGTCTCCCAACGGCGTTGGCGGAGGCGCTCGCCTCCTCCGCAATCTGCCGTATTTTCTGCTGTCGCCCCGATATGGGACGACAAGGGCGGAGATTCGAGGGGTTAACGCCCGAATCCCCACACTTTCTCGTGTAGGCCTGCTTTTGCGCCAATTCCTGCCCCCATCCTCGTCGTAGCCGGACTTGGCCATCCACGCCTTTGGAAAGCGATCCCCGAAGTCTCGCTTTCGCTGGCCCGGGGATGGAATTGAAGCAAGCGCCGCTTACTTCAGCTCTACCTTGGCGCCAACCTTCTCGAGCTGGGCCTTGACCTTGTCAGCTTCTTCCTTGTTGACGCCTTCCTTCAGCGGTTTCGGCGCACCTTCGACCAGGTCCTTGGCTTCCTTCAGGCCAAGGCCGGTGATTGCGCGAACTTCCTTGATGACTTCGATCTTCTTGTCGCCGGCAGCAGCCAGCACGACCGTGAACTCGGTCTTTTCCTCAGCGGGAGCCGCGGCAGCGCCGCCGCCACCAGCCGGACCGGCAACCGCCACGGCGGCGGCAGCCGAAACGCCCCACTTCTCTTCAAGAAGCTTGGCGAGTTCGGCGGCTTCGAGCACGGTGAGGCTCGAGAGGTCGTCAACAATCTTCTGCAAGTCAGCCATTGATCTATTTCCTTTAGCGTATCGGGTTCGAACCAGGTTTGATTGATAAGGCCGTCAGGCCGCTTCGTTCTTAGAGGCGTAGGCCTGAACCACCCGCGCCACCTTGGCGGCGGGTGCGTTGGAGAGCTGGGCAAGCTTGGTCGCCGGGGCCACGAGCAGGCCGACGAGTTTGCCGCGCAGTTCATCCAGCGAGGGCAGCGAGGCAAGCGCCTTCACGCCATCGACATTCAGGACGGTTTTACCCATCGATCCGCCGAGAATGACGAAATTCTCGTTCGCCTTGGCGAATTCGATGGCAACCTTCGGCGCCGCAACCGGATCGCTGGAAGTCGCGATCACAGTCGGCCCCTTGAGCAAGGAGCCGATGGCAACGACGTCGGTGCCTTCAAGAGCAATTTTGGCAAGACGGTTTTTCGAGACCTTCACCGAAGCGCCCGCCTGCTTCATCTGCATGCGCAGCTTCTGCATCTGGGTCACGGTGAGGCCGGAATAGTGAGCAACGATCGCCACGCTAGTGGTCTTGAACAGACCGTTCAGCGTCTCAACCGACTCTTTCTTTGCCGCTTTATCCACAGCAAGCTCTCTCCGGTTGGCGGCCTTGCCTATTGGCAGGACCACCGGGTTACACCCATCGTCCCGCTGATGTGGACCGAGACCCGACGTCTCGGAACCATTTCCGGGCAGGACGCATTTGAAAAGCCTGCCCTCCCGCGCCTGATGGCCCGGGCTGTCGAGGTTCGAACCCGATACGCCGCCCCGCCTTTGAGAGGCGGGATACCGCAACATCTGGTCTTCACCCGTCTATGCAGGCCATGCGATTAAGTCGTTGAAGAAAAAGAATCTTCTCGGACGCCTGCAGTCTTGGACAGGATCGAGATCATCAAGAGAGACGATCTCCGTCTGTTCCACGCTTGAGCCGACGGGTTTCCTTCCTTTCGAGGCATCCATGCGGATATCTGAAAGGAAAGGTCTCCTGTCGACGAAAGCTGATGAAAAACAAAACGCGGACGCGCCAGCAACCGCCAGCACGCCCGGAGGAATTTGTTTACCGAGTCTTGACCGCCTTGCCAAGGACAAAATGACGACTGCCGACCCGGCGCTGACCGGCGTCGAACCGCTCACACACCCCGGGAAAAACGCTAATGAATCAGCAACTTGCCCAAGACCCCGCAGCCAAAAGACAAACGGGCGGAACAGGATTTCCCGTTCCGCCCGTTTCATCACTCAATTCAAAATGCCCTAGCCCAGCAGCGTGCCGGGCTCGACCTTGACACCGGGGCCCATGGTCGAGGAAACCGCGACGCGCTGGATATAGGTGCCCTTGGAGCCGGCCGGCTTGGCCTTGGCGACGGCATCGGCCAGCGCCCGGATGTTCTCCACGAGCTTCTCTTCCGAGAACGAGGCCTTGCCGATACCGGCCTGGACGATTCCGGCCTTCTCAACCCGGAATTCAACCGAGCCGCCCTTGGCGCCCTTCACCGCACCCGTGACATCCATTGTCACCGTGCCGATCTTCGGGTTCGGCATCATGCCGCGCGGACCGAGCACCTTACCCAGACGGCCGACCAGCGGCATCATGTCCGGGGTGGCAATGCAGCGATCGAAATCGATCTGACCACCCTGCACCTTCTCGACCAGGTCTTCGGCGCCAACAACATCGGCACCGGCGGCCTTGGCTTCGTCAGCCTTGGCGCCGCGCGCGAACACGCCGACGCGCAAGGTGCGGCCGGTACCGTTCGGCAGGGTGACCACGCCACGCACCATCTGGTCAGCGTGACGCGGATCAACGCCGAGATTGATGGCGATTTCAATGGTTTCGTCGAACTTCGACTTCGCCCGCTCCTTCACCATCTTGATGGCGTCCGTGAGCGGATAGAGCTTTGTGCGATCGACACCCTCACGGGCCTTATTCAAACGCTTACCGATTGCCATGATCCGTTACCCCGCAACTTCCAGGCCCATCGAGCGGGCGGAGCCCTCGACCATCTTCATGGCCGATTCAATGGTATCGCAGTTTAAGTCCTTCATCTTCTTCTCGGCGATCTCGCGCACCTGAGCGCGGGTCACCTTGCCAGCCTTGTCACGGCCCGGCGCCTTCGAGCCGGACTGGATCTTGGCTGCCTGCTTGAGGAAGTAGGACATCGGCGGGGTCTTCATTTCGAAGGTGAACGAACGATCGGCATAGATCGTGATCACCACCGGAATCGGGGTATTCTTTTCTTCCTTCTGGGTCTGCGCGTTGAACGCCTTGCAGAACTCCATGATGTTGAGGCCGCGCTGACCAAGCGCGGGACCGATCGGGGGCGAAGGGTTCGCCGCACCGGCCGGCACCTGCAATTTCAGGTATCCGGTCACTTTCTTTGCCATGTGTCACTCCTGCTATGCCGGCCGAGGCCGGCGGTTTCAGGTTCCGTGGTGCGGGCCAGGACGGTTGGCAATCGTCCCTTTCCTCCCACGGTCTCGTTGTGAAGCCGCGAGGGCTTCACGTGGTCTCGCGCCGGGCGAACCCAGCGCGCAGCTCCGATCAGGCGACCTTCTCGACCTGAGCGAATTCCAATTCGACGGGCGTGGCGCGGCCGAAGATCGACACGGCGACCTTCACGCGCGAACGGCCCTCGTCGATCTCCTCGACGACGCCCGAGAACGACGCGAACGGACCATCCGCCACGCGCACATTCTCGCCGATTTCGAAGGAGACAGATGCTTTCGGCCGTTCGACGCCTTCCTGCACCTGATGCAGGATACGCATCGCTTCGGATTCCGAAATCGGCATCGGCTTGTTCTCGGCGCCGAGGAAACCGGTCACCTTCGGAGTGTTCTTGATCAGATGAAACGCCTCGTCGGTCAGCTTCATCTTGACCAGGACGTAACCCGGAAAAAACTTTCGTTCGGCATCGATCTTGCGGCCGCGGCGAACCTCGGTGACCTTCTCGGTCGGCACCAGAATCAGCTCGAACAAGTCCTCAAGCCCGCGCTGCTTAGCTTGTTCGCGGATGGATTCCGCGACCTTCTTCTCGAAGTTCGAATAGGCGTGAACGATATACCAGCGCGTGTCCATCGATTGAATTCCGGCGCTTGTCTCAGTGGATGCCGAGCACGAGAGTGATGAGATAGCGGATGATCTGATCCGCCGCGAAAAAGAAGACCGACGCCAGCGCGACCATCACAAACACCATTATGGTAGTGATCGTGGTCTCACGACGGGTGGGCCAGGTAACCTTGGCGGTCTCCGAGCGCACTTCCTGCAGGAATTTGAACGGGCTGGAAGCCATTTGATCCGCGCCTATTGATCTGCGTCCCCCATGGGACACTTCAACCAACAATATTTGAACAGAAAATCCGAACAGCCCGCGTCCGGCCCAACCCTCATCTGAAGGATGAGCCGCCTGGCGGGCTCGATTGTTCGGGGGAATTTCAATGCCGCGCCGGATATCCGTCTTAACGGGCCGGCAGCAGGTGGCGCTGTTTACTTCGGACGGGGGAGAAGGTCAAGCCAAGGGGAGCCAACGGGGCGGCGTATGACCGTTCCAGTTCGTCAAATCAGCAAGGCCGGAAAGACTGGCAGGGGCGGCAGGGCTCGAACCTGCGACACCCGGTTTTGGAGACCGGTACTCTACCAGCTGAGCTACACCCCTAAAGCGCGGCGTGGTCGCTGCCGACTGTCCCGCGCGTCCCGTTTCAAGCATAGGGGCAGCCCAAAATGCAAGGGCGAACTCGGTCGGAGCGCCTTCGCCGTTCCTCAAGCCATTGCGGAGCGTGTGTCCATCAGCCGAGCTTGCTATCTGTTGTGGTTTCCGGCCCCGCCGGCTGATGCATGGCATTGTGCGAAGCGTCGGCGATCCAGGGCTGCTGATTGACCATCGGCACCCGCCATCCTGAATGGCCGCCGCTTGCCAGATGATCGAGCCGGGTGATCGAACAATTATCGATGGTGAAAGCCAGCCCCCGCTCCGGCTGGCCGCCCAGCGCCAGGCCGATTGCCGCCTTGATGGTTCCGCCATGGGCGACCGCGATCACGTCTTGCCCCGCATGGTCACGGTTGATGCGTTCGATCGCAGTCCGCACGCGATGATAAAGATCCATGAAACTCTCGCCCCCCGGCGCCGGATCATCGATTGGCGCAAACCAGTAGCTGCCGACATGAACCGGCCGGCTGGCGAAGAATTCCGCGCGATTGAGCCCCTGCCATTCACCCAGATGCTGCTCGGCAAGCGCCGCCTCCTGACGCAGGACATCGGGCTTCGGAAAACCGGTCGACCAAATCGCTGCCGCGGTCTGATGGGTGCGTTTCAGCGTGCTGGCATACCACACGGCCTGCCGCGGCAGGATTTTGCTTACCGCTTCGAACACCGGGCGATCGCTGGTGTCGCAACCGATATCCGCCTGCCCGTAGATGCAGCCGCCATCCTCCCGCACCGGCGCGTGGCGCACCCACCACCAGCGCGTGGCGACAACGCCGGCAGGCACCGCATGTTGGGGGACGAAGGGTTTTTCAGAACTGGACATCAAAACTCACCTTGGCAAACGTGAAATTCGGCCGCCTACATAGAGACATCAAGGCTCGCAAAGCCCATGCCACTTTCGCTGAAGCCGGGATATTGTTCAATGTGGTGCCGATGAACGCCCGAACTTCATCGGGACCCGCCTGAAAGCTGACGCCATGCGCTATTTGCTTTCATGTAGGACAACGAACAAGAGGAGACGCTTATGGGACGCTTGCAGGGCAAATCCGTCGTCATTACCGGCGCAGGCAGCGGTATTGGCCGTGCGGCCTCGCTGCTGTTCACCAAAGAGGGCGCCAGACTGATCGCAGTCGATCGCGCCGAGGGCGTCAAGGAGACGGTGGAGATGATCCGCAAGGCCGGTGGAACGGCAGAGGCTGTCATGGCGGACGCCGGATCGGAACGTGACGTGAAGGCTTTCGTTGAAAAAGCGGTTTCGGCTTACGGGAAGCTGGACGCAATCTGGGCCAATGCGGGCATCCTCGGCGGGCTGGTGCCACTGTCCGAACAGACCGCCGAAGATTGGGAACAGGTGCTGCGGGTCAATTTGATCGGACCGTTCCTGGCGATCAAAAACGCCATGCCGCACATGGTCGCCCAGAAATCCGGAACGATCATCTGCACCGCGTCAGTGGCGGGACTGAAGGCCGGCGCCGGCGGCCATCCCTACGCAGCCAGCAAGGCCGGCGTGATCAGTCTGGTGCAGCTCACGGCCTATTCGCTGGCCGGCACGGGCGTTCGTATCAACGCGGTGTGTCCCGGCTTGATCGAGACCGGCATGACCAAACCGGTGTTTGATCAGGCCAAGGCGCGGGGCACCGAAAGCAAGATCGGCCAGCTCAATCCATTAAAGCGCGCCGGGCAGCCGGAGGAGCTCGCTGCGGCCGGCCTGTTTCTGGCCAGCGACGAATCCTCTTATGTCAACGGCCAGGCGCTCGTTGTCGATGGCGGTCTGACCGCGTCGGTCCCCTATGTCGGCAAACACATCTAGGCCGAATTGGCTCGCCGTTTTCACCTACTGGGGATTGCGCGGGCGCTTTATGTCGCCCTCGCGGCAATATCCCATGTTTGACCGCGATGCGGTCCGTGGTTAGGGCTGTTATCACCTAACCAGAAACAAGAAATAAAAGGAGACTTCATGGGCCGCCTTCAGGGAAAATCCGTCGTCATCACAGGTGCCGGCAGCGGCATCGGCCGGGCTGCTTCGCTATTGTTCACCAGGGAAGGTGCGAGGCTGATCGCGGTTGATCAAACCGAGGGCGTCAAGGAAACCGTTGAAATGATCCGCAAAGCCGGCGGCACGGCCGAAGCCGTCATCGCGGATGCCGGATCGGAACAGGATGTCAAAGCCTTCGTCGAGCGAGCCGTGTCGACTTATGGAAAGCTGGATGCGATCTGGCCCAATGCCGGCATCAGCGGCGCTGGCCTGCCCCTTACCGAACAGACCGTCGAACTCTGGGAAAGAGTTTTGCGCGTGAACCTGATTGGGCCTTTTCTGGCGATCAAACATGCCATGCCGCATTTGATCGCTCAAAAGAAGGGCGCGATTGTCTGCACCGCGTCTGTCGCGGGCTTGAAAACCATCGTCGGCAGCAACGGTCATCCCTATAGTGCGAGCAAGGCCGGCGTGATCAGTCTGGTGCAGACTACCGCTTACACCTTGGCTGGCACCGGCGTTCGGATCAACGCCGTCTGCCCTGGCCTGATCGAAACCGGCATGACGAAACCCATGTTCGACCATGCGAGAGCGCGCGGCACTGAAGGCAAGATCGGCCAGCTCAATCCCTTGAAGCGCGCAGGCCAGCCGGAAGAGCTGGCCGCCGTAGGCCTGTTTCTGGCCAGTGACGAATCCTCTTACGTGAATGGCCAGGCGCTCGCGGTGGATGGCGGTCTCACCGCAGCCATGCCCTATAACGCCAGGTTTTAATCGGAGCCCTTTCGCGCTGGCGATTTCAGTCGGCGCGGGAGCCCTTTGTAGCAAGTGATCGCGCCCTGCGGGCGTGCGGCGGCGGCGAGAACAATCACAGGTAGCCATGTCCGATAATTCGAATTAGCGTTCCCCTCGCGATTCACGCGCGCAAATCGGGGGAGCATTCAATGACGTTGGCCGCGCCGGATTTAACCTATCCCAAACTGCCGTTGGGTCGAACCATTCGTCTCTCTTATTCAACTTATTTCGGACAGTTCTCCGATGTGCTGCGCGCGTCCTGGCTGTGGCTCGTCCTGGCCGGCGCTTTTACGGGCGCCATCAGCTGGAAGCTGGCAGCAATGGTCGACGCAAGCGAAACATCGATGCAACCGAGCTCGGTGCTGGCCGGAGTAAATGGCCTCTACACAATCATTTTTCTGTTGGGTACGGTCAGCATTGCGGTGGCGTGGCACAGGGCGATGATCTTGCGCGAACATCCGGGCCCAAGTGGCAGCAACATCGCGAGTGGAAGCGTCTGGCGTTACATCTGGATCAGTATCGTCCTCACCTTCGTAGTGATGCTTCCAACCGCCGGGCTGATCCTGTTGACGAGCTATTTATTTCCCGCTGAAAAAGTGCCGGCCGGCATCGCCGTCGCAGTGATCATCGTGATTGTTCTGGCAGCCGCAGCCGCCTCGATCCGCCTAAGCCTTCTGCTTCCGGCGCGCGCCGTCGGAAATATCGCGCTCAGTTTCAAACAAACCTGGGATCGGACACGCGGAAACACCTGGCGGCTGTTCTGGGGCATGCTGGCGACCGCCCTGCCCCCTATGCTGATCGTTATACTGGCGGAAGCCGTGCTGGCCGCCCTGGGCGCATTTCCCAACCCGAACACGCTGCCGACTGCCGCAATGGCTCTGCCGATGGCGATCGCGAGCATCGTCGTCACAATCTGCTATTTGCTGATCGTGCCGATCGGGATTGGTTTTCTGTCGCACGCCTATCAGCACTTCTTCCAGGGTGGGCTGCAGCCGGAAGGCTGAACATCACGGCGGGAAACGTGCCAGCTCGCGCGCGATCGCGCCCCTCGTTGGTAACGTTATTGCGCGCCCGCCTTCTGCGCGTACTCCCAGGCCTGCTTCGAAAGCGGCACCGTACGCTGGGCGGTTTCCAGTGCCTTGGCGCTGGCCGCCGTGCCATCGCGGACACGGCCGGCGATACCCTGGGTGATGCCGGCGAGCCGGAATAAATTATAGGCGAAATACCAATTGAGATCGGGGACAACGCTGCCGGTGATGCGGCTGTAGATCGCGATCGCCTCCTCCAGCGTCGGGATATTCAGTGCCTTGAGATCGAGTCCGCCGAGGCCCGGAAGATTCCAGTGCAGCAACAGGTAGGTGAAATCCGCCATGGGATCGCCGAGCGTTGCCAATTCCCAGTCGAGCACGGCAATCACGCGCGGCTCCGTCGGATGGAAGATCATGTTGTCCAGCCGATAATCACCATGCACCACTGACACGCGGTCTTGTTGCGGCAAATGAACCGGCAGCCACTCCGCGAGTTTCTCGAATTCTGAAATGTGCTGGGTCTCTGAAGCGCGGTAGATCTTGGTCCAGCGGTCGACCTGGCGGGCGAAGTAATTGCCCGGTTTGCCGAAGTCACCGAGTCCGATCGCTTCGGGATCGAAATTATGCAAGTGACCAAGCGTTTCGATCTTGGCCGTGAAGATCGGATATTTCTCTTCGCGCGGCAGGCTCGGCAGCGTGGGGTCCCAGAACACCCGCCCCTCGACCATCGACATGACATAGAACATCGCGCCGATCACGGCATCATCGGTACACAGCCCGTAGGCGTGCGCCACCGGAAATCCCTGTCTGCCGAGCGCGGAAATGACGCGGAACTCGCGATCCACGGCATGCGCTGATGGCATCAGCTTGCCGAACGGCTTGCGCCGCAGCACATAGGAGCGCTGCGGCGTATCGAGCCGATAGGTGGGATTGGATTGGCCACCGCGAAACTGCCGAATCGTCAGCGGTCCGCGATAGCCCTCGATGTGATCCTGCATCCAGCGCGCAAGGTTGGCCTTGTCGAAACGATGGCGCTCCTCCACTTCCTGGGTGCCGCTGTAATCCTCGTCTCGCCTGACGCCCTCGGACATGATGGCGCTCCTTCGATGATCGGGAGCGTCATCGGCGCGCTCCCTTCAATGGTTGGTAGCTGTTGAATACTTCCGTTGCTCCAGCCTCGCAATGGCGCGGTTGTGGACCTCATCGGGACCGTCGACGAGGCGCATCGTGCGCATCGTGGCATAATCCCGGGCAAGCCCCGCGTCGTCGGACACGCCGGCCGCACCGAACGCCTGGATCGCATCGTCAAGGATTTTGAGGCCCATCTTGGGAGCGGCCACCTTGATCATCGCGATCTCGAGCTGCGCCACCTTGTTGCCGACCTTGTCCATCATGTCGGCAGCCTTCAGGCACAACAGACGGTTCATTTCGATTTCGGTGCGAGCCTCGGCGATGCGCTGCTCCCAGATCGAGTGCTGGATGATGGGACGGCCGAAGGCCACGCGGGACGACAACCGCTTCACCATCTTCTCCAGCGCTTCCTCGGCCTTGCCGATGGTGCGCATGCAGTGATGGATACGGCCCGGCCCGAGGCGGCCCTGCGCGATTTCAAAACCCCGGCCTTCGCCGAGCAGGATGTTGCTGACCGGCACGCGCACGTTCTCCAGGAGCACGGTCGCGTGGCCGTGTGGCGCGTCGTCGTAGCCGAACACGGGGAGCATCTTTTCAACCGTCACACCCTTGGCGTCGCGAGGCACAAGTATTTGCGACTGCTGCTGGTGGCGCGGCGCGTTCGGGTCGGTCTTGCCCATTACGATCATCACCTTGCAGTGCGGATCGCCCATGCCGGACGACCACCACTTACGGCCGTTGATCACGTAATGGTCGCCGTCGCGCACGATGCTGGTCTGGATGTTGGTCGCATCCGACGAAGCCACCGCCGGCTCCGTCATCAGGAAGGCCGAACGGATTTCGCCGTCAAGCAGCGGACGCAGCCATTGGCGCTTCTGCTCCTTGGTGCCGTAGCGGATGAACACTTCCATGTTGCCGGTATCCGGCGCGGAACAGTTGAAAACTTCCGAAGACCAGGCGATGCGGCCCATCTCTTCGGCGAGCAGCGCGTATTCGAGATTGCTGACGCCTGCACCGTGGAATTCGTCATCTTCGTGCGCGTTCGGCGGCATGAACATGTTCCAGAGGCCCTCGGCGCGGGCCTTCTGCTTCAACTCCTCGACGATCGGGATCACCTTCCAGCGCTCGCCGCTCTCGTCCTGCTGCTTATAGATCGGCACGGCCGGACGAACATGGGTGTTCATGAACGACTTGACGCGATCGAGCCATTCCTGCTGGCGGGCAGACATTGAGAAGTCCATGAGAGCGTTCCTCGCTGGTTGTACAAATCTCGGATGGCACTGTCGACCTGCGCCCCGCCCCTCGCAACCCCCAATCGCATCGACACAAAGGCGGGCGGAGCGAAGGCCGTTGCACGGCGATTGACAGAGACGCCAACTCAAACGATAATTTCATACATCTGTTTGAATGGCAAGAGCGGCCGGCAGAGGCCAGGAGCAATGAGGATGTCGTCCGATCAGACCCGCAACGCCATTCTTGCCGCCGCCGAGCGGCTCTATGCCGACCACGGCTTTGCCGAGGTCAGCCTGCGCGACATTGTGGCGGCCGCCCAGGTGAACCTGGCGGCGGTGAACTATCATTTCGGATCGAAGGATGAGTTGATCGCGGAGCTCTTCATCTCGCGAGCCCGCATCACCACCAGCGAGAGATTGCAGGAGTTGAAGGCCGCCGAGCAGAAAGCCGGGGGCCGCGCGCCGGTTGATGCGATCCTGCGCGCGCTGGTGGGGCCGATCCTGCGCGGCAGCCTGAGCCCCGATCCAGACCGCTCGGCCGCGGCGCGATTTCTGATCCAGGCCTCGATCGAGGCGGTGGCACCGATTCACAAGATAAAGAACCGCGAGATCGGCCATTTGAAGAAGTTCGCCGCCGCGATGCAACGTTCCCTGCCCGAACTCGATCCAGTCGAAATCTACTGGAGTATTCATTTCGCGCTTGCGATGGCGCACCAGACCATTCGCGATCGCCAGCGCCTGATCCGGCTTTCGGAAGGCGCCTGCGACGTCGACGACGTCGAAGCGATCATCGATCGCATTGTCGACGTTTCCGTGCGGGGATTGATAAGGAGCGACGCACGAGTGCCAGCGCGCAGGCCGGCCAGCGTCTAGACCGGGTTCGGGGTTTCGGTGACGGATTGGCGAAAAGGTCTGGAGATGGAAGAATCTTCGTTCGCCTAATTCCACTGCCTTTGCCATATTCATCAAAAGATGAAGGACCAAGGCAGGGTGGACCAAGGCATGGCGTTTTTTGATCTTTACGGCCCCAAGTTCGATGCGGACCCGTTCCCGGTCTACTCAGTCCTGCGCGATGAGTATCCGTGTTACTGGCACGATGGCGCAAAGAAATGGTTTCTGACGCGTTATGATGACGTAACTGCCGCACTCTCAAGCTGGCAACGGTTCTCTTCGTCCAAAGGCAATCTGGTCGATGAATTTGAGGGCAGGGCCGGCAATACGCTTGGCACCATGGATCCGCCACGTCACGACCGGTTACGCGCGCTGGTCCAGATGGCCTTTTCGCGCAAACATCTTTCTGGGATCGAGCCGTTCGTCCGTAACCTCGTTCGCAATATCCTGTTGAAGCAGACTGATCGCCAGAGATTTGATTTTGTGTCGGAGGTTTCCGCCCAGATTACCGTCGGTGCCCTTTCCAGGCTCCTTGGGATTAATCACGATAATCCATCCGAGCTGCGCGAAAAGGCCATGCTCATGGTGCAAACCGACCCGGTTATGCGAAAAAAAGCGCCTATTCATCTGGAAGCGATGGAATGGATGAAGGCCCTCGCCAGCGAGCAGATCGCTGCCAAACGCGCAGCGCCGCAGGATGATGTCATCACTTCGCTGATCCAGGCCGAAATTGATGGCGAGCGTTTGAGCGAGGACGAACTGATCCTGACGATTTCCACGGTTATCATGGCAGGTGTCGAGTCTCTATCCGGGTTTCTAACGATGGTCACTCTGAACCTGGCTGATCATTCCGATGCGCGGCGGGCTGTTGCCCGGGACAAGGCCAAGATACCCGGCCTGATCGAAGAGACACTACGCTACAATACAAACACTCAGCGGTTTAAGCGCGTCGCCATGGAGGATATCAATCTGCATGGGCAGACGATCAAGGCGGGCGACGAAATAGTGCTGTGCTATGGCGCGGCAAACCGGGATGGGCGGCGTTTCGAAAACCCGGACGTGTTTGATCCCCAGAGGACCACGCGCGGGCATTTGGGTTTTGGCGGCGGGGTACATGTCTGCATCGGCGCGGTGCTCGCGAGGATGGTGACGAAGATCTTCCTCGAAGAGTTTCTGGAGACCATGCCGGAATTCACACGCAGTGAGGCCGCCCTTGACTGGATCCCGTCGACCAACTTCCGCGCGCCAAAATCGCTCGTGCTCGTGCGACCCAGCGATCAATTGGACTGCGCCTGAGCGGACGAACGATCGTGTGAGATCTAGTTCCCAAGATACGTCGCTGCGAGGAACTCCGCCTCAAGATTGCCTTTGAAGGCTGCGAGACATGTCGTCTCCGGAGGAAACTGAAATGAATATAACGCGGAAAAAAGTTTTGGCGGCAGCCACCCTCGTGATGATCTCGCTTGTTGCCAGCGAGGCGGCGTGGGCGCGCGGCGGCCCCCCCAGCATTATGGACTCGCCGGGCTATCAGCGGCGCCTGCAGGAATCGCGACAACAGCTATCGCAACCGGCACCCGCACCTTCGAGGGTCCATCATCGCAAACGGCGCCTCCCTCCCCGGCACTAAGGCCGAGTTGGCGCGGAGAAAGGGCACGGCAGATTCTACAGCGGACCGTCGGATGAATGTCCGCCGAGGAACGCATATTATTCTACGCCCATTCCTTGCCGCTAAGACCCCGTATTCATCAAGACGAATGTGGCGGCGAGTGAGCAGCACGTCGGAGAACACCTAGGGCAGTTGTCCCCCAACAGGTTCGTAGTATGCTCGTCGCATGGGACTACTGATCTTCAGCATCAACGTTACCTTGGATGGCTGTGTCGACCACCGAGAAGGTATCGCCGATAACGAGACACACGCCTTCTTCACACGCCTTATGGACGAGAGCGGGGCGATGCTGTGGGGCCGCGTCACCTACGAGATGATGGAGAGCTCATGGCCAGCGATCGCCCGGGGCGAAGCGGAGGTCCCCCCGCCGCTGCGCGAGTGGGCGATCAAGCTGGACGCCAAGCCGAAGTACGTGGTGTCGTCAACGCGGAACGATTTCCCGTGGAACAATAGCCGCCACGTCACCGGTGATCTCAGAACAGGCGTACAGAATCTCAAGGCTGCGACCCCTGAGGGCGTCCTTCTGGGTAGCGGGAAGCTCGCCGCTGAGCTGGATCGGATGGATTTGATCGACGAGTACAGGTTCCTCGTTCATCCCAGGATCGTTGGCCACGGCCCCACTTTATATGAGACCGGCTTGCCGAACGCGCGACGGCTCGAATTGGTCTCAGCGAAGCCGCTTCAAAACGGCGCGGTTGCGATGCATTACCGACGCTCTTGATGGAAATCGTGAGGGAGCGCCGCCAGTGGCTCCTGCGTAACGATCACCGGGGCGTGCGAACTGGAGCGGGTGAAGGGAATCGAACCCTCGTATTCAGCTTGGAAGGCTGCTGCTCTACCATTGAGCTACACCCGCATCCCGGCTGATCCCCTAACATGCCCGGCGCTAAGCCTCAACTGTTCCCGAGTGGTTTCGACGCCGCACCTCGATCGAAATTGGCTCCTTGTGAGACGCTCTTAACAACCCGGCGGTTGCGCCCTATATTGGCGTCTCCATCAACAACGAAAGGAGGTGATCCAGTGTCTTATTCCAAGCGCTGTCACCTCGCTGGGATCGCCCGCCAGGCTTGAGCTTTGAAAGGCTTAATGCTCGGTGTTCGGCGCTCTCAGCGCCTGGGCCAGCGAGTGCAAGAGCTAGAGTGCGGCGGGAGCGATTCCGCCGCACTTTTCTTTTTGGTAGCCGTTCAAGCCGCGTGGGATCGGTTCAATACTCGTTCTTGATCACGAAGTAGGACCCGCGAATAGTTCCGGCGAGCTTCGACTTCTGGCGCGCGAACTTGAAGCGTGACGCAAGCTCCGCCGGCAGGTCCATCCCCTCGGAGAGCTTGAATCCGACGGCCCGCTTCTTGGGATCGTCGATCGTATACATCACGTTGATCGACAGCCCGCTCTCGTAGAAGACGTAGGCCATGCGGATATTTTCAACCTGAAACGAAGCGGCCTCCAGCGGAGGAGACGAGATGACGATGTCGCGTTCCTCCCGGAGAATCCGGTGCACCCAGTCGATGGTCGCCTTGGCCTTGCTGGCAGGCTCCACCGTGAAGACGTGATCATATTTGTTCTTGTAATAGCGCGCCTCATGCGCCCGCAAACCGGCGAGCGCGGCGGCGACCGGCGACGATTCCAGGCCTGCGGTCGAAACAGTATTGAAATCCACGGCATGGGACATGATGCACCGGTATCAAGAGCTGGGTTTGTGGGCGGCAGCGCGAGGCCAGAATTTGCAAGGGCTGCTTCTGGGATGGTGGGGGAGGCAGGACTCGAACCTGCGAAGCCATGAGGCGGCTGATTTACAGTCAGCTCCCTTTGCCACTCGGGACACTCCCCCGCTCAACGTCATCGGGCGCGCGGCCCAAAGCCTTTTCAGGCGATCAAGCCCTAAAAAGCCATCGATGAGGCTGAAAACCGCGGTCCCATAAATGGGCGTCCGGGTCGGCGCGTTTATGGGGACCGGCCATGGCAAAGTCAACCGAGGCGCGCGGCCAAATCGATGCGATCGTTTCGCGAAATTGCCATTCTCCGGAACCCATGACACAAGCCTCTCGATGACCGATCGCGACCATAAACGGCCCTTCCGCCGCAACCGGCCTCAAAATGCCGGAAAACCGTTGGCCGGCCGCCGCCGGCCGGCGTTTTCGAGGGAGCGCGAACCCCATGACGGGCCGGCCATCCTCTATGGCTGGCACACCGTCACCGCCGCACTCGCCAATCCGGAGCGGGGGATCCGCAAGCTTTGGCTGACTGAGAATGCCGCCCGGCGACTGGCCGATGAGAACATCGCCACGCAGGTAACACCGGAAATGGTGCGTCCTGGCGATATCGACCGGCGGCTTGGCCCCGACGCGGTGCATCAGGGCATCCTGGCGGAGGTCGATCCCCTGCCCTCGCCGGATATCGATTCGCTGCCGCGCGAGGGCGTGGTGCTGGTGCTCGACCAGATCACCGATCCGCACAATGTCGGCGCCATCCTGCGCTCGGCCGCCGCTTTCGACGTCAAGGCCATCGTCACCACCGCGCGCCACAGCCCGGAAGCAACTGGCGTGCTCGCCAAATCCGCCTCCGGCGCGCTGGAACTGGTGCCCTTGGTGCTGGTGCAAAATCTCGCCCGCGCGCTCAACGCGATGAACGAGCAAGGCTTCCTCACGGTCGGCCTCGACAGCGAGGGCAGCGAAAATCTTGCCGCGCTGGAATTGCGCCAGCCGCTGGCGCTGGTGCTGGGGGCCGAAGGCAAGGGCTTGCGGCAACTGACGCGCGAGACCTGCCGCGCCGTCGCGCGGCTCGACCTGCCCGGCCAGATCAAGAGCCTCAACGTCTCCAATGCCGCCGCGCTTGCGCTCTATATCGGTACCAGTCGACTCGGCTTGATGAGCTGATCAGTCGGTCCAGGTAATTTTTGACGGGTTTCTTCAAAACGCTTCGGCGCCGCCAAACTCGCGAGTCGGCAAAACGCCCGCTCGCGACAGGCGAGCGGGCGCCCGGTTTCAAACCTGCTCTATCTCAATGATGGCCGTGCATCATGCGCTCACGCATCACGCGCTGGCTGTAGACCCGCTGCGGCGCCATGCCATAACGCATCCCACGGCGCGCGTGCCGGCGGAGAAAACGCGGACGATAACTGGTGATGAGGGGAGCGGCGACCGGAGCTCCGTCATAATAGTGCGTCGTGGCATCGGCATAGCGGCCGCCGTCATAGCCATAATAATAAGGACGGTGGCGATAGGCACTCCAGCCTGAAACGGCGCTTTCCTGATAGGTCGGATACGGCGCGAAATTTCCTGGGCCGCTATAGGTCGGTCCCTGGTTGACGTAATAATATTGGTGGACGGGATCAGGCAGCCGCTCATAGGCCGCGCCGCAGCCATGGTGACAATGCGAATAGACCGGGGCCGGCGCAAACGTCTGACCGCACGGGCTCGGGTAACCACCGCAGGCCATCGCGGGGGCCGTCACCATCACGGCCACCGCCGCGACCACACCTGAAATTATCTGACGCATGTTACTCTCCTTGTGGGCTTTTCTGCTGGGCTTGTTCTGTCGGCTAGGGGTGATGCGGCGGTCCCCGGTGGCCTTGCGGCCAGCCCTCATGAGCACCTCCCCAATTGCGGCCGATGTCAACCTGCGGCGCCACGATAATCGGCGGCGGATTGGCGGGCACTTCGACCTGCGGCTGGGATTGCGACGACCACGAGCGGTAATAGCTTTCGGCGGGCTGCGGGAGTTTGCGATTGGCAGGTGGCTGGACTTCCAGGCGCCCGTAACCTGGCAGGCGCCCAAGGCTCGGATACCAGTGGCCGACCTCGGGCGGGGCGACAAGCCTTCCGCCATAGATGGTGAGCTGCTCGTGCGTGCCCCTGGCGAGACCCCAGTCGCCCTCGATCACCGCATAGGAAACATCGATGCCGTTGACGATGATGGGGACGCCAGGTCGGCCGGGAATGACGATGACCGGACCGGTATCGGCAAAGGCCGAGCCCGCTAGTCCAAGCCAGAAAGCAATGAGCAATACCGCGCGCATGTCTGGATCTTCCCTGTTGGAGGGGACCCTAGTCGAACAGCGATCAGCAGGTGTTAAGGCGGCCTTCCAAATTGGCAGTAAGCCTAATGCGTAAGCATCGGGCTTGATTCAATTCCGGCGATGCCGCCAAGGATTCATTAAGATCGGCTGGGCCGATGCCTCGTCTCGAAGATAGTCTACGACAGCGCGTTGTTGACGATCGCCATTGCGCCGATCGAGATCGTGATCACACCCACCGCGGCCTGCAGGCCATGATTGGCCCAGGCCAGCCATTTGGCGGATGCGGCGAGCGGCAGCGCAATCACCATCGATAGCGCGCCCATGCCTATCATCGAACCTATTCCGAAAAGCGCAATATAGCCGAGGCCGATGGCCACGCTCGGCGCCTGCGACGCCGCAAGGACCAGAAGCGCGGCCGAGCCGGCCATGCCGTGCATCAAGCCCACCATCAGCGTGCGCCAGCGCAGGCCTTGGCGATGCGAATGGTCATGCGCTCTATTAGCATGCGCTCTATTAGGGTGAGCCGCCGCCTCGCCCGCATGGCTGTGAAAATGCAGGTGAACGGTGCCATCGGCATGGTGATGGCGATGCAGATGGATCCGATCCTTCCAGAGCCGCCACAATACATGCGCGCCAAGCCCGACCAGCATGATGCCGACGGCTGTTTCGATCGGCTGCGACACGTGTTCGGGAATCGAACGGCCGAGCACGATGGCGAGGCCTGCAAAGGCAAACAGGGTCAGCGTATGGCCGAAGCCCCAGGTCAGCCCATGCTTGACGATATCTCGGATGTCGGTGCGGCGGGCGGCGATGGAAGATACGGCGGCGATATGATCGGCCTCCAGCGCATGATGCAGGCCGAGAACAAAGCCGAGTCCGAGAATTCCAAACATACCCCACCTGTCCGCATCATGGCGGCCTTCTCACGTCAACCCGGCAACTCAGCTTCCCATCCCGGAGATGATCGGACAAGCCCCGACCAGCGCATTTTCCGAACCCACGGGCTTGCAGCGCCCATTTAAGGAAAAACGCAAAGGTCCTAGCCGTGCGCGGCCAACTCTGCTAATTCGACCGCGGCAAAGACCCTCTCAGGTTGGCCGGTTTAGCTCAGCGGTAGAGCAGCGGTTTTGTAAACCGAAGGTCGGGAGTTCAATCCTCTCAACCGGCACCACCAACCGTCTTTTTTCAAAGCCTATAGCCGCGAGCAGACGAGCAGCAGATTCGCCGCGCTGGCGAGAAGCAGCGCGAGCGTGAGGGCAAGGGGCAAGCTCTTGCAGGAGGTTTTGAGGGTCGTCGTCATCTTGAGCGCAAGGATCAGGCGATTCTCCCCCGGGAGTCCCGCGCTTTATTTTCGGTTCGATTCAGATCTCGTTTACGACTCGGGCGTCGTGGGCCAAGGGGCTTCTTCCGGCTCGGGGCGCCTGAAGGTCGCCTCGGCTAACCAGGCGGCGGAACGACCCTCAAAATGGCGGGTCTGGCGGTCGCGCGGGGAATAGGCTGTCTGCCCGGCGGCCGGCACCTGCAACTGAACCGTCCTTTCGGCGTTGGTGGGGTTTGGAGACCGTCATGCCCTATGCGTTGTTCAGCAACGACAGCAAGATCAGCAAGACCTACCCGACCCAGGCCGATGTCTGGAAGTTCGCGCAGCGCAGCGGGCTGGTGGTGGACGTGACCTCGGAAGAGGAAGGTGTCTCGCCGCGACCGGTGCTGGACAATGATTACGAGATTCGTCCCTGCGTGCCGGAGCCACATGAGGATCCCGCGCGCAACAAGGCGGAGGCCGAACAGCAGGACGACCTCGACATGCAATTCAAGAGCTAGCTAGTCGTCGAGTTCCGATTAACGCCGGGCTGAAGAGAGTGAGGCCTGCTCGGAAGGAAGCAGCACGCAGCTCTTACGGCGGTGAACGCCGCGGATCGCGCCGGTCACCTTGAGCACCCTGCCCCCGGGGCACGAGGCATCCTTGACGAACACGCTCTCATAGGGTGCCAGAACCAGCGGTTCGGATTTGAGCAGGCTTTGCCCGAAGGCGGGTCCGCCAAGGCCCACGACCAAAAACCCAAGCACAAGTGCAAACGACGCGGTACGCATGCGACAGTCCCCAAGCCGGCTGCCAATCATAGCAGATCGTAGCCGCCCGTCCCCAATCCGATGAAAATTTTTTTGAGGCCGCCCGGTCGGTGCGCCCCACCAAGGGCCGAAAGACAAGATCGGTCCAGATCGTGAGGGAACAACCAGGCGGATGTTCCCTGCAATCCGCGACAACCTAACGCAGATAGGTTTACGCATTCTCTGCGTCATCGGGAGCGTCGGTTGTGATTAAACCAAAACCGCAGCGCCAAATTATTGTTTTGGCGCGTTTTCTTCACGCGAACCGGCGTCCTCTTCGCTTGAAAACGCCTTGAATGTCGGGATCAAAAAAAGGCCGGCGCACCGGCCGGCCTTTTCGCAATTATCATAGACGATCAATAGCGGTCCGCGACCGGGCCGCCCCACCCAAAGCGGTAATTGATGCCGGCCTTGAAGGTATGCTCGTCGTCGCGGAAGCGAGCACCAATGATATCCGGAGGTCCGGCAGTGAAGGTCGTATTGCCGAAATTGTAATACTGGTATTCCGCCTTGGCCGACCAGTTTGGGGCGAACATGTATTCCAGGCCGCCGCCGACAGTGTAGCCGTCCTTGTGATTGCCGTCGGTGGCGAAAGCCTGGGCCACCCCGCCATTGCTGACGAAGAGATTAGGATCATCCCGCCAGGCATAGCCGCCCTTGGCATAGATCATCGCCGGACCCCAGGTATAGCCAAAGCGGCCGGTGACCGAGCCGAGTTGATCATTGTTGGTGGTGACAAGCGTGCCGCCGGGGAAGGCCGTTCCGGACGCGCCGCCGCTCAGCCAGCTATATTGGGCCTCCAGACCGAGCACCCAGTTCGGCGCAAACTGATAGTCGAAACCGCCCTGCACACCACCGAGAAATCGGCCGTCACTGGTCTGCAAGCTGTTGTCGCCCGCAAACGCGCCACCGAGATGGCCACCAATGTAGAAACCGGTCCAGTTGTAGATCGCCTGCGGAGCGGTATAGGCGGGCGGCGCCTTGGTGTAGGTTCGTGCTCGCAAATCCGCCGCATAGGTGGGCGCCGCAAGCACAACGAGGCTGGCCGCGCCGAGTAAAATCTTTTTCATGTTGGTACCCCTTTCGAGTTTCACCCTCGGGAAACAACATGGCGTCATTTAGGTTGCTTGGCGGCAAAAGCGGGAGCGCAGATCGTTTGTAAGTGTGGCCTCAACGCAACCATGGCAAATGGTTCCGCGACGCGATCAAAATTTTCGTGAACGCGGAGTCAATTGGCGATCCCGCTGATCGTTTAGCGGGTAAGCTTTTCCAACTCAGGGAAAGGTTGGTAGGCCGCTGCCGCACAGAGTTCGCCGGGGTTCTCGATCATCCGATCGAGACGACCGTCGACGAAGAGGACCGCGGTTTCCCGCATCCCACGATAGGTGCCATCGGCCTCACGCGGACTGAAATGGAGGCAGCTGACATAGCGCTGGCGGCCGACGACAGCGCGCTGGATCGGCTCGGACATCAAGGCGTCGCGGACGCCCACGGGATTGTTGAGATAGGTCTTCATGAAGGCTGGAACTTCGGCGCGATAATTGGCCGGAAAGGGCTGGATCGCCAGGCCATGCTCATTGGCATAGTTGATACCAGGACTGTCATCGCCGCTCGCGCATCCAGCGAGCGCGATCGGCAGCAAAGAAAGCCGCAGCATCCTCAGGCAAAATCGCAAGCCGGTCCCCCAACTGGCGAATGATCGCAGGGTTCGCCGGGGGAACTCCTACCTCGCGCGCGGGCAAAATGGAATTCGCAACTGTTTGATTAACGCAAGAACGGCGGAACGACATTAACAAACGGCACCGGCCCGCAGCCGTTGGGGAAGCAACGGTGCAGGCCGGTCCGGACATCCGCCTATGCGGGCAAAGGGGCAATGGTCACATTACCCGCCCCGGCGAATAGACTTAGGCGCGATGGAAGTGGTGGCGGTGATGGCGGTGATGCCGAACATGATGGCGGCCCATCCGCGCATTGGCGTTCAAAAAGCTCGGCTTCAGCGCCGAGGATTTCACGCCCGGAGCCTTATTGGCCGGCGCCTTGATTTCCGAAGCCTTCGAAGCTTCGTTTTTCCCGGCGCTGGTTTTGACGGCCTGCGTCCGGGCCGTCGGCTTGACCACCTGCTCCGTCTTGATCGCCGGCGCGTTGGCATCCTTGGCCGGAGTTGCGGCCAGGGCGGGCGCGGCGAGAACGGCAACTGAAATCAAAGCGGCTGAAATGGACTTGAGCATGGTGTGTCTCCTGTTCCGGGATCACGAGGTGTCCGACCGAAATGGCGGGCTCGTTGATCGTGGGTCCGAGCCTAGGGGAGCCGCGCTGAACCCTGTCTGAAGCGCTATCGTGGTCTTCGTTCATCTCCGTGACATCTTTGTCATGTTCCGCTCGGCGGCGTCGGCGCTTCGGCATTGAATCGCGATTTAGGGAAATGACGGGACAAGCGGGAATGAAAGGCAGGTCCGGGTGTTTCACCTCTCGCGCGCCTTTTCAGTTCCAATCGCTCCGCTTTGCAGTAGGATCAGTTCGCTTCACATCGGGAGACATTCATGAGCAGGTTTGTCATCAGGCTTCTGACACTGACGCTATTCCTGGCGCTTGCGGCTGCGCCAGCGCTCAATAAGGCCTATGCGGCCGGAAGCGACGCGCCATCGCCGCCGCCGTCGGATTCCAAGGACAAGAAGAAGAAAAGCTCCTCGATCGACGATCCGAGGTTCCTGCAGGGATACCGCCTCGCTTACACCACGATCTATGATCGGCACGATTACGCCACCGCGATCGACCAGCTCAAGTCGCTCGGTCAGGATGACCGCGCCGACGTTGCCAATTTGATCGGCTACTCCTATCGCAAACTCGGCGACTATAAATTGTCGCAGGTCTGGTACGAGCGAGCGTTGAAGGCCGATCCGGACCACGTCAAGACCTGGCAGTATTATGGACTCTGGCAGCTCGAACAGGGCAACCGCGATCAGGCGGAATATCACTTGAAGCGCCTGGCAGCGTTGGCCGGCCCGCAGAGCGAAGAGTACCGATCGCTGGCAGCGGCGCTATCGACGCCCCCGGGAACGGGACTGGTTTACTGATCGAGCCCGGGCTTTCCCGTCATTGAGCCGGCGCCACCACCAGATGACGCCGGCTTTCTCTTTCCGGGGATTATAAAGGCCTCCTGCGCGCTCAAGGATGGCCAACGATCATGTCGGACGGTCGTTTGTTTAGCCAGCATGAGGCCACGACCGGTTAACCGCTTGCCGTCGGCTCGTCTCGACAAAGCCCGCGAACGTCGTATAGACGAACCTTGAGACGAGCCAGGACCCATCCCGGCCGCTCCTGAGCCCGCGATGCCATGACCACCACACAGCGCTATGAACGGATCGCCTTTGTCGCGAGCCCCGGCCCGGAGGCGCAGGAGGCGCTGCAACGGCTGGTCGCGATTTATGGCGACCATGCGCCCGCTGACGCCGACATCATCGTCGCACTCGGCGGCGACGGGTTGATGCTGCAGACCCTGCATCAGCACATGCATAGCGGCAAGCCGATCTATGGCATGCACCGGGGCACCGTCGGATTCCTGATGAATGAATACGCTACCCACGATCTGCATCGGCGGCTGACCGATGCGAGGGAATCGGTCATCCATCCGCTATTGATGCGCGCCACCGATATCCATGGCGCGGTGCACATCCATCACGCCATCAATGAGGTCTATCTCTATCGGCAGACTTATCAGGCCGCGCGGCTGCGGATCTTGATCGACGAGCGCGTTCGCATGCCGGAACTGGTTGCCGACGGCGTCCTGGTGGCGACCCCTGCTGGGTCCACGGCCTATAATTTCTCGGTCCAGGGGCCGATCGTGCCGATCAATGCCGCCCTTCTGGCGCTGACGCCAATCAGCGCTTTCCGCCCACGGCGCTGGCGCGGGGCGCTGCTGCCCGACACAGCTTTCGTCGTGGTCGAGGTCCTGGAGGAAGACAAGCGCCCGGTGGCGGCGGTGGCCGACCACGACGAGGCGCGCGACGTCCGCCGGGTCGAGGTGCTGTCCGACAAGACCATCGCGATGCGGATGCTGTTCGATCCCGGTCACAGCCTCGAGGAGCGCATCCTCAACGAGCAGTTCGGGCACTGATCCTGCCGGCCGGCTTGCTCGGCTTTTGCCGAAGCCGCAACCATTCCTTAACGGCCGCCGCCTATGGTTAATGCGACGTTTATCGCCCTCCTTTGACGCGTTCAGAGAGCGACCATGTTTCGCATCGACTTCAACAAGCTGCGCTTCCTTGTTTGTGACGACAATCCGCATATGCGGCGCATCCTGCGCACGCTGCTGCATTCGTTCGGAGCACGCGAAGTCTACGAATCGGAAGACGGCGCCACTGCGCTCGAGATGTACAGCCACTACGCGCCTGACATCGTCATCACTGACTGGTCGATGCCGATCTTCGACGGGCTGGAACTGACGCAGATGATCCGGCAGCCGGAATCCAAGGGCAATCCGTTCGCGCCGATCATCATGCTGACCGGCCACTCCGAAAAGCGGCGCGTCATGGTGGCGCGCGATGCGGGGGTGACTGAATTCCTCGCCAAGCCGATCTCGGCCAAGGCGCTCTACCAGCGAATCCTGAACGTGATCGCCAATCCGCGCCCCTTCATCAAGACCAAGACCTATTTCGGCCCGGACCGCCGGCGCAACACCAACGCGACCTATATCGGGCCGGAGCGTCGGGGCAATGGCGAGGCCGAGGTGGTTTCGCAGCCATCGCTGCTCGAGAAGGCCCGCAGCAACATTTAAGCGCGAGAGAACAATATGGCCAACGACAAGCGCGACACGCTCCACGTCGAGACCTTTCGCGATCACCACGTGATCACCCAGCCCAATCCGCTGCGCAAGGTATTGCAGCGGGTCTCGGAAAAGGATCTTGACGATCCCGTCGCCCGCGCCGAAGAGGCGCTCGCCTCTCTCTCCGGCGAGTTCAAGAATTGGATGCTGATCGAGGTGGATCGACTGGTTGCCGCCCATGCCGCCGCGCTCAAGCAGCACGTGAACGCGGCCTCCCGCGATGAACTCTTTCGTGCCGCCCACGATATCAAGGGTGACGCCGCAACCTTTGGCTATCCCTCAGCCGCCGCTGTCGCCGAAAGCCTGTGTCGGATCATCGAGCACGCCCCCGACCTTGCGCAGGTGCCATCCGAACTGATCGTGCATCATATCAATGCGATCCAGGCCATCGTTCACAGGCACACCAAGCTCGACACGGTGGCCACCGCCAGCGAACTCAGCCGCCAGATTCGCGGCGTCGCGGACGAATTTCTGACCCGCGTCAATCGCGACCGCCCCGAACATCTCGAAGCCGTGCTGGCGCCGAGTATCGCGCCCGGCGACTGATGACAGGGCAATAGGGTTTCGAGCGAAAGCCTTCCCCGGATATCGTGACGCGAACTAAACCCATCAAAGACAATAATCTGAAGGTTCGGTCCTGATTCCATCAGAGCCGAAATAGCTCCGGGCCGCCGGCGCTCGCCAGCACTCCACGCTACGATTATCTTCGGATCTCAGGCTGCGATCGGTATCGCCCAGACCGCGACGTCTTCTTCGGCCATCAGTTCGTCACAGAACACGCGCGCTTCCTCGCGGGCGGATTCAGTGGCGAAGCGCCTCAGGAGAATGAGAAGCGGCTCGGCCGCCTGGGGATCGGTTTCGCAATGGGTCAGGACCCGCTCGACCATGCGTCGGCGTAGCCGGGCGCCGCCCGGCTCGGTAGCGACAAAGCCGATCTCGTGACGGGCCTGCAAAGCCGCGCCGAACGCGCCGAAGGTCGAGTCCGGCAATCCCGCACGCGACAACAGGGCCCGAAGGCCGGCTCCACCGCGATCCTCGATCAATGCCGAAACCCGCGACAGCGGCAGACCGGAAAGTTCGGCCAATGAAGCCTCGAACAAGCCTATCCCGCCCGACAACAATGAGCGCAGGATCAGGCCTGCGGTCAGTTGGCCGGTCACTCGCAGGTGGTTCACAAGGCCCCGCAGGTCGCGGCCATGCGACTGGTCGGCGATATTGAGCGTCGAGCGCTCGACAGCCTCCCCGGTGACGCGCCGGGCACGCTCGTCGCTCAACCAGTTTCGTCCCACCACGAAACGGGCGAGCGTGTCGGAGAGCTTGGCCACGAGCGCGGCGCGGGTGGCGGCCGGTAGATCCTCGAGCACCAGCATGGCTTCCCGAATCGCAGCCAGATGCCCGTGCCGCTCCACGATGCGGTCCCACGAAAATGGCGCGAGCTCCGCATAAGGATTTTCGATCAGTTCGAGTGCGGCCGCCGCACAGCCGACTTCGGCGATGGCGGCGGCGACTGAAGCCGGCAGATGCAGGCGGCGCGCGATCGCGCACTGGGTACTCTCTTCCGCGGTCGCCACGATATCGACGAGGTCGGCATCGATGAGCAGCGGCGAATATTCAAGAACCGGGAGCGCCACCGAGGGCTGATCGAGCGAGAGCGCCTGGACGATTGCCGCCGGCGCCTCGGCGCTGCGGGAGAAAACTTCGGCCATAGCCTGACGCACCAGCGGTGACGGGTCGTCCAGCAGCATCAGCAGCGCACCTTCAGCGGCAGCGCGATCATCTGCTGACAAATCAGAAATCAGCCAGGCGCGTGCCAGGCAACGGGTAGCTTCTGCCCGCTCCCCCGCCGGGGCGGTTCGAATCCAGCCTATGAACTGCCGAACGATCATGTCTCTGCCGGCCTACGCAACTTGAACGACATCGCGGCGCGATGCCCCTGTCACAAAAAATAAACCATGACGCTTAACAAAGCGTTCACCATAACCGGCTGGTTTTATTGACGTTTTGTTAACGATCGAAATGCGTCAACCGCTGAATGTGCCGTTGCGATCGCTGAACAGATCGAGCGGCCGGGGCGCGCGAACCTCCGGCGCTTGGCGCAGCTCGGAGGCAGGGCCCTCGGCCGCGACCGACGTCAGCGATGTCGAACGGCCCCACAGCGCGTGCACCGCCGATGACAGAGGCTGGGATCGCTCGCCCGCCTTGAACGGCACCGGTTCGCTTGATGCGACCGGTGATGCGGAAGCGACCGTGATCGCCGCTTGCGCGGGACGCATTTCGGGGAAGCTTGCAAGATAGGCCGCGTTGGCTGCCGGCGCGGCGGTCATTCCAGCGCTGGCAACGGCCGAACTGGTGGGCACTTCGCCTACCGAGGCCATTGCCGAGCGGGTCGCCTGCGAATTGGCGGCGCTGGCATAGCGCGACGTCAACACCGAATAAACTTCCGACACGCTGCGCTCGCGCCCGCTTCGGTCAAAGAAAATTGGCCGATTGGCGGTGGCCGCGTTGGGGAAGAGCCGGGCGCCGGAAGTCCCTGGATTGTCTTCCGCGTTCAGGATCAGCTTGGCGGCGCCGCCGACCCCCATGAAATGCGCCATGTAAAGTTCGGCGTCGGTCGGGCGGCGGCCGATCTTTCCCGTGAGTTTGAAGCTGTTGGATTTGGTGAGAACCGCCGCCATCGCCGAACTGGCTTCGGGATTGTCCCGAAGCTTCATGATGGCGGCGCGGGCCGAGGGATCGCTGACCGAGTAGAGACCAGAGGTCGACCGGCTGATCGCGGCGGCATATTGGCCGTAGCCGAGCTGCGTACCGGCTTCTTTCACCGTGCCGAGCCAGGTCTGATCGATGAATTGATAAAGCCCGCGCGCCGAGGAGGTCGTGGCGGTCGCGCGCGGATTGAAGTTGGATTCCATCTTCGCGGTGGCGAGCAGATATTCGAAGCTGGCGCCGGTGGAGACCGCAGCCTGCTTGATCGCACCGGCGACCCTGAGCCGCGCCGGATCGATGCCTGATACTGTCGCGCCTAATGCGTCGACCGACATGCCTGGTCCCCGCTCCCCCACGAATGACCTTCCGGCCTGTTCGAGAGCTCCCACCGTCGTACAAGCAGGTCACAAAGGTGGAGCAGGTATGGTTAATTTCGGGTTAAGGCCGGGCCAGGGCTATTTGCGATAGACCGCGTTCGGATCGAACAGTTTTTCCGCCGCGATGAATTCCAGGCGCACGTCATTTTCGCCGGCCTTCACGAGACGGTAAAAGCAGGAGTGCCGGCCGGTATGGCAGGCGGCACCCGACTGCTCGACGCGAATCCAGATCGCATCCTGATCGCAATCGGTACGTATCTCGACCACGCGCTGAACGTGACCTGATGTCTCACCTTTCCGCCATAACTGCTTGCGCGAGCGGCTGAAATACCAGGCCTCACCCGTGTCGATGGTGCGCCGGAGCGCCTCTTCATTCATGTGCGCCACCATCAACACATCGCCACTGGCGGCATCGGTTGCGACGCAGGTCAAAAGACCGGCGGCATCGAATTTGGGCCGAAATGTCAGCCCTTCCTCGATCTCGTGGCTTTCAGCTGAACTGGACACCGGGCTTCCTTCGCAGGTCCGTCGCGTTTTCGAGCGAAGTGGATACCGGTTCGCGTGAAGAAAACGTGTCAAAACAACAATTGGAGCTTTGTTCCGATGCGGTCAGAACAAAACAGCTCAGGCCCGTCTGGGCGCTAGCGCCCCATCCCTCGGACCATGGACAGAAACCGTGCCTGCTCCGCGGGGTTATCGCGGAACATGCCGGTAAAGCGGCTGGTGAAGGTGATCGCACCATGCTTGGCGACGCCTCGCACTGACATGCAGGTGTGCTCTGCCTCGATCATAACGGCAACGCCGCGGGGCTTGAGCACCTCGTCAACGGCCGCTGCAATCTGTGCGGTGAGATGCTCCTGGGTCTGTAGCCTGCGGGCGAAGATGTCCGTCAGGCGCGCGAGCTTCGACAGGCCCACGACACGCTCGACCGGCGTGTAGGCGATGTGCGCCTTGCCGTAAAACGGCATCATGTGGTGCTCACATTGGGAGGTGAATTCGATATCCCGGATCAGCACAAAATCGTCGTAGCCGGCGGTTTCGCCGAACGTCCGGTTGAGCACTTCGGCGGGGCATTGGTGATAGCCCTGAAAGAGCTCGTCATAGGCCTCCACCACACGGCGTGGCGTGTCCAGCAGACCTTCGCGCTGCGGGTTCTCGCCGATATAGCCAAGCAGGGTGCGAACCGCCTGCTCAGCTTCCGCGCGCGATGGCCGCGGCTGGTCAGGGCGAACAGCCGCCGCCATATATTCGGCAGGGTCGAGTTCGCCCGGACGAGCTTCCGGGGATTTGGGTTCCGAATTTTTGGTTTCGGTGGATTTCAGATCGGATGGCGCGCCGGGGCGCAGCGGTTTAATCAAAGCGTCCATGTCAACTCCGTTCGACCGGTCTTAAAGAAAACCGGGAGTGTCACCGGTAGGGACGGGCGGCTCATCGAGCCCCTACCCGGCATTTGGAGGTCGCCAACGCTTGGTTAGCGCGCCTGGATCGCCTGCCGGGCTGTATTTCCGCCTTACCCAACCTATATAAGGCCCTGGCGAGCCGACGCCAAGTACGACAGGCGGGCTGGTCTGCCCGCTTCCTAGGGTCCCGTTTTTATGATGAACGACATCTACAGCAAGCGGATCATCGAACTGGCTGGGAATATACCCCGGCTCGGCCGGCTTGCTTCCCCCGATGCCAGCGCCACCGCGCATTCCAAGCTTTGTGGCTCCACGGTCAAAATCGACCTGAAGATGGACGGCGATGTGGTCTCCGATTTCGCCCATGACGTGAAAGCCTGCGCGCTCGGGCAGGCTTCGTCCTCGATCATGGCCCGCAATGTCGTGGGATCGACCGCGACTGAGTTACGTGAGTTGCGCGAGACAGTGCGGCGGATGCTGAAGGAAAACGGCGCTCCGCCGAAGGGCAAATGGGGCGACATCGCCCTGCTTGAGCCCGTTCGCGACTACAAGGCCCGCCATGCCTCGACGCTTTTGACTTTTGATGCGGTGGTCGATGCGATCGGCCAGATCGAGGCCAAGATCGAGGCTAAGGCTGCGCAATCCAAAAGGAATGAGGCGACGACGACCGCCTGATCAGCGGTCGGCGTTATTGGCCAACGGCGCGGCACCGGTTGGTGCGGCGGCATCTGCGGTGCGCGTCGATTTCAACGAAGCCTCCGCCTGCGGAGCTCCCTGACTGACCATCCGGTCCTGCACCGGCTTGCTGGAAAGCTCCGCGACCGGCGTTTCCTGATGGCTCAGCGCCGGACCGACGGCCCCCGGCAATACCTCAGCCATGATTTCCGTCGTGGAAAGGTGCGTGGTCCGCAATTCGGCGGAGGACAATTCGTGCAGATCCTCCCAGGGCGGAACATTCAGCGCCAGCGAGAGCAGATCACCGGCGCCGCCCATATCGAAGGTATATTTGGCCAGCCGGCCGATGTCGCGCTCGACGATCATCATGTCCTGGGCGGTGTAACTTGCCGCCTTGGCGTCGTCGGCGCGATCGCCCATCCAGATCTGGTGAACCCGGACATGCGCGCCTTCGGGAACATAGCGCGACTTTCCGGCGAGCAGCAGAAACACACACATCGACTCGCAATAGGCATCCGGCGCCACGCGCGCCTGAATGCCGTGCGTGGTCGGGCTCTCGACGCTGATGCCAACGGTGGTGCGAATGTCCAGTTGCCGCCAGCGGCGCCCAAGCAGGATCGCATCATTCACCGAGCCGCCACTGGAATCGAGCACGATGGTTGCTCCCTCCAGCGGGCGCCGCCGCGCGAAATCTTCGAACTCACCGGGACTGTCGGCGGTAATGACTCCGACGGCGCTAACCCAGCCCCGGCAGTCGGGCTGGCAGTCGACCCAGTTAAAGCGCATCGGCTGCTTGCGCGCTTCGAGGCTACCACCGGCACGGGCGATTCCCCCCTGCCCGAGGACGAGCGCCAGTGCGAGACAAAGCAGGCCGGCATACACCACCGTCCAGCCGCGTGAAAAAAGCGACCCCACCTGTTTCAACTTGGTTCCTTCCCCCGCACGGCGTCGAGCAACGACGACAGGCCTGCCTATAGTCAACGCTCCCCATCCGTCAGCCGCACCGGGCTGACCTCTCAAGATGTGAAATGCGAGAATCGGACCAACAAGCCGAATCCGTCATCCAACCGTTACAAAAAAATAGCTTGAGGCAGGAAAATCGTCCATTCACATTTGTTGCAACGCGAGGAAATCCGCTGATATTTTCGACAGTTGAATGGGATTTTGGCCTTCACGAAAGTTCCACGCAAGGGAACCGGGCAAACGCTGCACTGAAGAGAGCTAGCCGCCTATGAAACTGTCACCCGGATGCAATTGTCACGTATCGACGGTTCGCCTGCCGCGCTTGGCTGGCCGTGGCATGATCTGGATTTACCGTCACACGCTGTCGCCTCTGGTCGGCTATCAGTGCCGACATCTGCCCACCTGTTCGATTTACGCCGACGAGGCCATCGAACGTTTCGGTCTGTGGGCGGGAGGCTGGATGACGCTGGCGCGCCTGTTGCGCTGTCAGCCCTGGGGCACCTCTGGCATCGATAACGTCCCTCAACGCGCTCCGTCGAATGCGCGATGGTTTTTGCCGTGGCGCTTTGCGAAGTGGCGTGGCGTCAACGCATCCTGATATGGGCCACGCGCACCTCGCGCACGCCGCGGGAACTCCACCCGCATGTTCTGCGTTCGGGAGAAAGCCTGCACTCGAAGATCCAACCCGATCACGATCGCCGGCATACCGATTTGATCGCGGTGGTGCTTTTGCTCCTCACGACGTGGTGGCCCATTACGTCTTCAGATCAGAACCGCCTCCGCCAAGCCAGACGGCCTTGATCGCGCCGAGCCAAGGCGTTCGATGGTGAAGCGATCACGTCCCCTGGACGTTGAATAGGATTGTTTGCGCAGGCCGCACGATCAGCATTGTCGACGCCGACGAGCGATGTTTAGAGTAACGCGGTTTGCAACAGGGGATGAGCTTGCGCGACGGCTTGTACAAGGTTGAATTTTATACCGTGCATGGCAACGGCAACGGCGTGGTGTATGCGACCGCGGGAAAGCTGAGAGGCGGCAACACCGGTTTCGCCTTCATCGGCAATTACGCGACCCGGGATGGAGAAATCCATGTCAAGATTTCTACCCAACGCCACAATGATGATCCTTCCATCCGCCCGCTATTCGGCACGGACATGATCACCTTGACCCTTAAAGGTCGAGCGGATGGCGACTTGGTGGATTTGGAGGGGACCGCGCTCCAGGCGCCCGGCCTTGCTTTCAAAGCCGTTATGACACGCCTTACGGACTGATCAGGAGCAAAAGCAAATACGGCCCGGCTAAAAACCACCGGGCCGTGACTCAATGCAATCAGGCAGCGACCTGCGCGGCCTTGCGGGCCACGATCTTCTCGGCCGTACGCAGCGCCGCTGACGTCATGATATCGAGATTGCCGGCATAGGCCGGGAGGTAATGCGCCGCGCCCGTGACTTCGAGGAACACGGTGGTCTTGATGCCCTCGAATTCGCCATAACCCGGAATCTTGATGGGATTGTTCGAGCCAAAGCGTTCGAACTGCACCTTCTGCTTGAGCCGATAGCCGGGAACGTAAGTCTGGACCTTCGCGACCATGGCTGTGACAGCGGCTTCGATGGCGGCTTCATCGGCACCGGACGAAAGCGTCATCACCGTATCACGCATGATCATCGGCGGCTCGGCCGGATTGAGAATGATGATGGCCTTACCTTTCGCCGCGCCACCAACATCCTCGATACCCTTTGCGGTGGTTTCGGTGAATTCGTCGATGTTGGCACGCGTGCCAGGGCCTGCGCTCTTCGAGGCGATCGAGGCGACGATTTCGCCATAATGCACCTTGGCTACCGAGGACACCGCCGCCACGATCGGAATCGTCGCCTGGCCGCCGCAGGTCACCATGTTGACGTTTGGCGCATCCAGGTGCGCATCGCCATTGACCACGGGAATGACGTAGGGACCGATCGCGGCCGGTGTCAGGTCCACCATTATCTTGCCGGCAGCCGTGACAATCTCGCTGTGGCGTTTATGGGCGCCGGCGGAGGTGGCGTCGAACACGATGCCGATGTCTTTCCACACCGGAAGTTTCACCAGCCCGTCCATGCCTTCCGCGGTCGTAGCTATGCCCAGCCGGGCGGCACGCTTCAGGCCATCAGATTCCGGGTCAATGCCGACAAAGGCCCCCATTTCGATGACGTCGGACATCCGCATGATCTTGATCATCAGATCGGTGCCGATGTTCCCGGAGCCGATGATTGCCGCTTTGACTTTGCCGGACATGAACGATCCTCCAATTCCCGGGGTGAATCCCCTACCTTCTCGCCCCTTAATTATGCGATCCCCGGGGAGGCGGAAAGGTTGTACTCTTTATATCACCTCATATGATGAGGCGATGGAAAATCACGACCCCGGTGTCATCGAGAAGGCGCTGGCCTTATTCAAGGCGGTGCTCGCCGATGGCGGCGCACGACCTCTTGCTGCGATCGCCGCTGAGCGCGGCGTTCCCCTGTCCACCGCACAACGTTGGATGGCGACGTTCGAGCGGCAAAATGTGCTGGTCCAGACCAGCCGGGGGCGACGCGCGCCGGGTCTCGGGCTGTTATCGCTGATCCAGCATTTCGATCGCGACGAGGTGATGCGGGCGGCGGCCCTGCCCTATCTGCGCCGGTTCGCGCGGAAGCACCGCACCGCCGTGCATCTCGGCATATGGGATGGCGAAATGGTCACCTATGTCGCCAAGGCGTCTTCTGGACCGGCGATCTTTACCCGCGAGCGCATGAAACTTGAGGGCTACAGTTCGGCGATTGGCAAGGTGCTGCTGGCGAACCTGCCCGCCGAGGCGCAAGACGCTTATCTGGCGACCGGTCCGTTCGTTAGGCTGACGCCGCGCACGATCGTCTCGCCCGACAATCTGCGCCGGGAACTCGCTCGCGTCGCGCGGCAGGGATTTGCGGTCGACGATGAGGAAGTCAAGGAAGGCTTGAGATGCGTCGCGATGCCGGTGCGAGGTCCGGCAGGCCGGGTCGAATGCGCCCTTTCGACTTCAACCGAGCAGATGCCGCCACGTTCGGAGCGCGAGATCATCGAAGAACTCAGGGTCCTGCGTAACAGTGTCGAAGCGCGCCTCTACGCCTAGCCGTCCCCGTTTGAATCTCACGGCTAGCTGGCGACGTCCTTGAAGGCGGGCGCAGAGCCAGAGCGGCGCCCCCACTCGCCGGACAACCACCCGGCCCAAATCGCCAAGCTGGCGGCCACGACAAAAAATCCCGCGGCCGTCGGTCCCACTGACGTCAGCCACCCCTTCGCGTAGAGAATGCCCGTCGTCCCCGATCCGAGCGCCTGCCCGACATAGATCGCGGACGTATTCAAAGACACGGCCGCGGAGCCTGCTTCCTTCCCCGAAACCAATAGCCGGATCTGCTGCAGCGAGTTGGTGGCCGCAAAGCCGAGGCCAAAAACCACGAGGGCGAAAAACATGCCGGCGAAATTTCCTACCGTCAGAACCCAGATGATCGATCCGGCAAGAAGTATCGCGATGAACATCAAAGAGGTTCGATAACTGCCCCAGGGATCCACGATACGGGTAGCTATCAAATTGCCCACCACCCCGAAGACCCCACTAACGATGAACGCCATACCAATCTCATCGGAGCCCGCCCCCACCAAGGCGATCAATAGCGGACCGAGATAACTCGATAGGACGAACTGGCCCGAGGTCAGAAGCGCGGTGACCGCCAGCAGCAACAGGATCACCGGACTACGACCGAGCTTGATCCAGGTGCTGACGTTGACGGGCATGCCCTCGAGGCCTCGGGGTATCCGCCAGACCAGCAGGAAAAACGTCAGAACCGAAAGCCCCGCGATGGACAGGAAAGCGGACTGCCACCCAAATCGACTGGCCGCGAAGGTGATGGCGGGGAGCCCGAACAAGGTCGCAAACGACCAGCCCAGAAAGATAAAGGCAACCACCGCGCCGCGCTTGTTCGAAGGGACCAGAGCGCCAGACACCGCCGTTGCCTGCGGCGTGAACAGCGCGGCGGCTACCAGCATCAAGAGCCGAGTAATGAGGAGCGTGGCGTAATCGGGTGCAAAGGCAGAAGCAAAATTGCCGATCGCCAGCACTATCATGATGAAAGACAACAACGCGCGTCGATCAAACCGGCTGGTCAGCCAGGCGGTGAGCGGCGAACATATGCAAAGCACGACCGCGCCAAAGGTGAGCAACGCGCCCGCAAGGGTGATGGTGACGCCGAAGCCCGCCGCCAGCTCCGGCAACATCCCAACCGGCGCCATAATGGTGCAGCCAGTGACAAAATTTCCCATCAGCAGGGCTGTGGGCGCGAAGCGCCGATACTGGCCATTTTCCATGCATTTGCATCTAGACCAGAGGCGCGCCGATGGAAAGCGTCTTTAAGTAGGGATTGGCAGCGTCAAAGGCATGCTGCTGAAAGCAGCCCGATTTGACTATGGGGCCGGCGCGGATGCCGCTGGAGGGGGTGTCGCCGCCGGCGGCGGTGAGCGGGCCACGGCAGGAGCACAGGAGGCCGCGAGCCTGTCCCAAGCCGAGGCCAGCCCCACGGTGTCGATAGCAAACAGCCGAGGGGTGTCCGCGCCTTCAGACAGCGCATTCAATTCACCCATCTGCAAATGGGTTTCGGCGAGCGCTGCGTTCATCACGTCGGACGAAAAGATGCCGTTCCAGACTTCATGCTCTCCGGCCTGCCCGGGGATCGTGCCGAGGATCACCGATCGCACTTTGCCTGCCAACAGCACGAGTGAACTTTTGCCAACGCTGCCGGCATCATGTTGCCGCACGTATATCAGCCGCACGCGATTGTTGTTGCCGCAAAACAGTCGCCACTGCATCGGCCGAAAAGAGGCGTCGTCCTTAAGGGTCAGCGCATCCTTCCGGATAAAGGGACGCGCTGCAGCCTCAAACGTCCATGCCGTTTCGACCAGCGTCCGCTTGTCGATGCCGAACCGATAGAGTTCAGCACGGGTAAGCGGATGCACACTCTCGAACTTCACACTCTTGATGAGATTATCGAGTTCGGAGTCGATACCCATCGAGCGAATATAGGCCGTCATGCCGCGCGCGGCCGACAGGGTGCGCTGGCTTTTGAACTCCGCCATCTGCTGCGCAGTTGGATGACCGCTTGTGATGAAAAAAGTCAGCCTGGAATTATGGACCGCTAGCGTGGCGTCGGCGGCCACCTCGCGCGAGTTGGCGCCCAGGAACATGTAAACGCACGCCGAATTGCACATCGAACGCGCGGTTTCGATGGTGGCATCAACTTCCCCGCCAACGCGCTTGATCTTCATGCAGGCGTCGTCGAGTTGTGACTCCGCATTGCAGGCACTGACGACAGTTCGTCCCACACGGGCTACCGCCTTGCGACCGCGCAAATAGCGGCCGATGACATAGGCCTGGTCTACGATCCCGCCAGGCGAATGAAAATAGATCGGGCGTTGCGTGTCCTTCACACTCTCCAGAAACCGCCGCAGGCGGCCGGCGGCGCTGCTATCGACGGTGCCCTCCACCGCGATCCAGTGATCACAACCGGGACCGCAGGAATTCGGCAGACCTTTCGCGAGATAAAATGTGAGGTTCGGGGAAAAACCCGGCACGGCCGGCAGCGGCGCGGCCGCGAGCCAGCTCGGGATGGCACACAGACAGACAAAGATCAGCGTGCGAAACTTCATGGTGCAGGTCTGGTCAGGCGGGTTCCCCCGTCAAACCTAGACGACCGCCAGGCCGCCGGCAACTTCCGGCTGCAGCATCGGCAGGCGATCGCGATCCGCCCAGGCGGGGCCGGCAGCTAAGCTTTTGCCAATTGCGCGACTCCCAAGCCCTGCTATACCGCTGTCTTCCGCTTACCTGCGCTCGTTCGCAGGAGTGAGCCAAGGAGACAGACATGAGCGATGACAAGAGCAAGCCCGCGTCCGGATTCCAATTTGGCCTCGCCAACCTCAAGCCAGTGGAGTCTAACATGATCGCGGTAACCTTTCCGGACGGCGCGCGGCGCGAATTCCCGAAAAACACCAGCGGTACCGACATCGCCAAGGGGATTTCCCCGTCCCTCGCCAAGCGCACGGTCGCAATGGCGCTCGACGGAGAGTTATGTGATCTTGCCGATCCCATCGCCCACGATGCCAAAATCGAGTTCATCTCACGCGATGATCCCCGCGCGATCGAATTGATCCGCCATGACTGCGCGCATGTGCTGGCCGAAGCCGTGCAATCCTTGTGGCCCGGCACGCAGGTGACGATCGGCCCCGTCATCGAGAATGGCTTCTATTACGATTTCTACCGCAACGAGCCGTTCACGCCGGAAGATTTCACCGCGATCGAAAAGAAAATGCGCGAGATAATCGCCCGCGACAAACCCTTCACCAAGGAGATCTGGGATCGCGAGGCGACCAAGCAGGTCTTCCGCGACAATGGCGAGGCCTTCAAGGTCGAACTGGTGGACGCCATCCCTGCTGATCAGACCATCAAGATCTACAAGCAGGGCGAATGGTTCGATCTGTGCCGCGGCCCGCACATGACCTCGACCGGCAAGATCGGCAACGCCTTTAAGCTGATGAAAGTCGCGGGCGCCTATTGGCGCGGCGATTCCAACAACCCGATGCTGACCCGCATCTATGGCACCGCCTTCGCCAAGCAGGAGGACCTCGACGCCTATCTGAAGCAGATCGAGGAAGCCGAGAAGCGCGATCATCGCAGGCTGGGACGGGAGCTCGATCTGTTCCACTTCCAGGAGGAAGGACCGGGCGTGGTGTTCTGGCATGCCAAGGGCTGGACCATTTTCCAGACCTTGATCGCCTATATGCGACGCCGCCTCTCGGGCGACTATAGCGAGGTCAACGCGCCGCAAATCCTGGACAAGGGGCTGTGGGAGACCTCCGGCCACTGGGACTGGTACCGGGAGAACATGTTCGCCGCGCAATCGGCCGGCGACGAAGCAGAGGACAAGCGCTGGTTCGCGCTAAAGCCGATGAATTGCCCGGGGCATGTGCAGATATTCAAGCACGGCCTGAAGAGCTATCGCGACCTGCCGCTGCGCCTCGCCGAATTTGGCGTGGTGCATCGCTATGAGCCCTCCGGCGCGATGCACGGATTGATGCGCGTTCGGGGCTTCACCCAGGACGACGCCCACGTGTTCTGCACCGAGCAGCAGCTCGCAGACGAATGCCTGAAGATCAACGATCTGATCCTCTCGACCTACGCGGATTTCGGCTTCACGGGCGAACTAACGGTGAAGCTGTCGACGCGCCCCGAAAAGCGCGTCGGCACCGACGAAATGTGGGATCACGCCGAACGGGTGATGGCCACCGTGCTGCAGGAGATCCAGTCGCAAGGAAATAATATCAGGACCGAGATCAACCCCGGAGAAGGCGCCTTCTACGGACCGAAATTCGAATATGTGCTGCGCGATGCCATTGGCCGCGACTGGCAATGCGGCACCACGCAGGTGGACTTCAACCTGCCGGAGCGGTTCGGCGCGTTCTACATCGATGCTGACGGATCGAAGAAAACGCCTGTCATGGTGCATCGCGCGATCTGCGGCTCGATGGAGCGCTTCATCGGCATACTGATCGAGCATTTCGCCGGGCATTTCCCATTGTGGCTTGCGCCGGTGCAAGTGATGGTCACCACCATCACCTCCGAAGGCGATGAATATGCCAAGACGGTGGCGGCGGCCGCGCGGCGCGCTGGCCTGCGGGTGGAGATCGATCTGCGCAATGAGAAGATCAACTACAAGGTTCGCGAACACTCGCTCGCCAAGATTCCCGCGCTGCTCGTGGTCGGCAAGAAAGAGGCAGAGAGCCACTCGGTTTCGATCCGCCGGCTCGGCAGCGACGGCCAGACCGTGCTGCCGCTGACAGAGGCGCTGACAGCCCTGGTCGACGAAGCAACGCCGCCAGATATCAAACGCGCCCGCGCCGCCCACTAAGCGCGGGGCCCGCAGTTTAGAGACAAAGTAAATCAATGGCGCTTGCCGGACCGATCGGGTCCTCCGATATGTCCGGCATAGACACCAGACAAACAGGATTTCCGATGCCCGAGGCGATCGAACTTCTGCAACGCCGGCGATCGGTCAAGCCGCGTGAGCTGCGCGAACCCGGCCCCTCGCCGGCAGAACTTGAGACCATTCTCAGCATTGGCGCGCGCGTGCCCGATCACGGCAAGCTCGCGCCTTGGCGGTTCATTGTCTTCGAGGGCGATGGACGGTCCCGCGCCGGCGAGGAGATCGCGGCGGTCTATGCGGCGAAACACCCGCAAGCGACGTTATCGGAGATCGACACCGAGCGGCGGCGGCTGATGGATGCACCCCTCGTCATTGCGGTCGTCAGCCAGACCAAGGCCCATCCCAAGGTGCCGGCGTGGGAGCAGGAATTATCAGCCGGCGCCAGCGCCATGAATATCGTCACGGCCGCGACCGCACTCGGTTACGGGGCGAGCTGGCTGACGGGATGGATGGCGTTCGACCGCGACGTTCTTGCCCGGCTCGGCCTGAAGGAGGACGAGAAGCTGGCTGGCTTCATCCATATCGGTACGCCTACAAAACCGAGCGAGGACCGTCCGCGCCCGGCGCTGGCCGATGTCGTCACTCGGTTCTAGGCCGTGTACGCGTCAAGTAGTTTGGCTCACAGCCTCTTGAGCAACGCGGCCAGGTCCCGTTCGAATATCTGCTGCGTCTGTTGAAACCGGCAGGGTTGAAGGCATAAGCAGTCTCCTGGACGCCTTCAACGTCCCGAAGAGAACGCGAGACTGAGTGCACCGCCACGAGGACACGCCGGCGGCTTTCTTCTTGAAGTCTTGCAAGCGTTAGTGTACTAACTCGCCCATCGATACTGGCCGAACAACTGTTCCGCTTTCGCCTCGGCTTCTGACGGCGCGCACGTTTCAGACATTCTCCATCATCGACTAACCGGACAGCTGGCCGCAACTCCGCGCGCCAGGTCCTGCGCGCATAGGAAGTAAACCTGATGAACACCGGTACAGTGAAGTGGTTTAATAGCCAAAAGGGCTTCGGCTTTATCCAGCCCTCAAACGGCACCAACGACGTCTTTGTTCACATCAGCGCGGTGGAACGCGCGGGTATGGGAACCCTGACGGAAGGTCAAACGGTTTCCTACGATGTCGTCGCAGACCGTCGTAGCGGCAAGTCCGCTGCCGAGAATCTTCGCGCTGCTTAGTTAACAGCACGACAGACCTTCGCTCTAGCCACGGATGTACTGGCAGAGATTGTGGTCCTGCCCCGCTCCCGAGTTATCGGGGCGGGGTTTTTCATTCAAGCAGCCAAAAAAGCCTCACTGAAGCTTTCTTGGCTGTTGCGCCGGAGCCCGGTGGACTACATCAGCATGTAACCACATCGGTAACGTGGTCGTCAGTGCCAAGCAGGAGATTCCACAAGCGTAGTAAAACGTCGTCTGGCCAAGCAAGAAGAACGCATGGTCCTGATCGAGGAGATTTGTATCGATACAGGGTTGTCTTGGATGCTGCTACGAGGAAGTCTCTGCGGACGAAGCGGCTTATAAAGACGCATACGTCACGGTGTTTCAAGCTTGGGCGAACGGCACGATCAAGGGCACAGCGGAGCAGATATCGAGGCTACAAAATCCATTCTTGAAGATTAACAGGACGCCGATCAACCGCAGACGTCGAGAAAGCAAACATGCCATACGCCTACAAGCTAAACGAGGAAGTTCGGCACCAAGCTCAGGGTCCCCAGGGACGCGCCGTAACTGAAGCGCCAAGGATCTACACGATCGTAAAATATATGCCGATCGAATCTGATGGACGAGTGAGATACCGCATCAAGTGCAGTTCCGAGAACATTGAGCGCGTAGTTACGGAAGATCAGCTGTCGCATCTTCAGTGACGTCCGTATGTCTTAAGCCGCTCTGTTGCGATTGACGGAACGCTGGTCGCGGTCCCGCCGTTTGCGCAGGATCCTTTCACATCGATCATGACCACCTCGCCTCATAACGCTGACGGCCCGCTTAAAGGCTGCTACCGACTAGAAGTGCGGTTCTTGCTTCGTGTGAGCCCGACAGGTACTCGGCAGTGATAGCCTAGTCGCCTCGAATTTAGCGCAGCCCAAAGTTGGCCGGGCTCAGCTAGGACGACCTCAAGGAAGGGGAAACGAGAGAAAGGCGGCGACTTAGCGCGCCACGACCTCGACCTCGCCGTCCACACCGTTGACGACATTGAAGGCGCGCTCGTAGACCTTGCCTTCGTTCTTGGCGATGGCGCGATATTCGCCTTCGGAGAGAATGACGCGAGGAAACGCGCCGATCGATTCCTTGATGACGTCGCCGCCCGGAGTGATGACGGACCAGGCGGTGTTGGCGAGCGCTTCGCCACCCTTCTCGCCGACCAGCTTCAAGGTGATCACGGCCGCGCGGTGGGTGATGGTCACGTCGGTCAGCTTTCCGGCCTGAACGCGGATGTCCGAGCGAACCACCGAATTCGCATCGCCGTAGTTGGACACGATGTAATAAGTGCCTTCTGGCAGCAGAGCGATATCGCCCGGCGCCACGCTCGGGATCAGCGATGCGCGCTCACCGACCTCAAACTGGCTGCCCTTGTAGATCGCGAACGAGAGCTGGTTCTGCGGAATTTTGGTGGTGCCGACGCGGCCCTCAATGCGCAGACCGCCGGCCGGCAGGATGAAGGATTCCCGATCGGTTTCCGCTTTCAGCGTCACGGGGCGCAATGCGCTGACCAGGCCCAAGCTGACATGGACAACGTAATTGCCCGGCGGCAGCACGATATTGGGAGTCGCCCCGCGATCTTCGCGCAGCAGCTTGAACGTCCCGGTTTCGTCTGGCCGGTCGGCAAACACCCGCCAGACCAGGTCGTTATTGATGACCGGAAGATCCTTGCCGTAACGCGCCGTAAGCGACAACACGCCCTGCCCCGGTGTGGAGGCGATCGGGGGAGCCACCACCGGGGGAGCAGCCGACGGGGCGGCCGCCGGGGGCTGGGTCAGCGGCGCGGGCAAACTCGGAACATTCGCAGGCGCGAGGTTGATGGCGGCTCCCGGCGCGTCCGGAACAGCGGCCGGCGGCACGGGCGGCGGTCGATCGGTGAACATCTGTGCCGACGCGGGACCAGCCAGCAGCGCACACACCAGCAACGCACAGGGGAGCGAAAGCCGCCCCAGCGTGCCGCGCGGCCCTCGTCGGTTGAAATCGCCACCCCCGGTCATGGTCGATGCTTTTCACCGAAAACGAGGCAAATTCAAGCCGGTTGATTCCGGATCGGGCCATCTGGCGGGATTTCGCGGGAAGGCCTAGCTTCAGCGTGCCTGCCAGCCCTCCGGCTGGTCGGCGCTGGCCAAAAAAACGGACATTTCCGGCGATATCTGCTGGAGACGGAGAAGGCGTTTGCTGGATAGTTTGATGGGGCGAAATCAAGAAGTGATCGAAAGCGCCGGCAAGGTCGGCCTTGGCAGCGTCAGGCGGCCGGTGATCGGGCTGGCGCTCGGCGGCGGCGCCGCGCGTGGTTTTGCCCATATCGGCATCGTCAGGACCCTGCTCGCTCACGGCATTACCCCCGACGTCGTGGTGGGGACTTCCATTGGTGCGGTGGTCGGCGGCGCGTATGTCACCGGCCACCTCGACACGCTCGAGGAATGGGCCCGCGGTCTCCACCCGCGCAACGTGCTCGGTTATCTCGATATCCGCCTGAACGGCTCCGGTCTGATCGGCGGCGAGAAGCTGGCCGCCCAGCTCGAGGCGGCGATGGGCGGCGTGCTGATCGAGGATCTGCCGGTGAAGTTTGCCACGGTGGCCACCGAAGTGCGCACCGGACATGAAATCTGGCTCACCCATGGCCGCCTGGTCCAGGCGATGCGTGCCTCCTACGCTCTGCCCGGCATTTTTTCGCCGGTGCTGATAGGAGACCGATGGCTGGTCGACGGCGCACTGGTCAATCCGGTTCCGGTATCGGCCGCGCGGGCACTCGGCGCCGAGATCGTGATTGCCGCCAATCTTTCCAGCGACGTGTTCACCCACTCAACCACTATCTATTCCCATGGGCAGCCAGCCGACGTCGTTGCAGCAGGCGACCCCCCTGCCACCGAGGCAGCCGCGCCGAAACGACGGTTCGGTAAATTCTTTTCGCCCGAACGTACCATGAAGCGGGAATTTTTCGGCGGCGGCGGCCGGCCAGGTATTTCCACCGTGATGGTGGATGCCTTCAACATCATGCAGGACCGCATCACCCGGGCGCGGCTTGCCGGCGATCCGCCCGATCTATTGATCTCGCCGCGGGTGGGCGACATCGGATGGTTCGATTTCCATCGCGCGAGCGATCTCATCGCCCATGGCGTGCGCGCAGCCGAGCGCGCGATCGATTCCATTCAGGAAGCAATCCACGTTCTCGTGCCGGAACGGGGATGAGTGAGCTGCGAGGTACCGGAAGCGCCTGCGTAATAGGGCTTAGGTCCGTGCCGTTGGCAGCGAACCCGGTGAGACCATTGAAAACTGCGGTGCCTCCCGCGGCCGGCTGAGCAGGCGTCGGCTGACCGCAATCGAAATCACCGCGACCGCCAGGCCCGCCAGCAGATCGACCACGTAATGCGCGCCACCGATCGGCGTCGTCAGGATCACACCGATGTTGAGCAGCAAAAAGGGCCAGCGCAGGAGCGTGATCGGTCGCAAGGCCCACGCATAAAGGATCGAGGCGATCGTGTGGAAGCTCGGAAACGCGACGAGCCCCTCAAGATTATTCAACGAGATCGTCTTGAACGCGCCCGAACGCAGAAGGTCGAGCGTCCGGGCCGGCGTATAGACTTCTCTTGGAAGGGCGGCGTATTGCGCCGGAGTAAGATCGAAATAGACGAAGGCGCCGACCGCGGGCACGAGTGCGAATATCGCCACGGTCACAACCAGGGCAATGCAATAGGATGCGACGAATTGTTGAAGCCTCTCGATGCGATCGGTCACGATCAGCAAGAGCGGAACGATCGCCAGTTGCGGCAGCATGGCGAAATAGACGAGATCAGTGGCGCGCGTCTTCCACGGCTGGTCGGTGAAGAAGCCGACATAGCCGGTTCGGTCAAAGCCAAGCCAGCGATCGAGCGCGAGAAATTCAGCGTCGCGATAAGGCAAGTCGATTGTCGTGACCGCGTAGCTCAATAAGATGCCGAACAACATCATGAGAATGAGCTGAGCCACCGCCGTCAGCGCCATCGCGAGGCGTTCGCTGGAACGGAAGCGGCTGTACAGGAAGGCAACGGCCGCGTAACCGGCGCCGACGGCAAGGAATGCCGGATTGCTCAAGACGTCGACGCTCAGACCAGCCCAGAAAAGTCCCACGGTGCTGGCAACGAACAATGCCGCCGTTCCGCACCAAAGAAAGCGGGAATTGCGTTCAATCGCCGTCAAGTCTGTCGAAACCGGGGGCATCCCGGATTCATAGGCGGGCAATTCTTAACAACTGCCCACGGGCAAGGCGGGAATGTCCGATCAACGTTTAAATCTGGATAGAAGGTAAAGCTGGAACATTTTCTTAATCACGACGGCCCGAATTCAGCGGTCTGCGACAACCGGGCCTTCGCGTGGTCCATGGCTTGAACGATGGCGCCGGCCGACTTGCAGCCGGGCCAGATCAGGCCGTCTTGATGTAATCGCGTAGCGCTTCCTGCTCGCTTTCGTATTCCTGCACCCGCCATTTCACGACATCGCCGATCGAAATAAGCCCGACCACGCGATCGTTCTCGATCACGGGGAGATGGCGGAATTTTCCCGACGTCATCATCTCCATGATCGCGCCCACGGTGTCTCCCTGTCGGCAGTTCACCACCTTGCGCGTCATCACCGAACTGACTTCCTCATTAAGGACCGAGGCTCCCCGTTCGCCTAGCACCCTGACGATGTCACGCTCCGAGAGAATGCCCTCGACACGCCCTTTGCTCATGACAAGGACAGCGCCGATCCTTTTGTCGCTGAGAATCCGAATGGCGTCCGAGAGTCGCGTCTCGGGCTCGACGCTCGTGATCTGATGGCCCTTGGTATCGAGGATGGCACGTACCGTCATTGTCGTCTCCTCAAGTCGATCACGCCTTGTGAGAAGCGCGTTCTTTTTCGCGAGTCTTCAATCAACAGTAATCAATGGTCGCGTCGCTTTCGTGGCGTGAGGGCTTCGTTCATTCCGATCAAGGCCGGATAGAGGCGAGACCTGCGACGTGATTTTCTCGGCTTTGCCCCGATGATGGATGAAATCAGTCTGTCCCGCAAGCGCAGGTGGCGTGGCAGCCTGGAGGATTGCTCTGCGGGTTCGAAATTCACGCACCTGCAGCATCGACGGTGCGGCGCGGCACAGGGTCGAACATCGAGAACAGCAAAAGGCCGGCCAAGAAGCCGCCAATATGCGCCTGCCACGCGACGCTCACCCCATCGGCGCCGATCGCGATCGAGCCCATACCGAAGATGATGTTGACGCCGAACCAGACCGCGAGAAAGGCGATCACCCGCGGATTGCGCAGTGCACGGATTAGAGGCAGCGCGGGAACCTGCGCGGCGGCATCGGCGTCCCCCTGGCGCAGCGAGAGGAAACTGCCACGTTCGAAGGCAAAGCGAATCGCGGCCGCCATCGCGCCGGATACCGAAGCCGAAGCCCCGATCATCGGCGCCACCGCGTGTTCATGGCTGATGAGATGCGCGAGCGCGCCGGCTGCCGCCGTCACCGCCATGAACAGGAAGAATCGCGCCGTACCGAAGCGGCGCGCTAACGCGCTGCCGAACGGCAACAGCCAGAGCACGTTGAAACCGATGTGGCTGAGATTGGCGTGAAGCAGCGAATAAGTGACGAAACTCCAGACCTTGGCGCCGCTGCCACCGGGAAACGGAACAGCCAACAGGGTCGAATCGTATCGCTTCGGAATAAAGCCAAAGGCTTCGATCACGAACTCATCCCAATCGAGCGGCAGAAACATTCGAGCCACGTGAATGGCGGCGAGCAGAGCGATATAGGCCACCAATGCACCGGGAAGGGTCAGGATCGGTTCGCGGCGATTTTCCTGTGACAACTCCGGAGGGGCTTCCAAGACTTCAGAACCTGCTTTGGATGGACTGCAACGGATCTAACGCTCGTCCCCACGTTCGACGGGGCAAACGTGGGACCAATACCCGGAGATCGGGAAGCGTCCGGTTTCGGGACACCCGTTGATCGGTTGTGACCCAATAGGCGGCTTGGTCGACCGGCGCAAGCCGCGCGATGGCTCACGAACTTCGGAGAGTCGGCACTGGGCTGCTGTCGGCAACAAAAAGGGAGGGCTTCTGAGAAAAACCCTCCCCCGCTTGATGTTGATCTGTCGCACCCGCCGAGCCTGAAGCCGGAAAGGCCCGATAATCAATCTGTTCGACGCCCTGGAGAAATCCTGGCCCGGACGGTGCCGGGCGTATTGCGTGGCGCGCTTCTACCATCCCCGTCGCCAGCGCCAATGATTTAGTTAATTTAACGTTAAAATCGTAAACTGGCCGTTACAGGGCGCAAATCCTTCCATCGGCATGGACGCTGCACTCTCCCTCCTGCAAGAGAGATTTAGGTAAGCGGATGCGCCAAAGCGGGGCAGTGATGTGCCCGGCGCGGTGCGGTCGAGTTTGGTATGAAACACCCTTCCAGTCGTGAGTTCTTCGCCTATTGGGACAGCCGGCGCGGCAGCAATCGCGCGCCGGATCGCAGTGATTTCGAACCCGAGGCAATGCGCGAAAAACTCGGTGACATCTTCGTGCTCGCCTACGACGCCCTGCAGGGCCACCCTTTCCGGGTCGCCGGCACCCGGGTTTGTGCGTTGTTTGGCCGGGATCTCAAACATCGCGGCTTCGCCGACCTGTTGATCCCGGAAAGCCGCCGGGAGATCGACGAGATCATCACGGTGGTGGCCGAGGAAACGCTTGCAGCGGTGGCCGGTATCACGGCGAAGGCGGCCGACGGCCTGCCGGTTCATCTCGAGCTCTTACTGCTTCCGTTCCAGCATCGCGCCCATGCCCCGCTCAGTCTCACTGGGATGCTGTCCCCCTTTGAGACGTGCCATGGCGTGTTGAGCGAGGCGACCCTTACCTCGTGGCGCTACATCTTCGATCCGCCGCGGCGACTGGTTCCGCGCGCGCTTCGTAAACTCGCGCTGGCGCGCGGCTTCATGGTCTATGAAGGGCTGCGCTAGACGGCTGGCCGGTGCGCCCCCGAATACAACCGTACCGCCGCTAACCAGCTATTAACCCTGATCGCCGTAGGTTTTTTGCGGACACCGAAAGGCGGCTGTCGGGCACGAAGAAAATGGCGCTGGCGCATAAAAAATCGATTCTTCCCGCAGCCGAGGAACGGCGGCGCTTTCAACGCGTCAAGGTCCATCTGCTCGGCCGCTATATGCTGCCTGACCGGCGTGAATTTCCCTGCCAGATTATCAATATGTCGCCAGGCGGGTTGGCGCTGCTGGCGCCTGGTATCGGCAATGTCGGCGATCGCGTGATCGCCTATCTCGACCACATCGGTCGCGTCGAGGGCAAGATCACGCGGATCATCGACAACGGCTTCGCCATGACGGTGAGCGCCACGGCGCGCAAACGCGACAAGCTCGCTGCGCAGCTCACCTGGCTTGCCAATCGCGACATTCTCAACCTGCCGGAAGACCGCCGGCACGACCGTATCATCCCGCGCAACCCGATCGCGCTGCTGACGCTCGAGGATGGCAGCAAGATGACGTGCCGGATCATCGACCTGTCGCTCTCGGGAGCCGCGATCGCAGCCGAAACCCGGCCGCCGTTGAACTCCCAGGTGCTGCTCGGCAAAGTCGCCGCGCGGGTGGTGCGAAACCTCGAAGAAGGCTTCGCGCTGGAGTTTGTCCACGAGCAGCTTGCCGAAACGCTCGAAGAGAGCGTTACCGCGCGGTAAAGCCACAAAAGCCCCTCTCCCCGCTTTCAGCCCCTGAAACCGGCGACGCTCGCCATCCGCGAACGCCGCTTCGCGGACGTTTCCGCCCTTCGGGGGCAATTAACGCGAGCCCCGGCAACGCATGAAAGCGCCTCGGCCAGCGTGCGTTTGCACGTTAATGCGTCAAATTTTATTCAAATCTCGAAAGATCAAATTTTATTCGAATTTGATTCAAGTATAAATCAAATACAGTGCGCCTTTTACTTTGATTACGTTCAAATGTACCTGGAATACTTAGCGGCGGCGCAAAACCTTTGTGCGAAACGTGGTCCCAACAAGAAACGGGGGCCACAATGTTCGGGTTCAGGGCACAAACAAGCTGGTTGGCAGCGGCCGCGCTGCTCGCGCTGAGTGGCGCGGTTCAGGCCGCCGAGGAGCGGCCGGTCGTGGCCAGCCTGCCCGTCTATGCGAGCCTTGGCGATACCGCCCGCGCGCCGTTTGGCTGGGTAGAGTTTTGCACTGACAGCCCGACGGATTGTGCCGGCGGCGCGACGCAGCCCCGCGACATCGTGCTTTCGCAGGCGGCATGGCGCGACCTGGTGAGGGTCAATCATTGGGTGAATGAAAACGTCAAGCCGATGACCGACATGGATCATTGGGGCGTCGTTGAGAAATGGTCGCTGCCGACCGACGGTTACGGCGACTGCGAGGATTATGTGCTGCTCAAGCGCAAGATGCTGATCGACGCCGGCTGGCCGCGACAGGCGCTGCTGATCACGGTGGTGCGCGACAAGCTGGGCGAGGGCCACGCGGTTTTGACGGTCAAGACCGATAAAGGCGAGTTCATCCTCGACAACCAAAACGAGAATGTCGTCGCCTGGACAGAGACTGGTTACCGTTTCGTCAAGCGGCAGTCGCAGAGCGATCCTAACGTCTGGGTCTCGCTCGGGGATAGCCGGCCCGCGATCGCAACCGCCAGCGCTCGAGATCGATAGGACACCAGAACAACAGAGTTACGCGACCGGTCACATCCCCACCCCTCCCCGTCCCGACCGATCGCGCGCGGCCAGCCTCCCCCAGGGCTGGCCGCAACTTTTTGAAGTCTGTGAACCGGTAATTTCATTGGCCCCCGCATCCCCAGATGCCCGACGGCCTCAAGCTTCCGTCGGAGGAAATCACTGCGCGGTGAGGTGCAATTTGGCGTCGATTATTTCCGCTTTCGCGTTCGCGTCGGTTTGAAGTCCTGGATATGCTGCCGGATGATCTTCCGCCAGACCTCGAGGAGGCGCGAAAAATGCTCCGGATCGTTTTCGATGAGCATGCGCACCGAGAAGCCCCGGACCACGCTCAGGGTCAGGGCAAGCACATCCCTGGCAAGTTGTTCGTGAACGCCCGATGATATCAGCGTGTCCAGCCAGGTCGCTTCGATCGAAAAGCGGGTTTGGCGGATAAACTGATGCGTCTCAAGTTTCAGTCGCCGGGTGCTGTCATCGCTCATTGCCAGGGCGAGTTCCACGAAGAAATAGTCTCCAAAGAAGAACTCGTGAGCGTCCTTCATAACGCCGGCGATGGGATCGGCGCCATCATGGCGGGCCACCTGCGCCCGTCGGGTGCTTCTCGTGTACGTAACCTCATTGACGTATGTCAGGACCCCGACGACGAGTTGGTGCTTGCTAGGAAAATGGTGCATCAATGCACCGCGCGAAACGCCGGCCTCGTCGGCGACTTCGACCGTCCGCAGTCCGCCAAAGCCTTTCCTGCGGATAAGCTTGACGGCGGCGTCAAGCAGCAGCTTACGGGTTGCTTCGGTCCGTTCCGCCTGGGTCCGGCGGGGCGCTTGTTTGGGCTCACCCGTGCTTTGCCGGCGTGTTCGTAGCCTTTGCCGACTTCTCGGTGGTGGCACAGGATCAAGGCGGAGGCGTTTGCCACGAATAGATTCGTCAGAATTCGACATCGACGGCGTTCTCAATCAGTTTTGGAGCGGGACGTTTATGACATACCGGCCGGCCTTCTGTCCCGCACATCAAACGCGCGAATTTCGAGGGGCATTGGACGTTCTTCTTGGACAGATGCATTCTCCGCGTTCACAGATCTGTTGCGGCGCACCTCAGGGCAAGTTCGACAGTGCGCCTATAGGCCGAGACGGCAGCACGCCTGGAATTTGGCTCGCTATTAATCTCGACGCTCCAACGGCACCTTGACAGGCATAATAAAAACAATCAGTTTTGTTTGTAAATGAAGGATGTCGCGGCGTTAGCGCTCTGACACGGGGACGAAACTGTAGGGAGCGAGCCGGCGAGCGACTGTCCGCGGGCATTACGGATGCTCCTGATAACCAATAACTTCCGCGTCAACTAAAAAACAACTGCATCTGCAAGGGAGGGACGTGTCAATGAAGAGGCTTACAGCTATCGGCGTATCGGCAATTGTTTTGCTTTTGGCTGGCCCGTTGGCCAACGCGGCCGACCCGCCGGGCGTCACGGCAACCGAAATCAAGATCGGTCAGACCATGCCCTACAGCGGCCCGGCGTCGTCCTTTGGTGCCCTTGGCAAGATGAATGTCGCCTATATGCAAATGATCAATGATCAAGGCGGCGTCAATGGACGGAAGATCAACCTGATTTCCAGGGATGACGGGTACAGCCCGCCCAAGGCTGTTGAACAGACCCGCAAACTTGTGGAGGAAGATAACGTGCTCGCGATCTTCGGATCGCTGGGTACGCCAGTCATTCTGGCCACGGCAAAATACCTGAACAGCCAGAAGGTGCCCCAAATATTGTCTTCCACCGGAAACACGATCCCGGCCAATATCAAAGAGTATCCCTGGACGACCCTGTGGTCGATGCCGTTCCGAACAGAGTCGATGATTCTGGCGAACTATGTCTTGAAGAACAAGCCGGATGCGAAAATCGGAATTCTTTATCAGAACGACGAGTACGGCAAAAACTACCAGCGCTATTTCAAGGAAGGTTTGGGTGACAAAACCTCCATGGTCGTCTCCGAGGTGGGTTATGACATCACCTCGCCAACCATCGACTCGCAGATCGCCCAGCTGAAGAGCTCCGGCGCCGACACGGTGGTGATCGCCACCACGCCGAAGTTCGGTGCGCAGGCGCTCCGCAGGATCTATGAACTCGACTGGCATCCGTTGAAGTTGCTGATCAGCTCGAGTTCCGGGATTCCCGCCACGATCAGGCCAGCCGGCAAAGAAGCGACCCAGGGCGTTCTCACGGTCCAGTACCTCCTGACTCCGGACGACAAGGCCAACGATGATGTTCCGGCCATGAAGGAGTATAAGGCCTTCATGAAAAAATACCTGCCGAATGAGAACGCTGACGACCAGGGCTTCCTCCACGGCTACATCACCTCTTCGTTCATGATCGACATCCTGAAGAAGTGCGGCAATGATCTGAGCCGTGAGAACGTGATGAAGTATGCCCAGGACTTCCCGGAAGTGCCGCATCCGCTCCTGCAGCCGGGCGTCAAGTACACCACGACGCCGACTGATCACAGTCCCTTCCACATGGGCGTGATTGCAAAGATCGAGGGCGAACGCTGGGTCAGCACGGGCGACGTCGTCCGCGACAATCTCGCTCCGGGTCAATGATCGGCTCGTATAGCGTTTTCGAGCGAAGTCGATACCGGTTCGCGTGAAGAAAACGCGTCAAAAAAAACGACCAGGGCTCCGGCCCGGAACCGATTTCTCCCAAATCTGCTGACAAAGGCCGCCCCTGGTGGGCGGCCGAGCTTTTCGAGACGCCCTTTCGTTCAAGACCAAGCGCGGCAAAGCTTTGGGAAAAGGGGAGGAGCAAATGTCCGAATCCCAAGAAAGCAGTTCCACACGGCTTCCTCATACCTATGAGGAAATGACGCCCGAATGGATGAGTTCGGCGCTGTCGGAGGCTTTCCCCGGGGTGCGGGTCCGACGTGTGTCGCGAAGCGACGAAAGGATCGGCACCTCGGCATCCTGCCGATTGAAGATCGACTATGACGACCGTGGCAGGGCTGGTGAGGCTCCTGATTTTCTCTACGTCAAAGGCGGCTTCGACGACAATCAGCGAAAGCGCTACTGGGGAGCATTGCAGCAGGAAGTACGGTTCTACCGCGAATTCGCCGCCACAACGCCGATGCACATTCCCCGGTGCTATTTCGCCGCCAATGACGACCATCAGCAGGGCATCACCATGCTCGAAGACATCGGAACGCGCGGGGTCACATTCGGCAATTGGGGGGCACTATCGGTCGATCAGGTGGCAGCCGAGCTCGAACAGTTGGCGAGGCTCCACGCCCGCTGGTGGCGAGATCCTGTTCTCAAGACGCTTGCGGGCTACGAGCTGCCGGCGCGAAACTTTTACAAATATATGGTGCGCGACAAGCACTGGGAGGAGTTGCGAGGGCGGGTTTACGGACGCGAGCTGGTGGAAGTCATTCCCCATCCCGAACTGATCCGCCAGGCCCTCGATAAAATGTGGGCCTTGAACGACGAGGCGCCGGCCACGCTGGTCCATGGCGACACGCATGGCGGCAATATGTTCTTCGAGCGCGATGGCCGCGCCGGCATTTTGGATTTCCAACTCTATTTCGCGACCACGCCGATGTACGACGTTTCCTGGCTGATCGTCAGTGGCCTTGGCATCGAGGACCGTCGCAAGGACGAGCGGCACCTTCTGAAGCATTACCTGTCGCTTGCCAAAGCGCGCGGCATCGAGCTGCCGGATTTCGAACAGACCTGGCTCGTTCATCGGCAACAGATGGCCCACGCGTTCGTATCAGGCGCATGCGAACCGATCCTGGCAGGCCCAATCGAGCAGATCAACGCGGCGGCCAAGGTCACCATTGCGGCGGCCGGCGACCTCGACGTGCTGGATGCTCTCGGGATTGCGCGACACTGACCGCTCCGCACCCTTCCCGGTTGACGCCTCCGTTCACGCGACGGCCGGGGTCGATCGAAAAAAAGCCAGCGAGATTATCGTCGGGGCGGACGTGGTGTGCGAACGTTCCTTCGGCGCGCGCTTCGCACCCGCTCAAACTCCCATAGCATCCCAATCATCGCCGTTCCGAGAGCGGCGATGATCGCGAGAAGCAGAAGCGTCTGGTCCGCGGGGGTCACAAAGAAGGTCATGCCCCGGCAGAGCAAGCCGCGTACCACAGATCGAGCGCGACGATGCAAGTGGCGCGGGCCTGCTACCCGCTGACGGCAACCGACGCTTTATCGGCAAACTTCGACGCGCCGAACGCGCCAACCATGCCGGGTGTGAACGCGCTTCCTCACGACATAGCAGCCGCCATCGTCGTAATAGCCGTCGTCGTAATAGTAGCCGGGGTAGAAGCCACCATAATATCCGTAAGGAGCAAAGCCGAAGCCTCCGTAACCGAAGCCGCCACGGTGGTGGCCATGATGCCGCCAACCGCCGGAGCCGTGTTGCCAATTTCCAGATCCATGCTGCCAGTTCGGAGAGCCGCTCCACTGCCCGCCGGAGGTGGGCGCTCGTCCTATGTTTCCACCGGCGCTTGTGCTTCCACCGGCGCTTGGATTAGTTCTTCCCGGCGCGGGCGCCGCCATTCCCGGCGAGTGAACATCGGCGCCTGCACTGAAGCTGCCGCCACCCATGGCAGCGCCGCTCGATGGCGCGCCGCCACCCCCTACGCCGCCGCCACCGCCCGCGACAGGCCCGGCGCCACCGCCTGCCACAGGCCCGCCACCGCCGGCGCGGCTTGCATCACCTCCGGCAGCCGAGACACCGCCCGTCGCCATGGCGGCGATCGAGGCCGCCGCAAATAGAACCATCATTGTTTTCCGCAACATCGCTTTCTCCGTTGTCCTAAATTCAATGAATTAAACGTGCGGCGCTTGTCGAAGTTGCAAAACCACCCGCGCTGGTTCTGCCTCGAGGAAAGGTGGCGCAGCAGAGGCTCTGCGTCCCAAAGCGTCCACTGAGGTTTCCGGCCAGCATGGAACCACCGATCTGGATGGTCGCTTGTTATCCAAGCCGTTTACGTCTCAGCGAGGCTTTCGTGACGCGCAAGTTGATCGAATTTGACGACGACACGCTGGATAAACTGAAGCAGCTCGGACAGAGCCGGATGGCGACGCTTCAGGAGCTGGCAGACGAGGCGTTTGCGGATCTCTTGCGCAAACACGGCGTCCCGGTCGATCTCCGCGATGCCCTGCGCAAGAGCGTGACCGCAGGAGGCCGTACCCGTCGCTAGACGAAGGAAGGGCGCGGCTTCGCGCCTACGCCCTCGAAACATCCCACGCCCGTCCTTGATACTCAGAGCTTTCGCAAGCCCCTGATGTAACGCTGACTGGCGGAGGCGTAACCAAGGGAACCGCGACGGATCATGGTCACATGAGCTTCCTCGGTCGCGCGCACGACGCGTGCCGGGGCCCCCATGATCAGCGAGTTCGCGGGAAACTCCTTTCCCTCGGTAACTATGGATCCTGCGCCGACGATGCTGCCCGCGCCGATCTTGGCGCCATTCATAACGATCGAACCCATTCCGATCAGCACGTCGTCCCCGAGCGTACAACCATGCAGAATGACGTTATGGCCCACCGTGCAATTTTTCCCGATCCGGAGGGGATTGCCCATATCGGTGTGGCAAGTTGAACCGTCCTGGATGTTGGAACTCTCGCCCACCTCGATCCACTCGTTATCGCCTCGCAGCACCGCGCCGAACCATACACTGGCCGAGGTGAGCAAGCGGACCTTGCCAATCACGGCGGCGCTGTCAGCGATGAAGTATTTGCCCTCAGGCGGAAGTTCGGGCCTTTGCCCATCCAGTTCGTAGATAGCCATCAATCATCGTCTCCTTATCGGAAGACTTTGACACAGCCCGACCGCTCAGGCCAGCAATCCAGTGGCGCGCAGCGCCATGATGAAGAAGGTGCCGGACATCAGGCTCCAGAAGCCAGCGAGCACGGTCGCCATGGTGACGAATTCGATCCGCCGGCTTTCGATGCGCGCGCCCAGCAGCGTGTTACGCATGATGATGAACGGCGCCGCAAATACCAGAAACGGCACAGCGGCGAACGCTTTCGACGCTGCTCCCTGTTGCAGCAGGCCGAATCCGGCAGGTTGCCGGACCAGCGCCTGAAAACCACTGCTCAGGGCACCGGCCAGCGCAAAGCCGATAAAAAGCGAAAACAGTGAATTCAGCGCATCCGGCGACATAAGGATTTCCGTCTCGACCAGTAATGCCCCTGATTGGCAAACTTGCCGGCTGGCCGCCACATCATCCTTAAAGAAAGGTTAACCGGGGGCCGCACGGGAACCGGCCATGGCTGCATTTGCCGTGTCTTCCGGCCGTGCCGGTGGCGGTCCGGGCGTGGCATAGTCGGCCGTGATTCGTCAGAACGACCGCCTTCCAGCCGATAGTCCTCATGACCTTGTTCGCAGCCAGCCGCCCTCACGCCCGCCAGCGACGTCGTGGCAGCCATTTGCCGCTCTTTGCCATCACGACCACCATTGGTGGTTTGGCCGTTGCGCTTGTGGCGTATCTACTCTGGCCTACTTGGGGGAAAGTTGGCGGCGGTGAGCCTGACCGGTTGCCGGTGAGCATCGGCGGAACCTTGTTCAACGTGCCGCCGATGGCCGTCCGCATGAAAATCCAGCGACATTCGGGGCCTCAGGAACGGGTCGATCTTGATTTCACTTTCCCGGCGCTCGACGTGCCCTCGGAGCCGACACGCGTCAGCCGCGAAGGCGTCGCAGAGACAGCCCATCCAATCGATCGCATCTTCCTCTCGATTGCGGCTCATCATGACGCGCTCGCGCCGGAAGCGCGTATTGCCACGATCTATCCGCGTTATCTGGAGTCTGGGTCGACGCCATTCGAAGGCGGATTGACCATGCGCTCATTCCGGGAAAGCACGCCCTATGGCGGCGAGGATCTTTTCCAGGCCGCCTCCCCCGCTTTCACCGCCCGCTGCACGCGAGACGGCGCGACGCCCGGCATGTGCCTGAGCGAGCGCCGGATCGAGGGTGCCGACCTTACCTTTCGCTTTCCACGAAGCTGGTTTGCGCAGTGGCGCGAGGTTGCAAGCGCAATGGACCGACTGACCATTCGCCTGCGCGGCACGAAATAGGACTATTCCTGGTCGACCAGATCGTCTTCCAGGATCGCCATCTGGAACTGGAACGAACGGTCATCGTCCTCGTCGTCGACGAACAGCACACCGATGAATTCGTCCCCGATATAGACTTCCGCCGAGTCATCTTTCTTGGGGCGCGGCACAACCCGGATTTTGGGATTGCCAAATACGCGCTTGAGATAGGCGTCTAGCTTTCGAACTTCCTGAACGTTCACCGTGGTCTCCAATGCCAATGAGATTTGTCGCGCTTCTTAGGACAGGACGGCGCCAACGGCTAGTGCGGCGAGACACCAGTGCCGACTTTCCGAAGTTCGTGAACCATCGCAGCGACGTCTCCCACTAGAGACCGATCGCATTCAGCATCTGATCCATGGTGCGCGACGGTTCGGCGCAACCGGCCTCGCCGACGATCTTGGCCGGCACGCCCGCGACCGTCACGTTGTGCGGCACGGGTTTGACGACGACCGAACCGGCCGCGATGCGCGCGCAGTGACCGACCTCAATATTCCCCAGGATTTTTGCGCCGGCCCCGATCAGCACGCCACGTCGGATTTTTGGATGCCGATCCTCGTTTTCCTTGCCGGTGCCGCCAAGCGTAACGCCATGAAGGATCGATACATCGTCCTCGATGACCGCGGTTTCGCCGACCACAAATCCCGTTGCATGATCAAGGAAAATGCCACGACCGATCCTGGCGGCGGGATTGATGTCAGTCTGAAACACCGCCGATGACCGGCTTTGCAAATAATATCCGAAATCCTTTCGGCCTTTCAGATAGAGCCAATGCGCCAGACGATGAGTCTGGATGGCGTGGAAGCCCTTGAAATACAGCAAGGGATCAATGAAGCGAGAGGTCGCGGGGTCGCGATCATAGACGGCGACGAGGTCGGCGCGGAAAGCGTGCCCGAGATCAGGATCGTCACGCAGCGCCTCGCTATAGGTCTGGCGGATCAGATCGCCGGATAGCGCCTGGTGATCAAGACGCTCGGCCAGACGATGCACCACCGCATCTTCCAGGCGTTCGTGATGCAGCACGGTCGAGTAGATGAACGAGGCCAGTTCGGGCTCCCGCCGAACGATATCCTCGGCTTCACCACGAATGCGCTCCCAAATCGGATCGAGCGTCGCCAGTTTCGAACCCGGCGAATTGACCTGATACATAGCCATATTTTTGCTCTCGCAAAGTCAGTCGTTGGCGCAACTTATAGCACGCGCGACGGAGGAAAGTCCCGAGCGGGTGACCATCAAAATGAACGCTTGCTCAACACGCTGGTCAAATCACTGACATAACAGGCATTCTCCTGCCTGCGGGGCCCTGCTTCCGACCAGCTTGTGTTCAACTTGGTTGTCGCGGCGCGAAAATCAAGCCGCGGTCCTCGCCGCCAGGGCACCATTTGGGCGCGATCAGGGTCATCAGGGCCGCCGGTTGAGGAAATCCAGTACGCCGGCCTTGTACAAGCGGTCGCCCACCGCCCGCATATGGTCCCGGCCGGGAATGTCGAGGACCTCGGCACCCGGAATCACCTGGCTTAGCGCTTCGGCCGAGCCCGCGACTTCATCGGTCGTGCCGACCGCAATCAGCACGGGCAAGGCGATGGCGGAAGCCTCCTCCCGGCTCATCAGCCGGCGCGAGCCGCGCAGGCAGGCGGCCAGCGCCCGTCGATCCGAGCGGGTCTGGTCGGCAAAGGCACGAAACGTGCGGCCGACGGGATCGGTCACCTCTTCAAGCGAGTTGGCTTCGAGCGCTCGCGCCACGTTCTCACCGGGCCCCCCACCCTCGATCAATGCCATGCCCAGCCCGCCGAGAATCGCCGAGCGCAAACGCTGCGGTTGAGAATAGGCAAGAAAGGCGGTGATCCGCGCGCCGAGCGAATAACCCATGATGTCGGCACGCGCGATGTCGAGGTGGTCCAGCAGCGCGCGAACGTCGCCTGCCATGGTGCCGATGTAATAATCCTCGGAATCGTAGAGTTTGGTGGAATTGCCATGGCCGCGATTGTCGAGCGCGATCACCCGCCGTTCCGCCTTTTTCAATTCCGACACCCAGGTTGGATAGACCCAGTTGACGTTCTTGTTGGAGGCAAAACCGTGGACGAGGACGATGGGGTCGCCCTCGCCTTCATCGAGATAGGCAATTTCAACAGCGCCGTTGTGAAAGCTCGGCATTCGATATCCATGTTGGGAGAGCGGTGATGACGATCGCCGCGATCGGAAAATTATCCAGTCATTCCGTGAGTTGTCAGGGCTGCGGTGGGTACGCCCTGGAATGACGGACGAGCGGCAATAGCGACGTTACTTTAAACCGATCTTCCGGATGCGGCCAGTGCAGGCGGCGCGATCAACGATTGCCGTAATCGGCGCGCCTTGCGCCGTGCAAGCCAGGCGAGCGTCAGACGTTCGGTAGTGGCTTTAATCGACGACAACAGACCGAACAGCGCCAGGGCCGCACCCAGTACCCAGAGCGCCAGGTCGAAGGCCCCCGCCGCCAGCAGCAAGGCGCCGCGACCAAGGATCTTGAAGATGGCGCGCGTCTGGCCGCCTTTGGCGGTGGCAAGCCGCGCCCCCCGCGCAATATCCTTCGGTCCCTCGGCGATGGCCAGCGCATCCAGCGCGCCGCGGGTGCCGGCCTTTTCACCAATACGGCCAACATCCTTGGCGACGCGAACCAACCCGCCGGCCTTCTCGGCCCGGAAGGCCGTCCGAATCGCGGACAGGGTCTCGCCCGGACGCAGCATCGATCCCGACAGGACAGCGTTTTGCAAAGCGGGGGTATCAACGATCTCGCGCGCCGAACGTCCGGCCCATGCCGCCAGTCCCTCGCCAAGCCGCCCGACCTTGCGGGCATCCTTGACGAGCGTCAGGCCGGCCCGCACCGGCGCAGCACCTCCGACCGTGACATAAGTGGCGGCGGTAACCGCGATCCCGGCGGTAGCAAGCCCAAGCACCAGCCGGTCGGTTTCTTCGCCGGACACCCAATGCTTGCCTTCGCGCAGGACATCGCGGACATCACCGAACACCGTGAGATCGCCGGCGACGGTGCCGCCGAGACTCGCCGCGTCCTCGACATTGCCAGTGACGAAGCCCCTGGCGAACTGCCGCGCCATTTGGCCGCTCGACTGTTGATCGGCGCTGGCGTCGGCGACGCGCCGCGTCAAATCGCCGGGCAATGAGACGTTCTTGTCGCTCGCCAATGTAACCAGGCTTTGGGCCAGATCGGCGTCACCGCTCGCGAGGGCGGCTTCGATATTTTCGGTGATGACAGCGGGACGCTCGCGCAAGGTCACGTCAAGTTGCACATCCGACAGCTGCACGGGATCATCCTGCGCCGCCAGGATCGCGCCGGCCCGGCGCGCCTGCGGCAAGAGCAGCGCGAACGCGATCGCGCAGACTGCCACCCCGCCCAGGCCTGCGATGATCAACCTTGTCATCTTTCCCTGCACATCGAATGAAATTCCGGCCGAACGCTGGCAGATCGAGCTCGCCCGCTCCGGTTTCGCTCCGAGAACCACGCCGTTCGATCATCGTTGACTAAATGGTTATGCCGCTTTTCCGACACAACTGGCCCGACCAAAGGAGGGCTATCGAAGGCTCCCAGAATGTGTCGAAATTCCCATGGGCGGTCTAGGAATCGCCGGAAGCCGAACGTATGGTGCGCCGCGTCAACCGCGCCGGTATCGGCCAATATCCCTTTGCGACCCGAAGGCAGGATCATGTCGGATCACGTTGTTCCTCATTTCCACAATGATGCCGGAGTTTCCGTCATCGAAATCGGCTCGCGGGAGTTCATGTGCGTAGGCGCCAACCCGCCCTTCGACCATCCGCATGTGTTTCTGGACCTTGGCGGAGATAACGAGATCATCTGCCCCTATTGCTCCACACTTTATCGTTTTGCGGCCGACCTTGCGCCAGGCACGGCGCGGCCGCCGGAATGCGCGCTGAAGGACAAAGCAGCCTGACCGTTCCGTGGCGACCTCGCGCACCGTTTTTGTGGCCGGTGCCGGGATCGGAGGGCTGACCGCGGCGCTGGCGCTGGCGGCCAAGCGATTTCGCGTCGTGATCCTGGAAAAGGCGGAACGGCTGGAAGAAGCCGGCGCGGGCCTCCAGCTCTCCCCGAATGCCAGTCGCGTCCTGATTGGATTGGGACTGCAATCCCGCCTGGAAAGAAGCGCGGTGACGCCTGATGCCGTGAGCCTAGTCCGCGCCCGCTCCGGCAAAGAGATTACCCGTCTGCCGCTCGGCGATGCCGCGATGTTTCGTTTCGGCGCCCCCTACTGGGTGATGCATCGCGCCGATCTGCAAGCTGCGCTCTATGAGGCGGCGAACCAGCATCCGGATATCGAACTCAGGCTGGGCTGCCAGTTCGAGGATGCCGGTCTTCATGCCAAGGGTGTCACGGTCGTGCAGCGCCGCGGTATGGAGCGCCAAGAAGATGTCGCGCTGGCCTTGATTGGCGCTGACGGGATCTGGTCGAGCGTGCGCCAGCATTTGTTTCCCGAGGCACCGAAGGCGCAGTTTTCCGGCCTCATTGCTTGGCGCGGCACAATGGACGCAACCGAAGTGCCGCGCGATTTCAGCGCCGGCCGCGTGCAGTTGTGGATGGGACCTGACGCCCATCTCGTCGTCTATCCGATTTCCGGTGGCCGGCGCATCAATGTAGTGGCCGTGCTGCCCGGCACCTGGAACCGGCCTGGCTGGAGCGCGCCAGGCGAAAGCAGCGAGATCAAGAATGTGTTCGCCTCGCGCCGCTGGTCGCCCGGCGCGCGAATGCTGCTGGGGGCCGTGGACGAATGGAAGAAATGGGCTCTTTTCACCATGCCCGACGACATCGAATGGAGCCAAGGTGGCGCAACGCTGCTCGGTGATGCCGCCCATGCCATGCTGCCTTTTGCCGCGCAGGGCGCGGCGATGGCGATCGAAGACGCCGCTGTGCTCGCCGAATGCCTGGGCGATCTGCCTGATCCCAACGGCGCCAGCGTGGCGGAAGCCTTGAAGCGCTATGCCGGCATTCGCTATGCCCGCGTCGCGCGTCTGCAAGCCATGGCAAGGCAGCAGGGCCGAATTTATCATCTCGGTGGACCAGCTGCCGTGATGCGCGATCTCATCATCAGGACGCTTGGGCCGCGTCGGCTGATGGAGCGACAGGACTGGATCTATGATTGGCGGCTGTGAGCCGAGCGGTATAGCGTTTTCAAGCGAAGTGGAAGCCGGTTCGCGTGAAGAAAACGCGTCAAAAACCAACAACTAGAGCTTGGTTTCTGATTCAATCAGAAACCGAAATAGCTCTCATTCAGCGCGAGGACCGCTTGCCAGCCGGTTTGATGACGGGCGGAACGACAGCGGGCGCCGCAGGAGTCTCCCGGCAGTTGTTCCGCTGCCAGGCATCTTCGGCGTTACGGGACTGGCCGCGCACGGAAATATATTCGTTGCGGTAGGCCAGTTCGGAAACCACGGGGCCGGCCGCGCCGGTTTGCGCCTTGGCCATCAATCCCTGCAATTCGGCGGAACGGTTCGCGAGATTCTTACGCTCGGCCTCAAGCTGCTTGCAATCGTAAAGCTCGTATTTGGCGGGATCGGCAAACGCCACCGACAGGCTGTCGTTCATGTCAGCACAGCCGGCGAGGCCAAGTCCAAGTGCTGATCCCAGCATCAACAGCGTGAGCCACGCGCGGCGGAAACTGACGCCCGCGACCTGCTGCCTTCGCCGTTGATCAAACGTGCCGACCATCATGCATTCCTAATTCGAGATCGTTGATGTCGCGTAAAGCAGTCACTGACGTCCGCAATGAGGCAGTTCCACCTCCTGATCCCAGTCACTGGAACCGATGCGCAATTGCAAGGCTGAGCAACTATCCAACATACCTCTTCAGCTTTCTCTCACTCTAAAATTGTGTTTCTCATTATCACAATCCAAGCGTGTGATTCGAGCTGACGTGGACGCACTTTGGTCCGGGCGGAATCTCCAAGCATCCGGCTGCCATGACCATCTCAATTGCTCGCAACGATGAGACCACACATAACCAGTATAAACTTTTGCCATTGTGGGTCGGCATCGCGGTGTATGCGCTGCTCATTGTCATGGGCAACGTGCTCCTGAATGATCCCGATAGCATGTGGCACATCACGGTAGGTCAATGGATACTTGACCACAACGCGGTGCCCGAGGCCGACATTTACTCTTTCACGAAGTCCGGCCAACCTTGGATCTCGACGGAATGGCTAGCGCAAGTATTGTTCGCCGGGTCATTTTCGCTGTTCGGCTGGAGCGGCCCCGTGGTGCTCGCGGCCGGCACCATTGCCGGTGCCTTCGGGCTGTTGGCATCGTTTCTGAATCCGCGCCTGGGCCGCAACGCCACGCTAGTTTTTATCGCGATTGTCTTCGGACTCACCTTCTCTCATCTTTTGGCGCGGCCGCACGCCCTTTCCATGCCGCTCATGGTCGCATGGTTCCGCAGCCTCGTTGCCGCGGCCGACCGGAACGAGCAACCGTCATTTTGGCTTTTGCCACTCATGGCGCTTTGGGCGAATCTGCACGGCGGTTTCATATTTGGCCTGGTGATGATCTTGCCGATGGCGCTCGACGCGGTGGCGAACACCCAACCCAATCGACGTCGTACACTTGCGATGCGTTGGCTACTGTTTGCGGTGGCGGCCTTGGCCGCGGGCTGCTGCACACCCTACGGCTGGGGGTCACTCCTGGCTTCGCAAAGAATCCTCTCGCTCGGCTCGGCCTTGCAATTGATCCGTGAATGGCGGCCGGCGGATTTCAGCCAGATCGGATTTTTCGAGCTCACACTGCTGTTGGGCATTGGCTTTGTACTCTATCGCGGCATCACTTTGCCGCCGATGCGCGTCGCGATTCTGCTCGGTCTCGTGCATATGGCGTTGGCTCAAACCCGTGCCTCGGAAAATCTGGCTCTGGTCGCGCCGATCTTACTGGCAGCGCCGTTAGCGCGTCAGCTGGGCAGTGCTGGGATCGAGGCGCGCGCGCAACGTCCGAACCGAATTCTACCGCTGCTCGCGGGAGCAATGGCTTCGTTCGCCGCGACGGTGGCGTTTGCTTCGGTGCATCCCTTTGCACCGAATGAACGCGGCACGCCGGTCACGGCGGTCGTCAAACTCAAGAGGCTGAAGCTAACTCGCGTGTTCAATGACTACGATTTCGGCGGATATCTGATCGCGCAGGGCGTTCAGACCTTCATTGATGGCCGGACCGAGTTGTTTGGCGAACAGTTCTTCGTCGATCACAACGCCGCCTCCGGCCTGATGGAGCCCGACAATCATTTCCGCCTGCTTGAGGCGTACAAGATCGAAGCCACTTTCATGCGGACGGAGAGTGCGGCGACAAAGCTGCTCGATCACATGGATGGCTGGCAGAAAGTCTATTCCGACGACATAGCGACCATTCACGTCCGCAGGGCAAGCGCATCTCGCTCACGCGAGCCGGTGATCGCCCCAAAAGCGGCGGAGTGAGATGATGGCCGCCTTGGAGTCATACGATGGTGCCATCGAAGGATTTTGGGCGACCCCCTGCTATCCACCGTGATCAGCGCGTGCTTTCCAAGTTTAAGCTGGACCCCCTCGCGATTGCGCCATTGGGTTGATTGAATCGCCAGGAATTCCTTTCGAACGACAGCGAAAGCAGGGACGAACCCCTGCCGCTTCCTGCTACCCCGGAAACGCCCGAGCTTTGGCCCTCGGTTTCGCCGCTCGCCGCCGCTCGGTGAACGGGCGTCAGAACGGGATTGTACGAAAGCGACAATGTGCTGGCGCGGGCATGCTATACGAGTGCCTAACGCCCCGTGGCTTCTGCCCATAAAGTGCAGTGATCGCAAACATCGGGGGATTAGGGAGCAGAATGCAATGACGAATCCTGATGACCTCCGCGTTGGGTTTATCGGCTTGGGCGATATCGGGTTTCCAATGGCGATGCGGCTGCACCAGCAGGGGCATCGTCTGACGGTGTGGAATCGGACTCCGGAACGGTCTCGCCCATTTTCGGAAGTGGGTGTTCCCGTTGCGGGTTCAGCGGCCGAGCTTGCCGAACGCTGTGATATCGTTTGCCTATGCCTTTCTTCCGAGTCCGCGATCGAGGCGGTGGTGTTTGGACCAGCCGGTATCGTGGAGGCAGGCACTTCTCCGAAGCTTGTGATCGATCATTCGACCGTTTCGCCTGAACGGACGCGCATCTTTGCCGAAAGGCTGCAATCGCACAGTGGGATTCGTTGGCTCGATGCACCGATTTCGGGAGGGCCTTCTGGCGCGCGCGCGGGCACGCTCGCGGTCATGGCAGGCGGCGAAGCCAGCGCCTTCGAAATGGCATCACCGGTTTTGCACAGCCTGGGGCGTCAGGTCACCCATGTCGGCGATCTCGGCATGGGGCAGGTTGCCAAAGCCTGTAATCAGATCGTCGGCTTTGTCATCCACGCCGCCATCGCCGAGGGATTGGGGTGCGCGGCGGCGGCCGGCGTGCCAGCATCGGTGATGGCGGAGACAATGGTCGGAGGGCTGGCGGATTCGGCGGCGCTCGCGGAATACAGGCGCGCCACCGCAGCAGGCGAGCCGGGCGGGATAACGGGCGTTATAGGCGCCTATATGGACCTTGCGCGCGGTCACGTACGTCCGGAATATGCGGGCAAGCTCGACATCCTGGAAAAGGATATCGATATCGCCAAGAACATTGCTCGTTCCGGTGGCCTCAGGCTGCCGCTGCTTGAGCACGTGGAGACGATGGGTCGGCGCCTTAACCGCCAGTGAGTCACGCTGAAGCTTTGCTGGTTACTGGCAATATCTGGCGGCGTAACGGTGATCCTACGGCGACAGAACAATCCATCAAACACCCGTCAGCAGGCGCCGATGGAAGCGCGCGGCGCCGACCACAAAGCCGGAGGCTTTGCCCTTCTTTGAGGATGCTTTCATGAGCGCGCAATTGCGCTCATTTCCATATGCCGCTCCGAAAACCAGCTTGCTTGATAGGACCGCATTGTCGATGGTTCTGATCGCATGACCTCCAGCTCACCAGATACCGCTCTCGCCCCCCGCCTGCGCGACATTCCTTCGGGAGTATGGGTGCTCGGCTTCGTATCCATGTTGATGGATATCTCTTCGGAGATGATCCACGCGCTCTTGCCGGTCTATCTCGTTACCGTGCTCGGCACCTCGATGTTAACGGTCGGCGTGATGGAGGGTATCGCCGAGGCGACCGCCTCCATCACCAAGATATTCTCGGGCGTCGTCTCCGACTGGCTTGGCAAACGCAAGTTTCTTGCGGCGCTTGGCTATGGCCTCGCCGCCTTCACGAAACCGATCTTCCCGTTGGCACCGACCCTTGGCTGGCTGGTAGCGGCACGTTTTATTGACCGCGTCGGCAAGGGCATTCGCGGTGCACCCCGCGACGCACTCATAGCGGACATCACACCCGCGCAAGTACGCGGCGCCAGTTTTGGGCTGCGTCAATCGCTCGATACGATCGGCGCCTTTCTCGGTCCGCTGATCGCCATCGGGCTGATGTGGCTCACGGCAGAAAGCTTCAGGCTGGTCTTCTGGATCGCGGTCATCCCAGCGTTTCTGTCATTCGGGCTCATCAGCTTTGCCGTGCGCGAACCGGAGCGCCCTGAGGGACTGCGGCAAGTGCGCTCGCCGCTGAGCCGCGCCGAACTGAAGCGGCTGGGGAGTGACTATTATTGGGTCGTCGCCGTTGCGACGGTATTCACGCTCGCGCGGTTCAGCGAAGCGTTTCTGGTGCTGAAGGCGCAGGCCGTCGGAATGCCCATCGCCCTTGTTCCCGCCGTGCTCGTCGTGATGAACGTGATCTATGCGCTCGCCGCCTACCCGGCCGGACTGCTCTCCGACCGGATCGACCGGACGAAGGTGCTGATGATCGGGCTCGGTCTGCTGATCGTTGCTGACGCGGCGCTTGGTTTTGCAACAAGCGTCGCTGGCGTGATGGGCGGCGTCATGCTTTGGGGGCTGCACATGGGCTTCACGCAGGGATTGCTGGTTACGCTCGTCGCCGACACGGCTCCGGCGGAGTTGCGCGGAACCGCCTACGGCGTGTTCAATCTGCTGGGCGGGCTCGCGATGCTTGCCGCCAGCGTGATCGCCGGTTTGCTGTGGGATGCTGCAGGTCCCTCCGCCACGTTCCTCGCAGGCGCTGCCTTTGCTGCCATGGCTCTCGCTGGGCTTGTTTCGATTTCATCCAGATTGAAACAAAAAGAGCCGCCGACAGACCTGCCGTCGTCCCCGCCGCATGTCGGATAAATATATGGGTTGGGACGTGCGACCGACAGCGAAGGCTGGTGCGGGCGGTGGGACTCGAACCCACACGACGTTGCCATCGAGGGATTTTAAGTCCCTTGCGTCTACCAGTTCCGCCACGTCCGCATGCGGCCAGATGCTTAGCGCGTTTGCCGCGCAGGGGAAACATCTTCGGAAAAAAAACCCCCGCCTGCTCTCCGGCCATCTTCCGGCCCGTTCACGAGCGCTGGCTCGTCCGAAACGAGGAAGGCTTTGCGGGCTTGCGTATTACCCGGCGATCAGGCCTATTTCCATGGCGTTCACCGCTAGGCGCTAGCCGAATAAAAATCGCGACAAAAGAGGAATTCGTCCATGGCCTATGAGCACATCAAATACGAGGTCGCCGACCGCATCCTCACCATCACGCTGAACCGCCCGGACAAGCTCAACGCCTTCACTGCGATCATGCAGCGGGAATTGATCGATGCCTTCGATCGTTCCGATGAGGATGACAACATTCGCGCCGTGATCGTTACCGGCGAAGGCCGCGCCTTCTGCGCCGGCGCCGACCTTTCGGCAGGCGCCGACACGTTTGGCAGCGCTCTGCAGAGCGCGCCGATCAAGCGAACTGCCGATGGCAAGGTCGACTACAGCGACCCCAATCTGCGCGATGGCGGCGGCCAGGTGAGCTTGCGGATTTTCAGGAGCCTGAAACCGGTAATCGCGGCCGTCAACGGTCCGGCGGTCGGCGTCGGCGCCACCATGCAGCTTCCGATGGATATCCGCATCGCCAGCGAGAATGCGCGGATCGGCTTTGTGTTCTCCCAGCGCGGCATCATTCCGGAGGCGTGCTCGAGCTGGTTCCTGCCCCGTATCGTTGGCATCTCCCAGGCGTTGGAATGGTGCTATAGCGGCCGCGTGTTTCCGGCCCAGGAAGCGCTAGCCGGCGGGCTCGTCTCCAGGGTCGTTCCCCCCGATCAGTTGCTGCCGACCGCGCGGGCGCTGGCGGCCGAATTCGCCGCCAAGACCGCGCCGGTGTCGGTCGCGCTGACCCGCCAGATGTTGTGGCGGATGCTCGGTGCCGACGATCCAATGGAGGCCCACAAGATCGACAGCCGCGGCATTTTCTCGCGCGGCCGCTCCGAGGACGTCAAGGAAGGCGTCGTGGCTTTCCTGGAGAAGCGCCCGGCCCTGTTCAAGGACAAGGTTTCGACCGACATGCCGGATTATTTTCCATGGTGGCAGGACCGCGAATATAAATGAGCATGTCGCGGGCCGCTGCCGATGAAGCCCGGGATCGCGTGATCCTGCTCCACGTCCACGGCAGAGATCCGACCGCGCGAGCCTAGCCCATGATCAGCGCGACGCGGCCGATCGCCTTGCGATCGAGCAGCAGCTGCATCGCCCTGGCATAAGCGTCGAGCGGCAACCGGTCGGAAATATTTGGCCGCACTTTCCCGCTCTCCGCCCATTCCGCGAGCGCCTTGAAGCGCGCGACGCCAAGTGCGGGATTCCTTCGGATGGCTTCACCGGCACGGACGCCGATCGCGCTGGCACCCTTGATCAGGAGGAGGTTGGTCCGCGCCACGCCGATGCCGCCAGTGAACCCGACGATCAGCACACGCGCGCCCCAGGCAATGCAACGCAGGCTCTCCTCGAAGATCTCGCCGCCGACGGGATCGAATACCACGTCGGCGCCCTTCCCTTCGGTGATGCGCTTGACCGCATCGCGGAACGGCTCGCGGCCGTAGAGCGCCAAATGGTCGGCACCCTTTGCTTTGGCCAGCGCGAGCTTTTCCTCACTCGATGCCGCCGCGATCACGGTTGCCCCGAGCAGCTTGCCGATCTCGACGGTCGCGAGCCCGACGCCGCCGCCCGCGCCATGCACCAGCAGCACCTCGCCGCGCTTCGCCTGGCCGCGATCGACCAGCGCATGATAGGCCGTGCCATGCGCGGCGAGGAAGGTCGCGCCTTCGGCATAGTCGAAGGTCGACGGCAGCGGCGCCAGTTGTGCCGGCGTCACCACAGCTTCTTCGGCAAAAGCACCGTTACGAAGTTTGATAATGACCTTGTCGCCGACGGCAACGCCCGTGACGCTCGCCTCCACCTCGGTGACGTCGCCGGCCGCCTCCATCCCGGGAATGAAGGGCAATGGCGGCTTGTATTGATACTGGCCGGCCGCCATCAGAATATCGGGAAAATTGATTCCGGCCGCGCGAATGGCCACGCGGACCTGCCCCGGCGCCAACGGCACGGAATCGAAGCGCTCCACGCGCAGCGCGTCGGGCGGGCCGAGTTCGCGGCAGATCAACGCTCTATACATTGAAGGTCAACCCCTGATGGCTCTGGCCAGCAGCAGAGCGTAGCCCCCGCTAGGTCTTGCCCAACTTTTCTTTGGCTGACTGCCCAAACAGGTTGTTACGGGTTTCCTCGTCCATCGGCTTTTTTTCCATTTTGCCCACCGCCAGACCGGCCTGCACCTGGGACCGCGCACGAACTTCGGCAAACCACCGCTTGACGTTTGGATAATCGTCCAGCGTGAAACCCTGGGCCTTGTGAGTCATCGTCCAGGGGAAACAGGCAATGTCGGCGATGGTATATTCGTCGCCGGCGACATAGCGCCCGGTCTTGGCGAGTTGCCGATCGAGCACGCCATAAAGACGTGCGGCCTCGTCGCGGTAACGCTGGATGGCGTAAGGGATCTTTTCCTTGGCATAGAGAAAGAAATGCCCGTGCTGACCGAGCATCGGGCCGAGCCCGCTCATCTGCCACATCACCCATTGAATGACCCGCGATCGCCCGCGCAAATCGCTCGGCAAGAAGCGCCCGGTCTTCTCGGCGAGGTAGATCAGGATTGCCCCGGTTTCGAATATTGAAAAAGGCTCGCCACCGTCGGCCGGCTCATGATCGACGATCGCGGGAATCCGATTGTTCGGACTGATCGCCAGAAACTCGGGCTTGAATTGCTCGCCGGCTCCGATATTGACCGGAACCACCCTGTAAGGGAGGCCCAGCTCCTCCAGCATGATCGAGATTTTCCACCCATTCGGGGTCGGTGCATAGTGGAGGTCTAACATCGCGGAAATCCTGAATTTGATGCTCTGACTATGTTAACGTGGGCCGCGCGTCCGTACCAGCCATGAACGAGGTGAACCGTCATGCTGTTTCCAACGACGATTGCCGGTTCGCTGCCAAAACCGGAATGGCTCGCCGAACCGAACAAGCTCTGGGCACCCTGGAAGGCGGACGGCCCCGCACTCGCCCACGCCAAGCGCGACGCCACCTTGCTCGCGATCAAGCTTCAGGAAGATGCCGGGCTTGATATCCTCACCGAAGGCGAGCAGTCGCGGCAGCATTTCGTTCACGGTTTTCTCGAGCGGATCGAGGGCATCGATTTCGCGCACCGCGTGGAGATGGGGATCCGGAACGATCGCTATAGAGCGATGGTGCCACAGGTTGTCGCGCCGCTTCGCCTGAGGGAGCGCGTGCATGCGAGAGAGGCCCGCATCGCCCGCGCCCATACCACGCGCCGGCTGAAATTCACCCTGCCCGGACCAATGACGATCGTCGACACCGTCGCCGACCGTCACTATGGCGATCGAATCCGGATGGCTTTTGCATTCGCCGATCTGCTCAATCGGGAAGCCCGCGCGTTGGAAGCCGACGGCGTGGATATGATCCAGTTCGATGAGCCTGCCTTCAACGTCTATATGCGCGAGGCCAGCGATTGGGGCATCGCCGCGCTGGAGCGTGCCGCCGCGGGACTGACCTGCGCGACTGCCGTGCACATCTGTTATGGCTACGGCATCAAGGCCAATACCGACTGGAAGGAAACGCTCGGGGCGGAGTGGCGGCAATATGAGGATATCTTTCCGGCGATTGCTCAGAGTTCGATCCAGCAGGTCGCGATCGAATGCCGCAATTCTCGCGTGCCGCTCGAACTCACTGGACTGCTCAAGGGAAAGGTCGTGCAGGCCGGCGTGATCGATGTAGCGAACGATAGCATCGAAAGCGCGGAAGACGTGGTCGCCGTGATCGAGGCGGTGATGAAATTCGTGCCAAGGGAGAACATCATCGCCACCACCAATTGCGGCATGGCTCCGATGCGGCGCGACATCGCCGAGGCCAAACTGATGGCGCTCGGCGCGGGTGCGAAACTCGCCCGCGAACGCCTTGGGTAAGTTTCACGGAAGGAATTTAGGCCGTCACGCTTGGATGCAGCACGGGCCGATAGCCGGCCAGCAAAGCGCGTACGGTCGAGGGCGGCGTCAACAGCATCACCTCACGCGGCATAGGCGCCCTTCGATAGCCGGTATGCGACCAGCGCCAGGCGTCGCCTTGCACGATCAGATAGCTCTCGCCGGCTTCCGTCACCATTGTACCATCCGGCAGTCGCGCAATCGGGAGCTCGGACCGATGAAGCCGCTTGTGACCGTTCTCCAATCGTTCGAGATGAAGCACGGCGTCCACGCCCGGCGCGCGTGCGCCACTGACGCGATTGCCGCGTTCCCAGCAATTCAAGAAGCGCCTGGCATCATCGCGCCGGCAGAAAAAGCAGGGCCGATGGCCGGCGGCGAGCGCGGTCGCCTCATCCAGGAAGAACAGCTCGGTCCAGCTTCGACCCCCCATCACCTCGCGGCGGCGGCCTTGAAATTCGCAGAGGCAGATGATCCACGCCTTGGTGGTCCAGCGTCGTCTCAGCAGGGTCTTGGTGGCGGGATCATGAACGATACCGCGATTGCCGGTGAAGAGACCCCGCTCGGGAGTGGCTACGATGTCAGCGAACGGGGTGACGCGATTTTGCAGCGGCATGACAGCCCCCCGCGCGGATCGCGCGATGGATAACGCTAACTTCCAGCTCTGCCCCTCGCCTTGGGCCCGGACGTCAGGGGCGGATCGGCGGCTGGTATGACAGCGCAGTGTCCCAGGGAAAATGGATCCAGGTGTCCTGCGATACCTCGGTGATGAAGGTGTCGACCAGAGGCCGACCCATCGGTTTGGCGTAAACGGTCGCGAAATGCGCCCCCGGCAAAATGTCGCGCACCATCCGCGCGGTTTTGCCGGTATCGACGAGATCGTCGACAATCAGAATTCCCTTGCCGTTGCCACCGCCGAGCCTCAATGCCTGCTCTGACACGCCCTTGAGCACCTGCAATTCGCCCTGCTGATCGTGCTCGTAGCTTGCAATGCATACGGTATCGATCACGCGGATACCGAGTTCGCGCGCCACGATCGCCGCCGGCACCAGCCCACCGCGGGTAATGGCGATGACCGCTTCAAACGGCCCCACGGAATTGAGCCGCCAGGTCAGCGCACGGCAATCGCGGTGAAACTGATCCCAGGAAACGGGAAAGGATTTGCTGTCGCGTTCACCGATGGCCGGAGATGGATCGCTCATCAGGTTCTCCTGCCCACTTTGCGGATGATCGCGGTCGCCGTGGCAGTCGCAACGATCTTGTCGTTCTGGAATAGCTCGCCGCTGACGTAGCAAATCTCTTTGCCGCGCATCGTCACGCGACCGATGGCTTTCAGCTCTCCGAGCTGGGCAGGGCGGTGAAACTGCACATTGAGATCGACGGTGGGCGCGAACTCGTCCTCGCCGACGGTTGAGACCACCGCCGGCCCCATGGTGGCGTCGAGCATTGCCGTAAGGAAGCCGCCCTGCACGACCCCGATCGGATTGAGGAAATCCTCGATCGCCTGGAATGTTGCCTCGACGATGCCGCGCTCGCCATCGACCGAGACCAACTTCGACCCAAGCAAGAGGGACGACGGCGCCGGCGGCGCTCGACCATCCAGCATCTTCCAGAACAGAGAATCCTTACTCACGATAACCCTCGTTGGACAAATAGTGTGATCAGCGGCTGACATTAAGCCGGGTCAGCATCTCCTTGATCGCCGTCATGGCGGCAGTCAGCTTATCCTGATCGCGCGAGCGTACCACCAGGTTGGTGTTCGGTTTGCGCTCGTCGTCCAAAAACGGATAGCTGCCGATGATGGTGTCGGGATGAGCATTGGCGATTTCCCGCAAGGGACCGCCGATGTCCCCCTCACGGGCATTGGCCTGCACGGATTCAGAAAGCATGCGAACGCCCGATTTCAGCTTGGGCGCGACGATATCCATCATCGCCTGCATGATCGACGGCACGCCGGCCATGACGATGACATTCTCGATCTTGAAACCGGGCGCCAGGATCGTCGCGCTCTGGATCAGCTCTGCCCCATCGGGGATCCGCGCCATCCGCAGCCGTGCCTCGTTCAGCTCACCCTGGCCCTGAAATCGTTCACGAAACCGGGCCACCACTTCGGGATGGTGATCGATCCCGACGCCGAACGCCTTGGCGACGCTGTCAGCGGTAATGTCATCGTGGGTCGGGCCAATGCCGCCTGTGGTAAAGACATACTCGTATCGGGCCCGCAGGGCATTCAGCGCGGCGATGATATCGGCTTCATCATCGGCCACTACCCGGACTTCGCGGAGGTCGATTCCGATATTGGTGAGATACTCGGCGATAAACCCGATGTTTTTGTCCTTGGTCCGGCCAGAAAGGATTTCGTCCCCGATGACCAGGATGCCCGCCGTGACAATATCGCTCATAAGCTCTCCTTGCCGCCTGGGCGGACTTCACCAAAGTCAAAACCCGCTTCTCGGTCAACCCGCCGGGCGAGGAGAAACCCGACCGCGAGGCCTGCCAAGGAAATAAGCACCCGACAGCCGGTTTTTCGGGCAGAAGGACTTGCTTCCTTAGCAAAAGTTGCAATCGAATGCATATCCCGCTGGCCCGACCCTTGCTACCATCGGTTTTGGCCATGCACAGTCGCGCACGGCCTCATGGTCGGCATCACATAGTCAGGATACATGGCCGTCGCGTTCGATGAAATGAATGGGCCGCAGGGCGATCCCCGCACAGCCTATCTGGAATTATCCCGCTGGCTGAAGGAAACGCCGCCGGAAGCCCTGGAGTATCGCCGCCAAGAAGCCGAGCTTCTGTTCCGCCGCATCGGCATAACCTTCGCGGTTTATGGCGACTCGGAAGCCCAGGAGCGGCTGATCCCCTTCGACGTGATCCCCCGGATCATCTCCGCCAGGGAATGGAACATTCTCGACAGGGGACTGCGGCAGCGCGTGCGGGCGATCAACATGTTCCTGCGCGACATCTACCACGGCCGCGAGATTCTGCGCGCCCAGCTTATTCCCGACGACCTGATTTTCCAGAACCCGGTATTCCGGCCCGAGATGAATGGGCAGGCCGTGCCCCACGATGTCTATGTGCATATCGCCGGCATCGACATCGTGCGCGTCAATCCGGAAGATTTCTACGTGCTGGAGGACAACGCCCGCACCCCTTCCGGCGTCTCCTACATGCTGGAAAACCGCGAGATCATGATGCGGCTGTTTCCCGACCTGTTCGCCCGGCACCGGGTAGCGCCGGTGGAGAAATATCCGGACGAATTGCTGTCCGCGCTGCGTTCGGTCGCTCCCCTGAGCGCCAGCACCGAGCCGACGGTCGCGCTGATGACCCCCGGCGTCTATAACTCCGCCTATTACGAGCACTCGTTTCTGGCAGACAAGCTCGGCATCGAACTGGTCGAAGGTCGCGACCTCATCGTGAAGAACGACGAGGTGTTCATGCGAACCACCGAAGGCCTCAAACGGGTCGACGTGATCTATCGCCGCGTCGATGACGACTTCCTGGACCCCCTCACCTTCCGGCCGGATTCCGCGCTCGGCGTGCCCGGCCTGATGTCGGCCTATGCCGCAGGGAACGTGACACTGGCCAATGCGGTCGGAACGGGCATCGCCGACGACAAGGCGATCTATTCCTACATGCCCGAGATCGTGAAGTTCTATCTTGGCGAAGAGCCAATCCTGAAAAACGTCCCGACCTGGCGTTGCCGCGAGCCTAAAGACCTCGCTTACGTGCTCGACAACCTCGGCGAACTCGTGGTGAAGGAAGTCCACGGGTCCGGTGGCTATGGCATGTTGATTGGACCTGCCGCGACCAAGGCCACGATTGAAGCGTTCCGCGACAAATTGAAACGCGAACCGGAAGGCTTCATCGCACAGCCGACGCTCGCTTTGTCGACCTGTCCGACCTGCACCGCATCCGGGCTGGCGCCTCGCCATGTCGATCTGCGGCCCTTCGTTCTGACCGGACGCGAACACATTACCATCGTCCCCGGCGGACTGACGCGCGTAGCCCTGAAAGAAGGTTCGCTGGTCGTCAATTCGAGCCAGGGCGGCGGCACCAAGGACACCTGGATTCTGGACGAATAGTCCGGGACCGCGCCGATCGAGTTTCAGGAGAGCGACATCGCCCCATGCTGTCACGTACCGCCGAAAACCTTTATTGGCTGGCCCGTTATGTGGAACGCGCCGAATATCTGGCGCGCACCATCGAGGCGACCTTGCGTGTCACGGCGCTTCCGAACGCCTATGTAGGAAAAACCAATGAATGGGATTCCGCGCTCCTGACCGCCGGCGTTGCTTCCGGCTTCTACCAGACTCACGAGATCGCCGACGAACAGAGCGTCGTCGACTACTTGTCCTTTGCGCCTGACAATCCTTCCTCGATCCGCAATTGCATCGAGAACGCACGGCTCAATTCGCGATCGGTCCGCACCGCACTGACCAGCGAAATGTGGGACACCATCAATTCAGCCTGGATCGAATTGCAGGAAGTCTGGAGCAAGGGGACCAAGAACCGCGAAGACCTGGCACGCTTCCTGCGGTTCGTGCAGGAAATCTCGCTGCGTTTCGACGGCTCGGCCTACCGGACCATGCTGCGCAACGATGCCTACTGGTTCTCGAGGCTTGGCCTGCATCTGGAACGCGCCGATAACACGGCGCGCATCCTGGATGTCAAATATCATCTGCTGCTGCCGGCCAAGGAACATGTCGGCGGACCGCTGGATTATTATCAATGGTCATCGATCCTGCGTTCGGTTTCGGCGCTGACGGCTTACCATTGGGTGTATCGCGAAACCCTGAAGCCCTGGCTGATCGCCGACCTCCTCATCCTTAATGACTCGCTGCCGCGCTCGCTCGCCAGCTGCTACGGCAATCTGGTGCGCAACCTCGATCAGATCGGCGTCGCCTACGGTCGCCAGGGTCCCGCGCAGCGCCATGCCCGAGGCATCCGCAACCGTCTGGAACACAGCAACATGGATGACGTCTTCCAGCGCGGACTGCACGAATTCATCCAGGAGTTCATCGGCGACAATAGCCGGCTGGGGGAGATCATCACCAAGCAATATCTGATCTGACGGACCTGGCCGGGCTTGACCCGGCCCGCAACGTTTTGCTTGAAGGCAAACCAAGCAAAACGGCGAGAGTTGATCGTCAAAGCTATTTCGGTTCTGATTGAATCGGAGTCTAAGCTCTCGTTTGTTATTTTGACGCGTTTCTGTATGCGAACCGGTATCCACTTCGCTCGAAACGCTATAGCTAGCCAATGCCCGCGCAGAGCGGGTGCCAACGAACTTGGTCTCCGGCGAAAGCCGACTGAACAACCTCGGTTCTTCCATGCGCCTGCGAATTGCCCACGCCACGACCTACCGCTACGAGCCGGCCGCGAGCGGAGTCATCCAGATTCTGCGCATGACTCCCGGCAGCCATGACGGCCAATATGTCGCCGAATGGCAGATCGACGTCTCAACCGATTCGAAATTCGATGTTCACGAAGATGCGTTCGGAAACATCACTCACGTGCTCACGCACGGCCCGATCTCCGACCTGACCATCCGCGTCGAGGGACTGGTCGAGACCCACGACACCGGAGGCGTTCTGAAAGGCACCGATGAGCGATTTCCGGCGAGCCTGTTCCTGCGGCCGACGCCGCTGACCAATACCAATGCGGCGATGGCTGGCTTTTCCCGCGACCTGCGCTCAGAGGCCGACAGTGACGTCCTCGGATTCCTGCATGCGCTGATGCTGCAGATCAACGATCACATGACTTTCGACCAAGATCCAACTCACACCGGCACGCCGGCCGCCGAGGCCTTCATCTTGCGGCGCGGTGTCTGCCAGGACTATGCCCACATCTTCATCGCCTGCGCGCGAACCGCCGGGGTACCGGCGCGCTTCGTCTCCGGCCATTTCATGCGGGCCGACGGCGTCACCCACCAGGAGGCCGGCCACGCCTGGGCGGAAGCGTTTGTGCCTGATCTCGGCTGGGTCAGCTTCGATCCCGCCAACGCCATCTGCGCGACGGATGCCCATGTGCGGGTCGCGATCGGGCTCGATTATCTCGGCGCCGCCCCGGTACGTGGCACACGTTATGGCGGCGGGGCCGAAACGCTGTCGGTCGCGGTCAAGGTGGACCAAGCCCATCGACAGGTGCAATCGTGATCGAGAATCAGCTGCAAACCGCTCGATGTTATTCGCAATAGGTGAAGTTCGACGCCTCGCAGCTCTGCGTCATCGCCTGGGCCTGACCGAGCTCCTGCGGAGTCATGGTTTTCATGACCTTGCGCAATTCCCGGTCCGCGCGGGAGTTGCCGCGATGGGACGCCAGCGTCAGCCACATCGCCGCGTGAGCCGAACTTCGGACCACACCCTGCCCGCGGCGATACATCATGCCTAGCATCTTTTGCGCCTCATGATTGCCGGCCCGCGCGAGCGGCCGGAAGATCTGGACCGCCGGGACATAGTCACTGCGATTATAGGCGGCCATGCCATCTTCCCATGGTCCGGCGATTGCCATAGTCATGCCCAAGACCTGCGTGGCGGCCAAAATGCCCCCGATAGCGAGCCTGTTTCGCATTCCTCTTCCCCCAACAATGCGCCGTTTTAGCCATGGAGTGCTCGAGATGCCATCACTGAATTGGCGAGGGGAGACCGGCCGGCATCGGTATATCCACGGGGGTTGGAGCATGGTCCGAAATTGGCTAGTAAGTTTGGTTTACACGATCGGGGTTCGGAAATGACCTACTGCTGTGGCGTATTGGTACGGGATGGGCTCGTCATGATTGCCGACACCCGGACCAATGCGGGCCTCGACAACGTTTCGACCTTTCGCAAGCTGCATGTGTTCAGCAAGCCCGGCGAGCGGATCATGGCAATTGCCAGCGCCGGCAATCTGGCGATCAGCCAATCCGTGCTCTCGACGCTGACCGAGGGACTGGAAGATCCGATGACCGGGGAAGTGGAAACCCTGCTCAATGCGCCCACCATGTTTCAGGCGGCGCAGCGGATCGGCCGTGCCATTCGCGCCGTCAATGCCGCCGAAGGCGTGGCGCTGAAATCGGAAGACATCAATTTCGACGTCTCCTTCCTGTTCGGGGGACAGATCAAGGGCGCGCGGATGCGCCTGTTCATGGTCTATCCGGCCGGGAATTTCATCGAATGCACGACCGATACGCCATATTTGCAGATCGGTGAGCACAAATACGGCAAGCCGGTGCTCGATCGCGCGATGCATTATGATGTCGAGCTCTATGAGGCGCTGAAGACCAGCCTGATTTCCATGGACTCCACGATGCGTTCCAACCTGGGGGTGGGCCTGCCCATCGATGTCCTGGTGGTGCGTAATGACGTTTGCGATGCCGACCTCAATCATCGCATCGAACAAGGCGAACCCTATTTTCACGACCTCCGCTCCCGTTGGTCGGCGGCCTTGCGCGCGGCCCACCAGAATATCCCGCGGCCGCCTTATAAGGCGCAATCCGAGCAAAAGGAAAAAGGCGAGTGAGCACAGGCGCTGCCCGGATCGCTCTGGTCACCGGAGCCGGCAGCGGAATCGGACGGGCCGCCGCTGTGGCGTTGATGAAGGCCGGCTTTATTGTCGTCCTCAACGGACGCCGCCGCGAGGCGCTGGAGGAGACAGCCCACCTTGGCGAGCCCGGCAAAAACCTTGTGGTCACTGCCGACATGACCGATCCCGGATCAATCGGTGCGCTGTTTGCGAAGATCATGGAGGTCTATGGCCGGCTTGACCTGCTCTTCAACAATGCGGGAGTGGGCGCGCCATCGGTGCCGTTTGAGGACGTCAGCCTTGCCGACTGGCAGAAGGTCGTCGCCACCAACCTGACCGCGCCGTTTCTGTGTTCGCAGCATGCCTTCCGCATCATGAAGGATCAGACGCCGCGCGGGGGTCGGATCATCAATAACGGGTCCATTTCGGCGCATGTGCCGCGCCCGTTCTCCGCTCCCTACACGGCAACCAAGCACGCCATCACCGGCCTGACCCGCGCCACCAGTCTGGATGGCCGTGCGTATGACATCGCGGTCGGCCAAATCGATATCGGCAATGCCGCAACCTCGATGACCGACAAGATGGCCGGCGGCATCCTGCAGCCAAACGGCCAGCTTTTGGCCGAACCGCGCATGGACGTCAGCGCTGTCGGCGACGCCGTCGTCTACATGGCCAACCTGCCGCTCGATGCCAACGTGCTGTTCATGACGGTGATGGCAACCAAGATGCCCTTTGTTGGCCGCGGCTAGCCATTCTCCGGCGGCTTTTGAAGCCTAGCGAGCCGGCTTTGATTCAATAGCGATAGTAATTCAGCGCCGGAACTCTCGGCTCCGGCCGGAACTCATAGGTAACGCGCTGCGCTGAATCTTTATCGATATCTGGCCGAAATGACCGATGACCTCTGGTACAAGATCGGCTTCATCTATTGCCTGTCCGTGGCAACCTTCATGCATTCGATTTTCGCGGTCTTGTGCGGCGCCTCGACTAGCTGCATGGCCTCGGTGTCAACGTCATCTGGCTGATGCCGTTTCAGCCCTCGCCGGGCGAAAGTAGCGCGCATCCTCTCAACGATGCCCATCGTGCCCTGCTCGGACGAGGCGCCCCGGCATCGCGCCGGTATGCTTGCCTCGCTCGAAAATGGGAATGCCTGCCACGATCGTTGCCTCATATCCATCGACCCGCTGCACGAAACGTCTGCCGCCAGCCGGCATGTCGTGCACGAGCTCTGGCTTGTGCAGATGCAGACGGTCGAAGTCGATGATGTTCACGTCGGCGCGAAAGCCCGGCACGAGCCGACCGCGATCCGACAGACCGAAGAAGTCCGCGGTTTCGCTCGTTTGCCGCTTGACTAAATGCTCAACGGGCAGCCGCGGCCCGCGGCGGCGGTCCCGGCCCCAATGCTGAAGCATGAAACTCGGCACGCCTGAATCCACGATCGAGGTACAGTGCGCGCCGCCGTCGCTCAGGCCGAGCAGGCAGGCCGGATCGTTGAGCATTTCGAGGATCGGCTCGTGGTCACCCACGACGTAATTATTCGTCGGGAAGAACAAATACTGATTCTGTGCGACCATGTAATCGTAGGCGACTTCATCAGGCGTAGTGTTTGTGCGGGCGGCGATCGCGGCAACGCTCTTTTCCGGCCCCGGCTCGTAATCCGGCGGGTCGTCCATCGTGAAGAATTTGTCCCAGCGGCTGGTGACGAGCTGACGGAACTGGGAGAGTTTTGCGACCTCGGTTGCGGACGGCTTTTCGGCGAGGATTTTCCGGCGCAGTTCGGGATCAAGCAAGCGTTTGCGCTGCTCTTCGAGTGGAAGGTGTTCGATTGCCTTGTAGGTCGGCCGCACGGTGAACGGATTGAGCGCGGTACCGATACCCATCATCACACCGATGGGGCGGCCGGCTATCTGCGCCGTGAGCGGCAACCCGTCCGCGCGCGCCGCATGGACTCCCTTCATCAAGCGCCGCCAGCGCTCCGGATCCTCATAGCGATCAGTGAGCAGGAACCAGACCGGGCGGCCGGTTTCCTTTGCCTGCTTTCGCATCCAGCGCAGCTCGTAGTCCTCGTCGTCAAAGTCGCTGTTCATGCCGAACACGCCGCTGCCAAGCTCGCCCAGCGCCGAGCCGATGCCAAGCAACTCGTGATCATCAGCATCGCGCGACGCAACGAGCTCGCCGTCAGGCGTCTTGTGTGAATCCGTACGCGACGTGGTGAAGCCGAACGCGCCCGCCTTCAATGCCTCCAGCGTGAGCATACGCATCTCGGCAATATCGTCTGCCGTGGCTTTTTCCCGGCGGAGGGCGCGATCCCCCATCACATAGACGCGCATCGGCAAATGCGCGGCCTGCGCTGCGATGTCGATGACGCGCTCGCGGCGCTCCAGAGCATCCATGAAATCGGGAAAAGTCTCCCACTCCCAAGTCAGTCCTGCCGACAGCACCGGGTTCGGGATTTCCTCGACCCCTTCCATCAAGTCCATCAGGGCCTGGCGATGATGTTTCTTCACCGGCGCGAAACCAACCCCGCAATTTCCGAACATGACGGTGGTGACGCCATGCCACGACGAGGGCGCCAGCAGCGGATCCCACAGCGCCTGGCCGTCGTAATGCGTATGGACGTCGACCCAGCCGGGAGTCACCATCAGCCCGTTCGCATCGATCTCATGTCTGGCAGGTCCCTGCTTACCGCCGACTGCGGCGATCTTGCCATCGGCAATAGCAACGTCACCGTTGAATGCGGCCTTGCCGGTGCCATCGATGATTGTGCCGCCGCGAATAACGATGTCGTGCATTTCAATCTCCCTAGGGGATCGCGCCGCCATGGTCGCGCAGACTTCTTATCGTTGTACGAGCGATACCTGATAATCAGGCAGGAAACTAGGGTTCGTGGATGCAGCCCTCCCTTGCACCGACACTACGCTATTCTCGGGACACGAGAATGCCTACGAACTCGCCGATGATGATGAATGGACAACCAGGGGCCAGTGCTACCGAACGAGCCGCGTGAGTTCCCACGAATTCCGTGGTTATTCAAGCCGCTCCATGTCGCGCAGGGTCGGAAACAATTTCATCCACAGCAGCGCGATTACAATGGTGCCGACGCCGCCGAGCACGGCAGCTGGCACAACGCCGAGCAGCGCGGCTGCGATCCCGCTTTCGAATTGGCCGAGCTGGTTGGAGGCGTTGACGAACAGAAAATTGACGGCGCCCACGCGACCCCTCATGTCATCAGGGGTTGCCAATTGCACCAACGACAGCCGAATGACCACGCTGATGGTGTCGGCCGCGCCGAGTATGGCGAGCGACAGCACCGACAGCCACATCCAGTGGGAAAGCGCAAATATCACCGTGGCTATCCCAAACAGGATCACCGCCTGAAACATCCGCATGCCGGCGCGGCGGTTGATGGTGCGGCGAGCGAGCAGAGCTGTCATCAGCAACGCGCCGACCGCAGGCGCGGCGCGCAAAATCCCAAGACCCAGCGGGCCGGTTTGCAGGATGTCCCGCGCATAAATCGGCAGTAGCGCCGTCACCCCGCCAAACAGCACCGCGAACAGATCGAGCGAGATCGTACCAAGGATCGCCGGATTGCGCCGGACGAAGCGCGCGCCGGCGAATAGGTCCGAGGACGAAGGAGAATTTTTGATTTCCAAGCGGCGGGTGATGCGAATAGAGCCGCTCATGATGACGGCGGCGATCGAAAACAACGCCATCAGACCATAGGCCAGGCTCGGGGCGAGCGCGTAGGCAAATCCGCCCAACGCAGGCCCCGTGATGATGGCCAGTTGCGCCGAACCGCTGGACATGGCGGTAGCCCGCTGCAGCGTCCCCTCTGGGGCCACCAGCGGCAACAATGCCGCCGTCGCCGGACCCTCAAAAGCGTTCAGCGTGCCTAACGCCAGCGTGGCCACAAAGATCTGAGGAACGGTGAGCGAGCCGTGATAAGCGCCAAGGGCGAGCAACACGGCGATGAGAGCCTCCGCCAGTTGGCACACCTGCATGACGCGCCTCCGGTCGAAGCGGTCTGCCGCGTGCCCGGCAACGAACACCAGCATTCCGGCCGGCAGGAACTGGACCAGCCCGATCATACCGAGCGCAAAGGCGCTGTCTGTCAGCTCATAGACCTGCCAGCCGATCGCAACCGCCGCGATCTGGCTGGCGAACCGCAACAGGCTGCGCGACGACAGAAACAGCAGGAGGGATCGATGGCGAAACAAACTTGCCGGGCCCGCCACGACGGTGGACGACATTATGGGGATCAGTCTCTTCACGGGTTGGTCGGATGGACGCCCTGGGCGGCGTTTCAGATCCGGACATCTGCGTCGCACAGGTCTGAACAGGTCCACGCATAAAGTCCAGACAATGTTCGGAGAAGGCGTTCGGGAAGCGTTGCGCAATTCTTGCACTCCCTGCCATATTTGGCGGGGAACTGGGGGAAGCCATGCTGCAACTGCAATCTGCGCTCGGCATTTTCGCAATGCTTGGGCTCGCCGTCGTGTTTGGCGAAAACCGTCGCGCGGTATCATTGAGACAGGCCGCCACCGGGCTTGCAGTGACAATGGCAACTGCAGTGGCGCTGATCAAACTGCCGGTCCTTGCGCACGCGTTCGGCGCCATCAATGACGCGGTCGGCGCGATCGCCAATGCCTCGCGCGCCGGTACCTCATTCGTGTTCGGCTATGTCGGTGGCGGAGCCCTCCCCTTCGAATTGAAATCGCCCGGCGCCGATTTCATTCTCGCCTTTCAGGCGCTCCCGATTGTGCTGGTGATGAGCGTGCTCACCACGCTCCTGTTCTACTGGGGCATCCTGCCGCCGATCGTGCGCGGCATGGCCTGGCTGCTGGAGCGAACGCTTGGCGTCGGCGGGGCGGTCGGATTATCGACCGCCGCCAACATCTTTCTTGGCATGGTCGAGGCACCGCTGTTCATCCGGCCTTATCTCGCGCAATTGTCGCGCAGCGAATTATTTCTGGTGATGACCGGCGGCATGGCCGGCATCGCAGGTACCGTGCTCGTACTCTATGCCACGTTGCTGGCCCCGCTGATTCCGGATGCAGCGGCGCATTTCGTGATTGCCTCCGTGCTCGGCGCCCCCGCCGCCATCCTGATCAGCCTGATCATGGTGCCGGAAACCTCGGATAGGCGTACCGCGGGCGAACTCGGCGACGCCGCCGGCCTTTCCGATCCGGAGAAGCCTGCCACCGGCACCATGGACGCGATCGTCAAGGGAACCACGGCAGGCATCGAACTGCTGCTTAATATCGTTGCGATGCTGATTGTGCTGGTGGCGCTGGTCTATCTCGCCAACGCCCTGCTCGGCTTGTTACCGGAAATCGGCGGTCGCCCCGTCTCGCTGCAACGTCTTCTCGGCTACGCGATGGCGCCGGTGTGCTGGCTGATGGGCCTGCCGTGGCCGCAAGCGGTGACCGCTGGCGGCCTGATGGGGACCAAGACCGTGCTGAACGAACTAATCGCCTATGTCGACTTCGCCAAACTCGGGACTGACGCGCTCGATCCGCGCTCGCGGCTGATCATGCTCTATGCGATGTGCGGCTTCGCGAATTTCGGCAGTCTCGGCATCATGATCGGCGGGCTTGGCACCATGGCACCAGGCCGGCGCGACGAGATCAATGCGCTCGGGGTGAAGTCAATCATCTCCGGCACGCTCACCACCTGCCTGATGGGCGCGATCGTTGGCGTGATGAGCTGATCTAATTCACCAGCCCAAGCATGGGTACGACCTTGCTCATGACATAGACTGAACCTTCGGCGGTGAGATGAGCATGATCCCAGGCAAGAGGGATGCCGCCGTCGATCGTCAGCGGGCATCGCCGCCGCGGACAAACGGCATCGAGCACAGAAATGTAGGAGAATTTTCCCTGCGCCGGCAAAGCCGCCTTCATCTTTTCATCAAGTGCGAAAACATCCCCAAGCACAAACTCGGATGGCACCGGATCGGCGTGACGAAGTGCCAACCGCAAAAGCATGGCAGGCAACCGGGATCGATACTGGACGGGCGGGCCGAGCAAGACGACGGAAATGCCGCGGCCGTCGAGAGTCGCCAGGGTTTGCCGGAGATCGGCGATCATTCCCGGAAAACGCGGCGGACGCGCGTCTTCCAGCCAGTCGGCCGAGAGAACAATCACGTCCGGCTTGTGATCGCGAAGGAGCGCCTCCATTTGCGTTGCCAGATTACGGCACAATGCCAAGCCTTGGCTTGCCGCGTTCAAGGTCGGCATGCACGTCGGCTCCGTCGCCTGCAGGATATTCACGGTCTTCGGATCGGTTAGGGACTGCAATCCATGGAAATAATGCGCGGCGAAGCTGTCCCCCCACGGCAGCAGGTTGATCTTGCCCGGAACGAGCGGCGAATATCGGTTGCGCGGCCCCGCTGGAACGCCGATCCACGATCGGCGCGCCGAGCAGACTGCACCAGCCCCACAGAAAATTCGCGTCCATCACGCCACCAAGGTTCGATCTTATCGAACGGCAGGATCAGATGGAGTTGAGCAATGCGGGCGGAGGAACCGAGCAGTTTTAAAAAGCTTTTTCTTGGAGGATTTCAAAAGCTCCAGAACACAACGACCGCTGATTCAAAACATCGCGGTCGTCGCTTGTCAGGCGGGCGGACGATGTCGGCCGGCCATAGGCGTATGGGCCGCGAACGGCGAGAGTTAGGCGGTGATCTCCATCGTCTTGAACTCCGCCGGCAGGATCACTTCCAGCAATTCGGCATCGTCCGAATAGTCCAGGATCATGTGCTTCACCCCTGGCGGCTGAGTCCAGGTGCTGCCTTGCTGCATCAAGGTCTCGCCCAGCCCCTCCATGTAGATTTTCACCCAGCCCTTGAGGATATAGGCCATCTGGAACTCGACGTCGTGATAATGGAGTTTCGAGACCTCGGCCGGATTGCACGGCGGCAGCAGGCGAATGAGATGCGCTTGGGCCAGCCCGTGCGTCGCTTCCGCAAAGCCGAGATCGCGATAATGGGCGTAGGGACGGAGGCCGTCGGCCTTGAAATCCTCTTCGCGATAATGGCTGACCGCGATGCGCTGCTTCGGCCGCGGGCTGGATTTGGCCGCTACGTTGCGGGCCTTTGCCGTGACCGGTTTGCGCGATGACGTCGGCACGTTCGCCTTACTGCCCTGCCACTTCTTCTTGACCGCGGGCCGGGCTGCACTTGCCGACTTAGCCTTCTGCTTGGGCATCCTCGTTCCTCCTGTTTTTGTTCTTGAGATCAACGCTAGCACAAGTTCTGGAGATAAAGGCTAGCACAGAGTTACGCTCGCCGCCCTTGCGCGCGTAAAGCGAAGAGGTGGCAGGTTCTACAACCCACCTCTAACATTCCCGCTGGAACTCAATGCAGAATGAACACGCCATCGACGGCGCGCATTTCGGCCGGCTTGATCAGTTTGGAGTGCGCCACGGTGACCGAGTAGAGCGGGCCGTCCAGCTTCTCTTCCCAAAATTTGAGGAAGTCGGTCAAAGCGGGAAATTTCGGGAATAGGTCGTAGTTCTGCCAGACGTAAGTCTGTAGCAGCGAGGGATGATCCGGCATCCGATAAAGAATTTGTGCCGTGGTCAGCCCATAACCCAACACCTGTTTCCGGAAATCTTCGGAAACCGCAACCCGCGAGACCATGCAGACCTCCTTTGCTCGGAGTGCACTTCCCTAAAGGCGCCGCCCTAGTGGACGAATTCAGAACCAGACCACTAAGACTCACCCGGTGGATATGCGCTCACATGAGGGAAATGTGACGCACGATACCAACTCATCACAAGCCTAAATGTTTGATGGTTTGTTGAAAAACGACGCATTAGCAGCAGCTTACCGCAGGTGCTAATTTCGGGCGACGCCGCTTATCCGCGCCGGTTAATGATGCCCGCAGAAAATTGGCAGCTCATTGAGACGAGTGCTAATTTTTCTGATTAAAGCCCTTGCCGGCGGAACAACTCCGCCCTATGTGCAGATTGGTCGCCCTGGCACTCGCTAGGCGCGATTGCTAATCATGAAATTCCCCAAACACTTTCAAAAGCTTAGGAGGCCTGTATGAACTTCCGTCCGCTTCATGACCGCGTAGTGGTCAAGCGCATCGACGCAGAGGAAAAGACAGCTGGCGGCATCATCATTCCCGACACCGCAAAGGAAAAGCCCTCCCAGGGCGAGATCGTCGCCGTGGGCCCGGGTGGCCGCGATGAGACCGGCAAGCTGATCCCGATCGACCTCAAGGTCGGTGACCGGGTGCTATTCGGCAAGTGGTCGGGCACCGAGGTCAAGCTCAACGGCCAGGAGCTCTTGATCATGAAGGAGAGCGACATCATGGGCGTTCTCACCGATGTCTCCACCAAGAAGAAGGCGGCCTGAGCCCCTTTCCCTCCCATCCGTTTGAAGGAAGCAAAAGATGTCAGCCAAGGAAGTTAAATTCGGCGTCGACGCTCGCGACCGCATGCTGCGCGGCGTCGACATTCTCGCCAATGCCGTGAAGGTCACGCTCGGTCCCAAGGGCCGCAACGTCGTGCTGGACAAGTCGTTCGGCGCGCCGCGCATCACCAAGGACGGCGTCACCGTCGCCAAGGAGATCGAGCTCGAAGACAAGTTCGAGAACATGGGCGCCCAGATGGTGCGCGAAGTCGCCTCCAAGTCGGCCGATGCCGCCGGTGACGGCACCACCACCGCGACCGTTCTCGCCCAGGCGATTGTGCGCGAAGGCGCCAAGTCGGTCGCCGCCGGCATGAACCCGATGGATCTGAAGCGCGGTATCGATCTGGCGGTCGATGCGGTCGTCGCAGATCTCGTCAAGAACTCCAAGAAGGTCACCTCGAACGAAGAAATCGCCCAGGTCGGCACCATCTCCGCCAACGGAGACGCGGAAATCGGCAAGTTCCTTGCCGACGCCATGAAGAAGGTCGGCAATGAAGGCGTGATCACGGTCGAGGAAGCCAAGTCGCTCGAAACCGAACTCGATGTCGTCGAAGGCATGCAGTTCGACCGCGGCTACATCTCCCCCTACTTCGTCACCAACGCCGACAAGATGCGCGTTGAGATGGACGATGCTTACATCCTGATCAACGAGAAGAAGCTCTCCTCGCTGAATGAGATGCTGCCCCTGCTCGAGGCCGTGGTGCAGACCGGCAAGCCGCTCGTCATCGTTGCGGAAGACGTTGAAGGCGAAGCGCTCGCCACCCTCGTCGTCAACCGCCTGCGTGGCGGCCTGAAGGTTGCCGCCGTCAAGGCTCCGGGCTTCGGCGATCGCCGCAAGGCCATGCTGCAGGACATCGCGATCCTGACCGGTGGCCAGGCGATCTCGGAAGATCTGGGCATCAAGCTCGAAAACGTGACCCTGCAGATGCTTGGCCGTGCCAAGAAGGTGATGATCGACAAGGAAAACACCACCATCGTCAACGGCGCCGGCAAGAAGGCCGACATCGAAGCTCGCGTTCAGCAGATCAAGGCGCAGATCGAGGAGACCACCTCGGACTACGACCGCGAGAAGCTGCAGGAGCGTCTGGCCAAGCTCGCTGGCGGCGTCGCGGTGATCCGCGTCGGCGGCGCGACCGAGGTCGAAGTGAAGGAGCGCAAGGATCGCGTGGATGACGCGATGCATGCTACCCGCGCTGCGGTCGAGGAAGGTATCCTGCCGGGCGGCGGCGTCGCCCTGCTCCGCGCTTCCGAACAGCTCAAGCGCATCCGCACCGCCAATGACGACCAGAAGACCGGCGTCGAGATCGTGCGCAAGGCGCTGTCGGCGCCTGCCCGCCAGATCGCGATCAATGCCGGTGAAGACGGCTCGGTCATCGTGGGTAAGATCCTGGAGAAGGATCAGTATGCCTATGGCTTCGACTCCCAGAGCGGCGAATACGTCAATCTGGTCGCCAAGGGCATCATCGATCCCACCAAGGTGGTTCGCGCGGCGATCCAGAACGCAGCTTCGGTTGCGGCCCTCTTGATCACCACCGAGGCCATGATTGCCGAACTGCCGAAGAAGAATGCTCCGGCGGCTGGCGGCATGCCCCCGGGCGGCGGCATGGGCGGCATGGATTTCTAAAGTCCAGTACTCGTCAAACACGGAAGGGCGTGGCGAAAGCCGCGCCCTTTTCGTTTGAGAACTCGCCGTCACGCTTCTCGAAAATGCTTAAAGTCGGAGAGCCCGGCTTCATGTGGCGGAATGACCTTCTGACAAGGCCAACGTTGGATACCGCCCTAAACGAGCTTCGAAGGTTTTGATCGAACAGGCCGAGTGGAGAGAGATTCCTAGCAGAAAGACGACGTGCCCAGCCTTCCGGTCCTACCAGGGATAGGTCTCCTGATAGGGGTCGGCCGGCCGCACGGTCGCGCCGACCTTGGCGGCCACCGAGCCGGTGATGTCGCCGGCATCGCCACGGTGAATCTCGTCGCGCGACGGGGACTCGAGCACCAGCAGGCCGACAATGCTTGCTACCGCCACAGCGAAGGCGACGAACATCGGGCGGAGGGGATTGTCAGCGAATCTGTTCATGGTGTTCTTCAATGCCGGTCGTGCCGCACGAGGCGATATGCAGATTTAATCGAGGGTCGGGCGATCCGCAGCCAATTTGTTGCAGTGCGAGATCATGTACTTTTTGGTATCTAACGCCCCGGTTAACAAGACCTTTCTGTCGCTAAGCACTTTTTTTTGAGCGGATGAGCGCCGCCAAAGTGATTTACATCGCCATGCCGAAGCGCGACGACGCGCGTCCGGGATCCAACGCGCGTCCGAAGGTCGACGTGCAAGCCGCTGCAGCCCAAACAAAAACCGCGCCTGTGAAGATGCAGGCGCGGTTCAGCTTTTTAGCGACGAGCGAAGAAAGACTAACCCGGGGGCGGCAGGAAAGTCAGCGTCGAGCCGTCATAAGTCCCGCTGGTGCGGTTACCCCAGGCGCCGCCACCATGGATGCCGCCATAGCCACCGGCCCAGGGCGAGCCGGAGCCTTCAGGTGCGAAGCGGAAGCTCAGGCCGATCATCGCGGTCTGGAAGTCCGCGCGCGTGGTGGCGGATTGGCTGATGAATGCGGGGCCAGCGCCGCTGGCGGACGATGCAACGCTCACCCGGCCGAGGTCGACATACTGATACTGGAAGGTGAGCATCCAGTTCGGCTTGATCAGGTATTCAGCGCCGGCACCCACCACGCCACCGACGCGGGTCTGCGTGTTCGAGGCGGTGGTCGTCAAGCCGAAGGCCTGGAATGTGCTGTTCAGATCAACCAGGCCATAGGCCAGACCACCGGTCACGTAGAGTAGGACCGAGCCGAACGTGGTGCCGATACGGCCGCGAAGCGTGCCATAACGGTCGATCGTGGAAGACGCCGTGGCAAAGTCCGTGGTGAAAGTTGGAGGTCCTGCATAGACGAGTGTGGGATTGATCGTGTTCTTCAGGCCCATGCCCTGGAAGTCGGTCTCGACGCCGAAGACCATCGGACCCTGCTGCCAGTTATAGCCAAACACCAGGCCAGCCACCCAGCTATCGGCCCTGGCCGAGCCAGCACCGGTCACGGTTGTTGTCAAACCCTGCGCCGACGCTTCTTTCGACATGAGAGAAGCCGCAAGAACCAGCGCCAAAATTCCGAGTTTGATGATATGACGCATAGTGAGTAGCCCCCAAATGAATCGAATTACTGGTTCCAACTATAGCGGCTGACTTTCGGTTTGGGTGTAACGCAAAAACACCAATCGGATTCAAAACGCCGTTTGGCGGCTAACTATCCTGCTCAAATCCGAGGCGCTTTTCGCTAATTGAACTGGCAGAAAGCAGTCTCTCCGCTTCCGCTCGGCCGAGCGCGGCGGGCGTCAAGAGGGACCGAAGCCTGCCGACAGGTCGGACCCGGCCGACCGGCGGACTGAGCTCAAACTCCTTTGAGCTCAATCTCCATTGGGCTCAATCTATGAAGCCCAGGCTCACGCCGTCATAGACCGCGCTGGTGCTGTTACCCCAGGCGCCGCCGCCATGGATGCCGCCATAGCCGCCAGCCCAGAGTGAGCCGGAGCCTTCAGGCGCAAAGCGGAAGCTCAGGCCGATCATCGCGGTCTGGAAGTCCGCGCGCGTGGTGGCGGACTGGCTGATGAGTGCGGGACCTGCGCCACTTGCAGACGAGGCAACGCTCACCCGACCGAGGTCGACATATTGATACTGGAAGGTCAGCATCCAGTTTGGCTTGATCAGGTATTCAGCGCCGGCACCCACCACGCCACCGACGCGGGTCTGCGTGTTCGAGGCGGTGGTCGTCAAGCCGAAGGCCTGGAATGTGCTGTTCAGATCAACCAGGCCATAGGCCAGACCACCGGTCACGTAGAGTAGGACCGAGCCGAACGTGGTGCCGATACGGCCGCGAAGCGTGCCATAACGGTCGATCGTGGAAGACGCCGTGGCAAAGTCCGTGGTGAAAGTTGGAGGTCCTGTATAGACGAGCGTGGGATTGATCGTGTTCTTGAGGCCCATGCCCTGGAAGTCGGTCTCGACGCCGAAGACCATCGGACCCTGCTGCCAGTTATAGCCAAACACCAGGCCAGCCACCCAGCTATCGGCCCTGGCCGAGCCTGCGCCGGTCACAGTGGTTATCTGAACCTGCGCCGAAGCTTCTTTCGACATGAGAGAAGCCGCAAGAACCAGCGCCAAAATTCCAAACTTGATCAGCCGCATTGCCCGTAGCCCCCAATGAACAAAATATTGGGCAGACTTTAGCAGCGGGAACACGTTTTGGATGTGGCGCAAATGCACCAACGGGGTACAAAAACGCCGCTGGCTAGCGAACGATCCTACTCATTAGAGGAAGAACTTGCGTAGCCGGCGCAACTGCCCCTCTGCAGTGGAAAACCCCTACGCCTTCAGCCGCGCTGGCTTTCGCTCGACTGGTTTCACCTCAATCGTTCGCAGCCGTCCCAGCCGCAGCACATCTGCCTCCAATGTGCGCTCAATTCGATCGCGATCGAGCACGCGGATCAGATCGTCCACGCCATGGACATCGACGCCATCGAGCCGGACCACGACATCCCCCGGTAGCAGCCCGGCCTTTGCCGCCGGGCCTCCGTTTTCGATCTGAAGGAGCAGCGCACCCATCTTGTTGTCGACGCCGGCAAGCAAGGCATGGCGCCGGGGCACCGGCGCGGTCTGGCCGGAGACGCCGATATAGGCACGTCGCACATAACCGTGACGGATGATCTCCGACAGGACGAATTGCGCGGTGTTGCTGGCGACCGCAAAACAGATCCCTTGCGCGCCGGCGATGATCGCGGTGTTGACCCCGATCACTTCAGCCGAGGTCGAAACCAGCGCGCCGCCGGAATTACCCGGATTGAGCGCCGCATCGGTCTGAATCACGTCCTCGATGGTTCGCCCGCCGACCGAGCGAATGGAACGCCCGAGCGCGGAAACCACCCCGGCCGTGACCGTCGATTCAAAACCGAGCGGATTGCCGATCGCGATCACCAATTGGCCGCGGCGCAGGTTTTTTGAATTGCCGAGCGAGGCATAGCGCAGGTCCCGGGCATTGCTGGCCCGCAGCAGCGCGAGATCGGTATCCGGATCGAGCCCGAGGACGCGGGCCTCGGTGACATTGCCCTCGCTATCGCGCAGACGGATCTGTTTGGCAGCGCCGACGACATGGTTGTTGGTCAACACCAGCCCGTCAGGCGAAATCACGATCCCGGAGCCGAGCCCGCCGCCGCGGGCTTCAGGCAATCCGGAGCCGGTCTCGACCCGCACCACGGCAGGCCCGACGCGCTCGGTGACCTCGATCAGTGCCTTCGAATAGGCATCGAGCAGCAGGTCCTCATTGGGTGAAGGAGTTGATGCCGCTTCGGCAGAAGCATCCGATAACAGATGTTCGCTGGTGAAATCCAACATGGCCAAAATCCTTTGGCCCGTTCAGATGGGAGCGCGCCCCCGGTTCGGCAAGAGGCCCGCGCACAGGCCGCTCATGCCTGCGTGCCGCGGTCGTGATCCGTGAGTGGGTTCAGTCGATACGGTTGACGACAGCCAGCCGTCGGATGCCCTTGTTCTTGTAGGCATCGAGGAAGGCGTAGTAGTCGCGGAACGACACGCAGCCGTTGGAATCACCGTTCGGTCCGAGCATGAAGGTGTGGGCGAGCAGACCGGAGCGGCCATAGATGGCCTCTTCACCGCCCACCGGCTTCAGGCGCAGCGCCGGCACGCCGTGGAACAGCGCCTCACGCGGCGAGAGATCATAGAGATGTGGCGGCGTCACGCCTCGCATCCGGATGCTGGCCGAGCGCGGATCGTCGAGCTTGTCGCCAAGGCCCGAATGCGCCTCAAGCTTCGTACCGTCCGGCAGATAGACCATGCGCGCGGAAATATCATAGACGGCGGTCGAGCGGTCATAGCGCGGCTGCGTGCCCGCGAGTGCCAGATTCTGGCTCGGGGAAATCGAGCCGGTCGCGCTGGCATCCGCCGAGGCATAGGCCAACAGCGAGCCGTCCGATGACGGCTTACCCCAGAGTTTCTCTACCATCGAGGGCTTGTCGAGGCCGGCGATCGACATCACGGCAGCCTTGGCGCGCTGCGCGAGACTTTGCGAAGCGCTCGGAGGGATCGTGGGGGCCGCGGGCGTAGCCGACGCCAGTTGCGTCGTGGGAGCAATGTTGGGTCGTCGGGCGGGCACTGGAATGCTGCGCGCTGTCACGATGGCGGCGGGTTGTGGCTGCGCGGCCAGGCGTACCGGGGGCGCTACATCCTGCGGCTTCAACGTGTCGACCGACGCGGCGCGGGATTCCACCGCCTGAGGCGCGGCCGCCGCAAAACGATCACTGAAGGAGAACGAAGAAGCCACTTCTCGCGCCGGAGCTGGCTTTAATGCCGGAGGACTTGCCGGCAGGCTGGCAAAGACGCTGTTGACGATAGATTGCGGGGTCGGACGCGCAGGTTGGGCCTCGGTGAGTTGCGGCCTTCGAATTACCGGATCATCGTAATGGGGCGCGCTCGGGAACACGTTGGCGCCGAAGACGTTGGCATACACCGTCCAGGCGCAGCCCATCACCAAGCCGCCCACGGCGACACGGCCGAAAAAGCTGGAGGCGCTGGTTTGCCGGGATGATCGCCGAGGTTCCCCAACCTCGAAATACGCGTTAGCCCCGTAACTCATGCGCCCTGCATCCAGTCTGGTTGCACCACAATCCCCAATTCCAGGCTGACTCGCCAGGCTGACTCGAACGGCGAGGTTCGATCCATCCTTCCGATGCAAACTTGGCCAGATTGCGTCAGGGAAGGCCTTCCGGACCGCCCGGAGGGGAAAGATCGAGATTTAGTCGAATTTTAGTTAAATCTCATTAAACATCCAGGGGATACAGGCTACTTCGACTGTCCTGTTTTGGGTCAGACGCGCCTAAATCGGGCGGAGTTGGCCGCCGGCCCCGTAGTCTTACGTAAGGATTTCTAATTGCCGTGCATTTCTGGAGGCAGCGAGCGGTCGAGCACCTCGCCTTTGGGCTCCTGGAGCAACTCCAGCACATAGGTCTCAATCACCAGCGGCCCGCGCTTGCGCTCCAGCCTGGCCACCTGCTCGATGCGTCCAAAGGACTTCGCCAGCGAAGACGGCTCGTCTCCCCTCGCCTCCTCGATAAAAAGCAGCTTGCCCGAGAGCTGCACCGGATCCGGCTCGGGCGTATTGACCCAGCGTATCCGCTGCGCCTGTTGGGCGACGCAGGTGCCCGGCGGCAGATAGAAGGCGAGCCAGCCGGTGGTGCCGTAATCCGGTGCCAGCACGCAGGACGCCCCCTCGCGGGCGCGAACCGCTTCGATACCCGCCGCCAGTTCGCGCCAGCCGACGCCGACGCTTCGCACCGTGGCATCGCGCCGGTAACCCGAAAGCACACCCGTATCTGCCTGCACAACAAGAAGCGCGAACAGAATAACGCCCGAAGGCGCGGCCCAGCGCCAACAGAACCGGGTCAGGCGCCCCGTTCGGCCGCTCTCGGCGCCGAGATGGCAAGCCACCGCAGCCGCGATCGCAAAGGCTGGATAGACCGGCGCGAACCAATTGGCCTCCACGCGCGCATGCAGCGAGTGCCAGCCGAAATAGGCAACAATGGTCCAGAAAATCGCGTTGATCAGCACGCGGGCGATACGCGCCCCGTCCCTGCCGCGCGCCAGCATCACAAGACCTATGGTGCCGAGAATGAAAACCAGCGGCGTGGCGAACGCGATCTGGGTCGGAATCAGTTCGGCCATGAAGGCGGGCTTGTATTGCTCGATGCGCGCCCGCCCCATCTGCTTGATGAAGGAGACCCAGTGATGGTCGGCGTTCCAGAGAATCACCGGCGAGAAGACCGCAAGCGCCAGGAGGCCACCGAGATAAAGCCAGGGAGAAGCGAGCCAGGGGCGAAGCCTGGGCACGGCGACCAGCCAGATCAGGATCGCGGGGCCAAAGAACATTGCGGTATATTTGGACAACAGCGCGGCGCCGACTGCCACGCCAACCACCAGCCACCAGCCACCGCGTCCGGTTTCCACGACCTTCGCCAGCGCAAACAGCACAAAGCTCGAAGACACCAGAAGCGGCGCATCCGGTGTCACGATCATGGTGCCAACCGCTGCCATCAGCGTCGTGTTCAGCAGGATCGCGGCTGTGGCTGCGATGCGTACCCCGCCAAACAGGATTTCGGCAGCGCGGTACACCGCCCAGCTCATCGGCAGCGCGAGCAGGACCGACACCAGGCGGACGCCGAATTCGCTGTCACCAGCGATCATCGTGCCCAGCCGGATCACCACCGCTACCATCGGCGGGTGATCGTAATAGCCCCCCGCCAGGTTTTTCGACCACATCCAGTAATAGGCTTCGTCGAAAGTCAGCGGCGTCCAGGCGGCCGCCCCTAGCCGCAGTGCCACCATCGCGGTGATGGCGAGCGCCGTATTGCGGATCAGCCGCCGATCGCCCGAGTTCATCGAGGCATCATCATCGCTTGCGCCAGACGAAGAGTCCGGACATCGCGTAATTCCAGACCACACCCATCAGCGCCCCGGCGGCGCCTGCGAGCCACCAGATCGGTTCCTGGTCATAGACCGAGAACGCCACTCCGACGTTGGCCATCAGGCCGACGCTGCAGACGAGATAGAACAGGAGCAGCCCGCGCAGGATCGCAAACCCCTTCAATCGCTGGTCGCGATAGGTCAGGAAATTGTTGAGCAGGAAATTGCTGGTCATCGCCAGGATCGCGGCACAGGCCTGTGCCTCCGCAAAGCGTAGATCGAACAGCCGGAGCGCGACATAAAGCGCCACGAAATGCACGATAAGGCCGATCGAGCCCACGGTGGCAAACAACAGAAAACGCAGCGAGACCACGTCATGGGTCACCTTCGCCAGCAGCAGGCCGAGGAAATCCAGCGCCACCATTGAATCGAGTTTGCTTTCGCCATGCAGGCGAGAGCCGAAGGTGTAGGGAATTTCGACAACCCGGATGTCGCCGCGCGCGGTGGCGACGACATCGAGCAGGATTTTAAAGCCCTGGGTCGAAAGCTTCGAGGCGATGTCCTCGAACCGATCGCGACGGATCATGAAGAAGCCGCTCATGGGATCGGCGACCTCGACGTGCAGCAAGCGCCTGGAGAGTTCGGTGGCCAAGGTGCTGAACCCGGCGCGCTGCTTGTCAAAGCTCTCGGCGCTGCCGCCTTCGATATAGCGGCTACCAATCACCAGATCGGCGTCCCCGCCTTCGATCAGCGCCAGCATCTTGGGAAGTCGCGTCTCGTCATGCTGCAGGTCGGCATCGATGACCGCGGCGCAGGGCGCGCTGCTGGCAAGGATGCCTTCGATGCAGGCGCCCGAAAGCCCACGCCGGCCGATCCGCCGGATGCAGCGAACCCTGCGATCGTTCCGAGCCAGATCCCGCACCACCTGCCAGGTGCCATCGGGAGAATTGTCATCGACAAAAATCACCTCCCAGGCCACACCGGTGAGCGTCGCCTCCAGCCGCCGGAACAGCGTGGTGACGTTCTCGCGCTCGTTGAAGGTGGGAACGACAACGGAAAGCTGCAGCAGGCCGCTGGCCTGGGCGGAACTTTCGATGCCCGGTCTGATGGCTTCATTCATGCCGCCAGCGTATATCCGGAGGCTCCAGCGAAGCCAAGGCGCGGGAAGGTCTCGTCTGGAGGTAACGGCAGGTGGGGTTGATCGAAAGGAAGCCCGTCCATTCGACGGCAGGAGCCCCGGAAATGCCAACGACCACGAACAGGGGGCGCGCGTACATCCGGCGCAGCCTCACTATCGCGTGGTCGTCCCGGCGCCGAAGGTTTGCACCTCAACGTCGCCGTTGTTGAGGAAATAGGTATTTATTGGCGATCCGCAAGTCCTGCAGAGGAAATAGGTCCGCCTAGCCCCGTCATGGGCACGCGACGGCCCGGGACACGACCCTTTTGGCAAGTTAGAGATTGCGGCGCCACATATCGAACTGGCGCTCCCAATGACGGTCTGCGCTCGCCTTGTCGTAAGCACGCCGGTTCGGAAAGGCGAAGCCGTGATGTGCCTCTGGATAGGTCTCGATCCGTCCGTTGAACTTGTGTTCATCGATCAGCTTGGCAACCTTCTGCTTCATTTCCGCCGGCACAAAGGCGTCGTGCTCGGCGAAGGCAAAATACATCTCGCCCTTGATGTTGCCCGCCAGCAGATGTGCCGAATCCGGCGCGTCGGAAACGTAATTGCCACCGTAGAACGCGGTTGCGGCGCCGACATGATCGGGAAAGGCGCCGGCCAGGTGAAAGATGAAACGCCCGCTCATGCAGTGACCCGTGACTCCGACCATGCCGGGCTTGGCCAAGGGCTCGCTTTTGAGAAATTCGAACATCGCACGGGTGTCATCGGCCACCATGGTGTTGGTCAGATTCCGCGCGAGCTTCCACAATTGCTCCGCCTTTTCGGCATAGGCAGGGTCTCTCATGCGGTTTGCATCAAAATCGACCGACCGCACATTGCGGTAATACATGTTCGGCAGCAGCACGTAATAGCCGACGGTGGCGATGCGACGGCACATGTCCATCAGCTCTTCGCGAACCCCGACCGCGTCCATGTAGAAGATGATCACCGGAAATGGCCCGGAGCCGTCGGGATGAATGATGTAGGTGTTCATTGATCCGTCGGCGGTGGAAATCTCGACAAGCCGCTCCTGCATTTTTCCTCCATACAACTAGGTCTCGCCGACGCCTTCCGCGCAAGAATGACGCCGAGAGAGACGCGAGAAAAACCCGCGCGATCGTTTTTATTCGTTGGCAGGCCTAACTCGCCGCCGCAGGCCGTGGCGGCACGTTAAGCGGCTCCTCCCGCGAGCGGCCGACGCCCTTTGGTGAATTCAATTGCTGAATGGGGCCAGGGAAACCGACGGGGTCTTCAATCATTGCAAGGATATGTTGGCCTACCTCGCTGTCGCTGATCCAGTTGACCTTGGGGTCGCCCGTATTGTGCTTGGTCTCGGTCGTCACCCTTGCCGCGATAATCAGTTCACGAATGTGCACGCCGTTGCCCCGGGTTTCGTGATCGACATAGCGGAACATCATCCGCAGCGACGACTGGAGCATCGAATTATAACCGTAGCGCGGAAAGATGCGGTCCGCCATGCCGCCGCCAATCCCCAGATAGAGCCCGCCGCGGGCCACCAGAGGCAGCAATGTCTTCAGGGCAACGAAATGCGTGATCAGATTGTCATGGATCGTGGCCTGAAGCTTGACCGAATCCCAATCCAACAGCGTTGGTAGCCGATCTGGCGGAGTATGGATTCCGGCCACGACGGCGTCGACGGTCTCGGCCTGCTCGCGGATCTTCGCCACCAGCACGCCGGCCGCCAGTTCGTCATCGACACTTCCCTGGACCAGACGGAAGGCCTCGTTGTTTTTATGCCGCTCGCGCAACGCATCGGCCTTGGCGCCGCCTCGGCTGACCGCTAAGACGCGATGCCCGGCCTGCAGGAGCGCGGTTGCGGCCCCGTTACCGACGTCTCCAGTGGCCCCTACAATCAATATTTTCTTCATGGGTTTCCGCCCTTTTCTTTATTCAACGGCTACTGACCGGCCTGAACCATGCCCAATGAGACCAGGAAGCTTGACGGTTGTCCTCCCTTGCTGTTTGGTATGACCATTAATTTATCGGGTCTGGTTGTCAACTCGCGACTCAAGGCTTGATGGGCCGACCGCCGGCCTCTTTGATCGGATCGTTGAGCGTACCCAGATGGCGCAGAGCATTGAAAAATTTAAGCCGATCAAAGTCCCCGTCCCACTCGGACGGGCCTTCGAACAGGTTGCCAATCGGATTCGCCAGCGCATCGCGGCTGGCCAGCTGAAGCCGGGCGACAAACTCTCTCCCGAGCGCGACTTGGCGCGACAATATGAGGTGGGGCGTAATGCAGTTCGTGAGGCCCTGCGCGACCTTGAAAGCACCGGCGTGGTGCGGCTCGAAAAAGGGCGCGGCGGCGGCGCCTTCGTGCGTCCTCCCAATGCCAGCCGCGTGACCCACGCGCTTTCGGACATGGTAGATGGCGGTTCGATCAGCCTTTCAGATCTGACGCAAGCGCGCGTCAAATTCATGGAGCTGGTGGTGCGGCTGGCGAGCGAGCGCATCACGGAGGCGGACTATGCGGCACTGGAAAAGAACATCGAAGAAACCGAGGAGTTCGGCAAGACCGGAAATTTTCAGCTTCGCGCGGACCGGATCGGCCAGTTCTATACCCTGATCGCCGAGGCTACCGGCAACTCGGTCCTGGTGCTGATGACCACCTCACTGTCGGCGATTGTCCGGCGCTTGTTGGACCAGGCGGTCGATACGCGGAGTCGCTTTCTACCGACCACCATTGCTTCAAGACGCCGCTTTGTTCGCTTCCTGCGCGCCGGTGAAGTTGACAAGGCCATCGAAGAGCTCAGCGATCACCTCGCCAGGCTTCACCGATCGCTCTCCCGCCGCCTGTTGAGCGAGAGCGAGACCAAGCGAGGGGCCTTGCTGCAGACTCAGCCTTCCCGCGGCAAGAAGCGCCCGCGCGCCGCTTCCTGATCAGCGCAAAAAAGGACACCGGATAGCGCTGCCTTTTTAAGACATGCGCTGCCGCCATTGACACTGTTGTCCTTGCCGCTGACGCAGGCGCTAGGCAAGTCGTCCGCGCGGCGGCCATTCCACTACCTCGCTCGGGGCCTGACTGCTTCGATTACTCCTTCGGTGCCTCGACTTTGTAGAATGCAAGGCTCTGCGCAATCATCGTGTAGAGACCGGCCAGACCGATGATGTCACTGACGCCGACGTGGCCGAGCTTGGCGATGGCGCGCTTGTAGAGATCGTCGCTGACCTCGTGCTTTTCGATGATCGCGAATGCCAATTCATAGGTGAGCTGGTCGATCGGATCGGCGAATTTCGGGTCGGTCTTGTTCCAGAGCGCCTCGATCTGCGCGGCGGTGGCGCCGTGCTTTTTGGCATGTGGCGCGTGGTGATACCACTCGAAGGTCGAGCGCCAATGACTTGCCGTCAACAGGATGATTATTTCCTTGGCGAGCGGCTGAAACCTGGCCTTCTGCGAAGTGTATTCGCCGAATTTTTCGGCGACTTCGGCGAAGTCGGCATTGTTGAGCCACATATAGAGGTTCGGCGGAACGCGACCGCGCGGGCCTTCGATGACGCGTTTGATCAGCGCGGCCTGCTGCGGCGAGCGATCCTTGGGATCGACATAGTATGGACGTTCGGAATTTTCGGGAGGTTTGGTTTCCATCGCGGTCCTCTTTCCCGGTCACATGGTGCGGAGATGGCAAGACCGGAACGATCGGATCGCCTGCCTACCTGCTCAAAGCCAAAATCCGGCGGCCACCGTTCAGGCGCCCGCCGGACTTGAGATAGCAATCGTCGATTACGCCGGCGGCGCGATGACGAAGCACTTCGAGGAGTTGAAGATCCAGGTATCGACCAGGCCTGCCTGTGACGGAACGCGGTTCAGTTCCTTCAGCGCGCCCGCCAGGCACGACCAGTTCAGACATTCCTGCTGACCGCTTTCCTCGATCTGAGCGGACGAGTAATTCCGCCAGAACTCGTAATTGCCGGTGCGGATTGCATTGTACAGCGCCCGATCCGCCTCTCTATCCGGCCAGAGGTAGTGGGTCTTGGCGGTGAGGAACGCGTGCGACCAGCCTGACGAGGCAATGACTGCGACGCGATAAGGCGTCTGTTGCAGGTAACGCACGATCTCGGCGCCGAGATCGAACAAGCGCCACGGAGCGGGACCCGGCGGATCGAGATCCGAGGGTGCCAGCGGCTTGTCGAACTTCGGCATACCACCCTTCTGGGCAATGACGTGGCGGCCGTAGCAGTTGATCGCAAACGGAATGACCGGATACGGAAAACCCTTGCGGTCGTAATCGAGATAGTTGACGCCGTTGGTGAAGGCGTGCCCGAGTGGGTGGTGCAGCGGCTTGTAGGAGTAGGCGAGGTCAAAGCCCTTCTGAAGCAGCGCGGTCGCGAGCTCCTTGGCGGCCTTCTGGTTCCCTTCAAGCCGGTGCACCTTGTCGGTCGACTCATTCCAGATGTTGTTCTTTGGAAAGTGGTATTCGAAGTGCGGATGCGCGCTGATCGCATAAGGCGGAACGATATCTTCCTTGAAGTTCTCGTACTGGTCATCGCCCCAGATAAGCACGAAGTCTGGCTTGAAGTCGTCGAGTGCTTTTCGTGCCTTCCTGTTCCATTCTATAAGTTCTGCGCGGTGCTTGCTGGCCGCCGCCTTGCCCTTGTCATTGCTCCACTCCGCCCGAGCGCCTTCCGGCCAGCCTGCCGGCGTCTTCAGCTTTTCCGGAAGATGCGGGTTTTGCAGCATCGCGCCGAGCAGGGCCGCCATGGTCTCGTCTTGTCCCGAGAGCGGAGGGTAGTGCGATATTCCAAGTGCAAGAATTTCAGCCATCATTTTCTCCCGATTGAATTTGAGCCAGCAGTTCAGGACATTCGACGAGTTTTCGAAATGTGCTGCTGCTGTTGCAAGTCGCTTTCAGTGACGTCGTTTCTTTTCGGTGGGACCAGTATAGGAAGCTCCGCAGTCGAAACAAGCCGCGAAGCGCGCAGGTCAGATAGGCACGCTCTTGATCGGGCGACGCGCGAAAAACTTGTCGATACGCGATGGTCTCCTCCTCGGCATCGTTCTCAAAACAGCCCCCGCTCAATTGTTCGGCATGACCTCATTGGGTAACAAGACCGCATCGTGCACGCCGCTGCAGGCCGGCCCGGATTTCTTGTCATTGCTGACTGACTCTCGGGGTCTCGCGGGCTACGGCGGACATTCCCGCTCAAGCAGGCCGAACTATAATTGGCACGACCAAAATTACAACAAACCGCCTATGCTTTTTTGAACGTTCCCGTTCCTATAGAACAAACTTGACCTTATTGGTCCCGCCAAATAAGGAATATACGAACTGAGTTTCCGGTCCCCAGCGCTGGTCGCCGGCAACCCCGAGGCGCCGTTTCTTCGTCATCTCGAGCATAAGTTGCGATATTCCCGGATGCGATATTGCCCTGACGGGTGATCTCGATCGGAACCAGTAATATCCAGCGCGGCCTCGGACTGTCGCGCTAAATCTTCTCGGGTAGACGTTTTCGCTGTAGCCCTGGGCGTCATTCGAGGGACGCAGACTGAAAGATGACTGGGTGGATCGGGTTTACCCCAGCGCATAGCTGCCCTCGCCTCGCCCGGACGGGCGACGGTGGACAGCGCTTGGCCGTTGATGCTAGCTCACGCCTGCTTTCCTAGGGAGAACAATGATGCCTGAACTTACCGAAGCCTCGACCAGCAAGTACCAGCAGATCAAGGAAGGGTCGCTGGCCATGAAAGTGCATTATAACGAGGCCGGCAGCGGTGAGACCGTGATCATGATCCACGGCGGCGGTCCGGGCGCCGGTGGCTGGAGCAATTATTCGCGCAACATCGGCCCGTTCGTGGATGCCGGCTATCGCGTGATCCTGATCGATTGCCCGGGCTTCAACAAGACCGATCCGATCGTGCTCACGGGTCATGATGATCGCGTCGGGGTCAACGCCGCCGCGGTGAAAGGCTTGATGGACGCGCTCAATATCAAGACGGCGCATCTGGTCGGTAACTCGATGGGTGGCGGTACCGCGCTGACCTTTGCGCTCGAATATCCGGATCGGCTTGGCAAACTCATCTTGATGGGCCCGGGTGGGGTCGGTCTCAGCAACTTTGTGCCGTTGCCGCCCGAAGGCATCAAACACTTGGTCAACCTGTTCAAAAATCCGTCGCTGGAAGCGCTGAAGCGGATGATCGAGGTTTTTGTCTACGACCCATCGAAGATTCCCGAGGAGTTGATCAAGGGCCGTTTCGAAAACATGATGCGCAACGACGGCGAACATCTGAAGAACTGGGTCAAGAGCTTCAATGCGCGGCCCGGCTTCAAGGATATCTCGCCGCGGTTCGGGGAGATCAAGGCGAAGACCCTGTGCACCTGGGGCCGCGATGACCGTTTTGTCCCGCTCGACCACGGGCTGAAGGTCGTCTGGGGTATTCCGGACGCACAGCTTCACATCTTCAGCAAGTGCGGCCATTGGGCACAGTTTGAGCATGCCGACGACTTCAATCGGCTTGTAATTGGCTTCCTTAAAAATTGAGGATTGGCCTAATGGTGCGCGCCTGACCTCAGGCGCGCTTTTTTATGTTAGACACCCTTTTTCATTTCATAGGAGAACGACCGATGCCCGAACTTACAGAAGCCGCAACGAGCAAATACCAGCAGATCAAGGAAGGTTTTCTAAACCTCAAGGTTCACTATAACGAGGCCGGCAACGGCGAAACCGTGTTCATGCTGCACGGCGGCGGCCCCGGCGCTGGCGGCTGGAGCAACTTCTCGCGCAATATCGGCCCCTTTGTGGACGCCGGCTATCGCGTGATCTTGCTGGATTGCCCGGGCTTCAACAAGACCGACCCGATCGTGCTCAATGCCGACCAGGACCGCTTCCTGGCCAATGCGATGGCCGTCAAGGGCCTGATGGATGCGCTTAACATCAAGAAGGCCCATCTCGTCGGCAACTCGCTCGGTGGCGCAACGTCGCTCGCCTTTGCCCTCGCCTATCCGGACCGGCTCGACAAAATGGTGCTGATGGGTCCGGGCGGGGTCGGCAGCTACAGCTCCTTCGTTCCGATGCCTCCCGAAGGCATCAAGCTTCTTTTCAACCTCTATGTAAATCCGTCGATGGAAAACCTGAAGAAGATGATCGACGTGTTCGTCTACGATCCATCCAAGATTTCGGAGGAACTGATCAAGGGCCGTTACGACAACATGATGCGCAACGATGGCGAGCACATGAAGAACTTCATGAAGAGCACGCAGGCGCGCTCCGTCTTTGTCGATCTGTCGCCGCGTTTCGGGGAAATCAAGGCCAAGACCCTCGTCACCTGGGGCCGCGACGACCGTTTCGTCCCGCTCGATCACGGGTTGAAGGTACTCTGGGGTATCCCGGATGCGCAGATGCACGTCTTCAGCAAGTGCGGCCACTGGGCGCAGTGGGAGCATGCCGACGAGTTCAATCGTCTCGTGACCGACTTCCTCAAGCACTGAAATATCGCCTGATCGCCTGATAGAGACGCGCCGTACGTGCAAAGCGTACGGCGCGTTTTTTTGTCCGCTGCCGGGCGGCGCACTTTTTTACTCCCCCGCTATCATGTACTGATGATTTTTTTACCGGAGGACCGATCGATGCCTGAACTCACAGAAGCCGGGACCAGCAAGTATCAACAGATCAAGGAAGGGCCGCTGTCCCTCAAGATTCACTATAGTGACGCGGGCAGCGGTGAGACCGTGATCATGATTCACGGCGGTGGCCCTGGCGCTGGCGGCTGGAGCAACTACTCGCGCAATATCGGACCCTTCGTGGATGCCGGCTATCGGGTGATCCTGATCGATGCCCCCGGCTTCAACAAGAGTGATCCCATTGTCCTCACCGCCGACCAGGATCGCGGCTGGATCCAGTCCGTGGCGGTCAAGGGGCTGATGGATGCGCTCAATATCAAGACCGCGCACCTTGTGGGCAATTCCATGGGTGGCTTGACCGCCCTGACGTTTGCCCTGGATTACCCGGACCGGCTCGGCAAGCTCATCCTCATGGGACCCGCCGGCTGCGGGCATAGCATTATGGTGCCGCAGCCCGGCGAAGGCGGGAAACTGCTTTTCGGCACGTTCCGGAATCCGACGATGGAAAATCTGAGGCGGATGCTCGATGTGTTCGTGTACGATCCCTCCGCCATCACCGAGGAGATGATCAAGGGCCGCTTCGATAACATGATGCGCAACGATGGCGAGCACCTGAAAAACTGGTGCAAGAGCATCGACGCGCGTCCGTTCTTCGCGGACGTCTCCTCGCGTTTCGGCCAGATCAAGGCCAAGACTCTTGTCACCTGGGGCCGCGATGACCGTTTCGTACCGCTCGATCACGGGCTCAAGTTGGTGTGGGGAATTCCGGATGCGCAATTGCACGTCTTCACCAAGTGCGGCCACTGGGCCCAGTGGGAACACGCTGACGATTTCAACCGCCTGCTGATCAACTTCCTTAAAAACTGAGGCATTGGCGCGCTAGCGCGCCTCCAAGTGCCCCGAGCGCTCAACGGCCGGCATCCGCCGGCCGTTTTGTTTTTCTCCGTGAAGGTCGGGACCGCCGGGTTGCGGGATATCCCGAAGTTCCGCGCACACTTTAGAGCTGCGCGACCGCTGGCAAACACCGCCTGACTTCACTAGATTCGCAGGCTCTTCACGACAATCGAGGGAGCCAGCCCTTTGACTAAATTACCCCGCCCCTCCTCGCCAAAGCAGGGAAATATCTACGTCGGCATTGGCGGCTGGACCTTTGCGCCCTGGCGCGGCGTGTTCTACCCGGAAAAGCTGCCGCAGGCGCGAGAGCTGGAATATGCCGCATCGCAACTGACATCTATCGAGATCAACGGCACCTATTACGGATCACAGAAGCCGGAGAGCTTCCGCAAATGGGCCAAGGAGGTGCCGAACGGCTTCGTGTTTTCAGTGAAGGGCCCGCGCTTTGCCACCAATCGCCGGGTCCTGGCCGAAGCCGGCGATTCCATCCAGCGCTTCTATGGTTCCGGCGTGCTCGAACTCGGCGATCGCCTCGGCCCGGTACTGTGGCAGTTTGCGCCGACCAAGAAATTCGATGGTGCCGATTTCGGCAAGTTTCTCGAGTTGTTGCCGCGCGAACTTGAGGGGCGCGCGCTTCGCCATGTGGTGGAAGTCCGCCATCCCAGTTTCTCGAATCCGGAGTTCGTTGCCCTGCTTCGGCAATTTGAAACCCCCGTCGTGTTCGCCGAGCACCACACTTATCCGGCCATTGCCGATCTCGCCGGCGACTTTGTTTATGCCCGGTTGCAGAAGGGCAATGACGAGATCAAGACCTGCTACCCGCCAAAGCAACTGGACGCCTGGGCCGAACGCCTGAAGCTGTGGGCAGGCGGTGGCGAGCCCGATGACCTGCCGAAGGCCGATCCGAAGCCCGCAAAAAAAATGCCCCGCGACGTCTTTGCCTATGTGATCCACGAGGGAAAGGTGCGCGCGCCGGCAGGTGCGATGGAACTGATCGAACGGGTGAAGTGAGCACGCGCGTCATGGCCAAAGCGAAAAAACTGTTCACCATCGGCTACGAGCAGACGCCTTCCAGGGCGGTGCTCGATGAACTCGAAAGTGCCGGCGTCAAGCTTCTGGTCGATGTCCGCGCCGTGGCCGCCTCGCGCCGGGCCGGTTTTTCCAAGAACCAGCTTGCGGCGGGCTTGAAGGAACGCGGCATCGGTTATCTGCATCTGCGCGGCCTCGGAACGCCGAAGGAGGGCCGGGAAGCAGCGCGCAGCGGTCAATTCCAGACCCTGCACAAGATTTACGACAAACACCTCAAGACTGCGGAGGCCCGCGAAGAGCTTGATGAATTGTCAGCACTGGTCAAACAGGCCGGACCGGTCTGCATCCTCTGCTATGAGCGCGATCACCGCCATTGCCACCGCCAGTGGATCGCCGAAATCATCGAGGAGCGAAACGGCGTCGCCATTGAGAACCTCGAGGCGCCGCAGGTCTGAGAGCTGGTCTTCAATCCAGCGTGCGACGGAACCGGAAGACCGCGATTCCCATCGCTACCAACATCAGGGTGAGCAGCGCAAGCGCGTCATATTGCAGATTGGGCAGCGTCGAACCCTTCAGCATGATGGCGCGGATGATCCGCACGTAATGCGTCAGTGGCAGGCATTCGCCGATATATTGCGCCCAGACTGGCATTCCAGCGAACGGAAACATGAATCCCGACAGCAGAATGCTCGGCAGGAAGAACATCAGCGACATCTGCATCGCCTGAAGCTGGTTCTGCGCGATGGTCGAGAACGTATAGCCGATCGACAAATTGGTGGTGATGAACAGCGTGGAGAGCAGCGCGAGCAGCAAGAGGCTGCCGTTGATCGGAACGCCGAACAGAAAAACACCGATGCTCAGGATCAGGCTCGCCTGAATGAAACCGACGAGCACATAAGGCGCGATCTTGCCGAGCATCACCTCCGTCGGCGAGATCGGCATCGACAGCAAGTTTTCCATGGTGCCGCGCTCGATTTCCCGCGTCACCGACAGCGCCGTGAAGATCAGCATGGTCATGGTGAGGATGGTACCGACGAGTCCTGGCACGATATTGAGTCGAGAGGATCCCGCCGGGTTGTAGCGGGCATGGGCGCGTATTTCGAATGGCATGGTCGGCGGATCGCCGGTGAATAGATCATGCTGCAGCGCGGTTTGCACGATGACCCCCAGCGCCGACAGCGCCGAGCCTGCCGCCACGGGATCGGTGGCGTCGGCGGCAACAAGCAGCGCCGGGCGGTCGCCGCGCCGCACCGCCCGTTCAAAGCCGCGCGGGATTTCCACGCCAAACAGGACTTTTCCCGACAACAGGAGATCGTCGAATTCCTCGACGCTGTGAACCTCCTGCGTGAAGCGGAAATAGGAGGTGTTCTCCAGCGCCTTCAAGACGGATCGTCCGAGATCGCTGTTCTCTTGCAGCAGCACAGCGGTCGGCAGGTTTCGCGGCGTCGTGTTGATGGCATAGCCGAACAGCAACAGCTGCATCACCGGAATCATCACGATCATGGCAAACGACACCCGGTCGCGCCGCAACTGGATGAACTCCTTGATGATCATCGCGTAGGTGCGGCGCCAGAACGCGAGGCGCGATTCACGCGGGAGGTTATGGTCGCGAGAGGCGACGCCAACATTCATTTTAGAAATCACCTCTCATGGGAAATCACCCCACTTGGGAAATCACCCCTCATTGGAAATTATCCTTTGAGCGGTTCATCAGTTCAATGAACACGTCCTCCAGCGATGGCTCGCTCGGCTGCCAATTGAGTTTCCCGCCACCATCCCGACCGCCCTTGTCGCGCCAGGGCGCAATGGTCGCATCGAGCGCTGCCTTGTCGCGGCCGGAAACATGCAGGCTGGTGCCAAAGGGCGCCACCATGTCGACGCCGGGTTTGCCGGCAAGCTCGGCGGCCAGCGCATTCAGGTCATCGCCCGTGACCGTGTAGGTGGTGAGGGCCGATTTGGCGATCACCTCATCGACCGTGCCATGGGTCAACAGATGGCCATAGGCGATGTAGGCGATCTCGTGACAGCGCTCCGCCTCGTCCATGTAGTGGGTCGATACCAGGACGGTCAGTCCATCGGCAGCGAGCGCGTGAATCTCGTTCCAGAAATCGCGCCGCGCCTTGGGATCGACGCCTGCGGTCGGTTCATCCAGTAACAGCAATTGCGGGTTGGGCAGCGTGCAGGCGCCGAGCGCGAGACGCTGTTTCCAGCCGCCAGAGAGTTCGCCGGCAAGTTGCTTCTCACGTCCGCTGAGCCCTAGACGCTTGATCATCTCGGCGGCGGCCCGGCGAGGATCGGCGATCCCATAGAGCCGGGCGACGAATTCGAGATTCTCGCGCACCGAGAGATCCTGATAGAGGCTGAAACGCTGGGTCATATAGCCGACGCGGCGCTTGATCTCGTCGGTATCGCGGCGGATGTCGAAGCCGAGACAGGTCCCCTCGCCTGCGTCTGGCGTCAGCAGGCCGCAAAGCATGCGGATGGTCGTGGTCTTGCCGGAACCGTTGGGGCCGAGGAAGCCATAAATCGTGCCACGCTTCACCTGCATCGACAGATCGTGCACCACCTCGCGACCATCGAAGGATTTCGACAGTCCGTGAACGTCGATGGCGATGTCGGCCGCTGCCGCGGAGGCGTCTGTCATGGCTTGCCCGCCACCGGCGGTCTTCCAGCAGGAAATACGCTGATCGGCTGGCCGACCCGCAGCGCGTCAGGCTTCGAGGGCCGCGCCTGGATCAGATAGACAAGCTTGTTGCGTTCATCGAGGCTGTATATCACCGGAGGGGTGTATTCGGCCGAAGTCGCGATGAAATAAATTCGCGCGGTAAGATCGGTCGCGCAATTATCACAGCTGATGCGTACATTGTCGCCAATCGATAGCTTCGGAAGTTCGGTTTCGGGAACATAGAACCGGATCTTCATGTTGCCCGGCGGCATGATCGACAGGACCGGCCGCCGCGCTGCGACGGTTTCACCTTCGCGGAAATAGATCTGCTGAACGTTGCCGCTGACCGGCGCATAGCCGATGCGGCGCGCGAGCCGGGTCTGCGAGGTATTGACGCGCGCCTCCTCCACCCGCAGCGCCGACACCGCCGAATCCAGATTGGCCTGGGTGCCCGCGCCGGTCTTGCTCAGCGAAAAGGCGCGGTCATAGGTCTGCTGGGCATTGGCCAGGGTCGCCTTGTTCTGGTTGAGGTCGGCCTGCTGCAGTTCATCATCGAGCGCGTATAATTTGGCGCCTGCCTTGACGTCATCGCCCTCGCGCACATCAAGCCTGATAACGCGTCCGGACTCATCAGGGCTGACGAAAATCAAATCCGCCTCCACCCAGCCCTGATAGCCGGGATCATTGGTCTTGCCGCACCCACCCAGCAAAACCGCCACCAGCGCGGCGCTGACTGACCATGGTCGTCGCAACGTCATGCCGCTCTCCGTTCGCCAAAAATCAGATCGAGATGCATGTTGAGCAGCCCCACAGTGTCGAGCGGCGCCAGCGCACCGAACAGTCCCTGCCAGATCACGGCCACGATCGCCGGGGCCACCACCACTTGCGGAAATTGCGCGAGACGCTCATGGCGGATTTCGCCGGTGGCAATGCCGAGTTCGATCAGCGCCCGCATCGCCGCCATGCCGCGCGACACCACTTCGCGATAATAGAATTCGGCGAGCGCCGGAAATCTTGGTCCCTCGGCAACGATCAGGCGGACAATGTCGCCGCGCCGCGTTGTGACGACCTCGTGGGCGAAGGTGCGGGCGAAATTCTCCAGCGCCTCGCGCACCGAACCGCCGGGCGGCGGGGCCGAGGCAAGGCGGCTGATCAAGGGCACCAGTGCCGTCCGGATCAATTCCTGGAACAGCGATTCCTTATCCTTGAAATGCAGATAGATCGTGCCCTTGGCGACCCCGGCGCGCCGGGCGACATCATCGAGCCGCGTCGCGGTAAAGCCACGCGCGACAAACTCATCCAGCGCCGCATTGACGATGGCTTCCCGCCGCTCGGCGGCCCGCGCCGCCCGGCCAGCCGAAACCTTTGGTTTATCCGCGGCTGCGGATGCGGAATGCATTTCCTCCCCGCGACGAGACTTTCGCGGGGAAGACGATGGCGATCTGGTCCGGGCTATCATCTCATTATTATGACTGACTGGTCAGTCAATGTCAACTTGGGTCGGATTGAGCGTGCTTACTCGGGCCGCTGGCGGCGAGCATTGATGGCAAGCCGCTGCCTCGCCGTTCTGAGATGCCCAAAACCAAATTCGCGCGGGCTATCGGCCGCGGCGGCAGGGTAAATCTGGAAACCAGAAGTCGCGCTCTTCACGCCCGGTGCCAGGATGGGGAGCGTGCCCTTGGGCCTGAGTGCCGCGCGTCCGGATTTCGTCTGCTGCCATGCCCGGCCAAACGCGCGAAGCGCGTCTTCGCTCTGGAGTGCCGGGCAACCACGTTTCACTTTGGTTGCCGAATTAAGACGGCTATGGCCGGGCTATGACGAGCCTCGTGCCCGGGCGCGGCGCCGAACGCTCTATCCCTTGGCGTCGCAGGCCCAGGCGCGGATCACGCATTCCTTTCCGCCGAATTCGTAACACTTTTTCGCGGCGGCATTCAGCGAGCCCGAAATATGCGGCTTCACGGCGTACCCATGCGGGCCGCAGGGATTGGTCAGGTCGACCGCCAAAGCGGCACAGGCCCGCTTCATGGTGACCGCCGAACAATCGCCCTTGCATTGTTTCAGGGCCGCCATCCGCGCCGCGGCATCGGTCGTATAGTCGTAGGCCTGCCCGTAGGCGCCGCATTTGCCGACCGCCAGCGCACCCGCCGCCCAGGATTCGGAGGCAAAACGCGTGAGGCCGATCAGAAGCGTCAATCCCAACACAAAAAGCGCGCGGCGCTGCGCGGCGGCTGTCGAAATGGTCAAAATGATTCCCCCGAACCGATAGCACCGGGAAATCTAATGGCCGGAGATTGCCACTTGGTGAATGAAGGATTGAAAAAGCAGACACCCGAGCCGTCAGCTGCCCCGCGCGCGCTCCAGAGCCTGTGGCGTATCGATGTCGAGAAAAGCGGCCTGTCCTTCGACGGGCACTTCGGCCACTGCCTCACCGTGTTTTGCGATCAGGTGGCGCGCGCCGATATCGCCATCGAGCGTCATCAACTCGGCAAAGAAGCGACGCGACCACAGCACCGGATTGCCTCGCCGGCCATCGCTGACGGGGACCACGATCAGATTGCCATTATCAGGCGCAAAGCTGTCGATCAGCCGATTGATCAGCTCGGTCGAGATCAATGGCATGTCGCCAAGGCATACCAGCGCACCATCGGCGTTTTCAGATACGGCCGCGATGCCCGTCTTCACCGAACCTGCGAGCCCCGCCGCATAATCCGGATTGTGGGTGAAACGGACCTTCAATCCCTGTAGCGCCTTGCGCACATCATCGGCCTGATGGCCCGTGACCACCACGACTTCAGCGGCTTTGGAGGCTAACGCCTGCTCGACCACGATCCGTACCAACGACTTGCCGTCGAGTTCGGCGAGTAGCTTGTTGGGACCACCCATCCGCGTCGAACGTCCGGCCGCCAGGACGACGGCTGCAACCTGCCGGCCGTTTTCCGTTGTTGGATTTTCGCGCGGCTGCGGCCGGGTGACGATTTCCATCAAAAGTCCGCCGACACCCATCCGGGTGAGATCGCGCCTCGACACTTTCAGGCCGGCCAGGAGCCGCATCAATACCCAATCAAAACCGTTCTCGACCGGCGAACGGGCGCAGCCGGGGGCGCCCAGCACCGGCACGGCACCGATGTCTCCGATCAGCAACAAATTTCCGGGATCGACCGGCATGCCGAAATGTTCGATATGGCCGCCGATACCGGTGATCGCCGCCGGGATCACATCGCGCCGGTCGGCAATGGCCGAGGCGCCGAACACGATGATAAGCTCAACGCCGAGATCGCGCACCTCACCGATCGCACGCGCCAGATCCTCCTCCCGATGCAGCACGCGGCGTTCGGCGACGATCGCAGCGCCCGCGGGCGCCAATCGTTCGGCCGTGACGCGCAGCGTCTTCTCCACCACCTTGGGCGACAGACCCGGCAGCAGCGTCGAGACGACGCCAACCCGCTTGATGACGTAAGGCGCGATCCGCAAGGCGCCGCTTCCCGCCGCAGCTACCGCCTGCTCACACAATTTCGCTTCCACGCCGAAGGGGATGATCTTCACGGTGGCCACCATCTCGCCTTCGACCACCGGCTTATAGGCCGTAAGCGTGGCAAGCGTGATCGCTTCATCGACGTCGTTGATCCGGTCGACCACGCCGCTGTCCACGACCAGCACGCCGGCGCGCGCGGCGAACAGATTGCAGCGCCCGGTAAAGGCGCGCTCGACATTGAGCCCCTCGCCCGCCAACGCGCGCGCGATGCCCGCCGCCGCAGCGTCTTCGGAAATCTCACCTTCCTCCAGGCGGACGACAACGACCTCCTCTACGCCCGCCTGCTCCAGCGCGGCCACCTCTTCGGGTCCGATCCGCGTGCCCTTTTTCAGCACCAGCGCGCCTTGACGCAGCGTATGCACGGTGACTCCACCGAGGGCGGCGGCAGGACTGGCTGGTCCAAATTTCATGCCGCGCCTTCTTTCGGCAGGCGTAATTGCGCGGTGATCTCGGCCATGATCGACACCGCGATCTCCGACGGAGATACCGCGCCAATCGCCAATCCGATCGGCGCATGAATGCGGGCAATATCCGAATCCGTGGCACCCTGCGCCTTCAGCCGTTCCGCGCGTTTGGCGTGGGTTTTTCGCGAACCGAGCGCGCCGATATAGAAGCAGTCCCGGTCGAAAGCGTGCAGCAACGCCGGATCATCGATCTTGGGATCATGGGTGACGGCGACGAAGGCCGTGTAATGGTCAATGTTGAGCGGCGGCAGCGCGACGTCAGGCCATTCGGCAATCAGCGGCACGTCGGGAAATCGTTCGGCGCTGGCAAACGCCGTTCGCGGATCTACCACGGTAACGTCATAGTCCAGCGAACGTGCCAACGGCGCCAAGGCCTGGCTGATATGGACGGCACCAATGATAACGAGGCGCGCGGTGGGCGCATAGACATTGAGAAATAGCTTGCGGCCATCGGCTTCGACCATGCCGCTCTTGCCCATCCGCAATTGTCGCGAAAGTTCGGACCGCAGCGGCCCGGATGCGATATCGGCCGCCTTGACCAATCGCTGCTCGCCGCTCGCGACATCGGTGACGACGATCACCGGCCGGCGCGCGGCGCGTTCGGCGTTGAGCTCGCTCAGCAGATCCAGCTTCACGATTATCCGACCTTCTCGACAAACACCCGGATGGTGCCGCCGCAGGACAGGCCGACGTTCCAGGCGGTTTCGTCGGCAACGCCAAATTCCAGCATTTTGGGCGCGCCGCTGGCAATCACATCCAGCGCCTCGGTGACGACAGCGCCCTCGACGCAGCCGCCCGAAACCGACCCGAGAAAGGTGCCATCATCATTGATGACGAGGCTCGAGCCCGCAGGACGCGGCGCCGATCCCCAGGTCTCGACAACGGTGGCGAGAGCCACGCCATGGCCGGCCTTGCGCCAATCCTCGGCGGCCTTGAGGATGTCTTCGTCACGATTGAGCATGGAGACCTCTCAAGCTACGGACCGGATCAGACTGCGATGATGGGCAGGCAGTGGCGCCGACAACGCCGCGATCAGATCCTCCATCGAACTCAAATTATGTACAGGCCGGAATTCGTCAACATGCGGCAGCATCATTTTGATGCCCTGCGCCTTCGGCTCGAAGCCCCGATAGCGCAAAAGCGGATTGAGCCAGATCAGCCGCCGGCACGACCGGTGCAGGCGATCCATCTCGAATTCCAGCTTGCTGTCGGCCTCCCGTTCAAGCCCATCGGAAATCAGGAGCACGATCGCGCCCTGCCCGAGCACGCGGCGGCTCCATGATTTGTTGAAAATGTGCAGCGAGGTCGCGATGCGCGTGCCGCCTGCCCAGTCCTCAACGCTCTGCGAACAACTGGCCAACGCCTCATCCGGATCGCGTTCACGCAGCGCGCGCGTCACATTGGTAAGCCGGGTGCCGAACAGGAACACCGATACACGCTTGCGGGCATCGGTGATGGCGTGCAGGAAATGCAGGAACAGCCTGGTATATTCACTCATCGAGCCGGAGATATCGAGGAGCGCCACGATCGGCGACGGCCGTTCGATCAGGCCTAAATGTCGGATGTCGACGATATCGCCGCCGCTGCGCAAGGAAGCACGCAGAGTACGACGCATATCGAGCCGCGCGCCTCCGGCATCAGGCTGGAAGCGCCGGGTGCGTTGTTTGGCCTGCGGCAATCGCATCGCCGCGATCGCACGCGTCACTTCGGTGATTTCGACCGCGCTCATCTGCGCGAAGTCCTTTTTCTGCAGGACCTCCTTATCGGAGACCGAAAGCCTAAGCTGCTGTTCGCGCATCTCGGTCGTATCGCCCGATGACGAAGACTGCGACATCGCTTCCTGCACGCGCCGCGAGGCCGGTGCAGGCTTGCGCTGCGCCTCGTCGGGCAGCGGTACCGAGTCCAAAAGGTGCTTCCAGTCTTCCGCCGGCCGAAAGAACAGGTCAAACGCCTGAGCGAAGATCAGCGCATGCTCGTGTCGTTTGACGAAAATCGATTCCAGCGTGGCATAGACATCGGCGCGCTGGCCGATCTCGATCAGCCGCAGCGCGTTCATCGCATCGATTACCGCGCCGGGCCCGAGCGGAACGCCGGCTGCCCGCAACGCGCGCGCAAAGCCTATGATGTTGTCGGCCACATGGCCTGTCGGCGGATTGAGGTGATCGATGGCGGCCGGCATCTCTATCCTCCCGTCATCAGGATACAGCTTTTCGGTGCTCCGGAATGACGAACACCAGACGACGCCCGAGATCTATCTCTCGCCCGTCGCTTCCTTGAGAACCTTGTTCAGGCCATCGCCCTGCATGCGCGCAATGTCGTCCTGATATTTCAACAGCGCGCCGAGCGTATCGCCGACAAGCTGCGGCGACAGCGATCGCGCGTCGAGTTCGGTCAGCGCCGTCGCCCAGTCAATGGTCTCGGCAACGCCCGGCGATTTGTAGAAATCCTGGCCGCGTAGCGCCTGGACAAAACCCACGACCTGCTGCGACAGCTTCGCGGAAATACCGGGTACCCTGGATTTGATGATGGCCAGCTCGCGCTCGGCGGATGGGTAATCCACCCAATGATAAAGGCAGCGCCGCTTCAGCGCGTCATGAATTTCCCTCGTCCGGTTCGAGGTCACGATCACGATCGGCGGCTGCGGAGCCTTGACCGTGCCGAATTCGGGTATCGTCACCTGGAAATCGCTGAGGATTTCCAGAAGGTAGGCCTCGAACGCTTCATCGGCGCGATCAAGCTCGTCGATCAGCAATACCGGCGCGCCGGCCACGTCCGGCTCCAGCGCCTGCAACAGCGGTCGCTTGATCAGATAGCGCTCGGCGAAGATGTCGGCGGACAACTGCTCGCGATCGGTATCGCCGGCCGCTTCCGCGAGGCGAATGGCGATCATCTGCGCCGCGCTGTTCCATTCATAGACGGCCGAGGAAACGTCCAGCCCTTCGTAACATTGCAGGCGGATCAGCCTGCGGCCGAGCGCTGCTGACAACACCTTGGCGATTTCGGTTTTGCCGACGCCCGCCTCGCCTTCAAGAAACAGCGGCCGGCCCATCCGCAGCGAAAGGAAAGCCACCGTGGCCAGCGAACGCTCGGCGAAATAGCCGTGCGATGTCAGCAGGTCGAGCATCCCATCGACAGAGGCAGGCAGCGGCGACGCACTCATCCGAGTACCAGTCCTGGTGAAATCGAAGCTGGCCGTCCTATCGTGTTTGAGACGAGGCGAATACCAGTTCGCGGAAAAATCGAGTCAACAAGCCTGAGCCTAGGTTCGGGGTCAGCCACAACCGAAATAGCTCTAGGATTTGCCGAGCGCGGCCTCGACGGCGCGGCGCGCAAGCACCGGAATAAGATGCGCGCGATACTCAGCGCTGCCATGCAGATCACTGTTGAGTCCGTCAGGAGGCACCGAGAGACCGTCAAGCGCCTTGGGCGAGAAACGCTTCTTCAATGCGTCCTCAAATGAGGTCACGCGATAGACGCCGTCCGCGCCGGCCCCGGTCACCGCCACGCGTACGTCTGAGGGCCGTTTGGCGACAAATACACCGACCAGCGCATAACGCGACGCCTGGTTGCGGAATTTAACGTAGCCCGCCTTTTTGGGGATCGGGAACATCACCCTGGTGATGATCTCGTCGCTTTCGAGCGCGGTCGTAAACAGCCCCTGAAAGAACTCTTCGGCCTTCAGCTTGCGCTTGTTGGTGACGATGGTGGCGCCGAGCGCGAGGCAAGCGGCCGGATAGTCGGCGGTCGGGTCGTTGTTGGCGAGCGAGCCGCCGATCGTACCCTTATGCCGCACGGCAGGGTCGCCGATCATGCCAGCGAGATGAGCCAAGGCGGGAATCGCTTCCTGCACGGTGGCTGAATTGGCGACGTCGGCATGTTTGGCGGTGGCGCCGATCACCAGCGAGCGTCCCTTGATCTCGATGCCGTCCAAACCTTCGATATGGCTGAGATCAACGAGGTGCGGCGGGCTTGCGAGGCGCTGCTTCATCACTGGAATGAGCGTGTGGCCCCCCGCAACCAGCTTGGCCTCCTCATTCTTGGCCAGGAGATTGGCGGCCTGCCGCACGGTCGCCGGACGATGATATTTGAATTCGTACATGGAAGATTCCTAATCGCCGCGCAGGAGGGTTACGCAAGATCCGAATTGGCCATGGCCTTGGCGCCAGCCGCGATCGACTCCACGATGTTCTGATAGCCGGTACAGCGGCAGAGGTTGCCCTCCAGCTCCTCGCGAATCGTCTGCTCCGAAAGTTCGTGCCCCCTGCGGTGAACCAGATCGACCGCCGTCATGATCATGCCAGGCGTGCAAAAGCCGCATTGCAGCCCGTGATGTTCGCGGAAGGCCTCCTGCATCGGATGCAGTGGCGCGCCGTCGGGAGCCAGCCCCTCGATGGTTTTGACTTCGTGTCCATCGGCCATCACCGCCAGCGTGGTGCAGGACTTCACTGCCTTGCCATCCAGATGGACGACGCAGGCGCCGCATTGGGAGGTGTCGCAACCCACATGGGTCCCGGTCAGCCGCAGATTTTCCCGCAGGAATTGCACCAGCAAAGTGCGGGAATCGATATTCGCATTGACAGGATTGCCGTTCACAATGAGGGAAATCTTGGCCATTCAGCACTCTCTTTGTCTGCGCGCCCTGCGATGTTGCGTTGCAGCGCAGCCCGGTCCGTTCGTGGGGGGTATCTTATGGGCCGCGCGGCTGATGAGCAACCTCGCCGGGTGGCGCGGGGCAGTCCGCGGAGCCCGGGGACGATGCGATCTTGACAATCAGGCCTGCACCGCCTTGGCGAAATTGGAAAAAAATTCATCCGCCAGTTTTTTGGCGGCGCCATTGATCAGACGCTGGCCGAGCTGGGCCAGCTTGCCGCCGATCTGGGCGTCGACATCGTAGCTCAACAGCGTGCCGCCGTCCTTGTCCGCCAGGGAGACCGTGGCGCCACCCTTGGCAAAGCCGGCCACGCCGCCCTCACCCTCGCCAGAGATCTTGTAACCGTTCGGAGGATCGAGATCGCTCAGCGTGACCCGACCTTTGAAACGCGCTGAAACCGGGCCGACCTTCATCTTGGCGACCGCGCGAAATCCATTGTCCTCGGTTCTTTCCAATTCCTCGCAACCGGGAATGCAGCTCTTGAGAACTTCTGGATCATTCAATTTTGCCCAGACCACCTCGCGCGGCGCCGCGAGTTGAAATTCACCATTCATCGTCATGGCCATCGACGCGTCTCCCAAATCATCCCTGGTGTCGTCGGAAACTGATCCGCCTCAGTTAAGGCAACCCGGCAACAAATGAAAGGGAGAGGCTGGAATGTTTTGGTCCGTGCTTGACACGCACCATCATGATACCGAACGCTGCTACCCGCGCGGCCCGAAAATTTTGGCTTGAGGAGATGCTGCCATGCCCATGATCAACGCCGACGGCTGCCTCATCAACGTGTCGGTCGAGGGCCGCGACGGCGGACCAACCTTGATGCTGTCAAACTCGCTCGGCTGCACCATGCAGATGTGGGAGCCGCAGATGGCGGCGCTGAAGCAGCTGTTCCGCGTGATCCGCTACGACCGACGCGGCCATGGCAAATCAGGCGTGCCGCCGGGCCCCTATTCGATGGAGCGCTTCGGCCGCGACGTGCTGTCGATCCTGGACGATCTCAATATCGAAAAAGTGCATTGGTGCGGACTGTCGATGGGCGGCATGGTCGGGCAATGGCTCGGGGCCAACGCGCCCGAGCGTTTTGGAAAACTCATTCTCGCCAATACGACTAGCCACTATCCCGATCCGACCAACTGGCTGAACCGGATCAAGGCGATCAAGGAAGGGGGCATCGCGTCGATTGCCGACACGGTGATCTCAGGATGGTTGACGGCCGACTTCCGCGAACGCGAACCACAGGTCGCCGTACGCATGAAAGCGATGCTGATTGCCTCGCCAGTTGAAGGCTACCTCGCCTGCTGCGAAGCGCTGAGCACGCTCGACCAGCGCGCCTTGCTGCCGAAGATCAAAAGCCCGACGTTGGTGATCGCGGGCCGCCAGGACATGTCGACCCCGATCGCCTCGGCCGAACTGATCCGCAGCCAGATTCCAGGCGCGAGCCTGACCATTCTCGATGCGGCGCATATTTCGAATGTCGAGCAGCCGCACGCCTTCACCGAAGCGGTGGTGGGTTTTTTGACGCAACGCTGAGAGCCAAAAGACGGCTTAGGCAACCGCTGGCGAGACCTGACGTTCCGTCTCCACCGGCAGAGCTGGCGCATCCGCCGGCTGCTCCACCAACAGCACGATCGCGGTGCCCAACATGGCGAGCAGTTCGGCGGCATGCAGCCTGAGGGCTGCGGTCTCCCCGACCTGCGAGGCCATGATCATGGCAAGGAAGCTGATGACGCTGCCGAGCGCCAGCGCGATCGCCAACGCCTCATTGCATCCGCCCGCCCTGCGGATCGCCGGCCGCGTCAGCAGCAGCAGGAACAGCGCAAAGAATGCAACGACGGTCAGCCTACCCACCGCCAGCAGCCAGCCGAACCGCAGGGTGCTCAGCGCCGCCCATTGCAGATGGTCACTGACAAACAGCGTCATCGCGATATTGGGCTGGTCGAACATCCCGTGCGCCGGCGAGGCGACAATCCGGAACGCGACAATGGCCCAGGTGGGGACGAAATAGGCGGCCAAAAGGGCGCCGTTGAAAGAACTGATCCGCCAGTTTGTGGTCATTATCTAACGCTTCCCGTTGTTGGCATGCCGCCAGGCTTGATCCAGCGTGCGATGCGCCCCACAACCGAGGTAACGCCGTTAAACTGGAAGCGACAATTTAAACCCTTTGTTTACCTTAACGCGCAAACGAAGCGTGGACACTTTCGCTGGCAGGGGGTTCAAGTAATCATTAACCATAAGGCCTCAGCTCTATGGCAGCGTTCCTCCTGATGGATCCCCGTGTCATGTCCCGATTGGCCATCCTTTTTGTCGCTATCCTGACACTCGGGGGATGCGCCTCGACCGCGAGCTATCAACTCGCCTCGCCCTCCTCGGCCGTCGCATGGGATGGCCGGGGCCAATGGCCCGACAAACCATCTTCCCTGCCGCGAAAGCCCGCGCACCATCAGACGGCGAGCGCATCTTTCCCTGCTCCCAAGGCGCAAACCGAGGAAGCCGAACTCGGTGGCGCGGCGAAATATTCGGACGCCTGGTGGAAGACTCACGACAAGATTGAAGCCGATGCTGATGCACGCCTTGCGCGAAAACTGGTGATTTGCCGGGGGTGCTTCCGACCCAATTCCCCGGCAACGGCGGCTGCCAACGCCAGCGGCCCGGTTCACCAGGCCGCCGTGCAATAAAGGCTGCAAAGATCAACCCCGTGGTCGGTTGTTGGGTCGGTTGTCGACGGTGACCTCGGTGGCTGTCGCGCTGTCACGGGGGCGCCTTACGGAACTGGTGACTGGCTGCGGCAAATCTTCGTTGCACAAGGCGGCCCGGCCGACCTCCGAGAGTTGCAGACCCCCATTTCCCGCTGTTAAAGATCGAAGAGACGCACAGTTCCGGCCACCGGGGGCCTGACACGTCAACTGGCGCTTCGAACACGTCAGGTGGCGCAGGGATAAAGGGTGACCAACGGCAGCGCATGGATTACTTCACCCAGCAACTCATCAACGGACTGGTGCTCGGATCGATCTACGGGCTGATCGCCATCGGCTACACCATGGTCTATGGCATCGTCGGCATGATCAATTTCGCCCATGGCGATATTTTCATGATCGGCGGGTTCATTGCTCTGATCAGTTTCCTGATCCTGGTATCGACCGGCCTTACCGCTATTCCCCTCATCCTTTTAATCGTGCTTCTGGTTTCGATGGCGATCACCGCGCTTTATGGATGGACGGTGGAACGGATCGCCTATCGGCCTTTGCGAAATTCGTTCCGCCTGGCGCCGATGCTCTCGGCCATCGGCATGTCGTTTGTCCTCACCAATTTCTCGCAGCTCGCGCAGGGCGCGCGCGTAAAGCCAGTGCCGCCCATCATCACCGGGGGTTACAAGCTCCATGAGGGGCGTGAGGGCTTTATCGTTCAGCTCTCCAACGTCCAGATCGTGGTGGTCGCCACAACCGTGATCCTGCTCACGGTCTTCACCTGGCTTGTGGCGCGGACGCGACTCGGGCGCGATATGCGCGCCTGCGAGCAGGACCAGACCATGGCGGCGCTGCTGGGCGTCGATGTCGATCGCACCATCTCCATGACCTTTGTGATCGGTGCGGCGCTCGCCGCCGTGGCCGGCATGATGTACCTGCTTTATTATGGCCAGGTAGATTTCTTCATGGGATTCGTGGCCGGCATCAAGGCTTTCACGGCGGCCGTGCTTGGGGGCATCGGCTCCCTCCCCGGCGCGATGCTGGGCGGCCTTCTGATCGGACTGATCGAGACGCTGTGGTCGGCCTACTTCTCCGTCGAATACAAGGATGTCGCCGCCTTCTCGATCCTGATCATCGTGCTGATCTTTTTGCCGACCGGTTTGCTCGGCCGGCCTGAAGTCGAAAAAGTCTGATGGCTGGGACCGCCTCCAAGTTCGACGCACGATCGCATCCCGGAGGCATTGCCTTCATTCTCAAGAAGGCGTTCATCAGTGCACTGGTCGCGTTGCTTCTGTTCGTGCTGATGATCGGCATACGAACCGAAGCCGGCCCGACCGGCCAGCTTGTCTATTGGGCGCGCCTTGACGAACTTGCGCTGACCGTCGCCGCGGTGTTCGGCGGTAGCATCGTGTTCGAGCTGTTACGGCGATGGCTGGGGCCGACTGGCGCCGCGGGCCTGGTGCCCCCGGTCGCGCAGCAGGCGTTCGACATCGCAGGCCGCGCGATCGCGCCCCTCCTTCTCGTCTTCGCGCTTCTGGTGCCGGTTATTTTCTACCAGCAGCGCTATCTGCTCGATCTCGGCATTCTCGTCTTGACCTATGTGATGCTGGGTTGGGGCTTGAACGTGGTGGTAGGTCTCGCCGGTCTCCTTGATCTCGGCTATGTCGCTTTCTACGCGGTCGGGGCCTACTCCTACGCGCTGCTGGCAACGTATTTTGGCCTGTCATTCTGGGTCTGCCTGCCGCTTGCCGGAATCCTCGCGGCGTTCTGGGGCGTATTGCTTGGCTTTCCGGTATTGCGGCTGCGTGGCGATTATCTCGCCATTGTGACGTTGGCGTTTGGCGAAATCATTCGCCTCGTCATCATCAACTGGCAGAGCCTGACCGGCGGCCCCAACGGCATCAGCAACATTCCCCGCCCCACTTTGTTCGGCATTCCGTTGACATCAGGCGACAACGGACTAGCGGCGCGTCTCGGCATCGAATTCTCGCCGACCCATCGCATCGTGTTTCTCTTCTATCTCATCCTCGCGCTGGCGCTGCTGACCAACTGGGTAACAATCCAGCTGCGACGGCTGCCCATCGGACGCGCGTGGGAAGCCTTGCGAGAAGACGAAGTCGCCTGCCGTGCGCTCGGCATCAATATCACCACGACCAAGCTCACGGCGTTCGCCACCGGCGCGATGTTCGGCGGACTGGCCGGCGCGTTCTTTGCAACGCGGCAGGGCTTCATCAGCCCCGAATCCTTTACCTTCCAGGAATCGGCGCTGGTGCTGGCCATCGTGGTGCTCGGCGGCATGGGCTCGCAGCTTGGCATCGTGCTGGCGGCCGTCACCATGATCGGCGGCTTTGAGCTGTTCCGGGGCCTCGATCAATACCGGATGCTGGTGTTTGGGCTGGCGATGGTCCTGCTGATGGTCTGGCGACCGCGCGGCTTGATCGGCCATCGGGCGCCCACCGTGTTTCTTCGTCAAAGCCGGATCATTTCGTCCGACATCGTCGGGGAAGGACGAGGATGAGCCGCGACGCCATTCTCACGGTCGATGGCCTGTCGATGCGTTTTGGCGGCATCGTCGCCGTCAACGAATTGTCGTTCGACGCCGAGCGCCGCAAGATCACGGCTCTGATCGGCCCGAACGGCGCGGGCAAGACCACCGTGTTCAACTGCATCACCGGGTTTTACAAGCCTTCCAGCGGCGCGATGCGCCTCGTGCACGACAAGGGCCGTGAATTTCGCCTGGAGAAACTGAACGATTTCAGAATCTCGAAACTGGCCAATGTCGCGCGCACGTTCCAGAACATCCGCCTGTTCCCCGGCATGACCGCGCTGGAAAACCTGATGGTCGCTCAGCACAACGCCTTGATGCGCGCTTCCGGCTTCACGTTTCTCGGATTGATCGGCGCGCCGCGCTGGCGAGCGGCTGAAAAGCGCGCCATCGACCTGGCGCGGCTGTGGCTCGATCGCGTCGGCCTGCTGGAACGCGCCGACGATGCCGCCGGCAGCCTCCCCTACGGCGATCAGCGGCGTCTCGAAATCGCCCGCGCGATGTGCACCGAACCGGCGCTGCTTTGTCTCGACGAGCCGGCCGCCGGTCTCAACGCCCGCGAGAGCGCCGGCCTGAGCGATCTATTGCAGTCGATCCGCAGCGACTACGGCGTGTCCGTGCTGTTGATCGAACACGATATGTCGGTGGTGATGGAAATCTCCGACCACATCGTGGTGATGGATCATGGCGAGAAGATAGCTGAAGGCAGCCCGCGCGACATCCGCGACGACGCCAAGGTGATCGCTGCCTATCTCGGCACGGAGGAGCAGGAGGCCGCCGAATTGATCGAGGGCGGGCCATGACGGCTTCGCTCCTGCTCTCCCTTCGTGGCGTCCATACCTACTACGGCAATATCGAAGCCCTGAAGGGCGTCGATCTCGACATCCATTCCGGTGAAATCGTGGCGCTGATCGGCGCCAACGGCGCCGGCAAATCGACATTGATGATGACGATCTTCGGCAAGCCGCGCGCGCGCGCCGGCGAAATCCGCTTCGACGGACGCGACATCGTCGACATTCCCACCCATCAGATCGCGCGGCTGCGCATCGCGCAGTCCCCGGAAGGCCGGCGGATATTCCCGCGCATGAGCGTGGCGGAAAACCTGCAGATGGGAGCCGACGCGGCGGGTGGCGATGGCAGCACCGAGGCCGATCGCACGGCCGGCCTGGAGCGCGTGTTCGCGCTGTTTCCGCGCCTGAAGGAGCGAATGACCCAACGCGGCGGCACGCTTTCGGGAGGCGAGCAGCAGATGCTGGCGATCGGCCGGGCGCTGATGAGCCGGCCCCGCCTGCTGATGCTGGACGAGCCGTCGCTTGGCCTCGCGCCCCTGATCGCCCGGCAGATTTTCGAGGCCATCCGCACCCTGAACCGCGAGGACGGGCTCACGGTGCTCATCGTCGAGCAGAACGCCAATCACGCGCTTAGGCTGGCGCATCGCGGCTACGTCATGGTCAATGGCCTGATCACGCTCTCCGGCACCGGCGCAGAATTGCTCCAACGTCCGGAAATTCGCGCCGCCTATCTGGAGGGCGGCCGGCGGCGTTAGCTCATCGTCACGGGTCCATGTCAAACTGTTTGGCTGTGAAGAACAGTCGGAAACGTCCAGCCTGGAGAACCCGCGCCAAATGCCGCCAGGGGTCACCTGCTCGCCGCACTGCGGCATGGCCGTGTCGCCGCCCACGAAGTGGCGCGCCCGCCCAAAAATTGCCGATGACTTCGGATGAGATTCAGTCGACAATGGTCGCGATTTCGCAATCCGTCCACAGGGGCGGATTGTTCCACACTAGTCACCCGCGAGGAAACCTCATGAAATCCCTGAAACTCATCGGTCTGGCCTTGGGCACGTCCCTGGCGCTGTCGACAGCGGCACTGGCGCAGGACATCAAGATCGCCGTGGCGGGACCCATGACCGGCGGAGAATCCGCCTTCGGCCGGCAGATGAAGAACGGCGCCGACCAGGCGGTCCTCGACATCAATGCCGCCGGCGGCGTCCTCGGAAAGAAGCTCGTGCTCGAAGTCGGCGACGATGCCTGCGATCCCAAACAGGCGCGCTCGGTCGCCGAAAAGATCGCCAGCGCCAAGATCCCCTTCGTCGCCGGTCATTATTGCTCGTCGTCGTCGATTCCGGCGTCTGAAGCCTATGCGGATGGCAACGTCCTGCAGATCACGCCGGCGTCGACAAATCCCTTGTTTACCGAACGCAATCTCTGGAATGTCGCGCGGGTCTGCGGCCGCGACGATCAGCAGGGTCTGGTCGCCGCCGAATACATTCTGAAGAACTTCAAGGGCAAGAACGTCGCGATCCTCAACGACAAGACGACCTACGGCAAGGGGCTGGCCGACGAGACCAAGAAGGCACTGAACAAGGCGGGCTTCACGGAGAAGATGTTCGAGTCCTACAACAAGGGCGACAAGGATTTCACCGCCATCGTCTCGCGCATGAAGCGGGACAACATCGATCTGGTCTATGTCGGCGGCTACCATCAGGAATCGGGACTGATCGTCCGCCAGATGCGCGATCAGGGACTGCAGACGGTGCTGATGGCCGGCGACGCGCTCGCCGACAAGGAGTTCGCTTCGATCACGGGCCCGGCCGGAGAAGGTACGCTGTTCACCTTCGGCCCCGATCCCCGCAACAAGCCGACCGCCAAGGCGATCGTCGAAAGCTTCAAGGCCAAGAACATCGATCCCGAAGGCTATACGCTCTACACCTATGCAGCGATGCAGGTGTGGACGCAGGCCGTCGCGAAGACGGGCACCACCGATCCCAAGAAGGTGATGGACGCTATCAAGGCCGGCACGTGGGATACGGTGATCGGCAAGCTGGAATTCGACGCCAAGGGTGACATCAAGCAGCTCGACTATGTCGTCTACAAGTGGGACGCCAAGGGCGGCTATACGGAAGTGAGCGCCAAGGGCTCCTAGCTCCGGACGAATGGAACGATGAAAACGCCCCGCTTTTGAACTGACCCCCGAAAGTTGGACACAACCTTTCGGGGGTTTTGCATGTCCAGACACAGCGAGAGTTGAAGCGCTCGGTTGTGAGCCGCTGACGCGAATGCCTTGCAGTTTCGACAGAACTCACGCAGGATGTAACCTGCGGTTGAGAAATTGGAACTTCGTCGGATTGCAAAATGAGTTTGGCGGCTGACGAGGGCAGTTCCTTCTTCCTGTCGACCACGCCGGCAACCCGCCGCGACCGGACGATTGCTCTTTCGATTGCCGGCGTCTCGCTGCTATTCTTCGTGGCAGCCGTGCCCTTTGCCGGCGTGCCGCTCGCGCCCATCCCACCCTTCGTCGCCAGCTACCAATCGGCGCTGGCGATCAACGACATCATCACCGCGATCCTGCTCTTCTCGCAATTCTCGGTGTTGCGCTCGCGCGCCTTGCTGTTTCTGGCCAGCGGCTATTTGTTCACCGCCGGAGCGGCGATCGTTCATGCCCTGACATTCCCCGGCCTGTTCTCGCCGACCGGATTGCTCGGCTCGGGTCCCCAGACCACCGTCTGGCTGTTCATGATCTGGCACGCTGGTTTCCCGATCCTGATCCTGGCCTATGCCTTGCAAAAAGATCCCTCCGGCGGACCAAGGATCGAGGGCTCCGCTGCCGCAGCCATTCTTGCAAGCTGCCTTGCGATCGGCATCGCGCTGGCGGGACTGGTCTGGATCGCCACCGGAGGGCATGACCTGCTTCCGGTCCTGCTGAGCAAGGGCCGATACACCCCGATCATGATCGGCGTCGTCTCCTCGGTGTGGACACTGAGCTTGCTGGCGCTTGTCACGCTCCTATTGCGGCGGCCTCATTCGGTGCTCGATGTCTGGCTGATGGTGGCGCTTTGCGCCTGGCTGTTCGAAATTGCACTGTCGGCCGTCCTCAACGTCGCGCGCTTCGACCTCGGCTTCTATGCCGGGCGAATTTACGGCCTGCTGGCGGCCAGTTTTGTGCTGGCCGTTCTCCTGATCGACAATCTTGCCCTGCAAACCCAGATGGTACGGCTCTTGAAGCGGCTGCGGGCGCAGGCGGCGTCCGATCGCCATCATTACAGCAACCGGGAGCGGTTGTTCAGTGCCGTGGTGGATTCCTCCAACGACGCCATCATCACCAATTCACTGGGGGGTCATATCACCGGCTGGAACCGGGCAGCCGAGCGGCTGTTTGGCTGGAGCGCGGCAGAAGCCGTGGGGCAACCGATCGACCTGATTGTGCCATCCGAACGGCGCTTGGAAGTCAGGGACCTTCTTTCCCGCATCGCCAGGGACGAGCCGATCGAGCAGTTCGAAACGGTCCGCATCCATAAGGACGGACGCGAGGTGGATGTCTCCTTGAGCATTTCGCCGATCAAATCGGCGAGCGGCGAGATCGTCGGCGCTTCGAAGACCGCGCGCGACGTCGGCGAGGTTAAGAAGACCCAGCGGGCGCTCAACCTGGAGATAGAGGAGCGGCGGCGCATCTTCGAAACCTCCCAGGACCTCATCCTGGTCACCAATACCTACGGCGCCTACGTTCAGGTAAGTCCGAGCGTCCGTACGATACTGGGCTTTGCTCCGGAGGACATGGTCGGACACACCGCCGACGAGTTCATCCACCCGGAAGACATCGAAGCGACACGCGAGGAGATGCGGGCGGCGCGGCGCGGAGAGCGACCGAACTGGAATTTTGAAGCGCGCTACGCTCACAAGGACGGGCATTTCGTCACCCTGACCTGGGCGGGAACCTGGTCCGAACCGGTACGGCGATATTTCTTCATCGGCCGCGATCTGACGGAGAAGCGTGCCGCCGAGGCCCAGCTTCGCCAGGCGCAGAAGATCGACGCCATTGGCCAGCTCACCGGAGGCGTGGCGCACGACTTCAACAACATCCTTACCGTAATCCTCGGCACCATCGAGATCCTGAGCGACGCCGTGGCCGATCGCCCGCAGCTTGCGGCCATCACCAAGATGATCGATGAAGCGGCCGAGCGTGGCGCCGACCTGACGCGCCATCTGCTCGCCTTCGCGCGCCGGCAGCCGTTGCAGCCGCGCGAAATCGACGTCAATGCGCTGGTGCTCGAAACCATCAAGCTGCTGAGGCCGACGCTGGGCGAGCATATCGAGATCAGCGCGCTGCTTTCGGAGGATGCCTGGCCGGCGCTGGTCGATCCAAGCCAGCTCACGACCTCGGTGCTGAACCTGGCGCTCAATGCGCGCGACGCCATGGCCGAAGGCGGCAAGCTCGTGGTCGAGACCAAGAACGTCGAGCTCGACCAGGCCTATGCCGATGCGAATGCCGAGGTCAGGCCCGGCAACTACGTCTTGGTCGCTGTCAGCGACACCGGCTCGGGCATTTCAGCGCAAGATATCGAGAAGGTGTTTGACCCATTCTTCACCACCAAGGAGGTCGGCAAGGGCACCGGCCTTGGCCTCAGCATGGTCTATGGCTTCATCAAGCAATCCGAAGGCCATATCAAAATCTATAGCGAGCAGGGTCACGGCACCACGGTGAAGATGTATCTGCCGCGTTCGGTCGGCGACGCCGTTGCCACGGAGCTGCCCGACATGACCCAGGTCAAGGGCGGCCACGAACTCGTGCTGGTCGTAGAGGACGACGAACTGGTGCGAAGATACGCGGTCGGGCAGGTAAAGAGCCTTGGCTATGCCACGCTGGAAGCCGCCAACGCGACGGAGGCGCTGCAGGTGATCGCGGAAAACCCCGACATCGATTTGTTGTTTACCGACGTCATCATGCCCGGCCCGATGAACGGCCGCCAGCTCGTGGAGCAAGCGCTGGCATTGCGGCCCTCGCTGAAGACGCTCTACACTTCCGGCTACACCGAAAACGCCATCGTGCATCACGGACGGCTGGATTCGGGCGTGCTGCTGCTGGTGAAGCCCTATCGCAAGCCCGATCTGGCCAGCATGATCCGGTTGGCGCTGGCGAGCTAACAGGATCTTGACGAATCCCCTTGCTGTCATTCCGGGGCGTGCCGCCGGGTCCGCGCAAAGCGCGGCCCGATGACAGATTCCGCGCGAACTATATGGCGCACTTGCGCGCCGGAGAATCTCACGCGAAGACTTCGTTGCGTTTTCTTCATTCCGGATCGCCGCTGCGCGTCGTCCGGAATGACTACGCGAGTTTTTCGCCGGGCTGCTGGACCGTCTTGTCCCTCCGCCATTCCGATGGTCAGATCATGGCGCCCCGACTAGAATAGGGCAACCCAACGGAAGCGGCCCAATGAACAATCTTCTGACCGACATCGCCGGCATTCGTGTCGGCCATGCTGACGATGAGAGGCTCGCCTCGGGTGCCACAGCCATCATCTTCGAAAAGCCGGCGGTGGCCGCAATCGACATTCGCGGCGGCGGTCCAGGTATCCGCGAGGGCGCGGTGCTTGAACTCGCCAACAGCGTCGAACGGATTGATGCCATCGCGCTCGCCGGAGGATCTGCCTTCGGACTGGAAGCCGGCGGCGGCGTGCAGGCCTGGCTTGCCGAACAGGGTCGCGGTTTTAAAATCCGTGACGCCGTCATTCCTATCGTGCCCGGCGCGATCGTGTTTGATCTTCTCAATGACGGCGACAAGGCCTGGGGCCGCTTCGCGCCCTATCGCGAGTTCGGCTATCAGGCGGCCGCGACAGCCACCACATCTTTTGCGCTCGGCAGCGTCGGCGCCGGCCTTGGGGCCACCACCGCCAATTTCAAGGGTGGATTGGGCTCAGCCTCGGCGATCTCCGCGGGCGACATTCGCGTCGCCGCGCTCGCGGTGGTGAACGCCGCCGGCAGTGTCACTGTCGGTGATGGTCCGTGGTTCTGGGCCGCACCGTTTGAGATCGATGGCGAATTCGGCGGGCGCGGATTGCCCGCCGCCTTTTCACCGGACATGCTGCGGATGCGGCTGAAGGGAGCGGCCGGCGCGAGCGCGGTGGAAAACACTACGCTCGTCGTCGTTGCCACCGATGCGGAGCTGACCAAACCGCAAGCCAAGCGGCTGGCGATGATGGCGCAGACCGGCTTTGCCCGCGCGATCTATCCCGTCCATGCGCCACTTGATGGCGATGTGGTGTTTGCCGCTGCCACTGGCGCAAAAAAGATCGATCCGCTGGCCGGCCTCACCGAGCTTGGCATGGTGGCCGGAAATGTCGTGGCGCGCGCTATTGCGCGGGGCGTTCATGCGGCGACCGCGCTGCCGTTTCCCGGCGCCCTGCCCGCCTGGAAAGACCGCTTCGGATGATGGTCCGGCGAGTATCAGACGCTGACTGACAGCGATCCGGCGGCAGAATTCGCGATCGCCTGCGCCTCGCGCTGAATCATCTGTTCGATGGAATGATATGAGGCGGTGGCTGAAGCCGCCGCCGCATTGGTGGCGGCGGGAGCCACTGACGTCATGGTCACCGTCGAGCCATCAACATAGGTCAGCGACGTGGTGACCGAGCCGTCGCTGTTGGTGACCGACGTACTAGTTGCGCCCTGCGCCTGCGCGAGCGGGCCGCTGTCTGTGCCATCACCCGCAGCATTGCGGTCGAATGCGCGCATCGCGTGGCGATGTCCGCGTCCGGCTTTCAACGCGGATGCCATCTCGTCAAGGCCGACCGAGCCATCGCTGTTCTGATCGAGCTTGGAAAAGACGTCGTCGGCCTGGGCGAGATTGGTGCCGCCGGCACCTAACGCATTCTCAAATTCGGCCTTGCTGATCTGGCCGTCGCCATTGGCATCAAGCTGCGAGAACAGGTCCTTCAATGGGTCTGGCGGGCTCACAGCCGGTGTGATCTGCGCGCTCGACTGTCCCTGTGCCTGAAGCAATGCATTCATGGTGCCCGGCGCGATCTGCACGCCACCCGCCGCGGGCGGCGGCAGATCAGTCGGTGCCGGGGCTGTGCCGACATTGTCGAACGCCTTCGCCCAGGGCTTCGCATGATTGTCCGAGGACACGCCGGAAGAAGACGTCAACGACTTCAGGGCGTCGATCAAGGACGACGCCGCACCAATGGCGACAGGCAGCATGGCGGGCTCCGGATCCTGGCCCTTGCCGGGCCAGCGTTTCACCCCTCCCGCAGCAAGCGGCGTGCCATGGAAAAAATGCTGATAGATGAGGGGCTTTGACGCCGAGGGGACATCGGATGCCCGGCAATCCCTGCCGCTTCACGGCAGAATTTTCCGCCCTTTCCCGCAATGATCTGAAGGGTTTTGACTCCGTGCCGATCCTTTCGACCTCATGTGTGAGGCGCTCCGCGTTTTGCCGCATCCAGGCCAGGGGATCGAAGCGACGTCCGATTGCCCCCAGCCGACGCGCATGTTAGGCGAAGCTATTCGCGGGCCCCTGACAGCCCCGGGGAGATTTTGATGTCTGGTTCCTTCGTCCCCCGCCCCCTGATCATCGCGCCGTCAATCCTGGCGTCGGACTTCTCAAAGCTCGGCGAGGAGGTTCGCGCGGTGGACGCCGCCGGCGCGGATTGGATTCATCTCGACGTGATGGACGGACATTTCGTGCCGAACATCTCTTACGGGCCTGATGTCATCAAGGCGATGCGGCCGCATACGCGCAAGTTTTTTGACGCGCATCTGATGATCGCCCCCGCCGATCCCTATTTCGAGGCCTTCGCGAAGGCGGGCTGCGATCAGATCACGGTTCATGCGGAGGCCGGCCCTCATCTGCACCGCTCGCTGCAGAGCATTCGCGCGCTCGGCAAGAAAGCCGGCGTGTCGCTCAATCCCGCGACGCCACTGAACGCCATCGAATACGTCCTCGACATGATCGATCTCGTGCTGGTGATGTCGGTCAATCCCGGCTTTGGCGGTCAGGCCTTCATCCCCTCGGCGATCGGCAAGATCCAGGACCTTCGCGCGATGATCGCCGGAAGACCGATCGATATCGAGGTCGATGGCGGTGTCGGGCCAGATGTGTCCGGCGCGCTTGCCGCCGCCGGCGCCAATGCGTTTGTGGCGGGCTCGGCGGTGTTCAAGGGCGGCACGACTGAGTCCTACAAAGCCAATATCTCCGCGATCCGCAATGCCGCGGCGAACGCGCGCGGCGAGGCGATCTAACCCGATCCCTGCGTTCTCAGTGGCGGCCTGACCACGGTCACGGAACAGGCGGCGTCGGCGGCGACCTTGGCCGAGACGCTGCCGAGGATGTTGCGCGCCAGAGAATGTTGCCGCGCGCCAATCAGAATGTGATCGACCTGGCTGGCGGCGGCGAATTCAAGAATGGCGGAGGCCGGATCGACAGCTTCCAGTACGTGTACCGACAGCCGGTCTTCCCCGAGTTTCAGCGGTGTCGCCCAGTGCCGCAGCCGCACCAGTCGATCGATGTGTTTGTTATGCCCCTGCTCGTCCAGTGTGCGATCGAGCGCGAGGCGTTTGAGCCTGAGGACATTGAGGCAGGCAAGCCGCGCGGATGGAAGCGTTGCCAGGATGCGCTCGGCACTCACCCGCAACGCCTGGCTGAGTTCCTCCGATGCTTCGTCAAGGTCGATGGCGATCGCCACGATCGGACTCGAGGCGAGGTGCGCGGCAACATCGGATTTGGGCGGCGCCTCGAGCGTCAGGCCGCGGTTGAAGCGGCGACGCAGCACGGTTCTCAGGGGGTCACGCTCCAGCTTCTCGGCGCGCCCTGTGAGCTTGACCTGATCAGGATGGCCGAGGTCGAAGGCGAGTTGCGCGGCGGTCGGATGTCGCCACACCGGCTCGATCTCCAGACAGCGCAACACCGATTCCTGCAGCCAGGGCGGATAATCCGGCCGCAGTTTTCGCGGCGGGTAAGGATCGCGCCATAGCCTTCGGCGCATACCGCGCAAGGTCTCGGTCTCACCGAACGGCCGCACACCTGTGGTGAAGAAATAAGCCAGCACTCCGAGGGAAAACAGATCACTGCGTGGATCGTCGCGCCGGCCGAGCAAACGCTCCGGCGCCATGTAGGGCGCCGTTCCGTAAGGCAGACGAAACTCCTCCTGCAACAAGTCCGGCAGTTGGTTGTGATGCGACAGTCCGAAATCGATCAGGACCGCCTCGCCTGTCGCTCGAAACATGATGCTGCTCGGCTTGATGTCGTGATGGATGACGTTCTGCCGATGCAGATCGGCGAGCGCCACGGCGATTTGGCCTATGATCGCGGCCGCTTCGGCGTAGCCGAGCGGTAGTTCGTTGAGCCGCCGGTAAAGCGTGTCGCCGGGAATGCGCTCGATCACCACATAGGGTTGGCGGGCAAAATCGCCGGTGCCGAAGCAAGCGGGGACATGCGAACCCGACAATCGCGGCAGGATCATCTGCTCCATCTCGAAACTGACGATGGCGGCTGGGTCTTCGCCCTCGGAAACCCGGGGCACCTTCATCAACAGCGGCGTGGCGATATCAGGGTGGGTCACGCTCCAGAGCAGCGCCATTCCGCCGCGATGAACGCATTCGCCGATCACAAAGCCATCAATCACGGCGCCCGGGCGGATCGGCGGCTCGCGCATGAGCTATCTCCCGACCCGCAACCTGTCAGCCAACCAGAGCGGCAGGCCGTTGGCGCGGATCTGCTGCGCCGCCGCCTCCACGTCATAAGGCACGCGGTGATAGGTCACCTCCCTGCGCTTCGTGTCGTAGATCGCAAAGCTCGCGGCGGCATTGTGGTCCCTGGGCTGTCCGACCGACCCCAGAACCACCAGCCATTGCCGGCCTGAGAGCATTTGCACGGGCACGCGAGCGGTCGGAATAAAACTCGTCATCTTTGCCGCCGCCGACATCGAGTACATCGCCGGCTGGTGAATGTGGCCGCAAAACGAGACATGCGCATCAGTCGCCATCAGGCTATGGGCAGCATCATTGGCGTTGCGGACATAACGCCATCTGGAAGGCTGGCTCGCCTCTGCATGGACATAAAGGCGATCCTCTTCCCGGATCGTCATCGGCAGGTCGGCCAGAAAGCGCCGTTGCGCGGCGCTGAGGCGCCCACGCGTCCATTCAATTGCCGCCTGGGCTTCGGCGTTCATGGTCTCGGAGGAGGTGCCGATGGCCTGATCGTGGTTGCCGCGCAACGCCAGCGCGCCTTGTTCGACCAGATCCATCACTGTATCGACCGCCCATTCGGGATCGGCGCCATAACCGACGTAGTCGCCAAGCAGGACGATGCGCTCGCTGCCTTGCGCGCGCGCCGCCTCAAGACACGCGCTGAACGCCTGCCGGTTGGCATGAATGTCCGCAAAGATGGCAAGCCGCACGGTTTCCTCCGTTTCAACGCTACCGACCAGCTTGGGCCGAAGCTTTGACGGATATCAAGAGGAGTCCCGGCGCGCCAATGACGCGAGCTATTTCAGAGAACAGTTCGTGCGGGCACTGAAAGGGATCGGAATGGAATGGCGCAGCTAAGTGGAGTTATTGTTTGCTCGGCGCCCGCAGCCCTCGCAACAGCAGCGCCAGCAGCGTATCGATCCGCTCCCCTTGGTTCGGATCGCTCCATTCCTCGCAATGCGCGGGATGATGGAAGCGGGCGGTGGCATCGAACAGCGCACGCGCCATGAGCACCGTATCGGTGACCTCGAATTCGCCCTGGGCCACGCCGTCCGAGAGCATATCGGTCAGCTGATCAACAAGGCCTTCCTTATAGGCGCTGACTACTTCACGGGCTTCCTGCGCAAGCGAAAGATAGGTCGCGAACATTTCCGGATCGTCGCAAACTTTCCGGCATTTGATGCCGATCAGTTCGCGAAACCACCGCTCAAGCCGCGCCGGCGCCGGTCCAGTTTCCGCGGCGATCGCCTGCAGCGGCGCATTGGATCGCTCCAGCCAGCGCTTGACCACCGCATCGCGCAGCGAAGCCTTGCTTGGAAAATGGCGATAGACGCTACCGTGGCTGACGTCCAGCGCGCGGGCTACGTCCACCACAGTGGCCTTCGCCAGCCCGAACCGACGCAGCACGTCTTCGGTTTTTTCGAGAATCCGGTCTGGTGTCAGCGCAACGACCTCGTTCATGCACACACCGCTTCGTTGTCATTCGAGCGAACACGCGGCAGACGGTCATCCGGCAGCCTGTCCTCGTCGTCGCTTTCATCTCCGGCCGGCAGTCCGGCTAAATCAAGGCTGACGGCGCCGCCCGGCCCTTCGGTCCCCAGCCGCTTCCAGATCAACCCTTTCGCAGGCTTCAACTTGGCGGCCTGCGCTTCCAGGTGGCGGGCCACCTGGAGGTTGAGCCAGCGCTGCATTTGTGTCGTCAAATAGAGAAATTCGATGGTCATGGCGGAAGTCCTTCTAACGTTCGCCTGCCGTCCGGCCAGAGCAATGCGAACGCCTCATTGGCGTTGTGAAGTGTAAATAGCACATCGCGCTGACAGATTTCAATATCTGTCAGTCAATATTTCTAGAGGTTGAGCTATGCAAAAAGGCACGGGCTTGGAGCGCCTCCGCCCCGGTTTGTCTGGCTTCGCCAGTGTGGCGGATTTGTCGTTCCTACCAGCGTGGCGGCGAGTCCTTCGTAGGAACCTCAAATCCATAGCCACACTAGAATCATACAGTTGACTAGTGTCCTTTGGCTCCGACGCTTGTAAAAGCGGGTGCTGCAAGGTGATACAAGCGTCGGAGCCACTAGCTCTACTAAAGCCCCGTTTTAGCTCCCAAACCCCACGAGTCGACCGATGATCCCCCGCTATACCCGCCCGGAAATGGCCGCCATCTGGGAGGCCCAGACCCGTTTCAAGATCTGGTTCGAGATCGAGGCGCATGCGGCGGACGCCCAGGCCGAATTGGGGGTAATCCCGAAGGAAGCGGCCCGGACCATCTGGGACAAGGCCCGGAATGCCACCTTTGACGTGGCGCGGATCGACGAGATCGAGCGCGAGACCAAGCATGACGTCATCGCTTTCCTGACCCATCTGGCGGAAATCGTCGGGCCCGAGGCACGGTTCGTCCACCAGGGCATGACCTCCTCGGACGTGCTCGACACCTGCCTCAATGTGCAATTGACCCGGGCCGCCGACCTGCTGGTCGAGGACATTGATCGGGTACTGGCGGCGCTGAAGAAACGCGCCTTCGAGCACAAGATGACGCCGACCATTGGCCGGTCCCATGGCATCCATGCCGAACCGGTGACCTTCGGTCTCAAGCTCGCTGCCGCCTATGCCGAATTCACCCGCGCCCGCGAGCGGACGGTTCTGGCGCGTCAGGAAGTCGCCACCTGCGCGATTTCAGGAGCCGTCGGCACCTTCGCGCAGATCGACCCGCGCGTCGAAGAACATGTCGCCAAAGCGATGGGCTTGCGGCCCGAGCCCGTCTCCACCCAGGTGATCCCGCGCGATCGCCACGCGATGTACTTCGCCACCCTCGGCGTCATTGCCTCCTCCGTGGAGCGGCTGGCTACCGAAATCCGGCATCTGCAGCGTACCGAGGTGCTGGAAGTGGAAGAGTTTTTCTCCGAGGGCCAGAAAGGCTCCTCGGCCATGCCGCACAAGCGCAATCCAGTGCTGTCGGAAAACCTCACCGGTCTGTCGCGCATGGTGCGGGCCTATGTCACGCCGGCGCTGGAGAATGTGGCACTGTGGCATGAGCGCGATATTTCGCACTCCTCAGCCGAGCGCATGATCGGACCCGATGCCACGGTGACGCTGGATTTTGCACTCAACCGTCTCGCCGGGCTGATCGACAAACTCCTCATCTATCCGGCCAACATGCAGAAGAATCTCGATCGCCTTGGCGGCCTCGTCCATTCGCAGCGGGTGCTGATCGCGCTGACGCAAAAGGGCTGCAGCCGCGAAGACGCCTACCGGCTGGTGCAGCGCAACGCCATGCCGGTATGGCGTGGCGAAGGCGATTTCCAGACGCTCTTGAAGACCGATCCCGAGGTGAAGAAATATCTCAGCGACGCCGAGATCGGCGAGCAATTCGATCTCGGCTATCACCTCAAGCATGTCGATACGATCTTCCGCCGGGTGTTCGGCGAAGCCTGACAGGTGACGAGAATGGCGAACGTGATCTCCGTCAGTTCGCGTGCCGGCCACCATTTCAGCAAGACGCCGAAGCTCAGCATCCGGCTGATCGCTGGCCTCGGCGTCGAGGGCGACGGCCATGCCGGCGCTACCGTCAAGCATCGCTCGCGGCTCCAGCGCACGCCTGAGCAGGCCAATTTGCGCCAGGTTCACCTCATCCAGTCCGAACTGTTTGACGCGCTCGGCGGCGCAGGGTTCGCGGTGCGCCCAGGCGATCTCGGCGAGAACATCACCACGAAGGGAATCGACCTCCTCGCCTTGCCGGCCGAGGCGAGACTTCGGCTCGGAGCGAGCGTCATCGTGGAGATCACCGGGCTTCGCACGCCCTGCATCCAGATCGATCGCTTTCAGAAGGGATTGATGGCGGCGGTGACGGATCGCGATACCACCGGCCGGCTGGTCGGCAAGGCGGGTATCATGGCGATCGTGGTCGAAGGCGGAGACGTCTCGCCAGATGATGCGATCGAGGTGCAATGGCCGGCCGAGCCGTTTCGGCCCCTCCAGGCGATCTGAGACCGGGCCGCTTCAAAACAACTGAATAGTAACTCTGATTCCGCTAGGATCATGACGTGCTGGTCCCACCTACCATCCTGGTGTTTGATTCCGGTCTTGGCGGGCTCACGGTGCTCCGTGAGATCGTCCGCACCCGGCCGGACGCCCATTATGTCTATGTCGCGGACGACGCTTTCTTTCCCTATGGCGACCACAGCGAGGACGAGATCGTTGCCCGCGTGGTGCCGCTGGTCGGCGAACTGATCGAGGCGCACGCGCCGGATCTTGTGGTAATCGCCTGCAATACCGCCTCGACGCTGGTGCTGCCGCATCTTCGCGCCGTTTATCGGGTCCCCTTTGTCGGAACGGTGCCGGCGATCAAGCCGGCCTGCGCCGCCTCTCGCACCCGCCGGATTTCCGTGCTCGGCACCAAGGGAACGGTGAAGCGCGAATATACCCGCGCCCTGATCCGGGACTTTGCCGGTGGCTGCGACGTCACCCTGGTCGGATCGGGCGAACTTGCTTCGCTCGCGGAAGCCGCCTTGAGCGGCCGGGAAGTCAGTGATGCCGCGATTTTGGCTGAGCTGACGCCCTGCTTTCAGGGCGACGCCGAAGATGCCCAGGCGCGTACCGACACCATCGTGCTCGCCTGTACGCATTACCCACTGCTGAGGGAGCGCTTTGTCCAGCTGGCGCCGTGGCCGGTGGACTGGATCGACCCGGCGCCCGCTATCGCCCGTCGCGTGGCGGCGTTGCTTGGCGAGAACGGCACTGGCCATTCCCGCGCCGGGGCCGAAATGATCTTCACCTCGCGGCGCCCACATGGCCTGGGTTCAACGCTCACCCCGTTCTTTGGCGGCCGCGTCCCTGCCTGACGGCCTGCTGATCACCCAACCGCATGCCTTGTGATTGCCAGCCTCCGCTATTTTGGCGTGGTTCGTGCTAGCGTTGTGGTAAGGGGTCTTTCCTCGATCCGACCTTCTGGGAATGAACCTGGCAGGTGAGCGCGGACACTCACCTTACGCGCGCAGGCCCTTTCGAAAGCTACAAACGACTAGATGCGTGGAACGGTCCAGAAAATCTCCCTGCCGCGCCGGCTGATCGCGGACCTGATGCGTGCATCGGCGGGCGTGCCGTTTGTCTCATTGCGGCGGAGCCTCGACATTGGTCCGCTGCTTCAGGCACGAGAAGGAGCAGCAACACGGCCCGGCTGGGCAGCGATCTTTGCCAAGGCGTTTTGCCTGGTGGCTCGGGAGGAGCCGGCGCTGCGGACGCTCTACGCAAAATGGCCCCGGCCGCATTTCTACCAGCTGCCGCGCAGCGTCGGCATGATCGCCATCGCCCGCATCGAGGCGGGCGAGGATTGCGTGTTGATGCAAAAAGTGCTCGCGGCCGATGAATTGCCGCTGGTCGAGGTCGACGCCCTGATCCGCCACGCCAAACATGCGCCGGTGGCCGAGGTGCCGGCCTTCCGCAAGATCCTGCGCGCCACCGCCCTGCCCTGGCCGCTTCGTCGCCTGGTATGGATGATTGGGCTCAATTTCGGCCGCCAGCGAGCCAATTATTTCGGCAGCTTCGGACTTACCTCGGTGGCGGCCCGTGGCGGGGGCGAACTGCACGCCCTCAGCCCCGGTCCCTTCATTCTCAGCTATGGAACCGTCAACCGCGACCAGACCATCGATGTCGTGATCCGCTGGGACCACCGGATTACCGATGCCGCGCTGATCGCGCGCGTCCTGACCCGGCTCGAACAGGTGCTGAATCGTGAAATCGCCGCCGAACTCGCGCCGAAATCGGCCACCAGCGCTCCCCAGCCGGTCCGTGCGATAGCCCCCTGAGCGTCCAGCCGCTTCCCACAGATCATTTGACAGAAAGCCGGTTTCTCCCTAGAAACCGCCTGCTCGCGGGCCGGCTTTCGGCCCGCGTTGCGTTTCGCGACCCGTGGTTCGCCCCTACGCTTTAGGGTGCGGATCTGTCAGTTCCGGGACATCCCGGCACGCAGGAGGGCGCGTTTCCTCATCTTCCAATTCAACCAACGAGGACGCGATGACAAAGCGTAGTGAAGCCAAATACAAAATCGACCGCCGGATGGGCCAGAACATCTGGGGCCGCCCGAAGAGCCCGGTCAACCGCCGGGAATATGGCCCCGGCCAGCACGGTCAGCGCCGCAAGGGCAAGCTGTCGGATTTCGGCGTGCAGTTGCGCGCCAAGCAGAAGCTGAAGGGCTATTACGCCAATATCAGCGAGCGCCAGTTTCACGGTATCTACGTCGAAGCCGGCCGGATGAAGGGCGACACCGGTGAAAACCTGATCGGCCTGCTCGAGCGTCGTCTTGACACCGTAGTCTATCGCGCCAAGTTCGTCGCCACCATGTTTGCCGCGCGCCAGTTCATCAACCACGGCCACATCAAGGTGAACGGCCGCAAGGTCAACATCGCAAGCTACATGCTGAAGGTCGGTGACGTCGTCGAGGTCAAAGAATCCTCCAAGCAGCTCGCGACCGTGCTGGAAGCCAGCCAGCTGGCGGAGCGCGATGTGCCCGATTTCGTCGAAGTCGATCACGCCAAGATGACCGCAAAATTCCTCCGCGTTCCCCATCTGACGGACGTGCCGTTCGCGGTGCAGATGGAGCCGCATCTGATCGTCGAATTCTATTCGCGCTGATTGCCGCGATCAAAACCCCGGCTGTGGTCGGGCTTGATCTGCTGGTTTTGTGACACGCAAATCAACGTCCGCATTCGATGCGAATGCGGACGTTTTTTATTTGGCTCGCATAATCGCCGCGCACCACATTTCAGCCCGATCCTCGGGTCCGCGTGGCGGACCCGCAGACGGCGATTTCAGCTACCGGGTTCGAGGCCCGTTCGATCAATCCTCGATGAACACCAACCAGGATCGGCTCTCCCGTGACATTCTTGACCATTCCTTCGCCGATCGCTCGAGCCATGGCAGAGCGCAATTACGACAGGCTGACGCCGGTCCAGAACGCCGTCATTGCGGACGATGCCGCCGACCGCGACCTGCTGGTTTCGGCTCAAACCGGCTCGGGTAAGACGGTCGCTTATGGGCTGGCGATTGCGCACGATATTCTGGGTGACGCCGACAAGTTCGAAGCCGCCGCGGCTCCGCTGGCCCTGATCGTCGCCCCGACGCGTGAACTTGCTTTGCAGGTGCAACGCGAACTCGCGTGGCTCTATCAACACGCCAATGGGCGCGTCGTCTCTTGCGTCGGCGGCATGGACCCACGCCGCGAACAGCGAGAGTTGGCCGCGGGCGCGCATATCGTGGTCGGCACGCCGGGCCGGCTCTGCGATCATCTGCGGCGCAACCGGCTTGACGTGTCGAACTTGAAGGTCGTCGTGCTCGACGAAGCCGACGAAATGCTCAATCTGGGCTTTCGCGAAGATATGGAATTTATCCTCAACACCACGCCCGACAACCGCCGCACCTTGTTGTTCTCGGCAACGATGCCGCGCGAAATCGCCTCAATGGCGAAGAAGTACCAACAGCAGGCTTTTCGAATCGAGGTCGCGGGCGACGAAGGCGGCCACGCCGACATCGAATATCGCGCCATCCGGATCGCAGCGGGCGACGTCGAACATGCCGTGGTCAACGTCTTGCGATTTTTCGAGTCCCCCAGCGCTCTGGTGTTCTGCAATACGAGAGAAGCCGTCCGGCATTTGCAGGCGGCACTCCTGGAACGTGGCTTCGCCGTCGTCGCCCTTTCCGGGGAGTTGACGCAAAACGAACGCACCCAGGCGCTTCAGACCTTGCGCGACGGAAGAGCCCGCGTCTGCGTCGCTACCGACGTGGCGGCGCGCGGCATCGATCTTCCAACGCTGGACCTGGTGATTCACGCCGAGCTTCCGAACGACGCCGAGGTTTTGCAGCATCGTTCCGGTCGCACCGGCCGTGCCGGGCGCAAGGGCGTCAGCGTCGTGCTGGTGCCGCCCGCGCGGCGGCGGCGCGCGGAAGTTCTGCTGAATCTGGCGGGGGTAGATGTTGCCTGGAGCACGCCACCGACATCGGATGAAATCCGCGAACTCGACCAGAAGCGGATGTTGCAGGACGCCTTGTTCGCCCACGAGGTCACGGCCGAAGATCTGGTCCTGGCGCGCGCCTTGCTCGCCGAGCGGTCGCCCGAGGACATTGCCACCGCCTTAGCCCGGCTCTATCGGTCACGGCTTCCCTCGCCCGAAGACGTGCTCGATCCCGGCCAGAACATCGGCCGATCGCATGACCGGTCTCAGGACCGAACGCGCGATAACCGTAGCCGGGAAAAAGACACCCGACCATCACGCGACGATGACCGCGCCGCCGGACGAAAGGGAAAGTCGCAACGTCACGGCATGGCCGAGGGCAGCGTGTGGTTTCGCGCCGCGATCGGGCGCCAGAAAAACGCCGAAGCGCGCTGGCTCCTGCCGATGATTTGCCGCCGTGGCGGCATCGACAAGAACGATATCGGCAGCATCATCATCGGCGAGACAAGCACCAAGTTTGAAATCTCGAGCCGTGTTGCGGATTCCTTCGCCGGTAAAATCCGTCGCCCCGACAAGGAAGACAATATTCGCATCGAATTGCTGGCCGAGGGCGCTCAGACCGACGAGCGATCGGAGGAGCGACCGCACAAGCCCCGGCGCGAAGCGGCCAGGGACGACCGCAACGCCCGTCAGAACGACAGAGAGCGCGACGAGCGAGGCTCGAAGCCCTATCGCAAACCGCACGACGATGCGGGCTTCGAGAAGCCGAGGTTCGAGAAACCGAAATTCGAGGATTCAAAATTCAAGAAGCCGAAATTTGAAAACAAGTTCGACAGGGACGCCGGCCCCAAAGCGAAGAAGCCGTGGCGCGACAAACCTGACCACGCCGAGCGCCCCCGGCAAGCAAATAAGGCGCCGCACGCAAAGCCAGCTTTCGGAAAGAAACCCAAGAAGAAAAATCGCCGAGACTGAAGCCGGTCGCAGCGCCGGTCAGAAGCGATGTTTCCTTCGGAAGATTGGCCGCCCAATCAAACCCGACATGACAGGGAAGCCCGGCTACCGCCCGGCCTTTCTGTTCGTGCCGTGGGCACCATTGCGTCAATCCCCGGAAGGACGGCCAAATCTCTCGAGACAATCCTGGTGCAGTTCTTGGCTTTCCGGCGAGAAACAGCAAAAGATCACATGCTGGAGCGACGGCGCTGAGGTCAAGGTTTCGGCGACCGTCGATACCGCAATGTTCGCCGCGCGATCAGCGGGAAATCCGTAGACGCCGGTGGATATCGCCGGAAAAGCCAGCGAAGCCAACGCATGATCGCGACAAAGTTCAATGGCGCGCCGATAACAGGCGGCAAGGTGCGCGTCTTCGTCCTGACCGCCGCCACGCCACACCGGCCCAACGGTATGGATCACATGGCGCGCCGGCAAACGATATCCGCGGGTGATCTTCGCCTCACCGGTCCGACAGCCGTTGAGCGTTCGACACTCGGCCAGGAGACCAGGTCCCGCGGCGCGATGAATGGCGCCATCAACACCACCGCCCCCGAGCAGCGAGGAATTAGCCGCGTTGACGACGGCGTCAACCGCAAGCCTGGTGATGTCGGTCAGAGCAGTCTCTACGCGCGCCGCGCCGATCAGGCGCGCCGTCAAATCAGGCGACCGCGTCGGTCTGCACGCCCTTGTCGGCAAAAAGCTGCTGCAACTCGCCGGCCTGGAACATCTCGCGGATGATGTCGCAGCCGCCGACGAATTCACCCTTCACATAAAGCTGCGGAATGGTCGGCCAATTTGAATAGGCCTTGATGCCGTTGCGCAGTTCGGGAGATTCCAGAACGTTCAGGCCCTTATAGCCGACGCCGATATGGTCGAGGATCTGCACCACCTGACCGGAAAAGCCGCATTGCGGAAATTGCGGGGTCCCCTTCATGAACAGCACGACGTCGTTCGACTTCACTTCGTTGTCGATGAATTGCTCGATGCTCATTTTTTCAGCGTCCTTTGGAGGAGAGGCCGGCCAACCCCGGCAGACTCCCAAACCCGCATATATGTACCCCGAAAGCCCTTTACAGCCAAAGTAAATTGCCGGGGAGCGAGCCTGAACCGAGAGCCAGGCCGGCCGCCACCGGTCGGAATGGACGTGCAGGGCTTTTTTGCTGTCGACCGGCACCTATCTAGGACAGACTATCCTGGAACCCATCGGACGAAACAAACGTTCTTCTCCCCGGACCGGAGATCTATGTGACGCTGACAGCACCCGCAGCCATGCTTGCCTCGCCCTCCCTGTTTCCGGATTCCTCCCGAGCCCAGCAATGGATCGACGCGTTTTTGCATGTCCGCCAGGAGACCGAACGCCGTGCCAGCCGCCTGAGCGCGGAGGACCAGCAGATTCAGTCCATGCCTGACGCCAGTCCGGCGAAGTGGCACCGTGCCCATACCACGTGGTTCTTCGAGCAGTTCGTTCTGGTCCCGCATGCTCCCAACTATCAGCCGTTTCACGCCGACTTCGCCTTTCTCTTCAATTCCTATTACGTCAGCGCAGGCCCTCGTCATGCCCGTGATCAGCGGGGCCTGTTGACCCGTCCGGGAGCCGAGGAGATCGGGGCTTATCGACGCCACGTCGATGCCGCGATGATCGGCCTCCTCGAAACCGCCGATCAGACGACGCTCGCAACCGTGCTTCCACTTCTGGAAGTCGGCCTCAACCACGAGCAGCAGCATCAGGAATTGATGCTGACCGACATCCTGCATGCCTTCGCGCAGAATCCGTTTCCGCCAATCTATGACCCGGAGTGGAAACTCGGCTCGGCGGCGCGGCCAGACGACAAATGGGTGAGGCTGCCAGAAGGCATTCACACCATCGGCCACGCCGAGGAGACATTTCACTTCGACAATGAAAAACCCACCCATCGCGCGCTGGTCGGACCAGTGCGACTGGCGCGCAATCTCGTCACCAATGCCGAATGGCTGGCCTTCATGGCGGACGGCGGCTACCAGCAGGCCAATTGCTGGCTGATGGACGGATTTGCGGTGGCGTCCAGCGAGGGATGGCAAGCGCCCGGCCATTGGCGCCAGATCGACGGCAGATGGCACATCGTCACGCTGGCGGGGCTGAAGCCCGTTCTGCCCGAAGCGCCGGTCATTCACGTCAGCTATTACGAGGCCGATGCGTTTGCGCGCTGGAGCGGCCGGCATTTACCGACGGAAATGGAGTGGGAAGTCGCGGCCCGCGCCGGTCAGCTCAACGATGCCTTCGGTATCGTCTGGCAATGGACCCGCTCGGCCTATGCGCCCTATCCGGGCTACCGGCCGGTCGAAGGCGCGCTTGGCGAATACAACGGCAAGTTCATGGTCAATCAGCTGGTGCTGCGGGGTTCTTCCTGCGCCACGCCCGAAGGCCACAGCCGCTTGAGCTACCGCAATTTCTTTTATCCTCATCATCGCTGGCAATTCACCGGCCTTCGTCTGGCCGATTACGACTGACCGATCATTCGCAAGCAGCCGCGAGTCTCGCGTCCCGGAGAACGTTATGAATATCCACGCCCCCGCGAACCAAGCGCATCGTTTCGACGAGCAGACCTCTGCAATGGCGCCAGATGTCGTCGACGGGCTGTCGCGACAACCAAAGCAGCTCTCCCCGAAATATTTCTACGACGCCGCAGGCTCCGAACTGTTCGAGCAGATTACGCAGCTGCCGGAATATTATCCGACCCGAACTGAACTCGGCATCCTTCGCAAGCAGGCTTCCGAAATAGCCGGAAGCGCGCCGTCGGGTGCGGCACTGGTGGAATTCGGCGCCGGCGCCACCACCAAGGCGCGGCTCCTGCTTAATCAGCAGACGTTTTTGGCCTACGTCCCCGTCGACATTTCCGCCGACTTTCTCGCCGGCCAGGCTTCGGTTCTGCGGCGGGATTTCCCGCGCCTCGATGTCTACCCGGTTGCGGCCGATTTCACCGCCTCCTTCGCTCTTCCCGAGGCGGTCGAAGGGCTGCCGAAGGTCGGCTTCTTTCCGGGCTCCACCATCGGCAATTTCGAGCCCCACGAGGCCTGCGCGTTTCTGCGCCGGACCCGAGAGCTTCTCGGGCCAAATGCCCAGATGATCGTCGGCGTTGACCTCGAGAAGGACGAACGCGTCCTGCATGCCGCCTACAATGACGCGGCCGGCGTTACCGCCAGCTTCAATCTCAATTTGCTGGTGCGTATCAACCGAGAGCTCGGTGGCAATTTCGACCTCGGCGCGTTTACCCATCGCGCGATCTATAATCGCGAGCGGCATCGCATTGAGATGCACCTGATCAGCACGAAATCCCAGACGGTTCGCCTTCTCGGGCGTAACCTCTCGTTCCGCCGGGGCGAAAGCATCCACACAGAGAACAGCTACAAATACAGCATCGAGCGGTTCACCGCACTGGTGCGGGGCGCCGGATGGCGAGTCCTGAAATCCTGGGCGGACGACGAGGGGATGTTTTCCGTTCACACGTTGGTCGGCTCGGACTGAGGAGTTTCCTCGAGATTCGCGCCGGCGCGCAGCGAGATCGATTCCCAGAGCGCGACGGCGACGACAATCGCGGTCGCCAGGAACGATAGAGTCAAAAGCGACATGCTGCCGCCGAACCAGAAACATGCCGCGAGTGCGACAATCCCGGCGATGTGAGAGGGTTGCAGCCAGCCGCGGATTGCGAACTTGAACAGGATCGTGCCGACCAGAAACAGCAACGGACCGCCGATGATGCTGAGCATCGCCTTCATATCGGCCGGCGCATGCGGATGTTGCAGCACGAGTTCGTCGGCTACGGCCGAGAGCACGATCCCTGCCACGATCGGCATATGCAGGTAGGTGTAAGCAAGCCGCGCCAGCCGGCCTGGTTCGCTCGACCGTGAGATCAGTTCCGAGCCGGCTTCGGCACCCTTGTGGAAATAAAGCCACCACATGGCGATGCAGCCAAGGAAGGCCGACGCAAACCCGCCCACGGTTTCGGCGCTCCAGGAAAGCTCGGCAAAGGTTGCGCCTGTCACCACGATGGATTCGCCGAGAGCGATGATGATGAAGCCGGCACAGCGCTCCGCCATGTGCCCACCCTCCACGACCCAGTCGGCCACCACGGAGGCGCCATGGACGGGAATCCAGAAACGAACCGCGGGCGAAACATATTCGATGGCGAGCGCCAGCGCCCATAGTCCCAGGCGCCACTCGCCGTCGGCAAATCCCCCGGCGATCCAGAACACCGCCGAAAAAGATAGCCAGCTCGTGATCCGCGCCGCATTCATCCGGGCGGGAGTGCGGGCCCGGGGGGTCGACAGCCACAGAAACACCGTCTTGCCGACCTGCATCCCGGCGTAAGCGCTGGCGAACCACAGGCCTCGCGATTCAAAGGCGTTCGGAATGGAAGTTGAAAGCACCAGCCCGCCCAGCATCAGGGCAAACAGCAAAATGCGGACCGGCGTGCGCTCGGGGTTGAGCCAGTTGGTGATCCACGACGTATAGACCCAGACCCACCACACCGCGAGAAACAGAAGCGTGGTCTGGACCGCACCGATCGGGCTAAAGTGGGTGAGCAGATAGTGCGAGATCTGGGTCACCGCAAAAACGAAGACCAGATCGAAGAACAGCTCCGCGTAGGTCACGCGGCTGTGCTGATTCGGCACGATGGGGCGAAACAGGGCTCCACGCGGGGTCTCGGCAGTCATCAGCCGATGCCCGCGTCAGCTTTCGGGAACGCCCGTCTGCAACGCCAATGCGTGCAGCACGCCACCCATCTGACCTTTCAGGGATTGATAGACGATCTGATGTTGCTGGACGCGGGATTTGCCGCGGAAGGACTCCGAAATAACCGTTGCCGAGTAATGATCCCCGTCGCCCGCGAGGTCGCGGATCGTCACCTCGGCGTCCGGCAAGGCCGCTTTGATCAGCGATTCGATGTCACGAGCGTCCATAGGCATCCGGCGGTTCTCCAGCTAGGTCACATTCGCCGTGAATTTAGAGCATGACGCGGCTCGTGTCGTGTTCTGAATTCACCGTTGCGCCCAGCGGGCGCTCTTCCGGCTTGGCCGGGCCCTACTATATTGGGATTACGGTCATTCTCGGCACGTCAATCGCTCGGCAGCCGTCAGGCCGGGCTGAGCACAAGGAGCCGCCATGAAGCTTCCCGGTCCCGATCATCCCATCACCATCACAGCCAATTCGAAGCGTGTCCGCGTCACTGCCGATGGTGTTACCATCGCCGAGACCGCGCACGCACTCACGCTCAAGGAAGCCAGCTATCCGGCTGTGCAGTATATTCCGCGCGAGGATGCCAACATGGCGCTGATGGTCCGTACCGATCGGGTCACGCATTGTCCCTATAAGGGCGATGCGAACTATTTCTCAATTGTTTCGGACGGCAAGACACTGGAAAACGCGATCTGGACCTATGAGACACCGTTCCCGGCGATGGCCGAGATCGCCGGTCATCTCGCGTTTTATCCCGACAAGGTGCGAATCGAGGAAGTGGCGTGAGGCGCAAGCCTCACGCCGGAGCGCCTATGCCCGAAAGATGGTAAGGCCCAGGACCAGAAGCACCAGGAAGATCACGACGAAGACATAAAACAGAAATCGCGCGACGTCGGCGGAGGCCGCCGAGATACCGGTAAATCCGAGGACACCGGCGATGATCGACACCACAAAGAAGATCAGCGCCCATTTTAAGATCGTCATAGCTCGCTCCTTGCCGTCCGTGGGCGTCACCCGTTACCGACCATTAACAGCCGGCAGCGCGTCCGGTTCCATTCAGGGAACGCCTGCGCGCGCGAACGAAGGTGGCAAAACCAGCTGCCAATTTCGCAACAACAGGGCTCCTAGACCGCGGTTCGCACGAGCGCAGTTCCACCGCACCAACAGAGATCTTGTGCAGGGTTTTAGAAAAGAACGGCTGCGTCAGGAAAGCTTGCCGCTCATGTAATCCGGCAGCCAGCTTTCGAAGGCCTGGGATAACGCACGAACCGAGACCGGCGCTTCACCGACGATTTCGATCATGTCGCCGCCGGTCGTGCCGATCCGCGTACAAGGCACGCCCGCGCCCTTCATCTTGGCCAGCACCAGCCCCGCCTGTTCCGCGGCAACCGTCACGATATAACGTGCCTGATCCTCACCGAACCAGAAGGCATGCGGAATGATCGATGAGGGGGCGGCGAGCAGCTGCGCGCCGATGCCGCTTGCCATCGCCATCTCGGCGAGTGCCACCAGCAGGCCCCCGTCAGATACGTCATGCACCGCAGTGGCGGTCCCGGAATGGATCATGCCGCGCACGACATCGCCGTTGCGTTTCTCGGCGGCGAGATCGACCGGCGGTGGCGCGCCCTCTTCGCGGCCGCAGATATCGCGGAGATAGACCGACTGGCCGAGCCAGCCCTGAGTGTCACCGATCAGCAGAATCGCCTCATTGCCGGCCTGAAAGGCCAGCGTCGCGGACTTCGTGAAATCATCCAGCAGGCCCACACCACCGATCGAGGGCGTCGGAAGGATGCCGCGGCCGTTGGTTTCGTTGTAGAGCGAAACATTGCCGGAGACGACGGGGAAGTCGAGCGCGCGGCAGGCATCGGAAATGCCCTTCAGGCAGCCGACGAACTGCCCCATGATCTCGGCGCGTTCCGGATTCCCAAAATTGAGGTTGTCGGTAATGGCGAGCGGTCGGCCGCCGACCGCGGTGATGTTGCGCCACGCTTCGGCCACCGCCTGCATTCCGCCCTGAACCGGATCGGCCTCGCAATAGCGCGGCGTGACGTCCACCGTCAGCGCCAGCCCCTTCGGGCCATCCTCGATCCGCACGACGGCCGCGTCGCCGCCAGGACGCTGCACGGTGTTGCCAAGAATGACGTGGTCATATTGCTCCCACACCCAGCGCCGTGAGCACAATTCCGGCGTGGCGACGAGCCGTTCCAGAGCAGCCGAAATTCCGATCGGCGGCTTCACGTCGCGGGCGTGAATCATCGGTAGCGGCGGGGATGCGACATGCGGCCGATCGTAGACCGGCGCCTCGTCGCCAAGCTCCTTGATCGGCAGGTCAGCCATCACGCGACCTTCGTGCTTCACGACAAAGCGCCGGGTTGGCGTGGTGTAGCCGACGACGGCGAAGTCCAGGCCCCATTTCCTGAAGATCGCCTCGGCCTCTTTCTCTTTCTCCGGCTTGAGCACCATAAGCATGCGCTCCTGGCTTTCGGAGAGCATCATTTCATAGGCGCTCATCCCGGCCTCGCGGGTCGGCACCGCATCGAGATCGAGCTCGACGCCGAGATCGCCCTTGGCGCCCATTTCGACGGCCGAGCAGGTCAATCCCGCCGCGCCCATATCCTGGATCGCGATCACACAGCCGGCTTCCATGATTTCGAGGCAGGCTTCGAGCAGCAGTTTTTCGGCGAAGGGATCGCCAACCTGCACGGTCGGGCGCTTGTCGGCGGAATCATCGTCGAATTCGGCTGACGCCATCGAGGCGCCATGAATGCCGTCGCGGCCGGTCTTGGAGCCGAGATAAACGATCGGCATATTCACGCCGGAAGCGGCCGCGTAGAAGATCTTGGCGGATTCAGCGAGACCCACCGCCATCGCATTGACCAGGATGTTACCGTCATAGCGGGTGTGGAAACGAACCTGTCCGCCGACCGTCGGCACGCCAAAGGAATTGCCATAGCCACCGACCCCGGAGACCACGCCCGAGACCAGGTGCCGGGTTTTCGGATGCTCCGGCGCCCCGAAAGACAGCGCATTCAGGCAGGCGACAGGCCGCGCGCCCATCGTGAAGACGTCCCGCAGGATTCCGCCGACGCCGGTCGTCGCCCCCTGATAGGGCTCGATGAAGCTCGGATGATTGTGGCTTTCCATCTTGAAAACCACGGCCTGACCGTCGCCGATATCGATGACGCCCGCATTTTCGCCCGGCCCCTGGATCACCCAGGGCGCTTTCGTCGGTAGTCCCCGCAGGTGCAGGCGGGATGATTTGTAGGAGCAATGCTCGTTCCACATCGCCGAGAAGATGCCGAGTTCGGTGAAGCTCGGCACCCGCCCGATCAGCTTGAGAATTCGATCATATTCATCCGGCTTCAGACCATGACTGGCGACGAGTTCCGGCGTGATGGGGGGCTGGCTCATGAACACTTCTTGCGCGATTGATCCCCTTTAATAGGGACATGGCGGGGCCTGTTAAAGGCCTTTTAGGGGGCAAATTTCCCCTGTCCATAGCTTTGCTGAAGGGCGCGCAGCCGCCGCATTTGCGCTGGCCGCCGGGATCGGTTTTAACAGGGCTCCCTTTGCTTCAGAAGGTCTGTCGTTTTGAACGTTTCCTCCAATTCAATGTATGCCAAGCGCGGCGACGTGCATGTCGAAACCGAGGGCGAGTTCGCCGGCTGGCGACGATGGACCCGCGATGGCTTCGAGAGCCAGGCAGGTCCGTTTTACCACCGGATGGATGAGGAGGGCCGCGTCACCTGCGCCTTTCGCGTCGGCAGGCAGCACCTCAACGGGCTGCGCAACGTCCATGGCGGCTGCTACATGGCCTTCGCCGATTATTGCCTGTTTGCGGCAGCATCGCCTGTCCTCGAGGGACCTGGCGTGACGTTGTCGTTTTCCTGCGAATTCCTTGATGCCGCCCAAGAAGGCGAACTCGTGATCGGCAGCTGCGAAATCACCCGCGCGGGCCGTTCGATTATCTTCCTGCGCGGTACATTGAAATGCGGCGAGCGGCCGCTTTTCACGTTTTCCGGCTCACTCAAACGAACGAAGCTTCATAACCTGAAGCCCGCTTGAAGAGACGCCAACGGGCGTCACTTTTGCCGGCAATAAGAAGACGATCAGGGAGCTTTCGCTTTGTCCGAGACTGCCGCCGCCGTCGAAAGCCTCGATCCCGAGCCCCCGCCGCAAGTCGGAGCACCCCACCGCCGCCTTTCCTGGCGGGATTATGCGCTGCTGCTGGCGCTCGCCACCTGCTGGAGTGCGACCTACCCACTGACAAAGATCGGTTTAGGGTCGATCCCACCCTTCACTTTCATCACCGTCCGCTCGCTGGTGGCGGTAATCCTCCTGCTCGTCGTGCTGTGGCTGCGCGGGCTGCGGTTGCCGACCGAGTTGAAGGCGTGGAAGGCCTTCACCCTCCAGCAGGTGATCAACGCCACGATACCGTTTCTGGTGATCACCTGGGCCCAGCAATATGTGCCGGCCGCACCCACCGTGGTGCTGGCATCGACCACGCCGATCATCGCCTTCTTCATCACCTGGGCGATCACCCGCCACGAACCGGCCGGCGTGGGACGACTGATCGGCGCGCTGCTCGGGCTTTCCGGCACCATCGTCATCATCGGGCTCGATGCCCTGCGTGGCATGGGCGGCAGCATTTACGCCGAACTCGCCATCCTGCTGGCGACGGTTTCCTTTGCCTGCGCCACGATTTTCGGCACGCGGCTGTCGGACTATGATCCCATGGTCGTCGCGGCAGGCTCGGTCATGGTCGGCACAGTGTTCGTGCTGCCGCTCTCGCTGATTTTCGAACACCCCTGGACCTTGCATCCGACAACGCAGTCGATCGCGGCAGCAATCGGCATGGGCGTCTTTTCCGGCGCGCTCGGCTTGATGCTGTTCTATATTTGCCTGGCTCGATTGGGGACACTCACCACCAATGCACAGAGCTATTTGCGGATTCCGATTGGCGTGGGCCTGTCGGTATTGCTGCTCGGCGAATCCGTTCCGCCCGATCTTGTCCTCGGCCTGATCCTGGTAATGGCGGGCGTCGCGGCGATGACCATCCCGGGAAGCGCCTATCGCAGAACGTTCTATCGACTGAGCGCGATAATCGGGCGGTAATCGTTGCCTTACGCCGCCCGCTCGAGGTGAGCGACGAGGCCGGCGAACAGGCCACGGCCATCGGTACAGCCCATGATGTCTTCGACGTGATTTTCCGGATGCGGCATCATGCCAAGCACATTGCCGCGCTCGCTGACAATGCCGGCGATGGAATGCGCCGCGCCGTTGAGGTTGGTGTTCTCGTCCACGAGCCCGTCGGCGGAGCAGTAGCGATAGAGCACCCTGCCCTCGCCTTCGAGCCGCTTCAAGGTGTCCTCGTCGGCCTCATAATTGCCCTCGCCATGTGCCACCGGCACGCGGATCACCTGGCCGGCATTGTAGCCCCGGGTGAATGGCGTGTCCGAACGCTCCACCCGCAGATGCACGTCCCGGCAGATGAACTTCAGCCGCGCATTGCGCATCAGGACGCCCGGCAGCAGCCCGGACTCGCAAAGGATCTGGAAGCCGTTGCAGACGCCGAGCACAAGGCCGCCTTTGGCGGCAAAGTCCCGTACCGCGTCCATCACGGGTGAACGCGCCGCAATCGCGCCACAGCGCAGGTAGTCCCCATAGGAGAAGCCGCCGGGCACCACGACAAGATCGGTCCCGTTCGGCAGCGAGGTCTCGGCGTGCCAGACCATCTTCGCCTCATGACCGGACGCGAGCTTCAGCGCACGCGCCATATCGCGCTCGCGGTTGATGCCGGGAAAAACGAGGACCGCTGATTTCATGGCAACCGCTTACCCCAGGACGTCAACCCGATAATTCTCGATCACCGTGTTGGCGAGCAACTTGTCGGCGGCTTCCTTCAGCACCGCCTCGGCTCTGCTTTTGTCGGCACCGGCAAGTTCGATATCGAACACCTTGCCCTGCCGCACGCTGGCAACGCCGTCGACCCCGAGCGACTTCAGCGCCCCCTCGATCGCCTTGCCCTGAGGATCGAGAATGCCGCTCTTCAGTGTTACCGTCACACGCGCCTTCATTTTAACCTCGTCATTCCGGACGGACCGCGCCGCGGGCTGATCCGGAATCTCGCGAAAAAACCTCTGGATTCCGGCTTCGCTGACGCGCCCCGGAATGACGTATCAGCTTTTGACCAGCACCGGACCAGAGCCGGCGGGCCGTTCGTTTTCGATGAGAATGCCGAGTCGCTTGGCGACATCGGTATAGGCCTCAAGCAATCCGCCGAGATCTCTGCGGAAGCGGTCCTTGTCGAGCTTTTCATTCGACTTGATGTCCCACAGCCGGCAGGAGTCCGGAGAAATCTCGTCCGCGACGATGATCCGCATCATCTCGTTCTCGAACAGCCGGCCGCATTCCATCTTGAAATCGACCAGGCGGATACCGATGCCGAGGAATAGGCCTGTGAGGAAGTCATTGACGCGGATCGCGAGCGCCATGATGTCATCGATTTCCTGCGGCGTGGCCCAGCCGAACGCCGTGATGTGTTCTTCCGACACCATGGGATCGTTGAGCTGGTCGTTCTTGTAATAGAATTCGATGATCGAGCGCGGCAGCTGGGTGCCTTCCTCGATGCCGAGGCGCTGCGAAAGCGAGCCGGCCGCCACGTTGCGGACCACCACCTCAAGCGGCACAATCTCGACTTCACGGATCAATTGTTCGCGCATGTTGAGACGGCGGATGAAATGAGTCGGCACCCCGATGTCATTGAGGTGCTGAAACAGATATTCCGAAATCCGGTTGTTGAGGACGCCCTTGCCCTCGATCACCTGATGCTTTTTGGCATTGAAGGCGGTCGCATCATCCTTGAAGTGCTGAATCAGGGTTCCCGGCTCCGGGCCTTCATAAAGAACCTTGGCCTTACCTTCATAAATGCGACGTCGACGGCTCATAGGGATGTACCGGGTTTTGTTGAAATCCATGAAGTTGATGTGCTCCGGATAACGCCAGATAACGCCAGCGGGTGCGACCCACGGCGGAGCTGCCGTGAAGGCCAGGAAACAGAACGAGAACCAGCCTGTGGCCAACCTAACCGATTGCCCACCCCGGTACAATCGATTCGGGCTTTTTCCAGCGAGTTTTACCGCTCCGACTGCGACAACGCCGTCGTTGTTTTAACAACAGCGAGCACTAGATTTAGGCACGGCGGGGCGCCCTCGCAATGTAGCCAACCCGGCCTGAATTAAGGAGTGGAACTGACATGACCACGTTCGACAAGCGCCAGGAAGGCTTCGAGAAGAAATTTGCGCTCGACGAGGAGCAAAGATTCAAGGCCACCGCGCGCGGGAACAAGCTGCTCGGCCTCTGGGCCGCCGAAAGGCTCGGCCTTTCCGGCGACGCCGCTCAGGCTTATGCGCGCGAGGTCGTTGCCTCTGATCTGGCCGAAGCCGGCGATGCCGATGTCGTGCGCAAGGTGCTCGGCGACTTCGCCGCGAAGGGGCAGGAGATCACCGAGGCCGAGTTGCGCGCCAAGATGGGCGAGTCGTTGGCGCTCGCGATCGCGCAGGTGAAAGCGGGCACGTGAGGGGACGGCACAAATCTCGACACGGTCGATGATCAAAGATCGGGGTTCCGGACATGGCGCTGTACGCCGTTCCGGAACGACAGCGCAACCAAGCCGCACAAGTCGGGAACGTCATTCCGGCGGCCGGAAGCGGCGGTCCGAAATCTCTGCTCGATAGTTGGGCGCTACTCCTCCTTGAAGCCATATTCGGGAACGTTGCCGGTGGCGCCGTAATATTTGTACGGCAGAAATTTGCCGCTCATCGTGATCTTGACGCGGTCACCCTTTGGGTTGGCGACGCGCTCCATCGTCATGTCGAAATCGATCGCCGACATGATCCCGTCGCCGAACTCCTCTTCGATCAGCGCCTTCCACGCGGGACTGTTGATCATCACCATTTCGTAGAAGCGATAGATCAGGGGATCGGTGGGCGGCATCGGCGTGCCGGTGCCGCGCATCGGCACCTCATTGAGCATGGCAATTTCGGACTTCGACAAACCGAACAGTTCGCCGGCATTGGCGGCTTGGGACTTGGTCAGTTTCATCTGACCGAGCACGGCGCCCACGATCAGCACCTCCGAATAGCCACCGATCTTCTCGCAGATGTGCTTCCAGCTCCAACCCTTCTCGCGCTTGATGTCGAGCAGCTTTTCGGTGAGATCGGATCGTTTCATGGCTCTGGCTCCCTTCCGAACAGGTCTTGGTGGCGTGCCTCGGAGAGTGGTATCGCGCGGCCGCGCCACCTCGCCTCCGGACACAGATGCCCAGAAATAGAGCAAGGAGCATGCCATCAAGGTCAGGAAACCGGCCGATTAAGCGCCGATGCCAGTTCGTCAAAAATCGCGCCGGGATCGTGCTCGATCGAGGTCGCGGAGAAGCGAATAACGCGGTAGCCGCGCTGCTCCAGCCAGGCCTGTCGCGCGGCGCGGTCCTGGATAATCGCGTCGTTTTCTGCAGGATTTTCGATCTCGATCGCTAGCCGATGAATGAACGAGACGAAATCGGGAATCTGGCGGCCGACCGGCGTCTGGCGCTTGAACTGGCCGGCAAAGCGGCGATCGCGGGTCAGGCCCTCCCACAGCAGCCGCTCGGCATCGGTCGGATTGCGCCGGAGCAGCCGTGCCAGCCCGCGCACCGTGCCGCCGGCATCGGAGGTCGAGCGATGCTCGCCTTGTTCGGCCAGCAGCGCCCGCAGCCGGGTCGCCTGCTCCCCATCGAGCACGCCTCCCTTGGCGGGCCCCTTGCGGCCTTCGGCAATCGCCATCACGACGCCATGCAGGGTGTGCATGTCCTGCTTGGTCGGCTCCATGCGGGTGAAGATGTTGCGCAGGTTCACCAGCATGGTGTCGCGCTTTTCCGCCGGCCGGAGAAATTCGACCTTGTCGAGTTCACGGACCAGGTTCTCAAAGAACGCCTGCATCTGGTGCTGGGAGGCGCGCTCCGAGCGTTCGGGCATGGCAAATGGCAGGACTCCCGCAGTCGCGAGCTTGAACCATTCGTACCCCATCAGCAGCACGGCCTGCGCGAGGTTCAGCGAGGCAAAACCCGGATTGACCGGAAAGGTAATGATGCGATTGGCGAGCGCCACCTCGTCATTCTCAAGCCCTGAGCGCTCACGCCCGAACAGGATCCCGACCCGACCGCCGGTGGCGACATCCGTCACCATCTCCCGCGCGGCGTCTTCCGGCGAGACCACGGGCTTGGCCTGGTCATGGGCACGGGCGGTGGTGGCAAAAACAAGGGAGAGATCAGCCACCGCCGCCTCGACCGTGTCGAACAATTCCGCGCGCTCGAGAATGGCGTCGGCCCCAGCGGCCGCGCGCTGGGCCTGAATGTTGGGCCAGCCGTCGCGCGGCTTGACCAGACGCAAATGGGCCAGCGCGAAGTTCCCCATGGCGCGGGCGGCCATGCCGATATTCTCGCCCAGTTGCGGCTCGACCAGAATGACCACCGGCCCCGCCAGTTCGACGCCTTTCTTGGTTTTATCGGTACCGGCTCCGGACATCTGCTCACTTTCTGATTCAAGATCTCAACGTTCTGAATCAGGCTCCGAAGAAATTGATTCAAGAGGTGAGAACGAATGCCCGGCCCGCGTCATTTTCTCAAGCCAAATATGGGCTTAGCTTGAACCCTTGCGAACCCCTTCGAGGCCGGAGAGGTGATCGCCGCAAGCGCGGGAGAGCACGCTCGCTCGCCGGATCAGCCAAAAGACCGTTTGTTGAAGCGTTGGGCTGAATTGCCCAATTCGGCCGCTTTCGCTGGCGCATGGTGGATGCTATAGCGCGATGGATTGACCCTTTACCACCCTCGAGCTCGTCGAAAAGGCCCGATCTCTCATGGCAAAAATCAAGGTGACCAATCCCGTCGTCGACCTCGATGGCGACGAAATGACCCGGATCATCTGGCAATACATCAAGGACAAGTTGATCACCCCGTTCCTTGATATCAACCTGATGTATTTCGACCTGGGAATGGAATACCGCGACAAGACCAATGATCAGGTGACGATCGACGCCGCCAACGCGATCAAGAAATACGGGGTCGGCGTCAAATGCGCCACCATCACCCCGGACGAGGCGCGGGTGAAGGAATTCGGCCTCAAGGAGATGTGGAAGTCGCCCAACGGCACCATCCGCAACATCCTGGGCGGGGTGGTGTTCCGTGAGCCCATCATCTGCCGCAACGTGCCGCGCCTGGTCCCAGGCTGGACCAAGCCTATCATCATCGGCCGCCACGCCTTTGGCGACCAGTACCGCGCAACCGATTTCAAGTTCCCCGGCAAGGGCACGATCTCGCTGAAATTCACGGGCGAGGACGGCAAGGTGATCGAGCGCGAGGTCTACCAGGCCCCCGGCGCCGGCGTAACGCTCGCCATGTACAATCTGGACGACTCGATTGCCGATTTCGCCCGCGCCTCGTTGAATCTGGGCCTTGCCCGCAACTATTCGGTGTATCTGTCGACCAAGAACACCATCCTCAAGGTCTATGACGGACGCTTCAAGGACATCTTCCAGGACATTTTCGACAAGGAATTCAAAGCGCAGTTCGACGCCAAGAAGATCACTTACGAACACCGGCTGATCGACGACATGGTGGCGGCCGCGATGAAGTGGTCCGGCGGCTATGTCTGGGCCTGCAAGAACTATGACGGCGACGTGCAGTCCGACACCGTGGCCCAGGGCTATGGTTCGCTCGGCTTGATGACCTCGGTGCTGATGACCCCCGATGGCCAGACCGTGGAGGCGGAAGCCGCCCATGGCACGGTGACCCGGCACTATCGCGAGCACCAGAAGGGCAAGGAGACCTCGACCAACTCGATCGCCTCGATCTTCGCCTGGACGCGTGGCCTCTCCCACCGCGCGAAGCTCGACAAGAACCCTGAACTCGAGAAGTTCGCTTCAACCCTGGAAAAGGTCTGCGTCGATACGGTGGAAGCCGGCTACATGACCAAGGATCTGGCGCTTCTGGTCGGCGCCGACCAGCGTTGGCTCTCCACCACCGGCTTCCTCGACAAAGTCGCGGAAAACCTCACCAAGGCGATGGCCGCCCAGTAGGCCGCGCAAAGGCGAGTTGCTCAACAACCGGCTCACCCCACCGAAGCAACAACGGACCGCCAGGCCTCGCCCTGGCGGTCCGTTTTCGTTTGCCCGCTGCGCTCTTGCGTCGGTTAGGACATGACTTGCACAGGCATGGGTCCCGGCTCTGCGGCGCGCCACTGCGTGACGCACCGCGTCCGGGACACGGATGACATGATTACCGGTGAGCTCTTCGTCGACTCTCGTGCCCCGGACGCAGCGCAGCGCCGCTTTCAGCGATGCGCTGCCGGGCCGGGGCCCATGATGCCGTCCTCATCTGTCTCGGCGGCAAGACGCGCTCCGCGCTTTGGCGCAGGCATGAAGGATCGCGATCAAATCAGATAGATCGGATTGACCCCTTGGCGGACGAGCAGATCGCCCTCATGCCGCCGCGACCGCCTTTTCGATAGCAGCGAGCGCCGCCTCTGCCTTGGCGCCATCAGGCCCACCGGCTTGCGCCATGTCGGGCCGGCCGCCGCCGCCCTTGCCGCCGAGCGCTTCGGAAGCCACGCGCACCAGATCGACCGCGTTGAGCTTACCGGTGAGATCATTGGTCACGCCGACCACGACACCGGCCTTGCCGTCGCCGGTGACGCCGACAATCGCAACCACGCCCGAACCAAGCTGCTTCTTGCCGTCATCGGCGAGGCTCTTGAGATCCTTCATCTCGATGCCTTCGACCGCACGCGCCATCAGCTTGACGCCGGCAACCTCGCGGACACCCGAAGCACCTGCCGAAGCGCCTTGCCCGCCGCCCATGGCGAGCTTCTTGCGCGCATCGGAAAGCTCACGCTCCAGCTTCTTGCGCTCCTCGACCAGGGCGGCAATGCGCGCCGGCACCTCCTCGATGGTGGTGCGCAGTTCACCGGCGGCCGAACGGGCGAGCGCCATGGTGTCGTTGGCGCGACGCCGGGCATAGCGGCCGGTCAGCGCCTCGATCCGGCGCACGCCGGAGGCTACCGCGCTTTCGCCGGTGACCGAGATCAGGCCGATCTCGCCGGTGCGGCGGACGTGGGTGCCGCCGCAGAGTTCGACCGACCAACCAAGCGCGTTGCCACCATGGTCACGGGCCGTCTTGCCCATCGAGACCACGCGAACCTCGTCGCCATATTTTTCGCCGAACAAAGCACGCGCGCCGGAATCCCGGGCGTCATCGACCGCCATCAGCCGCGTGGTGACCTCGTCGTTTTCCAGCACCACCTCGTTGGCGAGGTCCTCGATACGCTCCAGTTCATCCGGCGTAATCGGCTTCGGATGGACGAAGTCAAAGCGCAGGCGGTCTGGCGCCACCAGCGAGCCGCGCTGGGCAATGTGGTCGCCGAGCACCTGCCGCAGGGCCTCGTGCAAGAGATGCGTGGCGGAGTGATGAGCGCGGATCGAAGCGCGCCGCGCATGATCGACCTCAAGCTGCAGCGCCATGCCGGCCTTCAAGGTTCCGGACTCGACCTTGCCCAGATGCACAAAGAGGTCGCCGGCCTTTTTCTGGGTGTCGCTGACGGCAAAGCGCACGCCGCCCTCGCCGGTCAGGACGCCGGTGTCGCCGACCTGACCACCGGACTCCGCATAAAACGGCGTCTGGTTGAGAACGATCGCGCCGGCCTCGCCAGCCTTCAGGCTTGCGACCTCCTCGCCATCGCGCACCGCCGCCCCGACCACGCCTTCGGCCGTTTCGGTCTCGTAGCCCAGGAATTCCGTGGCGCCGAGCTTTTCGTGCAAACCAAACCAGACGCTCTCGCTGGCGGTATCGCCGCTGCCGGCCCAGGCAGCGCGCGCCTTCTCGCGCTGGCGGTTCATGGCGTCGGTAAAGGAAGCCTGATCCACGCTGATGCCCCGACTGCGCAGCGCATCCTGGGTGAGATCGAGCGGGAAGCCGTAGGTGTCGTACAGCGTGAAGGCGGTATCGCCGTCGAACATGTCGCCCTTTTTCAGGCTGGCGCTTTTCTCGTCCAGAATCGACAGTCCGCGCTCCAGCGTCTTGCGGAAGCGCGTCTCTTCCAGGCGCAGCGTTTCCTCAACAAGCTTTTCGGCCCGCACCAGTTCGGGATAGGCCTGGCCCATCTCGCGCACCAGCGCCCAGACCAGACGATGCATCAGCGGCTCACGCGCGCCAAGCAATTGCGCATGACGCATCGCGCGCCGCATGATCCGACGCAGCACATAGCCACGGCCCTCGTTGGACGGCAGCACGCCATCGGCAATCAGGAAGGAGGAAGCGCGCAGATGATCGGCGATAACGCGCAGCGAGGCCTTCTGCTCGCCCCGCGGATCGGCGCCGGTCAGATCGGCGATGGCGCGGATCAGCGCCACGAACAGGTCGATGTCGTAATTGTCGTGCTTGCCTTGCAGGACGGCGGCGACGCGCTCAAGCCCTGCGCCGGTATCGATCGAGGGCTTCGGCAGCGGATTGCGCTCGCCGGGGCTGACCTGTTCGAACTGCATGAAGACGAGATTCCAGATCTCGATGAAGCGGTCGCCCTCGGCTTCCGCCGAGCCGGGCGGTCCACCCCAGACCTTGTCGCCATGGTCGTAGAAGATTTCCGAACATGGGCCGCAGGGCCCGGTATCGCCCATCTGCCAGAAATTGTCCGAACCGGCGATGCGGATGATCCGTGATTCCGGCAGGCCCGCGATCTTCTTCCAAAGGTTGTAGGCCTCGTCATCGTCAACATAGACGGTGGCGGTGAGCTTGTCCTTCGGCAGGCCGAATTCCTTGGTCACCAGGTTCCAGGCGAGCTCGATCGCGCGATCCTTGAAATAATCGCCGAACGAGAAATTGCCGAGCATTTCGAAAAACGTGTGGTGGCGTGCGGTGTAGCCGACATTGTCGAGATCGTTGTGCTTGCCCCCGGCGCGGACGCATTTTTGCGAAGTGGTGGCGCGCTGATAGGCGCGCTTCTCGACCCCGGTGAACACGTTCTTGAACTGCACCATGCCGGCATTGGTGAACATCAGGGTCGGGTCGTTGCGCGGCACCAGCGGCGACGACGGCACGATCTCGTGGCCGTTATCGGCAAAATATTTCAGAAATGTCGACCTGATCTCGTTAACGCCGCTCATATTCATCCAATCGAAGCCGTTCTTTAAAAATGCCCCGATGGGGGCGGTTTCTCCGGCGCCCTGCTTTTAGACAAGCCCGCCCACGGAGTCCAGAAAGTGGGCGTGGGATCAGCGGGTTGCCGCAACAGCAACGGCGCGCGCCGGTTGCTGCGGCTTGCTCGCTCACAAGCGGACGAGAACGCTATCGGCATAGCCGTCTGAAGGACGACGTCGCTTACGCTCGCCGATGTCCCGCGTCTTGATTTTTAGTAAAGCAGCCAGACTGAAGGAGGGCCGGCCCTCAAGACAGCCGTTGATAAGGCGGCACTCGCGTTGACAGCCTTGGTTTTGGCATGGTTTGCTCCTATCTGTTCTCTACAGCCGCGCTGGGAGAGACCGGCTTTGATGCCGGCGCCGAAGGAGCAACCGCCCCGGAAACTCTCAGGCAAAAGGACCGCGCGGCCTGCGAACATCTGGAAAGAGACGCCACCGGGCAGACCCGGCGGGGTCCGCCGACGGGATAATACTCTCAGGCACAGCGACAGATGGGGCTTTTTGCGGTTTGCCCAGGGAATGGTTCCCTGGAAAGCCGCGAGGGCCCTTGACGATGCTCGCGCGCGACCCATCGACCCTGCAACGCACTCCGCTCTACGCCCTGCATCTGGCCCGTGGCGGCAAGATGGTGCCGTTCGCCGGCTATGAGATGCCGGTGCAATATGCCGCGGGCGTGCTCCGCGAGCATCAGCACACCCGCGCCAAGGCCGGCCTGTTCGACGTTTCGCATATGGGCCAGATCGTGCTGCGCGCGAAATCCGGCCGGCCAGAGGATGCCGCGCATGCGCTGGAACGGCTGGTGCCGCAGGACATCCTTGCCCTTCCCACCGGCCGCCAGCGCTATGCGCAGTTCACCCAAGACAACGGCGGCATTCTCGATGATCTGATGGTGGCGAATTTCGGCACGCATCTTTTTGTCGTCGTCAACGCCGCCTGCAAGGACGCCGACGAGGCCCTGTTGCGCGCGGGCCTGTCCGATGTCTGCCACGTTGAGCCCTTGGCGGACCGTGCCTTGATCGCGCTGCAGGGACCACAGGCCGCGGGCGTGCTTGAGCCGCTCTCGCCCGGCATCTCCAAGATGAAATTCATGGATTCCGGTCCGCGACCTATCGCGGGGCTCGACTGCTTTGTCTCCCGCTCCGGCTATACCGGCGAGGACGGCTTTGAGATTTCGATACCGGCCGATCGGGCAGAAGCCTTTGCTTTGCGACTGCTCGATCATCCGGACGTGCTTCCCATCGGGCTTGGCGCGCGCGACAGCCTGCGGCTCGAGGCCGGGCTCTGTCTTTATGGTCACGACATCGACACCACGACGACGCCCGTTGAAGCTTCGCTGGAATGGTCGATCCAGAAGAGCCGCCGCGGCGATGGCCCGCGGCCGGGCGGATTTCCAGGCGCGGAGCGCATCCTTGAGCAGCTCGAAACGGGCGCGCCGCGCCGCCGTGTCGGCTTGAGGCCGGAAGGGCGCGCGCCGATCCGCGAGGGCGCGCCGCTCTTTGCGGACGACGTTTCCGTTGAGCCGATCGGCGCGGTGACGTCTGGCGGTTTCGGCCCGACCCTGAATGCACCGGTGGCGATGGGCTACGTGCCCACGCCCTTCGCTGCTGTCGGCACCAAGCTCTTTGCCGAGCTGCGCGGCCAGCGGCTGCCGCTTGCGGTCGCGCCCATGCCCTTCGTCGCCAACACCTATAAACGCTGATTGTCGCCAAACTCAGACTGCTCGCTCAAGGAATTCAGGAATGACCACGCTCTATACCGCCGACCATGAATGGCTCCGCATCGAGGGCGACACTGCAACTATCGGCATCACTGACTACGCGCAGTCGCAGTTGGGCGATGTCGTCTTCGTCGAACTGCCCAAGACCGGGCGCGGCCTGAAGAAGGCCGAGGCGGCCGCCGTGGTGGAATCGGTGAAGGCGGCCTCCGACGTCTACGCGCCGATCACCGGCGAGGTCACCGAAATCAACGCGGCGCTGGTCGCCGATCCCGCGCTGGTGAATTCGGATGCCGCCGGGAAGGCCTGGTTCTTCAAGATGAAGATTGCCGACAAAAGCGAACTCGATGGCCTGATGGACGAGGCCGCCTATCAGAAGCACACGGCTTGAACCTCAACCCTGTTCAAAGGGGAACACAACGATGACCGCTCCGCGCCAACCGCATGATGAAGCCGCCACCAGCTTTGTTCGCCGGCACATCGGCCCCTCGCCGCGCGATGTCACCGCGATGCTTGAAGTGGTCGGTGCGCCGAGCCTCACCGCGCTGATGGCCGAGACCTTGCCCGCCAGCATTCGCCAGAAGAAGCCGCTCGATCTCGGCAAGGCCCTGAGCGAGCCTGAGGCGCTGGCGCATATGCGCGAACTTGCCGCGCAGAACCAGATATTCACCTCGCTGATCGGGATGGGCTATTCGGGAACGGTGCTACCGGCGGTGATCCAGCGCAACATCCTGGAAAACCCGGCCTGGTACACGGCGTATACGCCCTATCAGCCGGAGATCAGCCAGGGCCGGCTGGAGGCACTGTTCAATTTCCAGACCATGATCTGCGACCTCACCGGGCTTGATGTCGCCAATGCCTCGCTGCTCGATGAGGCGACCGCTGCGGCCGAAGCCATGGCGCTTGCCGAGCGCGCAAGCCAGGTCAAAACCAAATCCTTCTTCGTCGATGCCGACGTGCACCCGCAGACGCTTGCGCTCCTGCGTACCCGCGCCGAGCCCTTGGGCTGGCAGTTGATCGTCGGCGATCCCTTGAAGGATCTGGCGGGCGCGGACGTGTTCGGCGCGCTGTTGCAATATCCCGGCAGTACCGGCGCGGTGCGTGATTTCCGTGCGCCGATATCAGCGCTGCGCGCGAAGGGCGCGCTGGCAGTGCTCGCGGCCGATCTCCTGGCGCTGACGCTTCTCGCCTCGCCCGGCGAACTCGGCGCCGATATTGCGATCGGCTCTGCGCAGCGCTTCGGCGTACCGATGGGCTATGGCGGACCACACGCGGCCTATATGGCGGTGCGCGATGCGCTGAAGCGCTCGCTGCCCGGCCGTATTGTCGGCCTTTCCATCGATTCCCGCGGCGAGCCGGCCTATCGGCTGGCGCTGCAGACCCGCGAACAGCACATCCGCCGCGAAAAGGCGACCTCCAACATCTGTACCGCGCAAGTGCTGCTCGCCGTGATCGCCTCGATGTATGCGGTCTATCACGGCCCGGAGGGGCTGACCGCGATCGCGCGCCAGGTGCATCGTCGTGCGGGCGTGCTCGCCGCCGGTCTTCGCCGCCTCGGCTTTGCGCCGCAATCCGGCGCCTTCTTCGATACCGTCACCGTGGGTTCGCGCGGCGAGCGCGCCGCGATTATCGCCCGTGCCGCAACCAGCCGGATCAATTTCCGGATCGAGGGCGAAACCATTGGCATCGCGCTCGACGAGACCACGACGGCGGAAACCGTGGAGGCGGTGTGGCGCGCCTTCGGCGGCACGCTTTCCTATGGCGAAGTGGAGAGAGGCGTCGCCGAAGGACTGCCGGCCGAATTGCGGCGGACCAGCGCCTTCCTCACGCATCCGGTGTTTCATGCGCACCGTTCGGAGACCGAGATGCTGCGCTACATGCGCAAGCTCAGTGATCGCGATCTCGCGCTTGACCGCGCCATGATCCCGCTCGGCTCCTGCACCATGAAGCTGAATGCCACGTCCGAGATGATCCCGCTGACCTGGCCGGAATTCGGCAGCCTGCATCCCTTCGCGCCGCGCGAGCAGGCAGCCGGCTATCACGTGCTGTTCAAACGGCTCGAACAATGGCTCTGCGACATCACCGGCTATGACGCAATCTCGCTGCAGCCGAACTCCGGCGCGCAAGGCGAATATGCCGGGCTGCTCGCGATCCGCGCCTATCATGCCGCAAGTGGACAGAGCCATCGCAACATCTGCCTGATCCCGTCATCGGCGCATGGCACCAATCCGGCGTCCGCCAGCATGGTGGGCATGGAGGTGGTGGTGGTCGCCTGCAACGCCCATGGCGATGTCGATGTCGAGGACCTCCGCGCCAAGGCCGACAAGCACGCGGCCGATCTGGCGGCGATCATGATCACCTATCCTTCCACGCATGGCGTGTTCGAGGAGCATATCAGCGAGATCTGCGACATCGTTCACGGCCACGGCGGCCAGGTCTATCTCGACGGCGCCAATCTCAACGCGCAGGTCGGGCTGTCTCGGCCCGGCGATTACGGCGCCGATGTCAGCCATCTCAATCTGCACAAGACGTTCTGCATCCCGCACGGCGGGGGCGGTCCGGGCATGGGACCGATCGGCGTCAAGGCGCATCTGGCCCCGTTCCTCCCCGGCCATCCCGCGCTCGATGCGGGCGCGGCCAAGGTCGGCCCGGTTTCGGCTGCGCCGTTCGGCTCAGCGTCGATCCTGACAATCTCGTATCTCTACATCCTCATGATGGGTGGCGACGGACTGACGCGCGCGACCGAACTCGCCATCCTCAACGCCAACTATATTGCCGACCGGCTGGATGCCCACTTCCCGGTGCTCTACCGCAATCTGCGCGGCCGCGTGGCGCATGAATGCATCATTGATCCGCGCCCGCTCAAGACCTCGGCCGGCGTTACCGTCGATGACATCGCCAAGCGGCTGATCGATTACGGCTTCCACGCGCCGACCATGAGCTTCCCGGTCCCGGGCACGCTGATGATCGAGCCGACGGAATCCGAATCCAAGGCGGAGATCGACCGCTTCTGCGATGCGATGATCGCGATCCGCCAGGAGATCGCCGAAGTGGAGGCGGGCCGATTCAAGATCGAGCAGTCACCGCTCCGCCATGCGCCGCACACGGTGCATGACATCGCCGACGACAATTGGAGCCGGTCTTATACGCGCGCCGAGGGTTGTTTTCCGAAGGGCAGCTCGCGCACGGACAAATACTGGTCACCGGTCGGGCGTGTCGACAATGTCTATGGCGACCGCAATCTGGTGTGCTCCTGCCCGCCGGTCACCGAATATGCGCAAGCCGCGGAGTGACGGATCTATTTGGGGCGCATCATTCGAAAGAGATCCCATCCCACCCTCTTCCCGTGTCCCGGACGCGCCGCAACGCGGAAGCGTTGCAGCGCAGAGCCGGGACCCATGGTTCGCAATGATCAGGAGTTCGGCCTACTCAACCAAACTTTAGACCACTCAATCCTCGGCCGCCTCGTCTTCACCATCGGCATCGCGTTCAGGTGCGCCGGCCAGAATCTGTTCAGCGATCAGGCCGGAGTTCTGGCGGATCGCCGCCTCGATCTTGCTGGTGATGTCGGGATTTGATTTCAGGAACGCCTTGGAATTCTCGCGGCCCTGCCCGAGCCTTTGGCTGTCATAGGAGAACCAGGCGCCGGATTTCTCGACAATGCCGGCCTTGACGCCGAGATCGAGGATTTCGCCCATCTTGGAGACGCCCTCGCCATACATGATGTCGAATTCGACCTGCTTGAAGGGCGGCGCCAGCTTGTTCTTCACCACCTTGACGCGGGTGGTGTTGCCGACCACCTCGTCGCGTTCCTTGATGGCGCCGATGCGGCGGATATCGAGGCGCACCGAGGCATAGAATTTCAGCGCGTTGCCGCCGGTCGTGGTTTCCGGCGAGCCATACATCACGCCGATCTTCATCCTTATCTGGTTGATGAAGATCACCATGGTGTTGGACTTGTTGATCGAGGCGGTAAGCTTGCGCAGCGCCTGGCTCATCAGCCGCGCCTGCAATCCGGGCAGCGCGTCGCCCATTTCGCCTTCGAGTTCGGCCTTCGGCACCAGGGCCGCCACCGAATCCACCACCAGCACGTCGACCGCGCCGGAGCGCACCAGGGTGTCGCAGATTTCCAGCGCCTGCTCGCCAGTATCGGGCTGCGAGATCAGGAGTTCATCGACATCGACGCCGAGCTTGCGGGCATAGATCGGATCGAGCGCGTGCTCGGCATCGATGAAGGCGCAAATGCCGCCCTTCTTCTGGCCCTCGGCCACCGTGTGCAGCGCCAGCGTGGTTTTGCCCGAGGATTCCGGGCCGTAGATTTCGACGACCCGCCCCTTCGGCAGGCCACCCACGCCGAGCGCGATATCAAGCCCGAGGGAGCCGGACGACACCGTCTCCACATCCATGGAGCGATCGTTCTTGCCGAGCTTCATCACCGAGCCCTTGCCGAACTGGCGCTCGATCTGGGACAGCGCGGCGGCCAGGGCTTTGGACTTGTCCATGGAGGATCCTTCGACGATACGCAGGGCAGTAGCGGACATATGGTGCTCCTTATGGCGGGATTCGCGGGCGAAACAAAACGGGGCGGCGAAGAATCGGGCGCTCAGTGATCAACGGAACCACCGTACTCCATTTGTTCTCTGTTCGCAATATGTTCTTTGTGTCGCGGGGGTACTGGCCTGTTTAATCCCCTCGTGGCCTAAGTTGATTTTGGCAGTGGCCTGTTTCCGATCAGGGCTGAAGGCCAACCAACTCGCACTAAAAGTCCGTCTGGCCCTTCTATTCCGACTTCGTAAAGGCCCCAGTCTCGATGTCGTAGGACGCCACCCGGACGAATAATCAGATCATCGACACGCGCGGCAATCGCCTCAACGTCTGGCGTGCGAATGAACACCCCGAAGGGGTTGTTTTTTTCGTTTACTTGCCATGGGCCGGTCCCAGCTTGGGTTAGATGAATTTCACAGCCCCAGCCCTGTATAATGATGTACTGGCCTTCGCCGCCGCTGCGTTTGAAGCCTAAGCGCTCCCAAAACGGTACTGCCGCATGAAGATCATTGCTTGGCACAATGGCGAAGGCACCTATAGACGGTGGAATTAGATCACTCATAGTTCATTCAAACGTGAACGGCCTCATAGGTTCCAAGAAGTAAGGCCGCCTCAGTGGGCGGCCTCTTTCTTTTCCAAGTCAATTTTCAACTCGACCGGATCGTTCTCATCGGCATCATAAATTTGCGAGACGTTCATCGCAAACGTTCGAAACCACCGCAACCGAGTTTGGGTGCTGTCCGCGTTTAACCCTCAGTGTCCGAGTTTACATTTAGCAGTGTCGTAATTACACTTTGCGCATGCCAAAGTTGATCAAACGATATGCCCGCAGCCGTCTCTATGACGCCGAAGCAGCGCGCTACGTTACCTTGGCCGATCTCCGGGAATGGCGGATGCGCGGACTCGCGTTCACCGTCATGGACGTAGAGACCGGACAAGATGTTACGCAGGTTCTTTTGGCGTAGGCCGCCTCGGTTGGCGGCTCTAGCCGAGGGTACTGTCGGTATTTTAGCCCCAGTGCCCTAAGTCGAATTGCCGAGTGTCCTAGTTCGATTTGGGGAACTGACTCTCTATCCCAGGCATTGTAGATCGCGAGTGCTGAACCATGCGGCGTAGGATCCGCAAGCACTGGGGAGAGTAACATGGAGCGTCGTCGCATTAGACAAAACGAATCTCTGGAAAAACGTCTTGCCGAAGAAGCTAAGCGACTAAAAGAGGATGCCAAAAAGCTTCCACCTGGTCCTGCCCGCGAAGAACTTTTACGCAGAGCCAGCCAAGCCGAAGCCGGCTCACATATGAGCGAATGGCTGCAATCGGCCGGTCTAAGGCCGCCGGAATAGGAACATCGGCCAACAAAGGCCTCAACAAAGGCTGTTGTAAACACATCACCGGCACGCGAACCGCCCGGGCATCGGTGAGTGGGAGAGATTTGCGCTCCCGCCTCCAAGGGAGCGCAGTCCGATGCCCCTTTATTATTTTGATCTGATTACCGCCGGCGAACTGTCCCCCGACGGAGAGGGTACGGAACTCTCATCCATGGACGATGTGCAAAACGAGGCGGCTTATGCCCTTGCTGATATGCTGAGGGACGACGTGCGCGCGACCGTGGGCAATCCAACCGCCCGCGACTTGACGATTGTTGTCCGGGACGCCACTGGACCGGTATTGCATGCGACGGCTGGGCTGGCTCCGATAGCGCCACCTCCAGAAGTGCATTTCAGGGTGTCCTATTTAGCGGAATCGTAATTTTCCCAAGCCAGTCTGTTGCCATTATGGGCAAAGGTATTCTGTTTGCGGCCATCGTGCTCGGAACGGCCATCGTCGCAGACCAACAATATAATCACGGGTTCTACACTGACGGGATGCTCTCAATGCTCCGTCAGATCCAGCACTCGTTTGGCTTCTAGGCCGCCTTCGTGGCCGGCCCCTTTCATTATCCCCTTGGCTTCCATGCGCCGGGAGCGTCCGGCTCGATGTTGCCCAAGGGCGGGGTCGGGGTCGGGGGTCGCTCTCAAGCGACGTTTTTGACGTTTCAAACCCGAAGCCAGGTTTCCGACTTTGAGTCGAAAGAAGCCCCGCAGCCAAACCTTCTTTTGCCTTCCGCTTCTATTACTGAAGCCGGAAGAGTGGCCTATTTCGGCCAGCACCGAACAGCGGGTGCTAGCCTGTTTCGACCCTCAATGGCCTGGTTTGATTTGGCAGTGGCCTGATTTGATTTTTCTGGTGGAACCAAGTTCCGCTTGTCGGCATATGGAATCGCCAAGTGCAAACCATGCGGCTTAGGACCCGTAGCACGGAGTCAGCCAATGAAACGCCGACCTCGCCTACCTCAACCTATTTCCCTCGAAGATCGTCTCGCTTCATTCGCCAAGGAAGTCCGCGATAAAGCCGCAGGGCTTAGACCGGGCCCCGAGAGAGACGCCCTCCTCAAGAAAGCCCGTCAGGCGGACACGGCCTCTCACCTAAACGACTGGGCCAATTCCTCCGGATTACAGCCGCCGAAGTGAAGTAAGGCCGCCCCAGTTAGCAGCCTCTTTAGGAGCCCGTGCCGTTCGCTTAACGGAGCGCAAACCACATTTTGCGAATCCGCAGTTTCCCGGAAGTTACGCATCTCGGTTTTGCTGTCATCCTCTTTCGCAACTGGAGGATGAAAGACATGCAACAGTTAATTCGAGAGCTGCGGCAAATTGCCGATGAATGCGAAAGCCGCGCCAAGCGCACGGCCGATCCAGAGAGTAAAGCCGATCTGGTCACTTTGGCGACCAACTGCCACCTGCTGGCCGGGAAGGTCGAGACAAGGACAGCGCGCGTGGATATATCGGCTTAAAACTACCTTCTTGGCTTAATGATCCATCCGGCCGGCGGTACGGCCTGGTTCGACCCTTAGTGGCCTAGAAACTAGCAGTGGCCTTGCTTGACAACTGGTTGTAGTTATTTGGAACACTAGCTTGAGCCGTGCATTGGTTCTTTCACCGAAAGACCACATGATGACCGCTCCAGAACAGAAGCCTGAGAAACTTCGGCCCCAAATATTCGACGACAAGGATCGAATGAAAGCGGCGCTGGAAACGCTTGAGAAAGAGAACCGGTCCCTCAAAAAGTTAGTGGTTCAACTTTCTGAACTTGTGATCCGAAAAGTCACCGGCAAAAAGTAAAGCCGCTCGCTGGGCGGCCTCTCGACGCCGCAAAGAGGCCCCTTCGGCCATTTCCCGGCGGGAACCCCACTCGGAACTTATGTTCAATTTTGAACTTAATGTACCGGCTGCAAAGGCGCGGCGGAGGCAGGGCAGTGCAACATCCCCCGGATGCACCGGTGGTTCTGGTGGTGGAGGACGAACCCCTCATCCAGATCCTGGTTGAGGAAGCTTTGTCCGATGGCGGATTCAAATCGGAAACCGTCGGCTCCGGCGAGGAAGCCATCGCGCTTTTGGAAGAGAACTCCGCCCGCTATCGGGCCCTCCTCACGGATATCAACTTCCAGGGCGAATTGACCGGCTGGGACGTGGCCCGGCGGGCGCGGGAGCTGCAATCGGAGATACCGGTGGTTTACATGACCGGAGCCGCGGCCGAACAATGGAACTCCCAGGGGGTGCCGAATAGCCTGCTTCTCAACAAGCCCTTCGCGCCGGCGCAGGTCGTCACCGCCGTATCCCAGCTTCTCAACCGGACTCCTCTTGAATAGCGCCCTTCCAATGGACCTCTCACCTGCTGATCAGCACGGCACTGCGACCAGATGCAGGGCTGAACGATCCGGCGGCGGGGCCAAGGACGCGTATCCTCGCGATCTCCTCTTGCGCATCTTCGCGATCGCAAGTCGCGTTCGCCTCGGATGTTCCAATTCGCGCAGCCCAAACGTTAGAGGCAAATTGGGTCCGCATTTATTATTCGCTGTCTCCCGCCAATCGGAGCTTACGGCACAACGGCCGTAGTTTACCGGAATTGATCGTGGCACCCAGTGCGGCTTCACTGGAGGTTTCCGGAGTTCTGCCTGAAAAAGACGGCTTCACCGGCATTGGTGTACGTCATGCCGCAATATTTCTTTCGCATCCGCAACGGCCGCTATAGCGGCACGTCGAACACCGGCATCGAGGCCTCGGACTCCATCTCCGCCTGGACGGAGATGACGCGCGTCTGCGGCGAGCTGGTCGGCGGTATCGCGCGGCGGCTGAAATCGAACAGTGAATGGGAAATGGAAATGCTCGATGAGGCGCAAAAGCCTCTGTTCCGGATCCGGCTGGTCGCGGAAACAATAACGGACCCCGCGGCCGAGCCTGAAGACCGACTGGCCTTACCCGAGTGAGAAGCGGAAGCGAGCCGTCCGCGGTTTAATTGGTCCGCGTGGTCCCGGCGCCGCCCACCTTGGTTTTGGCTTTCGGCGCCGCTGGTTTGGCGGGTGTCTCGGCAGCGCGCACGCTGCCCCAGGGATCGTTACTGGCCGCCTGCGCATCCGGAATCTTCCGCAGTGAATCCCGATAGGCCTTGTCGCGCTGGGCCTCGGCATCCTTCTCTTCCTGGGTCTTGCTCGGCGTATCGGATAACAGGTTGACGTGCGGCGCCTGCGCCTGCGCGGGCCGCACCGCGGCGGGACCGGCGATCGCCAAGGTTACCGCGACAGCGGCAGCCAGAACTCCCCATCTCTTCATCGCGCCCTCCCGGATTTCTTCACTGCGACAGGATCGACTTAGCATTCCCGCACCCGACCTGCCAACAGTGGCCACATTCCCGGCGCCAATGGCGCGGGAAAGTCTGGCAATTTCAAGTCATCCATTTACCTGAATGGGCCGCCCTTATTCAGGCGGTCCGCGGCGACCAGCCTCGCAACCAGAGCCATCGTGCCAATGCCATTCCGGCCAGCATGGCGGCAACAAAGAGGACGCCGCGCGGCGAGCCGAAGCCAAGCGATGTAATCGCCGGCCCGGGACAGAAGCCGACAAGCCCCCAACCGACGCCGAAAATTGCCGGGCCGAGGAGGAGGCGGGTGTCGATGCCTTGCCGGTCTGACAGATGAAATCGATCGTCCAGGATGGGCGCACCGCGCCGGAGCACCAGGCGAAAGCCGATAAACGCCACCATCACGGCGCCCGCCATGACGAAGGCAAGGCTCGGATCCCAGGTACCGCGAGCGATACCGCCGAGATCGAGGAAATTCAGCACCTTCGCCGGATTGGACATGCCCGAGAGCACAAGGCCCAGTCCAAACACCAGCCCGATGGCAAATTGCAAAAGCACCGTCATGAATCAGCCTCCAGCCAGATGGCGCACAATGAACACCGTGACCATTGCGGTTGCCATGAAGATGCCGGTCGCAACAATCGAACGGGTCGACAGCATGGAAAGCCCGCAGACGCCGTGCCCTGAGGTGCAGCCATAGCCCCACACCGTGCCAAATCCGACCAAAAGGCCAGAAATAACCAGGACCATGCTGTTGCCTGTGATTGTTGGTTGCGGCCAATAGCCGACGAGGCCGGACAATAGCGGCGCGGCAATCAGGCCAAAAACGAATGCGACACGGCCCGGAAGTTCATCATCCTGATAGGGGGGCAACAGCCGCGCCACGATCGTGCTGACGCCAGCCACGCGGCCTTTGAGCCCAAGCAGCAGCACCGCCGACAGCCCGATCAGGGCACCGCCGATCAAGGCTGCAAGAGGCGAGAAATCGGAAGAGACCATCATGTAAATCCAGATGTGAAAGGGCTCCGTCGCGCTGCCCCTCAACAGGCCACACCACCGCAGAGCCGGATGCGGAAAGAAGGCCGGGAGAAGCCTGCAGAGTCAATATCGCGTTAACGGAACCCCGCGGATTGAGGCGGCACGCCAACGATCTTTTCCGAACTTTCCGCTAGCTTCGAGCGAATGTCCCTGCTGCGGAGGTAGCGGCGAACGCATGAGACTGCAAGGGACCGGGGCTGCAAGGGACGGTCAGGGGAAAAGCGAACGTGGCGACCATCATCCAACCGGCACCAAGGCGTGCGGAGGCGCGCGATCGCCACGTGAGAGCCGGCGAAGGGCGCGGGCGCTCGCAAGACGCCGCCCGCACCGAACTTGCGCCGCTGACCTCTATCGCTGCCTCCGACTGGGATGACCTCGCTGAACGCGCCATCGAGCCGAACGGCTATTATCTTCCCGGTTGGGAGCTGGCGGTATCCGCCTTTGCTCCCGGCCGCACTGATGCGGGCGCGATCGCGGTGTGGCGGAATGATTCCGATCACGAGCCGGCGCGTCTCATCGGATTGCTGCCGGCGGTCACGCTCTGGCAGGCGTTCAAAATCCCCCTGCCCGCGCTCGTCAATGCCGACCCCTACGGTACGCTCGGCACGCCCCTCCTGGACCGCGATCATGCCGATCTCGCGATGGCGCGACTGATGCGGCAGGCGCGACTCGCAGGCGCCCGAGCGATTCTGTTGCGAAACATGTCGCTCGATGGACCGGCCATGCAGGCCATCGCCGCAGCGCTCCGCCTTCAGGATTTGCAACCCCAGATCCTGCAGCGCTATCAGCGCGCCGCGCTCGATGCCGGCCGCGATGGTGAAGCGTTGTTGCGCGAGGCGCTGGGCACCAAGCGGCTAAAGGAATTGCGCCGCCAGCATAATCGGCTCGCCGACCACGGCGCCGTGAGTTTCGCGGTGGCCAGCAGGCCACAGGAAGTCGCCTCGGCCCTGGAAGCCTTCCTCGCGCTGGAAGCCTCGGGCTGGAAAGGCGCGCGCGGTACCGCCTTGTCGCAGCGCGAGGGCGACGCCCGGTTCATCCGTCAGGCCACGATCGCGCTTGCCGAACGCGGCCAATGCGAAATCATCACGTTACGCGCCGGCGCGCAGCCGGTAGCCGCCGGCATCGTGCTGCGGCATCAACAGCGCGCCTTCTTTTTCAAGATCGGCATCGACGAACGTTTCGCGAAATTCTCGCCGGGCGTGCAGCTGACGCTGGCGCTCACGCGTCATCTCTGCGCCGACCCGGAAATCACGAGCGCCGATTCCACCGCCCATCAGGGACACCCAATGATCGATCCGATCTGGCGCTCGCGCATCAGCATTGGCGACGTGCTGATCCCGCTCAGGCCTCGCGATCCCGTGGTGGCGATAATCGCGGCCGCTTTGAAGGCGCATAACGGCCTTCTCGCCGGGGCGCGCCGCGCGGCCCGTGGTGCGCGCTCCCTGCTGCGGCGCTGATTCCAAAGACTCTAGATTTCAAAGAAGATTTGGGTCCCGGTTCAGCGCTGCGTCCGCTCATCGAGTCCTGCTTTGAAGCCTCTCACAAAGAAGCGTTATTCGGCTCGGCATTGATCTCGGCCGAAACCTGCCGGATCGCACGCGCCAGTTGCTTTGGATCCTGCGCGCCGGACACGGCGTATTTTCCGGCGAAGACAAAGGTCGGGACGCCCGAAATTCCCTTGTCATGCGCCTCTTTCGCTTCCGCGGAGATCAGTTCGACATCCTCATCGGTAGAAAGCCGGCGGCGGATGTCGGATGCATCCAGTCCGCAATCGGCAGCCGCCTGCACCAATACCTCGCTGTCGCTGAGATCGCCGCCATCACGGAAGTAGAGTTCCATCAGCCGCTGCTTCACTTCCGCCGCCTTGCCGAACGGTTCGGCCCAGTGGATCAGTCGGTGGCAATCGATGGTGTTTGGCTGGCGGCGCACGCGATCCGGCTGATAGATGAGCCCCTCCTCGCTGGCTGCAGCAGCCACGCGGCCGGCGATGTTGTTGTACGCCTCGACAGAGCCGAATTTGGCCGTGAGATATTCCTCGCGGCTCAGGCCCTCGCGCGGCACCCAGGGATTGAGGAAATAGGGCCGCCAGCGGACTTCCACGGGAACATCCGTGGTGAGCGCCAGTGCCTGCTCCAGGCGGCGCTTGCCGATATAGCACCAGGGGCACACCACATCGGACACGACGTCAATCGGCAGCGGCTTCATCTCAGGCATCGCGTGTCCTCCTCTGGACGACACCCGCGCAAGACGGGGCCGTGCAGCGCGAGCGAAGCTACTCCGGCCGAACAAGCGAAGCTAGTACCGCCTATTTGACGGGCCTGCATCACCTGTCGCAATCTCGGTCAGGCCCGTCAAATAGAAAAGCGGTACTAGAATCATAAAGTTGCTAGTGCCGATTGCTTTCCGAAGTTCGCGTGAGAGATTGCCGCGGTGGTTCACGAACTTCGGAAAGTCGGCACTAGAGCGCAGCCGCCAGCGCACGCATCCGTGACGCGGTCGTGTCGTCGGCCGGGAAGAACGTCTCGAGCGCAAGCTCCGAGAGCGTGATATCCACGGGGGTGCCGAATACCATGGTCGTGGAAATGAAACTCAGCACTTCGCCATCAAGCCGCATCCGGAAGGGAATGGCGACATTGTTACTGGCAGGCGGCTGGGAGCGTGCCGGCATCGGATAGGACTTCAGTTCCCGGTAAAGCGCGAGCAATTCGGGATCGGCGGTAGCCTCGCATTGCCGGCGCAGCCGCTCGAGCAAATGCCCGCTCCATTCGGCAAGATTGACGGTGCGCGGCGCCAGTCCTCGCGGATGAAAAGCGAGCCGCAGGATATTGAACGGCGGGTTCAGCAGATCCGGCGCCACGCCTGCGAGCAGCGGTGCCACCAGCCGATTGGCAGCGACCAGATTCCAGTGCCGATCATAGGCGAGCGCAGCATTGGGCTCATGAGCCCTCAACACAAGGTCGATCGCCGCGCGCGCGGATTTCAGCGCGGGGTCATCGAGCGAACGCTGCGGAAACAGCGGTGCAAAGCCGGCCGCTACCAACAGCACATTGCGTTCGCGCAACGGAACCTCCAGCCGCTCGGCGAGCTTCAGCACCATGTCGCGTGACGGCGCGGCGCGCCCGGTTTCGACAAAACTCAAATGGCGGGCCGAAATCTCCGCCTCGACCGCAAGCTCCAGCTGGCTCAAGTGCCGGCGCTGCCGCCAGGCGCGCAGATGATCGCCGACATGCGCCGTGCCTTGCGCATCTGCTCGGGCTGGTGAGATCGTTGTCATGCCGAAAAGCTAACACGCAGACTTTCCGCATTCCATTACCTGGCACGTAATCGATCTGCGCGGCCGACGCGCGCATGCTGGCCATCTCGTCAAATCTCTTAGAAGGAGAGCTATCATGATCCAGTGTTCCCTCTGGCTACGCCGGGCCTTACAGGCGGATGCGATTTTCAGCGGGTTTTCGGCCGTCGCGCTGGCCCTTGGCGCGGCTCCGCTCGCGCCATGGCTGAACCTGCCGGAAGCATTGTTGCAGGAAACCGGCCTGTTCCTGATTGCCTATGCCCTGTTTGTCGGCTGGCTCGGGTCACGGCGATCGATGGCGGCGGCCTGGGCGATGCTGGTGATCGCCGGCAATGCCGCCTGGGTTCTCGCCAGTGTCGCGCTGTTGTTGTCAGGCATGGTTGCACCGAACGGGCTTGGAGTGGCCGCCATGTTGGCGCAGGCGCTCGTGGTCGGCGTGCTCGCCGAACTACAAACGATCGGCCTGCGCCGCAGCCGCGCTCTGATCGAGGGCCAGCCGGCATAGCTGCCTCGTTTGGGGCGAGGCTCACCCTGAAGGTCGGCTCGTCCTCAAAACACCGGCTCGCAAGATCGAAGCCAACCTAGAGTGTTCGGTTTGTTCAAAGCCGTCATGCCCGGCCAAACGCGCGAAGCGCCTCTTCGCGGCGACGTGCCGGGGATCCACGTCTTCAAAGCGAACAGAACCAAAGACGTGAATGGCCGGGCATTGGCATCAGACGGCTACTGCCCGGCCGGAGGCTGTTTGGACTGAAAGACAACATCTCCGATTCCGACGCCGCGGGCGGTGATCTGGCTTTTCGATCGTCGGCTAGACCTGCCCCTGCGCCGGCTCGTTTGCCGGTGCGGCGGCAACGGGCATCACCACGGGAGCGCCTGAGGTCGCAGCGACCATTGGCTGCGAACGAGCAACGGCCGGGCGAGAAATCGGCTTCACCGACTTGCTTTCGCGGCTGGCGACCACAGCGCCGGAACCCGCGCGCCGCGCATCGATCGGCCGGCGCGCGTTCTTTTTCACCAATGCCTCGTTGGCTGACTTGGCCTTCTCGGTTTTGGCAGCTTTCGCTTTGGTCCTACGGGAAGCTTTTTTCGCGGCCACCTCTTTGGCTTTCTTCGCCGCCTTCTTTTCAGCCTTTCTTTCGGCCTTGGCCTTCAGGCGCTTGCGTTCCTCGCGTTCCTCCGCGCGTTTTTTCGCGCGCTTCTTTTCGCAGGCGTCGCATTTGCAGCCGATCGGCTTCAAATAGGCTTTGAAATAATCCGTCCCGTAATCGTAGTTGATCTCCTCGCCCGGCGCGATGTTCTTGATGGCGCGGATGAAGACCTTGCGTTTGCGGGGCCGGACATCGGATTCCGCGTTGGGCTTGCAGGCGTGATTGATGTAGCGGGCGATGTTCTTGCGCACCGAACCATCGATGGTCCAGCGGTCGTTCAGCTCGAACAGATATTTGTTTTCGATCGCGTCATCCTTCTTCTTTTTGGAATCGAGCAACGGCCCAAAATAGCGGATGATCTTGGTGCCCTTCTTGATCGGTTGGGTGGCAAACAGGCCCAATCCGGTTTTGGAGCGGCCAACGCGATAGGGTTTTTTCGGGGAGGTGACGGGCATGATCTCTGAGGATGGTTGTGCGAAAAACTGACGAAGCGCCTGTTGTAAAACAAATCCCGTCACAATGGCAGGCGTTCCATTGCTGAAAGCCAAACCGTCCCCAGATTGCGCTACCGACTTCAGGTTCCCATCGCGCGTTTCATTAAGTGCCTGCCACCGCCTATTTGACGGGCCTCCCTGCCGCGATTTCTTTCAGGCCTGTCAAATGGAAAGTCGGCATTAGCGCGGCAACGATCCGCCGGGGACGACGGTGGTGCGCAGCATGGCATCCAGAAGCGTTTCGGCACTTACGTCAGGCAATCGCTGCAGCAGATCGACAAGTCGACCGTCCAGCAGCAGCGAGGTGAAGCCATGTACCAGCGACCACGCGCGGGCGATCGCCGCTGCCTGTTCGAGTGTCAATGTCGTCCCGGCGAGCTTTTCACCCCCGCCCGTGATCGCCCCCGCCAGACCACCGAATGATGCCTGCGACGCTTCATGCAGCGAGGGCCTGGTCATATCGATCCGCTCGGAGCGGAACATCAGGCCATACATCGCCGGATGCGCCCGGGCATAGCCGACATAGGCCTTGGCGCGAGCCATGGCCCGTTCCATGGGCGGGGCATCGGCTGAAGCGGCCATGTTCATCGTCGCATTGAAGCGGCGAAAACCGATCGCAGCCAGCTCGCTGAGGAGCCCGGTGAGATCGCCGAAATGGTGCGTCGGCGCGGCATGGGACACGCCCGCTTGCCGCGCCACGGCCCGCAGGGTCAGTCCGGCAAGCCCGTCCCGTTCCAGCACCTGCTCTGCCGCCTTCAGCAGCGCCTCATGCAGCGCGCCGTGATGATAGGAGCCGGCACGGGAACCCGAAGCCGAACGCTTCCGTCCCCTTGCCGCCTCCTTGGCGGGCGATCGGCGGCGAACGGGATGGGTGGGGGCTTTTGAGGAGCTTCGTCGGGTCATCCAGCGCCTATAGGCGTCAATTTTGACAGTGTAAAGATTTTCCTTGACGACACCCTTCACCGCCATTAGTTATCTTTACGTTGTAAAGATTAGCCATGGAGGCTGCCATGACGCTGTTCCTGATCCTTGCGCCCTATGGGGCCTTTGCCGCATTGATGTTGCTCACCTCAAGCGCGGTCAGCCTGTTTGCCTCCGCCGCCATCTGCCTTGCCGTAATCGGCCTCGATCTCTGGCGTGGCCGTGCGATTAAGATCCTCGGCGCGGGCTCGGTCGTGACCTTTGTCACGGTCGGTCTCTATGTCAGCCTTGTCGATCCCAGCACGAGCGCCGCGATGGTGCATCTGGCGGTGGACGCCGGCATCCTGCTGGTGACGCTGTTCTCACTTGCGATCCGCCAACCGTTTACGCTGCAATATGCGCTGGAAGTCACGGATACCGAAACCGCCAAATTCCCAGGCTTCCTCAGCGCCAATTATGTGATCACCTGGGCCTGGGCTGGGGCTTCGTTACTGATAATGCTTGGCAACGCTGCCACGATCTACATACCCTGGCTGCCATTCTGGGCCAGCTTGCTGATCGCCTTCGCCGCGCGCAACACGGCGATCTATTTTACCAAATGGTATCCGGACTATCGCAAGGCCAAATCTGTGGCCGCGCTGATGCCGGCCAATGCGGAACACGCCTGAACTTCTCAGCGAGGCTTGCCGATGAAAGACGTTTTAGGACGATTGGCCGGAGATTTCTTCTCTACCCTGCTGTTTCTCGGATTATGGCTTCTCACCGGCAATGTGGTCCTCGCCACGGCGCTGGCCATTGCCGGCGCCGTGGCACAGATCGTTTATGCGAGATTCAAAGGCCAGCAACTCGGCTTCATGGCCTGGGCAAGCCTCTGCCTCGTCGTGGTGCTCGGGAGCGCCACGCTCCTCACCGATGATCCGCGTTTCGTGCTGGCCAAGCCTTCGATCGCGCATTTCGCGATCGGCGCAATCATGCTGCGTCGGGACTGGATGCTGCGTTACGTGCCGCCGATCGTCAGCAGCAACATTCCGGATTATGTGACCATGGCCGGTTACGTCTGGGCCGTGATGATGTTTGCCATCGGAACGGGTGTCATCGCCGCCGCGAGCTATGGCGACATGAAGCTGTGGGTGCTCTATGTGTCGCTGATCGCCCCCGCTATCAAGATCGCCGCCTTTGGGATCCAGTTCGTCATCTTTCGCCTGGCGATCGTCCACCGGCTGCGCGCCGCGAAATTGCAATCGCTGCAGGCCGCCGGGACACCGGCTCCCCTCAGCCCAGGTTCAGCTCCTTGAAGAAGTCGTTGCCCTTGTCATCGATGATGATGAAGGCCGGGAAATCCTCCACCTCGATCCGCCAGATCGCCTCCATGCCGAGTTCGGGATATTCCACGACCTCGACTTTCTTGATGCAGTGCTCGGCGAGATTGGCGGCCGCCCCGCCGACCGAACCAAGATAGAAGCCGCCATATTTCTTGCAGGCCTCGCGCACGGCCGGCGCCCGGTTGCCCTTGGCGACCATGACCATCGAGCCCCCCGCCGCCTGGAACTGGTCGACGAAGGAATCCATGCGACCGGCGGTGGTCGGCCCGAACGCGCCGGAGGCATAGCCTTCCGGAGTCTTCGCCGGGCCCGCGTAATAGACCGGGTGGTTCTTGAAATAATCCGGCAGCGGCTCGCCCCGATCGAGCCGCTCGCGCAGCTTGGCATGCGCAGAGTCGCGCGCCACGATCATGGTGCCAGTCAACGATAACCGCGTCTTGATCGGATGCTTCGACAGCGTTGCCAAAATATCCTTCATCGGCCGGTTGAGATCGATCTTCACGACCTCGCCGCCGAGCTTCTGTTCCACCGCCGGCAGATATTGCGCCGGGTTATGCTCGAGCTCCTCCAGATAGACGCCATCTTTGGTGATCTTGCCGAGCACCTGGCGATCGGCCGAACAGGACACGCCGAGACCGATCGGAAGCGAAGCACCGTGACGTGGCAACCGGATCACCCGGACGTCATGGCAGAAATATTTACCGCCGAACTGCGCGCCGACGCCAAGCGACTGCGTCATCCTGAGGATTTCCTGCTCCATCTCAAGATCGCGGAAGGCGTTGCCGTCGGCTGAACCTTGCGTCGGAAGCGCATCGAGATAGCGCGCGGAGGCAAGCTTCACCGTCTTCATGCAGAGCTCGGCCGAAGTGCCGCCGATCACGATCGCCAGATGGTAGGGCGGACAGGCCGCCGTGCCCAAGGTCAGCACTTTCTCTTTCAGGAAAGCCAGCAGGCGATCTTTAGTCAGCACCGAAGGCGTCGCCTGGAACAGGAAGCTCTTGTTGGCCGATCCGCCACCCTTGGCCATGAACATGAACTTGTAGGCATCATCGCCCTCGGCATAGATCTCGCACTGCGCCGGCATGTTGTTGGCGGTGTTCTTCTCCTCATACATCGAGAGCGGCGCCACCTGGGAGTAACGCAGGTTTCGGCGCAGATAAGCGTCCCGCGCACCTTCGGCGAGCGCCGCCTCGTCATCGCCCTCGGTGATGACGTTGCAGCCCTTCTTGCCCATGATGATCGCAGTGCCTGTATCCTGGCACATCGGCAGCACGCCGCCAGCGGCGATATTGGCGTTCTTCAGGAAATCGAAGGCGACGAATTTGTCGTTGTCGCTGGCTTCCTTGTCCTCAAGGATGTTGCGGAGCTGCTGCAGATGTCCGGGCCGCAAATAGTGATTGATCTCGCCGAACGCGGCTTCCGAGAGCGCGCGCAGCGCTTCGCGGCTGACCACCAGCATGTCGCGGCCCAGCACCTTCTCCACCCGCACGCCCTCGGTCGTGATCTTCTTGTAGGGTGTGGTGTCTTTGCCAAGGGGAAACAGCGGCGTGTGCTTATAGGGCGGGACGGGCGTGGGTTGAGGTATCGCAGTGGGGGCGTTCATGAACGGGCCTCGGTGGATGGATTTGGCTTCTTCTAGGCGGTTTTGAGGGGCATTTGAAGCAGGCAAAAGCCTGCGCATGGCTCCCGATCGGGCCCGTTAGGCCTGGGGCCACCGACGGACGCCAGCAGCGCTCACCGTCTTGCCTTTCCTGCCTCGCCGGCCAATGATCCGATGTTCGGACCGCGCGTTCACCGGGAGGCTTCGCCCATGGCCCTGCGCCGACTGCCGCTCGCCGCGGTGATCTTTTTGGCGGCTTCGACCGCCGCCCTTGCCGACGCTATCGACGGCGACTGGTGCAGCGCCGACGGCAGTCACATGACGATCGAAGGCGAAAACGTCACGACGCCGGGCGGCACGCGGATCAAGGGCAATTATACCCGACATGCCTTCGACTATGTGGTCCCGAATGGCGAAAACGGCTCCGGCGAAACGGTGAACATCCTCCTGCAAGGCGAGTATCTCGCCTTGTCGCGTCAGGGCTCGGCCAGCGCGCCGCAAGCCGATGCGTCGATCAAGCAGTGGCGGCGCTGCGCCAACCGGACAAGCTAGTACCGCCGATTTGACGGGCCTGCACCACCTGCCGCGAGTTCTTTCAGGCCCGTCAAATCGAAAGCGGTACTAGAATCATAAAGTTGCTAGTGCCGATAACTTTCCGAAGTTCGCTTAAGAAGTTGCAGCGATGGTTCACGAACTTCGGAAAGTCGGCACTAGTACCGCCGATTTGACGGGCCTGATGCGCGCCCGGTTGACTTCCCCGCGCTTCTCTTGCACCAACCGACGAACCCAACTTTCGCTGGCGGGGCATTCATGATCTCCAATCGATTGGCATATTCACTGCTGGCCGCGCTGGCGTTCGCCGCACTCGCCTCGCCCGCCCGCGCCGACCAGTGCGATGACATTGCCGGCCAGCTCAAGGCGCAGATCGAAGGCTTGAAGGTCAATTTCACCGCCGCCAACGTCATCTATCTCTCCCATCCCAGGGCCAAGGAATTGTCGCTCGGCTGCCGGGGCCGCAATTATCGGAACGAGCTTTATGCCAAGTCCGATGGGCGCAAGCCGAAGCCCGAATTCTTCGACCTCGTCGGGCGCGCGGCGGCGATCGTCTTCACGCTGCCGAAGGATGACACCACGACCGGCACCACCCGTTGCCTGAAACGGATGGGACTGCTGCGCGGCGATACCATCAAGATGCGCTACCGCCGGCTCAATTTCGAATGCACGCGCAACAAGACCGAAGCCTCGATTGCGATCTCGCGCGACACGGACGAGTAGATCGCATCAGGGCACCGGAACGTGGTAGCCGGCAAGCCCGGCGATCATCGCAATTTTAACGATCGGTTTCACGGAAGCTTTCCCCCGCCGGGAACATGATGACCGCTTTCCCGGGCTGGGAGAGGTGACCATGGAAGTCTCCAAGATCGCGCCGCCGCCGATTGCCGTCGTCGTACCGAACTACGATTGGGCCAATCCCAATGACCAAAGTAAAGGGCAGGACAGCGGTCGGACCTGGGAGCCGCCGAAGCCCTCGCCGCTGCCGCCCGGCCAGGGCACGCGGATCGATCAGATCGCCTGATCCCTCCTGGCCCGCCGAGCCGACCCGGCACCTCAAGCTGATCCCGCATGAGGGCGTCGGGCGCCTTGCCTGCCGCAGCTTTGCCGGAAAGCCCTGATAGGCGATCGGCCGCGAGGTGCCGGCTTGATCCCAAAACCCCTCCTCAAACGTCTGGTGCTGCAAAACGTCGCCTGGACCGCCGGTCTTGGCGCCCTCTTGCTGCTGTCTGCGGATACGCTCGATTGGCCGGCGGCATGGCTCTTTCTGGCGACAACGATCATTGGTGGCTTCGCAAGTGGGCTGTGGTTCGCTTCGCGTGATCCCGGGCTCCTCGAAGAACGCATGAATCCAATGATGCAGGAAGGTCAGCCGGCCGCCGACAAGGTCTTCATGCTGGTGTTCGGCGCCTGTGGCCTGATCTGGTTCGTCCTGATGGGGCTTGATCGCCGCTGGCATGGTTCCGACTTGCACCCGGCATTGCAGGCGTTCGGATATCTCCTTCTTCTCGCCGCGTTCGCTCTGATCCTTCGGGTGGCGCGGGAAAATTCCTTCGCGGCGCCGGTGGTAAAGATCCAGGCCGAGCGCGGGCAGCGCGTCATCGATACAGGGCCTTACGCTATCGTCCGTCATCCGATGTATAGTGGTGCCGTTTTGTACTTCGTTTCCGTGGCCCTCCTGCTCGGCTCCCGATGGGGGCTGCTGGCATCGCCAATCTTCCTCGTGCTGTTTGCGGTCCGCAGCCGCCTTGAGGAACACACGCTGCTCGCGGGTCTGTCAGGCTATGCTGACTACACCACACGGGTACGCTATCGTCTGGTGCCGGGACTGTGGTGAGGGAGAAGATCATGTCGGAAGCCAAAACCTACACCGGGGGCTGCCATTGCGGGCTGGTGCGGTTCGAATGCACCACCGACCTTGCCATGGTGACCGCCTGCAACTGCTCGATCTGCACCAAGAAGGGACTGCACTTTACCTTCCTGCCGCCAGCGAGCTTCCAGCTTCGCGCCGGTGAGGACAATCTGAAGGAATATCTCTTCAACAAGCACGCCATCCGCCATCAATCCTGCGCCGATTGCGGTGTGGAGGTTTTCGCACGCGGCCAGAAGTCCGATGGAACGGCGGTGGTGGCGCTAAACGTCAGCTGCATCGATGGCATCGAGCTCGCAAAACTGACCATGACGCCGCTCGACGGGCGCAACCGCTAGTCCGATTTTCGCTATCGATCGAGTTCCTTGTATCGGCGGAAGATGCCATCCTCGTTAAAGGGTATCCGCCGCTCACTCGCCAAATAGGCGCGGATGTTCGGTCGGGCCGCCACGCGGTCATGCAGCCCGATCAGGCCCGGCATTTTCCGCTCAAAGCGCCGCATCCGCTTGGGGAACGCATAGCGCAGCCCTTCGACCACTTGAAACAGCGAGAGATCGAGGTAGGTCAACTGGCGACCGGTGAGATAGCGACCACCATTGGCCTTAAGGATACCCTCGAAGAACGCCATGAACTTTGGCACCCGCGCCTTCCAGAATTCCTCGTTGCGCTTGCGCGCCGACGCACGCTGCTCCTCATAGTAGAGCGAGGGCCCGAGCGGGTGATGGGTATCGTGAACTTCCGCCACGAAATCCGTGATCGTCAGTTGCAGGCCGTGCGCGCCGAGACGCCCGGCTTCTGATTTCGGCGCCAGCCCGTGGCGCGCGCCAAGGTAAAGCAGGATATTGGCGGTGTGCCCGATGAGAAGCGCGCCATGCTTCAGAAACGGCGGCGCAAAAGGCGGCGTGCCCTTATCGGCGCCCATCAACTTCATCATCGCGGATATGCCGCGCCTTCCACGCGCCACGTCGGTGTAATCAGCGCCGGCTTCCTCAAGCGCGAGACGAACGAATTCGCCGCGCCCCTGAATCCCTGGCCAATAATAGAGTTCGTAAGCCATCCCGGCCTCCGTTGCCGCTGAGTAACGCTGCACGCCATTCCATAGCACGCCGCGCGTCGACCGCGGTGGTTCTTTACAACCCGGGGGATCGCGCCTACGCTTAATTTTTCCCCAGTCCTTCTCGCTCCGCGCTCATCTGCTCCTTGCGGACGCTCACCCGTGTTGCTCCCCGGTCGATGCTTTTCTTTGAACCCTTCTTTGTCATCTTCTTCGGCGCATTTTATGGGCTCTATCTCCTTGCGGGCCGGACATTCGCCCGCAGATCGGCGCTGCTCCTGGCCAGCATCTTGTTTTATGCCTGGGGTGAGCCGACATTCGTACTGATCCTGAGCGCAAGCGCGCTGATCGATTATGTCCTGTCATTTCATCTGGCCGAACCGACTCCGCTCAACAAACGGCGTTGGGCGCTTGGCATCGGGCTTGTGACAAATCTCGGCATTCTCGCCATCTACAAATACGCAGATTTTGCGATCACCAATCTGGATTCGCTGCTTTCGCCCTTTGGGGGTCACCGCCTCCCGCTGCTCCATCTGGCGTTGCCGATCGGCGTGTCGTTCGTCGTCTTCGAAAAGATAACGTACCTCGTGGACACGTGGCGCGGGGTATCAGAGCGCGCCGCGCGTTTTTCCGACTACGCGCTGTTCGTATTTTTCTTTCCCAAGCTGCTGGCCGGCCCGATCCTGAAATATCACGAGATGCGGGAGCAGGTCGCCAAGCCGGCGTCTGTTGCGTGGAGCGATTTTGCGGAAGGATTTCTTCGTTTCGCCCGGGGCATTGGCCGCAAGCTCCTGATCGCGGAACCCCTCGGCGGCTTCGTCGGCAAGGTGTTCGAGCAGGATCCGGCAAACCTCACAAGCGGCCAGGCCTGGCTCGCGCTCGCCTGCTTCACGGTCCAGATCTATTTCGATTTCGCTGGCTATTCGGATATGGCCATCGGGCTCGCCCGCATGATGGGCTTTCGGCTGCGGGAAAATTTCGATGCGCCCTATATCTCCCGGTCCATGACCGAATTCTGGCGACGCTGGCATATCTCGCTGACGACGTGGATTCGGGACTACCTGTATGTACCCCTCGGCGGAAACAGAGCCGGCGAGCTGCGCACCTATCTCAATCTCTGGATTTGTTTTCTGGCATCTGGCTTGTGGCATGGTGCGAGCTGGAATTTTGTTCTTTGGGGCGCCTACAACGGACTGTTCCTGACGCTCGATCGCATTTTCCTGTCGAGATGGCTCGACCGCTCCGGCGCTCTTGTCGCGCGGGCCGCAACTCTTTTCATCGTGATGATGGGCTGGGCGATCTTTCGTGCGGAAAAGCCCGGCACGCTCCTTCCTTTTATGGGCTCGCTGTTCGGCAGCGGCGCCGGGTCTGCAGCAATTGAGTTGCCGCCGGACATGCCGCTGGCGCTGCTCTGTGGCTGCGTGATCTCGCTGTTCCCGGCGCTGCCGGCATATTCCAGGCTCGTGCGGCAATACGAACGACTGACCTGGATGCGGATCGGCGTCGGCGTCGTTCTCGTTCTCGTCTATGTCATTGCGCTGGCACGGGCTTTCGGAATGCCCTTTCAGCCATTCATCTACTTCAGGTTTTGACCATGGACCGTCTTGCGCTCCATCGCCCGGTGCCTCGCGTTCTGTTCGCGCTAGTGATGTTGCTGCTGCCCTTGCTCAGCATCAGGAACGTTATCGTCGGACCGGAGCGGGCGATCCTGTTGGGCCCGAAGCTCGGCGGCGTTACCGAAACTGCGCCACTTATCTTTTCCTGGGCGACGATTACGGACGGCAGTTTCCAGAAGGCCTTCGCGAGCCGCATGACCGAGGGCTACGTTCTCCGACCCCTCCTGATCCGACTGAACAACGAACTCCGCTCGGAACTGTTCGGCGATTACACCGGCGCCTATGTGGTCCGGGGCGCCAAGGGGCATCTGATCGGCCGTTCCTATCTCGAGGAATATTGCTCCCGCACCGAAGGTATGGGACTGAACCTTGCGGCAAAAGCCCTGCCGCGATTGAAAGCGTTGCAAAACCACTATCGATCCACGGGGCGCGTGTTCGTTTACCTCATCTCACCGTCCAAGGCCGCGCATTTCCCTGAATATTTTCTCGATCGCTTCAACTGCCAGAACACCATCGCCGCGCGCACCAGCCTGTTGCCGGATTATGTCGGAGCGCTCCGTGCCGGCGGGATCAACGTCGTGGACGGCGCAACGCTGATCCACGCCCTAAAAGGGCGCTATGAAGTACCGATGTTCCCTGAGGGAGGTGAGCATTGGAACGAGATCGGCGGCGCGCTGGTCGTCTCCGCGATCGTTGAAGAGATCAACCGACAATCCGGCCGCGAACTGATCCCTCCATTTCGGTTCACCTACACACTCTCAAATACCAAAACCAAATCAGACCGCGAACTCGCCGACTTGTTGAACGTCCTCTTTCCCCCCTTGGGCTACCTGACGGCCAAGCTGAACTTCGATCAACCGGCCGATTGCGCTCATCACGAAGCCGCACAGCTATCGGTCGCGCTGGTGGCGTCGAGCTTTGGCTTCATGCCGGCTCCGATCATGGTCCAGCACAATTGTCTTTCACAATTGCGGTTCTATTATTACGCGAAGCTTGGCGTGTTTGGCGGCCAACCATTTCACGAGTTAAAGCGAAACCTGGTCGATGCGGAGATCGCGCCGGTACGAGACGCCAAGGTGTTGATCGTCGAGGAAAACGAATCCTTCGTCGGACGATCCAACTACATGCCGCTGCTGCAGGACATCATCGAGCGGTGAAGGATTTCGGGGCGGAGCAGGAGAGCGCAATTCGGGTCCCATACTGATGCCGCCCTGCACACCAAAGGCAGGGCGGCATCCAGATTCAATTGGCGGCAAAGCAGTAAAGCAGACCATCACCGCCGGTAGAGATCAGGCCCTGCTGGCTGCATCCTCGCGACGGGTGAGCGGCAATCCATGAGCCGCGGGTCGGATTGGTCGTGGGACCGTTTATATCAGAGTGTCCGAGCATCGCCGAACCATCCGTGCTGCTCGTCCAGTTCCGGCAGGTGCGGTCTTCACCCGGTGGGAAGGCGGTGCCATCCGGCTGCGAGCCGGTGAGGATGTCGTGACGGTTGGGTTGATCTCCGAACCCGTTGATGGGTTCGCCCTTTTCGCTCAGCGCGTTTTCCTTGTTGATGTGATTGGCCGTCTGCAGTTCGTTCACGTCTTTGGCAATCACCACGCCTTTGACGTTCTGCCACGGTCCCTTTCCGATCCGATCGCGCGCGTTGACCGCGGGCTTGCCGTCGGCTTCCTGGGTAGAGAGATAGGCGCGCCAGGTCTTGCTGCCGAGACCGGCTGCCTGCGCCAATTCCTGACAGTGATTGTCGGCGCCCGCGAGCCCCCCGAGATTGCCGCCATTGCCGATGCTCTTGCTGGTAACGAAGAAACTCGCGTTAGGTGATTGCGGCTGCTGCGCCGACGCGCTGCAAACGAGCGACAGGGACGCCATCGCCACAAGTCCGAGGAGGCGGCTGGCTGCGGCGACATCAAGAGAAGATCTGGGCATGAATTCCTCCGGCTAGGTTTTCCGCCGCGCTTCGGCGGTTTTGGGCTGACCAGCCAATGAACCCGTGACGCCCTCAATTATTCCATGATGGCAAGCTTCAAGAGTTTGCGACCGGCGCGGCGGGACGCCGCAGTAAAAAACGCAAGAAAGGCGCCGCGGGACAACCGCGACGCCTTCGAAATGATCCCGAAATGGACCCAACTGCGCGGTTCAGCCGGTCTGCTGAATCGCCGAAAGTTCCCAATTCGCGCCGCGCGGCCGGACAAAGGTCCAGACTTCCGTGACCTGAACCGGTTGTTCGCTGCCTTCGACCGGACGGTCGGTGGCACGATCCAGGGTTCGGTCGACCAGCGAGAACCGCATCGCCACGCTCGCATAATCGGTGTCGCCCTCGCGCCACGCCTCGGCGAGGTCGCCCTGCAGCAGACGAACATCGCTGACCTTGTTGATGACGTTGCGCGCCCTGTTGGCTTCAAGATCGCGGGTGAAATAGGAGACCATTTCGGGGCTCGCCAGGCTGTGCAGCCGGCCGATATCCTCGTTCGACCACGCTTCCTGAATCTCGCCTAGCAGCCGCTCGAATGCGTCGTAATCGGCTGGCTTGATCTCAAGCGGCGGCGCGTTGGCGCCAAACCCGAAGCCGTTCCCGGTCCGATAGTCGGGCCGCGCATTCATGCCGCTCGCGCCGGCATAAGCGGGCGAACCGAGGTTACGCCGTTGCCACCATCCCATCGCCAGGCGCACAACGAGAACGATCAGCCCGATCTGCAGCAAGAGCCCAAGGATGGACGAAAATCCGCCGAGGCCGCTGAACAGGCCACCGCCGAACAGCATGCCAAACAGACCTGCGCCCAGGAAGCCCGCGGCGAGACCACCGAGCAGGCCCGGCCGATTGAAGAAGCCGCCGCGCGTGCCAGATGAAGCCATGCCGGTGCTACCCGGCTGACTAAAGGTGCGATTGAACGGCTGCGCCGTGCTCGGCGCGGTCGAGGTACTCGGCGGGGCGGAAAACGTACGCGTACCGCGGGAGCCGGAACTCATTCCGCCCCCGATCCGCGCATCAGCCGCCGCCATCATCATCACTGGCAGAGCCAGCGTGAGCGCAACGGCTAAGGGTTTCAGAAGCCCGCGCATGCGGTGCATGAATTTCATGGTTGTCTCCTCCGTTCCCGGCAAAGGGAAGCCCTCCTAACATGGACCTGGAACGCCAAAATGAAAGGCATCTTCGGACCGCGCGGCTGCGGCCCTGCGTCGCGGGTGCGCGCCCCTGCGAGCCCTGAAAATCGGTGGAAACGTCTTACCGGCATTCCAACGATCCAGCCGTCAGATAGAGATTGCATTGATCAGGGATATCGTGTCCCGGGCGCTACGCAGCGTCCCGGGCACGAGAGTAACCCGTTGGCGCTCACGACGGCGACATGGTTTCCTTCACCGCTTCCACCAGCTTGCTCAGCGTGAAGGGCTTTGGCAGGAAGGCGAACTGCTCGTTCTCCGGCAGGCTCTTCTCAAAGGCATCTTCCGCATAACCGGATACAAAGATGATCTTCAGATCCGGATTGCGCACGCGCATGGTCTTGAGCAGGGTCGGCCCATCCATCTCCGGCATCACCACATCCGAAACCACGAGATCAATGGCGCCGTTTTCCGCCTCCAGCGCCTCCAGCGCCTCGACCCCATTGGATGCCTCGATGACATTATACCCGCGCGAACGCAGGCCCCTCGCATTCAGCGAACGCAAGCCCTCTTCGTCCTCGACCAGGAGGATGGTGCCCTGCCCGGTGAGATCGGTGCGAGGCTTGGTGGCGCCATCCTTCGCGGCGCCATTGGTCGCGACCGTCGTGGCATCGGTGGCGACATCGCCTGGCAGTTCGCGTTCCGGATGGTGGCGAGGCAGGAAGATATGGAACGAGGTGCCCTGGCCGGCTTCGGATTCGACATAGATGAAGCCGCCGGTCTGCTTGATGATGCCATAGACGGTGGAAAGCCCGAGCCCGGTGCCCTTGCCGACTTCCTTGGTCGAAAAGAAGGGTTCGAAAATCTTGTCCACGATCTCGGCGGGGATGCCGGTGCCGGTATCGGTGACGTCGATCCGTACATATTCCGCCGCCGGCATACCCTTATAGGCAAGGCGGCCGGCGTCTTCCGCCGTGACATTGGCGGTGCGCACCGTGAGCTTGCCGCCATCTGGCATGGCATCGCGCGCGTTCACGGCAAGGTTGACGATCACCTGCTCGAATTGTGAGAGGTCGGCCTTAATCGGCCAGAGATCGCGGCCATGCAGCACTTCGAGTTTGACCTTCTCGCCGAGCAGCCGCTTCAACAGATTCTGGATATCCGACAGCGACTCGCCGAGATCAAGCACCTGCGGGCGCAATGTCTGCTTGCGCGAGAACGCCAGGAGATGCCGGACCAGCGCCGCGGCGCGGTTGGCATTCTGCTTGATCTGCATGATGTCCTGGAACGAGGGATCGGTCGGCTTGTGGGCGTTCAGCAGGAAATCATTGGCCATCATGATGGCCGATAGCACATTGTTGAAGTCATGGGCGATGCCGCCGGCGAGCTGGCCCACCATCTCCATCTTCTGCGACTGGTTGATCTGGTTTTCCAGCGCCCGCCGTTCGGTGGTTTCGAGCATGTAGACGATGGCGGCTTCAGTCTCGCGCTCGCCTTCCTCTACTGCGGTGACAAAGAACTGCCCCCACCGCTCACGGCTGCCGTCCAGCATGACTTCGGCCGGCGGAATGTCGCCCTGCCCTTCGGCGGCGCGATTGATGGCCGCGATCAGAACCGCGCGGTCGCGTGCATTAACGACGCGGAAAATCGATTTGCCCGCAACGCCGTCAGTACCGAGGGTCTGCGCCAGCTTGGCAAACCGGGCATTGGCCCGAACCACCGCGCCGCCTCGATCCACCGTGGCGATCGCCATCGGCGTGTGATCGAAGAAACGCATGAAGCGGACTTCGGCCGCGCGCTGCGGGTCGAGCCGGTCGTCGCGCGCCCGGCTGATCACCAGGGTCCGCGACGCGCCAGGTGTGCCATCGGCGCCAAAGGCGAGCTTGTGATAGAGCCGCACCGGCAAGGTCTTGCCGCTGCGCATCCGCAGATCGATGTCGAAGACTTCGGTCTTCACCTCGCCCGGGACCGGAATGATCGAGGTCAAAAGCGATGCGCCATCGCCGGACACGATGTCGGAAAGCTTCAGCCCGCCCGAACCGATCTCGGCAAGATCATAGTCGAGCCAATTCGCCAGCGTGGCGTTGACATAGGCGATCTCGCCCGCCGGATTGACGGAAAAGAATCCACAGGGCGCGTGGTCCAGATATTCGATCGCGTGCTGCAATTCCTGGAACACGTCTTCCTGGCGCTCGCGGTCGCGCGTGATGTCGGCAATCGACCAGACGGTGTATTTCGCCTCGCGCCGGCCATGTCCGAGCGGCCGGACCCGCATCCGCAGCCAGCGTCCGGCCGAACCGTCGGAGGGCGCGATCCGGACCTCCTCCTGCTGGCGCTTGCCTTCCCTTGCCGCCTTGAGCAGGCGAAACACGGCTTCCGAAACATCGGGATTGCCGATGAAGACCCGTTCCACCGGCCGCACATCCTGAGGCGTGGCCGCGCCAGTCAGGGCGAGATAAGCGGCGTTGGAATAGACCACGTGGCCGTGCGGGTCGGTCACCGCCAGGCCGTCGAAGGCATGATCGCTGATCCGGCGGAGAACCGGGTCGTCGGCGGCGCGGTCGGCAAGGCGGATGATGCCGGCGGCAAAGGCAAAGAGGTTGAAAAGGCCAACCATCGCCAATAGCGCGAGCAGCCCCAGAATATAAGGCTGGGCCTGCGCGCGGCCGATCGCCATCAACGCCACGGCGACAGCGACAATGCTTCCGGCAACCACCAGCACCAGGACGATACTGCCGGTCCGGCGCGGCGGCTCGTGCGATGCGAGCGTCCGTTCTTGGGTAACCTGGTCGGAATCGGCGGTCATTCGAACGGGATGCAGCCAGTCGATGAGAGGGCGTCGGTCGGCGGTTGAGAAGCGGATCGTGGCCCTGAGTGCCCGACTCGCCCCGGGCAAGGCAAGCGCCAAGACGCGGCCCAAGGCAAGCCAAAAGGCAAGTCAAAAGGCAAGTCGAAACAGGGCAAGTCAAAAGCGGGGGCAAAAAATTCTGCCATCAAGCCATGTCGCCACGGTTCCGGGTTCGGGCCATTATCGAACCGACGCCCCGGAATGCCTGTCATTAGAGCCGGCGCCCCGAGAGCCCGCGACGCAGGCCCATGACGTAACCGATGATCTGGGCCACCGCGTGATAATGCTCCACCGGGATTTCCTCGTCGATCTCGACGGTCGCATAAAGGGCACGCGCCAGCGGCACGTTCTCGATAATTGGAATGTCATGTTCCCGAGCCACTTCCCGGATCTTGAGGGCGATGACGTCGACGCCCTTGGCCACGCAGACCGGCGCCGCCATGCCGCGCTCATAGGACAGCGCCACCGAATAGTGGGTCGGGTTGGTGATGATCACGGAGGCCTTCGGCACAGCCGCCATCATCCGCCTTTTCATCCGCGCCTGCCGCAATTGCCGAATGCGGCCCTTGATATGGGGATCGCCTTCGGACTGCTTGAACTCTTCCTTGATCTCCTGCAGCGACATCTTCTGGCGCTGGAACCATTGCCGGTACTGGAACAGGTAGTCGGCAAGCGCGACGAAGGCGAGCATGGCCACCACCGATCCCAGCAGGCGCAACGTCAGGCTAGTCGTGAGGCCGAGCAGCGCGGCCGGATCGGTATGCACCATGCCTTCCAGGCGGTGCCGCTCCGGCCACAGCACGACAACCATGACAATCCCGAGCGCAATCACCTTGAACAGGCCCTTGCCGAAATTGGCGGCTGCCTGCTTGCCCAGGATCCGCTTGAATCCCTGTATCGGCGACAGCTTGCTGAGCTTGGGCTTGAGTTGCTCGGCCGACCACACCAGCGGATGCTGGACCAAGTTGCCGCCGATCGCCACCAGTACCAGCAGCAGCAGGGGAATCCCGAGCGCACTGATCACCGCCTTCTCGAGGTCCTGCGCCAGCGCCAGTAACCCGGCGCCGTCGGTGCGGATCATCCAGGAATTGGCGATCAGGTTGCGCATCGGCGTCTCAATGCCGCCGATCGAGCCGGAGAAGGTCGACAACAACAGCGTCGCGCCGGCGATCACGAACCAGGTGTTGATTTCCTGGCTCTTGGCGACGTCGCCACGGTCGCGAGCATCATCCAGACGTTTTTGCGTCGGGTCTTCTGTTTTGTCCTCATTTTCGTCAGCCATCGCTCACTCCCTCATTTCACCGGAAGGAGGTCGTGCATGACGCCGACAAAATAATCGAGGAACGTGCCCATGAGCGCCGCAATCACCAGCGCGAGGATAATGAAACCGGCCAGGATCGACAGGGGCACACCGACGAAATACACCTGCATCTGCGGCATCAGCCGCCCCAACACGCCAAGCCCGAGATTGAAGACGAGGCCGAACACCAGAAACGGCGCCGAGAGCTGCAGACCGATTTTGAAGGCGGAGGCAAAGGCGCGCGTGGCCAAGGCCGCAACGTCGCCGGTCGGCATGGTCTCCCCCGGCGAGAAGATCCGGTAACTCTCGCTGAGTGCGGCGATCACCAGATGGTGGCTGTCGGTGGCAAACAACAAAGTCAGGCCGAGCAGGCTAAGGAAATTGCCGATCAGGAGTCCTTGCTGGCCTTGCGTCGGATCAACCGCGGTGACGAAGCCCAAACCCATCTGCTGGGCGATCACCGAACCGGCGACCTGCAGCGCGGAGAGCGTAACGCGCGCGGTCGCGCCAAGCACGATGCCGATGATGATCTCGTGCAGCATCAGCACGAGGATTGCCGACAGCGATTGCATGTCGACATGGTAGGCGGCACGATGCAGCGGCAGAATGATCAGCGTCAGCAGCAAGGCGATCGAAAGCTTGACCCGCACCGGGATATTGGTCTCACCGAAGCCCGGCAGCAGCATCACCATCGCGCCAACGCGGGCGAACACCAGCATGAAGGTGGCGGCCAGCGCAGGCAGAAGTGAGATGTCGATGCGCATGTTTCCTGCATGGCTGGCGGGCTTCTGCCCGCAGCGATATTGCCTCAGCCTCCGATGATTCGCGACGAAATCCGCAGCATATGGCCGTGCAGGGAGTCCGCCATGAACGGCAGCGCCAACAACAGCGTCACGAAGATCGCGAGAATTTTCGGCACGAAGACCAGCGTCTGCTCCTGGATTTGCGTGAGCGCCTGAAACAGCGACACCACGACACCGACGACAAGGCCGACGATCATCAAGGGCGAGGATACCGCCACAATGGTCCAGATCGCATCGCGCGCCACATCGAGCGTTTCAGCACCGGTCATGTTATCTATCTCGCTCTTTCATTTGCTGCATCGCCGCGGGATGGCGTCCCAACCGAGACGTCAGATCGGCATCTTCATGATGTCTTCATAGGCCTGGATGACGCGGTCGCGCACCGACACCAGCGTCGACACCGCGACATCGGTTTCAGCGACGGCCGTGACCACGTCCATCACATTGGCCTTGCCAGAGGCCATCGCAACGGTCTGCGCATCGGACTTGTGCCCGGCATCCATCACGCTGCCGACAGCATCCTTCAACAACGAGCTGAACGAGGGGCCGGCGGTTTCAGCGCCCTTGCCCGCTCCGCTGCTCTCCATGATGCGCGCAAGATTGGCATAGGCGTTGGCGGCAATTGTGGGTGATGCCATGGCTTACAATCTCCCGTTCAGGCCTTGAGAATGTCGAGCGTGCGCTGAATCATGCGGCGCGTCGCACTGATGATGTTGAGATTTGCCTCATAGGAACGCTGGGCATCGCGCATGTCGGCCATTTCGACCATCGGATTGACGTTGGGATATTTGACGTTGCCCGAGGCATCCGCAGCCGGATTGCTCGGCTCGTATTTCACGCGAAAGGCCGACTGGTCGGTTTCCACCTTGCCAAGCGCCACCAGCCTGGCATCGAGCGCTCGGTCGAGCTGGCTGGAGAAGGTCGGAATCTTGCGCCGGTAAGGATCGCCGCCCGCGGTCGACCCCGTGGAGTCCGCATTGGCGATATTTTCCGAGATGATCCGCATCCGTCCGGCCTGCGCGCGCAAGCCGGAAGCTGCGATTCCCATTGATCGGGCGAAATCACCGGTATCGCTGGCCATGCTTTATTCTCCTGCCTGCCTGATTCTTGCCGCGGGCGGCGCGCTCTTTACGCCTGTTTCAAAGCCCTTGAATGGGCGCATTAGCCCTTGCCGATTGCCGTCTTCAGAAGATGAAGGCTCTTGCTGTAGAGCGACGTTACCGCCGCATAATCCATCTGGTTGGCCGCTGCCTTTTGCATCTGGTCCTCGAGATTGACGGCGTTGCCGCTAGGGCGGGTCTCGAAGCCGGCCTTGCGGTTCACCGCGAAACTCGTGCCGTCCGCACGGCCCGCGGTGATGTGGCTGGCGCTGGTCCGCATCATCGGCAGGGATCCGGTCGAGGCTGTGCCGGCGAGGCCTGCGGTATCGAAGGTCGGCTCCACCAGATCGCGCGCCTTGAAATTCGGCGTGTCGGAATTGGCGACGTTTTCGGCCAGCACGCGCTGGCGTTCCTGGTGCCATTGCATTTTGGTTCGCAGGACCGACAGAACCGGAAGATCGGTGATCGACATGGCGCCGCCTTATTTGCCGGGACTCAAAGCGTGGTCCGAGGTAGGCAGAATTTGCCGCCCGTATGGTTAACAGCGAGTTAAGAACGCTGGACGGGTGTTCCCCCCTTCCATAAATGAAGGCCACCAGCAGGTCGCCGGGGCCAAAAAAAGTCGCGTTAACCACGGCGTGGATTGAGGAGGTCAAGTTGAGAAGTCGTTTTGGCTCAGCCGATTCATGGGTTATTAAGGACTCTGGGGCGGCAGCGATTGCCGCCCTGCGTTAAGGAATAGCGCTTTCTCAGGCTCCCCTTTGCGTATTCGGCGTCCAAATTCGGAGTGTCGAACGTGAGGCGGCCCGTAAGAAGGCGCTGTTTTCCGGGGACAAAGCATGCAGACAACTTTCCTTCTCGTGTTCGTGGGCGTGCTGGCGTTGATCGGCCTGGCCGCCTGGCTGGTGCGTCGATTCGCCGGCAACCGCCTCGGCGCCAATACCAACCGCGGACGAATGCCGCGTCTGGCGGTGATCGATGCCGCCGCGGTCGACGGCCGACGCCGCCTGGTGCTGGTTCGCCGAGACAACGTCGAGCACCTTCTGATGATCGGTGGCCCGACCGACATTGTTGTGGAGCCCAACATTGTCCGTGCCACGCGGGAAACCATGGGTCAGCGTCCCGCCGCTGGCGAACCGCCGTCGCGAATTTCGCCGCTTCCCGATAGCTGGAATGATGGCGAGAGCTTTCGTCCGGAGGCGCTCGACCTTCCCGAACCCTCGCTGCCCGAGCCCCCGCCCCGACCTTCAAGGCCCGCTTTCACCGAAGAATTGCGTCGCCCGGCCGTTCCGCTGCCCGAGCGTCGGCCCGAACGCGCGGAACGTGCCGATCCTCTGGCCAGCTTCTCGCCCGAACCGCTCGCGCCTCGTGCCGAGCCGCGCCCGGAATTGCGGCCGGAACCGACGATACCCCGTACCAACGCCCGCACCGAACCGATGCTGCCGCGCCCGCCACGGAGCGAACCCCCCAAACCCTCGGCTCCGCCGGTTCGCGCAGCCGAGCGCGCAACCGCGCCGCCGCCACCCGCTGCCGCCGTTTCCGCCGACCAGAACCTCGCCGAGATGGCGCAGCGTCTGGAAGCGGCGTTGCGACGCCCGGGAGGCGATGCACCTCCCGTTGCACCCGAACCGCCGGCTGATCGGGCCACCCGCGCCGAACCGATGCTGACGCCGCAGGCCGCTTCGACCAAAAGCGGGTTCGAGAACCTTGAAGACGAGATGGCATCCCTTCTGGGTCGCCCAAAGAAACCTTCGTGAGGCCGGCGAACCTTCCGCGTAGAGTTTTAATTTTTGCTTCTCTGATCATCGCCGGGCTCTTCGCCGGACCGGCGTTGGCTCAAGACATCAGCATCAATCTCGGCCAGGGCAATGGCGGGGTGACGGAACGCGCGATTCAGTTGATCGCGCTGCTCACGGTGCTGTCGATCGCGCCGTCGATCCTGATCATGATGACGTCGTTCACCCGGATCGTGGTTGTGCTGTCGCTTCTGCGCACCGCCATGGGAACGGCGACCGCGCCTCCGAACTCCGTCATCATCGCGCTCGCGATGTTCCTGACCGCCTTCGTCATGGGACCGGTGCTGCAGAAATCCTATGACGATGGCATCAAGCCGCTCGTTGCCAACCAGATCAGCGTCGAGGAGGCGTTGCAGCGGGCATCGGTTCCGCTGCGCGGCTTCATGCAGAAGAACGTCCGGGAAAAGGATCTCAAGCTGTTCGTCGACCTCTCCGGCGAACCTCCGCCGGCCACACCGGCGGATCTTTCGCTGCGCATCCTGGTTCCCGCCTTCATGATCTCGGAACTGAAGCGCGCCTTTGAAATCGGTTTTCTGTTGTTTCTGCCCTTTCTCATCATCGACCTGGTCGTCGCCTCGGTGTTGATGTCGATGGGTATGATGATGCTGCCCCCGGTCGTGGTCTCCCTGCCGTTCAAACTGATTTTCTTTGTACTGGTGGACGGCTGGTCGCTGGTGGCCGGCAGCCTTGTGCAGAGCTATGGTGGAGGCTGAACGGCCTTCTCGCTTACCCCCGGCGGCTGGATGTTGTCACACCGTCGGGAAAAGGTGGCAATCTGATTGTGGCCTGCGATCGATCCCGATAAGGTCTTCCGATTGCTGCTTTCCCTGGGGATCGATGGCAAGTCGCCAGCTTCCCTCTGTTCTGTCCAAACGCCTGGTTTGAACGAGACGGAAGCGATTTGAAGGTACGCAATGCCGATTTCGAGCCGGCTTCTTATCAGCTCCACCACCGCACTGCTCGTCACTGGCCTTATTGCGCTGCTTTGCATCGTTGCGACGACGGTCTGGCTCGGCGAGCGAGCGCAGCTTTATTCTGAAATCGCAATCGAGGCACGTGATACCCGCACGTCGGCCGTGGAACTTCGCAGCGCCATTCAAAGCGCCGAATCCAGTCAACGAGGTTTTTTGATCGGCGGCAATGCGATCTATCTGGCCCCCTACGACAGCGCCAAGACCGCGACGCGGCGCCAGCTCGACCGCCTCAACCAATTGCTTACGCCCTACCCGGAAACCGGGCCGATGATGCGCCGGCTCTCTGCGGTTCTCGCTGAAAAGCTCGATGAGATGGATCGCACGGTGAAGCTGAAAGTCGACCGCCACGATGCCGAGGCGCTGTCAATCTTCCAGACCAATCGCGGCAAGGCGCTGATGGACGAGGCCAACGTGTTCCTGTCCAGCATCATCCGCGATACGGACGAACGCCTGACCAGCGGGGTCACCGAGCAAAAGGAGAACTCGGTGCGGCTGCGCTGGGTGTCTTTGATCGGGGGCATCGTCATCATCCTGATGGTCGGCGGCTCGACCCTCGTCGGACTGCGCTACGCCAACGAAATCGCCCGCGCCCGCGATGCGGTCCGCGACCTCAATGTCAGCCTCGAGGACCGCGTGCGCGAACGCACCTCCGCGCTCGCCCGGGCGCTCGAACAGGCCGAGGTGATGGCGGCCGAAGTCAACCACCGCGTCGCCAACAGCCTGTCGATGGTCGCTTCGCTGGTGCGCCTGCAATCCAATGCCGTGCCGGACCCGGCCGCCAAGGATGCATTGGCCGAGGCCGAGTCACGCATTCACGCCATCGCCGATGTCCACAAGCGGCTCTATACGTCGGGCGACGTACGCACTGTGTCGCTCGACGAATATCTAAGTGGCCTGCTTGAACGACTGCAGAATTCGATGCAAAGCGAAGGGCACGGCGCCAAGCTAGGTTATCAGCTCGAGCCGGTGAAATTCCCGACCGACGCAAGCGTCAATCTCGGCGTGGTCGTCACCGAATGGGTGACCAATGCTTTCAAATACGCCTATCCGGGCCGCCAGGGCGAGGTGCGGGTCAAGCTCAACCGGCTGCCGTCCGGCGAAGGCGAGTTAAGGGTTGAGGATGATGGCGTTGGGCGTGGCGATGAGAGCGCGCCGCGCGGCACGGGCCTTGGAACGCGGCTGGTCCGGGCGATGGCAACAAGCCTCGGCGGCCGGATCGAATATCTTGCGCGTCAACCGGGAACGCTGGCGCGCCTGATCTTTCCGCTTCCTGCGGAATGATTTCGAGTATTTCGCCATGGAAAAGCAAGAATACGAACTGCTGAGCACCGGTTTTATTCGAAGCACCGAAGGGGGTGGAAACACCCGCCGCTGGACGCTGCTCGCATTTACGTTCGCCGCGCTCGTGGTTTCGGCCGGCGCGTTCGCGCAGGAAGGACCACCGGGCCTGACTTCGCCGATCTTGCTGGCTCCTTTCGATTCCAATGCGCCCGCCTGCACCGCGCCGCCTGGCCTGAACAAGGTGCTTGGCTTCGCGCAAGACAACCAGCGCCAATTCATGCAGGGCGTCGCCAGCGGCCTTGCCGCCGGCGCGCGGGATCGCGGCCTGGAATATCGGGTGGCGCTCGCCGACAACAATGCCGCGCGCATGATCGAACAGGTTCAGCGTTTTCGGGACGACAAGGTCGGCGCCGTGGTGGCCGCCCCTGTCGACCCGCCGTCGCTGAAGCAAAGCCTGCAGCAACTGATCTGGTCGGGAAGTTATGTCGGCACGGTTGTGCCGCCACCGGCCGTTTCGCTTTTGAATGCGCCACAATACCTCACGGGCAAGGTGCTCGGCGATGCCGCGGCCGCCTACATCCGAGGCCCGTTGAAAGGCAAGGCGAACGTGGTCCTGCTCACCCATGACAGCCTGCAGGATCTCGCGCCGCGTTTCGTTGCCATTCGCGATTCGCTGAAGGACATCCCCGGCGCCGTCATCGTCGCCGACATTTCCCCGCTGATGGTGAACGAGGATGGCGGCGCGGCAATGATGCGAACCATCCTGCTCGCAAACCCACGGATCGACGTGGTGCTTGGCGCCGACACCGTGGTGCTCGGCGCGCTCAGGGCGCTGCGCGAGGCTGGCAAGGACCGCGCCGACCAGTTCCTCGGCGGCATCGACGGAGAGCCGCGGGCCGTCGAAGAGATCACCAGGGGCGGGCCGTACAAAACAACGGTCAGCCTTTCCTCAGACGTGTTCGGCTATGCCATGGCCCAGCATGCAGCCGATTGGCTGGAGGGCAAAAGCATTCCGCAGGCCATGGACATCCTGCCGAAATTGCTCACGGCTGCGAGCATTCCGGCCTACACGGCAGACGCCACGGACCCGGCCGCCGTCTATCGCGATCCCGCGCGGCGCGCCTCATACCTCAAGATGTATGGCAATATTTGTTACGACAGCCGCGATCAGTACATCGCGTTTCCCTGGTCGTCCGAGCAGCGCTAAAGCTTTTCGGCTAACGCGTCGCGGCGGCAACCGGCTTGAAGCCGATGATCTGCGGCAGCGATCCCGTCGATGAAGGATCGGCTTTGGACGATTCCGCGGGCAGCGCCTTGCCGGCCGCGTCGGGAAAGCGGGTTTTCATTTCGCGCAGGAAGCCATCGAGCGTGTCGACGCTGGCGGCGACTTTGGCGATCCGCCCCATGTCACCGCTATTGCCGGACGACAAATCGCTAGCGGCGTCAAAGGCACTCTTGTCCGGTTCAGAGCCCATCAGCGGCGCATATTTTTCCCGAAACCTCGAAAGCCCGATGCCATCGCCGGCGAGCGAGTAGCCGATCACCGCGCGAATGACATCACCCTTCTCGGCCGCATTCAGCGGCTTGAAGTCGCGCCAGCGATCGCCATAGTAGAGCTCGATCTGCTCGGATGCCTCGCGCCATCGCCGCGCGGCCCAATAGATATCGGATCGCAGCCGGATGGCTTCGCGGCCAACCAGATTGGAAATGATGTCGAGCGCCAGGTCATGGCGGCCGATATCGCTTTGCGCCCGCCCTTCCAGCAACAGCCGCTGCTGCCGCAACTCGCCCGAGAGATCGGAAATCCGCGTCGAGCGCAGCGCAGCGATCGCACGCTCGGGCTTGTGGTTGGTGAGATACACCATGGCCAGCCGCGCAGCGACCTGGGCGCGTGCGGCTCCCTCCAGACGCTTGTCAATCTGGTATTGCAGGAGTTCGCTGGCCTGATCGAGAAGGTCCACCGACACCAGCCGTTCGGCGAGGCGGCGGATCATCTCATCGCCGCGCCGGCCTATCGGCGCCAATTCGCGAAACTCGTAGAACATGCCGAGCGCCTCGACCGGCGGCAGATCGTCGTCCTTCGGCCCTAAGAAAATCTGCGAGAAAAGCGCCGAGGAATCGTCCTGGCCCTGCCGGGCCAATTCGGAATTCGGCTGCATACGGGTGGCGGTCCGGTTGGCATCCAGAGCATCGCGGTAACGCCCGGCATCGGCGTAGATGCGCGCCAGCATCGACAACGTCCGGACCTCGAGCCTGTCTCCGCGCCAGGTTAGTGCCAGCGTTTCCAGTTCGCTCAGCGCGTCAGCATTGCGCAGTTCATTCCGCTTGCTGCGAAGCGCAACCAAGTTGAGCCTCGCCTCGGTCGCCGCGGGCCGGTTCACGGAGGACGCCGCGATCTGATATTGCGCAAGCGCGTCCTGGTCATGGCCGAGCGCTTCGGAAAGCCTCCCGCGCAAGACGGCCACGCCTGGCGCGAGCTCGGCAGTGATACCAATCGTGTCGAGGTCGCTCGATCGTTTACCGGCGGTGCCGTAGTCCTTTGCCTCGAGCGCGGTGCGCATCGCCTCGACCAGCACTAAGCGTTGCAGCTCGGTCGGCAGTCCAACGATCGCGATTTCGGAATTGAGAAATTTCTCGCGCGCCTCCGCCCATTTTTCCTGCTTTGCGAGAGCCACGGCCTTCCATAATTGCGGATCATAATTAGAGCCGATAGCGGGATCAGCCAGATCCTTCAGTCCCAGCCCTGGCCGACCACTCAAGATGGCCGAGATCGCGTTGACCATCACCGCTGCCGGATCGGCCGATCCGCCGACGGCATCGGCAAGCACCAGATCGGTGACGCCCTTCGCCTCCGGATACATGCCCCGCGAGAGGTAAAAGCGCGCCAGATTGAGCCGGGCCTGCGTCCGTTGCTGCGGGTCCGTCGACGCGACTGCCAAGACAAGCTCGTCATGGCGCCGAACGAAATCACCGGTCTGGTTGGTCCGCCATTCGGCGGCATCGAAGAGCGCCTGCACCGCAGTGGAAGCACGTTCGGCGCGGCCGCCGGCAGGCGACAGCGTCAAACCACCGGGTCGCCCGATCATGATTTTGTCGGCGGAGGTGTCGGCCGTGAGATCATCGGCACCCGGCCGGATCACCACGCCATGGATCGATTCCAATACCGACAGCTCGACAAAATCCTGCCGCCGGACAAAGCCACGCACCGGTAATGCAGCGGTCGTGACCAGGATGACATCGCCGGCATCGGGATCGACCAGACGATGCAGCCGTCCGGCGCCCGCCAGCGGAATGATCAGATTCGCCGATTTCGGTTCCGCGATATTGCGGATCGTCGACAACGCTTGCGTCGATCCCTGCATGGTGTCGGCAATCAGCACCGACCATTGCACGCTGTCGCCCTGCTGGTCGCCCGACAGCGACGGCATCTGCGGCCGATTGAGCCGAATGGAGATCGCCTGCCCCTTGTCGAGCGGCAGGCGACGGACTTCGGAAATCAAGGCACCGCCATTCCTGCGAATCGGATCCACATCGATCGGCTGGGTGGAATCGAACACCAGCCACACCGAATCCGCCCGCGTGAACATGGCCGCCGGGGTATTTGCCGGAAACAGGAAATTGAGTCGCAGACCGTTGCCGTCGCGAACCGCTTCGACCGTCGCGAGGTCGGCCGGCTTGGCCTCGGTGCCAGCGGCCGGCTTCGAAGTCTCAGATTTCGAAACCTCAGTTTTGGAAGCGTCGGCTTTGGAGGTCTCCGGTTTTGAAGCAGCCTCGACCCTGGCCGCTTCGACTTTTGCTGGCGCCGTCACACTTGACGGCTGCGGTACCTCGGCCTGCGCGGCGGGCTCGCTCGGTGACGTCGGGCGAATATCGATCTTTGCCTGCTTGGCAAAGGTTTCCGATGTCAGCGGGGCAATGCTGCTCTCCGGCGACACCGGCCGGCCCGGCGCAGCACTCTCCGGTGGTGGCGCGGCAGCCACGGCCCCACGTGGCGCATCCGCGGCGGCGGCCGATGCGGGCTTTTGCGAAGGTTCGAACGCGACATCGACGATATAGTTCTTTTCCTCGCGGAACGAATGTACGTCGACGTCGCCGATCAGCGCCATTTCCAGCGCAGTCGCTTGCCCCGTGATCTTCTGGTTGATCGAACCCACATTGGCGGGCGCCGACAGTTTGGCGTCTGCCAGATCGAAATTCAGCGGCGCACTAAACGTCAGCATCAGCTTCTGGTCATTGAGCATCGACGAGACGTCAACGCCGTCGGGCGTTTCGATCACAAACCGCACAAAGGTCGGCTGCACCAGGGCACGAACACGAATGGTGGGTCGCTTTTTGGCCTCGGCCAGAGCGCTCTGCTGCCGCAAGGCGCGCTCGGCGGCACGCGCGCGGTCCGACAGCTCGCGGATCACTTCGGCCGGAAGACCGGGGGGCGGTCCTCTCCAGCCGTCCGGCAACAAATCGACAAACAGCCGCTCACCGGCTGTCATGGTGTTGACAGTGACCTTTCGCGACAGCGACAGGCGGATCGCCGAACCGTCCGGATCGCCGCGGGCCGAGCCGATATAATCGGGCGCCTGAAGCGGAAGCTGTTCAACCGGCACAGCGACCGGATCCTTGAATCGGATGACCAGGATCGAGCCGGCGGTGGAGACCTCGGAATCGACGTCGCTGGCCAATTTGATGACCAGCCGGCCGTAGCCGTCAGTGGTCGACAGGTTCGCTTCACCCGCAACCGGCTCGGCCGCGCGACCGGCGGTGGGAATAGCCGATCCGATCAGGATGAGAAGGCCGAAAATACCGGAGAGCACGGCGTCACGGCGGCGCTGGGCGGTCCGCAACGACAAGCGGACTCGCGACCCAAATGCAGCGGTGCCAAATGGCGCCATGATCGTCCATCTTCCGGTTACGCGATCCGATCGGCCGAATGTAGATTTGGCCCTTTAAGGAGCTGTTAAGAATCCGCGCCGGTCGCGGCGAAAATCGGGTGTCCTGTTGTCCTGAGTGCCGCAAGGAGATTCACCTGCGGGGCATGCTGAAATGGCATCAATTTGAGGCTTGCGGCAGCACCTTGCCTTCGATCTTCGGCAGATCACTGGATGACGATTTGTCGGCGCCGCGACGCGCTATTTCAACGGTGAGTTTTTCGGCCTGCTCGGCGGACATGACGCCGAGAATCTCAGCCATCTTGCGCGGCGCGATCTGCGAGGCGATGTCGAACAGCACCGGCATCTCCAGTCGGTCGAACACCTTGGCGGCGTCTTTCGGCTTCATGGTCTCATACATCGTCACGAGGCCCTTGAGGCGCGCGACGTCCGCCGCGGTTTTCTGCTCAGTCGCTGTTGCGATCCGGCCTTCCGTCGCCTTCAATTCCTCCAGCCGGGCTTGCACCCGCTTCTCGGTTTCCTTGAGCAGGCTTTCGCGGATGTCGATTTCCCGCGCCCGAGCTTCCAGTTCCTGGCGTCGCGCCTGCAGGCGCTCGAGCACGGCGCGCTCGGAAGCGGAGACCGGCTGCGACTGCTCCGGATAGACCACGACACCATCCGGTTTGGCGACCTGCGACGGCGGTACCGCTGCCGGCTTTGCGGCTTCCTCGCTCTCCTTCGGCTTGGCGGGAACCGAACCGGTGATGTCGCCGGATTCGGACTTCGCCGCGCCCGGGAAATTGAAGGCTTCCTGCGCCCAGGACCGCTTGGGGCTGTCCGGCTGATAGTCGAAGACATAGCCGCCATTGACGATCAGGTTCGCGCCCTTCAACACGGCCAGGCTGAACACGGCAACCAGGACGACAGGAATAACGCGGATCTCTCGAAAAACGCTCATGCCGCCAGCCCGTCAGCCCTTCTGCGTTCGGCGAAAGCCTGCGCCGCGGCGGCGATGACGGAAGCTGGCGTTCTGTGTGTCGGAGAGATGGCCGCAGCCGGCTGCGCATTGACGGAAGGCTGTGCATTGACACCAGGCTGCACAATTACCGGAGCCCGGTCCTGCGCCGGGCGCGCCGCGCTTACGATGCGAGAGAGCCTGCGCAACACGTTGTCGCCCTCGGCGAGCTGCTTGTTCAAATGCTCTGACATCTGGGTCGCTGCCGCGAGCTGGCTGCCGAGATTTTCGTTGACGTCGCGCACCGTCAGCTTGAGGCCTCCGATGGCGCGCTCGGCGATTTCGGTCGCCGTGATCAGTTCGGCGATGGTCGCCTTGAGCGACTGTTCGTCCGCCTTGAGCCGCTTGAGGCGCGAGTTCAAGAGCATGCAATAGCCGATGGTCAGTGCCAGCAACACCGTTACGAGACTTTCGATCACTAGTCCGAAGGAATGGGTCATTGGGCCTCCATCATCTTGGTCTGCTCGTCCGCCCGCTCGAACATCGCGAGCGTGGTGTTGGGTTTACGCAATTGCTTGCTGACGCGGATCGCGACGCGATCGCCGACCCGGCCCATGCGCCCTTCGGTCAGGACAACATTGCCGCATCGGATCGCCACCAGCGCATCCGCTTTCATTTCCAGCGGCAGCGTGTCGCCGACCTTGAGCGTCATCAGCTGCCGCAAGGGGATATTGGCCTCATACAGCACCGCATCGACCGAGATTTCCGCCTGCGCCACTTCGGTGGCGAAGTGTCCCTCCCAGATCGGATCGCGGCCGAATTTTTCGCCCATGAACATCTGCAGCAGCACGCTGCGGATCGGCTCGATGGTGGCGTAGGGCAACAGCAATTCGATATTGCCGCCCCGGTCTTCCATGTCGATCCGCAGACGCACCAGGATCGCGGCATTGGCGGGCCGGCTGATCGCGGCGAAACGCGGATTGGTCTCCAGCCGGTCGATGCTGAAGGCAACCGGCGACAGCGGCCGGAACGCCTGTTCGGCATCGGCCAGCACGACTTCGACCAGGCGCTTGACGAGATTGGTCTCGATCGTCGTGTAGGGACGACCCTCGATCCGCAGTGAGGTTTGTCCGCGGCGGCCACCCAGCAGCACGTCGATCATCGAATAGATCAGGCTGGAATCCACCGTGGCGAGGCCGAAATTGTCCCACTCCTCGGCCTTGAACACGCACAACACCGCTGGCAGCGGGATCGAGTTCATATAGTCGCCGAAGCGCACCGAGGTGATGCGGTCGAGTGAAACTTCCACGTTGTCGGAAGTGAAGTTACGCAAGGAGGTCGTCATCAACCGCACCAGGCGATCGAACACGATCTCGAGCATCGGCAGACGCTCGTAGGAGACCATGGCCGAATCGATGATGGCGCGGATGCCGGAATTGTCATCGAGATTGACGTCATTGACGGAGAAGCCGAGGAGGTTGTCGATCTCCTCCTGCGACAATACCCGCTCACCATTGGTTGCCTTGGTACCGAAGGCGCGGCCGCCGTCCTCGACCATCGCCGCCCATTGCAGCGCCATGGCCTCCGACATTTCGTTGGCGGCGGCTTCTTCGGCGGCGGTCGCGGGATCCTCGGAATCCAGCGACGCCTCCCATTTGGCGGCTATGGCGTCCTGGTCGACCTGATCGGTATTCGACATGATCTTAAATCCGGGTCGTCACTGAATGACGACTTCCTTGAAGAGAACGGCGCTGATCTGGTTGGGCGAAAGCACCGCATTGACGCGGCGCGTCAGCTCTTCACGAAGCCGGAACAGCCCCGCCGAACCGTTGAGATCGGCCGGGCGCAATTCGCGCATGTAGGTTTGAAATACATCGGTCACGCGCGGCAGCGACGGCTTGATGGCCTCGACCTGCTTCTCTTCCTTGACCTCGAGCACGACCCTGACCTTGAGATATTGCACCCGATCGCCAGGCTGGCCGGCGAGGTTGACGAGGAGGTCTGGTACGTCGACGAACACCGGCGGCTTCGGCGCAGGGGCCTCCGCATGCACCTCCTCGCCGGAGTGGCGGAACAGGAAAAACCACGTCGCGCCACCGCCGACGATCAGCACAACGCCAGCCGCAGCGATCATCAGCTTGAGCTTGCTTTTGGCAGCGGGCGGAGCCGCGCCTTCGGCTTCGCCATTTTCCTGTTCTGGTTCGGTATTCGCCATGAGATGCCTGCTGTCGAGACGGATGAATCACGTCAGGCAGGCTTTGAACGCGAATACCAGAAGGCCCCCGAAGCACGTGCTCCCCTTAAGATTGACGCTACGGTAACAATGGTTAACGGAACCTTTCTTTGACGGGTTCAACTGGGAAAAACTTGCCGGGCAAACATGGTCAACAAGACCTTTCTGCCGCCCTGTTGACGACGAGAAAAATCGACAACTGCTTATAATCATTTTGTTTTTCAGGTTGGCACGGCTTTCGCTCCAGTGATGGGGAGCCCGGGCTTGGGAGAGCCTTGGGTTCGGACCGATCCGATGACTGGCCTGGGAGGGCTTGGTTCGGGTCTTCTTCAGGGGAGAACTACCGATGGAGAATACTCTTCTCGTCGGGCTTTCGCGGCAGATGATTCTGGAACGGCAGATGGATGTCGTCTCCAACAACGTCGCGAACGTCAACACCGCCGGCTTCAAGGCCGACCGTTCGCTGTTCGAGGCATTTCTCACCTCCGGCGCGCATGAAGACGATTTTTCCGGCAGCGACCGCCGTGTTGCCTATGTGCAGGATCGCGGCACCTACCGCGATTTCGCGCAAGGCGCCGGCGAGCAGACGACGAACCCGCTGGATGTTGCGGTCAATGGCGATGGCTTCCTGGTGGTACAAACCGCCAATGGCGAGCGCTACACCCGCGACGGCGGACTGCAACTCAACAATGTGGGCCAGCTCGTGACAGCTCAGGGCAATCCGGTGCTCGGTGCTGGCGGCCCGATCGTATTCCAGCCGACCGATCACGACATCAACATCGCCCAGGACGGCACGATCACCGTGATCGAAGGCAACGGTCGCACCGACTCGATCCGGGGCAAGCTGCGGCTGGTCAGCTTCAGCGACGCCCAGAAGCTCCGGAAGGAAGGCTCCAACCTGTACTCGGTGCCGGCTGGCGTCGAAGCGAAGGCCGATACCAGCTCGACGGTGCGCCAGGGCTTCATCGAAAAGTCTAACGTCAATTCGGTCGCGGAGATGAGCCGCATGATCGAAGTGACGCGCGCCTATACGCAGATGTCCGCGCTGATGCAGCAGCAAGGCGACCTGCAGAAGAACGCCCTCGACAAGCTCGCCGAAGTTCCGGCTTAAGCCCGTTTCTGGAGACGATCCATGCAAGCCTTACACACCGCAGCGACCGGAATGGCGGCCCAGGAACTCAACGTCCAGGTGATCTCCAACAATATCGCCAACCTGCGCACCACCGGCTACAAAAAACAAACGGCCGCTTTTCAGGACCTGATCTACGAACATGTTCGCCGCGTCGGCGCGCAGGCCTCGGACCAGGGCACCATCCTGCCGATCGGCATCGACATCGGTGGCGGCGTGAAAACCGTCGGCACGCCACGCTCGATGACGCAAGGCACGCTGTCGCAGACCGGCAACGACCTCGATCTGGCGATCACCGGCGAAGGCTTCTTCAAGATCCAGATGCCGGACGGCACCTACCAATACACCCGCGACGGCACCTTCCAGATGGACAACCAGGGCCGCATCGTCACGGCACAGGGCAATCCGGTGCAGCCCGCGATCACCATCCCCCAGAATGCTTCCGGGCTGACCGTCAATACGCAGGGCCAGGTATCGGTGATCCTGCCGGGATCGACGGCCTCCACCGTGGTCGGCCAGATCGGACTGACGCGCTTCATCAACAAGGCCGGCCTGCAGCCGGTCGGCAACAACCAGTTCATCGAGACGACGTCATCGGGCGCACCGCAGGATGGCCTCGCCAGCGCCGAGGGCTTTGGCACGCTCACCCAAGGCAGCCTCGAACAGGCCAATGTCGACGTGGTGTCGGAAATGTCCGACCTGATCGCCGCCCAGCGCGCCTATGAGATGAACGCCAAGGTGGTCAGCGCCGCCGACCAGATGATGCAGTCCACTACCGGCATATTCCGCTGACGGGAGATGATGATGCGCGCGATCCTGCTGGCAACTGCCCTCCTCGCCCTGGCCCCACCCGTCATGGCACAGAGCCGCGACAATGTGATCGCAGCGCCGGTGCTGCGCGCCCATGTCAGCGTCAGCGGCGAACTGGTGCGGATCGGCGATCTCATCGACAACGCCGGTGCCGCCGGCACCATTGCCGTCTACCGGGCACCCGATCTCGGCACCACCGGCTCGCTGCCCGTCGCACAGGTGGTCGCCACGTTGCGCGCCAATCAGGTGATCGGCGTGGACACCCGCGATCTCACCGAAATATCAGTCACGCGTCTGGCGCGAACGCTCACCTCCAAGGATATCGAGCTTCAGGTTGCCCGCGCCATCGAGCATCGCGGCGGACTCGGCGATGCCGCCAATCTCAGTCTGACCTTCGATACGGACCCGCAGAATATCCGTCTTGATGCCACCAACAGCGGGGCATTGCAGCCGGTGGCAGTTCGCCTCGATCCGCGCAATGGCCGCTTCGATGTGTCACTCGAGATCGCAAATGACGCGGGCGCCGCGTCTACCCGGCTGCGGTTCACCGGTACCGTGATCGAGACGGTCGAGGCCGCGGTGCTGACGCGAAACGTCGACCGCAACGAAATCCTCAGGGCTTCCGACATCGCGATGGAGCGCCGCCCCAAGGCAGAGATCGGAACCGACAATGCAATGCGCGATGCCACCATCGGCCTGCAAGTTCGCCGATCCCTGCGCGCCGGCCAGCCGCTGAAGACCGCCGATCTCGCCAAGCCGGAGCTCGTAACCCGCGACCAGAGCGTGATGCTGACTTACGAATCCGCCGGCATCTATCTCACCATCCGCGGCAAGGCGCTTGAAAACGGTACCGAGGGCGATGTGGTGAGCGTGCTCAATCTCCAGTCCAAGCGCACGGTGACCGGCACGGTGACCGGCCGCAATCAGATTTCAGCGTCAGCCCAGGTGCCACGCCCGCCGGTCGCCGACAACGCCACCGCTCCCACAACTTTAGGCAGCCTCAATCCGCCGGCACCAATCGCCGTCGCCGCCAACGCCAATTGATCTGTGTCTCTTCTCCAGCAGCCGAGTAGCCTTCATGTCTTCCTTCAGGATCGATCGCCTCGTCCTCATCGGCGCGCTCTTGGCCACCGGCGCGATCGCCAGCGGCTGCTCCTCGATCGATCGCTTTTCGCAGATCGGTGAATCACCGAAGCTCTCGGCGATTGACAACCCGACCGCCCAACCCGGTTACAAGCCGGTGCAGATGCCGATGCCGAAACCGGAAACCGCCTCCTACAACGCCAACTCGCTGTGGCGAAACGGCAGCCGCGCCTTCTTCAAGGACCAGCGCGCCGCCCGGATCGGCGACCTTCTCACCGTCACCGTCAACATCACCGACAAGGCCAACATCGCCAACGAGACCCAGCGCAGCCGGACCAACAAGGAAGATTCGGGGATTACCGATTTCGCCGGCAGCAAGCTCTTGACCGGCTCGGCCGCGCAGGTGCTGCCGGGGCGGATCTTGACCACGGACTCGACCTCTTCCAGCGATGGCAAGGGATCGGTCAATCGCCAGGAAGCGTTGCAGACCAACGTGGCGGCGGTGGTCACGCAGGTGCTGCCGAACGGCAATCTGGTGGTGGAAGGCAAGCAGGAAATCCGCGTCAATTACGAAATCCGCGAACTCATCGTCGCCGGCATCGTCCGTCCCGAGGATATCCAGAGCGACAACACCATCGACTCCTCCAAGATCGCCCAGGCCCGTATCGCCTATGGCGGCCGCGGCCAGATCACCGACGTGCAGCAGCCGCGCTATGGCCAGCAGGTGATGGACGTCATCCTGCCGTTCTGACCGGTATCAACGAGCTCCCACACTTCCCTCGCGAACCTAGGCGCGCGTGAAGTGTTCTATGCGGCCTCCGTCAGTCTCCCCTGCGGAGGCCGCAATCTTTCTACTGGACGTCAGGCCACCTCCGGCATTTGCGGCAGCAGCTTGTCGAGCGTGATAGGATAGTCCCTGATCCGCACGCCGGTGGCATTGTAGATCGCGTTGGCCACCGCCGCCCCGACGCCACAGATGCCGAGCTCGGCGATGCCCTTCGCCTTCATCGGCGAAGAGATCGGATCCGTCTCATCCAGGAAGATCACTTCCTGATGCGGGATGTCAGCATGGACCGGCACCTCGTAACTCGCAAGATCGTGGTTGACGAAGAAGCCAAAGCGCTTGTCCACTACCAGCTCCTCCATCAGCGCGGCTCCGGCGCCCATGACCATCGCACCAATGACCTGACTGCGCGCCGACTTCGGATTCAGGATGCGTCCGGCCGCGCACACCGCGAGCATACGACGGATGCGGGTTTCGCCGGTGAAGCTGTCGACGCCGACCTCCACGAAGTGGCCGGCGAAGGTCGACTGCTGATACTTCCTGGAAAGATCGCCGTATTCGATCTTGTCTTCGGCGACGAGTTCGCCATCCCGCGCGGCGTCTGCGAGGGCGGCGCTGCGGTTTCCGGATTTGACCTGACCATCGCTGAACGTCACATCGGCCGAATTGAAGCCGAGCTTTGAAGCAACCTCGTCGCGAAGCTTGACGCAGGCGGCATAAACGCCAGCCGTTGAATTGTTCGCGCCAAATTGCCCGCCAGAGCCTGCTGAAACCGGGAAATCGGAGTCGCCGAGCTTGACGCGCACTTGCTCCAGGCCAACGCCCATCATCTCGGCGGCTGTCTGCGCGATGATGGTATAAGAGCCGGTGCCGATATCGGTCATGTCGGTTTCGACCGTGACGATCCCCTCATTGTTCAGGCGGACGCGGGCTCCGGATTTGATCAGGAGGTTGTTGCGAAACCCCGCCGCCATTCCCATGCCGACCAACCAATGGCCGTCCCGTGCCGAGGCCGGCGTCGCGTTGCGCTTATGCCAGCCGAACCGGTCCGCACCGAGTTTCAGACACTCGATCAGTTGTCGCTGTGAGAACGGGCGACCCGGCTTTTCCGGATCGCTTTGGGTGTCATTGATGATGCGAAACTGCACGGGATCCATTCCCAGCTTTTCCGCCATCTCATCCATGGCGATCTCAAGCGCCATCATTCCCGGCGCTTCACCGGGCGCGCGCATGGCATTCCCTTCCGGAAGATCAAGAACGGCAAGGCGCAGGGAGGTCAGACGGTTGGCGCCGGCATAGAGAAGCCGCGTCTGACTGACCGCCGTTTCCGGCTCGCCGCCGGCTAGGTTGCCGGAGGTGCTTTCATGCGCAATCGCAGTGAGCTTGCCGTCAGGGTTCGCACCGAGGCGAATGCGCTGGATGGTCGCGGGTCGGTGCGTCGTGTTGTTGGCGATCATGGGCCGCGTCAAAGCGAGTTTGACCGGTCGCCCGGCGGCCCGGGCGGCCAGAGCAGCCAGTATCGCATCGGCACGAACAAACAGCTTCCCGCCGAACCCACCGCCAATGAAGGGCGAATCCAGCCTCACATTCTCAGGGGGGATTCCGAGCGTTTTGGCCACGTCGCGCCTGCCCCAGGCGACCATCTGATTGGAGGTCCACACGGTCAACTTGTCGCCATTCCAGGCCGCGATCGTGGCATGCGGCTCCATTGCTGCGTGGCTCTCGTCGGGCGTCGTATAGGTCTGGTCCAGTTTCACCGGCGCGGCGGCAAAGGCACTCTCGAACTCGCCGACACGACGCTCGGGCGGGCTTCCGCTGTTGCCCCCATGGAGCGGCGCATTCGAAGCCTCTTGCGAAAGGTCGAACGTGCCCGGAGTGCGGGCGTATTCGACCGAGATCAGTGAGGTTGCAGCCCGCGCCTGCTCGAAGGTCTCAGCGACGACAACCGCGACCGCCTGATGGTAGTGCTGGATGTCAGGGCCACCAAACAAATAGGCGACGTTCATACTGCTTTTATCGCCTCTTGGAATGTCGAGTGTGGTCACAATGGCGATCACGCCGGGTGCGGCTTTCGCCGCCTCCGTGTCCATCTTCTGCACTCGCCCCTTGGCAATGGCGCTTCCCAGCACAAAGCCATAAGCCTGGTTCGGGACAACGTCATGTCTCTCATAGGCGTAAGGCGCCGTTCCCGTGGTCTTGTACTTGCCGTCGATGCGGTCGGTGGGCTGGCCTATGATTTTCAGTTGATCGATCGGGTTGGTCGCGGCGGGCGTATCGAATTTCATGGCTCACCCCTTCGCTTCCGAAAGAACCGCAGCCAAGGTCCGTTCGACCAGCGTCAGCTTGAATTTGTTATCGATGGTCGGTCTCGCCCCCTGCAGAAGAGCTGCGGCCGTGGCCTTTGCACCCCGAGGCAACTCACTTTCTGCCGCTTCGACGCGCCAAGGCTTGTGCGCCACACCACCGAGCGCCACGCGTCCGGTGCCGTCGGGCTTGATGATCGCCGCCACAGAGACCAGCGCGAAGGCATAGGACGCACGGTCGCGGACCTTGCGATAGATTTGCTTGCCGCCAAATGGCTTCGGCAAGGTGACCGAGGTGATCAGCTCACCAGGCTTTAGCGTGGTTTCGATATCCGGCGTGTCGCCAGGAAGACGATGAAAGTCGGCGATCGGAATGCTGCGGGTTTTGCCGGCGGCATCGATGGCCTCGACCGTGGCATCGAGCGCGCGCATCGCTACCGCCATGTCGCTCGGATTCGTCGCGATGCAGGCGTCGCTGCTGCCGATCACGGCAAGCGAGCGCGTCGCGCCGCCAATGGCCGAGCAGCCACTGCCCGCCTTCCGTTTGTTGCAAGGCATGTTGGTGTCATAGAAATAAGGGCATCGCGTCCGCTGCAGCAGATTTCCGGCAGTGGTTGCCTTGTTCCGCAACTGCCCGGAGGCGCCGGCAAGAAGGGCGCGCGACAAGACGGCATAATCGCGCCTCACTTTTGGGTCCGCAGCGAGAGCGGTATTGCGCACCAGCGCGCCGATGCGAAGTCCGCCCTGCGGGGTCGATTCGATCTTGTCAAAGCCCAACCCGTTCACATCGATTAGGTGCTGTGGCGTTTCGATCTCAAGCTTCATGAGGTCGAGAAGATTGGTGCCGCCCGCAATAAACTTGGCGTTTGGCTTGCCGCGAGCCGCTGCCGCCGCGGTGGGAGATTGAGCCTTCTCATAGGTGAAGGATTTCATGCGGGCCTCCCGGCGAACTCGGTAATGGCCTCGACGATGTTGGAGTACGCGCCGCAACGGCAGATATTCCCGCTCATCCGTTCGCGGAGCTCAGGCTCTCGAAGGCTCGGCTGCGCGGTGAGATCGTCGCTCACATGGCTCGGCACGCCCGCCTTGATTTCGTCGAGCATGGCCACCGCCGAGCAGATTTGGCCCGCGGTGCAATAGCCGCACTGGTAGCCATCATGCCTGATGAACGCGGCCTGTAGCGGATGCAGCGCATCTGGTGTGCCCAATCCTTCGATCGTGGTGACTTTGCTTCCTTCGTGCATGACCGCCAAAGTGAGGCAGGAGTTGATGCGCTGTCCGTCGACGATCACGGTGCACGCGCCGCACTGGCCATGATCGCACCCCTTCTTCGTTCCGGTGAGATGCAGGTGCTCACGCAACGCATCGAGGAGCGTGGTCCGCGTATCCAGTTCGAGGGCGCGCCGTGAGCCGTTGACTGAAAAGGAAACGTTGGCCAGGACCGGGCCTATGCC